>Ga0183095_10042_pt2 | contig 403782 bp, 350 predicted proteins | sample BioMet4_FD_130346 | JGI IMG/M metagenome (GOLD analysis project Ga0183095, IMG submission 130346) | Microbial communities from bioreactor (seeded with sewage sludge) at LBNL, California, USA - Biofuel metagenome 4 (v2) (version 3) | ecosystem: Engineered > Bioreactor > Anaerobic > Unclassified ...
TAGAACGGGTCTTTGCCGACGCTAAGGAAAAACACGCTATGCGTTATACACAATATCGCGGCCTCGCTCAGGTAACAAACTGGGTGAAGCTTAAGTTTGCTGCCATGAATCTCAAAAAACTGGCTAACTGGAAATGGAGAACCTGTTTTTCTTGCGCCGTATTCGCTGTTTTGGGCTTACAACACACCGAGAACCCGGTTTATGCTCCTGCGTAAACCGGGTTCTTCGACAAGCTGAGGGCCGCACCCACGGGTGCGGCCCTGTTTTGTGCCAAAAAATCGCGCGGTTTGTGCCAAAGCGGTAACAGTAAAAGCCCAAAATAGAAAAATTCAAATAAAGGCAATGCCGCTGCCTTTCAGCGTCTGCCCCTTGCCGGGTGCAAAGCGGGCGGCGCTGCTTATTCCATCGACAGCTTTGACAGCTTTTTCTTCCACGGGCCGCGGGCAAAGCGGATGATAAATACCACACCGCGCAGGCATTCGTCCGCCGCCATGGCCCACCAGATGCCCACAAGGCCGTACCCCAGCTCAATGCCCAGCAGCCATGCCCCCAGCACCGAAATGCCCCACATGCTGGCAATGCCAAGGCTGACGGGGAAGTTGACATCCCCCACCGCCACAAGGCAGCGCACCATCACAATGTTGATACTGCGGCCAATTTCCAGCACAAATTCAATTAACAGTATTTGTTTGCCCAGCGCAATGATCTCCGGGTCACTGGTAAACAGGCCAAACAGCGGGCCGCCAAAGACGATCAGCCCCCCGGTGACCAGCAGTGAAACCGCCATGGAGAGTGCCGTGGTGGACCACACCCGCCGGGGGATGGCACGGTGATTGCCCGCCCCCACAAGGTAGCTGACGACAATTTGGGTCGCCTGCGCAATGGCAATCGAGTAAATAAACGCAAGGTTTGCGAACATGCTGGCGTACACCTTGGTGGCAATGACGGCGGTGCCCAGCATGTTGACGAATTTAAAAATCGTGATCTGTGACAGATTGTACGACAAATCTTCGCCGCCCAGCGGCAGCGCAATCGACAGCAGCCGCCGCAACAGGTCGGTGGGGAAGGGCCGCAGGTCGGCAAGGCGCGGGCGCAGGCCGGTGCGCGCGCGGAACAACAGGTACACCAGCACAACGCCGATCAGCTTTGAAAAGTCGGTCGAAATGGCGGCGCCCACCACGCCCATGCGCGGGAAGCCGAAATACCCGTTGATCAGCACTGCGTTGCCTGCAATGTTGACAAGGTTCATGACGGCAGAGACCCCCATGACCTCTTTTACCATGCCATAGCTGCGCAGAATTGAGGCAAAGTTGAAGTAAAGCCCTTGCAAAATCATGGCCGCCCCAACAATCAGGGTATAAGTCTGGGCCTGGCCCAGCACGTCACCCGGCACCGAGAGCAACGCGAAAATAGGGCGATTGGCACCCACCAAAATGGCGGTGGCGATCAGCCCGTTGACCAGCATGATCAGGGTGGAAAGCGCGCACAGTTGGGTGATGCGCTTTGTGTCGTTTGCGCCGATGCGCTGGGACAGCACCACCGTGGTGGCCCCGGCCATCACCGACAGCAGAATAATCACAATGTTCATCAGCTGGTTGCCGTTGCCGATGGCGGCGACGGCGCTTTGCGAATAGCGGCTGACCATCATCTGGTCTACGTTGCCAACCAGCAGTTGCAGTAAAAGTTCAACAAAAATAGGCACCGAAAGACGAAAGACGTCTCTTGTGCGGTATTCCTTTTTTGTCAAAGGTGTCATAAGGTTCCTCCATGGTAAGTGCCAAAATAGTAGTTACAAAGCACAGTATACGATAAACCGTGCAATTTTACCAGATGCTGGAACACAGGCGCCGCCGCCCGCATGGCTTGTGGCAATAAAAACTGCGGCCCCGCCATAACGGCGGGGCCGCAGCGATGTGGTTTGGTTGTAGGGGGCTGCCGGTTAAATCGACAGCAGATGGGTGGCAATGGTAAAGTAGATGATCAGCGACAGGGCATCGACGATCGTGGTGATTAGCGGGGCCGCCATGATGGCGGGGTCTGCATGGAATGCTTTTGCGATCAGCGGCAATACACCGCCAATGGTTTTGGCAATCACTACGGTGAAAAACATTGTCAGGGCCACTGTCAGCGCCACTACTTCGTGCCCGGGGTAGGTGAGCAGCAACCGCACATAGTTGACGGCGCTCAGCGCAACACCCACCAGTGCCGCCACCCGTACCTCTTTCCACAGCACGGCAAAAAAGTCGTGCATTGTGATCTCGTGCACGGCAATGCCGCGGATCACCAGCGTGCTGGACTGGCTGCCGGCGTTGCCGCCGGTGTCGGTGAGCATCGGGATAAAGGTGACGAGAATGGGCATGGCCGCAAATGCGGCTTCGTACCGGCCCAAAATACCGCCGGTCAGCATGCCGGAGATCATCAGCACCAGCAGCCAGACAATACGGTTTTTTGCAAGGCTGAACACACCGGTTTTGAGGTAGGGCTTTTCCGACGGGATCATAGCGCCCATGCGTTCAAAGTCCTCGGTGGCCTCTTCTTCCATGACATCCATGGCGTCGTCTACCGTGATGATACCAACGAGGCGCTCCTCATGGTCTACAACAGGCAGGCTGAGAAAATCGTATTTGTTGAACAGCTGCGCCGCTTCTTCCTGATCCTCCTGCGTGCCGATCGAAATCACGCCGGTGTCCATCAGGTCTGCCACCAGCATGTCGTCGCGCGACAGCAGCAGGTCTTTTACCGTGACAACGCCCTCAAGGCGGCGGGCGGCGTCGATGACATAGCAGGTGTAGATCGTCTCGCGGTCCTCACCGGTGCGGCGCAGGTGCTCAATGGCCTGCCCTACCGTCATCGAGGCACGCAGGTCGGTAAATTCGGCGGTCATAATGCTGCCTGCCGAATTTTCGGGGTAGTTCAAAAATTGGTTGATGAGTGCGCGGGTTTGGGGCGTGGCATTTTTTAGTACGCGCTTTACAATGTTTGCGGGCAGCTCTTCCAGCATGTCCACCATGTCGTCCACGTACAAATCATCCACGATCACGGCCAGCTCGGCGTCGGTGATCGAGCCGATGACCACCTGCTGCAAATCGCTGTCGAGGTTGGAAAACACCTCGCTGGCGGTCTCTTTGGGCAGCATGCGAAACGTCAAAATAGCTTGTTCCGGCGTCAGCTCACCCAAAAACTGGGCAATGTCCACCTCGTTCATTGTCGCAAGGCTGTCGCGCAGGGCTTTCATCTGGTGGGCCTCCAGCAGCGCGCGCAGTGTTTCAAAATTCAGCTGTTCCATTGGGGTTCCTCCTGTTCATTTTTTTGGCAGGAAGATACAGGCGCCGTGCCACGGGGGCACAAAAAAACGCAAAAGCCAGTGGCTTTTGCGTTTACCCTTATTTATTACAGCATGGCACAGTAAACGTCTGCGCTATGCACCCCGCAAGGCAAGGGCAAACACAGCGGCAGCGGTGATGCGCGGCCGGTATAAAGAAGGGAAACTGCGAAAGCCTGTACTTCGACCAACTGTGTCCACTTGTTTGCCCTCCTTTCAAATTAAGGCGATGGCCTTTCGGCCTTACCAAGTTTAACCCACCGCGGCGTATTTTGCAACCCCCCGGCACGAAAAAAGCAAACGAAACGGGCAAGAGGGGCGGCCTTAAAGCGCAAAGCCGGTCTCTTGCAAAAAACGCGCGTTGTAGGCCTGTTGCAAGGTGGCAAGCAGCGCCGGGGCGCGCCCGCCCACCGGCGTGCCGTCAATCTCGTCTGCGGCACAGCACAGCGCGCCGCTGCTGGTGACGATCACTTCATCCGCATTCATCATGTCGTCCACAGTAAAGGCTTTTTCCACGACCGGGATGCCGTTTTGCCGGGCAATCCCCAGCAGATGCCCGCGGGTGATACCGGGTAAAATCAGGTTGCACAGCGGCATCGTGCGCAGCGCCCCGTTTTGTAAAATCATCAAATTGCTGTGCGCGCATTCGGTTACGGTATCGCCGCGGTGGAACACCGTTTCATCGCACCCGGCCTCGGCCGCCTTTTGCGCAGCCATCACGTTGGGCAGCAGGTTGAGCGTTTTGATATTGCAGTGCAAATAGCGGGTGTCCTCAGTGGTAATCAGGCGCAGCCGTTTGGTGTGCGGCGCCATACTGAACGGGCTGATGGTGCACAGCAGGTTGGCGGGCACGCTGCTGGGGGGGAAGGCGTGGCTGCGCGGTGCGCTGCCGCGCGTCGTTTGCCAGTACAAGATCTGGCAAGGGCCCTCCACCTGTTTGCAAAGGCTCAGAAGTAACTCTTCCAGCTCGGCTTTGCTTAGCGCAAACGGGAGGCGCAGCGCCGAAAAGCTGGCCCAAAAGCGGTCGATGTGCTCTTTGAGCGCAAACGGCACCCCGTTTGCGACGGCGGTGGCATCGTAAACGCCATCCCCAAAAAAAGTGCTGCGGTCGCACATCGGGATCATCATCTCTTCAATTGGCGCTGTCTTGCCGTTGTACCATGCAAGGTCTTTCATTTTATCTGCTCCTTTACTTGTCGGTTTGGGTGGGGCTGCAAACATTATTGTATAGCAGTATAACACCGCACGCGGTATGGTGCCAACCTTAAAAAGCAAAAATTAAATTGTGGCGGCGTTCCATAACGGCTGCGGCACAAACCGGCGGTTTTTGTACTGCACCTCTGCGCCGCACTGCGCGATCACGCGGTTGAGGCTGCGCACGGGGGTACCCACCTCTTCGCACAGCTGCGCTTTGGTCAGAACTGCAAGATCGCCCGCCTCCTCGTGGCGGCGGATGGCCAGCAGGTACCGCTGGCGGATGGTCAAAAGCGAAAGGCGCATGCGTTCGTCCGAGCCCTCAACCACCTTTTCGCACAGTCGCCGCAGCACCAGCTGCGTAAACGAAAAGTCTTGTTTCAGCCAGCGCAGTACTTCGTCACGGTGCACCAGTGTAACACGGCAATCGGTGCGCGCGCGCACCAGTGTGGGCAGCTTGCGGTCGCTCAGCAGTTCCAGCTCGCCAAAAAAGTCCACCGGGTGGTAAGCGTAGATCGCCAAAATCTCGCCGTTTTCCGTCTGATAATATACCGTCGCTTCGCCGCTAGTCAGCAGGTAAAGATAGTGATTTTCGGCACAGGGGTCCAGCATCACATCGCCCCGGCGGTAACTTTTTTCAGTACAGCGAATGCCGGGGGGGATCTGCAAAGGTTGCTGCATACAGAATTCTCCTTTTGGGTCATATGACCTGTTTTTTTGAGTATAGCACGGGTACCATAACAGCAGCAACATCTTTTGCCGCAGGCTCTAGTGCGGCAGACCACAAAAAAGGAGAGTGCAAACATGAGAAAATGGATCATTGACACCGACACCGGCAGTGACGATGCCGTGGCACTGCTGCTGGCCCTTGGCTGCGGCGAAGTGGAGGTGCTGGGCATTACGACCGTCGCCGGCAATGTGCCGCTGGACAAAGCGACGCGCAACGCGCTGATGACAGTGCTGGTGGCGGGGGCAAAGCTGCCGGTATACCCCGGTGCGGCAAAGCCGCTGTTTCGCAATTTGGTCACCGCCGTCAATGTGCATGGGCAGGACGGTATGGGCGACCTTGGCCTGATCCACCCGGATGCAAAGCCGCAGCAGCGCCATGCGGTGGATTATATTTTGGATACCGTGCGCGCGGCCCCCGGCGAAATAGAATTGGTGACAATTGGCCCGGTGACCAACATTGCGCTGGCCATTTTAAAAGAGCCCGATACCATGCGACAGGTAAAGCATATCTGGTCGATGGCGGGCGCCGGGTTTGGCGTGGGCAACACGACCCCGGTGGCGGAGTTTAACGTGTATGTGGACGCCGAGAGTTTTGCCGTGCTGCTGGGGGCGGGCATCCCGCTGACGATGATCGGCACCGATGTGTGTTTTGGGCAGGCCGCGTGGGATGAAGCGGATATGGTGCTGTTGCAGGGCGGCGGCGAAGCGGCGCGCTATGCGGTGCAGTGCAACCGCACATTGTGCGAGTTTAACGTGCGCCGCTGCGGCGAAAAAATAGTGGATCTGCCCGACGCGGTGGCCATGGCGGTGGCGCTGTGGCCGGACATCACGCTGGATGCCCCCGCCTGCAGCTGCTATTGCTGTACAAAAGAAGAGCCCGCCTATGGGCAGGTGATCGTGGATGACCACAGCCACCTGCTGGCCATCGAGAAGCCTACCGTGCAGCCCAATGCCGCCGTGGTGCGCAAAATCGACGAAGTACAATACAAAAAACGGCTGAACAGTGTGCTACTGGCAATGCGCTAATGCATAACGCACCCCGCAAAAAGGCAAAAAGGTGCTGGGCAAACCGCCGAAATCATGCTATGATAAAGGCAAAATAACACCCCGCTGCGCAAAGCGGCGCGGGGGTGAAAAGGTGGGTTTATTGGCATGGAGGAAGAGCGCCCGGTAGTGGCACAGGCGGCACAGGGGCAGGCGGCACAGCGCCTGACAAAACGCGAAAAAGGGTGGCTGGCAGCTTGCCTTGTGGCCGCGGGTTGCGGCATTTTAGGCACCGGCATCCTCACCGCGCGCAGCGGCGCAAACCCGCTTGGGCTGCCCCTGCTGGCAATTTTGGTGCTCGTTTACCTGTACCTGCCAGGGCAGTTGCTGGCAAAACTGTTGCCGCGCGAAGAGCAAAACGCGCCTTACCGCACATTGCTGCACCTTACGCTGGGCAGCGGGGCACTGGTCGTGCTGTATGCGGTGAGTATCCGCCTTGGCGTAATGCCGCTGCTTACGGTGCTGCCCCCCGTGGCGGTGTTGGTGTGGGGCGTGGTGCTTTGGCGCACCGGCCATTTGCCTGCGCTGCACCGCCCGGCACTGCAAGGGCTTGTTGCAAAGCACAAGTACACGCTAGGCTATGCCGCGCTTTGGGGGCTGTTCAGCCTGCTGTTTGCGCTCGTCATCAGCCTTGCCAATGCGCACCCCGCCAGTGTTGCCAGCGGCGAAGTGCTGCCCACGCAGGATTTGCTCTGGAACATCGGCAACGCAAAGTCGTTTGCATTGGGCTTCCCCCCGCAGGACATCCGCTTTTTTGGGGTGCGGCTGACCTATCACTATCTCACCGAACTGCTGTGGGGCATTTTTTCGCTGATCAGCGGGTTAGATGCCTATGACATTATTGCCTTTTACGCCGGGCCGCTGGCGATTGCCGCCCTGCTGCTGGCACTGCGCACCCTTGGCCGCTTTTTTTACGAGGGCAGCGAGCGCAAAACGGCACTGTTTGTTTTGCTGCTATTTTTTGGCGGCAGTGTGGCCACCGTTGCAAACTTTGGCCAAGGCGGGTACGACGTTTTTGGCAACACCAACTTTTTGCACCTTGTCACCAACATCAACTCGCAGGCGACGGTGCTGGTGTTTTTATCCTGCTTTTTAGTGCTGTTTGGTACGATGGCCAAAGCAAGGTTTAATGTGCCGCTGCGCACATTGCTTATCACCATCTGCGTGTTTGTGCTGGTCTGTTTTTCAAAGGGGCCGGCGGCGGCCATCGTCACCATCAGCTTTGCCATTGTGATGCTGCTGGTGCTGTTGTTTCAAAAGCCGCATATCGGCAAGGCACTGCTGCTGAGTGCCGGGGTGCTGGGGGTGTTTGCGCTGGCGTATATCGCGGTGTATTCGTCCGGTGCGTCAAGCAGTATGGTGTTTGGGCTGAAAACCATTCAGGACAGCGCGGCGTTTCAACTGCTGGAGCATTTGTCGGATGCGCTGCATTTAAGCTATTTCGGCCTATTGCTGATCGGCATTGTGCAATATTTCTTCATGCAGCCGCTGCAACTGGTGCTGTACTTTGGCACCCTTGCAAAAGATGTGCGGCGGGTGTTTTGGCTGCCGCCGGTGCGCCTGTTGGCACACGGCGCGGTGGTGGGTGGCATTGCGGCGTATTATTTGTTTTGGCACCAGAGCTCCAGCCAGGCATATTTTGCGCTGATCTCGATTTTCTTTTTGAATTTACTGGCGGTGGATGCGCTGCCCGCGTTTCAAAAGCATGTGGTGACGCGCTGGGCCGTGCGCGTGCTGGCTGCCGTGGGCTGCCTGACCACGGTGGTGCTGGTCGTTTCTATCGGCATGAAAGCGGCGGCCATCAATGCGCAGTATGCACGCCCCGCCGCACAGCCAGCAGGGTGGGCCGCCACACAGGCAGACGAGCAGGCGATGCAGTGGCTGCGTGAAAACACCGCGCAAAGCAGTGTGTTTGCCACAAACCGCACCGATTCGGCCCCCGGCAAAGGCGATGGCATTTCAAACCTGTACACCGCGTACAGCGGCAGGCAGGCGCTGATGGAGGGGTATACCTATGCCCTGACCAACATGGGTGTTTCGCAGCAACTGCTGGCAGAGCGAATGCAGACGAACACTGCGCTGTTCAGCGCCGGTACCAGCCCGCAGCAGGTGGTGCAGCTTTGTGCGCAAAACGGCATCACTTATGTGGTGTTCAACGCCGATTACCCCGGCGACACCGCCCAGTTTACCGCGCTGCGGCAGGTATATCAGGCTGGGGCAGTCACCATTTATGCGGTATAACAGCGGCAAGGCAAAGTAGAAAACAAAAGGCAACAGGCCCAGCGCTACTGCGCTGGGCCTGTTGTTATAAAAACGGTACTAGACTTTAAAATTACCGCTATGTTTCTTTTTGACGCAGCTTTTTTTCAAGCAACTCGGGGCTGGCGGCATAGGTGAGCGCCGTGCGCTCGGTGATGATGCCTTTGCGGTACAATTCTAAAATGTTCGCGTCCATCGCCACCATCTCCTCACTTGCAGAGGAGGCAATCACCGTGTCAATTTGGTGAATTTTGTTTTCGCGGATCATGTTGCGAATAGCCGGGTTGACGGTCATGATCTCGAACGCGGGGATTAAATTGCCGTCCACCGTGGGCAGCAGCTGCTGGCTGACCACCGCTTGCAACACCATCGCAAGCTGTACGGCGATCTGGTGCTGCTGGTTGGGGGGGAACACATCCAAAATGCGGTCGATGGTGTTGGCGGCCCCCACCGTGTGCAGGCTGGAAAAAATCAAATGCCCGGTTTCGGCGGCCGTCATGGCCACTGCAATCGTTTCGTGGTCACGCATTTCGCCCAGTAAAATTACGTCCGGGCTTTGGCGTAGCGCGCCGCGCAGTGCCGCAAGGTAGTTTTCGGTGTCACTGCCGGTCTCCCGCTGGCTGACGATGCTTTTTTTGTGGCTGTGCAGGTATTCCAGCGGGTCTTCCAACGTGATGATGTGGTCGGCCCTCGCGCAGTTGATGCGGTCGATCATGCAGGCAAGCGTCGTCGATTTGCCGCTGCCCGCAGAGCCGGTGACCAGCACCATGCCACGGGTGCGGTCTGCAAGGCGCAGCACCTGTTCGGGGATATGCAGCTTTGCGGGGTCGGGCAGCTCAAAGGTGATGACCCGCACCACCGCGGCAAGGCTAGAGCGCTGTTTATACGCACTGACACGAAAACGCGAAATGCCCTTTACGGTCAAAGAAAAGTCGTCGTCCCCGGTTTCCAACAGTTTTTCGATCGGTCTCTCGCCGGCAAGTTTATAAATCTGCCGCACAAAGTCCTCGGTGTCAGGGGGCAAAAGGCGGGTCTCATCCACGTTGGTGAGCACCCCGTTGATCTTGTAGACCAGTGGCCGCCCGGCGACGATGAAAATGTCAGATACCCCGCGCGAGACAGCCTCTTTTAATTGTATTGTAATATCCATGAAAACTCCTTTCGGGCAGGGTGCTGTTAAGGTTTGCCGGGCAGCGCGCCCACGGCGGAACTGCTGCTGCCATAGACCGGCAGGCCGTCCTGCGGCTGCCATTCGCCGGTGCTTTCAGTTTGCCAGCGCGTAATGCGGTAAAAGCCGTCACCGGCAGACTCTGGCCAAAGTACCTGCAAGCTGGCGGTGATGCGCTGGGTATCGCTGATTGGTACGGTATAATCAAGATAGACCGTGTCATTTTCAGTACGGGTGGTGCCATAAGAGGCCAGTGCCGCGGTGGCAGCTTCAAGGTAGGCGGCCTTGCTGCCCGCTTCGGCGTAGCACTGCTGCAAGGCGGTGTCGGCCTGTGCCAAGGTGGCCTCTGCCCGGTTAGACGCCGCGGTGTAGGTAAGGGTATGCTGTGCCGCCTTTTGCGAAAGGGTTTGGTCGGCACGGGCACTTACCAGAGAAAGCGCAGCAAAGGTGACAAGGCACAGCAGCACAAAAATCACCAGAACAGACGATACGCCAACGCCAAGCCCGGCACTGCCGGACGCTTTTTGCTTTTGTGCGGCCATGGAATCCCCTCCTTTTGATGCAGTTTGGTTATTGTGCCCTCAGCGGCGTGTGGCAGCGCACTGGCAAGGTCAGCAATGGGGCGGTTTCCCCCAGCTTGGTAACGATAATGTTGGTGGTCTCCTCTTGTGCCGCGGGCAAAAGCTGCAAGGTGTAAACGGCGTCTGCCGCGGCGCAGGGCTGCCAATCGGCATTATAGTACAGCGTGTCGGCAGTGCCCTCACTGCCAAGTAGGTCAAGGGCCGCCCCAGCGTCACCCTGCTTTGCCTGCAGGCAGGCGGCGGCACTTTGGGCACTGGTAAGGGCGTGGTTTAACTCCTGTGTGCTCACCGACAGCAGATGCGCCTTGACAAACAGCTGCACGCAGACCGCACTGGCGAGCGCAAAGAACAAAATAGAAAAAATCAGTTCCATTAAAAACAGGGCCGAACGGGAGCTTTTCTGTTTCATGGGCTCACGCTCCCCTCTACCGGGCCGCTGCGCAGGGCCAGCAGTACCTGCTGCGCCTCCCCGTCGGCCGTGGTAACAGTCGCCTGTAACAGCCCGTCGCCCAAATCCTCAAAGGCTAGCGCTTTGGCATTTGCCACTGTTTGCCCGGCGGCAAGCTGTGGGGTTGCATCGGCTGGCAGCAGCAGCTCGCGCACGGCACCGTCATAGCTGTAAATATAAGTGTGGTAATTGCCCCCGGCCTGTGCCTCGGTGAGGATCAGGGCCTCGGTGCCCTCAATGTTACCCAGAGAAACGGTGCCTGCCACATCGCTTTGGTGCAGCTTTTCGGCAAGGTAAGACAGCGCACTGCGGGTGCTGAAGTTCTGCTGCATATTGTGCGCGGTGGTGGTGTACACGTTGGCACCGATGACCACGACCGCCAGCGCACTGGCACAGAACACGCAGAACAATGCCAGCGTAAAAAGAATGTCGATGGCAGAACGCCTTGCTTCGCGCATGGCGGCACCTCCTTTGCAGTAAAATCAGCGGTAAAAAAATCAGCGTGTAACCACGGTGATCGAGGGCATCAGGTTGCTGGCAAACACTTCGTAATCGACTAAATAGCGGCTGTCATCCACCTGTATGCCGTAGTGATCTTCCAGATAAGAGAGGCTTGCGGGGTAGCTGCCCTCGGTCGCATAGCAGTGTACCGCGCTGCGGCGAATGGCATCCTCCAGCCCTTGCCGGGCAGCCTCTTTTGCGGTGCGGTCCACCGATGCGAGGCCGGGCAAAAACAGCAATAGCACAGCTGCAAATGCCGCAATGGGCAGCAGCAGTTCGCGCAGCGGCGAAAGGTCGCGCTGTTCTTTGGTAAAGCGGTTACGGCCCATGCGGGCACCCCCTTTGTGCGAGCTTTTTATCAAGTTAGCCGATTGAGGACATAATGCCCATCAGCGGCAACATGACCGACAGCAGAATAAACCCGATCAAAATAGAAAAAACAGCGACCAGCGTCGGCTCGATCATCGACACAGTGCGCGACACCGCGGCGTCGGCCTCCTCCTGATAATGTTCAGCCAGCTGGCGCATCACGGCATCGGCGTTGCCGGTGCGAAACCCAATGGTCAGCATACGGGCATATACCCCGCGAAACAACCCGGCGGCAACCAGCGCGTCGCCAAAGTTTTGTCCCTCTTCCATCAGTTTGCGGCAGAGGTCTATTTTTTTCTGCGCAGTACTGTCCTGCACAAGGCGGCGCACCATCGTAAGGCTTTTATCGGTGTCAAGGCCGCTGGCCAGCATCAGCGACATACCGCTGGCAAACCGTGCGCTGGCAATGGTGGAGGCCAGCTTGCGGCTGCCCAGCACCCGCCCGGCAGAAAGCTTTGCCCATACGGCACGGCCCTTTTTGGTATAGGCACACCAAAGGCCAAACGCCGCCGCTGCCACCACAATGGCCAGCAGCACCGCCGAATAGCGCGAAAACCCCTGCCCGATCTGTAAAATGGAAAGTGAAATACCGCCCGGCTGCGCGCCCAGCTGCAAAAACACCTCGTTGAACACCGGCAGAACGCGGGCCAGCAGAACGCCCAGCACCACGACCATCATGCCGATCATCACCAGCGGGTAGCGCACCGCGCTGCGAATGGCGCCGTGCAGCGCTTCCTCCCGGTCATAATAGGCGGCCAAGGCCTCCATCACTTCATCCAAGCGGCCCGACTCTTCCCCGATCGCAGCCATATCCAGCAGATACTGGGGGAATGCCCCGGTGGCCGCAAGGCCCGCGCTCAGCGGTTCGCCCAGCTCACAGCGGGCCAGTGCCTCACTGAGAATCGTGCGCCCGTCGGCGTCATCGCTGTCCTGAATCATCATCGAAAGCCCTTCGGCCGCCGAAATGCCAGAGTGCAGCAGCAGCGCGCTCTGGGTACAAAAGGCGGCCAGCTCCCGGTTTGAAAGGGGCCGTACCTTCGCGTTGTTTGCCATCCTGTTCCCTCCTGTGCAACTATAAATTTGCCAAGTCGCAGTCAATACACCAGCAGTGTGTTGTAATTGCTGTCTTTTTGAATGTATTCCATGATCCAGTCTTCCTGATTGCCGTTGTCGGCAAAGGTGGGGTCCATGCGCTTCCACTGGGTGCCGTCAAACTGGATGATCCCGTTTACCCAGCCGCTTTCGGCAAGGTAGACACTGATCCACGCGTGGTAAATGTCACCGGACCAGCCAATGTCCAGCCGGGTGGGGATGCGCTGGCTGCGCAGCATGGTGGCCATCAAAGACGCATAGTCAAAGCAGATGCCGGTGCCGGTGGCCATAATATTGTCTACATTCGGCAGGTAGCCGCTTTTTACGTTATCGGCTTTATCGTAATCGTAAGTCAGGTGCTCTATCACAAAATCGTACACCCGCCCCACGACCTCAAGGTCGCTTTGCGCGCCATCGGCAAGCTCGGCACCTTTTTGCACCGCCGCCGAATCAGCGGTGTAATTTACATATTCGTTAGGGCGCAAAAACGTGGTGAATTCGTCTTTCACTGCGGCATCAAAGCTGACGCTATAGGCCTGCGTGTAACTGGTGTCGTAGACATTTTCGTACACACCAAGCGTATAACTGCCGCTGCCGGCCGCAAGCGGAAAAGCCTGCCACGCGTTGTTCATATCAAAACGGTATTGGCGCCCGTCCGGGCCGTCCAGCACCAGCTTGACCTTTTGGTTGCTGCCCTCGTACCGGGCCATAAAATACCCGTCTGCGGTGTTGCTGGCATCAATCGTCACAACGCTGTTGCCGTAAGTTACACTGCCGGGGGCCGTGTTTTCAAGCACAACGGGGGTATTATCCCGTACCGGCGTGGGCACCGGGGTCGGTGCGGGGGTGGGGGTAGGGGTGGCCTGCGGGGCAACGGCAGACGGCGGTGCGGTAGAAGAAAAACTGGCCGTGCCGCCCGGGCTGCCACTGCTGCCGCAGGCTGCCAGAGAAATACTGAAAAAAAGGACACAAAGGCTCAAAGCGGCGCTGCGCCGCAAGTAATCCCGCACAAACGCCACCTCCCTTTGCGGGTATTTTATTTTGGTAAAGCACCATGCGGTCAAAACAGATTGATTGACAGGATGACGTTGTGTCATTATCAGTTTAGCGCAAAATTTCAATTTGGCAAGAAAAAACAACTCAAATAGGATATAATATCAACAAATGAATAAAAATAATTGGTATGCATAGCAGATCAACCGCTGGAAGAACTGTCTTTCGGCAGTTCTTCTACTGCAATTAGTTTGCCGCGCACACACATGCGGTCGGCACTGGTGTCCATGGGGTGGCAGCTCGTCAGGGTGACGGCGCTGTAATCGGCGCAGTAGATCATGCCCCAGTCGTTTGGCGGGACAACAATGGTTTCCACATACGCATAAGTAAAGCGGTACCCGTTGTAGTCCAGGTAAATTTTATCGCCCTCTTCAAACTTGTCAATGTTGTAAAACTCTGCCCCGTAAACACCGCGGTGCCCCGCAATGCAGACATTGGGGTTGCCATAGCTGGGCAGCGCGCTGTAGCGGTACAGGCCGGGGCCGTATTTCAGTACGCTTTGGGTGGTGCCGCTGCGCACCTCCCCCTCGTAGGCAAGGCGCGGTACCCGCAGTGTCATGTCTCCATTTTGGTAGGCCTTGCGCTCGTCTGACAAAAAGAAACGGTCGGTGGGGTAGGTGTAGCGCGGGTAATTGTCCCCGGCAAGGGGGTCGGCCTGCGAGGTGTCCAGCTGTGAGACATCCGCTTCGGAGACATCCATATCCGTGAGGTTGGAAAGGTTTTGCCAGTAGGTGAATTCGCGGTACCATTTGGGCACCCAGTTGACCACAACGTAATATAAAACAAGGGCGGCACCGGCGCACAGCAAGATGGCAGAAAGCACGCCGCGCGCTGTGACTTTTTTTTGGCGGTAATGTTGTGGTTTTTGGCGAGCATGTTTTAACGCCATGGGTGCCCCCCTTTTTTTAAAGTGGATGAGGATAGTAGGGCAAAGGCCGCCCCCCACCAGTTGATGCCGGGAACGGCAAGCGCGCCGGCACAATACAAAAAGTTGCAGACGGCGGCAAAGCGGCCGGGGTTTGACAGAGAAAGAAAAAAGTTTTTTTCTTTTCATTTTAAAGCATCTTTGTTATACTGTAAATGCTTTTACGGAATTCTTTTGGGGTGCCCGGCGAAGAAAAACGGGCGAAGTGTGTGTGAAATGGGGAAGAGTTATGCAGCCTCTACGTATTCACATTAAGATGTTGGGTGAATTTCAAGTTGTGGTCAATGACACGGTAATTGGCGACAGCACGCGCTCCAACCAAATTTGGAACCTGCTGCAATACCTTGTCGCGTTTCGCCACAAGGTCATCACGCAGGAAGAACTGATCGACGCGATGTGGGAGGACGGTACCGGCGACCCGGTGGGCGCCCTGAAAAACAGGGTATACCGCATCCGTAATCTGTTTGAAAAAACCGGGGTGCCCGGTGCGCGCGACGTGATTTTGTTTTCGGCCGGTTCGTACAGCTGGAACAACAGCCTGGCATGCGAAGTAGATACCGAACAGTTTGTAGCGTTGTGCGAAAAAGCAGTGCAGCCGGGCCTTACCCCAAATGAGCAGATTGCATTGTACCGGCAGGCGGCAGACCTGTATGGCGGAGATTTTTTGCCGGCGGCGAATTTTATGGCGTGGGTGGTGCCGCTTAGCAGGCATTACCACAGCCTTTATTTTAAAATTGTTGCGCAGCTTTTAGATTTATATGAAAAACAGCACAAATATGACGAGATGTACGAGGTGGCCCACCGCGCGGTCAGCATCGACCGCTTTGAGGAGACACCGCACAAGTATATTTTGATCAGCCTGATGGGGCAGGGGCGTCAACAGCAGGCGCTGGCGCATTATAACTATATCAGCGAATTGTTTTATCGTGAAATGGGGGTTGGCCTGTCCGACAACCTGCGCGACTTATACCAGCAAATTTCGCGTACCGTGCAGACCGGCTGTACCGACCTTGATGTGCTGCGCGAACAGATGAAAGAGGACCCGGCCGAGATCACCGGGGCGTTTTATTGTGAGTATGAGGTGTTTAAAAGCCTGTACCGCATAGAGGCGCGTGCTGCCGGGCGCCGGGGGTCGTCGATCTACCTTGCCTTGCTTGGGGTCACGAATGTGAAACAGCAGTGCGAGCTGCCAAAAGACCTTTTAGAGCGCGCAATGGATGCCTTGCACCGCTGTATTACCGGCAGCCTGCGCCGCGGGGATGTGTTTTCACGTTGCAGCGCAAGCCAGTATGTGCTGATGCTGACACCCATCACCTATGAGGACGGCCAGCTGGTGCTGATGCGCATTGAACGCAATTTTAAAAAACTGTATCATTCACGCAAAGTAGAGCTTGTCAATAATCTGCAGCCGCTGATCCCAATCAATGATTGGTGAGCGCAAAAAGCATAGATGTCATTCAAACGGCCTAAAAGTCACAAAAGTGATTTTTAGGCCGTTTTTTGACTAGTTTGTTGTTACTTTTTTTATTCGAGTCGCAATAATTGAAAAAAAGAAGAAAATATTTCCGAAAAAGCGAAAACGGTGACTGTATGGTGACTGAAACGTGATTTAATAAATGTGTATAAATAGTGATAAAAGGCGAAGCTGCATCCTTTGGCCCGCCGCAGAATAAACTGAAAGGCGGTACAACAGAAATGGCCATGGCTGAGCACAAAAGTATTTTGATCCCAAATGGGGCGACCCGCATTTTGGTCTGTATGGATACCCCTCGCAACATGGAGTTGTGCGGGCACTGGTATAACCCATTTCTGCCGGCTCCGGTTCGTTTTCAAAGTGTGCTACAGTTGCTTTGCGGGATGGAAGAATTTTATAATCGGCTCGCATTCCCGCAGGAGGCCTGCTGCTGCCGCAGCTTTCACCATGAAGTACCACAGCCGGTAAGGCAAAAAAGAGATAGAGAGGTGAGGCGCTATATGAGCGATGAGTTGTTGAAAGAAAAACGTGGCGAAAAGGCAACTTTTGTAGTTCAAGTGCAGTTTCGGCAAAATGCAAGCTGGCAGGGCACCGTCACCTGGGCAGAGCAGAACGAAACAAGGCATTTTCGCAGCACGTTAGAGCTAATTAAACTGATGGATGAAATTTTAGATGAAAACACAGAGCAGCCGGCAGAACAAGTTGTGCTGTAAACACAATATCGCACACAGTGGTGTGGGGTACAAACCTCTGGCAAATAAAGGAGGACAATGGGGATGAATACAAAGAAACGCTTTTTAAGTGCCTTTCTGACGCTGGTCATGATGCTTTCCATCGTGCCAAATGGCTTTTTAAGCACATTTGCGGCGACGATGGACACGAAGTCTGGTGGTACAGACCTCAGCGCTTCGGTTGGTACGCAGTACGTGACCTTTGGTAAGCTCACTTATGACGCAGAATATGTTTCTGGCGGTGGTAGTGGCAAGAATTATTCTCTTGGCATCAACTTGTACGTGGATGGTGTAAAGCAGAATGTCAATAATGTGGGGGAAAGCCTCTACCTGTTTTATGCCAAGGCCAGCAACCCGGGTAATATCCGCTTGGGCTTTAACCTGGGAGATGGCAGCAAGTATAAGTTTAATAAACTTTTATACAATGGCAAGAAGGTCGACGTAAATCAGGTCGGCACGACCTTTGTTGCAAGCAGCATGACGTCAATCGCAAGTGGTGGCGGGCAAACTGCCGGTACGGCAGAAGTTTACCTGACCACCGGTACGGGCGGCGGGTCCGATGCTCCGGTCAACACCATTTCGTCGGTGTACCTGCCGGGCAACCTGTACGATTATGGTACGTATTCCAACGGCACGTGGGCGACCAATGATACTAGCGCGCTGAATGCAGGGCGCAATGGGTCTGATGGCTCTGCCATTGTGTTTGGCGATTACAATCAGGCGGCAGCCGGTAACTGGGCTGCCGTGCTGAACAGCTATAATGGGTCACCCAGTTATTGGGGCATCGCCAAAGACGATTTGTCGCAGGGGCTTTTCCGCCTCGGTGCGCCAGATCTGTTCGGCACGTCGGCGACCTCTTACAAAAAAGTGTGGTCCAATGTTTCTATCCCCTTCTTTTATGATAATACGACCAATAAATACAGCTATGATTCCAATGCCAATGGGGTGGAGTTCAACACCTCCACGAACCGGCTGGAAATGCTAGCAAGCTCCGAAAACGGTTTTTGGCCGTTTGGTACCAGAGGGCAAAATTATTACTTTGGCATGAGCCTGAACGTGCAGTTTGCGATGCCGAAAGACGGGATGATCAACGGGACTACCCCGATGACATTTGAGTTTTCGGGTGATGACGATCTTTGGATCTATGTTGATAATAAGTTGACACTGGACATCGGTGGTATCCATGGTGCCAGCGCCGGCTTGATCGACTTTGCAAACGGGCTGGTTTATTACGCGGGTACCCCCACCAACACAGGGGCGCACCCGGGGTGGACCAATGTGATTGCCCAAAACCCGCGCGCAGGTTACAGCTATGCGGTCAGCTTTGCATCGCTGGGGCTTTCGATGGAAGATTATTCGATGCACACGATGAATATCTTCTATATGGAACGCGGCGCAGGTGAAAGCAATAACAAAATGACCTTTAACCTGCTCACTTTTACCGGCAACCCCAACCTGTTTAAACAGGTCACTGGGGTAAATGATGCCATTGTGGATGAAAATACTGAATATCAATTTAAAGTGCTGGTCAACGGCGCAGTGGCGCCGGAGCTGGAATATAAGGTTGGCGCAGAAGGTTATACGACGGATGCCAACGGGATGCTGTCGCTGAAAGCTGGCGAGACGGCTTCTTTCAACGTGGCGGCGGGCAACACCGTCGAAATGCAGGAAGTGAATGCCGACCTTTTTGAAACGAGCAATCAGGTACAGGACCTCATTACACAGCAGGTGCTGAAACCGCAAACGGATGGTAAAGAGAGCGGTGCGTATCAAACCGGCGACCCCAACCAAAGCCGTTTGCTGTACACCTTTACCAACACAGCAGACACCGGTACGCTGCAAATTAAAAAAGCGGTGCAGGGTGATTTGCTGCAGGCAGACGACACCTTTACCTTTAAGGTGTGGCTGACCAACGAGGATTATGGCAAAAACAATGTGCTGTATACTGGCGATGTGTATTTGAATGATGCCGACACCCCCACGCAACTGGGCGCGGATGGTGTGATCACGCTGAAAAAGGGTGAAACGGCATCCATCAAAGGCCTGCCGGTGGGTACGGAGTACAAGGTGCAAGAGCTTGCGGCCGAAGGCTACGATTTAAATGAAGTTACCGCAGCAGCGGGTGCGCAGCAGAATAATACCGACCCCACCATCGTGACAGGCAGTGTGACACAAAAAGATGCGGTGTATACGAACCTGTTCGAAAACAAAATTCACACCGAAACAGTGACCATCAACAAAACTGACCGGCAGGGCAACCCTGTGCGTGGGGCAAGCTTTACCGTGACGGATGGTACTGGCGCGGCGGTCGTACTAAGCCCGGTCGCGGCAAGCGGCAGCGCGGCGACAGGGTATGCTTCGTATACCTTTGAAGCGAAAAAGAACACCAGTTATACCGTGCGTGAAACTGTGGCACCGGCAGGGTATAAAACAATTACCGGCAGTTATGTCGTGCAGATCGGGCCGGATGGGACCATCGTACAGACCGGCGCTGTAAGCGGGTTTGTGCTGAACCCGAACAGCAAAACCATTACAGTGACCGATATCGAAAAAACACTGGAAGCCGACACGGTTCGCATTGAAAAATACGATAACTATGGCAATGCGCTTGCCGGGGCAAAGTTCACCGTATCTGGTGAGGGCATCAGTGGTGAAAAAGAGCTGACAGCCCGTGCTCCGCGCGACGGCGAGACCACTTTGTGGACCCAGTTCGTTGATGCGGTCACCGGGTTATTTGGTGCGGATTCCGGCACGAAATATGTTTACGATCTCAGCGGCGCCATTTCAGAACTGACTTTCGGTAAAGTCTATCGTGTGACCGAGACCGCCCCTGACGGGTATACCGGCGTGGGTTCGTTCTACATCACACTCAAAGATAATGGCGGCAGCCTTGAAGTAGTGGAATGCAATGAAAACGGTCTCCCTGTGACCGGTAGCAAAATCATCATCACTACGGTAACGGCAAACGAGACCATCATCAAGGTGCCCAACAGCCTGAAACAGACCAATGACGTTGCAGTGTCGGCCAGCAAAGTATGGGTGGACGGCAATGCGGCCGGCATCACCCGGCCCACTGCGGTAACCATGGTATTGCACCGTGCAAACAGCGCAGGGCGCGATACTTCTTTTGAAAAAACACTGCCTGCCAATGCGGCAAACAACTGGCAGGTAACGTTTGAAAATCTGGATCGATACGACCTTGCAACGGGCGAGAGCTGGGCCTATACCGTCGACGAGCAGTCGGTGCCTGCGGGCTATACCAAAGCCGTCACCGGCAGTGCTGCGGCAGGGTTTGTGATTACCAATACCCGCAGCGATATCGGCGACAAAGTAACGATCAGCGCGGCAAAGCAGTGGGCGGGGGACGATGGCTATACTGCATTGCGCCCTGCTTCTATTCAGCTTGCGCTGTACCGTGACGGGCAGCAAAACGATGCGGCAAACGCACTGGGTACTGTGACACTGACCTCAGCCGAGAGCTGGGCGGCAAAAAGCTTTACCCCGGTGGCAAAGTATGACGCGAGCGGCGCCCCCATCACTTACGTGGTAAAAGAAACACTGCCCGCGGGTAGCGGCTATGCGGTCACCGGCGGTGCGGTTACCATTACAGGCAACACCGGCAGTGCGCTGCTTACCAATACACTGGGCGGCAAAACGGTGACGGTGCGCGGTGAAAAAACCTGGCAGGATTCTAATAACCAGTACAATACCCGCCCGACCAGCATTACAGTAAACCTGCTGGCAAACGGGGCGCAGGTAGCAACCAAGGCCGTCACTGGGCCGGATTGGGGCTACCAGTGGGCGAATCTGCCCTCCACCGATTTTGCGGGCAACCCGGTTACCTATGCGGTGCAGGAAACCGCAGTGACGGGTTATAGCGCAAGCTACAGCGGCAACAACATCACCAACACCCTTACAACAGATCAAAGTGTAACGGGGGTCAAAAACTGGGCGGATGATGGGAACCTTTATGGCACACGCCCCAACAGCATCACGTTACAGCTTTATGCCGATGGTGCGAAGGTAGATGGAAAGACACTGACCTTAACGGCCTCCAACACAGTGGCCGGGAACGGAAATCAGTGGGCCGGCAAATTTGAAAACCTGCCGCAGAAAAACAGTGACGGCACGAATATTGTCTACACCGTAAAAGAAGCTGCGACCCCGCTGGGCTATACCAAGGCCGAAAACGGGCTGGCAGTAACCAATACGCTGACCAAAGACAAAACGATCAAAGTAGAAAAAGTGTGGAACGACGGTAACGGTGCGTCCGCGACCCGCCCACAGTCGATCAGCTATACGCTGTATGCTGACGGCAAAGCAGTCGCGACGGTGCAAAGCACTGCTGCAAGCGGTTGGGGTACTACCTTTACCGGCCTGCCGCAGAAGAACGCACTGGGCGCGGATATCAACTATACGGTGACTGAAACACAGGTTGCAGGCTATGCGGCACCGGTTTATGCGCCTGCGGCCGGCGCCAGCGCGGGGGGCACCATTACGGTGACCAACACGGTAGACCAGCAGACGATTTCGCAGACGGTGCAAAAAGTGTGGCAGGGTGAAAATGGGTACGAAGCCCTTAGCCGCCCCGCACAGGTGACTGTGGAATTACTGGCCGACGGCCAGAGTTTCAGCCCGGCCAAAACCACAGTGCTCAACAGCCAAAACAGTTGGAAGCACGAGTTTACCGGCCTTGCAAAGTATAACAGTGCAGGGGCACAGATCGTGTACACCGCAGTGGAAACCAGTGCGACACCTGCGGGTTACACTAAGGCGGAAAATGGCCTTACAGTGACCAATACCCTCAGCGCGACTATCGATATTCAGGCAAGCAAGACCTGGGTGGATGGAAACAACCAGCAGGGCCTGCGCCCAAGCGAGTTGACGATACAATTAAAGGCAGATAATTTGCTAGTGGCAACCAAAACGCTGACTGCGGAGAATGGTTGGGCAACCAGCTTTAACGGCTTGCCCAAATACAATGCAAACGGCGCGGAGATCGCCTATGCGATCGCCGAGACTGCGGTGCCGGATGATTACACCGCCACCACGGCAGTGGGCACAAAGGCAAACGGCTACACGCTGGTCAACACCATTACCCAGAACAACGAGGTTAAGGTAGAAGGCCAAAAGGTGTGGAGCGGTGACAGTGCGCTTGCCACAGTGATTCGCCCGCAGACGGTTACATTAGAGCTGCTGGCAGACGGCGCGGCCCTTAGCCCGGCGCGCACCACCACCGCAACCGCCGCCGGCAACTGGCAGTACAGCTTTACCGGCCTTGCAAAGTACAATACCTCCGGTGCGGTGATCCAATATACCGTGCGCGAAGTGCAGGGTGCGTGGACAGCAAACTACACCACCCAAAACGGTACGGCACAAAATAGTTATGCCGTAACCAATACTTATAACGGCGGCACAAAAGAACAGCAACTCACCAAGGTTTGGGTGGACGGAAACAATGTCGACAATACCCGCCCGACCGGTGTGACCTTTACGCTGCATGCCAAGGTAGACGGTACCGAGCTGTGGCATAAAGATTATACGTTTGGTGTCACTGGCACTGCTTCAAGTTGGGGCTTTACCACAGAAAAACTGCCCACCAAGACAGCAGAAGGCAAAACTATCATTTACACTGCCACGGAGGGTGTGGTGCCCACAGGGTATACCAAGGTCAGTGAGCAGGGCCTTACCGTGACGAACCAGTTGCAAGATGGCAACACCAGTTTGACGGTGGAAAAGGTGTGGAGCGGCGATAACGCCGTGAAAGACCTGACCCGCCCGGCAAGCATTCAGGTGCAACTGAAAAAGAATAATGTCAATGAGGGCAGCCCTGTCAACCTGACAAGCGGGCCCGATGGCAGCTGGCAATATACCTATACCGGCTTGCCGATATACACTGCCGGAGTGAAAAACACTTATACGGTGGTAGAGCTGGCAGGTAATTGGCAGGCGAACTACACGAGTAGCCAGCAAACTGTCGATACCAAGGTCACGATTACGAATACCTATACCGGCGATGAGAGTGTCACGCTGACCAAAGTGTGGCAAGACAACAATAACGCTTATGCCACCCGCCCGACAACGCTGAACCTTACCCTGAGCGGGACAGTAAATGGCGTGACGACGCAGCTTGGCAGCTATGCGCTGAACAGCGGCATGGTGACAACGGACGGCAACAGCTGGAAGGGCAACGTCAACGGCCTGCCCGCAAAGGCAGCGGATGGCAGTGCCATCACCTGGACGGCGAGCGAGCCCAATGTGCCTGCGGGTTACACCAAAACCAGTGAACAGGGCCTTACCGTGACGAACCAGCTAACAGAGGGCAGTACCAGCCTGACGGTAGAAAAGGTGTGGAGCGGTGACGACACCGTGAAAGACCTGACCCGCCCGGCCAGCATTACGGTACAGCTGAAACAAAATGGCAGCAACTTTGGCGATGCGGCAACCTTGACCGCAGACAATAACTGGCAGCACGAGTTCACAGGGCTGCCGGCTTATACCGGTGGTGTCCAAAACAGTTATACGGTAGAAGAAGTTGCGGGCGGCTGGCAGCAGAATTACACCAGCAGCCAGCAGACAAACGGTACGACGGTGACGATCACCAACGCATACAATGGCGGCAGTGATTTGACCCTGACCAAAAACTGGGTGGACAATGACAACGCCGACAGCACACGCCCGGCTTCGGTAACGCTGACGTTGAATGCAATGGTGGATGCGACTGCGGTGTGGAGCAAAGACTACACCGTGACAGGCACGACCGGCACAAACAGTTGGCAAAAAGTTGCGAGTGGCATGCCGGCAACTACGGCAGACGGCAAAGCCATTACCTGGGCAGCAACCGAGACCAATGTACCTGCGGGCTATACGAAGACCAGTGAACAGGGCCTTGCAGTGACCAACCAGTTGCTGGATGGCGGCACCAGCTTGACGGTGGAAAAGGTGTGGAGCGGTGACGATGCCGTGAAGGACCTGACCCGCCCGGCAAGCATTCAGGTGCAACTGAAAAAGAATAATGTCAACGTGGGCAACCCCGTAACGTTGACGCCGGATGCACAAGGCAAGTGGGGCCACGTCTTTGACAACCTTTCGGTTTACGAAAATGGCGTGCGCAACACTTACACGGTAGAAGAAGTTGCGGGTGACTGGCAGCAGAACTATACAAGCAGCCAGCAGTCGGCAAATGGTGAAAACGGTGCAGTTATCACGATCACCAATACTTACAGCGGCGGCAGCGATTTGACGCTGACCAAGAACTGGGTGGATAGCAGCAATGCCGACAACACCCGGCCAACTGCGGTCACGCTGACGTTGAACGCGACAGTCGCCAATAATACGGTGTGGACCAAAGATTATACCGTGACAGGGCAGGCAACCACAAACAGCTGGCAGAAGATCGTCAGCAATATGCCCAGCAAGACGGCAAACGGCAGCGCCATTACCTGGACAGCGACCGAGCCCAGCGTGCCCACAGGGTATACCAAGACCAGTGAGCAGGGCCTTGCGGTGACGAACCAGTTGCAGGATGGCACGACCAGCCTGAGCGTGCAAAAGGTGTGGAGCGGTGATGACACCGTGAAAAACCTGACCCGGCCCGCGAGCATTGAGGTACAGCTGAAACAGAATGGCAGCAACTTCGGCGCACCGGTGGCCCTTACCGCAGACGGTAGCTGGCAGCATGAGTTTACAGCGCTTCCAAGCTATACAAACGGCGTTAAGAATGTGTACACGGTACAAGAGGTGGCCGGTAGCTGGCAACAGAACTACACCACCAGCCAGCAGACGGCGGGCACCACCGTGACGATCACCAATACTTATAGCGGCGGCAGTGACTTGACGTTGACTAAAGTATGGGTGGATGATAATGACGCCACCGGTGGCCGCCCGGCCAGCCTGACCCTGACGCTGAACTATACGGTGGGTGAGGCAACGGCGCGGCAGGCAGATTATACGCTGGACGCCAGCTCGGTGACAGCAGACGGCAGCTGGCAAAAGGTTGTCAGCGGCATGCCCAGCAAGACCGCAGATGGCACCGCCATCACATGGAGCGTCAGCGAAGAGGACGCCAATGTGCCGCAGGGCTACACGAAGACACAGCAGACCGGGCTTACAGTGACCAATACAATACAGCAGTACCCGGTTGTGGTAAAATACCACGTGTTTGATGAAACAGGCACAGAAAAAACCTTTACCACACCGCTGCAAGATGTCAGCCTTGGTACGGTCAGCTATAACACCACGCTCAGCAGCCTTGAAACTGCGGCGCAAGCCCGTAAAGACGAGTATTATGGCCTCGCGGGCAAGGTGGATGTGGACCAGTATCAACACGGCGTTGTGCGCGCAGTGACCGGCAATGTGAGCACCGACCCGGCGCTCAATGTGATCCATGTGGATTATATGCCGCTTAGCATTGCGACAAAATATACCGTGACCTACAGCAACGGGCTTGAGGGCAGCGATGCTGCAACCTACTCAGGCGGCAGCCGTGAGGCAGGCACCAATTACACCGTGCTGGGTAACAGCGTGACCGGCTTTACCAACGGCAACAAGACCTTCGCCGGTTGGCAGCAGGTGACACAGTACCCGGTGGGTGCGAGCGTGGGCAGCGCACAGCCGCAGCCAGAGGGCAATGTTATTTATCAGGCCGTATGGCAGGGCGCTACTTATGACATCACTTACCACGCGAATTACAGAGACCCCGCTTTGCCAGATGCAGCAGATGTGCTGGACAACAATGGCGGTAGCGGGTATCAAGAGTCGGCTTCCTTTACGACCTACACGGTAGGCGATGGCAAAAATATTACTACCTTTGTAAAACCGGGTTACCACTTTGTTGGTTGGGCACTGCAGCCGGATGGCGGCGTTGCCTATGCCCCGGGCTTTGAAGGCAGTATGTCGGCAGCGAACCTCGAGCTGTACGCCGTGTGGCAGCCGAATATCACCATTCCGGACCGCATTTCGGTCAGCGCGGAACACAACTACTATCTTGACGGTACTACGGGTGAAGGGCAGAACAGCTACAGCATCACCCCGGACAGCGCCGACTTGATTCTTGGCAACGAGATTCACTATGTGTTTGGCGCGAATACGTACGGTAAAAAGGATGCTACAATCACCGTGATTAAAACGGCATTGCCGGTGGGTATTGACCCGCCGACAGAGCCGGTAGCTATCTGGACCGACGAGATGGAGCAGCAATATCAAAATGGCGTTTTGAAGGATTATCAAGATGCCAAACAAGCACTGGCTACTGCAAAGAGCGCAGTGGATGCGATGACCAAGAAGCAGGCGGATGCCGAAAAGGCAAAGCAGGCGCTGGCCAGTGCGCAAAATGCGGTTACGGCCGCAAAGGCAGGCTATAATGATGCGGTGGCACTTGCCGCAGCGGTGGGCGATACGGCAGCAAACCTGAACACGGCGCTTACCACAAAACAGGCAGAGCTGAATACTTTGAATGCCGACCCGCGCAGCGCAGAGAATGACCCGGATCACGCGGCGTGGCAGGCAGAAGTGGATGCTGCAAATGCGGCAATCGCAGACCTGCAGGGCAAGTTGCAACTGCTGACCAACGTGGATACCGCGGCCGCAGCACTGGCGACTGCACAACAAGCGCTCAATGCACTGCTGGCACCATATGCGGCAGGCGCAGACCTTACGGATGCTGCCGCACTGGCAGCAGCAGTGGCGGCATACCAAAATGCGCAGGACGCACTGATTGCCGACGTACAGGCAAAACTGCCGGATTTGACGGCTGCCGAGCAGACGGCTGAAACACAACTTGCCACTGCAAAGACAGCATTTGACCCGGTGGATGCTGACCGTACGGCGAAAATTGCGGCGGACCAAGCGGCAAAGACCCAATATGAAGATGAGCTGAAAGCGTATCAAGATGCCCTGACAGAAGGGTCAAGCACGACAGAGATGGCGTGGGATGGTACGTTGGTGTTGGAGAATGGATACAGCTATAAACTGGTTTACAACTACAACCGCACAACGCCAGTGCCGACGCCGACCCCGACGCCAACCCCGACGCCGACCCCCACACCGGTTCCGCCTACTCCGCCTACTCCGCAGCCGACCCCTGTTATTACACCACCGCCGCCTCCCACAGGCCCGGTCGTGATACCGGAGGATGAGGTGCCATTGGGTGCACTGCCGACAAAGAGCCGGAACAGGAAAGGCGTTTACAAGATTTTGGACGACACAGTGCCACTTGGCGCATTGCCCGAAACGAGTGGTTCTGGTGGCTTGCTTGAAGGTGGGTTTGGTGCAGTACTGATGGTTTTGGGTGCTGCGCTGCGCCTGCTTGGGCGGCGCAAAAAGCGGGATGACCAGGAATAAAACAGGTCGCCTGGATATTGCCTTACCAAAATAGCCTCAGCCACATCCTGAAGTGTTAAAAAAGCGGCGAGCCCCCTTTGGTTCGCCGCTTTTTTTGTCAAACAAATAGCGATTTATGGCGAAAACTGCCGCATGGCGAAACCCATGAAAACGAGCAGCAACTGGAATGGAGGAACAAATGGAAAATTTAGAAAAAGAAAACATAGATCTGCCTGTGGCGGACCGTGCTGCTTGCGTGGCAACATTACAGCGACTTCTGGATGGCCCTGCTGCAAAACAGGCGGGCGTTTTTAAAATTGGCCTTGCGGATTTTAAAGAATTCAACGATATTTTTGGCCGGTACTATGGGGATTTGCTGCTTGAAAAAATCAGCGCCTACCTTTCCAACTTCCCCTCGGCGCAACTTTCCCGGCCGGGTGGAGTGGAGTTTTTATTGGTTTTGCCAAACAGTGGCTATACCCGTACCGCGGAAATTGCGGATGAGATCTGCACGCGGTTCAACGAGACCTGGCACATTGGCAACATGGATTTTATTTGTGCCATGTACGTGGGGTTTGTGCTGCCCCCACAAGAGGCACAGAGTGGCGAAGAATTGCTGGACATGTTGGACAGCGCGGGGCAGGAAGCGTACCGCACCGGCCAAAACACCGCGATCCCCTATACAGAAGCATTGCATGCCAGTATTTTGCGCACCAAGGCAATTGCGACAAAGCTGAAAAACGCACTCACCAGCCCGGACGACCCTGATTTGGAGGTCTGCTTTCGGCCGACAGTGCTATATGATGCACACCGCTATACCCGCGCCGAAAGCTATATAAGGCTGTTCAGTGATGTGTATGGGCTGGTAGGGGAGGCCTCACTGATCCCGATTGCCGAGCAAAGTGGGCTTTCCACTGCGCTGAATCTATACGCCATTCGTCATACCTGCGCGCTGATCCGAGACCTGTTGGATGCAGGGCGTTCGTTTGAGACCATTGCGGTGCCGGTTTCGGCCGTACAGTTTTTGCAGCCGAAATTCGACGAACAGTTACGGGCGATTATTGAGGAATACGGTATCCCTGCTGATAAACTGGCGCTGGAGTTGACTGAAAGCACGTTGGTCAACAGCTTTATGCAAATTACCTATATGATGGGCCAAGTGGCGGACCTTGGTGTAGAACTTGTGCTCAGCGATTTTGGCACCGGGTATTCCGGCATCAACAATATCCTTACCTTGCCGGTTGATGTGCTGAAGCTGGACCGCCTGTTTGTATTGCAGATGGAAAACGACGAGCGCTGTGGCATTGTGATCGAAGGGTTGATTTCAATTGCCCACAAGCTTGGCATGAAAGTAATTGCAGAAGGGGTAGAGACAGATCACCAGCGCGAAATGCTGGCGGGCTGGGGCTGTGATTACCAACAGGGGTTCTATTACAGCGCCACCGTCACGGCGGATGAGCTGCACCCGATGCTGACACTGCCGCCAGAAGAATAAATTGGATAGTATGACTGCAAAAAAACAGACTGCCCCTTTTTAAAAGGGACAGTCTGTTTTTTAGATTAATCAGGAACGCGGATGATGTAAATATTAAAAGAAGCTGTGTTAAAAATGGCCCCGGCGCGTGAGCTCCTGCCACATCTCCCTGCCCTCAAAAACCAGCAGGGCGCACAGTGACATAAGGCCGATGCAAACGCAGATCACCGAGGGGATGAGCGTACCGTTCAAAAGCCCGGTGAAGTAAAAAACAAGCGGCAAAATGCTAAACAGAATATCAATGATCAGGTAAAACAGATAATCCGAAACGCGCATGCGCAAAATGCGCGGCAAGATCATCAGTGTCACCATGGCACAACTGCATAAAATAGGGATGGCATAATCAATGGCCCAGCCATTATTGGTGGTAAAGTGGTCCCATAACAGTGCCAGCACCGCACCAAGAACCACCTGCCACAAAATAGTTTTGGGAATATTGTGCCGCTTGCGCAGCGCAAAGCCAAGCAAAAGCCAAACACTGGCAAGGCCTGCAACGGGGTAGCCCGCCCACCACCCGGTGCCCGGCAGCATAAAGTTAACAGCCAGGCAGATGAGCGCCGCCGCGCTGGAAGAAAAAAGGCCAATCTTAAAAAATAAGCGCTTGCGGCGGGTTTGCCCCACCACGGGGAAAACGTCCTCCGCCGCACAGGGCTCGCCGGTCAGCTCACCCTGACAAAGAGGGCAGCGCTGATGGCTGCCTGCAACCGAAATTTTACAATGGTTACACTGCTGCATCAGTCTGCCTCCTCAAATTCTGCAAGGTTGGTGGTAATGGTGGCGTCAATCCCCATCCCGGTCAGGGTGCGAAAAAAGTGGCGCTGCACATCGGGGGATACAAGCGGGGTGGTAAACGTGATTACAAAGGTATCCCCAAACGTGGCCATGCAGGTCTGCAACCGGCGCGTTACAAAAAAGATATCAAACAAACGAATATAGGGGTGCAGCGGCTGCGGCATGTCCACCCGGCCAATGTTGGAAAACGAAGCTGTGATCTCGCGGTCACTCAGGTAATTGAACAGCCGCAAAACAGGTATTTTGAGAAACAGCGGGATGACCCGCAGTAGCATCATATGCTCAAGTTTCGCCAGCCGGTTCATGCGCCGCGCCAGTTTTTCGGCCGTCAATTCATTTTTCAATGCGGCAGAAACCGTCGCAGTGATAGCGGCAAGGTCGCTGCTGCCCTTTGAAAAATCATACTCCACGTTGACAACATTAAAAAAATTACGCGCGGTAGCAGAGGGGAAGTAATTGCGCAGGTTGACCGGTACCGTGATCACGACCGGCCGTTTTTCCTCCCGCAGTGACATTTGGCTGTGGATAGCGGAAATCAGCACCGAGACCAGAAATACTGTCAGCGTAACACCATATTCATGGGCCTTATTCAGCAATGCGCGTGCCGACATCTGCCCTTCAATGATCGAAAGGCGATAGTCCGGCAGGTGTGCGCCGTGCAGGTGATAGGCAGTGGGGTTTGTCTCCGGTGGGGCACTGTCTTTAGCAGAATAATATTTGGCAAAACTGTCGTCCATTTTTTGGGTGGCAGAGGCGTCATAATCCAGCGCCGGCGGCAGGCCATCAAAATCGGTACCGTGGGCAAGCGCAAGATAATGTGCAACCATCACCCGTAAAAAGTGCAGCGCACCGGTACCATCCGACAGGGCATGGTAAACCTCTAAATTGATACGTTGCCGGTACCAGGTCACCCGAAACAAGGCGTCACGGCTATCACCGCTGTACAGCATGCTGCAGGGCGGTTCAGTTTCCGGTTCTACCTTTGGCTCAAAATCGTATTCTTCAAGGTAATACCAAAAAATCCCCTTTTTCAGCCGAGAACGGTAAAATGGAAACTGCCGCAGTGTTTCGTCCAGTGCCTGCTGCAATAGTTCCGGCTGCACCGCTTCGGTCAGCTCGCAGGCAAAACGCAACACTTTCGAATCCCTTGCGCTGCTGGTGGGCGGGAAAATCTTAGCCGCGTTATCGAGTGTGCTCCATTGAAAAAAACGTTGCTTTTTCAAGCCTCGCAACCTCCTGCTAAAAAGTCATTGATCAGTTCATAGGTACGCTTTACCTGCGCAAAACGCGGCGGCAGCATAAAATAGCCGTGCAGGGCATCTTTTATCCGCACAATGCGCACTTCATTACCTGCTTCCTGTAACCGGCGGCCATAGGCCTCGCCCTCATCCCGCAGTGGGCAGTATTCTGCCGAAAGAACCAGCGTTTTGGGCTGACGCGACAAATCTTTTGCGAGCAGCGGCGCAAAATACGGGTTTTGAAAGTCCTCCGGTATTGATGCATAAAGCTGCATATAGTCGCTGACCCGGCGCGAAGTCAGCAGGTAATCGGTGCCATTGCTGCGCACCGAGGCAAACGGGGAGGTTTCGGTGTGGTCATTATAAGTTGCAGGGTAAATTAAAATTTGCCGACAGGGTAAAAATTCACCCCGGTCACGCGCCAGCAGTGAAACCGCCGCGGCAAGGTTACCGCCGGCACTGTCGCCAATCAACGCAATTTCATCGGCGCAGGTGCCCAGTAAGGCGTCATCCAAAAACACTTCTTTTGCCACGGCATAGCAATCCTCCAGCCCGGCAGGAAACGGGTGTTCGGGTGCCAGTCGATAATCAACAGAGACCACGATGCGCCCAGTCTGGTTTGCCATTGCATGGCAAGTGCGGTCGTAGCTGTCAATATTGCCGCTTATCCAGCCACCGCCGTGGAAAAACAACAGAATTTTAGGTACCGGCAGGGTGTTTTGTGGGGCAAAAATGCGCACCGGCACCTCGTGGTCACCACAGGTGACTGCATGGTCCCAGGCTTTGTAAAACAAAGGGTTTGCCGGGGGGTGGGACATGTTTTCAGCCACCCTTACCAACTTGTAGTTCTTTTTAATATCAATGTCAGGGTAGGATAGCGCTTTCAGCGTGGCACGCATCGCTTTATTGATGGCCATACGGCGCCCTTTCTGCCCAAATGACGGGCACGATATTCATTTTATTTACTTAAATTAGTATACCACAGCAGCACAAAAAATGCACAAAGAAAGGCAAATGGCAAAAACGCAAAATGCCAATGCAAAAGCAGCATGGGATGCAGAAAGAAAACCGAAGGTATTGCACAAAAAACGACCCAAAGGCACAAAAAACTACAAAAGTGTTGCTTTAGCGAGTAGAAGCGATAAAATTTTGTTGCCTTTTACGATTGAAACAACCGGTAAAGTTTGCTACAATTACCCCAAGAGTTTTGAACTGGGAAGGGGGACGCCGCAATTTTGCGGCGTCCTTTTGTGCAAAACCTGGTCTTGCGGGCAGTTTTGGCTGTGCCGCGGCAAAAAAGGGAGGATAGTCAGAATGAAAAAGATCGTCAAATGCGGCGGCCTGTTTACTGGTGTCGACGAGTCGGTACAAAAAGACATGGCCGTTGTGATCGAAGAGGGCAAAATCACTGCGGTTTTGCCGGCGGCGCAGGTGGATGCCGCAAATGCAGAGGTCGTGGACCTGTCGGACAAGTTTGTGATGCCCGGGCTGATTGATGCGCATCTGCACACTAATTTTTCGGGCCAGCCCAGCATTCTGCATGCACTGGTCGATGGCAATGAGGGCGAGTTTACGATTACCAGCATCAAAAATGCGCAGGCGGACCTGATGGCCGGTTTTACGTCGATTCGTGACGAGGGTGCTTTTGGCTATACTGATGTTGCACTTCGCAATGCGATCAACAAGGGATTAATTGCAGGCCCGCGCATGATGGTTTCGGGCGAGGCGATCACGGGCACCGGTGGCCATGCAGATTCGCATATGGCACCTTATGTGGGTGGCACCAATTCACTGGGCCGGGTTATTAACAGTGCCGCCGAAGCGCGCAAAGCAGTGCGTCGCAACTTTAAGTTTGGCGCCGATCAGATCAAAATTATGGCGACCGGCGGGGTGATGAGCTTTGGGGATGACCCCAAATGTACCGAATTGACATATGAAGAAATGCGCGCCGCCATTGAAATTGCCGAATCGCACGGGCGTATTTCCTCCGCCCATGCCCATGGCAGCGACGGCATTAAAATTGCTGTCAAGGCGGGCATTACGTCAATCGAGCACGGCATGCTGATGGACGACGAGTGTGTGGAGCTGATGGCAAGCCACGGCACCTACCTCATCCCCACCATCATTGCCGCCAAGGCCATTGTGGACAACGGTTCGAAGGCTGGTATGCCGGGCTGGATGGTCGAAAAAGCGGAGCTTGTGCTTTCCGGCCACAAAGAGAATTTGCGCAAATGCCGCGAAGCGGGTGTTAAAGTAGGTTTTGGCACCGATGCAGGTACCAGCTTTAATTTCCACGGCAAACAGACCGTTGAGTTTGGCCTGATGGTCGAATTTGGTTTTACGCCGGCACAAGCCTTGCTTGCCGCCACCAAAACCAACGCCACCATGATGCGCTGGGCAGAAGAAGTAGGCACCGTAGAGGCGGGCAAGTATGCCGATCTGGTCGCGTTTGACGAGAGCCCGCTGGACAATATTGATGTAATGAATGAGGTCTCATTTGTGATGAAGGGCGGCAAGGTCTGCAAAAAAGACGGCGCACCCTGTGTTACGCTGCAATAAGGGGGTAGAACAACATGAAACAGGTTTTAAAATGCGGGCATCTGTTTGACACCAAAACAAAGGTTTTTGTTGCGGGCCAGAATGTTTATGTAGAAGATCAGAAAATAGTGGAAGTTTCAGCAGGCGAGTGCAAGCCGGGCTGGGAGGTCGTGGATCTGTCCGGTAAATACGTAATGCCGGGGCTCATCGACACGCATGTGCACTGCAATATTTCCGGCGGCCCAACCGATATGGGTTGGTTTGGCCACTTGTCGGTACCGGATTTCACGATCATCAGCCTGACCAATGTACAGGCAGACCTGATGGCCGGTTTTACCACGCTGCGTGATGAGGGCGCCATCGCTTTTACCGATGTCGCAGTGAAAAATGCCATCAATAAGGGCGAAACTTGGGGCCCGCGCATGTTTGTTTCCGGCAGGGCACTCACTGCCACCGGCGGCCATGCCGACACACATTTTGCACCGTATGTAGATGTAAATGACCAGATGGGGATTGTATGCGATTCACCGGATGAATGCCGTGCGGCCGCACGGTATGTGATGAAATACGGCGCCGACCAGATCAAGATCATGTCTACCGGTGGCGTGATGAGCCAGGGCGACGATGTGGGCGCGCCGGAATTTACGCTGGAAGAGTTAAAAGCCATTATTGACCTTGCCAACAGCCGCGGGCGCATCACTTCTGCCCACGCGCATGCGGGTGACGGTATCAAGCTTGCGGTCAAAGCAGGTATCACCTCAATTGAACACGGTGCCCTTGCCGACCAGGAGGCCCACGACATGATGCTGGCGGCAGGCACCTGGCTGGTGCCGACACTCTGCCCCGGTGCCAACATCTTAAAATATGGCACGGCGGCCGGTATCCCCGACTGGATGGTGGAAAAAGACAAGCAGGTAGTTTATACGCATGCCGGCAACACGAAGCGCGCGTTTGAGATGGGCATCCCCATGGCGTTTGGCACCGACTGCGGTACCCCGTTCACCAAGCACGGCGAACAGGCAAACGAGTTTAAACTGCTGGTAGAGGCAGGTATCCCCGCCGCAGATGCAATTTTGATGGCGACGGCGAATGCCGCGAAAATGATGCGCATGGATGACAAGGTCGGCAGTGTCAAGCAAGGCCTTTTTGCTGATATCGTAGCAGTAGATGCCGACCCGATTGCCGACATTGCCCAGATGATGAAAGTCACCTTTGTGATGAAGGACGGCAAGGTTTATAAAAAATAGAGTACAAAACAAAAGAAAATTTTATAAAGGGCAATTCCTCTGGTTAACATCAGGCAGGGGGATTGCCCTTTATAGCGAGCAAGTAGTAACAAAAAAGGTGAAACATTTTAAATATGGCATAGTATACATAATTTCCGAAGGAAACTATAACTAATGCAAATTATTACTAAATTCAAGAAAACATGGGAAAAACAGGTTTGCTTTTCCCATAAGTTACCGATATATATATAAGGAGTAACAAAATACTAAAAAGAGACAATAAAAAGTTTTTTTCGTGCTTTTGCTACATATTTTTGTACAAACATGACAAAATATGTTGTATTTTGGAAAAAAGCAATAATCCGGGGGAATCAAATTGGAACAAGAATATGAAATAATCGATCTCCGCGAGGTTTTTTCGTTGGTGAAAAAAAATCTCGCGGTTATTTTCATGTCCGTTGCCGTTTTTTCGTTGGCGGGGCTGCTGGTAACAACACTGCTCATCCGACCGAAATATGAGGCAACTGCAACCATGATCGTCAACTCTCGTGAAGACCAACAAGCGCAAACAACCGTTACCAATGACCAGATTAACTCGGCACGGCAATTAGTGAGCACTTACGCAGTAATTCTAAAAAGTGATACCGTGCTTGAAAAGACTATTGCCGACTTAAAGTTAGACATGGATTATGAAAAATTGGTAAAAAAAGTATCAATTGAAGCGGTGGATTCAACTCAGGTGATGAAAATTTCAGTTCAGGATGAAAACCCTGAAACGGCAAAAAAAATTGTGTCAAGTATTGTAAACCAAGCACCGCAGGTTATCATCAAGACGGTTAAGGCTGGCAGTGTTGAGATCATTTCCCAGCCCAAAGCAGGTACAAGAGCGGTTTCACCTCGTAAAATGATGAATACAGCAGTTGCAGGTTTGATTGGCGGGGTGCTTTCTGTAGGGCTCGTCTTTTTACGCAGTGCAATGAATAATAAATTTGTCAGCGATAAAGACATTACCAAGCACTTGGGATTAACGGTTATAGGAGTCATTCCGGAAGTTGCAATCAAGGAATAAAGAGGGGATACGACAATGCTTAAAATAGAAAAAAAGAATCCGCACGAGCCCCGCAAGTTCCTGCTCATGACGAAATCGGCGCCGTTTCAGTATCAAGAGGCGTTTAAAAGTTTGAGAACAAACTTAAAATTTATTGCGCTGGGTAAAGAGTGCAAAAAGCTTATCATTACCAGTGCAATCCCGGGTGAAGGGAAAAGCAGTGTTGCAATCAATCTTGCCATTTCACTGGCACAGGCGGGCAGCAAGGTGCTTTTAATGGATTGTGATTTGCGCAAGCCCATTGTACATAAATATCTCAAAATCAGCCGTGCTGGCTGTAGCGGGCTGACCAGTGTACTTTCTGGTAATTCTCTCGATGAGTCTATTGTCAATATTTCAGATTTAAAGCTGCATGTCATGATTGCAGATGCCATCCCGCCCAACCCGGCAGAACTGCTTGGCAGTACACGTATGAAAAATGTGATTGAAGAAATGGGGCACCATTATGACTTTATCATTTTTGACACGCCCCCTGTTTCGGTGGTTACCGATGCAGCGGTGCTTAGCCAATATGCAGACGGCGTGATTTTGGTGGTGCGTCAGAATTTTGCTACCTTTGAGCAGGTGGAGCTCGCAAAAAAGAACCTTGATCAGGTAAATGCCGTGATTCTTGGTGCAGTAATGAACAATTACGATGCCAAAAGTGCAGATAAAGAGAGCGGCTATTATTACAGCTACAATTATGATTATTCCACCACTGATGCCAATTGAGGATATGCACATGACAGATCTTCACAGCCACATTTTACCAGGAATCGACGACGGGGCAAAAGACGAGGCCATTTCTGCTGCTTTATTGCAAGCGCAATATAACTCTGGGGTTACGCAGATAGCCTGCACCCCACATTTTTATTCTGAACGTCAATCAATTGAAGATTTTTGCGAAAAGCGGGATGCTGCAAAGCAACGGTTGTTTACCTACTGCGCGGCAGAGATGGAAGGGATAACAGTTAAAGCAGGGGCAGAGGTGCTTTTTTCGCCAGGCTTGCTGGAGCTTGATTTGACACCGCTTTGTATGGCAAATACCGATTTAATGCTGGTAGAATTGCCCACAAGTTATTATCCGCTCTGGACCTGCGATGTTTTGTACCGTCTAGGGGGGCTGGGTGTCGTGCCGCTGATAGCCCATGTGGAACGGTACCCCTATGTCATGGAAAATCCCAATCTGCTTTTAGACTGGATCTCGGCGGGGGCATATACACAGGTTAACGCGACCAGTTTGGTTCAACATAAGAAACGAAGAGAACGTATTTTAAAAATGATTCGCCACCGGCTGATTCATGTAATTGCAACCGATACGCATTCTCTTGTAAAGCGCCCGCCACTGATGGGGCAGGCGCTTACATTAATTGAAAAAAACTGCGGCACACAGATTGCGCAAGAAATGTGTGTCTGTGCCGATGCACTGTTTGCAGGTGAAGCACCAGAACAGCCGGAAGCGACAGCGATGAAGCAATTGTTTGGGCATGTTTTTTAAAAAGAAAAAGAGGCGCAAAGTTGAAGAACCAGCAAAAAAAGCGGCCGCGTTGGGTCTATGTCACCGTATCCATTGTTGGCGCTCTTTTATTACTATTTCTTTTGGTATGGCATTTTTATGATGCGAAACTTGGGTTAATACAGTATAACAGCGGCAGCCACAGTATGGATGTTAATGCTGATATTTCGGGGGAAGACAGCGGTGATAGCCTGCCGGATATGGGTCAGGCCCCGGCGGATGCCGAACAAAAAAGCCAGTTGCCGGAAGGTGACCCGTTTTATGATAAGGATGTGGTAAACATCCTGCTGCTTGGTACGGATGAACGCACACCGCAGTTCAACGACAATGCACGGGCCGACAGCATTATGATCCTCAGTCTCAACACAAAAACACATACAATCAAACTTGTAAGCATTGAAAGAGGGATTGGTGTGCCTGTGCCGGGGCGCAATAACGATTTGATTACACATACCTTTCGCTATGGCGGTGCAGCATTGACTTTGCAAACAGTTCGGGAGTGCTTCAACATCGATGTAGAGCGCTATGTGCGGGTGAATTTTTCTGTATTTCAAAAGGCAATTGATACCATAGGCGGGGTCGATATCACGTTGACACAGGCGGAAGCAGATTATTTGATGCAGTTAAAAAATCAAACGACTCAAAACCCTCTTCAAAGTGTAATAGCCGGGCTAAATCATCTGGATGGAAAAACCGCGCTAGCATATTCCAGAATCAGAAAAATAGACAGCGATTGGAGCCGTATACAAAGGCAACGCAACATGATACAAGCGGCAATCAATGAGGTAAAGGGCGAAAATCTTTTTACTTTAAACAAACTTGCCGATACGGTTTTACCTATGATTGAGACCAACTTAACCAAAGAAGAAATTACTTCTCTGTTGTTTGAAGTGCCAGGCTTCATCAGTGCCGGTGCCAATATGGAGCAGATGACGATACCTACCTATGAAACCTGCTGGAACAGTGTCGGTGTAGATGGCAGAAAAATGATTGGCGTGGATTTTGCCGCAAATGCACAGATTTTAAAAGACTTTTTTTACTAATCGAGACAAAAAATGTTTATATAGCTAGGTATGTTACCCGTGTTGTCTTAAAACTGGTGAATTGTTCATGGTAAGGCGGCGAATCAGCGGGATAATGGCTGCGGTTGCCGCAATGAAAAGGTGTATGGGCCGGTAAGAGCGGTAAAAAGTGGGGGCTGATTTCGGTAGGTGGGAAAGCTGTTAGGATAGGTGTCTAGGTAGCTAAAACCGCTAGTTGAAGCCGCTTTGAATAAAAAAGACGGGCCGTTGTTGTTTGAGGGCCAATTGAAGAGAAGGGGAAGCTTATGGGTAAAAAGATGCACGTTGCTTCGCAAGACAGGGCCATTACGACGACGGCTAGTTTAATTATGATCGTGCTTGCGGTTGCGTCTTTTTTGACAGTATGGTTGCTGTACTACAACCGCTTCGCTTTTCGAACGTATCATTTTATTGGCGGCGTGGCAACTATAATTGTTTATCTTATTGTCTACCTTATGGCGGCAAACACATATCGAGCCTTCAAGATTGCTTCTTTCCCCATTGGCGAAACGGCTTTTTCACAGTGCTTGGCAATGGGGCTTGCAGATTTGGTTTGTTATGTCGAATGCTGTTTGATTTACAGAAATTATGTTAATGTTCTGCCAGGTATTTTGACAGTAGCGGTCCAGTTTGTTTTCGCATTTGTTTGGGCAACATTGACAAAGCAATATTTTCTTTCCCATGTAGAACCACAAAAATGTATTCTCGTTTATGGTCAGAAAAATGAAGATAAAGCGTCCATGCAAAACTTTATTAACAAAATTAAAACGCGCTACGGGCATTTATTTGATATTGTGAAAAGCGTCAAAGTGGAAGATGTAGGAGAGATCAGTGCAACGCTGGAGGGGTACCCTATTGTCTTTTTATATGAAGTTGGATATGAAACCAGAATCCATATTATGGAATACTGTATTAATACCGGTTGCAAAGCATATCTGACGCCAAACATTGAAGATGTGATATCGCAGGGCTACAGTGTGAAAAACTTAATTGACACCCCGCTTTATGCCTATGAGAATAATGACCGAAAACGTGTTTTTTATTTAGCTCTCAAGCGCTTTTTTGATATTGTAATCTGTTTGACAATGCTGATTTTGGGGATGCCCTTCCTGCTGGTGACAGCAGCAGCAATCAAGTTGGAGGATGGCGGAGACATCTTCTTCCGCCAGCGTCGTGTCGGCCTACATGGCGAACAGTTTGATATTTTAAAATTTCGCAGCATGATTATGGATGCAGAAAAAGACGGAAAGCCGCGCCCCTGTGTTGCAGGTGATGACAGAATTACCAAAGTGGGGAAAATTATCAGGGCAACAAGATTTGATGAGCTTCCTCAAATTTTTAATGTATTATCCGGCAAAATGAGTTTAGTAGGACCGAGACCGGAGAGAATAGAACATGTTGAGCTTTTCACAAAGGAAATCCCAGAATTCAGCTATCGACTGCGTGTGAAAGCAGGGTTGACAGGTTATGCGCAGATTTATGGAAAATATAATACCAGCGCCCATGACAAACTGCTGCTGGATTTATTGTATATTGAGCAGCAAAGCTTTTTGCTGGATGCAAAGATCATTTTTCTCACAGTAAAAACCATGTTTACACCGGAGGCAACGCAAGGGTTTGATGAGGAAAAATCGAGGCAGATTAACCGAGAAAGCAAGCTGGAACAAGAAATGGAAAATGCATAAGGGATTGTCGTTAAATGAAAATATTGGTGATATGCCAACATTACTGGCCAGAGCCGTACCCTTTGTCGGATATCTGCGAAGAACTTGTGGCGCGCGGACATACGGTGGATTTGATTACCGATGTACCCAATTATCCAATGGGAAAAATTTACCCGGAATATCAAAATCGTCAGCGTAGAAACGAAACCCATAAAGGGGTTAACATCATACGAACTTTTACGATTCCCCGTCATCACAACGCAGTGTTTCGACTTTTAAACTATTATAGTTATTCGTTCTCTTCGTCGTGGCGTGCTAAGCGCATAATAAAAGAGTATGACGTGGTTTTTACAAACCAAACATCGCCAGTAATGATGAGTGCTGCCGCATTTGTCTATGCAAAAAAGCACAGGAAAAAAGTAGTCATGTACTGTATGGACTTATGGCCGGCATGTTTAGCAGCGGGGGGAATTTCAGAAAATTCACTGATTTACAAGTTTTTCGGGAAAGTGTCTCAAAGGCTATATACAAAACCGGATAAAATCCTGATTACCTCTCAAATGTTCAGCGATTATTTAGTGAAACAACATGGTGTTGATGAGAGTAAAATTAGTTACTTACCGCAGTATGCAACAACAGAGTTTGAATGTGCGCCTGAAGCAAAACCCGCGGAGCATAAAGAGACGATAGATTTGATGTTTGCGGGGAATGTGAGGGCTGCGCAAAACTTGAACACAGTGGTCGAAGCTGCGTTTATATTAAAAAAAGAAAGTCGTTTGCGCTGGCACATTGTTGGAGATGGTTCAGAATTAGAAAACCTAATCGCATTAGCGAACAAAAAAAGGCTTCAAAATATGATCTTCCACGGACGAAAGGCTCCTGAAGAAATGCCAAAGTATTTTGCTATGGCAGATGCGATGCTGGTTACGTTGACAGCAGATCGATTTATCTCGCTTACATTACCAGGTAAAGTGCAAGCATATATGGCGGCCGGAAAGCCGATTATTGGTGCAGCGAATGGAGAAATACCACAGGTGATTGCAGCAGCGCAATGTGGATATTGTGCAAATGCAGAGGATGCCAAGGGGCTTGCGAAAGCCGTGCAAAATTTCTTGCAGTGTACTAATAGACTGCAGTTAGGGCGTAATGCAAAGGTATATTATGAAGAGAACTTTGCAAGAAACAAATTTATGGATACGCTGGAATACATATTAAAACAATATACGGGGCAAGATAAAATTTATAACCCGCGTGAGAAGTAAAACATGGGTAATCATTGGAGATGTCAGCAGGTATAGATATCCTGCGCAGAAATGCTTGTATCTATAGAAAATCGATGTTCTATAAAATTGACTCTAGGGTGTAATCATAAACGAATAGCGGTAATGTAGTAAATTTGTAATAAGTATTAGACGCAATTGTGCACGAAAAAGTTATTAACGAGTACATATAAAAGGCGTTGAGAAATCAGGAGAAATAAGGTGAAGTATCTTTTTATCAATTCGGTCTGCGGGATTGGAAGTACAGGGCGTATTTGTACAGATTTAGCGCAAGAGTTAGAGGCAAGAGGCAATGAGGTCAAAATTGCCTATGGTAGAGATGATTACGTGCCTAATCAATACCGTAAATATGCTGTAAAAATTGGTACTGATATTGATCGAAAAATGCATGCACTGCGCACTCGCCTTTTAGATGAGCATGGGTTTGGCTCAAAACGAGCGACGGAAAATTTTTTGGTGTGGGTCGAAAAATATAAACCGGATGTTTTATGGCTCCATAATATTCATGGCTATTACATTAATGTAGAAATGCTCTTCGGCTGGATTAAGCGGCATCCGGAAATTCAGGTAAAATGGACGTTGCATGACTGCTGGGCTTTTACGGGCCACTGCTCATACTTTACTATGGTAAAGTGCGAACAATGGAAGGATCATTGTTTATACTGTCCGCAGCTTCGTAGGTATCCAAAGTGCTATTTAAAAGGGAATGTCAGCAGAAATTTTGACCGCAAAAAAATGGCATTTACTGGAGTAAATAAGATGACTTTAATTGTGCCTAGCAAGTGGCTTGCGGATTTGGTAAAGCAAAGTTTTTTGCGGGAATACCCTACAGAAGTGCATTACAATACGATTGATAAAAACGTCTTCAAACCAACGCCTAGTGATTTTCGAGGAAAATATGGATTGCAAGATAAATTTGTCGTACTCGGCGTAGCAAGTGTATGGGACGAACGCAAAGGGTTAGACGATTTCATTAAATTATCAGAAATGTTGGATGAACAAAAGTACAGTATTGTAGTAGTAGGCTTGAGCAAAGAGCAGCTCTCTGCTCAGAAAAAATCCATTATTGGGATTGGACGCACTGAAAGCGCAAAAGAGTTGGCAGGCATTTATACAGCGGCAGATGTATTTGTAAATCCTACATACGAGGATAATTATCCGACAGTTAACTTGGAAGCAAAAGCTTGCGGAACTTCTGTAATCACCTATAACACGGGAGGTAGCCCTGAAAGTGTTCCTCTGGATAATGTTATAGAACGCGGAGAGATTCAGCTGTTATGTCGTCGTATTGTTTGTATTTGTGAGAAAGGAACCGCATCAGAATGCAATTGAATTTTGGTGAAATAGTATGAAAATCAAGAAACTTTTCGATTATATGTTAACAGGGTTTTTTCATGTGAGGATTAAGCCTGAAACCCTACAATTGCCTATTACGGGAAAGTGCAATTCTCAGTGTACAACTTGTAATGTATGGAAACAAAAAGAACGATGTGATATTTCTCCCGAAGGTCTTAAAAAGGTGCTTCAGGATGAATATTTGATAAATGTGAAATATGTCGGTCTGAATGGAGGCGAGCCTTTTTTACATTCACAGTTCATAGAAATTATTAAGGATATTTTGCAACTTCCTAAGATTAAAGCAATTTATATTATAACAAACGGAATAATGACAGAGCGGATAAAAACAGTGTTGCCAGAAGTTAACGCATTATGCAAGGACAGAGGAGTTGTTATCAACTTAACGATTTCTATTGATGGTGTTAATGAAGTTTATAGTATAGTAAGAGGGGTACCAGCCTTTGATAAGGTTTGTGACACGGTAAAAGAGATTGCTTCATCCAAAGATAATTATTGTAATAACCTCACAATCGGTACTACTATTTCAAGGGCGAATGTTGCATACATATCATCAGTTAAAATTTTAGCAGAGGAATTAAAGGTTAAGGCAAATTATCATTTGGCGGTGCCTAACAGAAGAATTTTTACAACTGATGAAGAAACCTATACAGTGTTTCACGACTTGAAATCAAAGTCGTTGGCAACAGAGTTGTTTTTTGGCCTATATAAATACAGTACGACGCTGAAAGAAAAATTATTGTATTTCCAGAATTATTATTTTTTGTTGTCAGATGGAAATACAAGGATATCTGCGTGTAACTATAGGTTTCAAGATTTAACCATAGACGAAAACCTAAATTTGTATTATTGTGCAAGAGAAAGTCATCAGTTGGGAAATTTGAAAGAAAACACAATCCGTCAAATATTGAAAGCAAAAAAAGCGAAAGAAGAACTAAGAAGAATAGCTCCGATATGCCATACTTGCGGACATTATATTACATTACCAACATTAAAAGGTATGGTTCTATTTATCAGAGAGACCCTGAAGCCAGGGGTTTGGGTTCGCTATCAAGTTGAGAGTTGGTTGTTGAGGGTGTTGTCATGAAAATATTAATTATAGGTTGGTATGGAACAGAAACAATCGGTGATCGCGCAATTCTGGCTGCATTGATTATGCAATTTACACAGACTATGCAGTGTGAATTTTCCATAGCCAGCATATATCCCTTTTTTTCGAAGAGAACAATAAAAGAAGATGCTGGTTTCATTTCTGAGATTTCAAATATAGAAAAAGAGAAGATTGAAAATATTGATATTATCGATGCCAGAAATCCAGCCATGTTTAAGCAAGCAATTATAGATTCGGATTGCGTTGTTATGGGAGGTGGACCTCTTGATGATATGATGGCGCTTTATATGATTCAGTTCGCTGTATTATATGCAAAAAAAAAGCATAAAAAGGTGGTACTGTATGGCATTGGGCTAAATGCTTTAAAAAAAGAAAAGTACATAAAAACGTCTAAGCAAATCATTGAAGCGGCTGACTGTGTTATATTGCGCGATACAAAGGCATTTGAAATTTGTCAACAAATAGATGTGAAAAAGTTAGAAAAAATCAAGATTTCAATAGACCCAGCAGTGTTTGCAGCAATGCAATACAAAAAAAGATATAGTTCAAAGAAAGAAAGCTTTGTTGCAATAAATTTGCGAGAGTTCCCACAAATTTATGCAACAACTGAAAATAAGCAAGGTATTGATATAGATGCGTTAGCACGAAGAAGTGTTAAAAACCTGATAGACCCTGAAGATAGACTCGTGTTGGTTCCGATGAACTACTTCGATCCGGGTATAGATGATAGAATCATCCTTCACAAGCTTATGAAAACCTGCGAGTGCAAAGATGTGGAAGTTGTTGATATGCCTTATAATTTGAAAGAAACATTTGATACTTATCAAAACGCTAAATACTGTATTGGAATGAGATTTCATGCGGTTGTATTTCAAACAATTCTTAATGGGAATAATTATATTCTTGATTATACGAATCCACAAGTTGGAAAAACCGGAGCATTTATTCGGCAAATAAACGGTAATGCGTTTTATGATAAGCGAACGATAATGTTGCAAGACAATACAAAGAAAGCAAGTATAGTTAAAAGTTGCGGAAGTTTTATTGTTGATGAAAAGCTAATTGATGAGTATGAAAAAATTTATAAAGATGAAATAGGAGCTGCATTGTGTATAAGATAATCGTTGCACATCCTCATCAGCAACATTCTTATCGATTAGCAACAGCCTTGCAAAAAGCGGGATGGCTTGAAAGTTATATAACAACAGTATATCTGAAAAAGGGGTCGTTAACAGAAAAGATTCTTTGTTGTTTAAAAGGAATTAACAAGGAAAAGGCAGCTAAAAGAAGATGTGAACAGTTGCCAGATACTAAAGTGATTCAAATTGGCGAGAATTTTGGCCTTTTTTATCTATTATTAATGCGGCTTTGCCATAATGATAAGCGGATTATGTTTCGATATAACCGCATAGAGAGTATTTACTTTGGGCGGAGAGTTGCAAAGTATGCAATTAAGCACAAGGTGAATGCTGTAATTGGATATGATTCTGAATGCACCGAAATGTTTAAATATTTGAAAAAGAACGCGCCTCATATAATTCGCATAATGGATGTTTCGGCAGCAAACAGAATTTACATGAAGGAAATTTACATTAGAGACATGAAGGTGTCTCCTGATTTTGCACAGCGATTGGCAAGAGAACGAGTTGAATTATTTGCTTCATGTTCCCAGATGGAAATGAAAAAATTAGAAAACGAAATAAGTGATGCTGATTATTTTCTCGCTCCGTCAGCATTCGTCAAAGAATCGCTTAGGTTTTCAGGCGTAAAGGAGCACCAAATGTTGCTGTGCCCTTATGGGGTGGATTTGTCAAACTTTCCGAGAAAAAATTGTTTTAAAGTAGGAAATCCAATTGAAGCAATTTATGTAGGAGGAATTAAGCAGCTAAAAGGAATCAGCTATTTACTGAAAGCGTTTAATGAAATCGATCCACAGGTGGCGCATTTAACAGTAGTGGGAGCGGCGGATGCAAGTGATGAAGACATTTTGCCTTATATTAGAAATGTCTCCTTTACAGGAACGGTTGTACATAGCCAAATCTCTTACTTGTTGCAAAAATCAAATATATTTGTATTTCCTTCTTTAGGAGACAGCTTCTCACTTTCCGCACTTGAGGCGGCGGCTTCGGGGCTTCCGCTGATTGTAAGCAATAACACCGGAATGATTGACGGAATGCAAGATGGAAAAGAAGGCTTTATTATCCCAGTTTCTTCAAAGGATGCTATCATGAAAAAAGTGCTATGGTTTTCCAAGAATAAGGAACAAATTGAAACTATGGGAAAAGCTGCAGCAGAGATGGCCAAACGATTCACGTGGGAAAAGTATTATGATAGAGTAAACACGGAATTAACGACAGTATTGGAAAACAAGCAAACGGTGGAGTATTAAATGAACGTAGTAATAGTGGTGCTGAATTATAACGATTGTGAAACGACAAAAACATTTTTGCGTGCAGTGGGTGCTTATAAGAGTGTGAGTGATATTATAGTTGTTGACAATTGCTCAACAGATGACTCAGTGTTAAGGCTGAAACCGTACTGCGCTGACAATATAAAACTAGTGATTTCAGATAAGAATAATGGATACGCAGCAGGAAATAATCTCGGTGCCAAATATGCGGTTACACAATGTGATGCTGATATTGTCATTATATCAAATCCTGATATTTTCATAAAGGAAGAGGATGTCGAAAAAATTATTGAGCCGTTAAACCACGGCTTTGGTATTAGTACCGGACTTATATATAACTATAATAGAAACAGTAATCAACGAGCGCTTGCCAGTAATTTTGCTTGGAAGGTGCCTACTTACTGGCAAATGCTGATTAATTGTTTTCTTGTTTCTTATAAAATCACCCGTTTAGCTAATCGAGGAATTTATTTAAATTACGAACAATGTAAAAATGAAAAGTGGATACATGCAGAGGCTGTTCCGGGATGCTTCTTTGCAATTACCGCGGCGGCACTTAAGATAGTTGGATACTTTGATGAGGAAACATTTTTGTTTGGTGAAGAAACGATTTTGGGTTGGCAATTAAGAGAACAAAATATAAAGGTGTGCGTTGTAAATAACACTGAAATATTGCACGAAAATAGTGTGAGCATCAATAAAAATATCAAACAATCAAATAAAAAAATCCAGTACTTATGGGAAAGCGAATTGTTGTATTTGGAAAAGTATTTAAAATGCGGCATAGTTAAATGCGCATTTTTTAAAATAGCATTTTATATCGGAATCGTAGAAAAGCAGGTGGTTCGATATTTGAGTTGTAAAAACAGACAAGTGAGGAATAGTGTTAATGAAACATAAAATAATTAAAATTGATAAGAACACATTTTTAATTTTGCCATTGTTTGCATTAACAGCAATTGTTCAAATGGTGATTTATTTTGTTAATGATTTCACAGACAAACAATTTATTACACTCGTCTGGGCAACAATAGCATATTCTTTTTTAATATACTTTGTTTATTTAAGAAAACGACAGATAGATGCTTTTTTGATCTTTTTAGCGTTATCTTATTTCTTCAATTATGGCGACTATTTGATATTATATTTGTTTAATAATGGCGCATATCATTTTCAAATGATTATTTCGAATGACGCACTATTGATGGCAGGATATTGGGTTTTATATTGCACATTGGCATTGTGCATGGGGTATCTTAGCATTCCGCAAAAGAAAATTTGCATGGTGGATAAACAGTGTATTCAAAAAGCCGAGGCAGAAAGAAAAAGTCTTCGCTTGGCCGTCATTATTATTCTACTTATAACGTGTCCATTCTATTTATATAATGGAATACAAAATATCGAAGCTACAAGATCACTTGGCTATGGGTATAGAATGGTAGAAACAAGCCATGAGGCAACATTTGTTGGAACAATAGCCTCTTTTTCATTACCAGCGAGTTTTGCATATATCGTTTTTAGAAATAGGCGAGAAAAACTTCCAGTGGTGATTATGCTATTATTATTTACAAGTGAACTAATCTCAGGGACGCGAATTAGAGTTTTCTGCTATTTAGTATGTCTCGCATATTATTATTTGCTAAATCATAAAATTAGAATTAGAAATGTTGTAGCAGGCATATTTGGAGGGTATGTCGGAATATCAGTGTTTTCACTAATTTCACAAAATCGCTCATTACTAACTTATGGGAATATGTGGAATAAAATTTGCACGTTGATTGCATATATTCTGAATAATAATGTTATAACAGATGCCATTTGGGAAATGGGTACAACATTTAGGACATCTGCTGTAGTGATACAATTTTGTCCGAGTAATGTATCACATATATGGGGATATTCTTATTTATACTCGCTTTTATATATTATTCCAAATGCGTTAACGAAATTTGTTTTGCCAACAATAAAATTTACTGATGAAACATTTGCTCCATATGTTGTATCATACGGGGGCATAGGTTCTTCATATTCGGCAGAAGCCTATTATAATTATGGAATAGGCGGAATTATCCCACTATTTTTAATTGGCTGTTTGTGGGGAATATTGTGCTCATTAACAGAACAACATTTTAGAAAAAATCAATATTTTAGAACTTTTGTCTGCCTTGAGATAATACAAGCTTTTATTTTGATGGTGCGCTCGGATATGGTATATCAGTTTAGGAGTATTACATGGGCAATACTTCTAATATATTCCATTTCGATAGTCACCAAGAAAATATATAAAAGCTCCTTAGGAAGAAGAAAGAAAATAATATCATGATTTTAGGATATATTGTTAGTAAAATTGGAAAGCTGCTATTCAAAAGACAATGGCGAAAACAAAATTCCCAGAACGATACTTATCCATCAAATATATTTCCAATTGAAAATATTCAAATTGGAAAAGCAACCTATGGAAATTTGTTTGTCCGCGTACATAAAGGCAGCCCATATAAACTTATAATAGGGAACTATTGCTCCATAGCCAATGAAACAGTATTTATATTGCATGACGAACACCATGTTGATACTGTTTCGACATTTCCCTTTAAGAATCATGTGCTTAAAGAAAATGAACCAGAAGCTTTCTCCAAAGGCAATATTGTAATTGATGACGATGTTTGGATAGGCTATCGCTGTATGATATTATCCGGAGTACACATTGGGCAAGGTGCAGTTATTGCTGCAGGTGCGGTGGTTACAAAAGATATTCCGCCATACGCCATTGCAGGAGGTGTTCCGGCTAGAGTAATAAAATATCGGTTTAGCAAAGTAATAGTAGACGAACTGATGAAAATGGATTATGATAACTTATCTTATGAAGACATATCGAAGAATATCGGAGAGTTGTATCTACATTTAGAAAGTAAAGAACAAGTATTTGAACTGTCGCAGAAATTGAATTGTGGAAAGACTAACAGAAAGTAAGCAGAGGAAAAATGAGCTCTAAACAATCATTAAAAGTTAATGCAAGTTTAAATGTGATAAAACAGCTATGTGCAATTGTATTTCCCATGGTGTCTTTTTCCTATGCGTCACATATATTAGGCAAAGAAACAATAGGCGTTTATTCTTTCAGCGCGTCAATCGTAGGCTATTTTGCATTGCTTGCAACGCTTGGTGTTTCTACATATGCGGTAAGAGAAGGCGCGGCTGTACGAGAAGATCCTTATAAGTTGCTGCGATTTGTAAATCAAGTGTTTTCAATCAATTTGATTATGACAGCGGTATCTATCTTTTTGCTGCTATTCACAACTGTTATTTCAGAGCGCTTACAGCCGTATAAAATGATTATAGTCCTTCAAAGCCTGACTATTCTGCTGTCAACATTGGGAGCGGACTGGATTAATGCGATTTTTGAGGATTATAAATATTTGGCGGTTCGTTATATTGTCATACAAGCAGTAGCGCTATTACTGCTTTTTATGTGTGTTAAAAGTACAGATGATTTCTATTTGTATGTTCTGATAACGATTTTTTCGTCATCGGGCGGGAATATATTAAATTGGTTTTATATCAGAAAAAAAATAAAATTTCGAATTGTTAAGCATACACACTTCACAGAGCATATTAAGCCCCTTTTAGTGCTCTTTGCAAACAATGCGGCTTCAACAATATATCTCAATTCTGACATTACAATGCTCGGTTTTATGACTAATGACGGAGTAGTAGGGATATACACTATTGCAACAAGAATTTATTCACTCATTAAGTCGATAGCAAATTCAATTGTCATGGTTGTGCTTCCTAGATTCAGTAATATGATTTCACATGGTCAGATTGAAAAATACAAAGAAATGCTGAGCAGACTTCTTGCTGTGATGTGGTTTATTGCTGTGCCTATGGCAACCGGCGTGATTATTTGCGCAAAAAGTATTGTATTTGTTTTTGCTGGCGAAGAATTTGTTGATGGTGCATTAGCTCTGCAATTATTAGCTGTTGCAATTCCCATTACCTGCTACAGCAGTGTATTTGTTTATGCTGTTTTAATTCCGCAAAGAAAAGAAAATGTAGTTCTTTTTGCAACTTCTATCGCAGCGGCTGTTAATTTTTTGGCAAATATAATTTTAATACCTTATTTGTCCTTGAACGGTGCTGCGATAACGACCCTTTTGGCTGAGTGCACAATTTTTGTGTGCCTGCTGTATTATTCATTAAAAACCACCGAAATAAAAATTCAAACAAACGAAATTATTTCGGTGCTAATAGGCGATGTCGGAATCATTGCAATATGTTTAGTGATTAAGCAATTGCATATGAATACATTGTCAGAATTGGCAGCTGAAGTATTCTTTTCCGCGATAGGATATATCTTTATGGAGATTAAGACGAAAAATCAAACGATGATAAGGGCTTTAGACAGTATTAATATAAGATAGAATTGTTATAAATGATATAACAAATAAGTGACAACAAGAGACGAGGTACTTGACAAAGAAACAGTTAGAGGGAATATGCCAATTATGACGATCCGGAACAAGCTCGTAGGGATATATTCAAATATATTGAAACCTACTACAACACTAAGCGCATTCATTCTACTCTGGGCTGGCTTAGCCCGGTTCAGTTTGAAACTCAAAATTCTTAAATGCTTAACTTTGCGTCCAGTTTCCCTTGACCTTTCCAAGCTTACTTCTTGCTTTTTGTCTAACTTTTGGGGGTCAGTTCCTTTTTGTGTGTATCGTACTTTTAATTCCTGCTTTTCAATAAACCCTTGCATTTTTTTTCGTTTTATGGTTTAATAGCACAAACAAAGATAGAGGCGCGGCGATCATCAGTAGCGGGGTAACAAAACTGTTTCACAAACAGGCCACCGCAAAAGGGAAAGCCGCCGAAGGCCAGCAGGTGAAAGCTGGGCCTGGGCGCACAGAGAACATCTGTGCGACTGTCGCGTAAGCGGTGAGCTATCCAAAAGACCACAAAATGCTGCGGGGCACTTAGGTGTACTCTCCATGCAAACAACGTGTAATCTTTTAAGGTGGCTGCGCCGTGCAGCCATCTTTTTTGTTATATCAACAGGGAGGTAAGCTTGCATGGAAAAGCACACAATTTTTGAAGGGGTCGCAACGGCCCTCGTCACCCCGCTCAATGAGGAAAAGGTCAATTATGACGAACTGGGCCGGTTGATCGACTGGCAAATCGCAGAGGGGGTCAACGCCCTTGTCATCTGCGGCACGACAGGCGAAAGCTCCACGCTTTCTACCGAAGAGCACGAGCAGGTAATCGCTTATGCGGTGCAAAAAACGGCGGGCCGTGTGCCGGTGATTGCCGGTACGGGCTCAAACAGCACGCGAGAGGCAATCGGGCTGACGAAGTCCGCCTGCGAAGCGGGTGCCGATGCGGTGCTGTGCGTGACCCCGTACTACAACAAAACAACGCAACGCGGCCTTGTGAAGATGTATGAGGCCATTGCGGATACCTCTGCAAAGCCGGTCATCTTATACAACGTGCCCTCGCGCACCGGTGTTAACATTGAGCCCGAGACCTACCTTGCACTTTCGCGCCACCCGCAAATTACCGCCATTAAAGAGGCGAACAGCGACATTGCAAAAATCGTCAAAACCATGTCGCTGGTAGAGGGCAGCCTTGACTTGTATTCCGGCAACGACGACCAAATTTACCCGCTGCTGGCAATGGGCGGCAAGGGCGTTATTTCGGTGCTGTCCAACGTGGTGCCCCGCAAAACAGCAGAAATTTGCCGCCGCTTTTTTGCCGGTGATTTTGCCGGCAGCCGCCGGTTGCAGTACGAGCTGCTGCCGCTGGTGGGCGCCCTGTTTTCAGAGGTCAACCCCATCCCGGTCAAAGCGGGTATGGCAAAGATGGGCTTTTGCGAAAACTACCTGCGCCTGCCGCTGGTACCGATGGACGAGCAAAAGGCAGAAGTTTTGTACGATTTAATGCGCCAGCAAGGCTGCTTTGAGGGGGTGCAGGCGTGAAGATCATATTACACGGTGCTGCGGGGCACATGGGCAAAGTGGCGACAGGCGTGTTGCAAAACGGTTATGCCGGGGCCCAGCTTATTGCCGCAGTGGACGCCCATGCCCCACAGCAAGAGGGCATTTTGCAGTCGCTGGGCGAGTATACAGGGCCCGCCGATTGCCTGATCGATTTTTCGCACCACAGTACGGCAGGGGCCATTTGTGAGTATGCGGTGGCGCGCGGGCTGCCCTGTGTGATTGCCACAACGGGCCATACACAACAAGAGCTTGATCTGCTGCAACAGGCATCGAAAAGCATCCCGGTGTTTTTGTCGGCTAACATGTCGATCGGCATTGCGGTGCTGGCGGAGTTTGCAAAGCAGGCCGCGGCCATGCTGCCGGATGCCGACATTGAAATTGTGGAAATACACCACAACCGCAAGTTGGATGCCCCCAGCGGCACGGCCCTGCTATTGGCCGACGCGGTAAAAGAGGCACGCGGCGACGTGCCGCTGGTTTGCGGGCGCAGCGGCCAGCAAAAACGCACGCCGGGCGAAATTGGTATCCATTCGCTGCGCATGGGCAACATTGTGGGCACCCATGAGGTGCATTTGTGCACCGACACGCAGACGATTACCCTGCGGCATGAAGCACATGACCGTGCGCTGTTTGCAGAGGGTGCCGTGCGGGCAGCCGAGTTTCTTGTGGGCAAATCTGCCGGGCTGTACAATATGCAGGATCTATTTCAAAAAACGAGTATCTGAGGGAGCAGCATGAGCAAAAAGGTAGCAAAATTTGGCGGGACGTCGCTGGCCGATGCGGCGGCATTTCAGCGGGTGGCGGCCATTGTGGCGGTAGACCCCGCGCGGCGCTATGTTGTGGCTTCGGCACCCGGCAAGCGGTTTGACGGGGATGAAAAGGTGACCGACCTTTTGTACCGCTGTTACGACCTCGCCGTGCAGGGGCAAGACCCGGCACCGGTGTTTGCGCAGATTTCTCACCGGTATGAAGAAATTGCCGCAGGCCTTGGCATTGCGTTCCCTTTGGCAGAAGATTTGCAGAAGATTGTACAAAATACCAAACAGGCCCCGCAACGTGATTACCTTGCAAGCCGTGGTGAGTACCTGAACTCCAAACTGCTTGCCGCTTATTTGGGCTTTGCCTTTTTAGACCCCGCAGACGGCATTTTTTTTGACGAAACAGGCAATTTAGACGATGCCAAAACCTATGCGGCGCTGCCGGCACTGCTGGGCGATGGGCCGGTGGTCGTGGCGGGCTTTTACGGGCGCGGTGCCGATGGGCAGATCTGCACGTTTAGCCGCGGCGGCTCTGACGTGACCGGCGCCATTGTGGCCCGCGCGGTGCAGGCGGATTTGTATGAAAACTGGACGGATGTGTCTGGCATGTTGATGGCCGACCCGCGCTGTGTCAAAGACCCTGAGACCATCGGGATTATTTCGTACACCGAGCTGCGCGAGCTGACTTATATGGGTGCAACGGTACTGCATGACGAGGCGGTGTTCCCCGTGCGCACGGCAGGCATCCCCATCAATATCCGCAACACCGGCCGCCCGGCAGATGCCGGTACGCTGATCGTTGCGCAGGTGCCGGAGGATTGCCCCCCGTACATTATTACCGGGGTCGCGGGCCGCAAGGGTTTTGCGTCCATCACGGTAGAAAAAGACCGCATGAACGCCGAACTTGGTTTTGGCCGCAAGGTGCTTGCGGTGCTGGAAGAGCGGGGCATTTCGTTTGAGCATCTGCCCACCGGCATTGACACCTTGTCGGTGCTGTTGGAACAGAAGGACATTGACGGCAAAAAAGATGAGTTGGTGTCCAGCTTGATGCAGGCGGTCAACCCGGATAGCGTGTCGATTGAAAGCGGCATTGCGCTGGTGGCCGTCGTGGGCCGCGGCATGGTGAAAGAGATCGGCGTTGCGGGCCGTATGCTGACGGCGGTGGCCGCGGCAGGGGTTAACCTTAAAATGATTGACCAGGGCTCCAGTGAGCTGAATATTATCATCGGGGTCGCAGAGGCGGATTATGAAAAGGCCATCAACGCGATCTACCACGAGTTTGTCAAAGAATAGGGAAAAGGCAGGGATGAAAATGATTTGTGAAAACCTTGGTGTGAATGCCGCGGGCCATTTGACCTTTGGCGGGCAGGACACGCTGGCGCTTGCCGCACAGTATGGTACACCGCTGTACTTGATGGATGAAGACCGCATTCGCGCAAACTGCCGCCGTTACCTTACGGCGATGCAGGCAGAGTTTGGGCCTACTGCACTGCCGCTATACGCCAGCAAGGCCGCCAGTTTTAAGGCGATTTACAAAATTGCGGCCGAAGAGGGAGTCGGGGTCGATGTGGTTTCGCAGGGCGAAATTTACACGGCGCTGAAAGCCGGCTTCCCGCTGGAGAATGCCTATTTTCACTCGAACAATAAAACTGATGAGGACGTTGCGTTTGCAATGGAGCACGGAGTGGGTTATTTTGTGGTCGATTGCACCGAAGAGCTGGATGCCATCGAGGCCCTTGCCGCAAAGCGCGGTACGCGCCAAAAGGTACTGCTGCGGTTGACACCGGGCATCGACCCCCACACCTATGAGGCGGTTGCCACCGGCAAGGTGGATTCGAAGTTCGGCTCTGCCATTGAAACCGGGCAGGCGGCCGAAATTACGGCGCACTGCCTGTCGCTGCCCCATGTGGAGCTCGTCGGCATTCACTGCCATATCGGCTCGCAGCTGTTTGATGCTGAAACTTACAAGCGCAGCGCCAAGATCATGATGGACTTTTTGGCACAGATGAAACAGCAGCACGGGTACGAGGCTCAGCAGCTGGACCTTGGCGGCGGCTTTGGCGTGCGGTACACAGACGAAGACCCCGTGCTGGACGTGCAGGCGACGATTGGTGAGCTTGCCGGGGTCATCCACGCCCTTGCGGTAGAGCTTGGCATCACCATGCCGGCCATTCGCATGGAGCCGGGCCGCAGCATTGTGGCCGACGCGGGCATGACGCTGTATACCGCAGGGTCGGTGAAGCGCATCACGGGCTACAAAAACTATGTGTCGATCGACGGCGGCATGACGGACAACCCCCGCTTTGCATTGTATGGTTCGCGCTACACGCTGTACAACGCGGGCAAAATGAACGACCCGCAGGGGCTGATGGCCGATGTGGTGGGCCGCTGCTGCGAAAGCGGTGACATCATTCAAAAAAATGTGCCGCTGCCTGCCACGGTGCGCGGCGATACCATTGCGGTTTTGACGACAGGGGCGTACAATTATTCTATGGCGTCCAACTACAATCGCATTGGGCGGCCGCCGGTCGTGCTGCTTTCACAGGGCGGCAGCAAGGTAGCGGTCAAGCGCGAGTCGTTGGATGATCTGATTGCCAATGACATCTGAAAGAGGGGTATTTTACAATGCAGCAAAAAATTCGGGCCGGCGTGATTGGCGCGACAGGGATGGTGGGGCAGCGCTTTTTAACACTGCTGGCCGAGCACCCTTATTTTGAAGTGACGGCACTGATGGGCTCCGGCCGTTCGGCAGGTAAAACTTATGCCGAAGCGGTGCAGGGCCGCTGGAAGATCAACGTGCCGATGCCGGTGAAGTTTGCCGATATGATCGTGCGGGATGCGGCGGATGTTGCGGGCAATGCAAAACTGGTGGATATGGTGTTTTGCGCGGTCAACATGAAAAAAGACGAGATTTTGGCGCTGGAAGAAGCTTACGCCAAAGCCGAATTGCCGGTCATCTCAAACAACTCTGCCAACCGTAGCACCCCGGATGTGCCAATGGTCATCCCGGAGATCAACCCGGAGCACCTCTCGGTAATTTTAGAGCAGAAAAAACGCCTTGGCACAAAGCGCGGGTTCATCGCCGTCAAGCCGAACTGCTCCATTCAGTCGTACGTGCCAATGCTGACCCCGCTGTTGCAATACGAGCCGACCGAAGTGGTGGTTTCCACCTATCAGGCCATTTCCGGCGCGGGCAAAACCTTCAACGAATGGGGCGAGATGATCGGCAACATCATCCCGCTGATCCCCGGCGAAGAAGAAAAAAGCGAAAAAGAGCCGCTGCGCATCTGGGGCAAGCTGGAGGGGGACAAAATTGTGCCCGCAACGCTGCCCAAAATCACGACGCAGTGCATCCGCGTGCCGGTGGTGGATGGCCACACGGCGGCGGTGTTTGTGAAATTTAAAAACAAACCCAGCAAAGAGCAAATCCTCGCCGCATGGCGCGACTTTAAGGGGATGCCGCAACTATTGGGCCTGCCCAGCGCCCCGGCGCAGTTTGTCACTTATATGGAAGAGCCCGACCGACCGCAGGTATTGCTGGACCGCGATATTTACGGCGGCATGGGCGTCACGGTGGGCCGTCTGCGCGAGGACAGCATTTTTGATTACAAGTTTGTGGGCCTGTCGCACAATACGCTACGCGGCGCTGCCGGCGGCGGGGTGCTGATCGCCGAGTTGCTGTACAAGCTGGGATATTTGGACCTGCCTGAGGAGGGCTGAAATGAAAATTGCGTTTACCAAGATGCACGGCATTGGCAATGATTATATCTATGTCAACTGCATGGATGGAGAATGGGACAATTATAAAAAGCTGGCGATCGCGATGTCTCCGCGCCGCTTTTCGGTTGGGTCAGACGGGCTGATCGCCATCTGCCCCTCGGCGGTGGCGGATGCGAAAATGCGCATGTTCAACTTGGACGGCAGCGAGGGCAAAATGTGCGGCAACGGCATTCGGTGTGTGGGTAAATACCTGTACGACAACAAGCTGGTCGATAAAACCACCATCACGGTGGAGACGTTGAGCGGCATTAAAACGCTGAAATTGTTTGCCCAAAACGGCAAAGTGAAAACCGTGTCGGTCGACATGGGCACCGCCGAGCTTGCCCCGCGCAAGATCCCCGTTTTGGCAGATGGTGAACGCTTTGTAAACGAGCCCTATACCGTGGGGGGCAAAGAATACCGCCTGACCTGCGTGTCGATGGGCAACCCCCATGCAGTGGTGTTTGTAGACGACACTGCAAGCCTGCCCTTGCAGGACATCGGCCCGCAGTTTGAGTACGCGCCGCTGTTCCCCGAGCAGGTGAACACCGAATTTATTAAAGTGCTGGGGCCGCAGCTGCTGCAAATGCGTGTGTGGGAGCGTGGCAGCGGCGAGACCTATGCCTGTGGTACCGGTGCCTGCGCTGCCGCTGTGGCGGCAATTTTGAATGGATATTGCGCGTTTGACACGCCGATCACCATGAAGCTGGTGGGGGGCGATTTGACCATCCAATGCACCCCGGATTTCAGGGTGACGATGACCGGCAGCGCCACAAAGGTTTACGAAGGAGTTTATGACGATGAAGATTCAGCTGAATGACAACTACCGCAATTTAAAAGAGAGCTATTTGTTTTCTGAAATTGCGAAGCGGGTTTCAGCCTATGCCGCGGGTCACCCGGACAACAAGATCATCCGGCTGGGTATTGGCGATGTGACACTGCCGCTGACACCGACCGTGATTACCGCGATGGAAAAGGCTGTGGGCGAGATGGCAGTGCAGGAGACGTTCCGCGGCTACCCGCCGGAATCCGGCTTTGATTTTGCCCGCAAAGCGGTGGCGGATTATTACGCGCGCCGCGGCACGGCCGTGCGCACCAGCGAAGTGTTCATTTCAGACGGCGCAAAGTCTGACTGCGGCAACCTCACCGATATTCTGGGCGATAACCCGGTGCTCATCCCAGACCCGGTGTACCCGGTGTACCTCGACAGCAATATCATGTGCGGGCGCAAGGTGACCTTTTTGCCCAGCGGGGTCGAAAACGGCTTTTTGCCGATGCCAAACGACGTTTCGGGCGAGGGCTTTGTGATTTATCTGTGCTCGCCCAACAACCCCACCGGCGCGGTGTACGACAAACAGCAGCTTGCGGCGTGGGTGGAATTTGCCCGGCGTACTGGCTCGCTGATTTTGTTTGATGCGGCGTATGAGGCCTTTATTGTGGGCGATTACCCGCACAGCATTTTTGAAATTGAGGGCGCGCGCGAATGTGCGATTGAAATTTGCAGCTTTTCAAAAACCGCCGGGTTTACCGGTACCCGTTGCTCGTGGACCGTTGTGCCCGAGGAGCTGAAAGCGGGCGGTGTTTCGCTGCGCAGCATGTGGGAGCGGCGGCAGGCCACTAAGTTCAACGGGGTGCCGTACATTGTGCAGCGCGCCGCCGAAGCCGCGCTGACCGAGCAGGGCATTGCCGAATGCCGCGGCCTGATCGCTTATTATATGGAAAACGCAAAGCTGATCGCCGGGTTGTTGCAGCGCAAGGGCATCTTTTTCACCGGCGGCCAGTCGTCGCCCTATTTGTGGCTGCGCTGCCCCGGCGGCATGGATTCTTGGACGTTTTTTGACCATCTGTTGCAAAATGCCGAGGTCGTCGGCACGCCGGGCAGCGGCTTTGGCAGCTGTGGCGAGGGCTTTTTCCGCTTGACGGCATTTGGCTCGCACGAGGGTACCGCAGAGGCGGTGGCACGGCTGGAAAAGCTGTTGTAATAAGTACCGGATAAACAGAATAAGCAAAGCACAACCCCATGTAGGCCCAATTGGCCTACATGGGGTTGTGCTTTTTGTATCAACCTAGCCGGTTGGGCTGGTCGGTTTCAAAGGGTAAAAATATTTCGGCAATATAAGCGCGCTCACAGTCGGGGATAAAAACGCCAAACACTTCGCCCACCAGTGCCATCTGCTGTTCCAGCACGGCAAACAGCCGCCGATGCTCGGCTAAAAACTGTTTGAGCTGCGGGTATTTCAGGCTGTCGCCGCGCAAAATGCGTTCCAGCATATGCGAGCAGTGAAACACAAATTTTACCGCGATCTCATCCGAATAAGCAAGGCCCAACTCCTGCAAAATATGGTCCAGCGTGCCTAGCAGCGTTTGGGCCGCCTTGCGCGGGTTGAGAAAGGTGAGAGAAGTAGAAAGGATTTCGTCGATGATGCGGTTTAAAAAAGCCGAACCGCCGCAGGTGGGCACAGCCTCCGCCTCGGTGGGCACCGGCAGGTCATGCTGTGGCTCCATGCTGGTCAGTGCCGTCAGCGAAAAACCACCCCGCAGGGCTTTGTCTGCTACCGAAAGCATCCCTTTCAAACTAAGCCCTGCAATGGTTTTTGCCCGCACTCCGGTTGTGTGGTGAATGGTCTGGTGCAGGCTGGTCAGTGGCTCCATATCGGCAAAAATCACGACACCGGCACCCTCGTCTGCCGAGCGCGCCAGCGCACTTGCCTGGGTGAGAAAAGCCGCAAGGCTTGTTTTGCCGTCGTAGTTTAGCCCGGTGGTCTCGTGCGAGCCCAGTGTTTCGTTTAAATAGGCGGCAATGCCGGTGGCGACCCCGTGCCCATGGCAAAAAATCAGCACCCGAACCGGTACACTGGTCACCCACTTTTCTGCAAGGTATAAATACATGGCAACAAACCCAAGCTCTTCTGCAGGCAGGTCGGTTTGCATGGTATGCAGCAGGGCATCGTGCAGTTGCAAAGCAATTTTATATTGCTCGGGGAAGGCGCGCTGCACATCCTGGCCGGGCAAACAGGCGGGCGGTTCATGCCGCTGTGCACGCAACACCGCATTGTATAAATGTAGCGCAATGCCCCAAAACAGGCCCTCGTTTTTGGCGGTGGGGCGGTACTGTGCGTGCGCCTGCAATACGTCGCGCAGAGTGTCGCATAAAAGCGGCGGCAGGTGGGCGGCAGCTTCGGGCGGGGCCCCCTCCCGCAGGCGGGCCACACAGCGCTGCAAATAATTATCCACGTCAACTAACTCCAGCGGGTGGTCACCGCCGGGGGCAAGAATGGCATCTTGCGGTATTGCGGCAGGTACCGGCAGCGTGACCGGCTGGCCGGGGGCAAAGGTGACGGTGGTGTCGCTAAATGCCCCCAGCAGTGTTTCCAGTTTGGGTGAACCGGTGTTGCCGTTTAGCTGCCCCAGCAAATCATGGGGCAGGTGGCGGCAATCTACTTCCACTTTTTTACTGCCCCCGCCAGTGGCAGAGTATTCTAAAAATGCGCGGGAACATAAAATTTTTACCCGGCTTTTCATTTCGCCAATCTGCCCCGCGTACCGTGTTTGTACAAGGCAGCTCAGCACATCTTTTGAAACCCGCAGCGTCAGCTGTGTATCGCTCGCTTCATTGCCCAAAAACAATAGAAGATGCTGTAAAATTTCGCCGGGGCCGCGGTCATCCAGTGCAGGCAGCGCAATGTGCACGGGGATGCTGCGTGCCAGCCGCTCAATTTCTGGTGCCTGTGCCGCGCAGGACGAAGCGGCAATCACCATAATGTTGGCACTGTGGGTGGCAAAGGTCTCGCCAACACGGCTATAACTGTTCTTTTCCAGCAGGGTGGTTAAAAGCTCTAATACTTTGGGTGGCAGCCGCTGCACTTCATCAAGGTATAAAATGCCCCCGGCAGCCTGTTCTACCAGCCCCTTGCGGCTTTTTTCTACCCCGGGTGCCGCGCCGCGCACACAGCCAAATAACTGGGTGGCGGCCAACGTAGCGCTGCTGCAATCCTGACAGTGAAATACAAAAAAGTGCTGGTCTTGAGAGAAAAACTTCTTTTGTACGGCATAATCATACATCAGCCGGGCAAAGCGGGATTTGCCCACCCCGGTTTGCCCGGTAATCAAGGTGTGCAGCCCGCGCGGCGGGTAAGAGACGGCGGCCTTTGCCTGCTCTACACAGGCTTTCAGGCTGCCGGTTGCACCAATGCAGCTTTCCAGCCCGGTTGGCGCTGCCGGCGCCGGTGGGGCAGCCTGCAGCCCGCGTGCCAGCAGGGGGTCTGTTTTCAGCAGGCTGGAAGGAAAAAACCGTTCTGGCCATTGTTTTTCCAGCGCGCCGCGGTGGTAAAAACGCGTTGGCTTGCCCTGCCGTTTTACCAGTTGCCCCTGCCGGTGCAGTGCATTCAATTCTTTTGAAACATTTGCCCTGTCGTACCCCAGTTCTTCTGCAATTTGCTGTGCGCTGACGCCGGTGCAACTTTCCCCCTGTGCTTGCAATAGTGCAGTGGTTTGCCGGCGCAGAAAACTGAGTATCTGCTCTTTGCGGCTGGCCTTTTCCAAACCCCAAGTTTCCCCCTTTTATCGTTCGAAAATGTGTATCAAAAAACTGTTAAATCTACAATAGCACATTTTGTAAAAAACGACAACAAAACAATTATTGCGACAAAAAAACTGGTCAAAAAATAAAATGAGAAGAAAATTTCGTGTTTTTGCGTGTCGTTTTGGGGCAATCCGTGTCAAAACGAGGTTACAACTACAGAGGCACCGTGGAATGTGTGTTTTATTGTGTGTGCAAAGTAAAAAAAGTAGAGAATCTATTGAAAAACAACCAATAAAACTTTCAAAAAAATGTGCGGTACGCCAAAAAACGGGGCGAAAATGAATGACACGGATTGGAATCCGTTTAGTTTACCCGGTGCGGTTGACACCCAAACGGGCCCCGTGCAACAATGGCCACAGCGGGGAATTCCCCAGAAAGAAGGATGAAGCATGTACCGAGCATTGTTATTGGGGCACGGGGAATTTGCGGTTGCATTACTGCGCAGTGTCGAAATGATTTTGGGCAAGCAGCCTGCGGGTGAGGTGGGTGCCTTGCCGCTGCCACAGGGTAAAGACCTTACACTGTACCAAACAGAGATTGAAGCCTTTGTAAAAGAGGGTGGTGCGGCAAATGGATGTTTGATCTTTACCGATATTGCAGGTGGCAGCCCGTTTATCACGGCGGCAAAGGCGTACCGCGCACTGCACGAAACCGTACCGCTGGAGATCATCACCGGCATGAACCTGCCGATGTTGATCGAAACACTGACCACCCGCACAGAGGCGGATCTTGCACAAGGATGCAAAGTAGCACACAAAGAGGGCAGAGACGGTATTCAGGTGTTTTCACAGCGGTTGGGCATCGTTACACCAGCGCCCTAAAACCAAATTGGCAGGAGGAGAACAAATGAAAATTGTGATGAGCCGGGTGGACGAAAGGTTGGTGCACGGGCAAGTGATCGCCTCGTGGACCAAAATATTAGCGGTCAAATACATCATGGTCATTGATGACCAGTTGGCACAGGACAGTTTTATGAGTACCGTACTTTCCATGGCGGCACCGTCCGGGGTAAAGGTAGAGCTGATGGATGTACCGACTGCGGTAAAAAAATTGCAGGCAGAGCCTGCTGACAGTGGCCTCAACACGATGTTGCTGTTTAAGACACCCAAATACGCACTGGAGATTTTAAAGCAGGGGATCCCTTTAAAAGAACTAAATGTGGGTAATATGGGGGCGGGGCCGGGGCGCAAAGCCCTCAGCCGCAACGTTTATGCATCCCCAGAAGAAATAGAAATTTTTCAGCAACTGCTGGCAGCAGGGGTAGATGTGTACCTGCAAATGGTCCAGCAGGAGAGCAGGGCCAGCATTGAGACAAAGCTTTGACCCATTTTAAGTTTGGCAATCGGGGCGATGGCCGGCAAACCGTTTGACGGCACGGCCCCATGGTGAAATAAAAGGAGTTGATATCATGCAAATTTTACATGCACTGATCATCGCGCTATTGACATGGCTGGTTGCGACGGCCTGCCCCATGTGGCTGCGATGGTCCATGTACTTTGGCGCGCCGCTGGTTTCCGGCCTGATCAATGGCCTGCTGCTGGGCGATTTAAGCTATGGCTTACAGTGCGGCGCAACGGTAATGATGGCCTACATTGGGCTGGTCGCGATTGGCGGGTCGCTGCCGTCCGACCTTTCCCTTGCAGGCTACCTTGGGGTGTACATGACCATGGCGGCGCACGCAGACCCGTCGGTCGGTATTACGATCGCGGTGCCGCTGGGCTTCTTGGGCATTTTGTGCTCCAACGCCAAAATGGCGCTGAACCCCATTTGGGTACACCGTGCCGACCGGTATGCAGCAGAGGGCGATGACCGCGGTGTCATTGCAATGAACCTGTTTGCTTCGCAAATCGTACCGTTTATCACTTATTTTATCCCCGCATTTTTATGTGTGCTGTTTGGTGCACCCTTCCTTGAAATGCTGCTGGGTGTCGTACCGCAGCAGGTCATCAGCATTTTGAAGCTGATTGGTGCCATGGTGCCTGCGCTTGGCCTTGCCATGCTGATGAACATGATGAACAAGCGCTCTACCATCCCGTTCTTTTTGATTGGTTTTGTGTTGGCGGCTTATCTGAAGCTGGATATCATTGCTCTGGCAATTATGGGTGTGGCATACGGTATTTTGCACCTGCTGTATACAAGAAAGAGAGGGGAAGGAAATGTCTGAGACGACAACTGCGGTGGAAACCAGGGTCACTCTGGACAAAAAGACACTGCGTAAATCCTGGTGGAACTGGACCTGCTGGGGGCAAATCTGCTATAACTTTGAACGCATGATGGGGCAGGGGTTCTGCCACTCGATGATCCCTATTTTCAAAAAACTGTACCCGAACGACAAAGAAAAACGGGCACAGGGCATGACACGCCATTTGACCTACTACAACACCGAAAACACGTGGGGTTGCCTGATCCCCGGCATTGTGGCGGCAATGGAAGAAGAAAAGGCCAACGGTGTCGATGTGGAAGATGAGGCCATCAGCAACATTAAAACTGCGTTGATGGGCCCCATTGCCGGTGTGGGCGACGCGGTGACGCAGGGCATTGTAAAAGTGCTGCTGCTCACGATCGGTATTGACCTTGCGATGAAAGGCAATGCCCTTGGCCCCATTTTTTATGTGCTTGGCTTTTCGGCTTATGCGTTGCTGGTGGGCTATACCTGCTATATGACAGGGTATAAACTGGGCAAAAACGCCGTTGTCAAAATTTTAAGCGGTGGTTTGATACAAGAGATTACCGAGGGCTTTGGTGCCATGGGCATGATGGTACTGGGCGGCCTGGTTGCCACGAAGATCGGCGTTTCAACCCCGCTGTCGTTTGCGCTGGGTGAAAAAGTGACCGAAGTGCAGGCACTGCTGGACCAGATCATGCCGGCGTTGCTGCCGCTGGCGCTGTTTTTTGGCGTGTATGCACTGCTGCGCAAGGGCATCACCCCGATGAAAGTGATGCTGTTGATTTTTATTGCCGGCACTGTATTTTCGCTGCTTGGCATTTTAGCCTGATAGCGGCACAGAACAGATGGCAAACGGTTTGATAAATGAAACGGAGGAACCCTTATGACACTGCTGCAAGAGCATGAACAAACATTCCACACGGCAAAGCCGCTGATTGGCTGCCTGCATATGGCCGCATTGCCCGGCAGCTATTACGCTGACCCGACGATGACCTACCGCGACCATATCCGCCGCCTGAAAGAGGACGCAAAGGTGCTGATGGACACAGGGTTTGATGCCTGTGTATTTGCAAACGAGGGCGACCGCCCTTACCTGTCAAAGGTGGGGCCGGAGACAGTGGCATCCTATGTGCGCATTGCGACCGAGGTTGCCGAGACCCTCACAATCCCGTATGGTTGTGGTGTGCTGATTGACCCATTTGCCACCCTTGCCGTGGCAAAAGCCATTGATGCAAAATTTGTGCGCACCTATGTTACCGGTACCTATAACGGGCTATTTGGCTGGCAGGAGTTTGTGCCCGGTGAAGTTTTTCGCTATCAGCGGCAAATTGAGGCGCAGCAGGTCAAGGTGTACACTTATTTCGAACCGCACGCAGGCACCGGCATGGATACCCGGCCGGTAGAAGCACAGATCGATGCGGGACTGATGAACCTGCCAATCGCAGGTGTGTTGATGGGGGGGCCGCGTGCAGGCCTGCCGCCGGAGGCCTCGGTGCTGGGCAGGGTGAAGGCACGTTTCCCACAGGCACCGCTGATTTTGGGCAGCGGTGGCCGGGTGGACAATATTGCCGAACTGCTGCAGTTTGCCGACGGTGTCATTATTGGCACCAGCATTAAAAAGGACGGCATTTTGTGGAACCAAATTGACCCGCAGCGCGCCGAGGCCTTTGTAAAGGCCGCGCGTGGTTAAACCCGGCACCAGTGCCGCCCGCAGAGGGGACAATTGCCGTTAAAAGTGAACAAAAACAAACAGGGGCACGCCGGCAGGCGCGCCCCTGTTTGTTTGGGAGAAAACGGTTGGTGCTTTTATTTGGGGAGGAGAACACGAAAAAGGAGAAGATGAAAAAGTGAGAGAGTGGGAAAGTATGAAAATCAGCCGGCTAACAGGGCGTCGTAATTTGCGGCAACGGCGGCCCAGTCAACGACATTGAAAAAGGCTTTAATATAATCGGCACGCAGGTTTTTGTAGTGCAGGTAGTAAGCGTGCTCCCAAACGTCAATGCCTAGAATGGGGGTCAGGCCACCGCCCTCCATCAGCGGGTTATCCTGGTTCGGGGAGGAGGAGAGAACCAGTTTACCGCTTTTGTCGGCAGAAAGCCAGCCCCAGCCAGAGCCAAACTGCCCGGCTGCAAGGGCGCTGAGTTTTTCTTTGAAGGCATCAAAACCGCCCAAATCGCGGTCAATGGCTTTGGCCAGCGCACCGGACGGCTGCCCGCCGCCCTTAGGGCTCATGGTGCCAAAATAGAGGTTATGGTTGTAAAACCCACCGCCATTGTTGCGAATTGCTTTGCGCAGCCCTTCGTCTGCAATACTGTTTAAATTTGAAAGCAGCGAAACGATGTCCCGGTCTGCAACACCGGCCTTTTCGGCTACGTCATTCAAATTTTTGGTATATGCGGCATGATGCTTGGTATAGTGGGTTTCCATCGTCAAAGCATCAATATTGGGCTCCAGTGCGTCAAAAGCATAAGGCAGTTTTATTTGTGTATACATAAAGCAGTTCCTCCATTCGTGATTGAGAAAATATTTATTTGAAAAGTAAAGTTGATTGTTTTGTGTTAGCCATTGCTAACCTGTGATTAAAGTATACCATAATAGTATATTATGTCAAGGGGTTCCCGCAAAAAAGTTGTAAATTTTCAAAATAGTTCTTTTAAGCTGGTAAAAAGTGACTTTGCGTAAAATGCAACGCTGGGCGCGCCATTTAAAATGGTAGGGTGCAAAGGGGGAGCAGTTGGGGTGCCGCCCCTTGCCGCTGTTGCAAAAGCCGTAATGGGTGGTAAAGGCCTTTGCCGGGGCAAGTTAAAGTGGGCATACCACCCGCAACTAGTGTGCCGTATTAATATGTATATAAAAGTACTGCCCAGCAAAAGGCACTGCTATGCGGGGGCGGTATTCTTTATAGGGCACTGCTACAAAGGCAAGATGCTTGAACGGATGCGCATAAATGATAGTTAAGAGCAAAATTAAAGAAATAGTTGAATTACCTACAAAAATAGTATATTATATAAACGGGCCGCAGCTGGCAACTCCGTTTGCCGTCGCACAAGCAGTAAAACAGGTCATCCGGCCCCGGTGCGGCGTGACAAATGGGCGAACCACCGCAGAAAGGTGATGTTATGAAAACACAATGGGAAGGTTTTTCTGCCGGGAACTGGACAGAAAAAATCGACCTGCGCGATTTTATTCAGCGCAACTATGCCCCTTATGAGGGCGGCGATGACTTTTTGGCCGGGCCAACCGAGCGCACGACCGCCCTTTGGGGTAAGGTGCGCGCACTGATGGATGAGGAGACCCGCAAAGGCATTTTGGACGCGGAGACCAAGACCCCCTCCGGCATGCTGTCGCACCCCGCAGGGTATGTGGATGAACAGCTGGAACAAGTCGTCGGCTTGCAGACCGACCGCCCGCTGAAACGCGGCATTATGCCGTACGGCGGGCTGCGCGTCGTTAAAAAAGCGCTGGAAGCCCACGGCTATACGCTGGATGCCGCGACGATGGACATTTTTTTGCATTACCGCAAAACGCACAACGACGGCGTGTTTGACGCGTACTCCGACGCAATGCGCAAGGCGCGGCACACGGGTATCATCACAGGCCTGCCGGACGCCTATGGCCGCGGGCGCATCATTGGCGACTACCGCCGGGTGGCGCTGTACGGTACTGACGCGCTGATTGAAGAAAAAAAGCAGCAGCTGAAAAAGCTGGATTTGCCGAGCTATTCTTCTGATGTCATTTTGCACCGCGAAGAGGTCAGTGAAGAAATCCGCGCGCTGGGCCGCCTTGCCGAGATGGCAAAGCTGTACGGGCTGGATATCACACAGCCCGCAGCGAACGCCAAAGAGGCGTTTCAGTGGGTGTATTTCGGCTTTTTGGCGGCGACCAAAGAGCAGGACGGCGCGGCCATGAGCCTTGGCCGGGTGTCGACCTTTTTGGATATCTATGTAGAGCGTGACCTGCAAAACGGCACACTGACCGAACAGCAGGCGCAGGAGCTGATGGACCATTTTGTGATGAAGCTGCGCATGATCCGCTTTTTGCGCACGCCAGACTACGACCAGCTGTTCTCCGGCGACCCGACCTGGGTGACGGAGGCGATAGGCGGCGTGGGCGAGGACGGGCGGCCGCTGGTGACCAAAAGCAGCTACCGCGTGCTGCACACGCTGTACAACCTTGGCCCGGCACCCGAGCCGAACCTCACCGTGCTTTGGAGCGAGCGGCTGCCCCGCAGCTTTAAAGAGTTCTGCGCCAAGGTGTCGATCGATACCTCGTCGATTCAGTACGAAAGCGACGATTTGATGCGCCCGTACTGGGGCGATGATTACGCCATTGCCTGCTGTGTTTCTGCAATGCGGGTGGGCAAGCAGATGCAATTCTTCGGTGCGCGCGCCAACCTTGCCAAGGCCCTGCTGTACGCCATCAACGGCGGGCGGGACGAAAAGACCGGCGAGCAGATCGCCCCGGAGTTTGCCCCCGTCACATCAGAATATCTTGACTATGACGAGGTTTCGCGCAAGTTTGACCAGATGCTGGACTGGCTGGCCAACCTGTATGTGAACACCCTCAACGTCATTCACTATATGCACGACAAGTATAACTTTGAAACACTGCAAATGTCGCTGCACGACGAGACCATTTTGCGCACGCAGGCCTGCGGCATTGCCGGGCTTTCGGTGGTGGCAGATTCGCTGTCGGCCATCCGGTATGCAAAGGTCAAGGTGCTGCGCGATGAGACCGGCCTTGCGGTGGATTACGAAATTGAGGGCGACTACCCGGCCTTTGGCAACAATGACGACCGGGTAGACCACATTGCAAGCGATGTCGTCACCACGTTTATGAACAAGATCCGCAAACAGCAGACCTACCGCGGCGCCATGCCCACCCTCTCGGTGCTGACCATCACATCCAACGTGGTGTACGGCAAAAAAACCGGCAGCACGCCGGATGGCCGCAAGGCGGGCGAGCCGTTTGCACCGGGCGCAAACCCGATGCACGGGCGCGATACCAAGGGGGCCATTGCGTCGCTGGCCTCGGTGGCAAAGCTGCCCTACGCGGATTCGCAGGACGGCATTTCGTACACTTTTTCGATCATTCCCCGTGCGCTGGGGCGCACCCAGCCAGAGCGCATCAATAACCTGGTGGGCCTGATGGATGGCTATTTTGCAGACCACGGCCACCACATCAACATCAACGTGTTTGACAAAGAGACCCTGCTGGACGCAATGGACCACCCGGAGCAATATCCGCAGTTGACGATACGGGTATCCGGCTATGCGGTCAACTTTGTCAAGCTGACACGCGAGCAGCAACTCGACGTGATTCACCGCACGTTCCACGAAAAATTTTAACAGCGCGTTTGCTGCCGGGCGGCACAAGGAGGCAAAACAAAGATGGAAGGCTATCTGCACTCGGTAGAGACCTGCGGCACGGTGGACGGCCCCGGCATACGGTACGTGGTATTTATGCAGGGCTGCCCGCTGCGCTGCCAGTACTGCCATAACCCGGACACCTGGGCCCCGCACACCGGCAAACCCACCACGGTCGAAGAGCTGATGGCGGACATTGTGAAATACCGCTCTTATATGAAAGCATCGGGCGGCGGGGTAACCGTCAGCGGCGGCGAGCCGCTGTTGCAGCCCAAATTTGTCGCGGCCCTGTTTGAAGCCTGCCACAAAGCGGGCATTCACACCGCGCTCGATACGTCCGGCCACTGCCCACTTTCGCTGGCAGCGCCGGTGCTGCAACAATCCGACCTTGTATTGCTGGATTTTAAAGCCTTTCGGCCAGAGACCTTTCGCAAGGTGACCGGCACCGGCATTGACCAGACGGTCGAGATGGCAAAGTACCTGAATGAGCACAAGATCCCGATGTGGATCCGTGTGGTGCAGGTGCCGGGGCTGACCGACGACGCGGCAGAGCTGGGCGAGATGGCGGAATTTTTGGCCGGGTTTTCGAATATTGAGCGGGTGGAAATCAGCCCGTTTCACAAAATGGGCGAATACAAGTGGCAGGCACTGGATTTGCCGTATACCTTGACCGATACGCCCCCCGCCACGCGTGGGCAGGTAGAGCGCACGAAAGAGCTGTTTCGCCGCGCCGGGCATTTTGTGCCCTAACTGCCGGTTGACAGTGGGGTACATAGGCGGTACAATAAAGTTAATTTAATACCGGAGGGTGTTTGTTTGACGTCGGTTTTGTAAGAGAAACTCAGCTGCATAAAAGGTAACGTGTGGGGTGGCAATGGCCGCACCTCTAGTTTGCTTTTGGCTGATTGCCTTACAGGGCCGCCGTATACCGCTAAAGTGAGCAGGGTATGGCGCAGCCATACCCTGCTTTTTTGTAGCCTGTGTTTCTCACCCCTATCCATAAAACATCAAACAAAACAGGGGAGATCAACCATGAATTTGACATTAAAAAACGAGACACCAAACGATTACCGCGCAGTAGAAGAACTGTTGCGAGACGCTTTTTGGGACGTTTATGCCCCCGGCTGTACCGAGCATTTTGTTGCGCACCGGCTGCGCCAAAGCGCCAATTTTGTGCCGCAGCTTGATTTTGTGGCAAAGCAGCAGGGGCGCATTATTGGCAGTATTTTATATTCCCGCGCACAGGTTTCCGGGCCGCAGGGCAGTGGTGAAATATTGACCTTTGGCCCACTGGGCGTGTTGCCTGCGTTGCAGGGGCAGGGGGTGGGCAGTGCGCTCATCCGCCACACGCTGCCGCTGGCGGCGGCGCTGCACTACCGCGCGGTGATCATTTACGGCAACCCGGCTTATTACGGGCGGTTTGGTTTTTGCAATGCCGCACAGTTTGGCATTACCACCGCCGACGGCGCGAACTTTGATGCCTTTATGGCGCTGGAGCTTAGCCCAGGTGCGCTGGCGGGTATCCATGGCAGATATATAGAGGATGCGGCGTTTGAGCCGGACGAAACGGCGTTTTTGCAGTATGACGCGGCGTTTCCCCCAAGGGAAAAGCACGTCACCGACACCCAGCTGCGGTAACAGGCGGCAATTTTAGTTTCACAAAAGAATGGCCGGGGAAGGCAATGTTACGCCTTCCCCGGCCATTTTGTTCGTATTATGGCGCCGGTACTGCCGCATAGCGGGTGCGGTATTGCAGCGGGGTCAGGCCCGTGGCCTTGCGAAAAACCGCAATAAAATGGCTGTCGGATGAAAACGCAAGGCAGTTGCAAATCTGGCTGTGCGAATACCGGGTATACACCAGCAATTCTTTGGCTTCGTCCACCTTTTTTTGGTTCAGGTAATGGCAAAAGCTTTGCCCTGTTTGCTGTTCAAACCGGCGCGAGAGGTATTTGGGCGAAAGCCCCACCTGCGCCGCCAGTGTTTGCAGGGTAATTTTTTTGTGCAGGTTCGCCGTGATGTAATCCATACACTGTTCAATGGGATCGGTGTGCGGGTGGTGCTTTGCCTGTTTTGCCTGCGCCACCCCGGCGGTAAAAGCGGCGGCCATCTCTTCGTTCAACGCTTCCAGCTCTTGCTCGGTGGCACAGCGCTCCATGCGGCGAATGTATAAGTCGCTCATCGTAAACGCGGTTTCCTCTTCCAGCCCGCCCTCAATGGCGTACCGAGTAATCAGGGTCACATTGGCAATGCTGCCATAAAACAGCCCGCGAAGCGGGTTCTGCGACATTTTGCCGTATTTGATGCGCGGCTGTGCCCGGTAGGTGGCCTCCAGCTTTGCCACATCGCCCGCGCGCACGCAGTGCAAAACGGCAAGCTCTTCGCGGTAAGGGGTGTGCTCGCGGTATTCTTCGCGGCTTTCAAACAGCTCTTGTATCAGCACCGGGCGCAGTGCTTGCCCCAGTGCCACGGGTTTACACAGCAGCAGTTCGCCTGTTTCCGGCGCTGCTTTTTGCAGCACCAGCAAAAACAGACGCAGGTAAGACAGCAGGGTGGGCAGGGTGACCACCGGCAGCGCGTCAGCCCATTCGCCCGTTTCGCCCGCAGTGCCTGCGGCCAAAAAAGAAAGTGCGCCCACCGCAGTGCCGGGCAGCAGCATGGGCCCGCATACAAACCGGGCGGGCTTGCCGCGGCGCACAAAATCAAACACGCAAAACAACTCGCCCCCTTGGTACAGCAATTCCAGCGGCTGGCGATACTGCCCGGCTGCAATGTGGTTTACATAGCGGTAAAAGGCATCGGCTGGGCGCGGCGGTGCTTTGGTAAAGTAACGGTATTGCAGTGTGCCCCCGCTGCCGTACACCCAAAGTGGGATGCGGCTGTTTTGGTGCAGCTCGCGCAGCATGGCATCCTCATACGCAGTTAAAAGCAAAAAATCACCGGCTTTTTTTACAAAAAATAATAAAGTAATGTAATTATAATACGTTGAATAGCTAAAAACTGCAAGATAACAGTAGAAATGGTGTTATTAAAGTGGAAAACATGATAGTTTGCCCCCACGGCCAATGCTATAGTTACCGTAGAGCCGCTTTTTATGAGGGCGAGGGGCAACGATGAAACTGAAAATTTAAAGGGGGAATTGCGATGCAGACCGAACGCCTAAAGGTGCGTGAAAAAATCGCTTATGGCGTGGGGGACTTGGGCAACAATGTGGCATATGGTGCGCTGGGGTTTTATTTTGTGTTTTTCCTCACCGATGTCGCCGGGCTTTCGCCGTTTTGGGCGGGTAACATTTTTATGATCGTGCGCATGTGGAACGCGGTGCTGGACATGGTGGTGGGCGGCCTTTCAGACCACACCAAAACGCGCCATGGCCGCCGCAGGCCCTATCTGCTTTACGGTGCACTGCCGCTGGGCGTGGCATTTGCACTGTTGTGGCAGGTGTTTTTTGTGGGCGAAGTGTCGATGATCGTCTTTTACATCTTTGCAGGGGTGCTGTTCAGCACCATGTTTTCACTGGTTGCCATCCCGTATAATGCACTGCTGCCAGAGCTTTCGCAGGATTATAACGAGCGCACCAGTATTTCCGGCTTTAAAATGGCGTTTTCATTTGTGGGTTCCCTTTTGTCAGCCATGGGGGTTACGCTGATCGTCGACACCATTTACCCCGGCAAGGTAATGTACCGGCAAAGCTACCCGGTGATGGGCCTGATCTTGGGCGCGGTGGTGACGGTGTGCATTCTGCTGTGCTTTGCGGGCACCAAAGAGCGGGTGCAGCCCACGATGCAAAAGCCAGAGCCCATGATGAAAAGCCTGCGCTCGCTGTTGCGGCTGAAAGAGTACCGGCTGGTGCTGGGGGTCTTTATTTTTAACATGGTCGGGTTTGACATCATTATGGCACTGTACATCTATTTTATGAAGTACGCGCTGCAAATAGCCGATGATGTCAGCTATTTATTTATGATGATCCCGCTGGTGCTGGCAGTCATCGCCACCCCGCTGTGGGTATGGGTCAGCGACAAATTGGGCAAAAAGAAAGCGTATATCATTTCGGCTATTTATTTTGTGGTGCCGCTGCTCATCTGCCTGTTTTTACCCGCGGGCAACCTGCCGCTCATCATTGGCATCATCGCGCTGATCGGCGTGGGCATTTCGGCCTCACAGACACTCACCTTTTCCATTTTGCCGGACGTGGTAGAGGTGGACGAGCTGAAAAACGGGGTGCGCCGTGAGGGCACGATTTACGGTACGACGATGTTTTTGTACAAAATTGCTTCGGCCGTTTTGGTGGCGCTGACCACGGCAATGCTGGGCGTTTTTGGTTACCTTGAAAGCGCAGGCGGTGAGGTGGTCACCCAGCCCGCCTCGGCTATTTTGGGCATTCGGTTATTGATCGGCATTGTGCCGGCACTTTGCTTTATACTCTCGGCGGTGTTTGTGAAAAACCTGCCGCTCAGCAAGCAGGAGTTTGACGCTATCCGCGCATCGCTGCCCGGTAGTAGACAGGAGTGAACAAGATGCAGCAGACAATCAAGCAGCAGGCCGCCGTGCTGGTGGCGCAGATGACGACGGAAGAAAAGGCTGCGCTGTGCTCTGGGCAGGACTGTTGGAACCTCAAAGCCATTGAGCGTCTGGGCCTTGCGCCGGTCGCGATGATGGACGGCCCGCACGGGCTGCGCAAGCAGATCGGCAGCACCGACAACCTTGGCATCGGCAAAAGCGTACCGGCGGTGTGCTTCCCCACGGCAAGCGCCTTGGCGTGTAGCTTTGATACTGACCTTGCGCAGCAGGTGGGGCAGGCCATTGGCGAAGAGTGTGTGCAAGAGGACGTGGCGGTGGTATTGGGCCCCGGTGCCAACATGAAACGCAGCCCGCTGTGCGGGCGCAATTTCGAGTATTTCAGCGAAGACCCGCTGCTGTCCGGCCTGCTTGCCACCGGGCTGATCCGGGGCATCCAAAGCACCGGTACCGGTGCATCACTCAAACATTTTGCGGTGAATAACCAAGAAAAGCGGCGCATGACCGTTAACGCCGTCATCGACGAGCGCACCCTGCACGAAACTTATTTGCGGGCGTTTGAAATTGCGGTAAAGCAGGGTGAGCCCGATACCGTGATGTGCGCTTATAACCGGCTGAACGGCGCCTATTGCAGTGAAAATGGAACGTTGCTCACCGATATTTTGCGCCGCCGCTGGGGGTTTCGCGGGCTGGTGGTGTCCGACTGGGGTGCCGTGCATGACCGCGCTGCCGGGGTAGCAGCCGGGCTGGACCTTGAAATGCCCGGCAACCACGGGTATAACGACGCCAAGGTGCTGGCGGCAGTGCAAACCGGCAGCCTGCCCTTGCAGGCATTAGACGATACGGCGCAGCGGGTGACCGAGCTGATTTTAAAAGGCATGCAAAGCCGCGCGGCAAAGCGGCCGTGCGATTTACATGCGCATCACCAGCTTGCGGTGCGCGCGGCAGAACAGTCCGCCGTGCTGCTGAAAAACGACGGCGGGCTGTTGCCTGCGGCCCCAGCACACACAGCGGCGGTGATCGGTGCGTTTGCCAAAACCCCGCGTTATCAGGCGGCGGGCAGCTCAAAGGTCAACCCATTTAAAGTGGAGACCGCGTGGGATGCCTTTGTAGCACAGGGCGCCGCGGTGACCTATGCGCCAGGCTATGCGCTGCGGCAAAATGTGCTGCAAACAGAAGAAGATGCACTGCTGCGTGAAGCCTGCACGGCAGCGCAGGGCAAAGAGATCGTGTATTTGTTTGTGGGCCTGCCGGATGGGTATGAAACCGAAGGGGTAGACCGCAAAACGATGGCGCTGCCCCCGCAGCAAAACCGGCTGGTAGAGCAGGTTTGCAGTGTAAACCCCAATGTGGTGGTGGCGCTGGTGGGCGGCGCACCGGTGGAACTGCCGTGGGCAGCGCTGCCCAAAGCCATTTTGCTGTGTTACCTTGGCGGCGAGGGCGCGGGCCGCGCGGTGGTCAACCTGCTGTTTGGGCATTGCGTGCCCTGCGGCAAGCTGGCTGAAACATGGCCGTTGCAGCTGGCGGATACCCCCGCAAATTGCACGTTCCCCGGCGGGCGGCGCACGGCAGAGTACCGCGAGAGCATTTATGTGGGCTACCGCTACTACGAAAAAGCGCAAAAGCCGGTGCGCTTTGCGTTTGGGCACGGGCTGTCTTACACGCAGTTTGCGTACGGCAATTTGCAGCTGGGGCAAAGCAGCTGCAAAGTGGGGGACACGCTGGCAATTTCGTTTACCATCACCAACACCGGCAGCGTGCGCGCAAAAGAGACGGCGCTGGTGTTTGTCGCGCATGAAAGCAAAACGGTGTTTTTGCCGCCAAAACAGTTGCGGGCGTTTACCAAGGTAGAGCTTGCCCCCGGTGAGTGCAGGCAGATTGAATTGCAGCTAAACACCGCCGAGTGGGGGTATTACAACACCCTGTTACATGACTGGTATGTGCCGGGCGGCAGCTACACTGTTTTGGTGGGCCCGTCTTCTGCCGCTTGCCCGCTTGTCGCCACCGTGCAGCTCAATGGCCCGGCGCAGCCCGAGCCCGATCTGCGCGCCGTGGCACCGGTGTATTACGACCTGCCCAAAGGGGAGTTTGCGGTGCCGGACCAGCAGTTTGCCGCGCTGTATGGGGCGCCGCTGCCGGTACACGATGCCCCCGCCCAGCGCCCGTACACGCCAGAAAATACGCTGGAGGATGTCGCCCACACGCTGGTTGGGCGGCTGCTCATCCGTTATGGGGACAGCACAATGAGCAAGGCGGTGCAGGCAGAGGAAGAACAGGCGGAGATGATGGCGGCGACCGTGCGGGAAATGCCGCTATTTGCTATGGTGTCGTCTGAAGAATTGACACAGGGGCAGATGGAGGCCATTTTGGAGCTATTGAACGGCCACCTGCTGCGCGCGATAAAAAAGCTGTTGTAATTTTATTTTATATTGTTAGAAACAATGAAAGCCCACCGGGTTGCCTTTTGCGGCAGCCGGTGGGCTTTCGTTATCCATAGTTGCACTATCTGCACTTTTAAAGCTGCGCCGCAAGTGATATTGCCGCAAACCCCTAATAAGCCTTTGCTGCGTTATTGCCTGCTAAGCCTTAATACTGGCCAGCAGCGCGTCAAACGCGGTGCGCACCACGTCACCGGTGGCAATGCCGTACTTTGCGGGCAGGGTTTTTGTCTGGTGTGAAAGGCTGTTCACAATGCCCCACGCGGCATAGATCACCGAGACCGCTGTTTTTTTAGCCTCCAGCCCCGGTTTTAGCGAGCCGTCGCTAAAATGCGCAGTCAACAGCCGCACCGTGTCGCCGGTGCGAAACTCTCCCTCGGGGAAATACCGGTTATACAGCGGGGTGCCGCCCTCACTGGTGGCGGTCTGGTAATCGGCAAACATCAAATCGATAAAGGTGTATTGCTGCGGGTGCGCAACATAATCTTCATATAACAGGTCAAGGTAGGCGGCAAAGCGGCTGTACGCGGTGCCGTCCGTTTTTTTGAACTGGTTTTCAATTTTTTGCGACAACTCTACGGCATTGCGGTGCAAAATTGTCCAGATGATCTCCTCTTTATTCGTGAAATAGCGGTAAAAGGTAGAGCGCATAATACCGCAGCCCCGTGCAATGTCGGTCAGGCTGACCTTGTCCACCCCGTTTTCAACAAACAGCTGTTCTGCGGTGGAAAGAATCAGCGCAAGCTGTTTTTCTCCGTGCCGCTGATATTTAAACGTGTTGGTTTCCAGCTCCATAGCGCCCCCCAGTGGTACCTTAAAGTGGTAAAAACTCTGAACATTTTCATCTTAGCAGATTTTACAAGAAAAACAAAGGGGCAAGGCAATCAGCAAAAATAATACACAAATATCAAAATAATACACTATATATGATTTTTACATATGCTTTACCCAGATGCAATAGTTTACCCCGCCCGGTGAATGCTATGATAAAAACGCCGGCAAAGCAAGGCGGCAAATAAACAGGGCCTCTGCGGCCCGGCAAAAGGGGCTTTATGAACTATCGGTGTGTCTGGTTTGATTTGGGGTTAACGCTGGTACAGCGGCCGGTGGCGGCAAGCTACCAGCAGGTACTGGCGGCGTGTGGCGCTGCAAAAGAGAAAGCGCAGATCGAGCGCGCGTTTTACCTTGCGGACAAAACATTTATGCGGCAGTACCCGCATGTGCTGGGGGGCGATGGGGCAGCCTATTTTGCCTGGTATTTGGGGCTGGTAAACTACCACCTTGGCCTGCAACTGGATTTAGAGCGCTGCTGCACCCTGTTTCGCGCCGCCCGCGCAAAAACCGATGCCCCGTGGCAGCCGGTACCGGGCGCAAAAGAGCTGCTGGAGGTTTTGCACCGTGCCGGGGTGGGCACCGGCCTTGTGAGTAACTGGGACGACAGCTGCCGCGCGGTACTGCGGCATACCGGCCTTGACAAACTGCTGGACACCGTGACAGTGTCGTGCGAAGTGGGGGCCGAAAAGCCGGATGCCGCCATTTTTGAGGCGGCCTTACAGCAGACGGGCTATGAGGCCGGGCAGGTGCTGTTTGTGGGGGATAATTATTACGACGATGTGGTGGGCGCACAAAAGGTCGGCATCGACTGCCTGCTGCTGGCCCCTTACGGCACACTTGGGATGGAAGAAATTCACCACCCTTATACATTGCCACGGCTTGCGGATATTGCCGACAACCTGAGGCTAAACGGGGAGGGTACAACGTGAGACTGACGGTGATCGGCTGCTGGGGCGCGTATCCGCCTGCGGGTGGCGCCACGGCGGGGTATCTGGTGCAATACGGTGATACCAACATTTTGCTGGATTGTGGCAGCGGCGTGCTGGCCGCCTTACAGCACCGGTTGCCGCTGTGGAAATTAGATGCCGTCATCATCAGCCACTACCACACCGACCACGATGCCGACCTTGGCTGCCTGCAATACGCGGCGATGATTGACCAGCAACTTGGCAGGCGGGCAAAGCCTTTCGTTGCGTGGGGGCCGGGCGAAGTGCAAAAGCTGGGATACGGGGCATACTGCACCGGGCAAAGCTATTTGGGGCTAGCGCGTTTTACAGTGGGGGAATTGCAGATAGAAACGCTGCACAACCCGCACGAAATTGAAAGCCGTGCACTGCGCGTCACGGCACCCGGCGGGCAAACGCTCGTCTATTCTGGCGACACTGCCTACCACGAACCGCTGGCGGCGTTTGCGCACGGGGCCAATTGCTTTTTGTGTGAAGCTTCGTTTTACGCGGATGGCCGCCCATTGACCGCGCAGCACCTCACTGCGGCACAGGCGGGCACACTTGCCCAAAAGGCGGGGGCGAACATGCTGGTGCTCACCCACCTGCCCCATTTTGGGCAGCACTGGCAGCTTGCCGCGCAGGCAGCGGCAGTGTACGGCGGCAAAGTGCTGCTTGCACAGCAGGGCTTAACACTTTCGCTTGGCGATATAGAAAAACAACCTACAAAAAACACCGCAGGGGTGCCAAGCGCCCCGGGCGTTTTAAATAAATAAGTTGACCTTTCGTTTTTTCACCAAACAGCAAAGTAAAAGGAGCATGAATATGATTCGACTGAAAAAACTTGCGGTGGTTCTGTTGGCGGCAGCGCTGACATTTACGGGCTGTGCGGGCGCGGGTACCTCTGGTACTTCTGCCAGCGCTACCCCCGCTGCGGCCACTGCCACACCGGCACAGCCGACCAGCATCAAAATTGCGCTCGGGTCCGAGCCGGACAACCTTGACCCGATGCTTTCGGCGGCGACGGACACCTCTTCGGTGATGATGAACGTATTTGAAGGGTTGCTGGGCTTTAACACCAAGGGAGAGTTTATCCCGGCAATCGCAGAAAGCTACACCATTTCGCAGGATGAACTGACCTATACGTTCACCATCAAACAGGGCATCCAGTTCCACGACGGCAAAAGCTGCACCGCACAGGATGTGAAATACACCTATGACAAGCTGGCCGGGCTGGACGGCGGCACGCCGCTCAATACGACCCTCAGCAACGAGCTGGAAAAGGTGGAGTGCCCGGACGATTACACCGCGGTGCTGACTTTAAAAAACAAGGACGCGGGCTTTTTGAGCAAAGCGACCATCTCCATCGTTGAAAAAGATTACGAGCAGAACAGCACCCAGCCCATCGGCACCGGCCCGTACAAGTTTGCCGAGTACGTCAAGGGCCAGAAGCTGGTGCTGGAAAAGAACGACGCTTACAACACCATCACCGACCGCAAACCCACCATCGACCGTGTGGAGTTTGAGATCATGACCGACGAAAACGCAAAGCTGATGGCGCTGAAATCCGGTGACCTTGACATTGCGGGCATCAGCTCGACCAACGTGCCCGCGCTGAAAGATGAATTTACCATTGTGCAGGGCCCGCAGAACATGGTGCAGGTGTTTGCGCTGAACAACAAGGTAAAGCCGCTGGATGATGTGCGGGTGCGCCAGGCAATTTGCTACGCCATCGACAAAGACGAGATCATCAATGTGGTTTCGGGCGGCAACGGCGCTAAAGTGGAATCCTTCCTCAGCCCCAGCATGGCGACCTACTACAACGACAAAATCAATGCTTACACCCTGAACCTCGATAAAGCCAAAGAGCTGCTGAACGATGCGGGCTATGCAAACGGGTTTACCCTTACCATCAAAGTGCCGTCAAACTACCAGACTCACATCGACACCGCGCAGGTCATCAAAGACGAGCTTGCCAAAATCGGCGTCACGGTCAATATCGAGCTGGTGGAATGGGCGCAGTGGCTGGACGGTGTGTACACGAACCGCGACTACGAAGCGACCATCATCGGCCACAGCGGCAAGCTGGACCCGCAGGACTTCCTCAACCGTTTTTCGTCCACCTATGCCAAAAACTACTTCAATTTTTCGGATGCCGATTATGACGCGCTGATCGAAAAAGCGGCTTCGACCGCCGACCAGTCTGCCCGTGCCGATTACTACAAGCAGTGCCAACAGCTTCTCGTAGACAAAGCGGCCTCGGTGTTCATTCAAGACCCGTACATCAACTTTGCAGCCGCAAAGCGGGTGGAGGGGCTGAAAATTTACCCGGTCACCTTCTTTAACCTGTGTGACCTGACGGTGGTGGCATAACCTGTTATGAAAACCGCGTTTTTTGTACTGAAAAAGCTGGGTGCCGCACTGGCAACACTGTTCTTAATTTCGGTGCTGACCTTTTGTGTGTTTCAAATTTTGCCCGGCAACCCCGCGCACATCATTTTAGGGGTGGATGCTGACCCGTTGCAGGTAGAAGCCCTGTCAAAAGAAATGGGGCTCGATCTGCCGCTGCAACAGCGGTATGTCAACTGGGTGGTGGGGCTGTTCAGCGGTGACCTTGGCAATTCGCTGCGCTACCAGACCCCGGTGGCACAGCTGATCGCCGACAGCCTGCCGGTGACAGTGTCGCTGACAGCGCTGGCGCTGCTGATCACCGTGGTGCTGGTGGTGCCGCTGTCGGTCTACCTTGCCAAAAACAACAACCGCGCGCTGCCCACGGCAATTTCTGCGCTGTTGCAGCTGGGGGTGGCCGTGCCGTCGTTCTGGCTTTCCATTTTGCTGGTGCTTATTTTTGCAGTGACGCTGCGGTGGCTGCCGTCCGGTGATTTTGTGCCGTTTACCACCAGTGTCACCGGGGCTTTGCGCTCGCTGCTATTGCCCGCAGTGGCCATTTCGGTCGGCACGACGGCGGTGGTGATACGGTACTTAAAAAACACGCTGCTGGACCAAATGGGCATGGATTATGTGCGCACCGCGCGCAGCAAGGGGCTTGCCCAAAACGAGGTGCTGTACCGGCATGTACTAAAAAACGCACTGCTGCCCACAGTGACCATCCTTGGTATGATCGTGGTGGAAGTGCTGGGGGGCAGTATTATCGTCGAAAATGTTTTTAACCTGCCGGGCATTGGCCGGCTGATCATCACCGGCGTTGGCAACCGCGATTTCCCGCTGGTGCAGGGGCTGGTGTTCTACCTCGCCTTTACCGTGGTGGTCATCAACTTTTTAGTAGAACTGCTCTATTCGGCCATCGACCCGCGCATCCGTGTGCGGTAGGCCCCAAACAGGAAAGGGGACGCGCAGAGCGCCAATGAAAAACAAAAGTGGCAAAAGTAAAAACCTTGCGGCGGGGGCCGTACTGCTGGGCATTCTGTTGCTGGTACTGCTCGTCAGTTTCGTGTACCTGCCGTATGACCCCAACGTCATGGATACCGGGGCGATTTTTCAGCCCCCCAGCGCGGCGCACCTGCTGGGTACTGACAATTTTGGCCGCGACATTTTAAGCCGGGTGATGAAGGGTTCGCAGGCCGCGTTTTTAGTGGGGGCGTCCTCGGTGGGCATCGGGCTTACCGTGGGGCTGTTGCTGGGGGCGATGGCCGGGTATCTGGGCGGCACGGTGGATGAAATCATCATGCGCATCATCGACGCGCAGATGGCGTTCCCCGGGGTGATCTTGGCCCTCGTGTTCATCACCGTGTTTGGCACCGGCACCCTCAACACCGCCATTGCGCTGGGCATTACTTCGATCCCGCGGTTTTGCCGTGTGACCCGTGCGGGCTTTTTGCAGCTGAAAACAATGGATTATGTCAAAGCCGCGCGCTCCCGCGGGGCGGGGCCGGTGCGGTTGATGGCGCTGCATATTTTGCCCAATATGGTTTCCCCTCTGCTGGTCACGATGTCACTGGGGTTTGCCAGTGCCATTTTATCCGAGGCCGGGCTGAGCTACCTTGGCCTTGGCATACAGCCGCCCAGCCCCAGCTGGGGCATGATGCTGTACGAAGCGCAGGCCTATCTGCTGACCTACCCGTGGTATGCGGTGATCCCCGGCTGCATGATCACCCTGATGGTGCTGGGGTTCAACCTGCTGGGCGACGGGCTGCGAGATTTGACCGACGCAAAAGCAAGATAAGGGGGCGAAACGATGGAACCATTATTACAACTGCGCAGGCTGGGGGTCGACATTTGCACCAAAGGCGGGTGTTACCCCGCGCTCAGCGAAGTAGAATTTGAGCTTGGCCGGGGCGAGATCGTGGGCCTTGTGGGCGAATCCGGCTGTGGCAAAAGCCTCACCTCCCTTGCTATTGCGGGGCTGCTGCCCGCCGCCGCCCGCGTGTGTGAGGGCGAAATACGCTTTGGGCAGCAGACTTTGACAGAACTGACAGAGCCGCAGCTTTGCAAGTTGCGCGGCAACGAGATTTCGATGGTGTTTCAAGAGCCGATGACCGCCTTAAACCCGCTGTTGCCGGTGGGGGTGCAGATTGCCGAAGCGGTGTTGCAGCACGGGCAAAAAGACAAGGCAAAGGCCCGCCAGCAAGCGCTGAACATGATGGGGCAGGTGGGGCTTTCCCGCCCGCAAGAGCTGTACTGGGAGTACCCGCACCAGCTTTCCGGCGGCATGAAACAGCGCATCGTCATTGCGATGGCGCTCATCAACCACCCGGCATTACTAATTGCCGACGAGCCCACCACCGCGCTGGATGTGACGATACAGCACCAGATTTTATTGTTGCTGCAATCGCTCAACCGGGCACTTTCCACCACGGTGCTGCTGGTTTCGCACGACCTTGGTGTCGTGCGCGAAATTTGCGGGCGGGTCGTGGTGATGTACGCGGGCTTTGTGGTAGAGCAGGGCACGACTTCGCAGATTCTGTACGACCCAAAGCACCCGTACACCCGCCGGTTGCTGGATTCGCTGCCATCGCCACAAAAAAAGGGTCAGCCGCTGTACACCATCCCCGGGGTGGTGGCGGCGCTGGGCAACCGCAAAGCGGGGTGCTGCCCGTTTTGTGACCGCTGCGACGAAGCGGATGCGCGCTGCCGCAGTGCGCTGCCGCCGCTGGTAACACAGGGCAATAGGGCAGTGCGCTGTTTCCATGCGCAAAGCGCACAGGCAAAGGGGGCGGCGGTATGAGCGAACCGGCACTGGCGCAGCTGTGCGGCATCACAAAAGAATACCGCGTGCGCGACCACCATAACCCGTTTCACAAGCAGTCTCTGCGCGCGGTGAACGACCTTAGCCTTGCCGTGCAGCCCGGCGAGATACTGGGCCTTGTGGGCGAATCCGGTTGTGGTAAATCTACCGCAGGGCAGTTGCTGGCGGGGCTGTTACAGCCCACTGCGGGGCAGCTGTATTACCGCGGGCAGCCGGCGAATGGGTTTAGCAGGGCACAAAAAAAGGCCCTGCGACGCGAAATTCAAATCATCTTGCAAGACCCCTACGCCGCGCTGAACCCTAGCCACAAAATCGGCTGGCTGCTCGAAGAGCCGCTGAAAATCAACACCGCATTGCCGGCTAGCCAGCGCCGCACGCGGGTGGGGCAGATGATGCAGACGGTGGGGCTGGACGAAAGCTACCTTGGCGCCTACCCGCACGAGCTTTCAGGCGGGCAGCGCCAGCGGGTCAACATTGCGGCGGCACTGATGCTACAGCCCGCCCTGCTGGTGGCAGATGAAGCAGTTTCGGCGCTGGATGTCTCTATTCAGTCGCAGATCCTCAACTTGCTGTTACAGCTAAAAAAAGCAAACCATTTGACCTACCTGTTTATTTCGCACGATTTGAACGTGGTGGAATATATGAGCGACCACATTGGGGTGATGTATCTGGGCCAACTGGTGGAGTACGGCGATGTAGAGACCGTATACCGGCACGCGCTGCACCCGTACACGCAGGCACTGCTTTCGGCAGTGCCCACCGTAAACGAGGCGCCGCCGCAGCGCATTGTGCTGCAAGGCGAAGTGCCAAGCCTATTATGCCCGCCCGTCGGGTGCGCGTTTTGCACCCGGTGCAGTAAGGCAAAGCCCATTTGCATGCAAACACCGGCCCCGCTGGTAGAAATAGCACCGGGCCACAGTGTGCGTTGCCACTTTGCAGCAGAATAGAGGGACAGATGAAACTTGGTGTAATTTCAGACCTGCATGTTGACGTGAACAAGGCGTACCCCATTGCCGAATTACTTGCACAGCAGGCAACGCAGCAACAGCTGGACATTCTGTTGCTCGCGGGGGATATTTCGAACGACTACACAACGACCCTTGCTTTTTTAGACCGCATGGCGGCGCTGTGCAACATACCGTGCCGGTTTGTGCCCGGCAACCACGATTTGTGGCAGCAGGGCGATGAGTACCCCGATACCGCCGCTCTGTACCGCCTTTATGCCCAGCACCCGGCCTGTTTGGCGGGCCGCAATGTGCCGCTGGGCGGCGACTGGGTGGTGGTGGGCGAGACCGGCTGGTACGACTATTCGTTTGGCGGTGCCGCCTACACCCCGCAGCAGTTTGCCCGCCGCGCGCTGGGCGGGCGCACCTGGCAGGACAGCCTGTTTACAAACTGGGGCCAGCCGGATGCGCAGGTGCACGAAGCAATGCTGCAAAGCCTTACAGAAAAACTAAAGCAAACGCAGGGCAAAAAGCAAATTGCTGTCACCCACATGGTAACGGCGCCGCAATTCACTGTGCCAACAGAGCGCGAAAACTGGGCGTATTTCAATGCCTTTTTAGGCAGCAGTGCCTATGGGCAACTGTACCGGCAGGCGGGGGTGCGCGTCAGTATCATGGGGCATGTGCATTACCGAAAACAGGTAACAGAGGGCGAGACGACTTACCTATGCAGCTGCCTTAACTATTTCAGTGAGTGGCAAAGCCGGGACCCCGCAAAAGAGGTGGCCGAAGCACTGGCCGTTTTTGAACTGGATTGACACAAAGAAGTTTAATAAAAAACGAAGAGGGCCACAAAGCAAAAGCTTTGTGGCCCTCTTCGTTTAAAATAGCATGACAGGCAGCTGCCGGTGTAGGGACAAATTAGTCGTTTGCAGCTGCGCTGGCACCAGCGATGCGGCCAAAGACCACAACGTCAGCCAGTGCGTTGCCGCCCAGGCGGTTGCCGGCATGGATGCCGCCGACAACTTCGCCTGCTGCGTACAGACCCTTGATCACGTTGCCGTCGGTATCCAGCACCTCGGCATTGGTGTTGATCTGCACACCGCCCATGGTGTGGTGGATCGACGGGGTGCGGATGGTGGCGTAGAACGGGCCCACGTCGATAGCAGCGCCGATGTTAACTTTGTTAAAGTCGGTGTCGACACCGGTCTTGGTGAAGCCGTTGTACTTCTCGATCTCGGCCACAAAGGTAGCGGGGTCACAGCCCATCTGTTTTGCAAGATCTTCCAGAGTGTCCGCCTTCAACACGCTGCCCTCTTCGATCAGGGTGTCAATGTCGTTGCCCCAGCCGTTTTTAGCGCCCGGCTGCGGGTCACCGGCAGACTCCTGGTCGCAGATGATATAGAAGATGCCGTCGGTCTGCTCCAGTGCTGCCTTGGACAGCACGTCGCGGCTTTCGTACTCAGAGACAAAACGTTTGCCCTCTTTGTTGACAAAAACCTGGTCCTCAGCACTGCCCCACAGGCCGCCACCCAGCGAACCGGTGACAGGCTGCGAGCTCGGCATCAGCTGAATGTAGCCCATGCCAACGAGGTTTGCATTGACAGCCTTCGCCATCACAATGCCGTCGCCGGTGAGCAGCGCCGAGTTGGTGGTGGGCATGTCATCGGTCAAAATGCCCCAGTAGTTGTCATACTCCATTGCCATTTTGGGGTTGGCGCCGTAGCCGCCGGTGGTCAAAACAACGCCCTTGGTGGCAGTCAGGGTGACGGGGGTGCCGTCGGTCTGGGTGGCTTTTACGCCAACCACTTTGCCGTCTTCAACAATCAGGCTTTCACCGGCGGTGTTCAGCATGATCTCGACGTTGTTTGCTTCGCAGCCTTTCATCAACGGGTCAATCATGCCATGGCCAACTGATGCGGTCAGCGAGTGGGTGCGGGGCCACAATGCGCCCAGCACGGTGCCGATGTTATCCGAAATTTCAACGTCCTTATCCAGACTGGCCACCCACTCAAGTGCGGACAGCGAGTTGGAGGTCAGGGTGTGAACGAGGTCGTAATCGCCGTAAATGGTGGTGCCGTCCAGCCCGGTGCGCTTGCCGCCCATATAGGTCTGGTAGGTGTGCAGCTCAACGGTGTCAAACAGCATTTTTTTGTCGCCAGCCAGATACTCTTTGATCTGCGATTGCAGAGTTTTCAAGGTATCCTGATACTCGGTATCAGCGGTAGCCGGGTCAACAGCCAGAATTCTTTCCAGCTCGGTGATCTGGGAATCCTCGATCGCCACTTTGCCCTGGCGCTCGGGGTCAACTGCGTTGTAAGCACCGCCTGCACGCAGGGTGTTGCCACCCACGGCAGCGCCTTTTTCGATCACGATGACCGAAGAACCGGTGCTGCTTGCGCTAACGGCAGCCGAAAGGCCTGCGCCGCCCGCACCGATGACGACCACGTCAACGGTCTTTTCAATCGGGTCACCGGCAGTTTTGGCAACTTTTTCTTTTGTTTTCAGTGCTTCAGCGTCACCGCCAGCCTGCTCGACACACTGTGCAACGGCCTCAAGTACGGCCTTGCTGCTGACAGTAGCGCCGCTCACGGCATCGATGTTCAGGGTCTGGCCATCCACGATCAGGCCGGGGAAAGTATCGAGTACTGGGGTCGCAATGCCCTGGGTCTCGGCATTGTCGCCAATGGTGACTGCAACAATGCTGTTGTCGTCGAATTCAGTGGTCACGGTAAGCTCGGCGTTATGCCCCTGTACCGTGGCGGAATAGGTGCCCGCCTTGTAGGCTGCCCCTGCGGTGCTGCTGGCAGACTGTGAACCACAGCCGGCCAAAGAAAACACCATAACCAGTGACAAAACTGCTGACAAAAGTTTCTTTTTCATGCGTTCCTCCTTTTTCTTATAATAAACTGTTTGAACCGTGGCTCAAAATAGTTTATTATTATATTGTTATAGTCGCATATCGTTAGTTAATTGTCAAACGAATCACAGTTTGGCCAGCACAACCAAAAATTGAGGAATTGTATGGAATTTAAACAGCTTTACTATTTTGTGGAAACGTGTAAGAGAATGAATTTTGCAATCACGGCCGAGGCACTTTATGTAACACCGCAAGCCCTGAGTAAATCAATTAAGACGCTGGAAAACAACCTTGGGGAAAAACTTTTTTACCTGAATAAAAATGCATTGATCTTAACGGAATTCGGTGAATTTTTTTTACCCAAGGCGCAAAATTTGCTTGCAGAGTACTACGCCATGCGCAACGAGGTGGCAAACCTGAGTAATAATTACAAAGGGCTGATCCGCGTGGGCATTGTGCCGTCAGCAAGAAACCTGATCAATGCAGACTTTTTGCAGAAGTTTATGGAAAAATTCCCTGAAACAACGATCGATTTCACCCAGATGTCGGATGAATCTTTAAAGCAGGGGGTTTTGGCGCACTCGCTGGACCTTGGTATTGGGGTTTACCCTGCCATCGACCAAACACTTGAAACAGTGACCTTGTGCAAAAGCGGCATCAGCTTAATTATGAACGTCAAAAACCCACTGTGCGAAAAAGAGACGATCCGGGTCGCAGATATGGATGGGCAGGAGCTCATTGTGCACTCCGACCTGTATATGGTCGAAAAGGCTTTGTTAGAACAGGCCCAAAGGGAGGGCCTTAATTTGAAAGTGCGGCTAAAATCCTCCGAGCTCAGCCTCACACGGCCATCGATGCACTATTTTAACTGTGTTGCCATCAGCCCTACGTTGTACACAACGAATTATTGCTTTTCAAAAGAGGCGATGTGCCGCAATTTTGCAAAAGAAGAAAAACTGGAATGGGGGCTGCAGCTGCTGATGACTAAAAGCAAAGCGCAGTACACCAAAGTACAGCTGTTTGTGGAAAGCCTGCTGCGCGACATTGAAGAGCGCAGGCATCGTGAAGATGTTTTTGCTTTTTAGCCTGCTACCTTGCGGCAAGCAGAATTACACACAGCATGTGCCTTGCCGCGGGTATGCGTGGCGGCAGGGCAAGCAATAGGCGGGGCAAAACAAGAACGGCGCGGGGCTTTGTCCCGCGCCGTTCTTGTTTTATTTTATAGTAAATAGGTCAAGTCAGCTTCAATAAAAAAGTCCCGGCAAGATTGCATTTTTTTAGGTTTTGCCCCGAAAGGCAGGTCAAACGTCCACTTTCACACAGCTGGTCAAACTGGCTGCGCGAGAGGCCAAGCTTTTGCCGTATTGCCGCCGCGGCTTTGTACTCGGCGGGCCACGGGGCGGTCAGCTCAATGCATACCGGGGGTTCACTGCCAACATCCGGCCCCAAAAGCGCAAGCTGCGGTACGCCGGGCGCAGCGCCGTTGCGCTTTAGCAACGCCGCGTCGGTGGCGTACTGCATGGCAAGGGTTTCGTCATTGGTGTGAAACCCTTGCAGCAGGCTTTTTTGCAGGCTGCCGGGGTTTGCCCGCGAAAGTATCGTGCAGTTCCAAGTGGTGTCGCAGTGCTGGCATTTGAAAATCAGCCAGATATCCAGCGATTTTTGCTGGGCATTTACCCGAAACAGCCCGCTGGAGACAAAGGTGGTTTTAACACCGCAATGTTTGCAGTAACGCAAGGCGGTTGGGGCAGTCAAATACTGCACCGTCCATTTTATTTGTTTCAATGATAGTATTCCTTCCTGTCGTAAGCGTTGCGATCAGAAAGGTGTTGAAAGGCGGTACAAAGGTGAAAAAGGTTTTCATACGGCTTCCTCCTGTAACATAAAAAAGGCCGCACCAAGGTAACAGATACCAAGGCGCGGCTTTTGGTTTTTTGAACATAGAGCCACAACGGCTTTGAACCCAAACCCCAAAATACGGCGATATCCGTGAATCTTAAAAATGCATAACACAAACAGGCCGCACGGTGTGCGGCTGGTTGCAAAAGGCAATTTTGTTGATTAACGGTTCATCGACATTGGGGTTCTCCTATCGGGTTGGATTCCGTATCACAGTATAAGGCGGCGCGGGCGCGCCGTCAACTTTTTGGTTTAGGAATAAATCATTCTTTGCAGCCATTGCAATAAAGGGTGCCCTGCTATAATCTTAAAACACACCGCAGGGTAGCGGCACCAAAGTCACAAACGCGTGCGGGCCAATGGGCAGGCACTATTTGCTCTATGCGATAAAACAAAGTGTGTTTACCTAGCATAAAAAAATGCACCCGGCATAGGGTGCGGTGATAGATAAGGCCTTATGCCATGTTGCCGCAAACAATTTAGGGGATAGGGGTTTGTGCAAAATTTGGAAAGCGCGGTGCCCAGAATTACTTTTAATAACCTTTTTTCTTCATAAAGGCGTCGTGGGCTTTAATCCCCTCTTGCAGAATATCAATATTATCACTCGGCATAACAGAGATCGAATAGGTGAATATATGACGGTTAATATTGGTCCTATGCGTAATATAACGAAACCCATCGTCAAAAACCAATGTTGTTCTGAATCTTCTACCCACAATTGAGTTAACCTCTTTTCGTTGCATGTCAATTGGCCTTGCATTGTCTCTGAGTGCACAGACATCGTTGCAGGCAGAATGATTTGTAGAATTATACCAGCCCCAATAGGTGAAGTAAACGATTTCAACCAGCAAAATAAAAAGTGGAATGTTTCGCATGATGATACCTCGAAAATAGTATTGTAAGTATCGCAGAGCGATTGCTAAAGCATCACAATTTTACAATAAAAGTATAACATGCTAGAAATGGCGGCTCAAGCGGGGGACGTTGCAAAAATGAGGGCCAACATAAAAAACAGGTTTACATTATTTGCCTCAAGGGAGGTTGAATTGCGAAAATCTATTGACCTGTGCGCTGGGGGATGGTTTACAATAGAACCGAGGTGATAGACATGCAGATCGGGAAAGTATGCGAAACTTGCCACGTCACAAGAAAGGCGGTTGAATATTATGAACAGCAAGGTTTGATCCACCCCACAGTATTGGAAAATGGGTATCGCGATTATGGCGATAAAGACATTTTGATGCTAAAAGAAATTTCGATGCTGCGAAAGCTGGATATCAGCATCGCAGATAGCAAAGCGATCTTATTTAGCGTAGACAAGCGCAAAGCATTGGCAGATTATCAAATAAAAATGAAATTCTTACTAGACAGAACAACCCTGCGGTACGACTGCCTGACTCACTTGATTTCAAGCGGTTATGATGTAGAGGAGACAACAAAACTGATGGAAAAACTACTTGATGAAAGCACGACAATACAGGATAAACTATGCAATGCATTCCCCGGCAGTTACGGGAAATTTTTAAACATACATTTTGGCAGGTTTTTAAAGAGAAAGGTGGATACCACTGAAAAAGTGGTTGCGTATCAAAAAATAGTGGACTGGCTGGATGACATAAGAGGTTTTAATTTTTCAAGCCGGCTGGAAGAATTTTTTGAATTATATAACGAGAATTTTGACGAACAGGTTTTTGAAAAAGCAGATGATGCTGTGAGTGCTGCGACTGAGGATTATAGCGGATACCTAGAAAAAAATAAAAGTGTGATGGAACAATACCTTGAAATTCGAAATTCGGCAGAATATAAGGCAAGCCCTGCATTTGAAATGCAAAAAGCAATGCTTGAGTTTCAGCGCTCCAGCGGATACCGTGATGTGTTTATTGCAAATTTAAAAATTTTAAGCAAGCCCTATGCAGAATACATGCAAAAATTGCAAACGGCAAACCTTGAATTTTTAAAGCAGTTCCCCAGCGCAAAGGATGTCTACAAAGAATAAAACTGTTGGAAGTAAAAAATAAGCTGATTTAAGTATAATAAAAGACAGCCTGTTATGAAGGAGAGGTAATCCGTTTAAAAAAGCGGCAACCCGCAAACAGACCAATAAAAAATGCATACAACAAAAAACACTATGCGCTAACCCAAAGGGTTAGTGCATAGTGTTTTGGCGGAGAAGGAGGGATTCGAACCCTCGCGCCGGTTTCCCGGCCTACGCCCTTAGCAGGGGCGCCTCTTCGGCCAGCTTGAGTACTTCTCCATGCTGTGTCAAAGTGAACTTGACTATTCTATTGTAACACACCGGGTGCAGAAAATCATTGGCGGAAAGGGTGGGATTCGAACCCACGGACTCTTGCGAGTCGCCGGTTTTCAAGACCGGTTCCTTCAACCGCTCGGACACCTTTCCACGAATCGGCGCTTAGTTATAGTAGCACATCTGCCCGGCGGGTGTCAAGATGTTTTACCCGTTTTGCGTAAAATAGTGGGGTACCCTTGCGCAAACTGCGGCAGGTGCTTTTATATTACAATAATAGGGCAAAGTAGCATACCTTACCATAAACACCAGCGGGCGCACGGCAGATGGCGGGCAGGGCAGCTTATTCCCTTTAAAGTTGTGATACAAGGATATGATAGTAAAGTGCATACAGTGCCGCACGGTTGCAAAAGGCTGTAAAGGCCATGCCAAAACTGCCGCCCGCGTGGTGCAAGCCAAAGGGCAACGGGCACAAAGACCGCTTGTTTTTGTGCAAGAATGGTGAAACTGCACAAAATGAAAAACCGTAACAAGAAAAATCCGTCAAACCGACGATTTGAATAAATATGCATTGACAAAGCATATTTATGCAACTATACTGTTAGCACAGACAACAAATATAAAACAGTTTGTGAACGATACGGAGGAAATAATATGAAAAAGTTTTTGGCGCTTAGCCTTGCAACGCTTATGGCACTTTCCCTCGTCGCTTGTGGCGGCAGCTCTTCTTCGGCCGCACCGGCCAGCAGCACCCCGGCAGCTTCGTCTGCCGCTGCTTCGTCTGCGGCTTCTTCCAGTGCGGCAGTCCCTGCCGGCAAGCTGGACGAGCACACCGTTGAGGCCATCAAGGCCAAAGGGGTGCTGACCATTGCCACCGAAAGCCAGTACGCACCGTTTGCTTTTAAAGATTTGGACGGCAACATTATTGGCCTTGAGCCCAAGCTGATGCAGGCACTGGCCGATGACCTTGGCGTAAAGCTGGAGATCATGGACATCGAGTTCACCGCGGTCATCCCGGCAGTGCAGTCTGGCGCAGCCGACATTGCGATGGCGGGCCTGACCCCCACCGCAGAGCGCAAAGAAACAGTGGACATGAGCGATTTTTACAACAATGGCGGCCAGGCAATGCTGGTAAAAGCCACCGATATTGACAAGTACACCGACGCGGCCAGCCTGAAAGACCTGCCGATCGCCGCGCAAAAGGGCGCTTTGCAGCAGACCATTGCCGAAAGCCAGTTCGCAGATTCCAAGCTGACCCTGCTGCCCAAAGTGCCGCAGGCAGTGCAAGAGCTGAAAGCCGGCAACGTGGTTGCGGTGCTGGTGGATGCCATCTCTGCCGAGCAGTATGTCAAGCAAAACCCTGACCTTGCAGTTGCAAAAGTGGAAGTTGTCGTTGACCCCACCGAGGCTGGCTCCTCTGCCGCAGTGATGAAGGGCAACACCGACCTGATGGACTATGTGAACGCCGAGATCAAGAAGTACAAAGACAGCGGCGACCTTGACAAGTGGTTTGTGGAAGCAAAAGCACAGGCGGAAGAAATGGGCCTTGACTAACTTGCCAAAAACATTGTAATATCAGAACGCAGGGGAAGACCATGCCAAGCTTCCCCTGCGTTTTTGAGCCTAAAAAAACCGGCACTGCCGGGCAGGAGGAATCGTTTTGAGTGGCTTTTTCTCGTTTGCAAGGTTGATTCAAGTCTTTGAAAGATACCATAAATTTTTCTTTGACGGCCTGAAAACCACCTTGTACATCTCGTTTTTTGCCGTGCTGATGGGCACGCTGCTGGGGTTGCTGTTTGCCTTTGGCAAAATGAGCCGCCTGAGAGTTGTAAAGGGCATTTGCAGCCTGTACATCGATATTGTGCGCGCCACGCCGCTGCTCGTGCAGGTCATGATCATCTATTACGGTACGCTTAGTATGGGCTGGAAATTGCAACCCACCGAGCTCAACGCGTTTTTCTGGGGCATGATCGCCGTGGGTATGAACTCCGGCGCGTATATGTCCGAGGTCATCCGCGGCGGCATCGGTGCGGTGGATGCCGGCCAGATGGAGGCCGCGCGCAGTATTGGCATGAGCAAGGGCAAGGCGATGCGGTATGTCGTTTTGCCGCAGGCAGTGCGCAACATCCTGCCCGCCGTCGCCAACGAGTTTGTCACGGTCATCAAAGAGACCAGCGTGCTGGGCATGTGCGGTATCCACGAGATTATGTTCCGCAGCGGCGATGTGGCAAGCATCGGCTACGTTTATGTGGAAACCTATGTCATCGCGGCCTGCATGTACTTTATTCTGGTATTCCCGGTTTCCAAACTGGTTGCCATGCTGGAGAGGAGGATGAACAAGAGTGTCACAAGGTAAAACTTTGATCGAGATCATAAACCTCGAAAAGCAGTTTGGCAAGTTGCAGGTGCTCAAGGGCATCAGCATCAATGTGCATCAGGGGGATGTGCTGGCGGTCATCGGGCCGTCCGGCAGTGGCAAGTCCACTTTCATCCGCTGCATCAACCAGCTGGAGACCCCTACGGCGGGGCAGGTGATTTTTGAAGGGTTGGATTTGACCGGCAAAAAGGTAGACCTTGACAAAATGCGCCAGAAGATCGGCATGGTGTTCCAAAACTTCAACCTGTTCAATAACATGACGGTGATCGACAACATCACCGCTGGCCCCATTAAAGTGCTGGGAGTTTCGAAAGAAGAAGCCGAGCAGCAGGCAATGGAATTGCTTGCGCGTGTGGGCCTTTCTGATAAAGCGCAAGAGTACCCCATTAAGCTTTCGGGCGGGCAAAAACAGCGCGTGGCCATTGTGCGCTGCCTTGCCATGAAGCCGGATATTATGCTGTTTGACGAGCCCACCAGCGCGCTGGACCCGGAAATGGTGCGTGAGGTGCTGGACGTAATTCGCGATTTGGCACATGAGGGCATGACGATGGTCGTGGTCACCCACGAAATGGGGTTTGCGCGTGAAGCGGCGAACCGCGTGGTGTTTATGGATGACGGCGTGATTATGGAAGAAAACGAGCCAAACGAGTTTTTTGCAAACCCCAAAAACCCGCGCCTCAAAGACTTCCTCAGCAAAGTGCTGTAACCACACAAAAAAACAATGTGACCGGCGCGGGGCGAATGCCCCGCGCCGGTTTTACTTTGTGCCACACAAAGTAAAATGCGGCCCCCAGGGCTTGCAAAAAGCGGTGGGCAAAGTAAAATCATAAAAATTGCCTCAAAAGTGAAAAGAATCCGGTTGCTGAGTAGTTTCTATAGTAAAGACTTGAGTATGGTGAAGAGAGGGCGAATGGATTGCAGAGACAAGAACCGCGCTACAGCCCGTACAACACGGCCCAGCGCACGGTTTACCATGCGCCGCCGCAGCAAGTGCGGCGCAGGCGGCGCAAAAAGAAAAAACGGCACCCCGGCAGGTTGTTGCTGGGTTTGGTGCTGTGCGTGGGCATAGGGGCACTTTTTGTGGGTGGTGCTTGGCGTGGGCTGGTGCCCAAAATGCCGGGACATTACACCATTGCGCTGGATGCCGGGCACGGTGGGGCAGACGTTGGCGCCACCGGGCTGATTAGCGAGGTGGATTTGACAGAGACCACCGTGCGCGCGCTGGAAGAGATGCTTGCGGCTGACCCCCATTACACCCCGGTGCTGTGCCGCCCTTATGGCGAGGGCATGGGTATTAATGAGCGGGCCGCCGCGGCAAAAAATGCACGGGCAGACCTGATGCTTTCGGTACACGGTAATGCGGACGAAACGGGCACTGCCAGTGGGTTTGAATGTTACCCGTTGCCGCCGGGGCGCAAAAACCATGAGGAAAGCCTGAAATTTGCCCGCCTGCTGGGCCGGCAAATGAGTGCCGCCGGCAGCACGCTGCGTGGGGAAGACGGTGTGCGGTATGCGTATTATGTGCAGGCGGCCGACGGCAGCTATGAAAAAAAGATTTTAGACCCGTCGGCCGACAGCGAAGACGCGGCCGACAGCAGTTTTGGCGTGCTGGAGGGGGCGGGCTGCCCTGCGGTGCTTGCCGAGCAGTGTTTTATCACAAGCGAGCAGGATGTAGCCGCGTTTGGCACGGCACAGGGCTGCCGCATAGTGGCGGCACACTATTACCTTGCCATTTGCGATTATTTTGACACCCAGCCGGTCTATGACGGGCAGGGCAATGCGCTGGCGCAAAATGAACAAAATTAGCGCGTGTGGTGTAAAATAAAACCCGTGCGTGTATAAAAACAGGCTACGGGCAGCCCTGTGCAATAAAACACTACTCATTGTGTGAACTTTCGTGTATAATAAAGCTATGTCACAAAACGATGGATTACAGGTGCGCGGGCGAAGAAACGCCGTCAAACAGAGAGGGGCTACCCATGGCTTTTATTGAAATTGACCCAAAACAGATCCCTGAAAATGCGTTTCGCCTGATCGGCACCGACTGGATGTTGATCACTGCGGGTGACCGCCAAAAATGCAATACCATGACAGCGTCCTGGGGCGGTGTCGGGGTGCTGTGGAACAAACCGGTCTCGTTTATTTTTGTGCGCCCGCAGCGCTACACACGCGAATTTATTGAGCGGGAGGACAGCTATTCGCTGTGCTTTTTTGCGGATGGGTTTCGCAAACAGTTATCCTACCTTGGTACCGTGAGCGGGCGGGATGAAGATAAAATACAAACGGCGGGCCTGACAACGGTATTTGAGGGCGGCGTGCCCTATTTTGAAGAGGCACAGCTGGTGCTACTCTGCAAAAAGCAGTACCGGCAGGACCTTGTGCAGCAGGGCTTTATTGACCCTGCGGTTGACAAAAAAAGCTACCCAGAGCAAGATTATCACCGCTTGTATGTGGGCGAGATCATCAAGGTGCTGCGCAAGGGTTAACACGCGCCGCACCGCGGGGGCCGGCCCGGCCGGCAGTAAGGGAGACAGTATGGTTCTTGCAGTGGATATTGGAAATTCCAACATTGTGCTTGGCGGCTACGAGAACGGCAGCCTTGTGTTTTCGACCCGGTTTGCGACCGACCGCAAGCTGGAGGCCGACCAGTTTGCGGTGGAGATCCGCGGGCTGCTGCATTTATATGAAGTGGACAAAAGCCTTGTGACCGACGTGGTGATCTCGTCGGTGGTGCCGGGCATGACCTCGCTGATCGCCGGTGCGCTTCGGCGCATTGTGCCGGTGAACATGCTGTTTTTAAAAAATGATACGGCCAGCGGTGTCAAGATCGACATCGACAACCCGGCAGAGCTGGGGGCCGATATCCTTGCCAGCGCTATTTCGGCAAAAAACCGGTACGAGATGCCCTGCGTCATCATTGACATGGGCACCGCCACCACCATGACGGCGATGGACAAGGATGGCACCATTCAGGGGGTGGCCATCATGCCAGGGGTCTATATTGCGCAGGATGCACTGAAAATGCACACCAGCCAGTTGCACGGCATTTCTTTGGAGGCCCCGGCCAAAGCGATTGGCCGCAACACGGCCGACAGCATGAAAAGCGGTGCGGTGTTTGGCAACGCGGCTATGCTGGACGGCATGATCGACCGGTTTACGGAAGAATTGGGCGAAATCAAGACCATTGTCGCCACCGGCGGCGCGGCACGCAAGGTCGTGGCCTGCTGTAAGCATAACGTGCGCTACGAGCCGGACCTTTTGCTGGACGGGCTATACCAGTACTACCTGCGCAACAGACAACAATAGCTCTTGCGCGGGCGCTGATAAAACAAAAAGAGCCGGGCAGACCGGCCACAAGAAAGGATTTTTACCTATGGTCGTAATTACAATGCAAGACGGTGGGCAGATCAAATTAGAGCTGGACGCCGCGGCGGCACCGAAAACGGTGGAAAACTTTTTAAAACTGGTGGGCGAGGGTTTTTATGACGGGCTGTGCTTTCACCGCATCATCCCCGGGTTTATGATTCAGGGCGGCTGCCCGCTGGGCACCGGCACCGGCGGCCCCGGCTATGGCATTGAGGGAGAGTTTGCGGCCAATGGCCACAAAAACCCCATCAAGCATCTGCGCGGTGTCATTTCGATGGCGCGCAGCCAAAGCCCCAACTCGGCCGGCAGCCAGTTTTTTATCATGCATGACGATGCACCGCACCTTGATGGCAGCTATGCCGCCTTTGGCCACGTGGTAGAGGGCATGGATGTGGTGGACCGCATTGCCGAGGCCCCGACGGGCTGGGGCGACAAGCCCAAAGAACCGCAGATCATGGAAAGTGTAAAGGTCGTGGAGTAAGCATGAAAAAGCTGTTTGCTTTTTTTTGGGATAGAAGCCTGCTGTTTTTTGTGCTGATCGGTGCGGGCAATACCGTCATCACTTTGGTGGGCAGTCAGTTGCTGTTTTCGTACCTTGGGTACTGGGGCTCTACGGCGATCATGTTTGCGCTCACCAGCATCATCAGCTTTATTTTGAACCGCAAGTATTCGTTTCAAAGCAATGCCCCGCTATTGCAAAGTGCCGTGCGGTTTTCAATTATTATCACCGTGTGCTACCTGCTTAGCTTTGGTATTTCTAAATTTTTGGTGCCGTGGTTTGTGCAGAATTACGTGCAGGGCCTTGCCAAAGAAACGGTTACCCGTATCGCCATGATCGTGGCCCAGGTGCTGTTTACGGCGATGAATTATCTGGGCCAGCGGCTGTGGGCATTTAAAGAATAAAATGGTAAGTGATGTTTATAAGTAAAAAGACTGCCGGTGAAACACACCGGCAGTCTTTTTTTGAAGAGAAACGCAGGGCATTGTCGTTTCATTTCTAAAGAAAAAAGAAAAAATACAATATTGTATTGACAAACAATATTATACGCAATATAATATGCACAACGATATAGCATAGAGGTGAACAATATGGCCTTCAATACCGGGCCGTCCTTGCTAGACGCCATCGTGCTTTCGGCGGCGGCACGGGAGGGTACTTACGGGTACAAGATTACACAGGATGTGCGCAGTGTAATGGAAGTTTCAGAATCAACACTTTACCCTGTGTTGCGGCGTTTACAAAAAGACGGATGCCTTGAAACGTATGACCAGGAATTTGGCGGGCGCAACCGCCGGTACTACAAAATCACCCCAGCAGGGCGGCAAAGGCTGGATGAGAGCCTTTCTGAATGGGAAGATTATAAGAAAAAAATTGACATTGTGTTTTATGGAGGAATTGAAACATGACTAAGCGGGAGTTTTTAGAGGCGCTGAACGACGAGTTGCTCCCTTTGTCGGAGGATGAACGCAGCGCCGCCATTAAGTATTATAGCGACTACATTGATGATGCGGGAGAAGAAAACCTAGCCGCTGTTTTAGAAGAGCTGGGCAGCCCTTCGCAGGTGGCGGCAAGCATTAAAGCAGATGCGGAAATTGGGCGCAACGTACCGCCGCAGCCAAGGCAGGAAGCCCGCCAAACGGCACCGCAGCCGAAGCGCAATGGGATGTCGGCGTGGGGCCTCGTTCTGCTGATCGTGCTTTCACCGGTGTGGATCCCGCTGCTTGCAGCGGTGGGCGGCATTATTTTGGGCCTGTTTGGTACTTTTATCGGCATGCTGATTGCCGGTGTGGTTATGGTGCTGTGCGCAATCGCGCTGGTCATCATTGGTATCATCACAATGCTGGAAACCCCCATGGTCGGCATTTTGCTGATCGGTGTCGGGCTGTTGATTGCAGGCATTGGTGTGCTGATGGTACTTGTTTCGGTGTTTTTGTGTGCAACGGTGATCCCCGCAATGGTGCGCGGTGTGGTGCGTGTTTTCCGCCGGCCCGCCAGCCAAGGCGGTACAGCTTGAACGTGACAGGGAGGAAGAAAAATGAAATCTTTTTATAAAGCAATGGCGATTTTTGCTATCTGTGTTTTGGCGCTGGGTGCACTGTTTGTGGGTATTGCGTTTGCCGGCGGGGTGGAAAGCAGTGCAAGAGACGGGATCATCCGCGTGGGCAATCACATCACGATCCCCATAGGCTGGACCACCGGGTGGCACTGGACATGGCATGACGATAGTGACAGCTGGTGTGACGATAGCGACAGCTTGGGTGACGACGATAATTCTTACAGTGGTCAAAAGGTGATCGTTGCACCCGATGCGGCCAGCATATCGCAGGCACAGAGTGGGGAGGATAGTAACGTGAATAGCGTGACAAAGATTCGGCTGAACCTTGGCGCAGGCAGTTACAAAGTGGTGCGTGGTGATGCGTTTAAAGTAGAGATTACCGGCATCAGCGAAGACCGCATTCGTGCGGACCTGACGGAGGATTTCTGGGATGTTGAAGTGCCAAAGGGGGATTTGCGTATGCATGAATGGAATGGCGTGCACGGCACGGTTACCATCCCCGAGAACTGCAACCCCGAGAAGGTAGAGATCAACATTGGGGCGGGCGAACTTACCGTAAATGGAATTTCAGCTAGCAAATCGGCAATACTGAATGTCGGGGCAGGGGCAATGACGCTGAACGATTGCGTGATGAATGATGTATCGATGGATTGTGGGATGGGCAGGCTGGATTATAACGGCACCCTGACGGGCAAAGGCTCGATTGAGTGCGGCATGGGTTCAGTGGCCGTGCACACCGCTGGTGACCCCGCAAGTTTTGGCGCGGATGTAAACTGTGGGCTGGGTACGGTGCGCTTTGGTGATAACCGCTGGTCTGGCATCACTGAGAGCGTTTATCATAAAGATGCTGCAAACTTTTTTAAACTGGATTGTGGTATTGGGTCGATTGAGTTCTTGATGGAAGGGGAATAATCAATGGAAAACAAAAGACTATATAAGGATCGTCAAAACCAGATGCTCTGCGGTGTCTGTGCTGGCGTAGCGGAATATTTTAATATTGATGTAACATTGGTTCGTTTGTTGTTTGTGGCGTTGGGTTTTGCAGGCGGTAGCGGTCTTTGGATTTACATCATTGCCGCAGTGATAATGCCTGACAAACCGATGTGAGGATAGAAAGGGGTTTATTTTTATGAGAAACAGAATTGGCAGCGTTTTATGGGGTCTTGCCTTTGTAGTTGCAGGCGTAGGGTTTGCAGGCAATGCATTTGGCATCTGGGATTTTCATCTGTTCTTTAGTGGTTGGTGGACACTGTTCATCATTGTGCCGGGCCTGATTAGTATGGTGCAAAATGGCCCCAATACCGGCAATGTGATCGTGGTACTGATTGGTATTGTACTGTTGCTTTCCGCACAGGATGTGCTGGACCGGGCGTTGATCGGCAAGATGTTCCTGCCCGCTATTTTGGTGTTGATCGGCATTTCCATCCTGCTGGGCGGCCGCCGTCACATCACCACCCACAGCACAGTGGGTGGCGGCAGCGGGCAAACCGTGTCGCAGCAGTCGGGCGTGCCCAGTTATACGGGTGTGTTTAGTGGCAGCGACGTGCGCTGGCCGGCAGAGCCCTTTAACGGTGCTAACCTGACTGCGGTATTCGGCGGTGTCAAGTTGGACCTGCGCGATGCAGTGTTTAACGGTAATGTGGTCGTCAACTCCACTGCAATTTTTGGCGGCGTCGACATTCTGGTGCCCCCCCATGTGCGGGTGCAGGTTGCCGGTGTGCCGGTGTTTGGCGGTATTGACAACCATGCCAGCGGGGTTACTGAAGGCAACCCGACTATTTACCTGAATAGCAGCTGCGTATTTGGCGGCATTGACATTAAATAAATGGCAAAATTGAAAGCAGGGGGCAATGCCCCTGCTTTTTTGTGTAATACCGGGCACTAAAACGTGGCGGTGGGTGAAAAAGGCGCAGTGGCAGACTGCGCTCCCTGCTTACGCAGATAAGCTGTTTACAAAAAGGCAAGCTGTAAGTGCCTAGAACTTATCAAGCAGCGCGCTACGATAAAACTCGGTGCTGCATCCTGTGTTTAATAGCCGCAAAAAAAGTGAAAACACCCAACAAACAAAAGGCCCCTCTTCGCCGGGTTACCGGCGAAGAGGGGCCTCAGTCTGTCGAAAAAGGTCCAGCGAAAGCTGGGCTTTTTCATTTAAAAACGGTAAAATAGGTATGGGTGATGAGGAATGTTGCAGCGAGGAAAATTAGATCGTGGCGTGTTGGAAATTGTGGATACGGAAAGCCTGGTACCGCAGAATCATCTGCTGCGGAAAATAGACGCAGCAGTAAACTGGGAACGGCTGTATGAGATGGTCGAGCCGCTGTACAGTGAGGACAACGGTCGGCCGAGTATAGACCCGGTTGTACTGGTGAAGATCGTGCTGATCCAGCACCTGTATGGTCTGCCCTCTCTGCGCAGAACAGCGGATGAGGTTTATTTAAACACTGCCTATCGCTGGTTTATGGGCTATACGCTTCAGGAGGAAACTCCGCATTTTTCCACAGTGAGCTACAATTTTCGTCACCGCTTCACAGAGGAAACAGTCAGTCAAATCTTTGCGTGGATTCTGGAGGAAACCGCGAACGCGGGCTATCTTTCACCCCAAGCGGTATTCATCGACGGAACCCACATCAAAGCCAGCGCCAACACAAAGAAACAGGTAAAGGCAGTCATTCCGGTGGCATCCAAACGCTATGCGCAGGAACTGATGGCGGAGGTAGACGCCGATCGGGAAGCGCACGGCAAGGAGCCGTTTGACGACGAGGAACCTCCGAAATCCGGCAAAAAAAAGCGGGACAACACCTCTAGAAAGAAGCTGGCCCGCCGAAAAAAGGAAAAGAAAACTTGTACGGTGATAAAGAGCGTAACAGACCCGGACTGCGGCCTGTTCGTGAAGGGAGAGCACAAGCGGCAGTTCGCCTATGAGGCCCACACCGCCTGCGACAAGAACGGCTTCATTCTGGAAACCGTGGTCACGGCAGGCAACGTCCATGACAGCGTGGCTTTTGACGATGTATATGACAAGGTGACCGCATCCTTTCCCGAAATTGAGACGGTTGTTGCCGATGCCGCTTACAAGACACCCCATATCTGCAAGAAGGTTTTTGAGGATTCTCGCGTACTATCCACAGCCTACAAGCGACCTATGACCATGAAAGGCGGCCATGAGTGGTGGAAGTATGTTTATGACGAATACTATGACTGCATCATCTGCCCGGAATACCAGCCCCTGCGCTATGCCACGACAAACAGGCAGGGATATCGGGAATACAAAAGCGACCCAAAAATCTGCGCCGGTTGCCCTACCCGACAGTTGTGTACACACGCCAAAGATTGTGTCAAGACGGTGCAGCGGCACATTTGGAAGGATTACGAGGAGCTGGCGGACGATGCCCGTTACACACCGGAATACCAGGAGCTGTATGCGCGTCGCAAAGAAACCATAGAACGGGTCTTTGCCGACGCTAAGGAAAAACACGCTATGCGTTATACACAATATCGCGGCCTCGCTCAGGTAACAAACTGGGTGAAGCTTAAGTTTGCTGCCATGAATCTCAAAAAACTGGCTAAATGGAAATGGAGAACCTGTTTTTCTTGCGCCGCATTCGCTATTTTTGGCTTGAAACTCACTGAGAACCCGGTTTATGCTCCTGCGTAAACCGGGTTCTTCGACAAGCTGAGGCCCCTCTTCGCCGGGTTACCGGCGAAGAGGGGCCTTTGTGCTGCATCGCAAAAGATATTTTATGGTTTCGTAATGGGCAAAATATACACAGTCTCATTTTCGCCCGCAAGGTCGGTAGAATAGTTGAACACCAGCGTTTTGCCATCGGGCGAAAGCGCCGGGCAACGGATGCTGCCACCCTTTAACGTATATTCTTCGGTTAACACCGGCCGCCCCCCGGTATCAGTGGATAACAGGCAAAGCTGCGAGAGATGGGTGCCGCTGTCGCCGATCGACCGCTTGACAAGTGGTAGCTTGCCCAAAATCGCCCCAAGGTTGCTTTTACCATTGGCAAAGGCCAGCGTGCCCTGTTCACCCTCAAACTGTACGGGCAATTTGTCTGCAAGCCGGTCGCCGTAATATAAAACAGCCCCGCCGGTTTCCACATTTGCGACCGCCATCAAATGATTACCCAGCCAAAACAGCTGTGGGGCAGCTGCCGGTGCCGGCAGTTCGGTGGTGTGGTGGCTGGGCAGGTCCACCAGTACTACCTTTTGCGCGGTTTTATTTTCGCCCGTCACCACAAATGCAAGGGTCATACTGTCGGGCGAAACAGCAAACGAAGTGGGGGTGCTTTGGCCGGTAAAGCTGTAAAGCGAAAACAGGCCGTTGCCGGTATCCCACTGCAAGGTACCGTCTTGCTCAAAAAACAGGTTTCCGGTAGGCAGGTCGCAATATGCGCGCTGGGGGTCGTCTTGTTCGTGCGATACTACGGTGATCAAATTGGGGGTGGCGGCGGAGAAATCAAACGCATAGCGGTTGCCGCCCTGCAATGTCAGCTGCGCACGCCCATCCTCTAATTTTGCTGCTGCAATGGCACGGGTGCCAGTAGTGTCAAACTCATACAGCGGGGCAAACTCGCCGGTGCCAAGGGCCCAGGTAAACCAGCCGGTGGTCAGCGGTAAGCCACTTTGCCCGGTGACATAACTGTCGTTTTCCCGCGAGGTCTCCACCACCAGTTGCTGCGTAGTAAGCCAAGTGTACCCGGTGATCGTATCCATGCCACTGATTTTCAGCAATGTGCCCACGGGCAGCTTGCCGTTGCCCACCGAGACAATGGAGCTGGGTATTTGAGTTGGCGCGGCAGGAACGCCGGACGATACCGCCGAAGAACTGCTTTGTGGCAAAGCAGTTCCATTGCAGGCTGCCAAAAGGCAGACGGCAACAAAAACAAGAACGGCAAGACCCGTTTTTTTCATGAAATCGCACCTTTTCTTTTGCATGTGCAGCGGGCAGAAAGCCCTGCTGACGCAGAGGATGAGGGTGGGCAGGCCAAACCCGGCAAAAGGAAGCCCTCTTCTTTTAATAGCATACCCTTTTTTTGCGTTGCAGGCAAGGTGTGACAGTCAATAATAAATGGGGCGTGTACCCGCAATGCTGGCCTGCAGCGTGTCGCTGATGCAGCGCAGCGCCCCACCAAAATCCCGGCTTTCCAGCTTTGCACACAACGCGTTCGTGTTTTCGTACAGCGCTTCAATGCCATACAATGCGCAAAACCGCAGCCAAAGGGTGCGCGTCAGCGATTTAAAGGTCATAAAAATCAGCGGCATCAGCGCATTGCCTGAAAACAGGGCTAGCAGATGCTGAAATAAAAATGCGTGCTGCACGGCCTCTTCTGCGGTAATTGACCTGCCCAGGGCTTCGGCTTCATCGCGCAGGCGGCGCAACTCTTCTTCGGTGATGCGCTGTGCACAAAGCTGCACGGCAAGGGTGTCCAGCGCGCTGCGCAACTCCAGTACCGAGCGCACTTCCTCCCGCCGCAGCATGCCGCCGTTGTAGTTTACGATCGACAAAAAGGTTTCAATGGTGCCTTCACTGCGGTAATCTGCGACAAAGGTGCCCACCCGTGGGCGAATCAGCAAAAAGCCCTTGCCCGCAAGCTCGGCAACGCCGGCGTTCACCACGGCGCGGCTGACCTGCATCGAAACGGCAAGCTCGCGTTCAGGCGGCAGCCGGGTGCCCACCGGCAGTTCACCGGATAAAATCATGGTTTCGAGCTGCTGTATAAACAACTCTTTGAGGGTCGGGGCACTGAGTTTTGAAAATTCCATAAGCAACTCAACTTTCTGCTGTGTTAAATATGACTGTGGTATGACCAATGACCACACCCCACATTCTACCGCTTCTTTGGACAAAAAGCAAGGGGCTGTTCTATACAAAATACTGATTTTAAGCCAAAAATGCAAGAATGCTTTGACAGCGTAAAACAGAAAATGTTAAAATTTAAACAAAGATTTTGCTGTTGGTATGTCCACAGGTCAGGCCGGCCTTGCACGGTGAGCAGGGGCGGCTTCTTTATGCGGGGTGGCCCGCCTTGCAGCAAGGTCACACAAAAAACGACAGAGATGGGACAGGGGTGCCCTATGTCTGCCCATTTAAATTTGGGAGGAATTACAATGTTTACCTTTAATTATGCCGCGGGTGCGACCCTCGGCTCGGCACTGCTGGTTTGGCTAGGCGTGTTTGCCGCTTTGTTTTTGTTTAACGAGGTGGCGCGCCGCTCGAAAGTGATGGGCTTTGTCTGCTTTATCGTGCTGCCCACGGTGCTGTCGGTGCTGTGGTTTACCGTACTCAACAAAAGCACCTACACCGACTGGTTCCATCTCGCGAAGGTCTATTCTTCCACCGCAGGTTGTATCGGTTTCTGGTGCATCCGGCATGTCAAGGGCACCCGGGCCGACGGCACCACCTGGCGCCTTGCAGACAACAAGCTGGCGCTGTGCTTCCCGCCGCTGATATTGGCCATTAACATTTTAGAGGCCTGTGCCCGCGATATCGAAGTGGGCTTTACCTATGCCACCATGGCGCAGGACCGCACGGCGGATACCGCGGTGATGCTGATGGGCGGCCCGTGGAATTACATGAACGCCATTGCGGGCATTTTAAACATCATCACCATCACCGGCTGGTTTGGCATCTGCATCCGCAAAGCGACAAAAAAGGACGGCAGCCGCGACATGCTGTGGCCCGACATGCTGTGGTTCTGGATTATTGCGTACGACATCTGGAACTTTGCCTACACCTATAACTGCCTGCCCCACCACGCGTGGTACTGTGGCCTTGCCCTGCTGCTGGCCCCCACCATTTGCGCGTTCACCGTGGGCAAGGGTGCCTGGCTGCAACACCGTGCGCAAACGCTGGCGTTGTGGTGCATGTTTGCGCAGACGTTCCCCTTGTTCCAGGATGAAGGGCGCTTCCGCGTGGATTCCACCTACAACTCCACCATTTACTTTATTGTCAGCTTTTTGGCGCTTGCGGCCAACGTTGCGGTTTTGGTTTACATGGTCTACAAGGCACGCAAAACAAAGCGCAACCCGTACCGCACCGAACTGTACACCGACCTTGCTGCCTACCGCAGCATTCAGGCGCTGGCAGAATAATTTACAGCAAAAGGAGAGACCCGTATGGACGAATTTCGTATTTTGGAGATCAAAGAGAGCGTGTTTGAGGACAATGACCGCGCCGCCGACGGTATGCGGGAGGACCTGCGGGCCAAGGGCGTGTTTTTGCTCAACCTGATGTCCTCGCCGGGCTCGGGCAAAACAACAATGTTGCGCGGCACCATCAGCCGCTTGAAAGACGAGCTGCGCATTGGCGTGATGGAGGCGGACATCGACTCGGACGTCGATGCCCGCACCATCCAGCAGACCGGCGCAAAGGTGATACAGCTGCACACCGGCGGCATGTGCCACCTGGATGCCGGCATGACCCAGCAGGGCCTTGACGGCCTTGGCACCGATGATTTAGACCTTGCCATTTTAGAAAACGTGGGCAACCTTGTTTGCCCGGCCGAGTTTGATACCGGGGCATCGAAAAACGCGATGATTCTCTCGGTGCCGGAGGGGGATGACAAGCCGCTAAAATACCCGCTGATGTTTACCATCTGCGATGTGGTACTGGTGAATAAAATTGACGTGCTGCCCTATTTTGAATTTGACCTTGACGCCGTGCGCGCGCGGGTGGCAAAGCTGAACCCCGCGGCAAAGGTGATCCCCATTTCTGCGCGTACCGGCGAGGGAATGGATGAATGGGCGCAGTGGCTGCGCGACGCCGTACATAGCTGGAAACAGGGCGGCTGAACCACACCGCCGTACCCGGCATAGAGAACCGACAAAAAGGAGAGCGAACCGAACATGGCTGAAAATACGATGCAAAACACACCGCAGACCGCAGAGGCGCGCCGCACAGGCAAGCCCAAAATCCTCGCGCTCGCAAACCACATTGGGCGCAAAAAGCCGGGCTCCAAGGGGGCCTATGACTATGAAGCGCCGGAATATTTGATTCTGGAGCCGGTCGTGACCGACGAAATGGCCGACGTGTGTATGACAATGGCCATCCGCGAAAAGGTCACCGCTGAAGACGTGGCCCCGCGCTGCGGTAAAACGGTGCAGCAGTGCCACGAGCTGTTGCTGGGCCTTGCGGATATTGGCGTGTGCTTTGTCAACACCATCAACGGCAAAGATACGTTTTGGTACGACACATGGGTGCCCGGCATCATGGAGATGATGACGAACCACCCGACGAACCCCGTGAAATACCCGCAGATCGCCGAGGCGTTTGAAGCCTATGGCCGCATCCGCGGGGCGGGCACCGCCGGTATGACACCGGTGGGCGTGGGGCTGATGCGCGTCATCCCCATCGAGCAGGCCATCGACGGCGAAAGCCGACGCGCGTCATACGAAGAGCTGTCAAAGCACATTGAGGAGCACGACATTTTTTCAGTGTCGAACTGCTCGTGCCGCACCGTGCGCGAGATCATGGGCGAGGGCTGCGGGCATTTAAAAGAGGATATGTGCATCCAGATGGGGCACGCGGCGGAATACTACATCCGCACCGGCCGCGGCCGCAAAGTGGAAAAAGAAGAAGTGTACGAGATTCTGCGCCGTGCGGAAGAAAACGGCCTGATGCATGAAATCCCGAACCTCGACGGTAACGGCACCACCCACGCCATCTGCAACTGCTGTGGCTGCGGCTGCCTTTCGATGCGCACGGCAGAGATGTTCCTCAATGCCGACATGGTGCGCTCGAACTACGTTTCGCAGGTAGACCGCGACAAATGCGTCGCCTGCGGGCAGTGTGTTGAAAATTGCCCGGTGAATGCGGTGCAGCTGGGCCAAAAACTCTGCTCTACCACCCCGGTCGTCGAAAAGATCATCCGGGTGGATACCCCGCGCGATACCGAGTGGACAAGCGACCGCTGGAACCCGGAGTACCGCACCAACCGCAAAAACGTCGTGGATACCGGCACGGCCCCCTGCAAAACCGAGTGCCCGGCCCATATCGCCATTCAGGGGTATATCAAGCTGGCCGCGCTGGGCAATTATACCGAAGCGTTGGAACTGATCAAAAAAGAAAACCCGTTCCCCGCCGTGTGCGGGCGCATTTGCAACCGGCGGTGTGAGTCTGCCTGCACCCGCGGCGATATCGACGAGCCCATTGCAATCGACGAGATCAAAAAATTTATCGCCGATCAGGACCTCAACGAAAACCGGCGGTTTGTGCCCCAAAAGCGGCACGATTACGGCAAGCCCGTTGCCGTGGTGGGCGGCGGCCCGGCAGGGCTGTCCTGCGCGTATTTCCTTGCCATCGACGGGTACAAAGTCACCGTGTTTGAAAAACAGCAGACCCCCGGCGGCATGTTGATGATGGGCATCCCGGCATTTCGGCTGGAAAAAGACGTGGTGCGCGCCGAGATCGACGTGCTGCGCGAGCTTGGGGTCGAGTTTCGCACCGGGGTAGAGGTGGGCAAGGATGTCACCATTGCCCAGCTGCGAGAGCAGGGCTTCACCGCGTTTTACATTGCCGTGGGCGCACAGGCAGGCCGCCGCCTTGGGGTAGAGGGCGAGGACGCCGAGGGCGTGCTTTCCGGCATCGACTTTGTGCGCCGGGTGAACCTTGGCGAAACGCTGCAACTGCCCGGCAAGGTGCTGGTCATTGGCGGCGGCAACGTCGCCATCGACGTGGCGCGCACGGCGACCCGTGTGGGTGCCGGCGGCGTAGAGATGTACTGCCTTGAAAGCGCACAGGAAATGCCCGCTTCGCCCGACGAAGTGGAGGAAGCAAAAGAAGAGAACATTGCCATCCAAAACGGCTGGGGCCCGGTGCGGGTCGTCACCGAAAATGGCCGTGTCACCGGGGTCGAGTTCCGCCGCTGCGTGTCGGTGTTCAATGCCGAGCATCGTTTTGCGCCGGTGTTTGACGATGCCGACCGCAAGATCGTCAAAGCGGACTGGGTGCTGCTGTCGATCGGCCAGTCCATCGACTGGGGTACGCTGCTAGAGGGCACCGCGGTGGAGTGCAACCCGAACGGCACGGTGAAAGCCGACCCGTTTACTTACCAGACGGCAGAAGAAGATATTTTTGTGGGCGGCGATGCCTATACCGGCCCCAAATTTGCCATTGATGCCATTGCGGCGGGCAAGCAGGGCGCTATTTCAATCCACCGTTTCGTACAGCCAGGCCAAAGCCTGGTGCTGGGCCGCGACCGCCACGCCTACAAGGCGCTCAACAAAGCGGCGCTGGAGCTGGACAGCTATGACAGCATGCCCCGTCAGCAGGCGTGTCATGAGGCAAAGCCCGGCAGCTTTGCCGATGCGCGCGCCACCTTTACCGAAGAGCAGCTGAAAAAAGAGACCGAGCGCTGTCTTGGCTGCGGCGCTGCGGTAGTGGATGAATTTTTGTGTGTGGGCTGCGGCCAGTGCACGACCAAATGCAAGTTTGATGCTATTTCACTGGTGCGCCGGTACGATGGCGAGGGCGTTTCTCTGCTGGACATGAAAAAGGTCGTGGTGCCGAACGTGCTCAAACGCAAGGTGAAGATCCAGTTGAAAAACGTGCGCCGGGCGTTCCAGAAAAAGGAGGCCCCCCATGCATGAGCTTGGCATTATTGCCGAAGTGGTGCGCCGGGTAGAAACCATTGCAAAACAGCAGCAGATCACGAAAGTTCAAACATTGGTGCTGCAAATTGGTGAGCTGTCCTCTGTGATCCCCTATTATGTAGAGCAGTGTTACCCCGCCGCCGTGTATGGCACAATGCTGGAGGAGACCGAACTGCAAATTGAAGTGCTGCCCGGCAATGGCCGCTGTACCGACTGCGGCTGTGTGTTTAATGTGCTGCACAACAAAAACACCTGCCCGCAATGCGGCAGTACCGCGTGGGAACTGCTGGGTGGCAGAGAATTTATGATCAAGGAGATCGTGGCATGTTAGGCAGGGGGGTGCGCCGGTGAATAAAGCGGAGATTCAAGCCTATTTTGACCGGCAGGCGCCGGAATGGGATGCCCGCATGGTGCGCTGCACACAAAAGATTAATGCCATTTTGGCCGCGGCGGCGGTGGGCCCCGGTACCCGTGTGCTGGATGTTGCCTGCGGTACCGGCGTACTGTTTGAAGATTACCTTGCCCACGGGGTAGCCGAGGTGGTGGGGGTGGATATTTCACCCGAAATGGTGCGCATTGCGCGGCGCAAATACCCGCAGTCACATGTTTCAGTGCTGTGTGCCGATGTGGAAGAAATCAGCTTTGCCCAGCCGTTCGACAGTGTGGTCGTGTACAATGCTTTCCCGCATTTTACAAACCCTGCGCAGCTGGTGGCCCATTTGGCAGGGCTGCTTGCCCCCGGCGGCAGCCTTTGCATTGCCCACGGCATGAGCAGGCAGGCCCTGCTGCGCCACCATGAGGGCCGCCCCAGCACGGTGTCGCAGCCGCTGCCGGAGTTGCAGCAGGTGACTGCATTGCTACACCCCTATTTTAGGGTGAGCACCGCGGTCAGCGATGAAGAAAAATTTATCGCCGCCGGGGTGCGGCTGCCGGGGTAGACCCGGTGACCAACGGACCATACATACGGATATCTGATATTGTGAACGCCTCTCTTTCGACCGGCAGGGTGCCCCGCATAGCAAAGCTGTGCCGGGGCCTCTGCCGGTTTTTTTTGTTGCAAAGCTTTCGCCGGGGGTGAGGTAAAACGAATTAATAAGTGGCAAGTGCAAAACAGCAGGCGGCGATGGGCAAGCCCGGATGCAAGGGTGGGCGAAGGGCGGTTTGTGTAAATTTTGTGTCGGCCACTGGTACTAGGCACAGCCGCATGCCTTGCAGTACGGGCCAAGAGGGCTGTAGAGTGGCTGTTTTGGCTGTTTTTATCCCAAAAACAGGGAAATAGTGAATAAAGATGCGAAAATAAACTTGTCATATTTTTGCAATCTGTTCAGAAGTCTTTCAAACTTTTGTCACGATTAGCCTCTATAATCAAAATTGTCATAAGGAACCGAAAACCTCCTTTTGAAGCAAATAAAACAAAGCGTCGGGACGCTGGCGTAGAAAGCGGAGAAACGGCAACACATGCCGGGTTATCGCAGTAAATATGCGACTATTTAAAATTTCTGTCGTCCCTTACGGCGCAGGACGCTCTCTGTAAGATGCGACAGACAACCAACTATCCGCCACTGGCGGTTCATCATATATTGTGCAAGTGCTTTTTGCTCAGCGCGACGACTAATTACAAAATAATTACAAATGTTAACAATTTCGTAACAACTTCTTGTAACCATTTTGATACAATATAGTCGTAGCAAGTGACAATAACTTTTCTCCTTTTCCTCTTTTTTCTTTATGGGCCGCCGGGTGTTCCGGCGGCTCCTTTTTTTATGCTTGCCGCACCGGGCGGGCATAGTTGCACGCTGTGGGGGGATATGGTAGCATAAAGAAAACGAAAAAGGGGGGCGCGTATGACACCCGAAAAGATAAAACGCATCAATGAACTGGCCCAAAAGGCGCGCGAAGATGGCTTGACGCAGCAAGAAAAAGCCGAACAGGCGGCGCTGCGGCAAGAGTATGTGCAGGCGATGAAAGCAAGCCTCAAAGCGCAACTGGATAATATGGAAGTGATCGACGAGCACGGCAACCACACAAAAGTGGGCCCAAAGCCGGGCAAACAGGGCAAACCGTCCTGATAGTAGTGCGGTTTGGGTGGTATCATATTTCAAAATTGCGCATTCTGTGTAGAAAAAAGGCGTTTTCTGCACAAATGGCAAAAAGCCCTTCCGGTGGAGGGGCTTTTTTTGTAGGAAGTTTCATTGACACACCGCTTTGGCGACTAGTATCATTTAGGGCAAAGCGGATCACCCGTGGCGGGTGAACAGATAAAGGAGCGAATAGGTGTGGAGCAGAAATTTGTAGCGAAACGGTACCAGAATGCACAGTCCTCGATGTTGGCGGACCTTGGCCCGATGGCGGCAAAGTTGGATGATCTGATCAATTTCAGCATTGGGGACCCGGACCTGAAGACCGATGACCGCATTATTGAGGCGGCTTTTCGGGATGCAAAGGCAGGGCATACCCATTACACTGACCCGCGCGGGTACCGGCAGCTGCGGGATGGGATTCGCACCTTTTACCAGGAGGAGTTTGGGTTTGCCGTGGCAGACGAAGAAGTCACGGTGACCACCAGTGCCTGCCAGGGCATGTGGGCGGTGATGGAGGCAGTGCTGAACCCGGGTGACGAAGTGATCGTGCCGGAGCCGTATTTCAGCCCCTATAAAGACCAGATCGAAATTGCGGGCGGCGTGCTGGTGCCGCTGCCGACGCGGGAAGAGGAAAATTTTGAAGTCAATGTGCACCGCATTGAAGAGCTGATCACCCCCAAAACCCGCGCAATTTTATTTAATACCCCCAACAACCCCACCGGCAGCTGTTTTGGCCGCGAGGCGTTGCAGGTGATTGCCGATGTGGCGACGCGGCATGATTTGCTGGTGATCGCCGACGATATTTACACGATTTTCAGCTACGGCGGGCCGTTTATCCCCATCAACACGCTGCCCGGCATGCAACAGCGCACGGTGACGGTGCGCTCGTTCAGCAAAGATTACTGCATGACCGGCTGGCGCATCGGGTATATCATCGCCCCGGCCGCAATTATCCACGCCATTCAACTGGCGGGCGAGTGCAATGTGTATTCGGCCCCCAGTGTGTCGCAGCGCGCGGCCATTGCGGCGCTGGGGCTGCGCAAAGAGGTGCAGCCCGGCATCGTGGCAGAGTTTCGCCGCCGTACCGAGGTGGCCTGTGCTGCTATTGAGCCGATTGCGTATCTTTCGGTACTGCCCCCACAGGGCAGCATTTACCTGTTTGTCAATATCAAACGCACCGGCCTGACCAGTTATGAATTTGCAAAGCAGTTGTTGCTGCGCTACCACATTTTAGTTGTGCCGGGCAATGCGTTTGGTTCAAGTGGAGAAGGTTATGTGCGGCTGGCATTGACGCTGGGCGAAGAACAGATTCGCACAGCGTTTGCGCGGCTGCCCAAGGACTCGTTTTAACGCGGGGGAGGGGCATATGAAACACGAAAAAATAGGGATCGTTGGGGCGGGCCATGTGGGCAGCCATGTGGCCAGTGCGTTGCTGCTGTTTGGCGTTTGCGACGAGATCGTTCTGTTGGACATCGACCGCGAAAAGGCACTGGCACAAGCGATGGACCTTGCCGACACGGCGGTTTGCCTGCCGCGGCGCACTGTGGTAAGGGAGGGCTGCTATGCCGACCTCACAGATGCCGACCTTGTGGTGTTTTGTGCGTTTTTGGGCAAGATGGAAGCAGACCGCCTACCGGAACTGCAAAACACAGCCGATATTGCACGGCAGGTGGGCACCGACCTTGTGCGCTGTGGGTTTGGCGGGTTGATTGTCTCAATCACAAACCCGTGTGACATCATTGCACAGCTGCTGCAGGCGGTCACGGGCCTCACGGTCATCGGCACCGGCACCGCGCTGGATTCGGCGCGGCTGCGCCAGCGCATTGCGCAGCAGGCGGGGGTGGATGCCTGCGCGGTAGATGCATTTGTAATCGGCGAGCACGGCGACAGCCAGGTACCGGTTCTCTCGTCCGCCACCATTGGCGGGCGCCCGGTAGGGGAGTTTTGCACCGATGCGGCGCTGGCGCAGGCGGCGCTGGACACCGTTTCGGCCGGCTGGGACATTGCAAAACGCAAGGGCAATACGGAGTTTGGTATTGGTGCAGTGGCGGCGACCATCTGCCGCGCCATTTTACGCGATGAGCGACGGGTGTACCCTTGCAGCGCCCTATTGCAGGGCGAAGAGGGGCAACAGGGCGTGTTTGCCGGTTTGCCGCGTGTACTGGGTGCCGAAGGGATTTTGCGTACCGTTATGCCAGAACTCAACTGCACCGAGGCCCAAAGCTTTGCGCGCAGTTGTGCCATTTTGCGTGAGGGGTGTGGCCGTGTTGGCCTGACGGCAGAATGACGCAGACACCCAAAATTGAAGTGCGGCCCTTGCGCAAAACAGACGATGCCGCCGCGGTGAGCGATATTTATGCCGCAAGTTGGCGCGCCGCCTACCGCGGGCTGGTGCCGGATGCTTATCTTGCTACGCTCACCGGTGCGCGCTGGTTGCCAAAACTGCAAAACTTTGCACAAAGCGGGCAGCAGGCAGTACTGGCCTGCTGTGACGGGCAGCCCGTTGGCGTTTGCACCTTTTGCGCCGCGCGGGATGAAAGCCGGGCGGGCTGGGGTGAAGTGGTTTCACTGTATCTGCTGCCGGCCTATTGGGGGCAGGGCGCTGGGGCCCGGTTGCTGCAAACCGCTGTAAACGAACTGCACCGGCAGGGCTACGCCAATGTGTATTTGTGGGTGTTGCAGGGCAATACCCGGGCAGAGCGGTTTTACCGCCGCAACGGCTTTGCCCCTTGTGGCGACACGTTGCCGCTGCAACTTGCGGGCAGTGAACTGACAGAATGCCGCTGGCAACTGGCGGCAGGTGAACAGGCATAGTGCTGAATAAAAAGCGGGCACACCCATGGGTGTGCCCGCTTTGTGTTTTAACTGGCTTTAGCGCTAAAAAAACAATCTGTTATTGTGGCAGGGGCTGTTCCTCCTGCGGGGGCAGGCCAAACATCTGGCGGCAAAGCCGGCGCCCCGTGGCGGTTTGAAACATGCGCTCGCAAGTTTCGGCAATCGTCTGCCGGTTGCAACTGTTTTCATACAGGTTGACCAAAAAATCCGCTTCTACAAGAATACGATAATCAGCCCCGTCAATATCGGTGTAGGTGTGGTGGTGCGCCACAAGGTAACTCACCCGCTGTACCAGCGTTTCCTCAAAGCCCAACCGGCGCAGCATTGCTTCGGCTGCCGGCGGGCCATACTGCTCTTGCAGCTTGCCGTTACATTTGCCAAGCTGCTGCATGCAAATTTTAATACCGATGTCGTGCACCAATGCGGTGGCCAAAAGGGTCTTTAAGGTCTCTGCGGGTAGCCCCTCGGCTTCGCCGATCAGTTTTGCAAAAGCGTGTACCTTTAAAAAGTGTTGGATCAGCTCGGGTTCGCCCTCATCAAAACGAATCATTTCATAAGTGAGTTCGGTCAGGCTTGCCATGGCGCGGTCATCCTCTTTTCGCAGTATGGTTATTTGTTCTTGATCATCAAGTTGCGCCCGCCGGAATCCAGCAGCTCGTACCGCGTTTCAAACCGGCCGGTGCCGTCGATCAACTTGTGCAGGCGCGAATAGCCGTAGTTGCGGCTGTCAAAATCGGCGTACATACGCCCCAGCATAATGCCCACCTGTGAAAGCAGCATCCAGCCGTCCTCGTCGCAGTCGTGGTCAATGATGCCGGCAATCGTCGAAATGATCTGCGAAAGCGGCACAATGCCGGTTTCCAGCTCTTCTTCCTCCACCGTTTCAACCGGGGGTTCCGGCTTTGCGGGCTCTTTTGCGGGTTCCTTTGCAGGCTTGGCCTTTTGCACAGGCTGGGGCGGCTGAGGCTGCTTTTGGGCCTCTTTTTCCCGGTCGGCCTTTTGCTCCTGCGCTTTGCGCTCATTCTGCTGGCGGCCATTTACGGCTTCGGCCTCTGTTTTGGTGCCCAGCAGCACTTCCAGGTATTTAAATGCGTCGCAGGCTGCCTTAAACGCGACCGGCGTTTTGGTCTCGCCCATGCCGATGACGAACATGCGGCTTTCGCGCAGGCGTGAAGCCAGTTTGGTAAAGTCGCTGTCGGACGAAATCAGGCAAAAGCCGTCCACATTGTGGGCGTACAAAATGTCCATCGCGTCGATGATCATCGCGCTGTCGGATGCATTTTTGCCCTGCGTATAGCTGAATTGCTGAATGGGGGTGAGGTTATGCTCTAACAGCACTTTCTTCCACGCCGCCATGTCGGTGCTGGTCCAGTCGCCATAAATGCGTTTGTATGCCGGGGTGCCGTAGACCGCCACTTCGTCCACGATGGCTTTGATGTATTTTGGTGACACATTTTCTGCGTCGATCAGCAGTGCGATGATATTGCCAGTATCCTGCACGGGCCAACCCTCCCTTTTCGGGTATTTTTTTCTTATTGTACCACAAAGTGTGGTGCCGCAAGTAGAAAACGGCAAAAAATGTTGAAATCGCGGCATTCATGTGCTATAATTCCGGGTATCAACAATGGCGTTGGCTTAGGGAGAAGTGTACCCTTTTGGTCATTGCCCTTGTTTTTTTGTGCCTGCAAAGCGCCCGAAAGACTTTGCCATCCTAGGAGGTAATTTTCATGATACCATATCCCGCACATGTTGAGATCGACCTTTCAAAATTTGCACCCGATATCCCGGAAGATCAGCTTGAAGTAAAATATGGGCTGCCGGGTGACGTGCAGTTTTGCAAAAAGTGCGTCATGAGCAATCAGAAGCCCAACTCCTGCTACGAGTTTGAGCACACGATCGACAGCATCAAAAAAAGCATGCATATCGGGGCGGACGGCGTTTGCGACGCCTGTGTTGCCTGCGAAAACAAAGAAGTCAAAATCAACTGGGACGAGCGCGAGGAGCAGCTGCGCGAGCTGTGCGACCGTTACCGCAAAAACGACGGCAGCTATGACTGTCTGGTGCCCGGCAGTGGCGGCAAAGACAGCTTTTATGCCGCACATCTGCTGAAGTACAAGTATGGTATGCACCCGTTGACCGTCACCTGGGCCCCCCATATTTATACTACGTGGGGCTGGGATAACTTTCAGGCGTGGATTCATGCGGGATTTGACAACTACCTGTGCACCCCGAATGGCCGTACCCACCGCCTGCTGACCCGCCTTGCGACCGAAAACCTGTTCCACCCGTTCCAGGCGTTTATTTTGGGCCAGAAGCAGCTGGCACCCCAAATGGCGGCAAGGTTCGGTATTCCCCTCGTATTTTACGGCGAAAATGAGGCCGAGTTTGGCAACCCGCTGGCCGATAACGAGTCGGCCATGCGCGACGAGCGCTTCTTTGCCACCAACGACAAAGACCACATCTACCTTGGCGGCGTGTCGCTGCAACAGCTGGAGGAAGATTTTAAAGTCGACCCGTCCGACCTCTCCATCTACCTGCCAAGCGAAACCAGCGATATTGAGAAAAACAATATTCAGGTGCATTACCTTGGTTACTATGTCAAGTGGCATCCGCAAGGCGCTTATTACTACTCGGTAGAGCATGGCGGCTTTAAGCCCAGCCCTGAGCGCACGGTGGGCACTTACTCCAAGTACAACTCCATCGACGACAAGATCGATGACTTCTTCTATTACACTACTTATATTAAATATGGTATTGGCCGTGCAACCTACGACGCTGCGCAGGAGATCCGCAATGGCGAGATCACCCGTGAAGAGGGTGTTGCGCTGGTGAAAAAGTTTGACGGCGAGTTCCCCGAGCGGTTTGCCGACGAGATCTTTAAATATCTGTCGATCGACGAGAAAAACTTCCCCGAAGCGCGCGGCTGCTTTGAGCACCCGGATATGGACCGCGACTATTTTGAGGAGCTGACCAACCGCTTCCGTTCACCGCACCTGTGGGTCTACCAGGGCGGCCAGTGGAAACTGCGTCACACCGTGTTCGACTGAAAACAAGGAGGGCAGCACCGTGAATAAAACGAGACTGATTGCGCGGCTTGAAGTCAAAAACAACTATCTGGTCAAAGGCATCCAGCTCGAAGGTCTGCGTAAGCTCGGTGACCCGCACACCTTTGCCAAAGAATACTACGAGGCAGGCATCGATGAGATTTTGTATCTTGACATCGTTGCCAGCCTGTACAACCGCAACAATCTTTCTGACATTGTGCGCCGCACCACCGATGACGTGTTTATCCCCATGACGGTCGGCGGCGGGCTGCGCAGTGTGCAGGACGTGCAGAAAATTTTGCAGCAGGGCGCCGACAAGGTGGCCATCAACACCGCGGCCATCAAAGACCCGCAGATCATCACGCAGGTGGCGGAAGCCTACGGCAGCCAGTGCATGGTACTGTCGATTCAGGCAAAGCGCCGCCAGAACGGCATCGGGTGGGAAGCCTATTACGACAATGGGCGCGAGCACTCGGGCCTCGATGTGGTAGAATGGGCTAAGCGCGGGGTAGAACTTGGCGCCGGCGAAATTTTGCTGATGAGTGTGGACTGCGAGGGCCTTGGCCGCGGTATGGACCGCGAGCTGATCGAACAGGTCTCGTCGGTCGTCAACGTGCCGGTCATCGCGGCCGGTGGCGCTGGCAGTGTGGACGACGTGGTGAACGCGGTCAGCGACGGCGCGTCGGCGGTGTCGCTGTCCAGCCTGCTGCACTATAAAAAAATCGGCGTGGCCGAGCTGAAACAGCAGCTTGCCGCCCGTGGCGTGGAGGTGCGGTTATGAAGCGCATTACGATCATTGACCACGGCCTTTCGAACCTGCTCAGCGTGCAGCGCGCGTTTGAGCATTTTGGTGCCGAGGTGGAGATCACCAGCGGCCCCGCCGCCATTGAGCAGGCGGAAACACTGGTTTTGCCGGGCGTGGGTGCGTTTCGCGACGGCATGGCAAATCTGCGCAAGTACGGTTTGATCGAGCCAATCCGCAACAAGGTCGCCGAGGGTGTGCCGATGCTGGGTATCTGCCTTGGGATGCAGATGTTGTTTGATGAGAGCGAAGAGTTTGGCCGTTGGGAGGGGCTTGGCCTCATCCCGGGGCGCGTGGTCAAAATCCCGCCGGAGGACTTGAACGGCCGCCCACAGCGGGTGCCGCAAGTGGGCTGGAACAGCCTTTTCCCCGTCAAGGGCAAAAAGGATTTTGAGGGCAGCATTTTGTGCAGCGTGGCACCCGGCAAAGAGGTGTACTTTGTACACAGCTACGAGGTAAAACCCGCAAACCCCGCCGACCGTCTGGCAGAGGCCAGTTTTGGCGGGCGCAGCATCTGCGCCGCCGCTCAGCACGGCAATGTCATCGGGTGTCAGTTCCACCCCGAAAAAAGCGGCCGGGTGGGGCTTTCCATCATCCAGCAGTTTTTATTGCAAACTGAATAAAAACCGTGCAAAAGCGGGTTGCGTTTTGGGCTGTTTGCGTCTATAATTGTTTCTTAATACAGTTCGGCAGGTAGTATCGCCGAAAGAAAGAGGCATGCGGTGACAAAGCTACTCATCCGCTTTTTGCTTGGCAGGCAGCAAACGCCCGCAAACAATGCAGCGCGTACGCGGGCCGGCGCCCTTGCAGGGGTCGTCGGCCTTTTGTGTAACCTTTTGTTATGCGTTTCTAAATTTGCGGCTGGTTTGCTTTCAGGCAGTGTGTCCATCATGGCGGATGCCGTGAACAACTTATCTGATGCGGCAAGCAGCATCATCACATTGGTTGGTTTTAAACTGGGCGGCAAACCCGCGGACCGCGAGCACCCGTTTGGGCACGCCCGCATCGAATATCTGGCAGGGCTTTCGGTTGCGTTGCTCATCATGGCGATCGGGGTGGAGCTTGCCCGAACGAGCTTTGAAAAGATCTTGCACCCGTCGCAAGTGACCTTCAGCCTGCTTGCCATTGGCATTTTGGCAGCTTCGATTTTGGTCAAGCTGTGGATGTCGCGTTTTTATAAGCTGATGGCAAATGAAATTGAGTCCACCACGCTGGTCGCCGCGGGCATGGACAGCCGCAACGACGTGCTGACGACCACTGCGGTGCTGGTGGCTGCGGTGCTTGCAAAAGTGACCGGGTTGCAGCTCGACGGCTGGATGGGCCTTGCGGTGGCGCTGTTTATTTTGTGGGGCGGCGTTGGCATTGTTAAAGACACCACGAACCCCTTGCTGGGTGAGGCGCCAGACCCTGAGCTGGTGGACCGGCTGGACGCAAAAATTTTAAGCTACGAAGGCGTATTGGGCCTGCACGATTTAATGGTGCACGACTATGGCCCTACCCGCCGGTTTGCCAGTGTGCACGTTGAAATGAACGCGAAAGACAACGTGATGCACTGCCATGATATCGTGGACAATATTGAGCGTGCGGTGCTGGACGAGGATGGTATTCATCTCGTCATCCACATGGACCCCATCAGCAACGACGACAGTGAAATTGTGCGTTGCCGCAACATTGCTGCCAACGTGGCACGCAGTGTGGATGAGCGGCTGACGATCCACGACTTTCGCATGGTGCAGGGCGACGACCACACCAATTTGATTTTTGACGTGGTGGTGCCCGCCGGCTTTGAGTTGCCGCAGGCTAAACTGAAAAAACGAATCGCCGATGAGCTGCACGAGAAAGACGATAACTTTTTTGCGGTGGTTACGGTGGATTACAGCTATGCAAGCGGGATGACACAACCCGAAAAAACCGAATAAGACCCCCGCTTGCGGCATATTGGCGCAGGTAGACCGGGTTTTAGATAGAATTTTGCAAGGATAGAGAGGGGCAAGGTAATAATGGGTTATTCTTTTTCCAACCGTACACTGGGGCTGCGGCCATCGGCAATTCGTGAGATCATCAAAAACATGTCCGACCCGACCATGATTTCATTTGCGGGCGGCAACCCCGCTGTGGACTGCTTTCCAATCGATGCCATTCGCACGTATTCTGAAAAAGTGCTGAATGAAAAGCCGATCGCCGCACTACAGTATTCTACCACCGAGGGCTTTGCAACGCTGCGGGAATCAGTGCTTGCATTTGCAAACCGGTATGGCAAGATCAGCGCAGACAGCGACGATGTGGTGATTGCCAGCGGCAGCCAGCAGGCCATGAACCTGATTGCGCGCGTGTTTTGCAACGAGGGCGACGTGGTGCTTGCAGAGGACCCCAGCTTTGTGGGTGCACTGAACGCGTTTCGCGGGTACAGCGCAACCACTGTCGGCGTGCCGATGCAGCAGGACGGGGTTGACCTTGAAAAGCTGGAGGCCGCGTTTGCCGCCAGCCCGAAGCCGAAGTTCTTTTATGTTATCCCGAACTTTCAAAACCCCACCGGCCTTGTGACCAGCCTCGAAAAGCGCAAAGCCATTTATGACCTTGCCGAGCGGTACGACGTGCTGATCGTGGAGGATAACCCCTATGGCGAGCTGCGGTTCCGCGGCGAGTACATCCCGCCGATCAAAAGCTTTGACAAAAAAGGCCTTGTGCTGTACTGCGGCAGTTTTTCTAAAATTCTTGCCCCCGGTATGCGCCTTGCCTACATCATTGCCAACCGCGAGATCACTGAAAAAATTGTCACCGCAAAGCAGTGCGATGACATCCACACGAACCTGTGGAGCCAGCTTGTCTGTGACGAGTGGCTGCGCAATGCCGACACCGAAAAACACATCGAGTTCATCCGCAGCGTGTACGAGCGCAAATGTGATTTGATGTTGGCGGAGATGGACCGTTGCTTCAACAAAAAAATCACCTATACCCGCCCGGCAGGCGGCATGTTCCTGTGGGTCACCTTGCCCGATGGGGTGGATATGCTGAGTTTTGTCAAGGAGGCCCAACGCCGCAAGGTGGCAGTCGTTCCCGGTAATGCATTTTTATGCGATCAGGACGGCATGACCCAGTGCTTCCGTTTGAACTACTCTACCCCCAGCGAAGAGGACATCGTAAAGGGGATCGGCATTTTGGGCGAACTGACCGACGAATTTTGCGGCGCCTGAATGAAAATGATTTAAGATAAGTCATAAAACAGACCCAGTAGCCGGGTATAAAACGGCAAGTGGGTCTGTTTTTTCATGTCATGAAAAAATAAAATACTTTGCAAAAAGTATCAGAATATGATATATTTCTCATTATGAATGTTTAAATTGTGACTTTATTGGAATTGTGGCTTGACTTTGGGAAAATCTATATTATACTACATAATAGTACGTGTTACTGATAAGGAGCTTGTGATGGAAAAGCGTAATACCGTGCAAAAGCAATTGGTCTTGCAGGCAGTGCAAGAACTGAAATCTCACCCGACCGCAGATGAAGTGTACCGTCAGGTGGTGGTCAGCCACCCCAGCATCAGCAAGGCGACGGTGTACCGCAACCTGAACTCTTTGGCGGAAGACGGTGTGGTGGGGCGTGTTGCAATGCCCAATGCGGCCGACCGGTTTGACTTTGTGCCGCAGCAGCATTACCACATCAAATGTGTGAATTGCGGCAGGGTGACAGACGCACCGGGTGGGTATCATGCCGAGCTGGACACACAAGCGCAACAGGGCACCGATTTTCAAATTCTGCGCCACGATTTGGTGTTTGAAGGCCTTTGCCCCGATTGTCAGAAGCGTGTGAATTAAATTATGCGCAGGCTGTTTTGTGCAGCCGCATAATATAATAATGAAGGCATGGAGGTTAGGTACTATGGCTGAACTGAAAGGGTCTAAAACAGAGGCAAACCTGCTTACCGCATTTGCAGGCGAGAGCCAGGCACGCAATAAGTATACGTTTTATTCGTCTCAGGCCAAAAAAGAGGGCTATCAGGTGATCTCGGATATCTTTGCCGAGACGGCCGGCAACGAAAAAGAGCATGCGGAGCTGTGGTTCAAAGCGCTGCACGGCGGCAAGATCCCCGACACGATGACCAACCTTGCCGACGCGGCTGCGGGCGAGCATTACGAGTGGACCGACATGTATGCCGGGTTTGCCAAAACGGCAAAAGAAGAGGGTTTTGAGCGCCTTGCATGGCAGTTTGATGCCGTTGCGAAGATCGAAAAAACGCATGAAGAGCGCTACAACGACCTTGCAAAACTGCTGAAAGAAGATCAGTTGTTTGCCCGTGAAGAAGAGAAAGTGTGGATCTGCACCAACTGCGGCCATATTCATGTGGGCAAAAACGCCCCCAAGGTGTGCCCGGTGTGTGACCACCCGCAAAGCTATTTTGCGCTGCGCGTAAAGCCTTATTAAATTAGTTATTGCCTCTGCCCTGCCGCCCGGCGGGGCTTTTTTTGTTGCTACAGGGGGGCGCCCTGTGCATTTTACGGCTTGTACACAAAAAAACAGTTGGCTTTTTGTGGGCACGGTGCTATAATAAAAGCAAGCTTAGAGAAGAGAGTCAAAGCGAAAACCCTGCAAAGGGCTTTTTTGCTTTGGCTTTTTTTGTTGCCCAAAACCGGGTAAGGCAGGCCGCTTGGGCGCTGCCGCGGTGTGGTGCAAAAACAGGGAGGGAACGGTGTAAGCATGGTAGATGTGACGATTATTGGCTGTGGGGTAGTGGGTGCGGCAGTGGCGTACGAGCTGGCACACTATAATTTAAACACCCTGGTACTGGAAAAAGAGAATGATGTTTCTACCGGTACGACCAAGGCAAACAGTGCGATCATTCATGCCGGGTACGACCCGGAGCCCGACACGCTGATGGCCCGCTTTAATGTGGAGGGCAACCGGCTGGTGAAAGAGCTTTGCAAAAAGCTGGACGTGCCCTGCAAAGAAATCGGCAGCCTGGTACTGGCCTTTACCGAAGAGGAGACCAAAACAGTACAGGCGCTGTACGAGCGCGGGGTGCGCAACGGGGTACCGGATATGCAGGTACTCGACGGGCAGCAGGTACTTGCCATCGAGCAGAACCTTTCAAAGGAAGTGAAAGGGGCCTTGCTGGCCCCCACCGCCGCAGTGCTGTACCCGTGGGAGCTTTGCCTCGCACTGGCGGAAACCGCGGTGAAAAACGGGGTGCAGTTACGGCTGAACAGCCCGGTGACCGCCATTGAAAAAATAGAGGGCGGATTTCGCATTACGGCGGGCGGGCAAACGGTGGAAACACGCGCCATTGTCAATGCTGCCGGGGTAGAGGCCGAACAGATCAACGACATGGTGGCAGCGCATGCCTTTACCACCCACCCCAGCCGGGGCGAGTATTACCTGATGGACAAAAGCCAGGGCGCCATTGTGGAGCGGGTGATCTTTCAATGCCCCAATCAGGATGGCAAGGGCGTGCTGGTGGCCCCCACAGTGCAGGGCAACCTGATCGTGGGGCCGAACGCCGAGCCGGTGGAAAACGGCGAGGACGTGGCAGTCACCGCGCAGGGGCTGGATTTTGTGCGCAGCAAAGCGGCCAAAAGTGTGCCGGACATCAGCTACCGCGATGCCATTCGCAATTTTGCCGGGGTGCGTGCGGTCACCGACCAGCCGGACTTTATTGTGGGTGAAAGCAAAGATGCGCCGGGCCTCATCAATTTGGCGGGCATTAAATCCCCGGGGCTCACCAGTGCCCCGGCCATCGCCAAAGAGGCGGTGCGCCTGCTGCAAAACGCCGGTCTGGCGCTACAGCAAAAGCCGATGTTTGACGACACCCGTCACCGGGTGCGGTTTCGCGAGATGTCCTCAAAAGAGCGCGACGAGCTGGTCAGCCGCAACCCCGCGTATGGCCGGGTGATCTGCCGCTGTGAAACCGTGACGGAGGGCGAAATTTTGGATGCGCTGCACTCGCCGATCCCCCCCGTTTCGGTAGATGGGGTCAAACGGCGCTGCAACCCTGGTATGGGGCGGTGCCAGGGCGGCTTTTGCGGGCCGCGTGTGCTTGAAATTTTAGCGCGTGAGCGCGGGGTAGACCCGCAGACCATCTGCCAGGACAAAGAGGGCAGCGAGGTCCTTGTGGGCCGCACAAAGCAGGAAGGGGGTGCACAGGCATGAGCGAATACCATGAGCTGGTCGTCATTGGCGGCGGCCCGGCAGGGCTTGCGGCTGCCTGCGAAGCGTGGGAAAAAGGTGTAAAAGATATTTTGATCGTCGAGCGCGACAAAGAGCTGGGCGGCATCTTAAACCAGTGCATCCACAACGGGTTTGGGCTGACTTATTTTAAAGAGGAACTCACCGGCCCGGAATATGCGGCCCGGTTTATCAAAATGCTGTTTGACACCGGGGTCGAAGTGCGCACCGATACCATGGTGCTCACCGTCACCCAGAACCGTGAAATACACCTTGTCAATAATTTTGACGGGTACCACGTGGTCAAGGCGGGTGCCATTCTGCTGGCCATGGGCTGCCGCGAGCGCACCCGTGGTGCCATCGGCATCCCGGGCGACCGGCCGGCCGGTGTGCTGACGGCGGGTGCTGCCCAGCGCTATATGAACATTGAGGGCTATATGGTGGGCCGCCGCGTCATTATTTTAGGCTCCGGCGATATTGGGCTCATCATGGCGCGCCGCATGACGCTGGAGGGCGCAAAGGTGCTGGCCTGTGTTGAACTGATGCCCTATTCCAACGGGCTGAACCGCAACATTGTGCAGTGCCTCAACGACTTTGACATCCCGCTTTATCTGTCGCACACCATCACCGAGATCACCGGCAAGCAGGGCCGGGTAACGGGGGTGACCGTGAGCGAAGTGGGGCCGGACCGCAAACCGGTGCCGGGCACCGAAATGCAATTTGACTGTGACACCGTGCTGCTTTCCGTCGGGCTTATCCCGGAAAACGAACTGTCGCTGAACGCCGGCATTGAGCTGGATAAGCGCACCAGCGGGCCCGTGGTATACGAAAATATGGAAACGTCGATCCCCGGCGTGTTTGCCGCGGGCAACGTGGTGCACGTGCATGACCTTGTGGATTTTGTCACCCGCGAAAGCCAGCGCGCAGGTGCCGCTGCCGCTGCTTACCTTGCGGGCGGCAGCACAAAGGGCAGTGCGGACATTGTGATGGAAAACGGGGATTTAGTCGGGTACACCGTGCCGCAAAAAATTCGCATTGCCAATGTGGAAAAGGCAGTGCCGGTGTTCTTCCGGGTAAAAAAGGTCATGAAGGCGGGCACTGTGCGGGTGCTGGACGGCGAAAGACAAATTGCCGCGTTTCGGCGCAGCCACATGGCCCCCGGTGAGATGGAACAGATTCAGCTGCCGGTGCAGCTGTTGCAGGGCACCGGCGGCAGATTGACGGTATTGGTAGAGGAGGCGAGCGAAGCATGACAAAGCGCAGCATGATCTGCATTACCTGCCCGCGCGGGTGCCACTTGGAGGTGGACGAAGAGACGCTGGAAGTGCGCGGCAACGCCTGCGAAAAAGGCGAGCAGTATGGCCGCAGCGAAGTGAGTAACCCGGTGCGGGTGCTCACCTCCACCGTGCGCGTTAACGGTGCGTTTGGCACCCGGCTGCCGGTCAAAACGTCCAAGGCTATCCCGAAACCGCTGCTGTTTGACGCGATGCGCGAAATCAACCGGGTGGTGGCGACCTCCCCCGTGCACATTGGCGATGTGCTGCTGCCCAATTTGCTGGGCACCGGCGCCGACCTTGTGGCGACGAAAGACATGTAAAGCAGGAGAAGGGGCCGATAGAGAAGAGACACCGGGGCGGAAATTGATTTCCGCCCCGGTGCCTCTTTGTCTTTTTGTGCAGTGGTTACAGCTGCTGCCCGTTGGTGCGAATCACGTTCTGGTACCAGGCAAAGCTGTCTTTTTTAGAGCGCCGCCCGCTGCCGTTTCCATAATCGTCCAAATCCACATAGATGAAACCGTAGCGCTTGCTCATTTCAGAGGACGAGCACGACACGATGTCGATTGGACCCCAGGCGTAATAGCCGCGCAGGTCGACCCCGTCGCGCAGGGCCTCTTTCATCTGCTGTAAATGCGCCCGCAGATAGTCAACACGGTAGCTGTCGTGTACCGCACCGTCTGCTTCAACGGTATCATAATAGCCAATGCCGTTCTCGGTGATATAAATGGGCTTTTGCCAGCGGTCGTAAAACAGGTTTAAGGTCGTGCGCAGGCCAATGGGGTCAATGGACCAGCCCCATGGGTTTGCGGCAAGGCTGGGGTTGCGAAAGGTGGAATTGTCTTTTGCATAGTGCGCTGCGTCGCAAAGCGTCGTGTAATAGTACGAGAATGACATAAAATCCGCGGGGTTTGCAAGGTCGGCCTCATCCTCGGGGCCAAAGTGCACCGCAATGCCGCGCTCTTCAAAAAAGTGAAACGCATAGTTTGGGTATTTGCCGCGCAGCAGCACATCGCCGTAAAAGTACTCCATCTGGTTATGGCGCATGGTCGCCAGCTGGTCCTCCGGTGCAGGGGTCGCGGCGTAGGCGGGCCCGTCGCACAGCATCATGCCAATTTGCATACCGGGGTAGGTGTTGTGCGCATAGCGCGTGGCGCGCCCACAGGCAACCATTTCGTTGTGTACGGCCTGGTATTTGGCACTTTGCAGGTCGTCTACCGCGTCCGCGGCCACCCCCAGGTGGTTGAACGATTCATGGCCGATCAGGTTGATCTGGTTTACCAGAATCCAGTAGGTCACGCGGTCGTGGTAGCGGTCAAACAGGGTCTTGCAGTAGCGCTCAAAAAAGCCAATCGTCTCGCGCGAATACCAGCCCTTGTAGCGCAGCGTGAGGTTCAGCGGCATTTCGTAATGCGAAACCGTAATCATCGGCTCCATGCCGCTGGCCCGAATTTCATCAATCAGCGCATCATAAAAGGCAAGGCCCTCCTCGTTGGGCTGTGCGTCGTCGCCATTCGGGTAGATGCGTGCCCAGTTGATCGAGGTGCGAAAGGTCTTCAGCCCAAGCTCGCGCAGCAGCGCAAGGTCTTCGCGGTAAGTGTGGTAAAAGTCGATGCCGGTGCGTTTGGGAAACACGCGGCCCGTGCTGGCAAGCGCTGCGCGAATGTCGGTGCGGGTGGTCTCTTTGTTGCATTTTTGGTCCACCGGCAACTTGTCGCTATATTCCAGAATATCGGCGAGGCAAATGCCTTTTTTGCCCTCTTGCCATGCGCCTTCCAACTGGTTTGCGGCAACTGCGCCGCCCCACAAAAAATCTTTTGGAAACCCCTCGGGAATTTGATACATCGTGGTGTTGTCCTTTCTGCGTATCATTTACGCGGTGGTTGTTGGTCTTCCAATGCACGCAAACGGCAGTCAAGGTTTTGCATTAAGGTAATCAGCTGTTTTGCGATCAAAAGTTCGCTGTTGATCGTCATCAAGGTGTCCTGCGCATGGGCAAACAGCACATTGTAGCCAAATTCTTCGCCGCGGCAGGCTGCCTGAATGGCGTTCGTCTGTGTAGAATGAGATTTTGTGATAGAGAGATTTGCCTGATGAAGCTCAGCTTTTGCTGTTTCAAAATCAGCCAGATTTGCGGCATCCAGTGCTTTTTTGCAATGCAGGCGGGCATCGCCGGCATCGGTGATGATCGACATCGCCTGTTCTACAATTTTGTCGTTTTCGTCCATTGTTCTATTCTCCTCGTGTGGTGTCGGGCTGCAGAGAGCTTATGCGTTTGCGGTGGCAGGCACTTCTGCGGTTTTGCTTTTTTCTTCGTTCAGCAGCTGTTTTTCATAGACTTTGAAGAAAGGATACCAGATTAAGCCGCTAATCACAAACGAAATTGCTACAAAAATGACAGCGCGTATCGAACCGGTGGCAAGCCAGGTGGAAATGGGGTACGGGCAATACCACAGCTCAAACTGCACGCGCGGGATAGGTGCAAACTGAATGATCTTGGTGCCAAACCAGGTGAACAGCGGGATGATGATGCCCTGTAACCACATGGGTACCATTAAAATGGGGTTCCACGCAATGGCACCAAACACGACCGGCTCGTTGATGTTGAAAACGGCGGGCACAATGCAGGCGCGGCCAAGCGCTTTTAATTCTTTCGAGCGGCTGCGCAGCATCAGCAGTACCAGCGGCATCGTGGCGGCAATACCGCCCACCCACATATAGGTGCAGTAGACCAGTGTCTCGGTAAAGATGTTCATGTTGGCGGCAGTGGCAGTGCCGGCTGCAACCAGTGCCAGGTTTGCGGTGATGGCAGACAGCTTGACAGGTTCTGAAACAGGGGTGAGTACCCAGGAAGAAATGCCCATCGAGTAAATAAAGCAATATAGGAACATCAGTAGCGTAAACCCATACCAGGTTTGGCAGAAGGCCTGCAGCGGGGTGAAGATGCTGGAAATAATAGTGTAGAGGTTGATGTTGAAAATCAAGATCATCCAGCCAAGGCAGATGACAATCGCAATCGGCAGCAGTGAGTCAAACCAGGCGCGCACAAAATCAGGGATGACGCTGTCCTCTTTGAAAAAGGTAAACTTGCTGAACAGCCCCATGATCAGCCCGACAATGATGCCGCAGAACATGGCGCAGAACATGCCGCCGGCACCCATTGCCGCGTGGCCAAAGCCCGCTTCGCCGTCGATCAGGCTTTCAGGGGTGATCGCCATCAAAAACAGCAGCACACCGGACAAACCGGCAATCAGGCGTTGTTTGCGGTAACGCTTTTTTTCGCAGTAGTTGAATGGAATCAAAAAGGAAACCAGCAAGGAAATCATGCCCATCGTCCAGCCAAACGGGGTCCAGAACGACGGCAGCCAGGGGATGTAGTCGTTGAGGATGGCGAGACAGCAAAAAATAGAACCCAATAGAATAAACGGCAGAATTTGCAGCAGGGAATCCTTAATGACAACGATCCAGGTGAGGTTGCTGACTTTTTGCAATTTGGGTGCAAAGCTGTTTTCCAGCCAGCTCATAAATTTTTTCATACGTCTTCTCCTTCACAACCAAATGATGTTCAGTTTTCTGCAAACAGTGAGAGGATGTGATCCAGTGCTTTGCCACCGTCCAGGCGTGCATAGTACTCCGGTTTCATCAGTGCAACTTTGATGCTGTGCCCCTCACAGATGCTTTGCATGTCGTCCATCAAAATGGCAAGGTGCGGGCCAACCATCAGGCAGTCAATGTCGTCGATATAGTTTTCTACTTCCGCCTCGCTGCGGGCATTGACGGTGATCTCGACCCCGCGCGCGGTCGCGGCTTTGCGGATGTTGGCCGCCATAAAGCCGCTGGAAGCACCGGAACCACAAACCAAAAGAACCCTGAGCTTTTTCAAATAGAACCCTCCTTTTTTTGCTGCGTTTCGAGGGTCTCTTGTGCCCTCTCTTTTCGCCTTTATTATAGGGGCGCGCCGCGGGGCATTTCAAATGCACTTTTGCAGCCGCCCACTGCAAACCCGGTGGGATATTTTTTGGCGTTTTGCACACTATGTGTGAAAAACCATATCAGTAATTTAGTTGAAATGGAAACAGACATTTGGATATAATGAACTTGACCCAAGGAATTAACACAAAAAGTAGAAGGTTGTGGTTGAACATAAAGGCCGGAGGTGTACCATGACAGACAAACAAAAAGAGCTGGTACGCATTTTGCTTACAGGCGAAAAGCTGACCGCGGCGCAGCTTGCCGGGCGCCTTGATTGCTCGGTGCGCAGTGTGCACAATTATATAGGGGAAGTGAATTCCACCTTTCCTCAGCTCATCGAATCCTCACAGAACGGGTACCTGATCAATGTCGAAAACATTGACAATCTGCTCGGCAAAATGGGCTCGCATATCCCCCAGACCCCGGCAGAAAGGTGCAATTATATTCTGTATAAGCTGGTACAGGCCCCCGCCGCACTTTCGGCAGGGGAGCTTTGTGACGACCTTTTTATCAGCGCTTCGACCTTTCGCAGCCTGCTGGGCCGTTTGCGCCGGTGGGCGTCGCAGTATGACCTGATCGTCAATACGGCGGGCGATGAAATCAGCATCACCGGCACAGAAAAAAACAAACGCCGCATGCTGAGCTCTATTTTGTATGCAGAGTCCAAAGAGAATTTCATCAGCATCGAGACCATTCAGAATTCGTTCCCCGAGATCGACGTGGAAACCATTCACGAAATCGTCATCTCGGCACTGAACGAATACCATTATTTCATCAACGACTATTCGCTGGTCAACCTGCTGCTGCACATGACCATTGCGATTCATCGCATTGAAAACTGCTGCAATGTCATACCATCCGGCGGTGCGGCATCGCTGATCCGCGCGCATGAATATGAGGTGGCAAAAAAAATTACCGATGCGCTGGAAGCCGCATTTGGGGTGCATTTTGCACAGGGGGAAAGCTATGACATTGCGCTGATGCTGATCTCACGCGCAAGCTCGATGGACTATCAGAGCATCAGCGTGGAAAACATCTCCCTTTATGTAGGCGAAAAGTGCTGGCAGCTGGTGCAAAAGCTTGTGATGGCCGTGCGCGATTACTATGACATCGACCTGTCGCAGCAGGAATTTTTAGTGCGCTTTTCCCTGCACATCAAAAACCTGCTTACCCGGTCTGAAAACCACTCGTACTGTAAAAACCCGCTGACCAGCGACATCAAAGGCAACTGCCCGCTTATTTATGATGTGGCGGTACAACTGGCAGGTATTATCCGCGAGCAGACAGGCTTGACAATTGACGACGATGAAATTGCGTTTATTGCGTTTCACTTGGGCGGTGCCCTGGAAACACAGCGTGCGCTGGCAAGCCGCATTTCGGCCGTGTTGTACTGCCCGTCGTACTACAACATGGACGCCGCGCTGTATGAAAAATTGAACGGCCGGTTTCGCGAGGAGCTAGTGGTGACCAATGTCGTTACGCGGGAGCAGGACATTAAAAAGATTCAAGGGGTAGAGCTGATTATTGCAACGGTACCACTGCACACCCCGATGATGATGCCGCGTGTGATCATCACCCCGTTTCTTACTGAGACCAACTGTTTTGACATCAGTTGTTATATCAAAAACATCAAAGAGGACCAGCGGCGCAGAATGTTTCGCGAAAATTTATGCACCCTGCTGCGCCCCGAATTTTTTGAGCGTGCGTCAAAACCGCTGACACAGGATGAAGTGATTCACCATATTTGCGATAAACTGCAAAAAGAGGGTTATGTGGATGCGGCGTTTGAGGCGGCGGTGCAAGAGCGCGAGCAGGTATCCAGCACGGCGTTTCGGCACTGTGCCATCCCGCATACGCTGAAAATGATCGCACTGCGCACCGGCATGTTTGTTTATTTAAGCGAAGAACCGTTACAATGGGGCGAGCACACGGTGAACCTTGTGATCCTGCTGTGCTTTAACCGCGGTGAGCGGCAGGTGTTCCACGACATTTTTGACCCGCTGGCTATGATTTTGTACGACAATGCGGTAATTAAAAATGCGGTGGCCTGCACCGATTATCAGCAGTTCATTGATTATCTGGTCAGCTGCCTGTGACACTCGATGGCCCAGCCTTAAAAAGCACTGCCGCCCGATAAGTTGGGCGGCAGTGCTTTTTAAGATCAAAGGCAGTGCAGAACGAAGATAACCCCTGTAAAAGAGAAGCAAAAAATAAATGTAAAAAAATGTAAAACAATCACAAAGTTTCTATGCCACAAACTTGTTTTTTTGTGTTATACTGTGATTAGTTTTGAAATATGCAATAAAATTAGCCGGTTGGGCACATGGAGGGCAGATATGACAGATTACCGGTTGGACCGGTTATTGGCACAGGCGGCACAAATGACGCGCACACAGGCGCGTGGGGCAATTTTTTTAGGGCGGGTGACGGTGGATGGGAAGCCGTGCAACCGGCCGGAACAAAAGGTATCGCAAGAGGCGGTTTTAACATTGGACGGCGGCCCGCTGTGCTGGCAGAAGTATGTTTACCTGATGCTGCACAAACCGCAGGGGGTGGTCAGCGCAGCCCGCGACGCGCATGATGTGACAGTGGCCGATTTAGTGAAGGCCGAATACCCGCGGCGCACCTTGTTTCCCGCCGGGCGGCTGGACAAAGACTCGACTGGCTTTGTGCTGCTGACTGATGACGGGGCGCTGGCGCATGACCTGCTTGCCCCGCGCCGCCATGTGGATAAGACTTATTTTGTAAAAATCGACACCCCAATCACAAAGGCCATGGAACAGGGGTTTACACAGGGGGTCACGCTGGCAGATGATACCCGGATGATGCCTGCGGAGCTGCACCCGGATGCACAGGACCCCTTTGCCGCCACTGTGATACTGCACCAGGGGGTGTACCACCAGATCAAGCGTATGTTTGGCGTGTTTGACGCAGGGGTTACGGCGCTGCACCGGGTAGCGATTGGCGGGGTGATGTTGGACGAAAGCCTTGCACCGGGTGCCAGCCGCCCCCTGACCCAAAGTGAACTTGCGCTGCTGCAAAAGGCAGTGCAGAAATAAAACAAAAGGTCGTGCACCGTTGTACGCAGGCAGTAGAGGTCTGGGGGGATTTCTACTGAAATTATGTGAATTTAATCATGTTGCACAGGAAAAAGCCGGACAATTTGTCGAATCCTATTGCAAAAGACGAAAGCATTGTGTAAAATAGAGAGTGTAGTTCAACGCAAATTGGTGAAATTCACAAGCGGCAGCACTGCCGGAGGAAAGGGAATCGATCATTATGGCGAACAGAGTGTTTCAGGGGGTTATCTACCAAATGAAGGACGCGGTGGACCGTGTCCTTGGTGTTGTCGATGAGACAGGCACCATCATTTCCTGCAGCGAGCTGACCAGAATCGGCGAAGTGCGGGACAGCATCGCCGCCGACAGACTGTCGACCGGGGATGTATTTGTGCGCGATGGGTACACCTATCATATGTTCAGCTCGAATAAGCGTAACGACTACGCCGTATTTGTAGAGGGCACCGACGATTTGGCAAGCCGCTATGCGTCGTTGATCACCGTGGCCCTGCAAAACATCAAACAGTATCACGACGAAAAGTTTGACAAAGCCAATTTTATCAAAAACGTCGTACTGGACAACATCCTGCCGGGCGATATTTACGCCAAAGCGCGCGAATTGCATTTTTCTACCGATGTTTCGCGCGTGGTGCTGCTCATCCGCGTGACCAGCGGCAATGACATTTCGGCGTATGACGTGGTCAGCGGCTTGTTCCCCGACAAGCAGAAAGACTTTGTGTTCAATATCAGTGAAAACGACACCGTGCTGGTCAAGGAGATCAAGCGTGGCATTGACCGCGAGGATATCATTAAGCTGGCGGCCAGCATTGTGGATACCCTGAATGGCGAGCATTACATTAAAAGCGTCGTCGGCATCGGCACGCCGATTGGCAACGTGAAAGACCTTGCCACCAGCTTTAAAGAGGGCCAGATTGCGCTGGAGGTCAGCAAGGTGTTCGACACCGAGCAAACGGTCGTCAGCTACGACAACCTTGGCATTGCCCGCCTGATCTACCAGTTGCCCACCACCCTTTGCGAGATGTTCCTCAAAGAGGTGTTCAAACAGGGCAGCATCGATTCGCTGGATTCCGAGACCTTGTTCACCATCCAGCGCTTCTTTGAAAACAACCTTAACGTGTCGGAAACGAGCCGCGGTTTGTTTGTGCACCGCAATACGCTGGTCTACCGCCTTGAAAAGATTAAAAAACTCACCGGCCTTGACCTGCGTGAGTTTGACGATGCGATTGTGTTTAAAGTGGCGTTGATGGTCAAAAAATATTTAAATTCTAACCCTGCAAAATATTGATCACCCGTGTTTGCCGGGGCGGGGGCGGCGCATTGCGCCGTATGCAGGCACCCAAGGGGTCCCGCAGAGCATTTGCTTTGCGGGGCTGCGTTTTAACAACCTGTGAACTGCGGCAAAGGAGCTTTCGCATCCATGATAGAATTTAAAGGCGTAAAAAAAGAATACCCCGGGGGCAACGTGGCATTGGATGATTTCAATCTGCGTATTGACCGCGGGGAATTTGTGTTTGTACTGGGCCATTCGGGCGCAGGCAAAAGCACTTTTTTAAAATTGATCTTGCACGAAGAAACTGCGACAGAGGGTAAAATTGTGGTCAATGGGTACGATTTTACCTCGATCAAAAACAGGCAGATCCCCTATATGCGCCGCTCGCTTGGGGTGGTGTTTCAGGATTTCAGGCTCATCCCCACCATGACGGCGTATGAAAATGTGGCGTTTGCCATGCGGGTGACCAATGTGCCCGAACGGCGCATCCGCAGCCGCGTGCCCTATGTGCTGAACCTGGTGGGCCTGCAAGACCGCGCGCGCAGTTACCCGGCAGAGCTGTCGGGCGGCGAACAGCAGCGCATTGCGCTTGCCCGCGCACTGGTGCACTCGCCCCCCATCATTATTGCAGACGAGCCCACTGGCAACATTGACCCGGAGCTTTCGGTCGAGATCATGGAGCTGCTGTGCGCCATCAGCAAGGTGGGCACCACCGTCGTGGTCGTCACCCACGAGCAAGAGCTTGCGGCGCAGTTCCACCAGCGCACGGTCTATATTGATAAAGGGCGGGTCATGTCAGACAACTGCCCGGTACCCTCGCGGCCGACTTTTCTGGCGCGTGGTACAGGGGAGGCGTCGCGATGAGTATTTCCGGGTTTCGTTACCTGACAAAGCAGGGCTTTGGCAACATTGCGCGCAATAAGCTGATGAGCTTTGCGTCGATTGGTGTGCTGACCGCCTGCCTTGTGATCACGGGTATTGCGGCATTGATGTCGCTGAACGTTGGCAAGTTTGTCGATTATCTGGGTGCGCAAAACAAAGTGATCGTCTACTTAAAGCTGGATGCCGATGATACCACTATTGAATCGGCAAAACAGGCCATCCGTGGGGTGCCCAACATCCTCAGTTCAACCTATGTGTCCAAAGACGACGCACTGAACGAAACAAAAAGCTGGATTTCAGGTTACGACAGCGGCGCGTATGCCAATGTGCTGGATGGATATGAGGGCGAAAACAACCCGCTGTATGCCAGTTTCCGGGTGACGGTGGATGACCTGAGCAAAATCAAGGACACGGTGGCGGAGCTTTCAAAGCTGCCGGGGGTCGATTTTGTCGATGCACCCAGTGACCTTGCGGGCACGTTGGTATCGCTGAAACGTGCGGTCAACATTGGCGGGTGGGGCCTTGTGGCCGTGCTGGCGGCGGTTTCGCTGGTCGTCATCCACAACACCATCCGCATTACGGTGTTTGCCCGCCGCAAAGAGATCAACATCATGAAATTTGTCGGTGCAACAAACGGGTTCATCCGCCTGCCGTTTTTGGTGGAGGGCACGGCGATCGGCCTGATTTCGGCGGTGCTGGCGTTTGGTGTGGTGTCCGGTGCCTATATTGGCATTTTAGAGGCAATTGCCCGTTCTGGCACCGGTTGGTTGTCCAGTTTGTATTTCACGATTGTCGATTACAACTCGGTTTGGTCGTTGCTGTTGGTGGTATTTTTGGCCAGCGGGGCACTGATCGGCGGGGTTGGCAGCGCGGCCAGCATTCGCCGCCATCTCAAGGTATAGGAGGCGAGAGCAATGAGAAAAAAGACCCTTCGTATTTTGTGTGCGGTTTTGGCAGGCCTGATGCTGTTGACACTGACGCTGCCGTATATGCTGAGCCTCTGGGTGATGTGAGCGGCATCGCAAAAAAGAAAAATGGGGATACACCCTTACAGACAAAGTAAGAAAGCCGGATGCCCGCGGTAGCGGGGATAGACAGCCAACTGAAGGCCTAAGGGGGCGACTTGGTGAAAAAAACGACATTGCGTGCAATTTGCGGCGCGGCAGGGGCCCTGCTGCTTGTACTGCTACTGGTACCTTACCTTGTAGGTGCAACGGCGGTAGACGATGTGCAGGCACTGCAAAAACAGCTGGAAGAAGTACGCCAAAAGGGCAAAGATCTGGAAAAGGAAGAGCAAAACCAGAAAGCGTATAAATCGAACCTTGAAAGCCAGGTCACCATTATCCAACAGCAAATTGCGGCGCTGGCCAAGTCGATTGAGGATACCAAGGTGGCGCTGGCACAAAAGCAGGCTGAACTGGACCAAAAGCGGCGCAACATTGCCGATACCGAAGACCTGTTTGAACAGCGGTTGCGGGCGATGCAGGTCAACCACACGTCCGGTGCACTTTCTACTATTCTGGCGGTGAACACCTTTGACGAACTGCTCACGGCCAGCACCACCCTGTCACGCATCTCAATTGCCGACACCGATTTGCTGAAAAAGCTGGCACAAGAGCGACAGGAGATGGAACAGCAGGAAGCGACCATCAACGCCGAACTGGAGCAACTGCAAACCGATGTTGACGCACAGAACGCAAAAAAAACCGAACTTGCCGGCAGTTTGCAACAGGTGGACGCCAACCTGACGGATTTAGAGGCACAACAAAAAGCAAACGAGCAGGATGAGGCGCGCCTGCTACAGGAGTATGTCGCGGCCCGCGCGGCGGCAGAGGCAGAGCTGAACCGGCCGTCCGACAACACCGAATTTGTGGGTGGCAGCTACGGCTGGCCGGTGCCGGGATATTCCAACATCTCGTCGGGATATGGGTGGCGCACATTGTACGGCAAAGCGGATTTTCACACCGGCATTGATATTTCTGGCGGGGGCCGGGTGATTTACGGTGCGGGGGTCGTGGCCAGCCTTTCCGGCACGGTACAAAGCACGGTATACGGTTCACGCGGATATGGGTATTACATTATTGTGGACCACGGCGGCAATAACAAAACGCTGTACGGCCACCTGAGTGCCATTTATGTGACACCGGGGCAGGCGGTCATTCAGGGCGACACCATTGGTGCCGTGGGCAGCACCGGCAATTCCACCGGGCCGCATTTGCATTTTGAAATTCGGCAAAACGGGCAAAAGGTCGACCCCGCACCGCTGTTGGGGCGGTAAACCAATTCATAAAACAAACACATTCCGGCACTATAATGTACACCGGTCTGTGATTTCGCCCGGCCGGTACCGCCGCAGGGCAGACGAATGCGAGAGGTTTGAATATGAAGAAAAAAATATCAGTCAGCCTTGCGATTGCAATTGCAATCATTGCCATGACCGTCACGTTTTCGGTGACCATGATTTTGGCGATGCAGATGTTTGATAAAACAGTCAGCGACGTCAATGAAAAACAGGTAATGTACAACAAACTTGCCGAACTGGACAAGACGACCCGAGACAACTATTACGGCACCATCAACGACCAAACGCTGTATGATATGCTTTCTACCGGTTATATTGCGGGGCTTGGCGACAAGTTTAGCAAGTATTACACGGCAAAGCAGGTCAACGAGATCAATGATACGGCCAGTGGCAAGCTGATGGGCATCGGTGCCGACATGGTGAAAGATGCGAGCGGCTATTTCCGCGTTGTCAAAATTTATACCGGCAGCCCGGCGGAGAGTGTGGGGCTGACCAAAGATACGATTGTGACAAAGCTGGATGACACCGATTTAAAAGGGTTGACGCTGGATGCAGTTAAAAGCATGCTCAAAGGCGAAAGCGGCACAGTGCTCCACATCACCTACCTTGTTAACAACGAAGAGCAGACGGTGGATTTGCAGCGCAGTGTGTACGAAACCCCGTCGGTCGAATTTGAACTGAACAATGCAGTCGGCTATATCAAGATCACGACCTTTACCACTGACACCGCGGCAAAACTGGATTATGCCATCAACTCACTGAAAAGCCAGGGAGCTGTGGCGCTGGTGTTCGATGTGCGCAACAACACTGGCGGCACCTTATCGGCGGCGGCAGAATGCATTGACCTGCTGTGCCCGGCCGGTACCATTGTTTCGGGCGTGTATAAAAACAACGAGACCAAGGTGCTGTATACCAGCGACGAGAGTGAAGTAGACCTGCCGATGGTGGTGCTGACCAACGGCAATACAGCATTTGGCGCAGAGCTGTTTGCCACCTCAATACGCGATTTTGGTAAGGGCAAAATTGTTGGTACCAAAACCGCCGGGCGCGGCACGGTGCAAAAAATGTACACGATGAGTGACGGCAGTGCGGTGGATTTGACCGTTGCCGTGATGGTGCCGGGCAAGAGTGAAAGCTTTGATGGCGTGGGCATCACACCGGATTATGAAAAGGCACTTACTGCGGAAGAAGAACAGGCGTTTTATGACTTTACCGTTACCAGCGACCCGCAGATCATGCGTGCGAGTGAGGTTGCGGAAAGCCTTGCCAAGGGCAATAGCGGCAACGGGCCGGTGCAACCTGCGGCAACAGAATCCCCCGCCCCGGAGGCCAGTTCCTCTTCACAGCCCGCAGGCGAAAGCACGTCACCGGCCGCAGATTCTTCTTCTGCACCGGCAAGCAGCGCCCCGCAAAACTCTTCAGCGGCACAGGATTAATGTAAAAAAATTACCCCATTCCACGTAGGAATGGGGTATTGTTGTAGTTTAAGGGAGGACAGCTTTAAGAGGATACACAAAAAATGATAGTGTCTAGAAATGAATAATCATACAAGATTTACCGTCATTAAAACTGTATTCATGAGAAAAATTAAGCATTCCTTTATAATATTGAATACCAATCTGTATATCTATACTAAGTGCTGAAAAGAAGAAAATCTTGCCGGATTTGGTCGAACTGGTTGTTTGACCCCGTTTGTCCGGTTTTGGTAAAATGCATGAAGTGAGGTCAACCCATGGTCGTGCCCGCATACTGTGCGCGGGGTACGGCCCAGCAGAAATTCAAAATGATTCGCGCCCGTTGTACTTTAAAATGCCGCCGCACCCCATGGCGGCGTTTTTGACGGGTGGCACTTGCAGCAAATGCCCCTTTGGGTTTGCAGCGAAAAAAGGAGTGAATGCATGACCAAGCTCATAGAGCACCTGCGACGTCGCATTGTGGCAATACCGGCCCGTGCGTACGCCGTAGCTTTTTCAGGGCTTGCCCTTTTTGGCACACTGTTCATTTTATATCTTTCACTGAACATTGTGCTGGTCACCGATTCTGCCGGCAGCCGCCAAATGCTGTTTACCACAGCACAGGACCCGACAGAGATTATGGAGGTGTCCGGTATTGTTGCCGGGGAGCACGACGATGTGTTTTACACCGAATATAACGGCAACATGGCAAGTCTCAATATCCAGCGCGCTTATCCCGTCACGGTCGAGGCGGATGGCGCATCTTCTACGATTTATCTAACAGAGGGTACCGTACAACAGGCACTCTTGCAGGCAGGCATCACACTGGGAGAACATGATTACACCGAGCCTTCGCTCAATACCTCACTAGAGGAAGGCAGCACAGTATTAGTTCACCGGGTCGAATACCGCGACAATGTGGTGGAGACCGTGATCGAGCCGAATGTAGAGTATCGTGAAACCAGCTTGCTTTACAAGCGCAAACGCACGACTTATGTAGAGCAAGAGGGCAAAGGCGGTTTGCGCCAGACCACTACCCGTGAGCGCGTGGTAGATGGGGCGGTCGAATCCGCCGAGATCGTAAAAGTAGAAGATGTTGTGCCCGCGAAGGACACGATCATCATGCGCTACGGCGCAGGGGCTGCTATTTCATCCTTGGCTGCCCCGGCGGGCATCACGGTGGAAAACGGTGTGCCCAGCAGTTACAGCAGGTTACTGACCGGCCGCGCGACCGCGTATTCGGCCAGTAGGGGGCGTGGATCCTCCGGCCTTGGGCTGTATGAGGGCACCGTTGCGGTTGACCCGAATGTAATCCCGTATGGCAGCTTGCTGTATATTGTTTCAACCGACGGCAAGTTTGTTTATGGGTTTGCCATTGCGACAGATACCGGGTCGGCAATGGTGGAGGGACACGCTTTAGTGGACCTGTTCTACAGCTCGTATGACGAGTCCGTCATGTCGTCAGTGCAAAGTGTGAATGTGTACATTTTGTAAGTTGACACAAAGAAAGCCCGGCGCTTTAGCGTCGGGCTTTCTTTCGCTTTATTGTGTTATTCTTCCACGGCCTCGGTCAGGTCGATCACAGGGCCAAACGGGCTGATGGCCACCCCGCTGACCGTAGGGGAGAGATAAAAATAGTTTGTTTGAAACGCAAGAGGGGTTATGGCGGCATCGGACAACAGCAGTGTTTCAGCAGAGCGCAGGGCATCGGCCTGTGCGCTTGCACTGGTAGCAGCCAGTGCGGTATTGACAAAGCTGTCAAACTGCGGGTTTGCATATCGTGGCAGGTTGCCGCTCTCGCCAGACAAGAACTGCGCAAACAGCAAAGATGTGTCGCTGGCCGTCATGGTGACCGGCAGCAAAGCAATGTCAAAATCACCTTTTGCCACCAGCGTGCGAATTTCAGCTTCCGGCAAAGTTTCTACCGAAAAGAAAGCGGAAAGAGTGCGCTGCCAGCGCTGGTTGACCGTTGCGTAAACCGTGTCCCACGGGGCGGTGTCCGGCAACAGCACTTTGAGGCCCGATAAGCGGTCAACCCCAAGCTCTGACAATCCCAAGCGGTACAGTGCGTAGCATTGGGCTTCTGCCTGCTGCGGCAGCACGTTGCCGGCGGCTGTGCGGTAAGGGCTGCCATTGAGCAGGGTTGCCCCGCCGGGGGCAAGGCCGGTGGCGGCTTGCAGGTAGTGGTAGTCTGTAAGGTCCTGTGTGCTAAGCTGTGCCGTGCAGCTCAGTGCCTGCCGCACCGACAGGTTGGACAGCTCGGCGCCCGCACAGTTGTATACCAACATCCAAGTTGTGGTCTCAAACTTCAGCGAGGGGTAACCGGCTGCATCCAGCGAACTGTCGCCACCGGTAATCAGGGCCCCGTCCTGCAAGCTTTGGGTCAGCCGTTCGGCAGAAGTCTTTTCCCCGTCTTCGGGGATCAGCCGCACGCGGTTGATCTGTTTACTGGTTGCAGGGTCCGGCCTCACTAAGGTCAGGCCGTTTGCCTGCGACCAGGCGGTTGCCTTAAACGGGCCGTTGGTAAGGATGTTTTTCAGTGACAGGCCATAGGCCCCGGCAGTCGATTCAAAAAAAGCCTCGTTGCAGGGCATCGCACCGGGCAGTGCCAGTTTGGCGGCAAGGCCGTCGTCCGGGGTGGAAAGCGTGATTTCGAGCACATTGTCCGACACTGCGCGCACACCAAGGGTAGCGGGGTCTGCCTGCCCTGACAGCACGGCTTCGGCCCCGCTGATCGACAAAAAGCTGTGGGCATAAGGGGAGCCGGTGGCGGGGTTTAACGTGCGCTGCAGCGCAAACACATAATCGGCCGCGGTGACCGGCTGGGTAAGCTCATCCCCATCTGTAAAAGCATTGTCGGTATTTAAAGTAAAAGTGTAAACCAAACCGTCACTGCTGATATCGGTTGTGGCAGCCATATCCGGCTTTGGGATGCCATCGGCATTCAGCCGGTAAAGGCCGGAAAAAATATTTTTGACCGCAGTGCGTTCTGCGGGGGTCGCGGCAAGCTGAGGGTCAAGTGTTGTAATGGTATCGCTGATATAATACACAAAATTGACGGCGTTCCCGCCGCAGCCTGCAAGCAGGCTGACAGAAAGCAAAAAGGCAAGCAGCAGCGCGGCAACACGTTTCATCCGGTAACAGTCCTTTCCTGTGCACGTTACAACAGGCGCCCCATTGCAAAACAGGTGCGCCCCCATAAAAACCCGCACAGGGCGGTTTTTAAATGGCTATAAAAACAATACGAAGCACTGGTCTTTATGGTAACAAAAAATTTAGTAAAAAACAATGATAATTGCCTAAAATGCTTTAGAAAACTGAAAAACTGACGAAAAAAGCGGCCACAAGGGCCGCTTAAAAAAAACAGAGTGGTTTTGTAGCAACGGGGCAGCAGATTACAAGTCGTATAACAAATCGCTGTAGCCGGGCATTGGCCATGCGCTGTCGGCAACCAAATCTTCCAGCGCGTCGCAGGCGGTGCGCAGGGCGGCCATTTCGTGGGTGCGAATGGCGTACCAGGCATCGGCCTCCTGTTGTGCACTTTTTACCTTGAGGGCTTTAACGGCGCGGGCAAGCTTGTCCCGCGCCGTGGATGCGCGGTCGATCGCCTCGGCAAGGCGCTTCGTCAGCTGTACGCTTGCGCGGCTGACGACCCCCTCTTGCCCGGCGTAATAACTGCTTTGCGCAATGCTGCCCATAAAGGTAATGCAGGCGGGCAATACGTTGCGGCTGGTCATTTCCAGCATGGTAAGGGCTTCAATGTGGGTGGTCTTGCTGTAGCGCTCCAGCAAAATTTCACAACGGCTTTGGCACTCGCCGGGCGTAAAAATTTTGGTGCGGGTAAACAGTTCAATATTTTGCGGGTCAATAAAGGCACCCGCCGCCGCCGCCATGTGGTCGATGTTCGGCAGCCCGCGCTTTACGGCTTCGGCAGCCCATTCGGCGGAGTAGTTGTTGCCATTGAAAATGATGCGGCCATGCTCTTCCCAGCAGCGGCGCACTAAATTTGCCACTTCGGCCCCGCGGTTATCCGCCGCCTCCAGCGCATCGGCATAGCTGCGCAGCGTGTCGGCCACAATGCCGCCCACCACGGCGTTCACCAGGCCAATGCTTTGGCTGGAGCCCACCATGCGAAATTCAAACTTATTGCCGGTAAAAGCAAAGGGCGAGGTGCGGTTGCGGTCTGAATCGTCCAGTGTCACCAGCGGCAGGCTTTTCACGCCGGTCAACAGTTGTTTGCGTTCCTCTGCCGGCAGGGTGTGGCTGGTCGCCACCGATTCCAGCACGCGGGTCAGCGGCTCGCCCAAAAACACCGACACAATGGCAGGGGGGGCCTCATTGCCGCCAAGGCGATCGTCGTTGCCGGGGCAGCTGGCCGCAAGGCGCAGCAGGTCGGCGTGGCGGTCCACCGCTTCCAGCACCGCACATAAAAACAGCAAAAAGCGGGGGTTTGCAGCCGGGTTTTTGCCCGGCTTCAACAGGTTTTCACCGCGGTCGGTGCAAAGTGACCAGTTGTTGTGCTTGCCGCTGCCGTTGACCCCGGCAAAGGGCTTTTCGTGCAGCAGGCAGGCAAACCCATGCCGCAGGGCCACCTTGCGCATCAACTCCATCATGATCTGGTTGTGGTCGCAGGCAATGTTGGCGCTGGAAAACACGCTGGCAAGCTCGTACTGGCCGGGGGCGACCTCGTTGTGCTCGGTTTTGGCGGGTACGCCAAGGCGCCACAGCTCTTCATCCAGCTCGCGCATAAAGGCCCTCACCCGCTCGCAGATGCTGCCGTAATAATGGTCTTCCAGCTCCTGCCCTTTGGGCGGGCGGGCACCCATCAGCGTATGGCCGCACACCTTTAAGTCCAGCCGGCGGTCAAACAGGGCTTTATCCACCAAAAAGTATTCTTGCTCGGCCCCCACGGTGGGCCGCACCGAAACAGTGGTCGTGTCGCCCAGCAGCCGCAGTACGCGCAGCGCCTGCTTGTTGAGCGCCTGCATGCTGCGCAGCACCGGGGTCTTTTGGTCCAGCGCTTCGCCGGTGTAGGCGCAGAACGCGGTGGGGATATACAGCGTGGTGCCCAGCACAAAGGCGGGGGAGGTGGGATCCCACGTGGTGTAACCGCGCGCTTCAAAGGTGGCACGCAACCCGCCGGAGGGGAAGCTGGATGCATCGGGCTCGCCTTTTGAAAGCATCTTGCCGGAAAAGCTGAGTAGCGGCTGGCCGTATTCCACCCCGTCAATAAAGGCTTCGTGCTTGCCGCTGTTGGTGCCGGTCATGGGCGAAAACCAGTGCACATAGTGGGTCGCGCCCAGCTCCATAGCCCAGTTTTTCATCACTTCCGCCACCACGTCGGCGACGGCGGGGTCCCATTCGCGCCCGTCGTCCCGTATGGCGCGCAGGCACTCGTACACATCTTCCGGCAGTTTTGCACGCATAATGCGGTCGTCAAACAAGTGGCTGCCAAACAATTCTTTCATGTTAAAATTAGCCAAATCCAGTCCCTCCTGACCGTGGACAAAAAGCAGAAACAAGGTGCGAAAAACGGCTTAATTTGCCCGGTATATTATTCCAAAATGATCGTGTCCTATTGTACCATGGGGGATGGGGGAGCGACAAGGGGGGAACGGTCGAATTTGCGGTGAAATCTGTACGGGGGAAAGAACGAGAAAGGCCACCACCACACACGGGCTTGATTGAAGACTGCTTTCATATTATAATAGTACCGACCCCAACACCGCGGTCTGTGCGGCCTGCCGGTAGTTGGGGCCATTGTTATGGTATTACGGCCGCCGGTGCAACATGGGTGGCACCGGCCGGCACCACATAGAAAAGGAGTCCTGAGGGATGAAGACCAAGGCACAGTGTTTTTTGGAGGGGCTGCGCGGCAAGCGCGTTGCTTTTATTGGCGCGGGGGTATCGCACCGCGAATTGCTGTTGCAGTTTGCGCAAAGCGGTGCGGTGGTGACCCTGTGCGACAAAAAAAACACGGTGGGTGAATTCGGAGAGCTGGGTGACACACTGGCAAAGGCCGGTGTGCAGTTTTCGCTGGGCGAGCGGTATTTAGACGGCCTTGCGGGGCAGCAACTGATTTTGCGCACGCCGGGCTTTGAATATTTTACCCCGGCCTTGCAGGCTGCAAAGGCAGCCGGGGCACAGGTCACCAGTGAGATGGAGCTGTTTTTTGAGCTTTGCCCCTGCAAAATTTATGCGGTCACCGGGTCGGATGGCAAGACCACCAGCACGACGTTGATTGCCGAGATGCTGAAAGCGGCGGGCAAGACCGTGCACCTTGGGGGCAACATTGGCCGCGCATTGCTGCCGGTGGTCGAACAGGTCAAGCCGAGTGATGTGGCAGTGGTCGAGCTGTCCAGCTTTCAGCTGATCTCGATGCACACTTCACCCGATGTGGCGCTGGTGACCAACGTGACGCCGAACCACCTGGACCACCACAAGGACATGCAGGAATATATCAATGCAAAGCGCAACATTTTGTTATATCAAAAGCCCGGCAGCAAAGCGGTGCTGGGGTACGAAAATGCCATCACGCGCGGCATGGAACAAGACGTGGTGGGCAAGCGCTACTGGTTTACCCGCAAGTCAAAAATCGATTGCGGCGCCTACCTTGAAGACAACGGCGATCTGTGCATGATAGAAGATGGCGTGCTGACCCGCATTGTGAACAAAAGCGAAGTGCGCCTGCGCGGGCTGCACAACATTGAAAACCTGCTGGGTGCCATGGCGGCGGTGGCCGGGGATGTGCCGTTTGAACAGATGGCGGCCGTGGCCCGCACCTTTGCCGGGGTAGAGCACCGCATTGAGCCGGTGCGCACCTTAAATGGCGTGCAGTGGTTCAACGACTCCATTGCCACCAGCCCCACCCGCACGATCGCCGGGCTGCGCAGCTTTGAACAGAAGATCATCATCATTGCCGGCGGGTACGACAAGCATATCCCGTATGAGCCGCTGGCACCGGAGCTGATCGCCCATGTAAAAGTACTTGTTTTAATGGGGGCCACCGGGCCCATTATTGAAAAAGCGGTGCGCGCCTGCCCCGGCTTTGCCGAAAGCGGCCTTGTGATACAGCATGCTGCCGATATGGCGCAGGCAGTGCAGCTTGCACAGCGGGCAGCGCAGCCGGGTGACGTGGTGTCGCTGTCTCCGGCTTCGGCCAGTTTTGACTGCTACCCCAACTTTGAAGTGCGCGGCAATGAGTTCAAGGCACTGGTCAATGCGCTGTGATCGCCCGCGTTTCCAGTGCTACCCGCGCGCAGTTTATCGCCCTGTGCCAGCAGGGCGGGCTGCTGGGTGGGCGCATTGCGGCAGCGTTTGCCTGCCATGAACAGCACCCGCAAGTGGCGGGGTTTTATCTGGTGCAAGGTACCGGCGCCCTGCTGGTGCAGGGCGGTGGCGCGTTGCTTTGCGGCACGGCTGCCGATACCGAAGAGCTGGGCAGCTTTTTGTACTTTGCAGGGGCAGCCAGTTTAACGGCGGTCGATGTTTGCCCGCCGGGCTGGCAGGCAGTGCCGCGCACGGTGATGCAGGCACCTGCCGAGGTATCTGTGCCGCCGCGCCCGCTGCCTGCGGGCACGAGTATTGAAGACGCACCCTCGCTTTGGCAGTTGCGCACAAGCGGGTTGCTTGCCGGGGTAGACCCGGACGGCTGGTATGCCGATACCTGTGCGCTTACGGCAAAAGGGCTTGCACAGGTGGCCGCGGCAAAGCAGGGTACGCAGTATGTTGCAACGGCGGGGCTGTACAGCCTTGCGGGGCAAAACGCCTATCTTTCCGGTGTTGCAACTGCTGCCGGGCTGCGTGGGCAGGGCCTCGCCAGCGCACTGGTGTGCCACCTTGTGGCCCGCTGCCCGCTGCCTGCCGTGCAGCTGGTGTGTGAAGACGCGCTGTGCGGTTTTTACAGCCGTCTTGGCTTTTTGCCGGTGGGCAGCGTGCTGTTTGCGCAAAGGGTAAATTGAAGAAAAAGTGCGGGCCGCCGGTATTGCCGCCCGCTTGACACAAAGGAGCTTTTTTATGGTGGAAGAATTTTTTGACCTGTCACCGGAACTGCTGGCAATCGACCAGCAGGCAATGGAGCAGTGTGCGCCGCAATTTGCGAAAATAGAACGAATCAAAGAATATAACCAGCTGAAAATGCTCAAGGCGTTTACCAGCTGCAAGGTATCGGCCAGCCATTTGACCGGCACGACCGGCTATGGGTTTGACGATCGCGGCCGTGATTTGCTGGACCGCGTGTTTGCTGCGGTGGTGGGCGCACAGGATGCGCTGTGCCGCCCGCACTTTTTATCCGGCACCCACGCGCTCACCGTCGCGCTGTTTGGGGTGTTGCGGGCAGGGGATACGCTGTTTGCTGCCACCGGCAGGCCGTATGACACGCTGGGCGGGGTGATTGGGCTGGACGGCAGCCAGTACGGCGGCCTGAAAGAGTTTGGGGTGGGCTATGCCGAAGCGGCGCTGCAACCGGATGGCGCGCCGGACCTTGCAGCCATCGAACAGGGATGCCGCACCGCCAAGGTGTGCTATGTGCAGCGCAGCAGGGGGTACGCCAGCCGCCCGGCGCTGTCCTTACAGGTAATTGAACAGATCGCCGCCGCGGCGCACCGCGCCAACCCCGCGGTGATCGTGATGGTGGACAACTGCTATGGCGAGTTTACCCAAACCGCCGAGCCCACGGCGGTGGGGGCAGATTTAATTGTTGGCAGCCTGATCAAAAATGCGGGCGGCGGCATTGCCCCGACCGGCGGGTACATTGCGGGCCGGGCCGATTTGGTAGAGCTGTGCGGCCACCGGCTGACGGCACCCGGTACCGGGCGCGAGCTGGGCTGCACGCTGGACGTATTGCGCGATTTGTATCTGGGCCTCTATTATGCGCCCGGCGTGGTGGCCGAAGCGCTGAAAACCAGCATTTATGCCAGTTGCTTTTTTAGCCGTTTAGGCTACGAGACTGCCCCCGCGTTTGATGCCGAGCGCAACGACATCATTACCAGCATCGAGACCGGCAGCGCAGAGGGCCTTGTGGCCGTGTGTCAGGGCATTCAGGCGGGCAGCCCGGTGGACAGTTTTGTCACGCCGGAACCGTATGCCATGCCGGGCTATGATGCCGAGGTCATCATGGCGGCGGGCGCCTTTACCATGGGCAGCAGCATTGAGCTTTCGTGCGACGGGCCCATGCGCGCGCCGTACACCGCTTATTTGCAGGGCGGGCTGAACTTTACCGCCAGCCGCGCGGGGCTGCTGCTTGCCGCCCAAAAGCTGAAAAACAGCTGATCGTAATGGCACGGCCCCGGCAGTACATTTTGCGCTGCCGCAAAATGCGAGCGTTTACCTGATGGCGGCGCGGGGCAAGCAAATCTTGCGCCAGTGCCCGTCATCGATCAGCGGCACAAAGCCAGTCGAGCCTTTGCCCAGCCGCCCTGCGGGGAACAAGGTTTGAAGCGGGTGTTCGGCCTTCACTGGTCACCGTCTTTTTAGGATGAACAACAAAACAGCCCGGCACAGGAACCCCTGTGCCGGGCTGTCTCGTTACTGTTTTGTGTGGTAGAAGTCAGAGCCAGCGCAGCCGCTACAGCCACTGCAGCTGCCGCCACAGCCACCCTCGCCGCGCTTTTTCTTGCGCACCTGCTGCACGATGATCGCAACAAAAATGGCAAGGATCAAAAGCCCAATGAGAATCGTCGGAAGATTCATACAAACACCTCCATAGGTATGGCGGGTTATTTTGCGTCGATCGAAAGGCCACTGCCACGCTTGTAATCCGCATTATATTTGTTGGGGCGCACCAGCAAGTAAACCAGCACGGCAACGAGTACCAGCGCCACAATGGTGCCAATGCCAAACGCCGCTTCGCCGGTAAAAAGGCCGCCCAGTTGAAACACGATCAGCGAAGTACTGTAAGCAAAAACCGTCACATAGCCAATTGCGGCAAAGGTCCATTTTGCATTGTTCATCTCACGTTTAATGGCACCCATTGCAGCAAAGCAGGGGGCGCAAAGCAAGTTGAACAACATAAAGCTGTATGCGGTCAGGCTTGTGTAGTCGGCAGCAATGTTGCGCCAGATCTCGTCGCCATTTTCGCTCAGCTCGCCGCCAAAGTGGTACAGCACACCAAAGGTCGAAACCACGTTTTCTTTTGCAATCAGGCCGGTGAAGGTGGCGACAGCCGCCTTCCAGTTGCCAAAGCCAAGCGGGGCAAAAATGGGGGCAACCAAGGCGCCAATCGAAGCGAGCAGGCTGGAGTTGTTGTCCTCCACCATACCAAAAGCGCCGCCCTCAAACCCAAAGGCCTGTAAGAACCACAGAATGATGGAAGAAGCAAGGATAACGGTGCCGGCCCGTTTGATAAAGCTCCAGCCGCGCTCCCACGTGGCACGCAGTACGTTCGTGGCACTGGGGGTGTGGTAGGCGGGTAACTCCATGACAAACGGTGCGGGCTCCCCTGCAAAGGCGCGCATCTTTTTCAGCATGATACCGCTGATGATGATGGCGGCAACACCGATGAAATAGGCGCTGGTGGCAATCAGCCCACTGCCGCCAAACAAGGCGCCTGCAAACAGGCCGATGATCGGCATTTTTGCGCCGCAGGGGATAAAGCAGGTCGTCATGATGGTCATTTTGCGGTCACGGTCGTTTTCAATGGTGCGGCTTGCCATAATGCCCGGCACGCCGCAGCCGGAACCGACCAGCATCGGGATGAAGCTTTTGCCGGAAAGGCCGAATTTGCGGAAGATGCGGTCCATAATAAACGCAATACGCGCCATATAGCCAACATCCTCCAGCAGCGACAGCATTAAGAACAATACCAGCATCTGCGGTACAAAGCCAAGCACGGCACCCACGCCGCCCACAATGCCGTCGATGACAAGGCCGCTCATCCACGGGGCGACGTTCCATGCGGTAAACAGGCTACTCAGGCCGTTTGTCACCCAGTCACCAAACAGCACGTCGTTGGTCCAGTCGGTCATCCAACTGCCAACAGTACCGATCGAAATATAGTATACCACAAACATCACAAGTGCAAAAATGGGCAGCGCCAAAATGCGGTTTGTCACAATGCGGTCTATCTTGTCAGAGATGGTCATGCTGTGCTTGGCCGCTTTCTTTTTAACGCAGCGGTCCACCACTTTGCTGATGTAGGCATAGCGCTGGTTTGTGATGATGCTCTCGGCGTCGTCATCCAGCTCTTTTTCGCAGTCGGCAATGTGGGTTTCCAAATGCTGTACCAGTGCTTTGTCCAGTGCCAGCTCCTGCAATACCTTTTCGTCCCGCTCAAACAGTTTAATGGCATACCAGCGAAGGCTTTGGGCGCCTATGCGGTCGGTAATCGACTCTTCAATATGCGCGATAGCGTGTTCCACACTGCCGGTAAACACATGAGGGGCCTCGCCCAGTTTTGCGGTTTTGGCAATTTCGATCGCCTTTTCTGCGGCGGCAACGCTGCCCTCGCCTTTTAGGGCGCTGGTTTCCATTACGGTGCAGCCAAGCTCTCCGGCCAGTTTTTCAAGGTCGATCTTGTCGCCGTTTTTGCGCACGATGTCGATCATGTTGACGGCGATGACGACCGGGATGCCCAGTTCGATCAGCTGGGTGGTCAGGTACAGGTTGCGCTCAATGTTGGTGCCATCGACAATGTTGATAATGGCATCGGGCTTTTCTTTCACAAGGTAGCCGCGCGCGACGACCTCCTCCAGCGTATAGGGGCTCAGCGAATAGATGCCCGGCAGATCCTGAATGACCACGTCTTTGTGGCCTTTCAGGCGGCCCTCTTTTTTCTCAACAGTGACTCCCGGCCAGTTGCCGACATATTGGCTGGACCCTGTCAGGTCGTTGAACATGGTAGTCTTGCCGCAGTTGGGGTTGCCGGCAAGTGCGATTGTGATGCTCATCGTACTCCTCCTTCAGCATTCGGTAGAGCATGAAGTTAGAAATAACTAACTGCATGCCCAAAGAAAAGACGCCACGGGGCGCCCGTCATTCCACTTCAATCATTTCAGCATCTGCTTTGCGCACGCTCAGCTCATAGCCGCGCAGGTTCAGCTCCATCGGGTCGCCCAGCGGGGCCACCTTGCGCACATGCAGCTCCACCCCTCGGGTGATCCCCATGTCCATGATCCGCCGTTTTACAGGGCCTTCGCCGTGCAGCCGTTTTACAACGGCCGTGGTGCCCACCTTCACGTCCTTCAATGTTTTCATCGTGTCTCCTCCTCCTTTTTAGATCAGTACGCGGTTCGCCAACGTTTTGTCTAAAGCGATGCGGCTTTCCTTCACCTGTAAAATCAGGTTGCCTGCCATTTCGCTCACTACGGTCACCGCCGCATCCACTACAAACCCCAGTTCTGCCAAGTGCTGGCGCACTTCATCTTTGCCGGTGATCTTGCGTATCGTTACCGTTTCACCGGGTTTTGCCATTGATAGTGGCATCAAGACCTCGCCTCCCCTCAGGGTGCCCAACCGGTGGGCACACAGTTAAGTTAGAATTAACTAACTATCACAACGGGTATAGTTTAATATAACTAACCGTTTTTGTCAATAGCAAGCACTGCTGTTTTTACGAAGGACAAAAACTTGCGAAATTGGCAAGATTGTGATACTCTTAACATGTACAATTAAAATAAAGGGGGGTACTGCCTTGCAAATTCACGAGTCCGCTGAAGATTATTTAGAGGCAATTTTAATGCTGAAGGAGCGCAAGGGGGCGGTGCGCTCAATCGATATTGCAAACGAGCTGGAATACACAAAGCCCAGTGTCAGTGTGGCAATGAAAAAGCTGCGTGAAAACGGGTATGTATTAATGGATGACGAGGGCCTGTTGACACTGACACCGGAAGGTGAAAAAATCGCCACTCATGTATACAGCCGGCACAAGCTGCTGACAGAGTTTTTTGTGCGCCTTGGCGTAAGTGAGGCCACGGCGGCAGCCGATGCCTGTAAAGTAGAGCACGATTTGAGCGAAGAAACCTTTGAAAAGCTGCTGGAACACGCGCGGCAAAAAACGGGGTTTTAAAAGTATGTGCAGGCAGCCTTAACCGGTGCGCCTGCCAAAACCGCACCTTTGGGGCGGCGGGGTGACAGCCTTTGTGCTGCTGCCCCGCCGCCCTTTGCAATACCCCATCAGGTTAAAAAAATTGAATGTCCAAAATGGCAAAGACACAAAAGGTGGGTTTGTGTTATGATAATAAAAAACAAACTTGTTGGGGGTGGGCAAACTGGATTATTGCTATGGGCAGACCGAACTTGCGTACTTGTGCGCAAAGGATAAAAAGCTGGGGGAGGCCATTACCCGCATTGGGCCGCTACAGCGCAGTGTGGACAATGATTTGTTTGCGTCGATCGTCAACATTATTGTGGGCCAGCAGATCACGGCCGCCGCACAAGACACCATTTGGGCGCGGCTTTGCGCAAAGGCGGGGGCCATTACCCCGCAAAGCCTTTGCGCCCTGACGCGAAACGAAGTGCAGGCCGCCGGGGTGAGCTATAAAAAAGCGGATTTCATCAAAGGGTTTGCAGAGAAGGTACAAAGTGGGCAGTTTGATTTAAATGCCCTGTGGGATTTGCCGGATGAAGAGGTCATTCAGCGGCTTTGCACTTTAAATGGCATCGGCGTGTGGACAGCAGAGATGTTGCTGATTTTTTCGATGCAGCGGCCCAATGTGGTCAGCTTTGGCGACCTTGCCATCCGCCGTGGGATGCGCATGCTGTACCGGCACCGCAGTTTGACAAAACAGCAATTCACACGCTATGCAAAGCGGTATGCGCCGTATGGCACGGTGGCCAGCTTTTATTTATGGGCAGTCAGTGCAGGGGCATTGCCAGAGTTGACCGACCCCGCGCCCAAAGCAAAGCCTAAAGCAAAGCCCAAAGCCAAAAGAAAGGGGATACCCCATGACGACACAGAAAAAGTGGCAGGCAGTGCAGCGCTGTGACGCGACATTTGACGGCAGCTTTTTTTACGCGGTCAAAACGACCGGTATTTTTTGCAGGCCGTCTTGTAAATCAAAAACACCGAAACGCGAAAACCTGTTGTTTTTTGACACGCCGCAACAGGCGATAGCCGCTGGGTTTCGGCCCTGCAAGCGCTGCCGCAGTGACCTTGCGGCGTTTCACCCCGACCGTGTGCTGGCGTTGCAGGCAAAAGAGCTGTTAGACAGCCACTGGGCAAACACGCAGCAGCTTACAGCGGCCCTTGCACAGCTTGGGGTGTCACGCCACCGGCTGAACCAGCTATTGCAAGCCGAATATGGCCTTGCCCCGGCACAGTATGTGGCGGCGCTGCGGCTGAAAGAGGCGAAACACCGGCTGCAAGCCACAAACGATAGTATTACGGCGGTTGCCGCGGCGGTGGGGTTTGAGCAAACCGCATCATTTTGCCGCTTTTTTAAAGCACAGGCCGGCCAGACACCGGGCAGTTACAGAAAGGAACAAAAGGCATGAAACAGGCGTTTTATGAATTTGAATTTGGCACGTTATGTATCACGACAGAGGGCGACTTTGTCACCCGACTGGATTGCGTGAGTGGCCCGCATGCCCCCGGCCAGCACAGTGCAGTCAGTGACGCGGCGTTTTGCGAGCTACAGCAATACCTTGCCGGTACAAGGCGGCAGTTTACCTTTGCGCATAAGGCGCAGGGCACTGAATTTCAAAAAAAAGTGTGGCAGGCCCTGACCGAAATCCCCTATGGGCAGACCCGCACCTACGGGCAAATTGCCGCGGCCATCGGTAAGCCCAAGGCCAGCCGTGCGGTGGGCATGGCAAACAACAAAAACCCGCTGATGATCGTGGTGCCCTGCCACCGGGTGATCGGGGCAGGGGGCAGCCTTGTGGGGTATGCGGGCGGCCTAGCCATGAAACGCCGACTGCTGCAAATAGAAGGCTGTGAAGTGAACGGCTAAACGAGCTATAACAATCAACCGCCGTGCCTTGTGTAGGCACGGCGGTTGGTTGCGTTTATTGGGGGATAATTGGGGCAGCGGGCGCCGGCAGATGGCGGGCAAAGTACCGCAGCGACAACAGGCCCACCGGCAAAAAGTAGATGCACCAAACTTCCAGCAAAGCGGTGCCGACCCAGTTTGCCCCCGCCATAGAAGTTGAAAAAACGCCCATCGGGGGCAGGATAAAGCAGGCAGGCGCAAACGCGCCGTGGGCAAGCAGCAGCCAGCACAAAACCGTTTCTTCCCGCCGGGTAGGTGCAAGGGCAAGCCCTGCAAAAAAAGTGCTCAGTGCCATCAGGCCGTAGCCCAAAAGGTCCAGCGAAAAAAACATGCCGAATTGCTGAAAATCCAGCAGGGCAGCAGCCTGTGTGCCCAGCGGTGTGGTGGCGACCACACTAAGCTGCACAAAGTATACGATGGTATTGCACAGTGCATACATGCCGCCAAACACCAGCGCACAAGTTGAGGCAACGGTGCGCCCGGCAGGCGCAGTGCGCGCAAAACCGGCCAGCATCAGCACCAACCCCCACGCAATCAAGATACTGAAAAAGTACGAAAACCCCACCGGCAAAAATAGCATGGCGGCGGCAAAGCCCAGCACCCCGGCAAAGTTTAGCGCCGCACCGGTAAGCGAAATATTCCTATCCATTATGTCCCCCTAGTCATGGTGGCGACAAGGCTGTCGATCCAGCCGTCGCGTACGGGTTTGTGGCTTAAATCCAAACCGGTCGTTTGCAATAGTAATGTGCGCCGCAAAAAGGCCGTTTGCAATACAGAGGTCAGTGCAAAGGCAGCGGCAAGTTGCTCGCTGCCGGGTTTGCCGCCAGCCAGTACAGCAGCAAACCCCTGTACAGTCCCGGCCGTATTGTCGGCCCTGCCCGGCGTTTGCAGGTCGCCTAAAATAGAAATGCGCGAAATTTGCGGGTGGGCAAACAAAAAGTCGGCGACCTGTTTTGCGGTGGCCCCAAGGGCTGCCGCACGGGTAGCCCCCGCTGGCAGTGTGGGCTGAAAGCTCGTCACCACCCCGCGTATGATCTGTTGTACGCAGGTTTCAACCAGCTGGTCTTTTGACGCAAAATAGTGATTGATCAGCCCCACGCTGACCCCGGCTTGCCGGGCAATGGCCCGCATCGTGACCTGCGAAAGGTCGCCCTCACCGCGCTGGATCAAATCGGTGGCGGCGGCTTGAATGCGCTGTTTTGTCTGCAAAGATTTTTCCGTAAGCACGACCCCCTTTTTGCAAAGAAAGCAAAATTGAACAACGTTTAATTTTTGTTGCATGTACTATACCACGCACGAGAAAGGCTGTCAAGCGGGAGGCAAAAAAATACCCGCCGCAAGTTTGCGGCGGGTAAAAACGAGCTATTTTTATAAAAAAATCAGACCCACTTTACAATGTCGGCCAGAGGTTGGCGCGTTTTTTCGTGTGCCGGTTCTTTAGCCCGGTAACCAAAGCTGACCATGACCGAAATGCCAAAATGCGCGGGGTCCATCAACCCTTCGTCTGCCAGCAGCTGGTCGACGGCAGCTTGGTCAAACCCCTCAATCGGGCAAGAATCCACCCCCAGCAGTGCGGCGGTGGTCATCATGTTTGCCAGCATGATATAGGTCTGCTTGCTTGCCCAGTCAAACAGGGCACGGTCATCGCCCAATAGACGAAAATCATTTTCTAAAAAGTTATGGTAGACGGTGCGCCGTTTTTCAAGCACGTCGTCGGGCAGGTGATGAATGTCGTGCATCAGATGGGTGATATACGGCGCATCGGCCAGCGTATCAACCTTTTTGCGGGCAAGCAGCAGTACCAAGTGACTGGCGGTATCAATGCTGTTGCGCGCACCCCAGGCAATGGGGTACAGCTTTTGCTTGATTCCCTCGTCACGCAGCACGATCAAGCGCCATGGCTCAAACCCAAAAGAGCTGGGTGAAAGGCGCGCGGCCTCTAAAATTGTATCAAAATCGTCTTGCGACACGGCCTGCTGCGGGTCATATTTTTTGCAGGCGTGGCGAAAACGAAAGGCGTCTAAAATTTGTTTTGTGGTGTCATTCATCGTAAAACCTCCCTTTTGAAGCTTTTCTTTATCATACCACAATACTATGTTTTGTAAAGACAGGGAAACCCCGCGCAAATAGAAAAGCATCGCGGCTGCGATGCTTTTCTATTTGTGCAATACTTAATTTGTGGCCTTTGATGCAGGTTTTTCAGCATCGCTCAGCTGGCGATCCAGCATAATGGCGGCGAAATCCAGTGCGTTGTACAGCCCGTTTTTATCGCTTTGCTTAATCATGCGGTTTTTGGGCGACAAGCTGGTATCGGTAGACAGCAGTGTCAGATGCACGCGGTCGGCGACCTCTTGATCGTTTTCCGTTTTTGTGCTCAGAATCTGCATAAATACAACATACGGGTCTGCCATATTACCGTAGTAGATTTCATTTTTGCACCGCACCAGTGCGCGGCCCTTATAGGTCAAAGGCGGAGTATATGCCATGTTTCAATCCCTCCGTAAAATTAGAATCTATATTTACAAAATAGTATACCATAAATTGAGGGGTAATACAACGCCCGCGCCACATCGCTGTTACTTTACGGGGTTTTAGGCGGGTGCTTTTTCAAATTGCGCACTTTGTTTTAAAGAGTCTTACACAACTACAAGTTACACTTTTTTCATACCAAACCTGTAACCTGTGCAGGGCACAGGCAAAGACAGGGCGGATGAAAGGAGATGCAATAAACGCCTATGAAGTACAAAATAAAACTTGCAGCATTGGCAGTGGCTGCCACCGTGTTACTGGCGGGCTGCTCGGCAACCTTCTCCAACAGTAAAGCACAAACCAGCACTGCCGCGTCCTCTGTGGCGCAGGCAAACGAAACGGGCGCGCTTACCGGCAGGGTGACCGCTGTAGAAAATGGCAGTATTACAGTGGAAACCGGCACTCTGCAAACGCAGGCTACCGGTAATCATCAGGGTGATACCCCACCGCAGGGCCAAAACGGGCAGGGCGACAGCCGCACCACGCCGCCGCAGGGAAAGAAAGCCCCAAGTGGCAGTGATGCAAAGGACCGCGAAGCCCCGAGCGGCAACGCCCCCGAACAGAGTGATAAGCAAAACAGTGACAAAGGCCCCGGCGGTACGGGCGGCTTTATTAGTGATGGCGGCACGCTGACCATTGCGGCAAGTGACAGCCTGACCATAACGAAAAACAGCGAGAGTGCCGCGTTCAGCGATATTGCGGTAGGCGATTTGTTGCGGCTGACCGGCAGCGGTGAGGGCAGCGGATATACCGCGACTAGCATTGAGATACTGTCTATTGGCGGAGAAAACGGTCAACAGCAGGGCAGCCCCGGCGGGCAGGGCGGTGTCGATTCTGTCGCGGGCAGCACAAGCGCTTCTTCGCAGCAATGAGCCGGCAAAAAAAGAATCGGCAACTGCCGGCTCTTTTTTGGTTTGAGTCAATTTTGTTTTGCAGGGCTCAACCCAGCAGGGCCATGGTGTGGGCGGTAAAAAACTCCATGCCTTTTTTTAGCACCGATTCGTCCACATCAAATGTGGGGTTGTGGTGGTTACCAGAGGTGCCGGGGCGGGAAGAATGCACGCCGAGGTTGAGGTAAAAGCCGGGGAATGCCGCCAAAAATTCGGCAAAGTTGTCGGACGCTGCGGCGGGGTCGTTGCCGTCGATCAGCGACAGCCCAATCTGCTGGGCGGTTGCACGGCCCAGCTTGGTGGCTTCGGGCTCGTTGATCAGCGGGTAACTTGCCGCGGTGGCACCGGTGACCACAACACTGCACCCGTGCGAAGCGCAAACCAGCTCGGACGTCTCGCGAATCAGCTCCATCAAACGTTTGCCGTCGCCCGGCTTGTAATAGCGAATGGTGCCCTCAATGTGCCCGGTTTCGGGGATGATGTTGAACCGGTCGCCCGAGCGGATGCAGCAGGGGCTGACGACACAGGTGTCGAACATACTGTGGTGGTTGACCGGCAGCGTAATCAGGCGGCTGTAAACATCGACCACCGCTTTGATGGGGTCGACCGCAAGGTCGGGGCGCGAGCCGTGGCCGCCGACGCCTTTGATGTCAATATAAAAAATTTCAGCGCCCGAAAGGCGTGCGCCGGGTACCAGCTCTGCGGTACCGGGCTCTAACTGGCCGGCGACATGCATACCGAACGCAGTGCTGACACCGCCCTTGGCCTTTAAGTATTCCACAATTTCACCGGCACCCTGGCCAACCTCCTCTGCAACTTGAAAGCAAAGGTAAACGCTGCCGGAAAGCGTGTCCTTTAATTGCAAAAGGGCCTTTGCAGTGCCCAGCAATACCGCTGCGTGGGCATCGTGCCCGCAGGCGTGCATGCAGCCGGGTACGTGCGATTTAAACGGTACGTCGGTCTCTTCGGTTAAGGGCAGCGCGTCAAAATCGGCACGGATGGCAATCGCCTTGCCGGGTTTTGCAAATTGCAAATGCCCCACCACATTGCGATGGCCGACGATTTCGTACGGGATGCCCATCTCTTTCAGCTCAGAGGCAATGCGCGCGCTGGTCCATTCCTCCTGCAAGCTCAGCTCTGGGTGCATATGAAATTCACGGCGCAAACTGATGACGTACGGCTCATACTGCTCTGACAATTCTTTTGCGGTCATACAACATTCTCCCTTTCGTAATACCCCGAATTTTTAACTCTTATTATAAGAACGCGCGGCGGCAAATGTCAAATAGTTTGCCTTCATTTTTACAAAAATGAGAAATAAGTGACAAAAACAAACAGGCCCCTGTGCACTGGTGGGCGCACAAAGGCCTGTAATAATGGTGTTGGTTACTCGCCGAGAAAATTTTTCAGCAAAGCGGCCAGCAGGTCGTCCCGGTCGACCTTGCGAATTTTATTGCGGGCCCCACCGTAAGTGGTAATATACGTGGGGTCTTCAGACAGAATATAACCAACGAGCTGGTTGATGGGGTTATAACCCTTTTCTTTCAGTGCGTCGTAGACCTCTGTCAAAATTTGCTTGATCTCGCCGTCCTTGTCTTCATAGATCGAAAAGACCGTGGTAGGCTCACTCATATGCGGCCCCTCCTTTACTCCTGCCTTTATTATACCGAAAACGGGGGGAGGTTTCAAGAGGGTGTTTGCCACCACATTGCCCAAATGCAGACACAAAAACCAGACAAAGCGCTGGATATTACAGCAAAACCGAAAATTAACTGCGCAGCGTTACATTAATTTCTGCCAGCGCCTTCAGCACTTTTTGCACTGCGCGGTCTGCTTCTTCGTCGGTCAGGGTGCGCTCGCCGGTGCGCAGCACCAGATTGTAAGCAAGGCTCTTTTTGCCCTCGCCCACCGTGTCGCCGCGGTAGATATCAAATAGCGACAGTCTTTCCAGCAGTTTGCCGGCGCCGCGCTCGATGCGCTGCGCAATTTCGGCCGCAGGCACCTCTTCGTTTGCCACCAGTGCAAGGTCGCGCGTGATGGCGGGGTGCTTGGGCAGCGGCTGGTATTGCGGGGTGGCACCGCGGTTTGCATACAGGGCGTCAAAATCAATATCGGCCACACACACGCGGGGTTTAACACCGTAGTTTGCCAGCACGGCGGGGTGTATTTCACCAATGGTGGCAAGCTTCACGTCGCCCAGCATCAAATCTGCCGCGCGGCCGGGGTGATAGGTCGTACCGGCGGTGTTGCGCACCGCACATACGCCGCTGATGCGGGCGGTGGCAAGCAGCTCTTCCACCATGCCTTTGAGGCGCAGGTAATCGTACTGCGGGCCGTACATTGCAATGATCAGCTTTTCTTTTTCCAGCGGCAGTTTTTCAGGGTCATCGCCCGGCAGATACTCGGTCGCATTTTCAAAAATAGCCGCCTGCGCCGCACGCGCGTTGTAGTTGCGGGCAATCACTTCCAGCAGGCTGGGCACCGCGGTGGTGCGCATCAAGCTGGTGTCCTCACCCAGCGGGTTGGAGATTACGACAGCTTTGCGCAGCGGGTCATTTGCGGGCAAATTGATATTGTCCAACGATTTTTTGCCGTAAAAGCTGTAAGTTTCGCATTCGTACAGGCCATAGCCCACCAGCGCAGTGATCAGCTTTTTGCGGAACACCTGCAATTCGCTGGGGCGCGCCGTGGCAATGCCACGCATGATGGTGCTGGGCACTTTATTGTAGCCCACATAGCGGCAAACCTCTTCGGCAAGGTCGCAATCGCGCTCGACATCGTAGCGGTCGGGCGGCACGACGACGATGTATTCACCGCCAAGGCTGCCGGCCGGCTCAATGCCAAAGCCCAGCGGGCGCAGAATATCGGCCATTGCTTCGGCAGAAAGGTCGGTGCCCAGCAGCCGGTTGACGGCGTGGGCGCGCAGCGGGATGCGCCGCTCGGTGCGGGGCTGCGGGTAGATATCGATGATGCCGCCCACCACGTCGCCGGCGTCCAGCTGGGCAACCAGCTCTAATGCGCGGTACAGCGCGGGCAGGCAGTTTTCGGGGTTGAGGCCCTTTTCAAACCGGCCCGAGGATTCGGTGCGCAGGCCCAGCTTTTTTGAAGTGGTGCGCACCGACGGCCCGTCAAAGCAGGCGGCCTCAAACACCACGGTTTTAGTGCTTTCGTAAGTGCCCGAAAATTCGCCGCCCATCACGCCCGCAACGGCCATCGGGGCCTTTTCGTCCGCAATCACCATCATGTCGGTCGCAAGCTGGCGCTGCACGCCGTCCAGCGTCATAATGCCCTCGCCCTCGCGGGCCATGCGCACTTCAATTTTGCTGCCGTTTACATACGCGTAGTCAAACGCGTGCATGGGGTGGCCATATTCCAGCATCACATAGTTCGTAATGTCAACAATGTTGTTGATGGGGCGCACGCCGCAAAGGCGCAGCCGTTCCCGCATCCAGCGGGGGCTGGGGGCAACGCGCACATTGGTCACCATGCCTGCGGCATAGCGGCTGCACACCGGGGCGCTTACGGTGACCGAAAGCTGTTCGGCAATGCTGCCCGTGCCCGCGGGCAGCACGGGGGTGTGCTCGTGGTAGGGCACGCCGTAAGTCGCGGCGGTCTCGCGCGCAAGCCCGCGGATCGACAGGCAGTCGGGGCGGTTTGGGGTGATTTCAAATTCCACCGCCACATCGTCAAGGCCCAGCGCCTTTACCGCGTCGGTGCCCACCGGCACCTCTTCGTCCAGCACCATAATGCCGTCTTCGATCGCATTTGGGAAATCGTGCACCGTCAGCCCCAGCTCGCCAAGGCTGCACAGCATACCGTTTGATTCGACCCCGCGCAGCTTGCCACGGCGAATTTTCACCCCGCCGGGCAGCGTGCTGTTATCCAGTGCGGCAGGGCACAGGTCACCCACTTTTAAGTTTTGCGCGCCGGTCACGATGATGATGGGCGCAGCGGCCCCCACATCGACGGTGCAGACCCACAAGTGGTCGGAATCCGGGTGGTTTTCCAGCTTTAAAATTTTGCCGATCACCACATTGCTGATCTCGTCGGCTTCGCAGCTGTAACCCTCTACCTTGCTGCCGCTCATCGTCATTTTTTCTGCATATTCATGGGGCGTCGTGCTAAAATCGGCATAATCGCGCACCCAGTTTAAAGGTAATTTCATTAATTTCGTCCTCCCATTCTAGCACGCGGCTTAAAACTGCTTCAAAAAGCGCAGGTCATTTTCATAGAACAGGCGCATATCGTCAATGCCGTACCGCATCATCGTAATGCGCTCAAGCCCCATGCCAAAGGCAAAGCCGGAGTAGACCTCCGGGTCAATGTTGCAGTTTTCAAGCACCTTGGGGTGCACCATGCCGCAGCCGAGAATTTCGATCCATCCCTCGCCCTTGCACAGGCTGCAACCCTTGCCGCCACACTTAAAGCAGCTCATATCCATTTCGGCAGACGGCTCGGTATAGGGGAAGTGATGGGGCCGGAAACGCACCCGCGTCTCTTCGCCGTACAGTTTTTTGATAAAGGCTTCCAGCGTGCCCTTTAAATCAGTAAAAGTGATGCCTTTGTCCACCACAAGCCCCTCGATCTGGTGGAACAGCGGCGAGTGAGTGGCGTCCACCTCATCACTGCGGTACACGCGGCCGGGGCAGATGATGCGAATGGGGGGCTTTTGCGCCTCCATCGTGCGCACCTGCATCGGGCTGGTCTGGGTGCGCAGCAAAATGTTTTCAGTAATATAAAAGGTATCCTGCGTGTCGCGTGCCGGGTGGCTGCGCGGCATGTTGAGCATTTCAAAGTTGTAGTGGTCGTATTCGATCTCCGGCCCGGCTTTCACTTCAAAGCCCATACCAAGGAAGATATCTTTCAGTTCGTCCAATACCTGCTGAAACGGGTGGCGCTTGCCCTGTGCGGGCCGCTCGCCCGGCAGCGTGACGTCAATGCTTTCCGACGCAAGGCGGGCAGCCAGCAGGCGGGAGGCCAGCTCTGCCGAACGCGCGCGCAGCTCGGCGTCGATCTCTGCACGCACTTCGTTGGCAAGGGCACCCATTTTGGGGCGCTCGTCTGCGGAAAGTGCACCCATCTGCTTTAAGATGGAAGTCACTTCGCCTTTTTTGCCCAGAAAGCGTACCCGCAGTTCTTCCAGTGCGGCTTCGTTGTCTGCGTTGGCAAGCAGGTCGCGCGCGCCGGTACGGATCTTTTCCAGTGCTTCTTTCATGTTTGTATTCACCTCAGAAAATTTTGTTGTGGGGCGAGGCAATAAAAAAAGCCCCGCCACCTGCGTGAAAAACGCAAGGGGCGAAGCTGTCACTCCGCGGTACCACCCAGCTTCCCGGCGGCAAAGCCGCACAGGCACTTTACTGCCCTGTAACGGGGGCAAAACGTCCCGGCCTACGGTGGGGTGGGGTACAGGTGCCGCCGGTGCGGTACACCGGTTTTGCCTGCCACGTCGCCCCAAAGGTTCAGCCCGGCCTCTCCCGGGGGAACTTCGCCGGCCGGCCCAATACGCCGCTTTCAGCTGGTGCGGCGCTCTCTGCAAAAGGGCAGGGCAGGGTACTTTCCCCGTTCATCGAGTTGTTCTGCTGCAATGATAGCATTTGCGGTACAATTTTGCAAGGGCTTTGCACAAAAGCTGCCGCGCATGGTATACTTGGGGCAGAAATTTGTTGAAAAAGGGGCGTATTTATGATCCAACTGGGTTTTGACGCCACACAGGTAAAACGCATCGAGCACAGCCTGCAAAACCCCCGTTTTGTGCAGCGCGTGTTTTCGCAGCAGGAATGGGCGCTCATCTCTGCCCGCCCGCACCCGGCCGAAACGGCGGCGGCGCATTTTGCCGCAAAAGAGGCACTTTCTAAAGCACTTGGGTGTGGGCTGTTTGGGTTTGCACTGGCCGAAGCGGCGGTGCTGCGGCGCGTAGGGGGCGCCCCTTATTTTGCGCTGACCGGGGCACTGGCCAAGACGCTGGAAAGCCAGGGGCTTGCCGCCGAGGTTTCGCTGTCGCACGAGGGTGGGTTTGCGTTTGCCTGTGTGCTGTTGCAGCCGGCACAAAGTGGTGGCGCTGCAAAGACCGAAGTATAAGACAGGTGGTGTTTTACAATGCGTACATTGGGTAAGGTGCTGCTTTGGGTGTTGATGGTCGCTTTTTTTGCGGCCTTAGTTGTAGGTGGTGCGGTGGGCTATTTTTATTATACCGCCGCGCCGGGGGATACCAATACCGCCGCGCTGACCATTTTGGCAAAAGACGCCGGGGAAGCGCAGCAAAACCTTGACCTTGCCCCGGCGGGCTGGCAGCTGCATACCCCGGTGCTGGGCGGGGTGTTTTGGCGCACCTTTGGGCAGGATGCCCCCGCCGAGGGGCAGCAGTACGACTGGGGGCAGGCCGAAGCTGCGCCGCTGGCCTACCCGCTGTCGGCTAAAACGGTGCAGATCGACATCAGCAATGCCGGTGGCAGCGTGTTTTCGGGTGCGCCGGATGCGTACGGCTCGTTTACCTACCCCGCCAGTGGCCGCTACTTTTACCGTGTTTCGGTGGAAGTACCCCCCGCAGCCGATGGCGAGCGTCCCCAAGAATACGGCACGCTGGAATACCGCTTTACGCTAAAAGTTGCCGTGACGGTGAATGCCTTTTTGTCGGATGACCGGGTGAAACAGGGCGACGTGATCGCCGTGCGGGTAGAAAATAATCTGGACGCGTTGCAGCCCGCCGGCAGCAGTGCGCTGGGGCCGGTGAACTTTATTACGTCCGGCGGCGGGTATGTCGCATTTGTGCCGGTGGCCTATAACCGCGAAACGGGTGACTATACCATAGAGGTGCAGTGCGGGGAGGCGAAATTCAGCCTGCCGGTGAGCGTGGAATATAAGCCCTACGCCAAAAAGCAATTTGCCTCGGCAGAGGAATTGCCGGACGCGATGCCGGAGACTGCCGCGGGCACGGCGCAGTACCGCGATGCCATTTGGCCGCTGTACGACACCCAGCGCCCCACCCAGTTGTGGCAGGGCATTTTTCAAAAGCCGGTAGACGGCCTCACCCGGTACGAATATGGTATGGGCAGCCTGCTGCCGGGGGCCACGGTGTCACAGCGCCACAGCGGTATTGACTATGCCGCAACGGCAAACGACACCCCGGTGGTGGCACCGGCCGGCGGCGAAGTGGTGTTTGCCGGCAATTTAGCCCTCACCGGCAACACGGTCGTCATCGAGCATGGCGGCGGGGTGAAAAGCTATTTGTTCTTTTTATCCAGCATTGCCGTCAGCGGCGGGCAAACGGTAGAAAAAGGCGCGCAGATCGGCACGCTGAATACCGACAAGCCGCTGCACTACGAAATCCGCATTGGCAGCCAAAGCGTGGACCCTGCCCCTATTCTTGCGGGCAGCAGCGCGTTGTACCGTTAAAAGTAAAAAAATAAAAACAGGTTCTGGGAGGCAACAGCATGAAAAAAATCGGGTTTATCGGCGTCGGTGTCATGGGCAGCCCCATGGTGCTAAATCTGATGAAGGCAGGCTTTGAAGTGACGGTGTATTCGCGCACCCGCGCAAAATGTGAAACCGTGCTGCAGGCAGGCGCCGCTTGGGCAGCCAGCCCCGCACAGTGCGCGCAGGGGCAGGATGCGGTCATCACCATGGTGGGCTACCCCACCGATGTGCGGCAGGTGTATTTTGGCGAGGGCGGTATTTTTGAAAGTGTACGGCCGGGCCTGTTGCTGATCGACATGACGACCACCAGCCCGCGCCTTTCGCAGGAGATTGCGGAGCGCGCGGAGGAAGCGGGTGCCCTTGCGCTGGACGCCCCGGTATCCGGCGGCGATGTGGGTGCGCAAAACGGCACGCTGGCCATTATGGTGGGCGGTGATGAAGCGGCGTTTGAACAGGCAAAGCCCCTGTTTGAGGCCGTGGGCAAAAACATTGTGTACGAGGGCCCTGCCGGTGCCGGGCAGCACACCAAAATGGCAAACCAAATTGCGATTGCCGGTGCGGTGAGCGGTGTTTGTGAGGCCATTGCCTATGGTCGTGCCCAGGGGCTGGATTTGCAGACCATGCTGCAAACCATCAGCGCCGGTGCCGCGGGCAGCTGGCAGATGGCAAACAACGGGCCGCGCATGCTGGCGGGGGACTTTGCCCCCGGCTTTTACATCAAGCATTACATTAAAGATATGAAGATCGCCCAAACCGAGGCGGACGCCGCCGGGGTGGAGCTTGGTATTTTGTCCGATGTACTGATGATGTACGAAGAGCTGGCTGAAGAGGGCCTTGGCGACCTTGGCACCCAGGCTTTACTAAAGTATTACGAGCCCGACGACGTGGAATAACCCCGCCGTTTTTACAGCTTGCAACGTAGACGGTAAAAAGCAGCGCGCTTTGCAGGGGGGAAGCCCCCGGCAGGGCGCGCTGCTTTTTTAGAAACACTGTGCTACAAAAAGAAGAACGCAAACGTAAATGGTAAAATATACCGCTACAAAGCGGAAACAAACTTGAACAGTGTACGGTTTGTTGTTAAAATGAAAGAAACAAATTTATTTGATAGAATAGCGGATGCCCTTGCCTTTTAAGGGCGCGTATAAAAAGTTGAATGCAAAGGAAGAGGGGAGTGCATGGGGTAATTGAATAAGATTTTAAAAGAAAAAATACGGGAGGCAATATCCTCGGTGTTGCCGATTACCGGTATTGTGTTGGTGCTTAGTATGACGGTGGCACCGATGCCGCTGGGTACGCTGCTGTTGTTTTTGGCAGGGGCAGTGTTGCTGGTGGTGGGCATGGGCTTTTTTTCACTGGGGGCAGATATCTCCATGATGCCGCTGGGCGAAGCGATGGGCACACAGGTGGGCAGTATGCGCCGCTGGCAGACGGTGGCTGTGTTAAGCTTTTTACTGGGGGCCGTTGTCACGGTGGCAGAGCCGGATCTGCAGGTGCTGGCAAAGCAGGTGCCCGCCATCCCGGACAGTGTGCTGATTTTTACCGTCGCTGCCGGGGTGGGCCTGTTTTTGGCGCTTGCCATGCTACGCACCCGGTTTCACTGGCCGCTGGCGCGCCTGTTATTGGTACTTTACCCGGCGGTGTTTTTGCTGGCACTGCTTGCCCCGCGCGACTTTATCGCAGTGGCGTTTGACGCCGGCGGGGTGACCACCGGCCCCGTCACCGTGCCGTTTATTATGGCGCTTGGTGTTGGTATGGCGGCTGTTTTTGGGCGTGGCGGCGCAAAAGAGGACAGTTTTGGGTTGGTTGCCCTTTGCTCGGTGGGGCCCATTTTTATGGTGCTGCTGCTGGGTATTGTATATCACCCGGCCGGGGCCGCCGCTAATACCTTTGTACCGCAAGAAATGTTTAACACACAGGATGTTGCCCGCCAGTTTGTGCGGCAGGCCCCGCTGTTTTTCAAAGAGGTCGCGCTTGCGCTGGCCCCGGTGGTGGTGGCATTTGCGGTGTTTCAGCTTTATTGCCGCTGTATGCCGCGCCGCAAACTGGTGCAGGCTGGGGTTGGGGTGTTGTACACGCTGGTAGGGCTGGTGCTGTTTCTCACTGGGGTCAACGTGGGCTTTATGCCGGCCGGGCAGTACCTTGGCAGTGCGCTGGCTTCCTCTGCCGCGCCATGGCTACTATTGCCGGTGGGTTTTGTAGTCGGCTGGTTTATTGTGACGGCAGAGCCCGCAGTGCATGTATTGACCGTGCAGGTAGAAGAGGTGTCCGGTGGCGCAATCTCTCGCCGGGCCATGCTGCGGGGGCTTTCGGTCGGGGTGTCGCTCTCGGTTACGCTGGCCATGGTGCGGGTGCTGACCGGGCTTTCGATTTTTTGGTTTTTGGTGCCCGGTTATCTGCTGGCGCTGGGGCTGTCGTTTTTTGTGCCGCCCATTTTTACCGGCATTGCGTTTGACTCCGGCGGGGTGGCAAGCGGGCCGATGACAGCGACGTTTTTACTGCCATTTGCGATGGGTGCCAGCGAAAGCCTTGGCGGCAATTTGCTGACCGACGCGTTTGGTGTAGTGGCGATGGTGGCCATGACCCCGCTGGTGACCATTCAGTTACTGGGCTTTGCATTTAGCCGCAAGGCGCAGGCTGAAAAACGGCGGGCCGCCGCGGCTGAGGATGAGATTATTGAATATGACTGTGGCTACGGCTGTGAGGAGGGTGAAGCATGACAGACCACACACAGCAGGGCGCAAAATTGCTGGTTGCTATTTTAGATAAGGGCCGCGCACTGGGTGCGGCAGGCCTGTGCGGGCGGTGTGTGCCGCATACCATTTTGCCCGCCCGCGGCACGGCCAATAGCGAGCTGCTGGATTATTTGGGCCTTGCGCGCAACGCAAAAGAAATTTTGTTGGTGTTGCTTGCGCCGGGTGCGGGCGGTACGGTGCTGCAAAATATTGCGCAAAAGTTGGAGTTGCAGCGGCCGGGCCACGGCATTGCGCTGACGGTGCCGCTGTCCGGCGTCAGCAGCCGCGCCATGCAGTTGGCGCAGCAGGGGGCGGCTGCCACAACGCAGACGGGAGGGGAAAAACCGATGAAAGAAAAACCGCATTACGATTTAATTTTGGCGGTGGTGAACGAGGGCATGACCGACCTTGCCGTTGACGCGGCGCATGCCGCAGGGGCACGCGGCGGCACCTTGCTGCACGGGCGCAGCACCGGCGAAGCCACCGGCTTTTTGGGCGTTGCCCTGCCGCCGGAGCGCGAAGTAGTTGCCATTGTGGTACAAAGCCCTTTGCGCCGCGCGGTGCTGGGGGCAATCAACCAGGCGGCGGGGCTTGCCAGCCCGGCACAGGGGCTTGTGTTCTCGGTGCCGGTCGATGAGGTAGAGGGCTTGCACGAGCCATTATTGCAGGCGGAACCATAAATTAAAAAATAAACAGGGCAGGGCGCCGCGGCGCCCTGCCCTGTGTTGTTTATTCAAGTATTAAGGCTGTGGCCCATCAGGCGTTAGGTGCCACCATGCGCTCGGCCGCTTTGTAAATGTCGCCGCAGCCCAGCGTGATTACAAGGTCACCGGCCACCGCGTTTTTTGCAATATAATCCACAATGCCGTCAAAATCGGCAAACCACACACTGCCGGGGATCAGTGCCGCAAGGTCTGCGGTATAAATATGGTAGTCGTCGTTCGTTTCACGGCTGCCCATAATCTCGCTCATCACCACATGGTCGGCAATTTGCAGCACCCGCGCAAAGTCTTGCAGCAGCAGTTTGGTGCGCGAGTAGGTGAACGGCTGAAACACCGCGATCACCCGCGCAAAGCCCATCTGCTTTGCCGCCGAAAGGGTGGCCTGCAACTCGGTGGGGTGGTGGGCATAATCATCCGCCACCGTGGCGCCGGATGCGGTGTGCCCCAAAATTTCAAACCGGCGGCCGGTGCCGCTAAATGCAGCCAGCCCCTCCGTGCTCTGCTGGGCCGTGCAGCCCGCAAGAAAAGTGGCGGCAAACGCGGCAAGCGAATTCAGCACGTTGTGGCGCCCCGGTACGGCCAGTGCCACGTCGGCCAGCTTTTCGCCGCCGTGCCATACCTCGTATCCGTAAAAGGCGGGGCGCAGCATGCGCACATTGGCGGCACGCCAATCACAATGGGCCCCCTCGCCAAAGGTCACCACCTCACGGTCAAGGCCGCGCAGGGTCTCTACCGTGTTTTCGTCGTCGCCGTTTGCAATCACCCGGCGGTGGGTCAGCCCCGCAAATTTGCGAAAGCTGGCTTTTAAATTATCCATCGTCTTAAAAAAGTCCAGATGGTCTGCGTCGATATTCAAAATAATACTGGTGTCGGGTGCCAGATGCAAAAAGGTGTTTGAAAACTCGCAGCTTTCCACCACAATATTTTCGCCGGTGCCCGCTTTGCCGTACCCGTTAATCAGCGGCAGTTTGCCGCCGATCACCGCGGCGGGGTCTTTGCCCGCCATTTCAAGTATTTGGGTGACCATGCCGGTCGTGGTGGTTTTGCCGTGGGTGCCCGCCACGCAAATTGACTTTGCGTAAAGGCGCTGCACATAGCCCAGCATCACGCTGCGCTCTACACAGGGGATGCCCAGTTGCTCGGCGCGGGCAATTTCCGGGTTGCCGGGCAAAATGGCCGCCGTATACACCAGTAGGTCGGCACCGTCTACATTGCCGGCCGCGTGGGGAATTTTTACGTCAATGCCCATCGCGCGTTCGTACTCAATAATATGGCCCTCATTGACATCGCTGCCGGTGATCGTATAGCCTGCCGCCGCAAGAATCTGTACCAGCGGGTACATGCCGCTGCCCCCGATGCCCACAAAGTGCAGCCGTTTTTTACCTTTCAGCAGTTCGGTGTCAAAATTGTCCACAGTTATATCCCCGTTTCTATGCGCATTTGCCGGGGTGGCCCGGCAGCCTTTATTATAGTATGCCCCGCGCTAAAAAGAAACACCTTTGCGCAAATTTCGGTATTTGGTATAATGAGTAAAAAAAGGGGGCGCTGTGCAATGGAGGAAGAACGCGAGCAGCAACTGCTGGCGCTGTTGCGCTGTGCGGCGGCGGGGATGCCCACTGCCCGGCAAGAGCTGCAACAGTACGCCGGGGGCCCCATTGTGGCGCTGCCCGCACACGAAGTGCGCGACACCCTGCAAAAGGTGCTGCTGGGCCAAGACCCCGAGACGGTGCTATTGCTTGCCGGTACCGGGGCCCTTTGCAATTTTGGGCTTGCCGGTGTGCGCTGGCCTTTGCCGCTTGCGCGCCTGCCGGCACAAATGCTGCTGCGCTGGTGGGGCCTTTTGCTTGCCTGCGGGGCGCGCAGCGCACCGGTGGTAGAGGCATTTGGGTTTTCGGCCGGGTTTGGCAGCGACCTTGCGCGGCTAAACCGGCTGTATTTCGCGCCCGTCCCCGGCACATTGGCACAGTTAAAGCTGCAACTGCGCGAGCCTCTGCCGCAGGATGCGGGCGAAGTGTTTGCGGCCTTTGCCGCACTGGACGAGCGCTTTGCACCGCGCCTTGCGCTGTATGAGGCCCTGCGCGAAAGCGGTGAGCCGTACACACTGGAAATGCTGGCTATTCGCCCGGCGTCTCTGCTTGCACTGGGGGTGCCCCAGCGCAAGGTGGCACCGCTGCGCGAATTGTTGCTGGATGCCGTGCTGCGGGGCCCGCAGTTAAACCGGTACGACAGCCTTGCCGCACTTGCAATGCAGCTTGCCCCGTTTGTTGGGGGTGGCAAGTGAAAGAGAACAGACCGGTCGATACTACTTATGTGGGCGTGCTGGACGGCGTGCGTGCGCTGGGCGTGCTGGCGGTGGTGTGGTTTCATTTTTGGCAACAGACCTGGCTGCGCCCGGTGGTAAAATTGCCGTTTACCGGCTGGCAGATGGACCTTGAATGGTTGCCACGCAGTGGTTATATTATGGTGGATTTACTGCTGGTGCTCAGCGGGTTTTGCCTGTTTTTGCCCGTTGCCCGCCAAATGGCGCAGGGGCAGGCAGGTGCGGGCCGTTTTGATGTGCGGGGGTTTTATCGCCGCCGCGCCGCGCGCATTTTGCCCAGCTATTACTTTTGCATTTTACTGATTCTATTTGCGGTGGTACTGCCCGCATGGCCGTACACCAACATGGCGGAGTTTTGGCGCGACCTGCTTGCAAGCCTGACGATGACCCGGACTTTTTTTGCCGAGACCTTCTTTTTTACCAAATTCAATGTGGTGCTGTGGACGGTTTGTATTGAAGTGCAGTTTTACCTGCTGTTCCCGTTGTTCGCCCGCGGGTTTGCACGGCGGCCGGTGGCCTTTGCCGCGTTGATGACCGGTGTTTCTGCGCTGGGGGCGGCGTTGCTGCTGGCCGGTGTGGGGGATTTGCGCTTTTGGCTCAACCAGCTGCCGCTGTTGCTGTGTGATTATGCGGCGGGCATGCTGGGGGCGGCGGCGTTTGTGCGCCTTGCCGCAGTGGGGCGCAGGCCGCTTGCGGTTTGGGGCTTTTCGGCCCTTGCCGTCGGCTGTATTTGGGGCATTTTGCGCATCGCGCGGCTGCAAGCCGCGGCACAGGAGCTACAAAGCAGTCAGCTGGTGCTGCGTTTCCCGCTCAGCATCCTGTTCGGCTGCCTGCTGGTGGCGCTGCCGCTGGCGGCCCGGCCACTGCGGGCAGTGTTTGACAACCGGGTCATGCGCTTTTTGGCGGGCATTTCGTTCAATTTATACATTTGGCACCAGTACCTTGCGGTGCTTTTGAAAAAACTGCATCTGCCGCCGTGGAGCGGCGAAGTGCCGCCGAACCAGACCGGCGATTTGCAGTGGCAGCACCGGTATGCCCTGCTGATTTGGGCCGCGGCATTTGCGGCGGCGCTGTTTGGCACCTATGTCATCGAGCGGCCGCTTGCGCGTTTGCTGCGCACAAAGGGTGCAAAGCCCGGCCCGGTCATCACGCGCGCCATTTAGGCGACACTTGCGCGAAACTTGCCGCAAATGGTATAATTAATTATCCTATTGCCGCATTTTTGGCGGCAGGCTGAAAAATAAATTGACCGGTACCGGGGCACAGGCTGTGGCCCGGCCGTTCTTGTGTAAAGGGGGCGCCCACAGGTGAAACAAGTGGTCGTCATAGGCGGCGGTGCCGCGGGCATGCTGGCCGCGGGCACCATGGCACGGCGCGGGCTGCATGTCACAGTAGTAGAGCATGCGGGCCGTACCTGCAAAAAAATACTGGTCACCGGCAAAGGCCGCTGCAACGTCACGAATAACAGCGACGGTGATACGGTGCAAAAAAATGTACTGTCCAACCCCAAGTTTTTGTATTCGGCGCTGCGGGCATTTACCCCGGCGGATACGATGGCGCTGTTTGAGGGGCTTGGGGTGCCGCTGAAGACCGAGCGCGGGCAGCGGGTTTTCCCGGTGAGCGACCGCGCGGCGGATATTGCCGATGCATTGGCCCAGTACGCACAGGGGTGCCACATTGTCAGCGGTAGTGCAAAACAAATTTTGACGGGTGAAAACGGCGCGGTAAACGGTGTGCTGCTGGATGACGGGCGGCAGCTTGCGGCAGATGCCGTGCTGCTTGCCACCGGTGGGTGCTCATACCCCGGCACCGGTTCTACCGGCGACGGATACCGCATGGCAAAGCAGCTTGGGCACACCGTCGTGCCACCCACGGCAAGCTTAGTGCCACTGACGGTGCCCGGCAAAGCGCTCGAGGAATGCCGCGCGATGATGGGGCTTTCGCTGCGCAATGTGCGGCTGACGCTGTTGCAGGGCGGCAAGACGCTATTTGCCGAGCAGGGTGAAATGCTGTTTACGCACTTTGGCATTTCGGGGCCGCTGGTGCTCTCTGCCAGCGCGTTTTTGCGCGCCGCAAATGCAAAGCCCGCCCGTGTGGTGATCGATTTAAAACCGGCGCTGGACGAAAAAACACTCTACCAGCGCATCACGCGTGATTTTGAAGAGTTTGTCAATAAAGATGCCGCCAACAGCCTAGGCAAACTGCTGCCGGCAAAAATGGTGCCAATACTGCTGGCACGCTGGGGGGTTGTACACGACAAAAAGGTGCACCAGATCTCCCGTGAAGAAAAGCAAAAGCTGGTGGAGCTGCTGAAAGGCTTTGAATTGCCGATTGCGGGCAAAGATGCCATCGAGCGCGCCGTGGTGACGGCGGGCGGCATTTCGGTGCGGCAGGTCGACCCAAAAACGATGGCGTCCAAGCTGGTGCCGGGGCTGTATTTTGCGGGCGAAGTGCTGGATGTGGACGCCTATACCGGCGGGTTTAACCTGCAAATTGCCTTTTCGACCGGTTATGTGGCAGCTACTCATATTCTTGAAGATGGAACGGGGGAACAACAATGATCCAGATCGCGATCGACGGCCCGTCCGGCGCAGGCAAAAGCTCGCTTGCAAAGCGGCTGGCCAAAGAGCTGGGCTATGTTTATGTGGATACCGGCGCGCTGTACCGCGCCATTGCGTTTGCGCTGCTTTCCGCCGGGGTTGACACGGGGGATGAGGCGGCCGTGCTGGGCAGTTTGCCAGGGATACACCCGGCGCTGCAATATCTGGATGGCGTGCAGCACGTGCTGGTGAATGGGCAGGACGTTTCAGGCAAAATCCGCACCGAAGAGGTGAGCATGGCGGCAAGCCGCGTGTCTGCTTACCCCGGTGTGCGCGATTTTTTGACCGAGACCCAGCGCGCGATTGCCCGTGAAAACAATGTATTGATGGACGGACGGGATATTGGCACGGTGATTTTGCCGGATGCGCAGATCAAGATATTTTTGACGGCCAGTGCAGAAGAGCGGGCCCGCCGCCGCACGCAGGAGTTACAACAAAAAGGGCAGAGCGCCGTGTATGAAGAGGTGCTGGCCGACATTCGCAAGCGCGATTACAACGACAGCCACCGTGCTGCGGCACCGCTGCGGCAGGCACCGAACGCCATTTTAGTGGATACCACCGGCTGCGAATTTGACGAAGCCTATGAAAAACTGTACACGCTCATCAAGGGGAGGCTGGCGCAATGATTTACTGGATCGCCGTACTCATTGCATGGGTCGTGTTTCACATCCCTTACCGCATCCGCACCATCGGGCGCGAAAACCTGCCCAAAGACCGCGGGTATGTGCTGTGCCCCAACCACCTGTCGGCCATTGACCCGGTGTTTGTGGTGCTGGCCCGTTTTTGGGGCAAAAAAATGTGGGTCATGGCAAAGGAAGAACTGTTTCACAACCCCATTATCGCGTGGGTTTTTCGCCATGTGGGGGTGTTCCCCGTGGCGCGCGGGCGGGGTGACCGCTCGGTGCTGGACGGCGCAATCGAATCGGTGCGCGCCGGAAGAGGGATGCTGATCTTCCCCGAAGGCACCCGCAACAAAGAGGGCACGGGGCTGCTGCCGCTGAAAAGCGGTGCGTTTGTTGTGGCGGCCGCCGCCAATGCGGATATCGTGCCGTGCCGCATCATCTACAAGGGAGGGCACCAGCATTTGTTCTGCACGGTGACGGTGATTTTTGGCCAGCCGATCCCGATTGAAAGTCTGGGCCTTGGTGGGGAACACCCAGCTAGCAAACTGCGCGAAGCCAAAAAGGTGCTGGCGGGCCGGCTGGAAGAGCTGTACGAGCAAAACCGGCGCTACGAATAAGGAGTTTCTATGGAAATCATACTGGCAAAAACCGCGGGCTTCTGCTTTGGCGTTGACCGCGCAGTGCGCATGACCGAGCAACTTGCCGCAGGCAAAAACAAAGTGGCGACACTGGGCCCGCTGATCCACAACCCCCAGTGCGTGGCGGCACTGGAAGCACAGGGGGTCGTCACTGCAAACAGCCCCGCCGATGTGCCGCCGGGGTATGAGGTGGTGATTCGCAGCCACGGTGTTGGCGAGGATGTGTATGCCGAGCTGGCGCAGCGGGGCCTGAGCGTACAGGATGCCACCTGCCCGTTTGTCACTAAGATTCACCGCATTGCGCAAAAAGCGGGGCAAGAGGGCGCACTGCTGCTGATTGCGGGGGATAAAAACCACCCGGAAGTGCAGGGTATTGTGGGCCATGCGCACGGCGAAGTGTTCGTTTTTGCAGGCCTGCCGGAGCTTGAAGCGTTTTCCACACCGGAAAATTGCACAAAACCGGTGTTCGTGGTGGCGCAAACAACTTTCGAAGTTACAAAATGGTTAGAAAGCACAAAGTTTATAAAAAAAGTATATACAAGCCCGCAGATTTTTGATACAATATGTAATGCAACGTGGGCGAGGCAGCAGGAGGCGGAGGAGCTCGCGCGCCGGTGCGATCTTGTGGTCGTCATCGGTGGGCGACACTCCTCCAATACCCAGAAGCTGGCCGCCGTCGCTGGCAGGCATTGCAGGGTGCTCGCGGTTGAGACCGCGGCGGAGCTCACCGCAGGTGATTTTGCCCGGGTAACGCGTGTTGGCGTAACAGCGGGGGCCTCAACGCCATCGTCTGTAATTGAGGAGGTACTTAACAAGATGAGCGAGGTAGTACAAAACGAAGAGATGAGCTTTGAGGAGATGATTGATCAATCCTTGAAGCCGGTCTTCAACGGCAAGGTCGTAACCGGTATCGTCACCGGCGTCTCTCCGAGCGAAATCACTGTGGATATCGGCACAAAGCAGACTGGTTTTGTGTCCGCTTCCGAATGGTCTGAGGACCCCACAGTTAAGCTGGAGGATGCGGTGAAGAAGGGTGACGAGCTGGAACTCGTTGTCATCAAGGTTAATGACCAGGAAGGCACCGTCGCCCTCTCCAAAAAGCGCTTCGAAGCCAAAGCCGGCCGGGCTGAGGTCGAAAAAGCACTTGAGGACGGCACTGTTCTCGACGCGACGGTCGCCGAGGCGGTCAAGGGTGGCCTTGTGGCATACGTCAAAGGTGTCAAGGTCTTTATTCCCGCATCGCAGGCTTCTCTGCGCCGCGGCGAAGACCTCAGCGGTCTGGTCAAACAGCCCGCCCGCATCAAGATTATCGAGTGCAGCGGTCGCCGTGTAATCGGTTCGATCCGTGCAGTCCTTTCTGAAGAGCAGGAAGGCAAGAAAGAAGAGTTCTGGTCGCAGGCCGAAGAGGGCAAACACTACAAAGGTGTTGTCAAAAACCTCACCGATTACGGCGCGTTTGTCGATATCGGTGGCGTGGATGGTCTGGTGCACATCTCCGAGCTTTCGTGGGATCGCATCAAGCACCCGAGCGAAGTGGTAAAAGTCGGCGAGGAAGTTGACGTTTACATTAAGAGCCTTGACCGCGAAAACGGCAAAGTTTCGCTGGGTTACAAAAAGACCGAGGATAACCCTTGGGAGCGCCTGCGCAACGATTACCCGGTAGGCAGCGTGTTTACCGCACCGGTGGTTTCCATCACCAAGTTTGGCGCATTCGTGCGTGTACTGCCCGGCATTGACGGCCTGGTACACATCAGCGAGATCTCAAACGAGCGTGTGGAAAAAGTCAGCGACGTGCTGAAAGTGGGCGATGAGGTCACTGTAAAGCTGATCGAAGCTGACTTTGAAAAGCACCGTGTTGGCCTGTCGATGAAGGCAGCTTTGGAAGAAAACACTGCTGAAGAGACCGACGCCGAGTAAGTTTTAACAGAATAACATGCGGCCCTGCAATAAAATGCAGGGCTGCTTTTTTGTTGTGGTGAATGATACTATCAAGAGCAACGCTTAAGGGGAAAAAAGAAGTTCATGCAAGACTTTGGTAGAATGGAGTTGGAACGCAACCAAAATTGTACACTTTATTCTAACTTCAAAAAAGCGCAAAACAGGACACTTTCAACAGACCTTCAAACGAACGACCTTACTTATTGCCTCCCCTTGGCGTTGTAGCCACTGGGCCCGGCGGCGTTGCGCGGCGTACGGGTGCACAGGGCAAAAAGTGTGCGGCATGGCAAATGCCCGGCACAGATGCGGGGTGGGCGCTGCTGCCCATACAATAAAAAAAGAGCTGCCCTGCACCAGGCGGCTCTTTTTCTTTTTTCGTTGCGACCAACCCGTAAGCCGGGTTCTGTATTAAACGACGATCTATCTTGTCCCCGCGTCGCCGCGGGGCTCACGCCACCTCTTGAAAGCACGCGGGGCACGTATCGCTTTCGTATCGGGTGTTGCTTCTGGTAGGGTTTACATAGCCGGTACGTTGCCGCACCGCTGGTGAGCTCTTGCCTCGCCTTTCCATCCTTACCGCCCAAAGGGCGGCGGTCTATTTCTGTTGCACTATCCCTAGGGTCGCCCCCGGCTGCCGTTAGCAGTTACCATTCCCCTGTGAAGCCCGGACTTTCCTCACAAAAGGGCAAAACCCTTTTGCGCCGTCGTATGAGTTGCTCGCAAAAAAATCAATCACTCAACGGGTTACCCGCGGCGTCGGTGGAAATTTTGCCGGTCAAGATCAAAATTCCCTCCACAAAGCCCCAAATCGAGCTGGGCACGCCGCAGCAGAGCACAAACAGAATGACCTGCCAAATGCCCTTTTCGTTGTAGCCAAGGTAAAAATTGTGCACGCCCAGACCGCCAAGAAAAATACCAAGCAGCCCTGCGGCAACACGGTTTTTGCTGACAGTTGCCATTGGCGCGGCGGGCCGCGCGCCCTGGCGGTTGGTCAGCGGCGAACCGCAATTTGTGCAATAAATTGCAAGTTCATCCGTAGGGTGGCCGCAGCGTGGGCAAAAATTGTACCCGTTGCCGGAAGGTACCCCGCAACTGGTGCAGACGTTATTCCCCTCGCCGATCTCACGGCCGCAATTTCGACAAAACATGGCTTCAACGCCCCCTGTAAATCAATTACGTTACAGCATGCGGCACCAACAGCTCACCGCGCATTTCAGTATAGCATAAAGCAATGCGGCGGGCAACAAAGGTGACAGTTTTTATCAAAAAAATTGTAAAAAATACTGTTTTGGCGGTTGTAATCAAAAACAAATGCTTTTATAATAAGTACATTCGTGCGCTGTTCGTGTATAGTTATAAAAACCGCGTTTGTCAAGGCTGGTTTTGGCAATTATTTTTTGGCACAATTTGTACCAGAAATACCGGTACAAATTGAAAAACAGCGTGCACAACAGTTTGGGAGGGGAAAGCAATGTTTCAAAACGCATATCTTGGGAAAGTATATGCACAGGTCGCTGCCCGCAATGAGGGGCAGCCGGAATTTTTACAGGCGGTCACCGAGGTGTTGGAGTCGCTGCAAACGGTGGTGGGCGAACGCCCGGAGCTGGAGCAGTGGGGTGTTTTAGAGCGCATGTGCGAGCCGGAGCGCATGATCCAGTTTCGCGTTGCATGGGTGGACGATGCGGGCCGCGTACAGGTGAACCGGGGCTACCGCTGCCAGTTTAACTCTGCCATCGGGCCTTATAAAGGCGGGCTGCGGCTGCACCCCAGCGTCAACGCGTCGGTCATCAAGTTTTTGGGTTTTGAACAAACTTTTAAAAACAGCCTGACCGGCCTGCCGATGGGCGGTGGCAAAGGTGGCAGCGATTTTGACCCCAAGGGCAAAAGTGACGGTGAGGTAATGCGGTTTTGCCAAAGTTTCATGACCGAGCTGTACCGCCATATCGGCCAGTTTACCGATGTGCCCGCCGGGGATATTGGCGTGGGCGCACGGGAGATCGGATATTTGTTTGGGCAGTATAAGCGGCTGACCGGCGAGTACAGCGGCGTGCTGACCGGCAAGGGCCTTGCCTATGGCGGCAGCCTGGTGCGCACGCAGGCCACCGGGTATGGCCTGTGCTATTTGGTGCAGGAAATGCTGAAAACCATAAAGAGCGAAAGCTTTGAGGGCAAGGTGACCGTGATCTCCGGCAGCGGCAATGTGGCCATTTACGCCTGCGAAAAAGCGCAGGCACTGGGTGCAAAAGTGGTCGCAATGAGTGATTCTGCCGGCTATATATACGACAAAAACGGCATTCAGCTTGAGGTCGTCAAGCAGATCAAAGAGGCCCGCCGCGGGCGCATCCGCGAATATCTTGATGTGGTGCCGGGCGCACAGTACCACGAGGGGTTTGCGGGCATTTGGCAGATCCCGTGTGACATCGCGCTGCCCTGTGCCACCCAAAACGAAATTGATGAAACTGCCGCGCATGCGCTGATTGCAAACGGGGTGCTGGCGGTGGGTGAGGGCGCCAACATGCCCAGTACCTTGCAGGCCACACATGCATTTTTGAATGCCGGGGTGCTGTTTGCGCCGGCAAAGGCGGCAAATGCAGGCGGCGTAGCCACCAGCGGGCTGGAGATGAGCCAGAACAGCCTGCGCCTTTCGTGGACGTTTGACGAGGTGGATGAAAAGCTGAAAGAGATCATGACCGGCATTTTCCACAATGCATATGGCGCAAGCCGGGCTTGCGGCTGCGAGGGCAACCTTGTGGTAGGGGCCAATGTGGCCGGTTTTGTAAAGGTGGCGGATGCCATGCTGGCACAGGGCATTGCCTACTAAAAAATATCTGCTGCGACAAGTTCTTGCTACAGGGGTGGCACAGCTGTTTTAAATCTGGTATAATAAAACCCGCGCACCGCAGGCAAAAAGCCTGTGTGGTGTGTGGGTTTTTGTATGTTTTATGACAAAAGGGGGGTGCCCATGCAGCTCAATTACACGGTGTCTTTGGCTGATGAGGGTGCCCGGTTGTCCGATTTTTTACGCCGCAGGGGGCTTACCTCAGGCCTGATCCGCGGCATTAAATATCAAAACGGCGGCATGATGGCGGACGGCCGCCCTATTCACACCAACGAGCGGTTGCAGGCAGGGCAAAAAATTTGCATCACCCTGCCGCCCGAGCCCCCGACCAGTGTGCCGCCCGAGCCAGTGCCGCTGAATATTGTTTACGAAGATGAGTTTGCCGTGGTGATCGATAAGCCCGCCGGGCTATTGGTGCACCCCTCCGCCCCCGGCAGTAACGGCACACTGGCAAATGGCTGGTGTGCGCTGATGGCGCAGCGGGGTACCCCCGGCCCGTTTCGGCCGGTCAACCGCATCGACCGCAATACGTCCGGGCTGGTGCTGGCGGCAAAAAACAGCTTTGCCGCGGCCTACCTTGCCCGGCGGGTCGATAAGGTCTACTGGGCGGTTGCCGAGGGCATTTTGCCAATTGGCAAAGGGCAGATCGATTTGCCGATCGACCGGCAGGAGGGCAGCATTATCTGCCGCACGGCGGGCGGCACCGGGCGTACGAGCCTTACGGTATACGAGGCCCTTGCAACAGCCGGCGGGCACACGCTGCTGCGTGTGATACCGGTCACCGGGCGCACCCACCAGATACGGGTGCACTTTGCCGCGCTGGGCTACCCGCTTGCCGGGGATGACCTGTATGGCGGCAGCCGCGCGCTGATTAGCAGGCAAGCGCTGCACGCCGGCAAGATGCGGTTTGCTATCCCGCTAAAGGAAAACCCGGTTGAAGTTTGTGCCGGTTTGCCTGCGGATTTTTGCGCACTGCTTGCAGCCACAGGGCTGCCGCGCCCAATAATGGTATAAAAAACACAGCGTAATGGCAAGACCGTGAAAAAGCTGTGAAAAAAGTTACAAAAAGATTGCAGAACCCCTGTTTTTCGATATAATGAAATTAATATTGTATTTTTATATCCTAAAATAAGGAACAGGGCGGCGCTTAGATCATGGAGTGAGGTGAAACGGGCTGAACCAGACAGAGTATCATGTGCGCGCAAGGCAGAGCACGAGAAAATACCCCCGTGGCCGATGGGGCCGGCTGCGCAGACATACGTTTCAACTGAGGACATTTTTGGGTCGGCTGTTTTACCAGATAGGGGCCACTGCGGAATACGATGCGGTGTTGTTTGGCCGCACGGTAAAGCATGTGGCACGGTTAATCGGCCTGTTTATTGCAACGCTTACCGCGCCGCTTTTTCGGCAGCTGGCCTATGCATTGCAAACAGCGTGGGCCGATTTAACGGCCCCGCTGCGTCAGGTGCACAGCGGGATGCGGCATATCCGCGAAATGGTTGCAGAGGAAAAACGGCATGGCCCTGGCCATACCGCAACACTGACATGGCGGTATTTCCGCAGCGGGGTGCGCGAGTACGGCCACCTTGCCAAAAACCTGTTTTATTACCTGCTGCCGCTGGGGGCGGGCGCTGTGTTTGTGTTTACGGTGACACAGGTACTGCAAAACCCGTTTGCCCTGCGGGTGGAATACAAGGGGCAACTGGTGGGTTATGTGGAGCAGGAAGAAGTGTACGAAGAGGCCGCCCGCGCACTGCAAAACCAGCTCGTCTATACCGGGCAGGACCAAGAGTGGGAGATTACCCCCAGCTTTACGGTGGCAGCGGCCCACCCGGATGAACTTTCTGACAGCCAGACACTGGTCAACTCGATTCTGCGCAGTTCCGGTGCGGAGATCACCGAGGCGATTGGGTTTTATGTGGGCAACACATTCTATGGCGCAACGACCGATGAAGATAGCCTGAAACAGGCTATCGAAGAACTTAAAGCGCCGTATTATACCCAATACCCCGGTGCTGAAATTTCGTTTGTTGAAGACGTAAAGCTGAAAAAGGGTGTTTATCTGACCGAGAGCCTTGTAAATTACAGCAAGCTGGAAGAATTGCTGACCAGCCAGGTGCAGGGTCAGCGCAGTTACACCATCCAGTCTGGTGATACCCCGTGGAAGATCGCGGGTGAAAACGACATTACGCTGGATGATCTGTATGCGCTGAACCCGGTGCTGGATAACGGCAACAATATGCCAATTGGGGAACAGCTGGTCATCGGCCAGGCGGTACCGTTTTTGCAGGTCAAAGCGATTGTCACCAGTGTGGAGCGCGAGACGATCCCGTTTGAGACCGAGACCGATTACGACACCAGCCTTGGGTTTGGCCAGCAGCGCGTGGTGCGCGAGGGTGTCGAGGGCCAGAAAGACGTCACTTACCAGTCGGTCTATGTGGGCGGGCAACTTGCCAGTAAGACCTCGGTGGGCGACCCGGTGATTGTCAGCCAGCCGGTTTCGGCACAGGTCAAGCAGGGCGTTTACATGACGAGCGATGGCGTCGTCATTAAGCCGGGCAATGGGATACTGATGTTCCCGATCGGCGCGGGCTATAAAGGTATGAGCCGCGGCTACAACGGCCCGCTGCTGCCTGCCCATAACGGGCTGGACCTCAGAGGTTTCGTGGGTACCCACATCTATGCGGCACAAAGCGGGCGGGTGATTTATGCCGGCCAGACGCGCGGTGGGTATGGTATTCATGTCATTATCGACCACGGCGGCGGGCTGCAAACGCTGTACGGCCACTGCAGCGGGCTTGCGGTGTCGTATGGCGAGGTGGTCAAGCAGGGCCAGCTGATTGCGTATCTTGGCTCCACAGGCTGGTCTACCGGGCCGCACTGCCACTTTGAAGTGCGGGTCAACGGGGTTGCGCGCGACCCGATGAATTATCTTGGGTAACCAATAAATGGAAAATAAAACCATGAAAGTTTTGCGAAAACCTTGCCTCGCTTTTTAAAATGAGTATAATAAAATAAGTTACAAGCAGTGGCGGGCCGGTGACGGCCCGCACTGTTGTTCTATGATGCAGGCCCTGCAGGTACCCTTTGTTTTCGCTTTTTTCAAAAGGTGGCGCGGGGTGCACCGTTGGCTGAGGCTGTGGCGTATGGGCAGCAAGCGGCGTGATTGCCGGCCAACAATGCAAAAAAAGCGGTGCCCTGCAGCGGTGCTGCGAAAACAGGAGGTGCGGAACATGATACAGGCGGCAGACCATAAGCACACATCGGCCACCGCTCGTCCGTTCAAAAACCGCTTTTCCATCTGGGCGTGGCAGACCAAAGGGCTGCTGGGACAATTGTTTTATAAATTAGGTGAAGCGGCCGAATATGACCTTGTTCGGTTTGCGCGCATTTTAAAAACGGTCGGTTTTTTATTGGCCGCATTGCTGGGGCGCCCGCTGGCCCGCCTTGGGCAAGGTGTTTTGCTGGGGCTGCATACGGTGTGGGAGGACCTCACCGCGCCGTTTCGGCGGCTGCGCAGGGGCGCTGTAAATATGCGCACGCTGGTGGCGGATGAAAAGCAAAACGGCCTTTGGCATGCATTGCGGCTGGGGCTGCGCTATTTTGGCAGCGGGGTACGCCGGTATGCTTATCTTGGGCGTAATTTTTTGTATTATCTGCTGCCGCTGGCCGCAGGCGCGGTATTTGTGTTTACCGTAAGCACTACATTGCAAAAAAACTTTGCACTTGCGGTAAAATATAATGACCGGTTGGTGGGGTATGTCACACAGGAGGCTACTTATGAGGAAGCCTCCCGCATGGTGCAGGGCCAGATCGTCTACACTGGCGACGAGCAAAAGTGGCAGTTGACCCCCAGCTTTACGATTGCCACCGCGTCAACGGGCGAAGTGAGCGATACGCAGACGCTGGCAAACGCAATTTTGGAAAATTCCGGTGCGGAGATCACGCAGGCAGTAGGGCTTTATGTGGACGATGTGTTTTACGGCGCCACCACACAGGGCGACCAGCTGGCGGCGGCGATCAATGCAATCAAAGCCCCCTACGAGGCGGAAAACCCGGACGGTCAGGTGGAATTTGTGCAAAAGGTGGAGCAGCGCAGCGGCATCTATCTGACCCAGAGCGTGGTGGATTATGCCAAGCTGGAAAAGCTGCTGAACCAGGAAGTAGAGGGCCAGCGCACCTATACGATCGCTTCGGGCGACACCCCGTGGAAGATCGCGGGTGAAAACGGCATCACGCTGGATCAATTGTATTCGCTGAACCCGATACTGGACAACGGCAACAACATGCCGGTGGGCGAACAACTGGTCATTGGGCAGTCGGTGTCTTTCTTACAGGTCAAGGTGGTCAAAACACAGATAGAGCAGCAGGCCATCCCTTACAAAACAGTAAAGACCAATGATAACTCGCTGGCCTTTGGCAAGACCAAGGTGACGCAGGAAGGCGTCAATGGCTTGCAGCAGGTCACTTACCAGTACACCTATGTGGATGGTAAGCTGACAGACAGGACCGCGATGGGCGATGTGGTCGTTTTGTCAGAGCCGGTCGAAGAGGATATTTCGGTCGGTACCTATGTGTCGTCCAGCGGTGTGAGCTTTGTACCCAGCGGCGGCGGGTCGATGATCTTCCCCATTGGCCCCGGGTTCCATTACATGAGCCGCGGCTTTACCGGGGTCAGCGCGCATAACGGGCTGGACCTGTGCGGCGGGTATGGTACGCCAATCTATGCCGCACAAAGCGGTGTTGTCGTTTATGCCAGCGCTACCAGCGGCGGGTATGGGCGTCATGTCATTATTGACCACGGCGGTGGAATGCAGACGCTGTATGGCCACTGCAGCAGCCTTGCTGTCAGTGCGGGCCAGACCGTCAGCCAGGGCCAGGTGATCGCCTATATGGGCAGTACCGGCAATTCGACCGGTAACCACTGCCACTTTGAGGTCATTATCAACGGCACCCGCGTGAACCCCGCGCCGTACATTGGTATGGGCTAAGTTTTCGAATACAGGCGCAGGCCGCAAAACCAACACGGTTTTGCGGCCTGCTTTTTGCTGGGGCGCCGCTGCGGTGGCAGGCGTTGGCAAAATCAGTTCTCATGAAATTGTTACTTTTCATTGCCGGGCAAAGATGGTATAATAAAACAGGTTTTAGAACAACAACGGCAAAACAGCCGGGAAAACAGAGAGATTACTTGCCTGAAAAAAGGGGAGTTTAGGATATTGAAGAAATTTGTGGTGAATGGTGGCCACCCGTTGCTGGGTGAAGTCACTGTCAGCGGTGCCAAAAATGCGGCGGTTGCCATTTTGCCGGCAACCATTTTGGCTGCGGGAAAGTGTATTATTGAAAACCTGCCGAACATCAGCGATGTGGCAACCTCGGTAGAAATTCTGCACGAGATGGGTGCCACCATCCGCATGATCGACAAATCGACGTTGGAAATCGACACCTCACGCATTGTGGCGACCGATGTGCCGGCCGAAATGAGCCGTCAGATGCGTGCGTCCTATTATTTTCTGGGGTCACTGCTGGGCCGGTTTGGCGCGGGGTGTGTTTCCATGCCGGGCGGCTGCAACCTTGGCACCCGCCCCATCGACCAGCATTTAAAAGCATTCAGTGCGCTGGGGGCAAGCTATACGGTTGAGTATGGCATGATCCGTGTCAACGCGGATGGCCTGAAAGCAGAACATATTTTCTTTGACACGGTTTCAGTGGGGGCTACCATCAATGCCATGCTGGCTGCGGTGCGGGCCGACGGGCTGACCGTGCTGGAAAATGTGGCCAAAGAGCCGCATATTGTGGATGTGGCAAACTTTTTGAACACGATGGGTGCCGATGTGCGTGGCGCCGGTACCGATGTAATTAAAATTCGCGGCGTGCAGGAGATGCACGGCTGCACGTATTCCATCATCCCGGACCAGATCGAAGCGGGCAGTTACATGGTGGCGGCCACCATCACCCGTGGCAATGTGCTGATCCGCAATATCATCCCGAAACACCTTGAGCCGATCACCGCAAAGCTGGAAAAGGCGGGTGCTACCATTGAGGAATATGACGATTCGATTCGTGTGTTCTGTGTGGGCGATATTGAGCCGCTGAACATCAAAACAATGCCGCACCCCGGGTTCCCCACCGACATGCAGCCGCTGATGGCGGTGCTGCTCAGTGTAGCCAAGGGCACGTCCATCATCACAGAGGGCATTTGGGAAAACCGCTTCCGCTATGTGGATGAACTGGTGCGCATGGGCGCGAATATTCAGGTCGACAGCCGTGTGGCGGTGATCGAAGGCGTGCCGGAGTTGCAGCCTGCCCCGGTGCGCGCCACCGACTTGCGGGCCGGTGCGGCGCTGGTCGTTGCGGCGCTGGCCGCAAACGGCACGTCGGAGATCGAAGAGATCAGCCACATTGAGCGCGGCTATGAAGACCTGGTGGGCAAATTGCGCGGGCTGGGCGCCGACATCAAAAAAATTGAGATCCCCGAAGAGCGGCTGCGGCAGGCGTTATAATACTGCGGGCTGCGGGGCAAAACAGCCATGACAGCCGGCCAGGCCTGCGGCACTACCGCAAGCGGGCCGGTTTTTGTATCATGGTAACAAGCAGAAAAAGGGGCGCCTTATGGCAATTTTTCTTTCACTTTATTCCGGGTCGTCCGGCAACTGCGCGCTGGTGGGCGAGCAGGGCCGTTACCTGTGCGTGGATATGGGCAAAAACTGCAAAACCACCCTTGCCGCGCTGGCACAGGCAGACGTCGACCCGCAAGAGCTTGCGGGCATCTTGGTGACGCACGAGCATACCGACCACACCAAAGGCCTTGAGGTGTTTTTAAAGCGTTACCATCTGCCGGTGTACGGCTCTGCCGGCACGCTGGATTACCTTGCGCTGCACGGCATGGTGCCCGCCGGGGCCGATTTGCGCGTACTGCGCGAGGGGGAAGAGGACATCGAGGGATTTGGGGTGCGCTCGTTTCACACCAGCCACGATGCCGCCGACTGCCGTGGGTTTCGCATTGTGCTGCCCTCCGGCCGCGTTGCGGCCATGGCGACCGACCTTGGCATTGTGACTGACGAGGTGCTGGGCGGGCTGCTGGGGGCCGACCTTGCCATACTGGAGGCGAACTACGACCCGGTAAAATTGCGCACCGGCCCCTACCCTTACTACTTAAAGGCGCGCATTGCCTCACAGCAGGGGCATTTGTGCAACGAAGAGACCGGCAGCGCGCTGGTGCAGTTGCTGGCCGAGGGGTGCGAGCGGTTTGCGCTGTGCCACTTAAGCCAGGAGAACAACACCCCGCATCTTGCGATGGAGGCGGTGACGCAGGCATTTATTGCCGCCGGCAGTATGCCCGGGCAAGACGGGTTGCTACAGGTGCTCTCGCGCAGCAGCGTCACCCCGGCCATTCATTTTTAAAAGGGGGCAGCGATGCAGCGTGTGACATTGATCTGTGTGGGCAAACTGGGGCAGGCCTTTTTGCAACAGGGCTGTGACGAGTACACAAAACGGCTGTCCGCCCTTTGTAAGTTGCAGGTGGTCGAACTGCCGGAGGAGACCATTCACGAAAAAGCGGCCAGTGACAAGGTGGTTGAAAAAGCACTGGAAAAAGAGGGCGAACGCATCCTTGCCGCGCTGCCCAAAGGGGCGGCACTGGTGGCGCTTTGCATTGAGGGCAAATTGCTCAGCAGTGAACAGCTGGCGGCATTTTTTGCCGAGCGCGCGGTGGCGGGTGAGGGCGAGATCGCGTTTGTTATCGGTTCGTCGCACGGCATTGCGCCCGCAGTAAAGGCGGCCGCGGCGCTAAAACTCTCGATGAGCCGCATGACCTTCCCGCACCAACTGGCAAGGTTGCTCTTGCTCGAGCAGGTGTACCGCGCATTGTCGATCAACGCGGGGTCGAAATACCACAAATAACGGCGCGATGGCGCGGGGGTGGCAGATGACAGGGCACACACGTACTAGCCCGGTAGAAAACTACCGGCATAACCGCAAACTCAGCCTGCGGCAGATGAAACTAAGCGAAGCGGGCGGCATTGTGCTGCCGTTTGACGAGCAGGGCTTTGTGCTGGACCAGCGGCTGCTGGGCGCTTACCGCATGGGCCGCGGGGCCGATACCGCCGCCTGTGGCTGCGGCTGGGTGGCGTGCTACAACGCACTGCGTTTGCTGGGGCGCCCGCTGCCGCCGGCATCGGTCATCAAGGCACTGGAGCACGACTTCGTTTTTGGCGGGCGCATGGGCACCCGCACGGCGGCGATTCCATTATTTTTTATGCAGCGCGGCTTTCGGGTCGAAGCGCACGCCACACTGGCCGCCGCACAGCGCGATGCACAGGGGGCGGCGGCAAATATTATTTATTATCTCCGCGGGCGGCACCCCAGCGCGCACTTTGTTGCGTTTACCGGCAAGGTGGGCGAAGCTGCCGACGGGCAGCCGCTTTACCGCTTTTACAATTCGCTGTCGGTGCCGGTGCTGCCCTGCCGTGCCCCGGCGGGCGAAACAGGCAGCTTTTTTTGTGCGGGCGGCACCGCGGGGGACCTGCGCACCCTGCCGGGTTTACTTGCGCCGGAATACCCGGTGTTCAAGCTGGTGTTCAGCATTTACCGGCAGTGACGGTGCTTTAAACGGCACGCGAGAAACCATGATAAAAAATAACAGCGACACCGGGCACGGCAAACAAAAGCCGATCCCCTGTGTCGCTGTTTTGCTGTTACTGAAAAAACGCCCCAAAGCTGCTAGTTGCTGTGCCAGTACTTGCGGTCTAAGTTGCGGTACTGAATTGCCTCACTCACATGCGCGCTGTCGATCTGCTCGGCACCGTCCAGGTCTGCAATCGTGCGGCTGACCTTTAACACCCGGTCGTAGGCCCGGGCAGAAAGCCCCATTTTTTCAAATGCCAAGCGCAACAGCCGGTCGGCTGCCGGGGTGGGGGTGCAATAGCGGCGCAGCAGTTTTGGGGTCAACTGCGCGTTGCAGCTGATGCCGTGCGCCGCATAGCGCTGTTGCTGGCGCTGGCGTGCGGCGGTCACTCTTGCCAAAATGGCACTGCTGGTTTCGCCCGCCGCCGTGCCCGCAAGGGCATCGTAATCCACCGGTGGCACTTCTACATGTAGGTCAATGCGGTCCAGCAGCGGGCCCGAAATGCGCTGTAAATACCGCTCAATCGCAAACGGGGTGCAGGTGCACGCGCGGGTCGGGTGCCCAAAATAGCCGCAGGGGCAGGGGTTCATCGCGGCTACCAGCATCAGCCTGCTGGGGAAGGTGGAGCTTGCCGCTACTCGGCTGATGGTCACTTTGCCGTCCTCAATGGGCTGGCGCAAAATTTCCAGCGCGTCGCGCCGAAACTCGGGCAGTTCATCTAAAAACAACACCCCGTTGTGGGCAAGGCTCACTTCACCCGGGCGCGGTGTGGTACCGCCGCCCGCAAGGCCCATGGTGGAGACCGAATGGTGCGGGCTGCGAAACGGGCGCTCGTGCATTAAACCGGTACCGCGCGGCAGCTGACCGGCAATGGAATAAATTTCGGTGATCTCAATGGCTTCCTCCCGCGTCAGCGGCGGCAAAATAGAGGGCAGGCGCTTTGCCAGCATGGATTTGCCGGTGCCCGGAGGGCCAATCAACAAGGCGTTGTGGTGGCCGGCCGCGGCAATCTCCAGCGCGCGGCGTGCCTCCGGCTGGCCGCGCACATCGGCAAAATCCGGCCCGGCGGGGGCAAACAGGGCAGCAAAAGGCTGGGGCTGCGTTGTGCCGAGTTTACTTTCACCCCGCAAATGGGCGGCAAGCTGGGCGACGGAAGACACACCGTAAACGGCAATATCTTCTACCACGGCGGCCTCGGCGGCATTGTCGGCCGGGACAAACAGCGCTTTGATGCCATTTGCCCGCGCAGCCAGCGCCATGGGCAGCACGCCGTTGATGCTGCGCACCCCGCCGTCCAGCGAAAGCTCGCCCAAAAACGCGCAGTCCGCCGCAGGGGTAGGCAGCTGGCCAGCCGCCGCAAGGATGGAAAGCAGTACCGGCAAATCGTAAATGGGGCCCGTTTTTTTAATGTCCGCCGGGGCAAGGTTCACCGTGATGCGGCTGACAGGGTAAGTGAACCCGGTGTTTTTCAGCGCACTGCGCACCCGGTCTTTTGCCTCTTTGACCGCGTTGTCCGGCAGGCCCACCAGCTCAAAAGTGGGCAGCCCACCCGACAGGTCGGCCTCGACAGTCACGACAAAGCCGTCCAGCGCAAAACAACCAAGGCTTGTGATTTTTGCATACAATAGTGTGGCCCCCCTTGTACCGGTATAAAATGGTTTATCCTTATGATACCGGGCCGGGTGGAGGAATGCAAGCCCGTTTTATGCGCAAAGCGGCCCGCGGCGGTGCTGCAAAGGGGCAGCGCTTTTCTGTTTTTTTTAAAGTTTAATTCAAAATTCTGTAAAAAAAGCACAATCAAATGTCATTTCAGTCAACATTTCTTAACGTAACTGAAACTTTACTCTTTTAGGCGAAAGGATTATAATAGTAGGGTCAGAGAAGGGCACAGGCCCGCCACGGGCAGCCCCCAAGCGCCGCAGAAATGGCGCAAAATAGAAAGCAGGCAGGTGCATAACATGGTGATGGAAGAATATAGCCGCTGGCTCAAACGTGCAACGGAAGATGAAGACCTGATTCCTGAACTGCGCTCGATTGAGGGAAAAGAAGAAGAGATCCGCGACCGGTTTGCGGTCAGTTTGGAGTTTGGCACCGCGGGGTTGCGCGGCGTGATCGGCGCGGGCACAAACCGCATGAACATTTATACGGTTCGCCAGACGACGCAGGGCCTGGCGGCGTATTTGAAAAAGCAAAAAAAGCACGCGCGGGTGGCCATTTCGTATGACAGCCGCAATAAAAGCAAACTGTTTGCCCGCACGGCGGCCGAGGTACTGGCGGCCAATGGTATTAAGGCGTACATTTACAAAACGCTGATGCCCACCCCCATGCTGTCGTATGCGGTGCGCAAACTGAAATGCGATGCCGGTATTATGATCACGGCCAGCCACAACCCCGCAAAGTATAACGGGTACAAGGCGTATGGGCCGGACGGCTGCCAGATGACCAATGAGGCCGCTGATGCCGTGTATGCCGAAATTGGCCGCACCGACCTGTTTAGCGATGTGCGCACAATGGAGTTTGACAAAGGGATACAAGAGGGCATCATTGAGTACATCTCCAGCGAGGTGGTCGAGCGGTATTACACCCGTGTGCGCGAAATGAGCGTGCGCCCCGGTGTGTGCCGCGGCACCGGCCTCAAACTGGTGTACACCCCACTAAACGGTACCGGCAATCTACCGGTGCGCCGCATTTTGGCGGATATCGGGGTAGATGATATTACGGTGGTACCCGAGCAGGAACAACCGGATGGCAATTTTACCACCTGCCCGTACCCCAACCCCGAAATTCGCGAAGCGTTGCAGCTTGGCCTTGACCTTGCCAAAAAGACCGGTGCCGACCTGTTGCTCGCCACCGACCCGGACGCCGACCGCGTGGGCATTGCCGTAAAGGACGGTGCCGATTACCTGCTTTTGACCGGCAATGAAGTGGGTGTGCTGTTGCTGGATTACATCTGCAAGGGCCGCATTCAGGCGGGCACCATGCCCAAAGACCCCGTTTATGTGCGCAGCATCGTCACCACTTCGCTGGCAGATAAAGTGGCCGAAAGCTATGGCGTTTCCACCATAAAGGTGCTCACCGGGTTTAAATACATCGGCGAGACGATTTTGCACCTCGAAGAAAAGGGTGAAGAGGACCGTTTTCTGTTTGGGTTTGAAGAGAGCTACGGCTACCTTGCGGGCAGCTATGTGCGCGATAAAGATGCCGTGGTGGCCAGCATGCTGATCTGCGAAATGGCATCGTATTATGTGGCAAACGGCTCATCGCTGAAAGCCGAGCTGGGGCGCATTTATAAAACGTTTGGCACTTATCTGCACAAGGTGGATTCGTTTGAGTTCGACGGCCTTGCCGGTATGGACAAGATGAAACAGATCATGGAAAACCTGCGCACCGAAGCACCCGCTGAAATTGCCGGGTACAAGGTGGCGGTGGCAGAGGATTATGAGGCCCGTGCCAGCATGGATATGGCGACCGGCGAAAAGACCCCCATTGAACTGCCGCGCGCCAATGTGCTGATCTACCACCTGCAGGGCGGTGTCAGCGTGATCGTGCGCCCGTCCGGTACCGAGCCGAAAATCAAGGTTTATTATTCGGTGCCCGCGGCGACGCGCGAAGAGGCCGAGCAACAGCAAAAGCTGCTGGCAGTGGCAGCGCGGGGCCTGCTTGGGTTTGCAAAATAATTGGGCTGCCCGTTCTCAATAAAGGGTATTGCATTTTTGCAGCGTGTGTGATAGACTACTATAGCAATCGTGTATTCCGGTGTCCTGAAAAACCCGGCAAGTCAGGTTGTGATGCTGCGTATGCCAAATCACATGCGCTAACAATCAGAACCAGAGTGAGGTGAACGAAGATGAAGGAAGGTATCCATCCTAAGTACGAGGACGCCGTTATCACCTGCGCCTGTGGCGAGGTGATCCATACCCGTTCCACGAGAAAGGATATCCGCGTTGAGGTGTGCTCCAAATGCCACCCCTTCTATACCGGCAAGCAGAAGCTGGTGGATTCCGGCGGACGTGTTGATCGCTTTAAAAAGCGTTTCGGCATCGAGGGCTAATTTTAAATCAAGCAAAAACGACCTTGCCGTGTTTTATCGGCAAGGTTATTTTTTACGGTTTGAAAGCGGGGGGCGGCAATGCAAAGCTACACCACGATACAGGGCAGCGCAACAGCGCGGCTGGTAGAGAAAAAAAGCGAGTTCATCGCGTCGGTTTCGTTTGCCGACTGCGAAGAGACTGCGCTGCAATTTTTAGAGCAGGTGCGGACGCAGCACCGCACCGCAAACCACCATGTGTATGCGTATTTGCTGCGTGAGGGCGCGCGCACCCGCTATTCCGACGACGGTGAGCCGCAAAAGACCGCCGGGCTGCCGGTGCTGGAGGTCGTGCGCCATTCCGGCCTTGTGGATTTGATCGTTGTGGTCACCCGCTATTTTGGCGGCACCCTGCTGGGTACCGGCGGGCTGGTGCGTGCCTATACCGGCGCGGCACAGGCGGCACTTGCCGCGGCAACGCAGGTGACGGTGCAGCCCTGTGTGGATTTGCAGGTTAGTTTGCCCTACCCACTGTACGAGCAAGCGTTGCGCCTTGCCGAAAACGCCGGGGCCACAGTGGCGGACACCGTGTTTGCCGCCGAGGTGACGCTGCGCCTCACGTTGCTGGACGGGGCACAGGCCGCGTTACTGGAAGAGCTGCGTCAGCTTTGCCGCGGTGCGCTTTGCGCACAGTGCACCGCCCCCTATTATGCCCCGTTTGAAATAAAAAAGTAAAAAAGTACAAAAAACAAAAAGGGTTTTTGTCAGGTACGTCGTATACTGTATATGAGACCATTTTTATCTGCGCGTTTTGTACCACCAGCGGAGGTGAACCGTTTTGACCGTACGCGAGCGAACCGAAGAAATTGAACAATTGACCCTTTCACCCCATGCGCGCCTTGCCGTAAACAGCGAAGGGCGCGAGCGGGAAGAAGAGCCTTGCCCGCTGCGCACCTGCTTTCAGCGGGACCGCGACCGGGTCATCCACTGCAAAAGTTTTCGCAGGCTCAAACAAAAGACACAGGTGTTTTTGGCGCCGGAGGGCGACCATTACCGCACCCGGCTGACCCACACGTTAGAGGTTGCGCAAATTGCGCGCACCCTTGCCCGCAGCATGCGGCTGAATGAGGATTTAACCGAGGCCATTGCCTTGGCGCACGATTTGGGGCACACCCCGTTTGGCCATGCGGGCGAGCGGGCACTGGCCCAGCTTTGCCCCGCCGGTTTTGCCCATTATGTGCAAAGCGTGCGGGTGGTGCGCCGGCTGGAAAAGTTCCCCGCCGGGCTGAACCTTTCGCTGGAAGTGCTGGACGGCATTGCCTGCCATACCAAAGGGCAGGAGGCCGCAACCAAAGAGGGGCGCCTAGTGCGATATGCTGACCGCATTGCCTACATCAACCACGATATTGAGGACGCGATGTCGGCCGGGGTGCTGACACAGCAGGACCTGCCGCCGCACGCGGTGGCAGTGCTGGGCCCCACCAAAAGCAGCCGCATCACCACGCTCATCATGTCGCTGGTCGAAAACAGCCCCGGCGAAGAGCTGCACATGGCGCCGGAGGTAGAAGAGCAATATCAGGCACTGCATGATTTTATGTATGCAACGGTGTATGTGGACAGGCGCGCCAAAAAAGAAGAGCAAAAGGTCGGCAAGGTCATCACCGAGCTGTACGCGTATTACAAAAAACGGCCCGAAAAAATGCCACAGCAGTTTCAGCAGATCGCGGCGGAAGAGGGCATTGACCGCGCAGTCACCGATTATATTTCGGGCATGAGTGATGAATTTGCCATTCGCACATTTCAGCAGCTGTTTGTGCCGCGCGGCTGGGCAATGGAGTATTGACTATTTGCGACAGCGATGCGGGGAAAGGGGGTGTGGCCGATGTCGATTTCACCGGATTATATACAAGAGCTTTCTCAGCGCACCGACATCACGGAGCTGATCGGCAGTTATGTGCAGTTGCGGCGGCGCGGGCGCACCTACACCGGGCTGTGTCCGTTTCACAGTGAAAAAACGCCGTCCTTTGTCGTGTACCCCGAAACCACCAGTTTTTACTGTTTTGGCTGTGGGGCGGGCGGCGACGCGATCACCTTTATTAAGCGGCTGAACAACCTCGACTATGTGGAGGCGGTGCGCTTTTTGGCTTCGCGTGCCGGCATGCCAATGCCGGACGAGCAGGATGACGCCGGCAACAGCAAGCGCCGCATTTTGGCGATGAACAAGGATGTGGCTCGTTTCTATTTTGAATGCCTGAATGCCGACATAGGGCGCGAGGCCCGGCGTTACCTGCGGGGGCGCGCGCTGACGGATGCCACCATACGGCGGTTTGGGCTGGGGTATTCGCCACCGGGGTATTACGATACCAACAACCACTTGAAAAAGCTGGGGTACACCGAAGAAGAAATGCTGTTGGGCGGTGTCATCAAGCGGGGGCAGCGCGGCGGTACCTACGACTTTTTTCACGACAGGGTCATGTTTCCCATTATCGATCTGCGCGGCAATGTGATCGCGTTTGGCGGTAGGCGCATGGGGGACGAGGGTGGCCCGAAATATTTAAACAGCGGCGACACGCCGGTGTTTAAAAAAAGTCGCAATATGTTTGCGCTCAATGTCGCCAAAAAGTCGAAAAGCCGCCGGTATATCCTTTGCGAGGGGTATATGGATGCCATTGCGCTGCATCAGGGCGGGTTTGACACGGCGGTCGCCCCACTGGGCACGGCATTTACCACAGAACAAGCCCGCCTGCTTTCAAACTATGCCGATGAACTGGTGCTGTCTTATGACAGTGACGAGGCGGGGCAAAAGGCGACGCGGCGGGCAATCGGCATGTTGGCCACCGAGCCGGTCAAAGTTTCTATTTTAACGGTGCAGGGCGCAAAAGACCCGGACGAATTTTTGAAAAAATACGGGCCGGACCGGTTTCGAATGTTGCTGGACGGCTGCAGCAACGCAATCGAGTACGAGCTTTCGCGCGCAAAAGCAAAGTACGATGTGACAAAACCCGATGGTCGCGTGGGATACTTAAAAGATGCGGTGGAAATTTTGTCCGGCCGCATGAGCGCCACCGAGCGCGAAGTGTACATTGGCCGCGTGGCCGAAGAGACGGACGTGGACAAAAAGGCCGTACAAATACAGGTCAGCTCCAAAGTGCGCAACAAAAGCCGCGAGGCAAACCGTGAGTGGGAAAAAGAACTGCTCAAAGAGGGGCTGGTGGGCGCGGTACAGGTGCCTTTTACCTTGGGTGGCCAAAAGGCACAGGGCGTGGCGCTGGCAGAGTTGCAACTTGTCACGGCGCTGGTGCGCCAGCCGGGCTTTTTGCCCTTGGCGATGCAGTGCCTCACCCCGGAGCGCTTTTTACTGCCCGAGACAAAAGAGATTTTTGCGCTGCTGCTCGCAAAACAGCAACAAGGGGTCTACGTGGAGATGGCACAGCTTTCGGGCGAACTGTCACAAAGCGCATTCGATATGCTCAATCGCCTGCTGGCAAAGCGGTATGATTATGCCTTTACCGAGGACGATTTGCAATTTTACATTGACCGCATCGAGGAGGGTGTGCCATTGGGCAGCCGCGCCGCCGAGATGAGCGACCAGGATATTGAAGGTTATTTACAACAGTTAAAGAACAAAAGAAAATAAATACAGAAAAAGGGGACTGGGACGCATGGCAGATAAAAAAGCAGTAATCCGAGAACTGATTGAAAACGGCAAAAAACATGGCAAGCTGACCACAAAAGAGATCAGCGACGCAATGGAGGAAATCGGGTTTGACGTTGATCAGGTGGATAAGCTGTATGAAACGCTGGACGCTCACAACATTGAAGTGGTCGACGAGCCGGACCCCGACATTGAAGAGTTTAAACTGACCGAGGAGAACACCGATCAGTTTGAGGGTGCGCTTGCCGCCGAAGGCGTTTCGATCGATGACCCCGTAAAAGTTTACCTGAAAGAGATCGGCCGTGTGCCACTGCTGACCCCGGAAGAAGAGGTGCGGCTTGCAGAGCGCATTTTAGAGGGCGACGAGCGCGCAAAGCAGCGCCTTGCCGAAGCAAACCTGCGCCTTGTGGTCTCAATCGCAAAGCGGTATGTCGGGCGCGGCATGCAGTTTTTGGATTTGATCCAAGAGGGCAACCTCGGCCTGATCAAAGCCGTTGAAAAGTTTGACCACACGAAGGGCTTTAAGTTTTCGACCTATGCCACATGGTGGATCCGCCAAGCCATCACCCGTGCCATTGCCGACCAGGCCCGCACCATCCGCATCCCGGTGCACATGGTCGAGACCATCAACAAGGTGAAAAAGGTATCCAGCCAGCTGTTGCACCGCAACGGCCACGAGCCCACCCCGGAGGAGATCAGCGAAGAGCTGGACATGCCGGTGGAGAAAGTGCGCGAGATTATGCGCGTCGCGCAGGAGCCGGTCAGCCTTGAAACCCCGATCGGCGAAGAGGAGGACAGCCACCTTGGTGACTTTATCCCGGACGAGGACGCCCCGGTACCGGCAGAGGCGGCAAGCCACACACTGCTGAAAGAACAGCTTTCGGGTGTGCTGAAAACCCTGACCCCGCGCGAAGAAAAGGTGTTGCGCCTGCGGTTTGGGCTGGAGGATGGTCGCCCCCGTACGCTGGAGGAAGTGGGTAAAGAATTTAATGTCACCCGCGAGCGCATCCGCCAGATCGAGGCCAAAGCGCTGCGCAAGCTGCGCCACCCCAGCCGCTCGAAAAAGCTAAAGGATTTCCTTGATTAATTTGGGCGATCCGCGGTGCAAACCGCGCAAAACTGTGCGATAGCTTGACTTTTGTTGCATTTGCTGGTATACTCAACCCGCACCAAAACAGTATACTTTTGAATATAAAAGCAATAGAAGGGGGAGCTCGCGTTGCATCTCACATTAGAGACGGACTATGCGATGCGGATCGTTTTTTGTCTCGCAAAAAACCAAAGGCGGATGGATGCTGCCAGCATCAGCGAGGAGATGCACGTGACGTTGCGTTTTTCGCTGAAGATATTGGGCAAACTTGCAGGGGCAGGCATTGTCAACAGTTATAAAGGCATTAAGGGCGGGTACGAACTTGCCCACCCGGCAGAGGAGATTACGCTGCGGCAGGTGGTCGAAGCCATTGAGGGTCGCAGCTATGCCATCAGCAGGTGTATTGTGCCGGATGGCGAGTGCAGCCGTGACCGCTGGGGTTGCTGCTCGTTTCAAAAAGTCTGGCGCGACATCAGCGATGAAGTGAACGTCCATATGGACCGCGTGAACTTTGCCCAGCTGGTGCAAGAGGATGAAGCACTGCGCCAGGGCAAAAAACAGGAAGAATAACAGCAACGACGAAAGAAGACAGACGGCAAACCCGGCTGCCTTCTTTTTTACACTGGGCAGACAGCACGAATACCTGCCCAGCTGGCACCAGACGCAAAAATCGTCAAACAGACGAAAAAACAGCATAAAGTTTGGCACGTAAAATAAGCATTGACAGATTGACAGAATTCAGTTATAATAATTGACTGTATCAAAATGGATTCGTTTGCCCTAATTGTAGAAATTTCGCGTGGTTATTTGTGCAAATTATACAAGTTTCGACTGGGCGGCCGATTTCTGTTTCCGGCACTGCAATGCTGTAATACAGATGAATAGGAGTGGTCGCAACTTATGGTGAAGGTCAAGCCGATACAGCTTGGAAAGACCGAACGGATGACTTTTTCACAGATTGATGAAGTCGTCGAGATGCCTAACCTCATCGAGGTGCAAAAAAATTCGTACAAATGGTTCCTTGAGAGGGGTCTCAAAGAGGTTTTTCGGGATATTTCCACAATAGAGGATTATACCGGCAATCTCGTACTCGAGTTCATCGATTACCGCCTGGATGAAGAACCAAAGTACTCGGTTAAGGAATGCAAGGAGCGCGATGTCACCTATGCCGCGCCGATGCGTGTGCGTGCCCGTTTGCTGAACAAAGAGACCGGCGAAGTTAAAGAGCAGGAAATTTTTATGGGCGATTTCCCGCTGATGACTGATTCCGGTACTTTTATCATCAACGGTGCCGAGCGCGTAATCGTTTCTCAGCTCGTGCGTTCTCCCGGTGTCTACTTTAATTTCAGTTACGACAAAACTGGTAAAAAGTTGTACACCGCCACCATGAACCCGAACCGTGGTGCATGGCTGGAGTACGAGACGGATTCGAACGACATTTTTTATGTGCACATCGATAAGAACCGCAAAATCCCGGTGACAACATTCCTGCGCGCACTGGGCCTTGGCACCGACGCGCAGATCCGTGAATTTTTTGGTGATGATGACCGTATTGAAGCCTCGCTGACGAAAGACGTCACCCAAAGCGAGGAAGAGGGCTTGCTGGAGACCTACCGCAAGCTGCGCCCGGGCGAACCCCCCACAGTGGAGAGTGCCCAGAGCCACCTGAACAGTTTGTTTTTTGATGACCGCCGGTACGACCTGTCCCGGTTTGGCCGTTACAAAATCAACAAGAAGCTCGCCATTGCCGGCCGCCTGAAAGGGTTTGCGCCGATGCGTGACGTGATTGACCCGCTGACCGGCGAATTGCTGGCGGCCAAGGGCGAAGTGATTCGCTTTGAGACCGCACAGGCAATTGAGAAGGCCGGCATTTCTGTCGTTTACCTCGACATCGAGGGCCGCGAGATCAAAGTGATCTCGAACGGCATGGTCAATGCAAACGACTTCTTCAGCTTTGATGCGAATAAAGAGTGTGGGCTGGACGAAAAGGTCAGCTTTGCTGAGGTGCGCCGTATCTTGGAAGAGACCGGCGATGTGGAAGAGCAGAAAGCACTGATCGAAAAGAACCGCGATCTGCTGATCCCGCGGCATGTCACCGTTGACGATATCTTCTCGTCGATTAATTACCTGAACAACCTCGGCAACGGCATCGGCGATATCGACGATATCGATCACCTTGGCAACCGCCGTATCCGCAGCGTGGGCGAATTGCTGCAAAATGCGTTCCGCACCGGCTTTGCCCGTATGGAGCGTGTGATCCGCGAGCGCATGACGCTGCAGGCACAGGACATGGAGAGCATCACGCCGCAGGCGCTGATCAATATCCGCCCGGTCGTTGCGGCAATTAAGGAGTTCTTCGGTTCTTCGCCTCTGTCGCAGTTTATGGACCAGACGAACCCGCTGGCAGAACTGACCCACAAGCGCCGCCTGTCGGCCCTTGGCCCCGGTGGTCTGTCGCGTGACCGCGCCGGGTTTGAGGTGCGTGACGTTCACTATACCCATTATGGCCGCATGTGCCCCATTGAAACGCCTGAAGGCCCGAACATCGGCTTGATCTCGTACCTTGCGACCTTTGCGCGCATCAATGAGTACGGCTTTATTGAAGCGCCGTTCCGCCGCATCGATCAGGAAAACAAGCGCATCACCGACGAAGTGATCTATATGACCGCGGATGTTGAGGATGATTTTGTTGTGGCACAGGCCAACGAGCCGCTGGACGAAAACGGCTGGTTTATCAATGACCGTGTGAATGCCCGCTGGCAGGAGGAAATCTTGTCGGTCGAGCGCGAAAAGGCCCAGTACATGGACGTTTCGCCAAAGATGGTCGTTTCGGTCGCAACTTCAATGATCCCGTTCCTTGAAAACGATGACGCCAACCGCGCATTGATGGGCTCCAACATGCAGCGGCAGGCAGTGCCTTTGCTCGTCACCCAGCAGCCCATCGTGGCAACCGGTATGGAATACCGCGCCGCGTGTGACTCCGGTGTGTGCGTGCTGGCAAAGCACGACGGTGTTGTTGAGCATATCGATGCAAGCAAGATCGTGCTGCGCACCGACAAAAACACCACCGAGCGCTACGACATCATTAAATTCATGCGTTCGAACCAGGGCACCTGTGTCAACCAGCGCCCCATCGTTGTCAAGGGCGAAAAGGTCAAAGCCGGTCAGGTACTGGCGGATGGCCCGGCAACCAAAAACGGTGAGGTCAGCCTTGGCAAAAACGTGCTGATTGGCTTTATGACGTGGGAAGGTTACAACTACGAGGATGCGGTTCTCATCAACGAGAAGATCGTGCGTGAGGACGTGTTTACCTCCATCCATATCGAGGAGTACGAGCTGGAGGCCCGCGAGACCAAGCTGGGCCCCGAGGAGATCACCCGCGATATCCCGAACGTCGGCGACGACGCACTGAAAGACCTGGACGAGCGCGGCATCATCCGCATCGGTGCCGAAGTGGGTGCCGGCGATATTCTGGTTGGCAAGGTAACGCCGAAGGGCGAGACCGAGCTGACGGCAGAAGAGCGGTTGCTGCGTGCCATCTTTGGCGAAAAGGCGCGTGAAGTGCGCGATACCTCGCTGCGTGTGCCGCATGGTGAATACGGCATCATTGTGGATGTCAAGGTGTTTACCCCGGAGAACTCCGACGAGCTGAACCCCGGCGTGCGCGAAGTCGTACGTTGCTACATTGCCCAAAAGCGCAAAATCAGCGTTGGCGATAAGATGGCAGGCCGCCACGGCAACAAGGGCGTTGTTTCCCGCATTCTGCCGCAGGAGGATATGCCGTTCCTGCCGGATGGCACCCCGCTGGACATCTGCCTCAACCCGCTCGGCGTTCCGTCCCGTATGAACATCGGGCAGGTGCTCGAAGTGCATTTGGGCATGGCGGCAAAGGCCCTTGGCTGGAAGGTCGCTACCCCGGTGTTTGACGGCGCGCACGAAGCCGACATCCGCGAGTTGTTTAAAGAGGCCGGTATGCGCGAAGACGGCAAGACCTTTGTCTATGACGGCCGTACCGGCGAGCGGTTTGACAACCCCGTTACGGTGGGCTACATGTACTTCCTGAAATTGCACCATCTGGTCGATGATAAGATCCACGCCCGTTCCACCGGCCCGTACAGCCTGGTTACCCAGCAGCCTTTGGGTGGTAAAGCCCAGTTTGGCGGCCAGCGCTTTGGTGAGATGGAAGTTTGGGCATTGGAGGCATACGGTGCGGCTTACACCCTGCAGGAGATCCTGACGGTGAAGTCGGATGACGTTGTCGGCCGTGTGAAGACTTACGAAGCCATTGTGAAGGGCGAAAATGTGCCGCGTCCTGGTATCCCGGAATCGTTCCGTGTGTTGATCAAGGAGCTGCAGTCGCTTAGCCTGGATGTGCGTGTACTTGATGCGGACAAAAACGAGATCGATCTCAAGCAGGACTACGACGATGATGCGGGCTTTGATGCAGCCGCATTGCCGGTCGGCGATGATGTTTTGCTGGAGAGCGAGCTGGATAACTACACCATCGGCGATGTGGAAGACGGCGACAGTGCCGAGGACGACAGTGAAGAGAGCGAGGGTTCCGAGGGGCTGTTTGACGATGACGAACTGTTCGCGGATCTCGGAGAAGCCGAACCGGAAGAAGAAAAGTAAATTGAGAACGGGCCGGGAGGCAATGGCGACACTGCCCGCCCCGCGGCCGTCCGGTAATTTGTAGTAAAGGAAGGGTTCGCTCAATGGAGTTTAATGTCTTTGATTCGATCAAAATCGGCCTGGCGTCTCCCGACCAGATCCGCGCATGGAGTTACGGTGAGGTCAAAAAGCCGGAAACCATAAACTACCGCACCTTGAAACCAGAGCGCGACGGTCTGTTTTGCGAACGCATTTTTGGACCGACGAAGGATTGGGAATGCCATTGCGGCAAATATAAGCGCATTCGCTATAAGGGCAAAATTTGTGACCGCTGCGGTGTTGAAGTGACTCGCTCGAAAGTGCGCCGCGAGCGCATGGGCCATATCGAGCTGGCTGCCCCCGTCAGTCATATCTGGTATTTTAAGGGCATCCCGTCCCGCATCGGCCTGATGCTGGACATCAGCCCGCGCCTGCTGGAAAAGGTGCTGTATTTCGCCAGCTACATCGTGACCGACCCGGGGTATACCCCGCTGGAAGAGCGCCAGTTGCTGAGTGAAAAAGAATATCGCGATATGCGTGAGCGCTATGAGGATGAGTTTAAGGCCGCCATGGGCGCCGAAGCCATCAAAGAGCTGCTGGTGCGCATTGACCTTGACAAGCTGTCGGAAGATTTGCACAGCGACCTTGAAAGTGCTTCTGGCCAAAAACGCGTGCGCATCCTGAAACGGCTGGAGGTCGTGGAGGCGTTCCGCCTTTCCGGCAACCGCCCGGAGTGGATGATCATGGACGCGGTTCCCGTCATCCCGCCCGACATTCGCCCCATGGTACAGCTGGACGGCGGCCGTTTTGCCACCAGTGACCTGAACGACTTGTACCGCCGTGTCATCAACCGCAACAACCGCTTAAAGCGCCTGTTGGAGCTTGGTGCCCCGGATATCATTGTGCGCAATGAAAAGCGCATGTTGCAAGAGGCTGTTGACGCCCTGATCGACAATGGCCGCCGTGGCCGCCCGGTCACTGGCCCGAACAACCGCCCGCTGAAGAGCTTGTCCGACATGCTCAAAGGCAAGCAGGGCCGTTTCCGCCAGAACTTGCTGGGCAAACGTGTCGACTACTCCGGCCGTTCGGTTATCGTTGTCGGCCCGGAACTGAAAATGTACCAGTGTGGTCTGCCCAAAGAGATGGCGCTCGAGCTGTTCAAGCCGTTCGTTATGAAAGACCTTGTTGAAAACGGGGTTGCCAACAATATTAAATCGGCCCGCAAAATGGTCGAGCGCGTCCACCCGCAAGTGTGGGATTCGCTGGAGACCGTCATCAAGGGCCACCCGGTGTTGCTGAACCGCGCACCGACGTTGCACCGCCTTGGCATTCAGGCATTTGAGCCGGTGCTGGTCGAGGGCCGTGCCATCAAGCTGCATCCGCTGGTTTGTACCGCGTTTAACGCCGACTTTGACGGTGACCAGATGGCAGTGCATCTGCCACTTTCGGCAGAGGCGCAAAAAGAGGCCCGCACGCTGATGCTCGCTTCGCGCAACCTGCTCAAACCGTCCGACGGGCGGCCGGTGGCAGTGCCGACGCAGGACATGGTACTGGGTTCGTACTACCTGACCATGGTCAACGACGGCGATAAGGGCGAGGGTAAGATTTTCCGCGATGAGGATGAGGCCATGATGGCTTACCTTGACGGGGATATCACCCTGCAAGCCAAAATCAAGGTGCGCCGCAAGCTGGAAATCAACGGGGAGGACCGCACGAAGATCATTGACACGACCATTGGCCGCCTGATCTTCAACAACCCCATCCCGCAGGATTTGGGCTATGTTAATCGCAGCAAAGAAGAAAACCTGTTTGACCTTGAGGTCGATTTCCTTGTGACTAAAAAGTCGCTGGGCGAGATCATCGACCGCTGCATCCACATTCACGGCACGGACCGCACGGCCATGGTGCTGGATGCCATTAAGTCGCAGGGCTACAAATATTCGACCAAGAGCGCCATCACCGTTTCGGTTTCCGACGCAGTGATCCCGCCGAAAAAGGCCGAGTTGCTTGCTATTGCCGAAGAAAAGATCACTAAAATTCACAGGCAGTATGACCGCGGCCTGATTTCAGATGACGAGCGCTACAACAGCATCATCGGTGTCTGGAACAAAACGACCGACGAAGTGTCGGCTGCCGTTACCGAAAACCTGTCGAACCGCAACCCCATCTTTATGATGGCAGATTCCGGCGCGCGTGGTTCTATGAACCAGATTCGCCAGTTGGCGGGCATGCGCGGTTTGATCGCGAACACCGCAGGTAAGACCATCGAAATTCCCATCAAGGCAAACTACCGTGAAGGCCTGAACATCTTGGAGTACTTCATCTCCAGCCGTGGCGCGCGTAAGGGCCTCGCCGATACCGCACTGCGCACCGCTGACTCGGGTTACTTGACCCGCCGTCTGGTGGACGTTTCGCAGGATGTGATCGTGCGCGAAGAGGACTGCGGCACGACCGACGGCATTTGGGCAGAGGATATCCGCGTAGGCAACGAGCTGTACGAGCCGCTGGCAGAGCGCCTGCACGGGCGTTACCCGGTGCGGGATATTCTGGACCCGGTGACCGGCGAGTTGCTGGTTTCGAAAGACAAAATGATGGATGACGACGACGCGAAACGCGTGGTGGACGCCGGCATCAAAAAGGTGGAGTTGCGCAGCGTACTGGGCTGCCGCGCCAAACATGGCTGCTGTGCCAAATGCTACGGTGCAAACCTTGCCAACGGCCGCCCGGTGGTCATCGGCGAAGCGGTGGGCATCATCTCCGCACAGTCCATCGGTGAGCCCGGTACACAGTTGACCATGCGTACCTTCCACACCGGCGGCATTGCAAACGCCGAGGATATCACACAGGGCTTGCCGCGTGTTGAAGAGCTGTTTGAAGCTCGCCGGCCCAAGCAGCTGGCCATTATGAGTGAGATCGAAGGTGTTGCACACCTTGACGACACCAAGAAAAACCGCCATGTAGTGGTTTCGGGTGTGGATGAAAACGGTGCCCCGATCGAAAAGAGCTACATGATCCCGTTTGGCCAGCGCATCCGCATTGCGGAGGGCGACAACCTGGAGCTGGGCGACATGATCACCGAGGGCAATGCATACCCGCAGGATATTCTGGCAATCAAGGGGTCTTCGGCAACGGAGAATTACATCATCCAGCAGGTGCAGATGACCTACCGTATGCAGGGCGTGGATATCAACGACAAGCATATTGAAGTTATTGTGCGCCAGATGATGCGCAAGGCCCGCGTGGACGACGCGGGCTCCACCCCGTTGATTGGCGGTGCACTGGCTGACCGTCAGGAGATCGAAACGCAGAACAACGCGGTGCGTACCCGCATTGCCGGTGGCGAGACCGACCTGAAAGAGGCCCAGTTTACCCCGGTGCTGCTGGGTATCACCAAAGCATCTCTGGCAACCGACTCGTTCCTGTCAGCGGCATCTTTCCAGGAGACCACCCGCGTGTTGACCGAAGCCGCCATCAAGGGCAAAGTTGACCCGCTGCTTGGCCTGAAAGAGAACGTTATCATTGGCAAGCTGATCCCCGCGGGCACCGGCCTTGGCGCGGACGAAGCAGTTGCTTTTGAAGCGAGCGAATCGGCACCGGAAGTCGGCTAAAGCTCCACTGGGTTGCTGATTGCAGAAAAGGTTTTTACAAGGGGCGCAGCCAACGGGCTGCGCCCCTTGTTGCCCCTTTTAAATACCTGTCAGCGTCTGCCGCACCCCGGCAAAACGGTGGGGGGTTGCGCAAACATACAAAAAATGGTAAAATGCAAAAGCCACAATCTACACTGTAGTGGTAGTGTTTGTAAAAAAAGGTTAAAATCGCCTCAAACTGCTGCGGCCAGACTTTGGTTACTGTTGACATAGCAGTAAGAACAGTGTAAAATATAAACGTTGCGCCAATGGCGTATTTTGTGCTGCCAATGCGCATATACCGGTTGTCCGGCGGCTTGCCGCCACAACATAAAGGGCTTTGCCCAAAAAAATTTCAGAAAGGAGGAAAAACATGCCTACCTTTAACCAGCTTGTCCGCAAAGGTCGCGAGGTCATTACCAAAAAGTCCACTGCCCCTGCGTTGCTGTATGGTTACAACTCTCAGAAAAAAGAGTACACAAACCAAAGCTCTCCGCAAAAACGTGGTGTCTGCACAGCGGTGCGTACCATGACCCCGAAAAAGCCGAACTCCGCACTTCGTAAAGTTGCCCGTGTCAAACTCACGAATGGTATTGAGGTCACTTCTTACATTCCCGGTATCGGCCATAACCTGCAGGAGCACAGCGTTGTGCTCATCCGTGGCGGCCGTGTAAAGGACTTGCCCGGTGTGCGTTATCACATCATCCGCGGTACTCTTGATACCCAGGGTGTTGCCAACCGCAACCAGTCTCGTTCGAAATACGGCGCTAAGCGGCCCAAGGCCGGTGCTGCGAAGAAGTAGTCTTTCGTTGTCTGATAGTCGCCTGAAAGAGGCGTTTCTTATATAAAGGAGCAACTCTTTTTGGACACTGTCGGAAGCAGACGCTTTCGAGTACCGATGATATCATTATGTGAAGGAGGGAAGAAAGATGCCCAGAAGAGGTAATATTGCAAAGCGCGACGTGCTTGCAGATCCTATTTATAGCTCTAAAATGGTCACCCGTCTTGTGAACAGCATTATGTATGACGGCAAGAAGGGTGTCGCCCAGAAGATCGTTTACGGCGCATTTGACATCGTCAAAGAGAAGACCGGCAACGACCCGCTGGAAATGTTTGAAAAAGCGCTTGAGAATATCATGCCGCAGCTTGAGGTCAAGGCCCGCCGTGTTGGCGGTTCTACTTACCAGGTCCCGATGGAAGTACGCCCCGAGCGCCGTAAGACGCTTGGTCTGCGTTGGCTGACAACGTATTCTCGCGCCCGCAACGAGCGCACCATGCGCGAGCGGCTGGCTGGCGAGATCATGGATGCTGTCAATGGCAGCGGTGGCGCGGTCAAGAAGCGTGAGGACACGCACAAAATGGCAGATGCCAACAAGGCGTTTGCACATTACAGATATTAATCTGCGTCTGGGGGGAGCCGTGTTCAGTTTTCCCTTTCAGCACAGAACACATTTCATCTGGGATCAACACGGCGTTCCCATTAAGTTTTAGGAGGTAAGTATGCCAAGAGACGTTTCTCTGGAAATGACCAGAAACATCGGCATAATGGCGCACATTGACGCGGGTAAGACCACGACCACAGAGCGTATTCTGTTTTATACCGGCATCAACCACAAAATCGGTGAGGTGCACGATGGCGCCGCGACGATGGACTGGATGGCGCAGGAGCAGGAGCGTGGCATCACGATCACTTCGGCTGCCACCACCTGCTATTGGAGCCATACCGAACTGCTGGACGACCCCAAAAAGGCACTCGCCAATCGCCATCGTATCAACATCATCGACACCCCGGGCCACGTGGATTTCACGGTCGAGGTTGAGCGCTCATTGCGTGTTCTCGACGGTTCGGTCACTGTCATGTGCGCGAAGGGCGGCGTTGAGCCACAGTCCGAAACCGTATGGCACCAGGCGGACAAGTACCACGTGCCCCGCATGGTTTATGTCAACAAAATGGACATCATGGGTGCAAACTTCTACCACGTTCTTGACATGATCAAGGACCGGTTGAAGGCCAACGCAGTTCCCATTCAGCTGCCCATCGGCGCTGAAGAGGATTTCCGCGGCATTATCGACCTGATCGATATGAAGGCCGATGTGTATTATGATGATCTGGGCAAAGATATCCGCGTGGAAGAGATTCCCGAGGAGTTGAAAGAAAAAGCCCAGCAGTACCACGATGCTTTAATTGAGGCGGTTGCCGAAAACGACGAAGCCTTGATGGAAAAGTATCTTGAGGGCGAAGAGCTGACAAAAGAAGAAGTGAAAGCAGCACTGCGCAGAGAGACCGTCTCGAACACCATCGTGCCGGTCGTCTGCGGTACTTCCTATAAAAACAAGGGCGTACAGAAGCTGCTGGATGCTATCGTCGATTACATGCCCGCCCCGACCGATGTTGCCGCCATCAAGGGTGTCAACCCTGACACCGAAGAAGAGGAAAGCCGCCCATCGACCGACGAAGCGCCGTTTTCGGCACTTGCGTTCAAGATTGCGACTGACCCGTTTGTTGGTAAGCTGTGCTTCTTCCGCGTGTATTCTGGCGTGGTTAAGGCCGGCACTACGGTGTACAACTCGGTGAAGGACAACAACGAGCGCATGGGCCGTATTCTGCAAATGCACGCAAACCATCGTCAAGACATTGATGTGTGCTATGCAGGCGATATCGCCGCTGCGGTTGGTCTCAAAAACACCACCACCGGCGATACCCTGTGCGACGAAAAAGCACCGATCATCCTGGAGAGCATGGACTTCCCCGAACCGGTTATCCGTGTGGCTATCGAGCCCAAGACGAAAGCCAGTCAGGAAAAAATGGGGATTGCACTGTCGAAACTGGCAGAAGAAGACCCGACGTTCCGCACCTATACCGATGAAGAGACTGGGCAAACCATCATTGCCGGTATGGGCGAATTGCACCTCGAGATTATTGTTGACCGTTTGCTGCGCGAATTCAAGGTAGAAGCCAACGTGGGCAAACCCCAGGTTGCTTACCGTGAAACTGTACGCCGCCTGGTCTCGCAGGACACCAAGTATGCGCGTCAGTCTGGTGGTAAAGGCCAGTACGGTCATGTTAAGATCAAAGTCGAGCCGAATGAATCCGGCAAGGGTTATGAGTTCATCAACGCAGTTGTTGGTGGCACGATCCCGAAGGAATACATCGGCCCGGTTGATCAGGGTATTCAGGGCGCCATGCAGGCAGGTGTGCTTGCCGGTTACCCTGTGGTTGACGTAAAAGTCACCCTGTTTGACGGTTCTTATCACGAGGTCGACTCCTCTGAAATGGCATTTAAGATCGCCGGTTCGATGGCGTTCAAAGAGGCCATGCGCAAGGCTGACCCGGTTATTCTGGAGCCCATCATGAAAGTTTCGGTCATTGTGCCGGACGATTACATGGGCGATGTCATTGGCGACCTTAACGCGCGCCGTGGCCAGATTCAGGGTACCGAGAGCCGCAGCGGCGCACAGCAGATCGATGCATTCGTGCCGCTGTCGAGCATGTTTGGTTATGCAACCGACCTGCGCAGTAAAACGCAGGGTCGTGGACAGTACTCCATGGAGCCCAGCCACTATGTTGAGGTGCCTAAGAGCATTGCCGAAACCATCATGGCCGGCCGTGCCAAAAAAGAGGGCTAAAAGCTTTCTTTTCGCAGTTGGTTTTACTTGATTTTTAAGGCCTTAATTGTTAAAATAAGGCCAAGTTATCATTTTCTGCATTTAAGGAGGATATTACAATGGGTAAGGCAAAATTTGACCGTACTAAGCCGCATGTTAACATCGGCACCATTGGTCACGTTGACCACGGCAAGACCACTTTGACCGCCGCTATCACCAAAGTTCTCGCACTGAAGGGTGAGGCTGAGTTTGTTGACTACAGCAACATCGACAAAGCCCCCGAAGAGCGCGAGCGCGGCATCACCATCAACACCTCGCACGTTGAGTATCAGACCGAGAGCCGTCACTATGCTCACGTTGACTGCCCGGGCCATGCTGACTACGTAAAGAACATGATCACCGGCGCTGCGCAGATGGACGGCGCGATTCTGGTTGTTTCGGCCGCTGACGGCCCGATGCCCCAGACCCGCGAGCACATCCTGCTTTCCCGTCAGGTTGGCGTGCCCTACATCGTTGTCTTCATGAACAAAGTCGACCAGGTCGACGACCCCGAGCTGCTTGAGCTCGTGGAAATGGAGATTCGTGACTTGCTGAGCAGCTACGATTTCCCCGGCGACGATACCCCCATCATCAAAGGTTCGGCACTGAAAGCTCTCGAGAGCACTTCGACCGACCCGGATGCACCCGAGTATCAGTGCATCACCGAGCTGATGGCCGCTGTTGACAGCTATATCCCGACCCCGGACCGTGCTGCTGACCAGCCTTTCCTGATGCCGGTCGAGGATGTGTTCACCATCACTGGCCGTGGCACCGTTGCTACCGGCCGTGTGGAGCGTGGCACCGTTAAGGTTGGCGAAGAAGTTGAGATCGTCGGCCTGCAGGACGAGAAGCGCAAAACCACCGTTACCGGCCTTGAGATGTTCCGCAAATTGCTGGACTTTGCTCAGGCTGGCGATAACGTGGGCGCTTTGCTGCGTGGCATTCAGCGCAACGAGATCGAGCGTGGCCAGGTTCTGTCCAAGCCGGGCAGCATCCACCCGCACACCAAGTTTGAGGGCCAGGTTTACATCCTGAAAAAGGATGAAGGCGGCCGTCACACCCCGTTCTTCAACAACTATCGCCCGCAGTTCTACTTCCGCACCACCGACGTGACCGGCGTTATCACTCTGCCGGAAGGCGTTGAGATGTGCATGCCTGGCGACAACGTGACCATCGGTGTTGAGCTGATCACCCCGATCGCCATCGAGCCGGGCCTCCGCTTCGCTATCCGCGAGGGCGGCCGCACTGTTGGTTCGGGCGTTGTTTCGAAGATCGACGCATAAGAAACCATGAAAAGAAGCCTGCGTTTGCAGGCTTCTTTTTTTGCGTTTTTAAAGCAGCGCAAAATACTATAAAAACTTAATGAGGCGAGTACACCGGCAGAGGTTGTTGCAACCACGCTGTAACAACAGGTGAAGAAGCTTTTAACAGCTTAGGGTTTGCATTGATTTTGACATGGTTTTGCGCCCAAAAGCATCAACATGAAAAGGTGAAATATCAATATAAGCTTTTCATATTACGAAATGTTTTGATAAGAGATTTTTTACCCGGAGTAAAGTAGCTATCAGGTTTTCAAAAAACCTGATAGCTAGATATTTAGGGATTAACGAAAATAAAAAAATGCTTGACATCCGGGCAAGAGATTGCTATAATTGTTTTAGTTAGATAAAACTAACTAACACTTTCTTGCAAATACTTCATTTAATCACTACTTCCTCCCTTGTCTTATCTTGAATTAGGCCATGGTTCAAGATGTACCGCCGCACCGGAATTCCGGCGCGGCGGTTTTACTATGCAGCGATACAACCTCATAAAGCCATAGGATGGGACAGAGATAGAGAACGATATGACAGAAGAATTTTTAAAAACTGACGCACAGGGATGCCCCAGATACGCGCGTCAGCTTTTGAGCAAAATACCGCCAAGGCAGGCAGGGGGCGGGCCGGTGTGCCTGTAATAAAGCGCGGTTGATAGACGGTAATACTGGGCGCGCGGGCGTACACCTGATGTCGCTACGTAAAAAGCGAATAGTTAAGCGTTTTATTACATTGGGTAATTTTTAAAAAGCTTACTGGTAACTGGCTTTATTGAAATCCGCTATTGTCACGGTGGTCAGTTTATCATGCCTGGGTTATTAAGTGATGATGCAGGCTGCCTGGCGGCCATTTGCAAATTTGATCTGCATGCCTATTATGACAGTTACCGGTATGCGGGCTTCTAGCAACAGTTTTTTGCAGCGGTGGATGGCTATCTGGCCAGCGGGTACCGCATTTATTTACTTTGACAAGTGGGGAAGCAAATGTAGTCCTCATCGCTGTTGGCTGAACAAGACCCTTGCAGGGCAAGGCACAGGGTAATTGGCAAAAGTAAAAGCGGGGCGCCTCGGCCGCGAGAAGGCCCTCTGTGCGGAGATGAAAGCACCTACAAGCCTTGACACCTTGGGGCCTGGCGGGGTAAACTAGGCGATGAGGAGGGCACTGCTATGCTGCATTATTTTAACCGTGAAGAACTGTATTGTGGCACATCGTCACAAAAATTTGATGTAATTTGCGCGGCGCTGGACGAAGAAAAAATGGAATACACCATCAAAATCGTGAACAGCTCGTTTGGGTTTTCTGGTGGGCGCACACGTTCTACGACTAATTTGTCCGGTGGGCGTCTGTTTTATATTTATGTGCCCAAAAAACAAATAGAAGAAGCAGCCTTTCTTATGAACCGCGCGTTGCGTCAAATGTAAGTTATAAAGGTCAAAAAAAACGTACAGGAAACCCCTGTACGTTTTTTGTTCAGCTTTCTTTAATTCCGCCACTGGCTGCGCCATTCTTCGCGCTGCTTGCGGTATTTAAAATTATCTCGCATGCGCCGCCAGACATTGGGGCCGAAAAACAGCAAAAAGTTGATCAGCGAGGCAATAATGACGGCGCGGGTAGACCAACTGCCGAACAGCAGCTGAAAAGCAAACAACACGGCGTCAAACAGTGCAAGCCATTTTACTTTAATGGGGATCAAAAAGAACAGCAGCACCTGCATGTCGGGGAAAATCGCCGCAAACGCAAAAAACAGCGAAAGGTTTAAATAGCTGTTGGTAGCCCCGCCAGAGATAAAACCGGCGATCAGGGTACCGATGATGCCGACCAGATAATAGACGTTGAACCGGAAACTGCCCCACTGATTTTCAAGGCTGGTGCCGATAAAATAGTAAAAATACAATGAGATAGCAACAAAAATAAGGCTGGTTTCAGGTGGAAGAAATAAAAAGGTGAATACCCGCCATACTTGACCTTGCAGTACCAAAGCAGGGTTAAAATAAAGGTAATATAACAGGTTGACCTGTGGGAACAGCAGGTTGCAGCAAAATACCAGTGTCATACCAATCACAATGACGCGCATCAAATTGGGGATTGCGACCTTGCCGAATTTACGATCCAGTTTGTCGAGCCAGTTCATCAGCGTACCTCTTTTCCATAGCAATGCCAAAAAACATGGCATGTACTTACTATTTTAACAAAACTACAACGGAAAGCAAGTAAAACGCCAATGAATATTTTGTAAACAAACAAAAAACAACAGGCAGCATCTTAATAAGTGCTGCCTGTTGTTTTTTCGGCCGATCATTCAAAGTCTGTTAGTTAAGCAGCGCCTTGGCTACATGTTCCAGTTCAGACTTGTTTTCACTTACCAGACGAACCGGCTTTGTATAATCAAGGCGCATCAGGCCAAGGATACTTTTTGCATCCGCAATCGCGCCGGCCTCATCATGTACGCCGATGTCGTCGGTGCAATGACTTGCCACCTGAACGATCTTTTTGACCTGTGAGAGGTTTTTGACGTTAATTTGCTTTACCATAATGCATCTACCTTTCTACTAGTTCCATGCAGCGAGCCGTTTCTCAACTGCATTGTCATTATAGCATATAAAACGTAGTTTGTCTTGTATAAAATGCACAAAACCAAGTAAAGCACAGGGAATTCTGCTTATTGGATAAAATATACAAATATAAACATTTCACTTTGTATAAAAACACAATAAACCATCACCGCCCAGGGCTTCGGCGGTGATGGTTTAAAAGAGAAATAGCACAAAACGGCTTGTTTTATGGGCATTTTAATTGCTTGCGACAGTTAATTCTCCCAAGGGTCTTTTTCCGGTTTCATATAGGTTTCTTCGGCAGAAGAGTACGAAGCCGATACCGTGGTTGGTGCGGGCGCAGCGGCCACTGTGGTGGTCTGTGTTGCGGATCCATTGGAATAAGGTTGTATTGTGGCAGCGGTGTTTTTTAGTGAGTTCACTTCACTGTACCCGGTTTGGGTGATCAGGCGCCAGCTGATCCAGATACCAAGCAACAAAAATAAAAATTCTGTGCCCATACTTGCAACAATCTCAGAGAATGTAAAGTATTGGAAATAATAGGTGACCGTTTCGAAAATACTGGGGTACATTTTATAGGCTTCAACAACTGCGAAATAAAAAATAAGCTGTTCCAGTACAAACAACTGCACTAGTGACACCACAATGGTGATAACGGTTACAAGGCGGGTCATTTTGCCGCGCGCCAGTTTATAACCGAAATAGGCACCCAGCGGGATCAATGCAAACAGCACTGCAAAAACACGGTTCCCAAGCCAGATGCTGAGAAACGATGGGATGGCCCCTAAAAAAGAGCCGGCTAAAGCACCCAGCGTGCCGGTGAGATAGCTGCCGTTTTGAATCCTGTTTTGCGCGTTTTCTACCCCGGCAGAAATTACAGGCTCAACACAACTTTGGTGTGCCGGGCGGTAAAAGCCTTTCCAGTCCAGCAAAATGTCGCAATTTTGCCCGCCGCATACGGGGCATTGCGACACGCCGCTCAGCCCACCGTTCCGCAACAGTTCGACGGTTTTGGATAAGACGGCGTCAAAAGTTTCTCCGTTTGCTCTTTTTTTAGGAAAAGAAATCCCCACACTGTTTGCTACCGGCTGGCTGACCAGCACTTTAAAAGGGCGCACCGCACGGCGCAGCTGTTTAACTAACGCAGCTGCGGGTTTGCCGTCGAGTAAAAGTAAAACGGTAAACCCTTGTCCGCTTACGTTGCCACCGATTGTTTTTGGGTTATGGACGAGCTTGTAAGGGAAAGTATCATAAAACCCAAATGCGCTATTTTCCACCTGATGTAGCTGCCGTGTGCGCGCGAACTCTGAAAACTCATTGAAATTCATGTCTGATTCCTCACCCATCATTTGAAATTGTTTTATCATGGCACATGGTTCTTTTTTCATTATAACTAATAAAATAAGTCGCCGCAAGAAAGAAAACCTTGAAAACAGAAAAGAAGAGAAGCCTGATGAAGCCAAAGCGGCAACCGCATCCCACTGCGATGGTTTGGCGCGGGGCAGCCCAAACAAGGGTTTAGTGCAAAGCCCAAAGCCCCCCATGCTTTGCTTGCCGCAAAGCCCGGTCAGTCGCCCCGGGGGGCTTTTTCTGCAAGTGTTGTTGCGGCAACAGTTACAGACCCCGTATCGCCGGGTTTTAGGGGCGCAGGCTGGGGTGCTTGCAAACTTGTGCGGGCAGTTGCGTGGTAGGGCAGTATGGTGGAAAGGCTAGTGTCAAGTGGTGTAAGCTGCGGTGTGCCGCTGAGCGAAAGCAGAAGAAAGCTAATAAGAACACCAACTGGCATAAAAATAAGAGAAAATGCCAGATTGCCCAAAATAGAAAAAAAGTCTCCAACTTGAAAAGATAGTGCAATGGTGCTGAAAATGCTGGGGTACAGATTGAAAGAGCTTGAGATCATTTGATAATAAATAAGCTCCACGATAACAAAAACCTCAAACAGCGAGCACAAAACAGAAAATACAATGCTGCCGCGATTCATCCGTCCACGCGCGATTTGGTAACCTTTGTAAGAAACAATTGGGATCAAAATAAAATATAACACGGGCAGGGGGCCCCCCAACCAAGCCGTAATAAGGGCGGGCAATGCCCCGACAAAAGAACCGACCAATGCCCCTAAAAAGCCGGTGAGATAGCTGCCGTTCAAAGCATTATTTTCAATTTTACTTTTTTTACTCTCTACAGCCTGTTCAAAGCATACCCGGTGAACAGGCAGATACGAAGACCCCCACGCTGCGGTGGCATCACAGTCTCCGGCATGGCAAAACGGGCAGACAGTGGGCGGTGCGAGCCGTTGTTCTGTGAAAAAGTCAAGCATTTGGTCCAGTACGGTGCAAAAAGCATCTGGTTGGGTATTTTCCTTAAACCAAATCTGCAACTCCCGCCCGTGTACCAGATAAATTTTCCAGGCCGGGCGCTTTGCATGTTTTTTGATTTGCTTCAACAAAGGCTTGCTGATGCTGCTTGAAAAGCAGAGCAGTACCCGAATACCAACAGGGCGGTCATCGTGTGTTTTCAGGCCTCTGCCCATACAGGCAAACAGGATGGGCCATCCCCGGTAAACACCAAAAGCAGAATCTCTTGAAACTTGAAGCTGCCGGCTTTGTGCCAGCTTGTAAAAGTCTTCCAGATACATGTCACACACTCCCATAAAGTTGAATTAATTCGAAAACGACGCGACAACCTCACCATTATATCCCATATGAGGGTCTACAACAAGTGTTTTGGCCAATCAAAAGAGCAAAAATGTGAAAAAATACATGTTTTGTGACTTGACATCCTATACTAAAAATGTTACGTTTGATAAGTAAATAAACGAAAAAGGAGTACGTGATGAGGAATAACATGAAACCGGGGAAAAAATTCTTGGCGGTTGCGGCGGCGCTGGTGCTGGCCTTTACTTTGGTGGGTTGTGACAAGTTGCCCGGGGTTGGAAATGCCGGTTTGACACCGGTAGAAAGTGCTTCCACCACTTCGGATGGACGCGAGACCGACGGTTATGCGGTAGCGGATTTGGGAGAAGAGCTGCGGTGTCATTTCTTTGGGTTTACGGTGAATTCGGCATATCGCACAGCGTCTTACGGAACAGCTACCCCGGCGGAGGGAAACTCATTTGTAGTGCTGGAGCTGACGGTCAACAACCCTTATGATGAAGAGCTGGCCATGTATGACGGCGATTTTGTGCTATTTTACAATGATGATACCGATGACTATAGTGTCGCTGCTGACTATATTGCCGACAGCCAGCTGCCTGCCGAGTACCAGATCGAAAAAGGCGGTAGCCGTACAGGTGACCTTGTATTCGAAGTGCCGACAGAAAGCACAAGCTTTTCTTTGCTTTATCAAGAAATTTATGAGGACGAAGTTTGGGGCAATAGGTATTATGTGTCGTTTTCCCTTTAATTAAAACGGATGTAAAGCAGTGCCGGGCAAGGTTGCGGGTACTTCTTTTTGTTTGACACAGTAGGACCGTGCAAAATCACTAAAACAGGCAGCGTATTTTGTACATGCGGTTTGCCGGGCAGTAGTTGAGCTTTCGTCGCCCTTGTGTTATAGTAAAAAACAGAATAAAAAAGCTTTTAGAGACAGGAGTCAAAGCGGAAAAACATCCCCGTTGGGGGCTGTTTGCTTTGACCTTTTTTATTTCCCGCCGTGGGGAGAAAAAACAGGGGAGGCAAGAGATGAAAAAGTATATCATTTCTCTCGATCAGGGCACAACCAGTTCGCGCGCTATTATTTTTGACCACGAGCAAAATATTGTGGAGATTGCGCAAAAGGAATTTCAGCAAATCTACCCGAAACCGGGGTATGTTGAGCACGACCCCATGGAAATTTATGCCTCGCAGTATGGTGTGCTGATCGAGGTGCTTGCCAAAAGCGGCATTTCCCCGCAAGAGGTTGCGGCCATCGGCATCACAAACCAGCGCGAAACCACGGTGGTATGGGACAAAAAGACCGGCCGCCCGGTATACAACGCCATTGTGTGGCAATGCAGGCGCACTGCCGACATCTGCGAGCAGATGAAGCGCGACGGCATGGAAAAGCATGTGCGTGACACGACAGGGCTGATCGTCGACGCTTATTTTTCCGGTACAAAAATTAAATGGATCTTGGACCATGTAGAGGGGGCCCGTGCCCGTGCCGAGGCAGGCGAACTGCTTTTTGGCACGGTGGACAGCTGGTTGATCTGGAAGCTCACCGGCGGGGTGCACGTGACCGACTACACCAATGCCTCCCGTACGATGCTGTACGACATCCACAAACTGCAATGGGACAAAACGCTGTGTGATTACCTTGGAGTGCCGTTTTCCATGTTGCCCCGGGTGACCAACAGCAGCGAAATTTACGGCAGTGTCAGCATTCAAGGCGTTGATATCCCCATTGCGGGCATTGCGGGCGACCAACAGGCGGCACTGTTTGGGCAGGCCTGTTTTGACAAAGGCGACGCCAAAAACACCTACGGCACCGGCTGCTTTTTGCTGATGAACACCGGGGATGAAGTGTGCCACAGCCAAAACGGGCTGCTTTCCACCATTGCCATTGGCCTTGGTGGAAAAGTGACCTATGCGCTGGAGGGCAGTGTATTTGTGGGCGGCGCCGTGGTGCAATGGCTGCGGGATGAGATGCACTTTATTGACGAGGCGCGTGATTGCGAGTATTTTGCGACGAAGGTAAAAGATAATGGCGGGGTGTTTTTGGTGCCGGCGTTTACCGGGCTGGGTGCGCCGCACTGGGATATGTACGCCCGCGGGGCGATTGTGGGCATTACCCGCGGCACGACCCGCTCGCATATTATCCGCGCTGCGGTAGAATCGACCGCTTACCAGTCAAAAGACCTGCTGGACGCCATGCAGACGGATACCGGCATCCTGCTGAAAGAACTGCGGGTAGACGGCGGCGCCAGCCGGGATAACTTTTTAATGCAGTTTCAGGCCGACATTATGGACCTGCCACTGCGCAGGCCGATGATTCGGGAGACGACAGCGCTGGGTGCTGCTTACCTTGCGGGCCTTGCCACCGGCTTTTGGAGAGACCTTGACGAAATTCGCACCCATTGGACGCTTGACAAAATGTATGAGCCTAATATGGAGCTGGCGCAGCGGCAAGAGCTGATGCGGCACTGGCACAAAGCGGTTGGGCGCGCGCTTAACTGGGCAGACCACGAAGAATAACATGTATAGGGCCAACACAAAAGGACCTCTTATTGCCGTAACCGGCAATAAGAGGTCCTTTTGTGTTTATACACCGGCAGGCAGACTTTTTAAAAAGTAAAAACAACAAACAGGAAACCGGGTGCTCTCGCCGGTTTAGCGGATGCATGAACAACAAGTAAAAGGTAATCAAATCAAGTTGGGCGATGAGGAGATAAAATGGGCGGGCATACGGTCAGGCTGTAGTACCAGCGGTGCTGCTTGCCTTGCGGCGCAGCAGGTGGTAAACAAGAACTTGATAAAGCACAATGACGACCCACCCAACCGCAGTTGCCGCAGCCACGGCGGGCAGCCCCCAAACCCCAATGAACAAATACGAAAAAGTGCAACGCAGGGCCATTTGCAACAGTGTGCCCCCAATGGGTACCAAAACTTTGCCAATGCCGCGGAAATAGCCAAGAAACGTGTTGCCGGTAAAACACAGCAAATAAAACAGGGCAATTAGCTTTAGGTACCCGCTGCCGCCGCACAGTGCTTTTGCATCGCCGGGGCCTAAAAAAAACTGCATTGCGGGCACTGCCGTTATAAACAAAAGCACCGAAAACAATAACCCAAGGCCCCATTGCAAAAGCAGGCCCTGCCGCAAGCCGTCGCGCACCCGTTGGCGGTTACCGGCCCCATAATTTTGCGAAACAAACAGCGATAACGCCTGCCCGCCGCTATCCCCAAACGAGTTGGCAAACCCCTCAATGCGCCCCACTGCGGTATAGGCGGCAATACCCGGTGTGCCAAGGGTGTTGACGGCCCCCTGTACCAGCAGCTTGCCAATATAAAGGCTTGCCTGATGGATGGCAAAAGAAATACCAAATTTTAAGGTTTGCTTGACTAAGGCGGGGTAAAAGCCCATGTCGGTACGGCGGCAGCATAAAAAACCGTATTGCTTAAAAAAATAAGCTGCACAGCAAACGGCACATACCGCTTGTGCCAACACCGTAGCAAGGGCTGCCCCGGCAATGCCAAAGGCAAATACGGCCACAAAAAGCCAGTCTAGCAGTACGTTCAGCGCGACGCAAAGCAGTAAAAAAACCAAAGCCGCCCGCGTGTTGCCCAAGGCCCGCAGAATGCCGGAAAACAGGTTATAAAAATAGCAGGCAAACAGCCCGACCAAGATAATGGTTAAATAGGCAGTTACCGGCGCAATCAGGCTGGCCGGTGTTTGGGTGAGCCGCAGCAAAGCGGGCAATGCCAAAAGCGACAAGCCCCCCAGCAAAGCGGTGACAACACTGCCGACACTGAGGGAAACAAACACCTCACGCCGAAAAGCATCATCGTTGCCCGCCCCATAAAACTGTGCAAAAATCATGGCAAGGCCTACACAAAACCCGTTTAATGCAAACAAAAACAAATTCATCATGCTGCCTGCCACCCCCACGGCAGCAAAGGCGGTTACACCCAAAAAGCGCCCAACGATCAACACATCGGCCGTGTTGTATAGCTGTTGCAGCAGGGTACCGGCCAGCAGTGGCAGAGCCAGAGAAACCAGTGCCTTTTTAATGTCACCGGACAATAGTGTTGTCTGTTTAATAATGCTCACCTCGCTGTTTAGTATAAAAAACAGAGTGAGTTTTGACAAATGCTTATTTAAACATTAATATATAAATAAAACATTATATTAATGGGGGCGCACCATGACCCGGCTGGAAGCAGAAGCCTTTTTGGCAATTATTCAATATGGCAGCATTACAGCCGCCGCTGAAAAACTATATGTCACCCAACCGGCCCTTAGCCGCCGCGTGCGCGCGATGGAGCAAGAGCTGGGGTATGCTCTGCTGGTGCGGGGTAAGGGTATCCGGTCCGTTTGCCTTACCCAGCAGGGGCAGGCGTTTATACCGGTTGCAGAGCGTTTTTGCAAGCTGTACCGGCAGGCCGAAGCCATTGCAACGGATAATCAAAAGTCACTGCTTAACCTTGCATCGGTCGGCAGTGTCAGCACCTGCCTGCTGCCCCCGGTGCTTCACCAGTTTCTCGCCTTAAAAAAATACAATCTCTGCTTCCACAACTATTCCTCGTTTGAAGCCTATCGCCGCATCGAAAACGGCATGGCAGACCTTGCGCTGATCTCTAACCACCGGTACGCGAAAGACGTGATCACGATGCCCGCCTTTCGCGAGCCGTTTGTGTTGCTGTGTGGGGCAGGCTGCAAAATAAGCAAGACCCCTGACCCCATGCAGCTCAACCCGGCAAATGAGGTCAGGCTGCCATGGAGCCCGGAGTATGATATTTGGCACGAGCGCTGGTTTGATACAGCGATAGAGCCCAATGTCACGCTGGACCATATACCACTGCTGGAGGATTTTTTAGCAGGGGAAAACTGGGCGGTCGTGCCGCTGACGGTGGCGCGGCGGATGGAGAGACCGGGCATTTGCAGTTATCCGCTGCGGCAGGGGCCGGAGGACCGAATTATTTATTATCTGGTGCCTGAGCGCCGCAAAGAAGAACCGATCCAGGATTTATTAACGTTGCTGCATCAAGAGCTATTGCGGTTCGACGGGGTAGAGTCTTTTTTGGCAAAAGGTCTGGCACAATAAGCGGCCCGCACCCAAAATACCGCAAGGCAAAAGGCGTCACATCAAACGGGTTTTGCTGCCTTGCCGCCGATACACAAAACGAAAGCCGGCCCCAGTAAAGGGCCGGCTTTTAATTTGACGGGGTGAAGCGGTATCCCTTATTACAACGGCGCGCAGTTACAAAGTAGATGCTTAAGCACGGCATGGCCTGCGGCGCGGCTTTAAAAACGACCGGTACCGGCAACCAAACACCTCTGCAATGCTGCACGCCTTGTCCACCATGGTCACGATCCACCCCAAGCGATGCGCGGGGGGCGAAATGGTCAAGGGCCACATATGGCAGAGAATCGTGTTTTGTTCCAGCGGCGTGATATTAAAGTGTTCCACGGCATTTTGGGCGGCAATGCGCGGGTGATAAAACCCGTGCAGCCGCGGGTGGCCGGGTTCGTGCCAGTCGTACAAAAAGAAATCGTGCAGCAGCGCGGCGCGCACCAGTTCACGCTCTTGCCCATGCAGGCCAAACCGTTTATAGACCAAAAAGCTAAACCAAGCCACTGCAACACAGTGTGCAAGGCAGGTGGTTTCTCCGTGCTGGGTATAAGCTGACATCTGCTGTACCACGGGGGCCTGTAACAAGGTGCCGGCCAAAGTGCGAAACTCGCGTATTTCTATTGTGGTAGGGTGCAAAAAAATCAAGGTTAAGGCTCCTTTTGCCCGGGGTGCCCGGTTTTATCATTTGTTTCATAATAAAACGAAAAAGAGACCCCAAAAACTTCAAGCGGTAATTTTGCTCAAAGTGGTTTTTCGTCGTCGACAGTTTCGTCGTCGTCGCTGTCTACCGCGCTTTCTTCGTCCTCAAGGTCTTCATCCGGTTCTTGCAGTGCAGGGGTGGTGTCGTCTTCCTCCGGCTGAAAATTCTGCATTTGCGCCATCATTTCTTCTTCCGGGTGCTCTTTTTTGTGTTTCCATGTTTTATACGACTGGATTGCGCGCAAGGTACCAAGCACCAGCAGGGCAAGGCTGATCGCAGCGAGGATATAATGCTCGATCCGCCACGGTGCGGCACCGTAATCGACCAGTGATTTGATTTCGGTGAATGCGAAATAATAGCAAGCTAGAATGACAATAACGTCCATTTTTGTTCCCCTTTACTTTGCAGGATGACACCCCCCGGCCCAACCGGGCAGCGGCAGAGTGCAGGCAACGCCTAGCGTCATTATAGAAGATTTTGCCGCTTCGTGCAATAAAAAAGAAAAAACGCACCTAAAATCAACCACAAAATTTACGAAATACTGGCAAAAACAAAAAACTCACATAAAACACACCCATTTTGTTTCAAAATGTCGTATAATAAAACTACGTAACTTTTAGGTACTGCGCTTTTTTTGCCGCAGTAAATTTTATTTTGAGGAGTTATATTATGAAATTTGCCCGCAAGACCTTTGCGATATTGATGGCAGGCGCACTGACAGTCGGCCTGATGGCTGGTTGTGATAAGCTGCCGGGGGATGCAGCATCTTCTGGCAGTTCCTCTGCGGCATCGTCATCGGCCAGCACCGCAGGCTCCAGCACCGCAGGCTTTGATTACAGCGCCCCGTTTGATGAAAACGGGCTATGGAAGGGCGTTACCGCACTGGATTATGTGACGCTGCCTACCTATAAAGGGATTGAGGTGCCCAGCAGTGTGTCTACCATCAGTGATGAAGATGTGGATACACAGGTAAAGAGCATCTTGTCAGGGTATTCCACCACCAACCAGATACTGGACCGTACTGTAGCCGATGGCGATACCATTAACATTGATTATGTGGGCAAGGTTGACGGCACAGAGTTTGATGGTGGCAGCACGCAGGGTAAAGGCACAGAGGTGACCATTGGCACGACCAGCTATATTGATGATTTTCTTGACCAGCTGATTGGCCACACCCCCGGCGAGACTTTTGATGTCAATGTGACTTTCCCCGATTCCTACCCCAGTAACCCTTCTTTGCAGGGTAAAGACGCAGTGTTCAGCGTGACGATCAATTATATTGCAGAGAAGGTCACGCCGGAGCTGACCGATGATTTTGTGGCGACCAACCTGACCACTAATTACGGCTGGAAGACGGTGGATGAAATGCGTGCGGGCATCCGCAAGCAGCAAAGTGAGACGGCAATACAGACCTATTTGTGGAAACAGATCGATGATGAGAGCAAAGTGAGTGATACGCCGCAGTCACTGATTGACTTTGAACAGGATGCAACAAAGGCAAATATGGAGGCAACGGCCGCACAGTATGGTGTGGATGTTGCGACCCTGCTTTCTTATTATGGCATTACCGGCAGTATCGACGATTGGTTTGCAAATAACCAGGACGTGATGAAGACGCAGGCAAAAGCCGCGCTGATTTACCAAGCAATTGCAGAGGATGCGAATCTCAGTGTGTCGGATGACGACATAAAAGCTTATTTTAAAACCAATACCGGTTCAGAGGATTACAGCAATGCCAAAAGCACCTACGGCATGGCCTACATCAAAAATACGGTTTTGCTTTCTAAAGTAGAAGAGTACGTGCGCAACAGCGCAGTGCTGAAATAAATAAAAGCACGTAAAAAGAGGGCCTTTTGGGCCCTCTTTTTGTTATCTTTGTCACGCTAAAGCTGGGGTCGTTATTTGCAACTGCGGAAAGGCGCGAAAAATTAGCGGCAGATGTCTTGCTTTTCTTTGGCACATCCGCTATAATAATAAAGCTGCAAATAACACGCCGGTGTGATGGAATTGGCAGACGTGCGGGACTCAAAATCCCGTGGTAGCGATACCGTGTCGGTTCGACCCCGACCACCGGCACCAAAATGGACCCATGCGTCAGGATAAAACTGGCACATGGGTTTTCTTTTATATGTGGCTATTTGGGGCATTTTATTCTAGGATGGTTTTGTTATCTGATACATCAAACCTTGTCAAAAGGGAGAAAAGATGCGGTTGCCACTATAATTACTTTTCTTGCCTGGGGCTTTTGGCACTATATGTATTTTTACATGACAAACAGCCTGCAGTATATACAGCACGTTCCGTTTTTGGTCGGCCTGCTGGGCAGCAGTTTTATACTCGGTGCCCTATACAAAATCAGTGGCAGCCTGTGGCTCTGTGTGCTGTTTCACTGCCTTTTAAATGTGTTCGCTCAAACGCTGCTGGTAAACAATTTAATTGCGGTGCTTGTTTGCAATATGCTTTGTATCGCTTTGGCAACCGCGCTGGCCAGAATAAAGAAACGCAAAAAAACATACGCAGAATAAAGGGGCGAAGCCCGGTTGAAACCCAATGATGTCGATTTTGAAAAAAATATAAAATAGGCCCCGGTTTCAAGTTGAGAGCTGACACGTGGAGCCTTGTTTTTTGCGTTGTGGTAAAGTTTGGATTTTGTTATAATTATTTTGAAACGGTTATCGGCCGTTCTTTCATGTTTTACAATGCCTGTTCTTCTGTTTACGATAGTAAAAAATGTAGTATTGTACCCATAAAAATAATTACAAGAGTGAACAGGACAAACTCAGGCAGGAGCGGTCATCGTGAAAACATATAGAATTTATCAGGTGGATGCCTTTACACAAACAAAGTTCCACGGTAACCCGGCGGGCGTTGTGCCAAACGCGGATGGTTTGACCGGGGAACAAATGCAAAGAATTGCAAGAGAACTGAATAACTCAGAAACAGCGTTTATCTTTTCTGCCACTTCGCCCGGTTACGATGTTGAGGTGCGCTTTTTTACGCCAACGACCGAGGTCCCCTTGTGTGGCCACGCAACCATTGCGGCACATTATGTAAGGGCAATTGAAGGGGCTGCGGTGGCGGGCAGGGTCATACAAAAAACAAAGGCTGGCTTGTTGCCCGTCGATATTGTGCCACAGCCGCAGGGGTATTCTATTGTGATGACCCAGAGTACGCCTAAAATAGAGGCACCTTTTGCACCATCAACGGTACAAAAAATCGTAGCGGCGCTTGGCATCAAACCCAGCGACGTCCGGCCGGATTGCCCCGTTGCAATTGCCTCTGCCGGGCACTCTAAAATCATGGTGGGCATCTGGTCCAATAAACAGCTGCACAGTTTAAAACCCAATTTGGACGCGCTGGCCGCAATCAGCGCAGAAGTGGGCTGTAACGGGTATTATGTGTTTACATTAAACCCGGGCGAAGAGGTATTGGTGCATGGGCGCATGTTTGCACCGGCGATCGGCATTGCAGAGGACCCGGTTACAGGCAACGCCAACGGGCCACTGGGCGCATACCTTGTGCACTATGGCGTTTGCAAAGATTCAGAAACAGAAACACAACTTTCTTTTTCTATTTTGCAGGGCGAAGCGATACAGCGCGACGGTGGCATGCGCGTAGACGTTACAATAGAAAACGGGGTGCCAGCCCTTGTGCAAATCACGGGGCAGGCGGTCGTGGCATTTCAAACTGAGCTAGAGCTGTGAAAAAAGTAGCTACCCCCGATACAGTTGAAAACGTTAGCGGTAATCAACCTTTGGATAAACGGCAACAGGATGGAGGCAGCATGGAATACAAACTCATGGGAGAACATAACGATATCGCACAAGTGCTTGGAGATGAAATACTGGTTTATGATGCACAGTCTGCGCTGGATTTGATTGCAACGGCACAGTATGAGACGGGCTGCGACAAGCTTATCCTCAGTAAGGCCTGCCTTGCAGAAGATTTTTTTGTGCTGAGCACCGGTGTCGCGGGTGCGGTGCTGCAAAAGTTTGTAAATTACCGCAAAAAGGTGGCCATCATCGGCGATTATTCCGGCTATACCAGCAAGCCCTTGCAAGATTTTATCTACGAGAGCAACAAGGGCAACAGCATCTACTTTTTAGCGGATGTACAGCAGGCCGTGCGCAAATTAGATAGTGAAAGATAACCCCCTTATGGCACACCAAAGCGATAAACCAAAGCAAAAAGGCGTGGCAGCCAGTGCCATTAATCAATAAAAGGGGGTAGAACAATGGAACCATATTTGAAAGAGACCCCCATGCTGGATTATTCCGCGACAACGGTGCAAGCGCTCGTAAAAGAACGGCAGTGGGCGGCGCTGCCGCCCTTTGAGCGCATTTTGCAAGTATACAATTTTGTCCGGGATGAAATCCTGTTTGGGTATAACGTCAGCGACCGCCTGACGGCATCACAGGTGCTGGCAGACGGCTATGGGCAGTGCAACACGAAAGGCACCCTTTTGATGGCGCTGCTGCGGGCAGTGGGCATACCGTGCCGCGTGCATGGGTTTACCATCGACAAAGTACTGCAAAAAGGTGCAATGACCGGGTTTGTGTACCGCAGTGCACCTAAAAATATTTTTCACAGCTGGGTAGAGGTGTATGACGAAAATATCTGGTATGAGCTGGAAGGGTTTATTATTGACCGGCAATACTTAACGGCTTTGCAGGTTAAAAACAGCAGTTGTGACGGCCCTTTTTGCGGGTATGGCGTTGCGGTGAAATCCCTAAAGGACCCGCAGATTGACTGGCACGGCAACAACACCTATATCCAAAATGAGGGGATCAACCACGATTTTGGGGTGTATGATTGCCCGGATGACCTGTTAAAAGTGCACGGCCAGACACTGGGCCCCGCAAAAGAATTTTTGTACCGGCACTTGGGACGCCACCTGATGAACCACAATGTAAAAAAACTGCGTGGGGCAGGGTAGCACGCAGGCCGTAAAACAGGCCGTGCCCGGGCCTGCAAACAGCGGGGCACCGGCAAGGCGCTGCAAGCGGGCTTGCCCTTTTCATGTAATACAATAAAACCACCGGAGGCAACAGGCAAAATGACAGCATTGATTCTTTATTTCAGTGGTACCGGCAATACAAAATATGTGGCCAACCTGTTTTCACAGGCACTTTTGGCAAAGGGCGTGTCGGTGCAGATGCGCTCAATAGAAGACCCGCAGCCCATAGAACCGGGGTACGACTTTTTGGTCGTGGGGTGCCCGAAATATTACGAATATCCGGCACTGTTTTTACTGCAACATCTGCGTGTGGCCCTACCGGTGGCGCAAAAGGCGGCCCCGGTGCTTGCTTTTTGCACCGAGGCCAGCAGTACAAAAACTGATTTTTCGAGGCTTGCTAAATTGTTGGGGCAAAAAAACCACGAGCTGCAAATCACACAGTCGTTCACCATGGCAAACGACCTGCTGTTTTTTGGCGGTTTTTCGGCCACTGCTGCAACCGAGGCGCAAAGCAACCGCGAAAAAGCAGCGCAGGCCGTGCCTGGTTTGGTAGAAGCGTTCTTGGCGGGGCAGCACCAGATAGAAAAAATCGCCCCCTACCTGCGCCCGGTCTACCATGCGGTAGCGGTGGGGTGCACCGCGGCAATGCCGGTATTCGCTATGAAATATGCAGCGTCAGATGCCTGTATTGGCTGCGGCCTTTGTGCCAAAAGCTGCCCCAAAAGCAATATTCAAATGGTAGAAAAGCGCCCGGAGTTTGGTAAAAACTGCATCTTTTGCACACGGTGCATCAACCTGTGCCCGGCGCACGCTATTTTGTATGGCGGCAAGCAATACCCGCAATATTTTTGCCACGGCTAATTGTCACGCCAAAAAGTACCCGATCAAAAACAGCCGCCCCCAAAGGAGCGGCTGTTGCTGTAAAAAAATGGTGATTACTCGTTATAAGTAAAATCCGCGGGGGCCCAGTGTTGCAGTACCGGTATCATATCCAGTGCAATCGCTTTGGCACCGGGCAGGCTGTGCTCGCGGTAGTTACCGCACTCGGCACTTTTGGTTGCACCGGGGATCGGCCCCTCAAAATCGCGGATAAACACCAGCGTTTCGCGAAAAAGGTCCAGTGCCTGCTGCTTGCTCATGCTGTCACGCGTGATGAAGTAAAACCCGGTGCGGCAGCCCATGGGCCCCACATATATAATGGCGTCTGAAAACGGGCTGTTGCGCACATAGGTGGCAAACAAGTGCTCAAATGTGTGAATGGCCGCATTTTCAAGGTAGGGGCCGACATTGGGCACTACCATGCGGATATCATAGGTCACGATGTCGCCGTCGATCCGGGAGGTATACATCCCTTTTTGCAATACATCGTGGTTGACGCTGAAACTTGCGATACGTTCCATTTCAAAAACCTCCCAAGGCCGCCAGTGCGGCAAATGAACTACTGGAAATTGAGTTCAAGCGTAACACAAACCGTGGTGGCTGTCAACGTGTTGCCGCGTTGCAACAACGGGGCCGGTGCGCTATAATAAAAGGCACAAATTACAGGCGAAAAGGGGAACACCATGGGGCTTGAGCAGTTGACACAGCACGTTTTCTTTTTGCCGCACGATGCGGCGACCGACCGGCCGGTGTTGGGCTATGTGCAGGGGCAAAACTATGCCGTTGCCATTGACGCCGGCAATTCACGGCAGCATGTTTTAAAGTTTTATACCGCACTTGGCGCGGCGGGGTTGCCGCTGCCGTCACTTACCGCTATCACCCACTGGCATTGGGACCACACGTTTGGCATGCACGCAGTAGAGGGTAAAACAGTGGTGTGCGGCAAAACCCAGCAGAAGCTGTGTGAGGTTGCACAGTGGGCTTGGGGTGAAGAAGCCATGGCGCAGCGCCTGCAAACGGGGCAGGAGATCGAATTTTGCGACACGAATATCCGGCTGGAATACCCCGACCGCACCGCCGTCAAAGTGGTACCGGGGGATGTGGTGTTTGAGGGGCGCTTAACGCTGGAGCTGGGCGGCGTGCAGTGCGTGTTGCTGGAGGCCCCAAGCCCCCACACACAGGATTGTACGCTGGTACTGGTGCCGCAGGACAAAGTGCTGTTTGTTGCCGATGCCGACTGTGAAGATTTTTACCACGGTGCCGTGTGGCAGCCCGCACGCCTTGCGGCGTATCTTACTGCAATACGCGCGCTGGATTTTGAGTATTATGTGCTTGGGCATGCGGCGTGTGAAAGCAAAGCAGGGGCCGTGGCCCGGCTGCAAACCCAGCTGGAAGAGCTGCAAGCAGCAGACAAGGCCGAATAGTAAACAAGCGAGGGTGGGAAGCCGGGCCCGGCTTGCTGGCGTTTGCCCAGTTTGAATGGGATAGCACGGCACGGCGGATGCTGTTTCGTGGGGGTGAACTGCAGCTTGGGCAGCCGGTCACAGCACCGGATATCCCGTTTGGTGACCCGACACGGCTGTATTCAGCGGCAGAACTGAAACAGATATTCTCTGCCCGTGGTATGCATGTTGTTGATACCTATTCAGACTACGACGGCCACCCTGCCAGTGAAAAACAAATGCAACTGATGTTCTATTCTGTAAAAAATGGGGTAGGCACCCTGTAAAAACAAAAACCCGTTTTGGCAAGTCGCCAAAGCGGGTTTTTGTGTGTAATCAGGCTTTTTCCTGATCGCCGAAATCCAGCATCAATACCGAGGTGTCAATCTGCTCTTTTTTTAAAATATCCTGTAAGCCTTCGGCAATTTCATCTCGCGAAAAATCACAGTCGGTCAATTCGTTGTCGGTCATGGCGTTCAGCCGTTGGTAAAAATCAAGCGCCAGCGTTAAATAAGCGCCGTCACCGGCTTTGTAACGCTCAAACAAATAGTCTTCGGCATCGCAAATTTCGTTTTGCGATAGTAATTCTACCAGCCGGCGGTAAACAAGGTCGGTTTCAGAGAGGTTATTTTCATCAATTACTTCATACTCTATTTTATCCCGGTGGAAAAACAGCCGCGCCACAAACTCGACCACCTGGCCAATTTGCCGCATCATCCAGTCTTTTTCAAAATACATTATTATCCCTCGCAAACTAAGCTGCCATGGGGGCAGCGCTTTGTTTTACATTATACACCGTGCACGGCCGGTTGCAAACAAAAAGCACAAAGGCACCCTTGCCGGGTGCCTTTGTGCTTTTTGCAGCAGCGGGGGCCTTAGCCCTCTGCGGGCAGGGGTTCTGCCGCAGTGGGCGCGGGGGCTTTGTTGTCACGGGCAGCAAACAGGTTTGCCACAATGGGCCCGACGATCTGGTGGATCACGGTCGCCAGCACACAGGGCAGAATGGCGAGCGTGCCGGGGAAAGCCGAGTTTGCCAGCGTGCACGAAAGGCCGCTGTTTTGCAGCCCCACTTCCAGCGACAGGGCGCGGGTTTTTTGCTCGTTAAAGTGAAACGCCTTTGCAATGCCGTACCCGGCGGCAAGGCCCAGTAGATGGTGCACCAGCACGGCCAGCGCCGTAATGCCCACAATGGCAAACCCGTTTTGGGTAAAGCTGCTTTGGTTCGGGCCCACGCACATGCCGACCACCAATAAAATGCAGATGGTAGAAGTGAGCACGAGAATCTTTTTAAACGGCTCGATTTTTTTGCCCGCAAAGGCATGGATGGCAAGCCCCAAAAAGATGGGCAGCAGCACGACCATGACGATGGAGAAGAACATGCTCCAGAAATTGACCTCGATCCACTGGCCCGCAAGGGCCAGCGTCAGGGTGGGGGTCAGCGCCGGGGCCAGCAGCGTCGTGCACATTGTGATGGTGACCGAAAGCGGCACGTCGCCGTGCGCGAGGAAGGTCATCACGTTCGACGCGGTGCCACCCGGCACGCAGCCCAGCAGCACAAGGCCCACGGCGATCTGCGCGCAGACCTCCGGCCCGCCGATGCCGGTGAAGCTGAGCAGCTTTGCCACCAGCCAGCCAAACCCGGCCATACAGATGTACTGGCTGAAAATGCCGATCAGCACGTCGCGCGGGCGGCGCAAGATCAGCGCAAAGTCCTCGGCGCGCAGCGTCATGCCCATGCCGAACATGATGACGCCGAGCAGCAGGTTGACAAAGCTCATTTTAGGGAAGTACGTGCTCAGCACAGGGGCCCACGCAAAGTTGATGCTGACACTGCCTGCAAGGGCTACCCAAAAAGTGGGCACCAGCAGGGCGAACACAGCGGTGAGGATGGCGAGCAGCGCCAGATTTTTGTTCAGCAGATCGGCAACACGGTTGATTGTTTTCATGGCGGATTCTCCTTTTCTGTTGTGTGTTCAGGCTTCGGCGGCCAGCAGGGCGCGGCCGGCGGCGTCGGCATCGCGCATAGCCTGCATAAAGGCCTCTTTGGTGACGGGGCGGGGTGCTTTGGTCCATTCCAGCACGGTGGCGGCTTTGTCGGCCACTGTTTGCAGGTCGGCTTCGGTCATGCCGATCTCGGCCAGCGTGACGGGCAGCTTGATCGAGCGGTTAAAACGCAAAATGCGCTCGCGCTGTTCCAGCTGGCCGTCCCAGGTCAGCAGCGTCAGCACGCCAAACGAGACGATCTCGCCGTGCAAATGCTTGCCGCCGGAGGCGGGCAGCATGGTAGCGCCGTAGTAGACGCAGTGGGCAAGGCTGCTGTTGTAGTAGTACTTGGTGGGGTCGGTGGTGAGGTTTGACACAAGGCCGGTAGAAATCACGATGGCAAGGGAAACCTGCTCCAGCTCGGTGCCGGGGGTGTTTTCGCGGCACTGCTGCATGGCGGCGGCACCGTAGTTCAGCAGCGGCTCGGTGCAGGTGTGGGCCAGCATGGTGCCAAGCAAGGTCGTGTGAAACAGGTCTTTGCCGCGGCTGGCAAGCTCGACCTCACACTCTTTTGAAAGCGCGTCGCCGATACCCGCCCACAGCAAACTTTCGGGGGCTTCGGCAATGATGCGGGTGTTGATAAAGGTATGCTCCGGGCAGCGGGTGGGGTAAAAGTAATCGCAAAAGGTGTCGTCCGCATTGTAGAACACCCCGATGGCGGTGCAGGCGGCGCAGTTGGAGGCGATGGTGGGGAAGGTGAGCAGCGGCTTGTCGAGGTGCTGGGCCACGGCCTTGCAGGTGTCGATGGCGCGCCCGCCGCCCACTGCAAAAATCATGTCGGCCTGCTGAACTTCCGGCAGCTGTTCCAGCGCGCCGGCGTGCTCGTATGTCGAGTTGCCGCCGTACCAAATGGGCTGCGACAGGGTAAATTCGCTGCCGGCAAGGGCGGCTTTCAGTGGTTCATATGCCTTGCTAAGGGCGGTTTTGCCGCCAATGACGGCGGCGGTTTTACCAAAACGGCGGGCGATCGAAAAGACATCCTGATAGCAGTCGGGGCCGACGCTCCAGGCGGGCAGGCAGCTGGTGTAACTCATATAAATGATCCTCCTGTTTTGTGCGGGACAAAACAAAAACAGCTTCGTCCCAAAGAATGTTTCTTTGAGACGAAGCTGTGAATTACAACTCCGCGGTACCACTCAAATTGCGCGGCGGTGAGGCCGCACCACTTACAGGCTCCAACAAGCCCATGGCATTAACGCTGCCTGTACGTGCGCGTTTACTTACTTTCGTGTTCAACTGCCAGCTCGGAAGTGATTCCCCTGACGTCGTCCGGTTGCCTGCTCTCATCTGCTCAGGCTCTCTGTAAACCATCTTCGCGTCGGCGTTCTTCGTCATCGCCTTTATTGCTATCTAACATAACAAAAAACAGCGGTGCTTGTCAAGCAAAAGTTGCACAAAGAAAATAAAAAACAACAGCGGGGATTTGGCAGGTGCAAAAATTTACGGGTTTAGCGTGCGGTAAAACACGGCGGCACGGCAGTTGCTGGCGGGCGGTTGTCGTGCAACTTACCCCCCGCACGGCCCCGCTTACCGGCGCTGTGCTACCGGTGGGCTGTTTTTGCTGGCGGCACCGCGGGGGCTTTGCTATACTTTGTGCAGTAAGCAAAGAGAGGTGCGAAAAAATGGAAGAATGCAGGATTAGCGTTAAGGGACTGCAAAAATATTACGGGCCCACCCACGCGGTGGACGGTATTTCGTTCAGCGTCAACGCGGGCGAGCTGTTTGGTTTTTTGGGGGTCAACGGTGCAGGCAAAACCACAACGATTCAAATGCTCAGCACACTGGTGCGCCCCACGGCGGGCGAAGCGGAGATCTGCGGGCACAAGCTGGGGCGCGAAGACGCGCAGATACGGCGCGAGATCGGTATTGTGCGCCAGCAAAACGGGTTAGACGACCTGTTGACGGTGGAAGAAAACCTGCTTTGCCGCGCGTCGCTGTACCCAAAAAGCCGGGCGGAAAACAAAAAAAGGCTGGCAGAGCTGTGCGAGGTGCTGTCGCTGGAGGATACGCTGAAACGCCGGTACCGGCAGCTTTCGGGCGGGCAAAAACGCAAGTGTGAAATTGCAGCGGCGCTGATGCATGCCCCGCAGGTGCTGTTTTTGGATGAACCGACCACCGGGCTGGACCCCGCCACCCGCAAGGCAGTGTGGCACACGGTGCGCCTCATCCGCAAGCAGTACGGCACCACGGTATTTTTGACGACGCATTATATGGAGGAAGCCGCGCAGGCGAACCATATTTTAATTTTAGACAAGGGTAAAGAGATCGCAAGCGGTACCCCGTTTGAGCTGAAAGAGCAGTTTGCCTACGACCGGCTGACGCTGTACCCCAAAGATTTGAGTGCATTTGCGGCAAAGCTGCAAAGTGAGGGCACACCGTGCCGCGTGCGGGGCCGCGGGGTGCAGATCGCGATCCCCAGCACGCTGGCATCGTACGAGCTGTTGCAGCGCTGGCACGCCGAGCTTGCCGGGTTTGAAGTGGTGCAGGGCACAATGGATGACGTGTTTTTGAACGCCTGCAAGGGCAGCGAGGAGGAAGCCGTATGAGCACCGTAAACAATTTGATCAAACGCAATCTCAAATTATACCTGCGCGACCGCTCGTCGATCTTTTTTTCGCTGCTGTCGATGCTGATCGTCATCATGTTGATGCTGGTATTTTTGGGCGATATGAACATCAATGATGTGCTGAATATCTTAGAGCAGGCCGGGGTCACGGGCATCAGCCGCGACAGCGCACAGCAGATGGTGCTGCTGTGGACGATTGCCGGGGTGCTGTGCGTCAACACCGTCACCATTGCGCTGACCATTACCGGCCAGATGGTGCGGGATGCGGCAACCGGCCGCGCGCAAAGCTTTTACGGTGCGCCGGTCAGCCGGTTGCAAATTGCAATAGGGTATATTGGGGCTTCTTTTTTGGGCACCATGGGCATCTGCCTGCTGACACTGGGGGTGTCCGACGGGTATTTGCTGGTGACAGGGCACAGCATTTTATCGCTGGCCGAGCATTTTAAAATCATCGGCATGCTGGCGGTCAATGCGTTTTCGTACTCTGCGGTGATGTTTTTGGTGGGGCTGTTTGTCAAAAGCGAGGGCGCGTGGTCTGGCCTTGGCACAATCGTGGGCACGCTGGTCGGCTTTTTGGGGGCCATTTACATCCCGATGGGCGGCCTGCCCGGCGCGGTGCAAAACTTTTTAAAGGCCACTCCCATTTTGCACAGCGCCTCCATGCTGCGCAGTGTGTTTACCGCCACCGCCGTGCAAAATATGTTTGAAACCGCACCCGCAGTGGTGGCAACCGAATACAAAACCGCGATGGGGATCACCGTGACCATGGGCGGGCAGACGATAGGCCTGCCGGTGCAGATTGCAGCGGTGCTGATTTGTGGTATACTGGTTTTAGCAGTGTCGGCGCTGGTGATGCGCCACAAATCTGTGCAGGACAGGTAGGGATGCTAGCTTGAGGATCATTGTCGAAGAGCTTGAAAAAGGGCAGGAAGAAGAGATCATCATCCGCACCGGCCAGCTGGACGACCAACTGCTTTCGCTGATTTCCAGCATTCGCACTTCGCGCGAAAAGCTGAGCGGCTTTCAGCCGGACGGCAGCATCCAACTGGTGGAGCCACAGGACGTGTACTATTTTGAAGCGGTGGATAACCGGGTGTTTGCCTACTGTGAAAAAGAGGTCTATGAGGTGCACAAAAAGCTGTACGAGCTGGAAGAGCAATTTGACAACACCGATTTTTTTCGCTCTTCCAAATCGGTCATAGTAAACCTTGCCAAGGTGTACAAGCTGACCCCGGTGTTGGGCGGCCGGTTTGAAGTGCTGCTGAGCAACGGGGAAAAGAGCACAATTTCGCGCCAGTATGTGCCATTGTTAAAAAAGAAGCTGGGAATGTAAAGGGGGGCAACGCAGATGCAGTTTTTAAAACGCTTGATTTTTTATATCGCCACCATTACTACTTTTACGCTGCTTGCCTGTGCCGTGTGGATCACGCTGGAAGCAACGGAAAAAGGCATCTCTTTGCAGGCGGCTTTTTTGCCCACCGCGCTGCTGTGGCAGGTTTTATGTGCCGGGGCGGTGTGCGGGGTCGCGACCGCGCTGCTGATCGTGGAGGAAATACAGACCCGCAAAGAGGTGTTTGTGCGTTTTGGTGCGCATTATGTGGTGATCAACGCCATCATCCTTGGCGGCGGCGCGCTGTTTGGCTGGTATACCGTGACCCCGATAGGGGTGGTGTGCATGCTCATCACCGTCGCGCTGGTGTATTTGGCGGTAGCGACCATGGCCTATCTGCGGGATAAATCGACCGCGGACAAGATCAACGAGCGGCTGGAGCGGTTTCGCCGCCGCCCGCGCTGAACAATAAAATCAAAAACGCACCGCCCCCGAAGTATCGGCCCAATCAGCCGTTACCGCGGGGGCGGTGCGTTTTAGTTATACGCAAAAAAAGTTAAAAACAAAGGGCAGTGCGGTCAGGGATGCTCGCCCCACACTTCACGCGCAATGTCGCGCACCAGCGCAAGCTTTGCCCACTGGTCGGCTTCGGTCAGCCGGTTGCCCTCTTCGGTAGAGGCAAACCCGCACTGCGGGCTGAGGTACAGCCGGTCCAGCGGCACAAACTGCGCCGCCTCGCGAATGCGCTGAATGATAGCGGCCTTTTCTTCCAGCTGGGGGCTTTTGGTCGTGATGAGCCCCAGTACAACGGCCTTATCCGGCGCGACATACCGCAGCGGCTCAAACCCGCCCGAGCGCGCGTCGTCGTATTCAAGGTAAAAGGCCGAAACCGCTTCATCGCGAAACAGGTACGGGGCAATGGGGTCGTATGCGCCGGACGACGCATAGGTGGAGTGAAAATTGCCGCGGCACACGTGGGTCGTTACGGTCAAATCGTCCGGCTTGCCCTTTAGCGCCAAATTATTCAGCGCGATCTGCTCTTTTGCAATGGTGCGCACCTTTTCTTCGTCCAGGTCAAACATCGGCCAAAAGCTTTTGTCCACATAAAGGCCCCAGGTGCAGTCGTCCAGCTGCAAATTGCGGCAGCCCGCGTCGTATAGCTCGCGAATTACCGTTTGGTAAGCGGCGCCAATGTCGGCCAGCAGCGCGTCGTCACTGGGGTAGTGCTGCCGGTTTTGCGCAAGGTATTCGGGCAGGCGCAACTGCACCAGCAGCTGTGCGGGCGCGGGGATGGTCTGCTTTGCCACCACGCCGCCGGTCTCCTGCGCTTTGACAAATTTAAAATGCTCGACAAACGGGTGCCCCGCCCCGGTGATCGGCCCCGTAATGACCGCCGTTTCGGCTTTGGTGCGCTCGCCGTGGAACTGTAGCCCCTTGGCGGTGTTTGCTTTTTCAATGCCGCCAAGGCCCCACATAAAGTCAAGATGCCACCAGCTGCGGCGAAATTCGCCGTCGGTGATGACCGGCAACCCGGCCGCCTTTTGCTTTGCAATCAAGTCCAAAATAGCGGCATCCTCTGCGGCGGTGAGTTCCTGTGCGGTAATTTGGTGCAGGCTACTGGCAAGGCGGGCTTTTTTCAGCGCATCGGGGCGCAAAAAACTGCCCACGATGTCATAGCGAAACGGTGCGTGTGGTGTCGTCATAGGGGGTGCTCCTTTCGGGTGTAAAAACAGCGGCGGCACAGGGGCCGCCGCTGTTTGGGTGGTTACTTATTCCGCAAAAAGCGGGGTGGACAGGTAGCGCTCGCCGGTGTCGGGCAGCAGCACCACAATGGTTTTGCCCGCATTTTCCGGCCGTTTTGCCAGCTGGATGGCGGCATAGGTGGCTGCGCCGGATGAAATGCCGACCAATACGCCCTCTTTGTGGCCAATGGCGCGGCCGGTTTCAAACGCGTCCTCGTTGGAAACGGTGATGATCTCGTCGTAAATTTTCGTGTTCAGCACGTCGGGCACAAAGCCCGCGCCAATGCCCTGAATTTTGTGCGGGCCGGCCACGCCGGTCGACAGCACGGCCGAGCTTGCGGGCTCTACCGCCACCACTTTCACGGCCGGGTTTTGTGATTTCAAGTATTCGCCGGTGCCGGTAATGGTGCCGCCGGTGCCGATGCCCGCGACAAAAATATCCACTTTGCCGTCGGTGTCCTGCCAAATTTCCGGCCCGGTGGTGGCGCGGTGCACGGCGGGGTTGGCCGGGTTGACAAACTGGCCCGCCACAAAGCTGTTCGGGGTTTCGTTTGCCAGCTCGTTTGCCTTTTCAATCGCGCCTTTCATGCCTTTGGCGCCCTCGGTCAGCACCAGCTCGGCGCCATAGGCCTTTGCCAACTGCCGGCGCTCGACCGACATGGTTTCGGGCATGACCAAAATCAGCCGGTAGCCGCGCGCGGCGGCAACCGAGGCAAGGCCGATGCCGGTGTTGCCGGAGGTCGGTTCGATGATGACTGAGCCGGGCTTTAAAATGCCGCGGGCCTCTGCGTCGTCAATCATGCCTTTGGCAATACGGTCCTTTACCGAGCCTGCCGGGTTAAAGTATTCCAGCTTTGCCACCAGTTTTGCGTTCAGGTTTTCGGCCTTTTCAATGTGGGTCAGCTCTAACAGCGGGGTTTTCCCAATCAGTTGATCTGCGGAAGTATAAATGTTAGCCATAATAGACACTCCTTTAATTGTTGTCAAATAAAATTAAATTGAAGAGTTGGTTGCGCGGGGGACAACATCGCATTGCCCCGCAAAAACCGTGTCGTATGGCGTGTTTCATTTTACTCCCATCCTTTCAAGTTTGGTGTTGGTATTTTGGGTGCACCGGTTATTGCACGGCGGCAAACCCCTGGGTCAAATCGGCTAAAATATCGTCGATATGTTCGGTGCCGATCGACAGGCGAATGGTGTTGGGGCGGATGCCGCAGGCGGCAAGCTCGGCGGCCGACAGCTGCGAGTGGGTGGTGGAGGCGGGGTGGATGACGAGGGATTTCACATCTGCCACGTTGGCCAGCAGCGAAAACAGCTCTAAGCTTTCGGTAAACTTTTTCGCCGTCTCGGCATCGCCCTTGATCTCAAAGGTGAAAATGGAACCCGCCCCGTGCGGGAAATACCGGTCGTACAGCTGTTTTGCGGCGCCGGTGGCAAGGGAGGGGTGGTTGACCCGCTCGACCCCCGGGTGCTGCTGCAAAAAGGCGACGACTTTCAGCGCGTTTTCTACATGGCGCTCGACCCGCAACGACAGGGTTTCAAGCCCTTGCAGCAGCAAAAACGAGTTGAACGGTGAAATGGCGCCGCCAAGGTCACGCAACAGGGTGGTGCGGGCTTTGGTGATATAGGCCAGCTTGCCCGCCACCTTGGTAAACACCACGCCGTGGTACGAGGGGTTGGGGGCGGACAGGCCGGGGAACTTATCGTTTGCGGCCCAGTCAAACCTGCCGCCATCCACGATCACCCCGCCCATCACGGTGCCGTGCCCGCCAATGAACTTGGTGGCGGAGTGCACCACAATGTCGGCCCCGTGCTCAATGGGGCGCAGCAGATACGGGGTGGCAAAGGTGCTGTCCACGATCAGCGGGATACCGTGCCGGTGGGCGATCTCGGCCACGGCTTCAATGTCCAGCACATCGGCGTTGGGGTTGCCCAGCGTTTCGGCATACAGCAGCTTGGTGTTGTGGCGAATTGCCTTTTCAAAGTTGGCGGGGTCGCTTTGGTCCACAAAGGTGGTGGTGATGCCCGCGTCCTGCAAGGTGTTGGACAGCAGGTTGACCGTGCCGCCGTACAGGTTGGACGCCGAGACCACATGGTCGCCCGCAATGGCGATATTTTGGATGGCATAGGCGACCGCAGTGGAGCCGGAGGCCAGTGCCAGTGCCGCGGCCCCACCCTCCAGCGCCGCAATGCGCTGTTCAAACACATCGCTGGTCGGGTTCATTAGACGGGTGTAAATGTTGCCGCTTTCCGTCAGCGCAAAGCGGCCTGCGGCCTGCGCCGAATCTTTAAACACATACGAGGTGGTTGCGTAAATGGGCACTGCGCGGGCATCGGTCGCGGGGTCGGGGGCTTCCTGCCCCACGTGTAGCTGCAAGGTTTCAAATTTGTAGTTGTGTTCCGACATGATGATATCTCCTCTTACGGTTGTATTTTTATCGGGCATCGCCGCCGGAACAAAAAAATTGCCCGGGAGGCGTCATGGTGCGACTCTCCCGGGCAAAGATGCGTTTAGGTGTTGCTGGCAAATCAGTTTGCCAGACCATGCACAGAAAGGGGCACGGCAAAACACCCGTACATCGAGCTTGTCCGGGAGTAGAGCATTCGCCCACAACAGAAATTGACGTTAAAAAGCTGGTTCATGTTTGCGTGCCTCCTTTCGTGTGGTGCCCGCTGTGACAGCAGGTTCTTTATGGGGATTATACCGGGTAAAACCTATATTGTCAATAGGAAATACGAAATTTTTACTATTTTTCTGCAAAAAAAACTGTGTAAAAAGCGCTGTGCCTGCAAGTGAAACCCGCAAAAAAACAAGTAGGGCGGCCCTTTGGGGCCGCCCCACTTGCCATAAAAATTACAATTGCACGGGCTTTACTAACAGGGTCATTCGTACCGCAGTGCTTCAATGGGGTCCAGCTTTGCGGCCTTGCTGGCAGGGTAATAGCCAAAAAAGATACCAATGGCCATCGAAAAACCGACGGAGGCCACAATGGCGGTGAGCGACGGTTTTGCCGCGTACCCCAGCAGGCTGGCCCCCCAGGCCCCCAGCGCGATGCCCAAAATAATGCCGATCACCCCGCCGATCAGGCAGATGACGACGGATTCGACAATAAATTGCAGCCGAATGGCAAACCCCGGCGCGCCCAGCGCCTTGCGGGTGCCGATCTCGCGCGTGCGCTCGGTGATTGAGACCATCATAATGTTCATCACGCCAATGCCGCCCACCAGCAGGCTGATGGCCGCGATGGCCGCAATGGCCACCTGCACGGTGGAGATCATTTCGGTGACGGTGCTGACCATCGTCTCCATGCTGGAGGCCGACACCGTCCAGCTTTGGTTGCGGGTATAGTAGCTGTCAAAAAAGTCTTCGGTGTTCTGCATAAAATTTGCATTGTTTTCTATCGCGCTGCCCACCACGGTAAAACTTTGGTACCCGGCGGCCGCACTGTCCAGTTTTTTGGCGGTCGTCAGCGGCACATACATCGGGTAGGTCACGTCACTGCTGGTCAGCGTAACGGTGCCGTCCTGTTTGTACTGGTAAACGCCTACGATGTAAAAGGTGAATACCTTATTGTTCACGGTGACATCAAACGATTTGCCAATGCCGTCTACGCCTTTGCCAAACACGTCGCTGACAAACTGGTCGGCCACAACGCAGACCTTTTTTTCGCCGTCCAAATCTTTTTGGTCAATAAAGCGGCCGTTGGTTACGTCAATGGATTCGGCGGCCTGATAATCAAGATTGACCCCGGTGACCTTCACGCTTGCATTGTCGCTGGAACCAGTGACCGGCACCGTGCCGCTGCCCATGGATTCGGTCAGCGAAATGGCGGCGATCTCATCCCCAAAGGCCGCGCGGTAGTCGGCGATCATGTCGTCGGTGATGAGGTCGTCATCCGCCGGCAGGCTGGGGCTAAACATGCGAATACTCACCCCGCTGCGGGTCGTCGTGGTGGGCGCAGAGCTGGAATTGTCCGAGCTTTTTTCCGTCAGGCTGACGGTGATATTGCTCACGCCAAGGCTTTGCATTGAATCGCTGATCGAGCCGGTCAGCGAATCGCCCACCGTCACAATGGCAATCACCGAGCCGATGCCGATGATAATGCCCAGCATCGTTAAAATGGCGCGCATTTTATTGGCCCACAGGCTGGCAAACGCCATGCGAATATTGTCAAGCAGTCCCACGCACGCCACTTCCTTTCCGCTCTGCAACAATGCGCCCGTCCTTTAAAGTCAGGATGCGCTGGCACTCCTCTGCAAGCTCCGGGTTATGGGTGATCAGCACGATGGTTTTGCCATTTTGCTCGTGCAAGTCGTGAAACAGGTCCATCACGTTGCGGCTGGTCTGCGAGTCCAGCGCGCCGGTGGGTTCATCCGCCAGCAGCAGCGCGGGGTTGCAGGCCATGGCGCGCGCAATGGCAACGCGCTGTTTTTGCCCGCCCGAAAGCTCGTTTGGCTGGTGGCGCGCACGGTCGCCCATGCCCACCATGGCAAGCAGTTCTTTGGCGCGGTGGCTGCGCGCGCGCGCCGGGATGCCTGCGTACAGCATGGGCAGCTCAATGTTTTTTTGTGCGGTTGTGCGGCCAATCAGGTTAAAGGTCTGAAACACAAAACCAATTTTGCGGTTGCGAATGGCGCTCAGCTCGCGGTCGGTGGCCTTTTGCACATCAATGCCATCCAGCAGGTAACGGCCTTTTGTCGGGCGGTCCAGTGCGCCGATGATATTCATGATCGTGGATTTGCCCGAGCCGGACTCGCCCACAATAGCCACAAATTCGCCGGGCCACACGGTGAGGTTGATGCCATGTAAAATTTCAAGCTCGTTGGGCCGGCCAATGTAATAAGTCTTTACCAAATCGCGGATGTCGATCAGCGGTTCGGCCTTTGGTGTGGTGGCCGGGGTATCGATCGTATGGGGTTCGGCCATCTCATCAGCCTCCTATCGGGCCGCCGGAGGGCATGTTTTCACCGCCAGAAGGCCTGTTGCTGCTGCGGTTACTGCTGCGGGTCAGCCCGCTCAGCAGGCCGGCATTGCGGCTTTCGCTGCTGGAGCTGCCGGTGCTTTGCTTCACGGTCGCTTCTTCACTGCTGGCGCTGCTGCGCACCTGCATGCCCTCGGTCAGCGCGTCGCCCGAAATTTCAATGTAATAGTCATTTTCTTCGCCGGTCGTCACCTGCACCGGCTCAAAGGTGGCGTCGGGGCCGCTGCCGCCGGTTTTTACATACACAACACTGCTGCCGGTTTCATCCGTGCCCACTGCGTCAATGGGTACGACAAAAACGTTGTCCTCGCTGGACAGAATGATGTTTACCTTGGCGTTCATGCCGATCAGCAGGCCGGTGTCGGCATCAGTGACGGTGACTTCGCATGCAAACCCGCCCGAGCTGCTGGAGCCCTGGCTGGAGCTGGAGGTGGAAGCCGTTTTAGAAACCTGGCTCACCGTGCCGTTGATCACCTTGTCGCCGGTGGCATCACTGGTAATGGTGGCGGGCAGGCCCACCGATACATTCGGGATGTCGTATTCTTCTACCGCAAACGAAACTTTCAGCGCGGCGGCATCCTGAATCGTTGCAACGGTACTGTCGGTCACCGCGCTGCCCACGGTGGCGTTCAGCGCGGTTACGGTACCGGCGCTTTGCGCTTTCAGCGTGCATTCTTCCAGCTGGTCCTGCAAATCTTCCAGCGTGTCACTGGTCTTGCTGCTGTCAAGGGCATCCGAAGCGGTGGTCAGGGCCTGATACGCGCTGGAATACTGGGTGCCCAGCGTGGTGTAGGCGTTGTAGGTGTTATTGCGGGCGGTTTCTGCCGCCGCTGCCGCGCTTTGCAACGCGTCGTAATTGCACAGGCTTTTGCCGCTGTTCAGCGCAGAAAGCGCGTCGGCTGCGGCTTTGGCAAGCCCGCCCGCCGCCGAGCCGCTATCCACCGTGCCGCCCGCAGTAAAGGTGGTGCCGTTGTATGCCCCGCAGGCGCTGTTTACCGCGCTTGCCGCGTCAATGACTGCCTGCACAGTGGTGTCGTTGTTGTTCTGCGCCAGCACTGCGGTGTAGCTATTGTAGGCGGTGGCGACATTGTTTGCCGCCGCCTGCGCGTTCGCCGCCGCGGTGTCGTAGGCGGTTTGCAGCGCAGAAACGGTGGTCTTTGCCGCCCCGAAGGCGCTGAGCGCCGTGTTGTAGGCGTTAGAGGCGTTGGTGTAGTCAATACCGGCGTTTTCGTACTTGACTTTTGCCCCCTCAAAGGTGGCCTTTGCATTGTCGTAGTTTGTCTGTGCTTTGCTGATGTTGTCGGCAAGGCTTTCTTTGGCTTTGGTGATCTGCTTATCCAAATCGGTCGTATCCAGTGTGCAGATCACGTCCCCCTCTTTCACCGTGTCGCCAACCTGCACGTTGACCTCTTTTACCGTGTACTTCAGTGCGGTGGTCACGGTGCTGACCTCTGCGCTTTTTACTGTGCCGCTGGCAGAAACACTGTTTTCAAGCGAGGTCTTTTGCAGGGTGGTCGTGCGCACAAAGGCCGCAGCGCTGCCCGGCGTGGCCTGCCTGCCCGCAAAGGTGCGCCAGCCCCAAAAAACGCCGCCCGCAATCAGTAAAATCACGACCAGTGCGGCCATGCGTTTGTGGCGGCGCGCAAAACGGCCAAGCGGCCCAAACAGTTTGCCCAACAGGTGCCCTGCCGCGTGAAAAGGGTTTTTGTGCCCTTTGGTGGGGGTGCTTTCTTCCATCATACCCATACTCCTTTTTATCAGTTTAACTGGTGTTAAGCTTCCAAGTTATATTGTAAAAAAGCAATGTGTGAAAACACGGGTAAACTTGTGTGAAAAAGCGGGCAAAGCTGTGTGAAAAATGCGATAATCTGTGACGGGGCAGGCAAAAGCGGCGTGGCATCTTGCGCAGAAAGTGGGAGTAGTGTATAATAAGTAAGCTGTTTTGCACAGCGAGGGCCTTTAGCTCAGCTGGTTAGAGCAACCGGCTCATAACCGGTCGGTCCCGGGTTCGAATCCCTGAAGGCCCACCAGCGATAAACCCGCACGGCAAAGCCATTTAGTTGGCTTTTGCCGTGCGGGTTTTCTTGTGCTTAGGTATGCAAAATAACGCGTTTTACGCTGGTTTCTTTTAAAAAGACAAGTCAAAATACAATACAGGCAAAGACAAATAACCTATAAAATAAAAAACCACCGCCGGCAAAAGGAAACTCCCCAGCCGGAGAAGGCTTTATTTGTATGTTGGGTTTGTCTTTTCTTTCATTTGGTGGCTAAATTGCAACTCGCTTAAAGCAACTTTTTAAAGTTAATAAAAAATGTTTCGCAGAATTGAATTTGCCCTGCTTTTGGCATACAATTAAATGTAAGAAACTGGTATTGATGCACGCAACATATTTGCAACAAACCTTGTAAAATATCTAAACGCCAAAAGCAAAGCACAGCTTGAGCTTGCCGAATATGTGAAATTCTCATCGTCGACGGCGCCCCGATAAGATGCAAAAGATTGCTGATTTTTTAGGCATTAAAATCTCTGACTTGCAAATGGCGTACGGCCTCGCCGATGAAATTGATGCGGCGTTTTATAGGGATTGCAAAAAGCTGAATAGCCGAGATAAAGAGACCGCAGCATGGTTTGTGTTATGCGGGAGCGGCAGGAGCAAAATGAATAACGGGTAAATGCGATTTATTTGAAAAAACTTTGCCGCCAAGTGAATTGATGCTTGCGATGCAAATGGGAGATGCCAAGCCCTCAGAATTTGTAAATTATTTTAAATTGCCGGAGCAGGATATAAAGAGCCCAGTATTACGGGGTAAATTGCAAAAGCATCAATTTTAATAAGGAAGATACGGGGGCATGAATTGTGGCAACGTGTATTTGGTGCAAAAATTCAACGGAGCTTTACAAAAACGGCTATTGCGAGAGTTGCTATCATCACATCCGGGACGATATCCTTTTAAACAAAAACCGATTGGATGAACTGCTAAGGCAAAGCGCTTTGCCTGATGCGGATAAAACTGCAATTTTAGAAGAGAGTAACCGACTTTGCAAAGGGTTAGAAGAATACAAGAAAAAGAAAGTCCCCTTTTACAAAAGCGATTACCAACCAATCCTTGCGGCGATTTATCGAAACTTGGGTGAGACACTGGCCCCGCCCCAAAAGGCTAAAATGAGCCAGCCAACTTTTACCCTGATTGTTGCATGCACAATTTTAATTTTTTCGTGCATCGTTTTGATTTATCAGTCTTTTACATTATCCGCGCAGGTCGATGAGATGACGGCGCAAATTTCCGCATTGCAGACCGACAACCAAAATTTAAGTGACCAGCTTGCCGCCTATCAAAAAACGGCTTCTGCCAAAAAAACAGTAACCTTGGATAATGGCAATTATGTTGCCGGGGCTGACTTTGCTGCAGGGACCTATGATATTGAGGCCGTTTCCGGTTTGGGCAATGTCATTTCAGATAATTCTTCTCTTGACGGCGGTATCAATGCAATCATGGGTACAAAAGCAGAGGATACGCTTGGCATCGCCGAACAAAAATACTCCAACATCAAACTGCCGGACGGCACCACGCTGATGCTCAGCGGGGTAAAGGTGCGGCTAAAGCTTGTCGAAGCATATTAATTATTATATGGGGGCATAGTTATGAGCGTATCATCTGAATTCAGAGACAAAAAACTGGAATATTACGGTAAAAAAATACCCGGGTTGATACCATACGCGAATGTGCTTTTGCCCATTGTTGGGGTGTTACAGCTTTGGGGTATTATTACCTCTATTGTTGGCTGGTCGGGCGTTTCTGTAGGGTTTGTTTTCAACATGGTACTGTTGTTTTTGTCGATAACTGCGTTTGCCACACTGCGAGATTATGACGCGCTTGGCTTTTGGGCAAACCTGTTGTTTTTGGGCGCTTTTATTGCGGCGCAAATTTATAATGTCGTTGCGGTGTTGTCAGTGTCCGCTTTGTTGCAAAACTCTGCAAATGGGGTTGCTGCGTCTGCCGGTTCTGCGTTTGGTTCTGCCGTGATGATGGGGGCAACCCTTGGCCTCGGCTTGACGATTGTGCTCGTGCTGATCGCAGCAGTTTTGCTGATTTCGGTTGCTGTGTTTTATATCGTCGTTTTTATCCGTCACCGCAAGTTCTTTTTTACCAGCTTCAAAGCGCTGAAAAAAGAGTTTTTAGCCTAGCGGGGTAGCATTTTCCAAGATTAAAAATGGGTTAGTGCAGGGTAGCGAAAGCGTTTTTTTAGGGCATCGAGTAGATGAAGAATAGAAGGTGTTTTATGAGGCCCTACCAGAAGAAATAAAAACAGGCGAGCTTTTAGCAACAGTGAGCCACGGCTTTAGATGTTTGTCAAGGTGGGGCGGCATTTTACGCCGGCACAATTGTAAAAGATACTGATTTATGGTATCCTGTCAAATACTGGGGTTTAAAAACAAAACCCACAGATGGTCCGTAAATCAAAAGGAGTGCGTAGAGTGAAAAAACTAATTAGTATCGGTTTGGTTTTGGTGTTGGCAGTTTCGTTTGTTGGGTGCAATGGCGCCGCATCGTCTAGTGCAGCAAGCAGTGCCCCGGTTTCTAGTGCAGCAAGCAGTACCCCGGTTTCTAGTATAGTAAGCAGCAGTGTAAGTGCTTCGGCCGCCAATAGTGACAGCGAATTGCAAGAAGCGCGGGATACCTTGGAAGCCTTGGGTGATATTAAGGTGGAGAAAAATGCAGAAAACATAAAAATTACGCTGCCGGCCCAATTTATAGGCAAGCAAACGCAAGAGGAACTGGACCAGATGGCAGCCATGAGAGGGATGCAGTCGATTACCCTGAACCAAGATGGCAGCGCCACCTATGTGATGAATGAAAGCCAGCATAAAGAATTTCTGAAACAAACGGCAGATTCAATCAACCAGAGCTTAAAAGGAATGTTTCCGGCGCAAGATATGCCCAATATCATTTTAGCCGAGGCTAATGCAGATTTTACGCACTTTACAGTGACTACCACTTCTACAGAAGTGTCGATGGACGAATCACTTATAGCGATGCCGCTTTACATCTTTGGTGGGATGTATGCCATCTTCAACGGCACAGTGGATGACGAGTCTTTTAATATTCAGGTCGATTTTGTAAATGCAGATACCGGCGCCATCCTTCAAACAGCAAATTCGAAGGATATGGAATCCGAATAAAAGCATCGATATAAAAAAGAATGCCCATAAGGGCACTGCAAGCCGGTTTGCCAGTGTGCAGAAAAACACGTATGGTTAAAACAGCGGGCCAGCCGTGCCCGCGCAACGGGCAGTTGAATTTGGCCGCCTTTTGGATTATAATCGGGGCAGAGGGGACAAGCGAAAGGAGGCGGCAATAGTGAGAAACTTAAATATCCATCTTCGCGAATTTTTAAACGGCAAGCGCATACAGCTGGGCGACCGGGTGTATTGGGCCAACCGTACCTCCCGCGAAATTTACGCCCACAGCGTTGAGGACGAACAGGCCGGCAGCCTTGCCGGTTATAAGGTGGGGGATATTACCGGGGACGATGAAATTGTAATTTGCAAGGATTATTTTGAAGATTAAATAAATGGCCCCCGCGCCTTGGGGGAGAGTAAAACAACCGGTGCCGTGGGCAAACCCCCACAAAGCGCCGGTTGTTTTTATTTAAAGTACCGCGCTTTGGTGCAGGCATAAAAATGTGTCAGGGCAGACGCAGGGCAACCGGGGTTTGAAAGTTTTTGCTAAGATGCCCTGCTATTGCTATTACAGCACAAAAAACACCGCCCGGTGGCTAAACTTGCCACCGGGCGGTGCGTTTATGTGCGTTTTGGGGTGCGCGTACGCAGGGCGCAAGGCTGCCCCCGCGCGCAAAGCGGCAGATAAACGGCCCTGCTGCGGGCGCTGTTACCTGTCGCCGCGCAACCGAAAGTTTGCCGTCAGCTCTTTCAGCATGCCGGACTGGCCCGAAAGCTCTTCGCTAGAGGCGGCGGCCTGCTGTGCGGTGGCGGCATTTGTTTGTACCACCGAAGCCACCTGGTCCATGCCGGTGTTGATTTGCTGCATGGCGGCTGCCTGGCTGACAGAGGCCTGTGCGATATCCTCCATCAGGCGCAGTGTTTCGCCCGTTGCGGCCGCGCTTTCGGCCAGCGATGCGGCGGTGTCACTGGTCAGCTGTGCGCCGCTGTTGATCGAGGTGATGATCTGTTGCAGCAGCGCATCGGTGTTTTTGGCAGCCTCGGCAGATTTCGCCGCAAGGTTGCGCACCTCGTCTGCCACCACGGCAAAGCCCTTGCCCGCAGCGCCGGCGCGTGCGGCCTCCACCGCGGCGTTGAGGGCCAGAATATTCGTCTGAAACGCAATGCTGTCGATGAGGCTGATGATTTTAGACGTCTCGGCAGACTGTGCCGTGATCTGCTGCATGGCCCCGGTGAGGCCCGCCATCTGGCGGGTGCTGGCGGCAAGCTCTTGCTGGGCCAGCGCGCTGCTGTCGTGCGCCTGCCGGGTGTTCTGTGCGGTCTGCTGCACCTGTGCGGCAATCTGCGTCAAAGACGCGTTCAATTGCTGTACTGTGCTCGCTTGCAGGGTGGTGCCCTCCGATAGTGCGCTTGCGCCGTCGGCAATCTGCTGTGCGCCTCCGTCCACCTGCTCGGCCGCCTGATGAATTTGGGCCAGCAGCTCGCTTAGGCGGGCCAGCAGGGTCATCAAATGTTCTTTCAGCTTGGCAAACTGGCCGCTGTACTCCTTTTGGGGCACAAAGGTCAAATCGCCGTTTGCAATCTGCGCCAGCGCATCGGCAACTTCATCAATATACCCTTGATAGTTTTCCAGTTGGTCAATGGTCTTTTGAAACGCGGCGGCAAGCTGGCCCACCTCGTCTTTGCTGCGCACGTTCAGCGCAACATCAAACTGCCCCTGTGCGATCTGCTTTGCAGCGTCGGTGACCTGTACAATGGGCTTTGTGATACTGCGGCTGATAAAGGCCGACAAAATCAGGGTAATAATCAGCACCGCCGCCAGCAGGCCCAGCCCCAGCCGGACGACGCTGGCAACGCCGTCGTTATAAATCTGGTTGACAGACTGCATTGGGATGCCGACAAAATAGATGCCGATCAGCTGCCCCGCGCTGTCATAGGCGGGGGTGTAGCCGGTCATATAGTCACTGCCCAAAATAGAGGCTTTGCCAAGGTAGCTTTGCCCGGCTGCAACAGCGGCATAGGCGGGCCCGGCGGCATCCAGCTTGGTGCCAACGACCCGCTGGCCGTTTTCATCCTGAATACTGGTCAGCACCCGCACAAAGTCGTTGCCATCCTTTGCAAACAGCGTGGCGGCAACGTTCATGTCGGTCGCAAATTCGTCAATCAGTGCCTCCTTGCCGTCCAGTGATTTGCCGCCGCCCTGCAACACGCCGTCACTGGCAAGGGTCAATGGGCCAAGGCGGTCGCCAAGGTAGGTTTGCAGCAGTTTGTCTGCACCGGTCAACTTGTCTTGCACCTGCACATCAATAATGTTGCGGGTCACCCCTAGGCTTTGCTGTAACCCAATGCCCAAGGTTGCGGCCACTGCGACCATGACAAGCAACAGCAGGGTAAGGCGCAGTTTTGTTTTCAGACTTTTCATCGATGAAAATCCTTTCTGGGAATACTTGTGTTCTTAGGTCATAGAATTTAGTAGAATACTTCTTTATCTATATGGAATACTAGTCAAAAAAACCCAAAAAACAAGGCGTGAAAACAAAATACAGTAAAATTATATGAATTTGCTGACAAACCGGCACGAAAATGTTACAGTTTGTAGTAAGAAAACCCATTGCTGCCCAAGGGGCAAAAATGGGGATAAAGAAGGTGCGGCATTGGAAGAAAAGACAAGATGCGGCTGGGCGCTAAAAAACCAGCTGGAACAGGAGTACCACGACAACGAGTGGGGCAAACCCGTGTTTGATGATGCGACGCTGTTTGCCATGTTGCAGCTGGAGGGCATGCAGGCAGGGTTGAGCTGGTCTACGGTGCTGGCCCGGCGGCAGACCATCTGCGCTGCGTTTGACGGGTTTGACCCGGTTAAAATTGAACAGTACGATGAAAAAAAGGTCAAAAGCCTGCTGCAAAACCCCGGCATCATTCGCAACCGGCTAAAAGTGCTGGCCGTCATCAACAACGCGCGTGCTTACCGGCAGTTATGCCGAGATTGTGGCTCGTTAAGCGCATATTTGTGGGCGTATGTTGACGGCAAGCCCATCGTGAACGCGTGGCAGCGCATGGAGGAAGTACCCGCCAGCACCCCGCTTTCGGATGCGATCAGCAAGGATTTAAAAAAGCGCGGGTTCAAATTTGTGGGCACCACCATTATCTATGCGTTTATGCAGGCGGTGGGCATGGTAAACGACCACTTGACCAGCTGCGTGTTTTACGGGCATTAAACGGTAAAATAAAACACAGGGGCACGGTTTTTTTGCGCAACGCGCAAAAAAACCGTGCCCCTGTGCCTCTTTTTTGGTGGAAACCAGTTATTTGCCGCAGCTGGCAAGAAAATCGAAAACGTCCTGCTGTGTGGCAAGGTTTTTGGCGGTGGCTGCCGCCTGCTGCGCCTCTTGCAGCGTAAAGCGGGATAACGCCTGCTTTACGCGCGCAACCGACGAGGGGCTCATGCTGAACTTGCGCAGCCCCAGCCCGGCCAGCAGGATTGCGGCTCTGGCATCGCCCGCCAGCTCGCCGCACATTGAAATTTCTTTGCCCTGTGCGTCAAACTGCTCAATGATCTGCCCGATCACCCGGATGAGCGCGGGTGAGAAGGTCTGGTAATAATCGCTGATGTCCGGGTTCATGCGGTCAACGGCACACAGGTACTGGCAAAGGTCGTTCGTGCCGATAGAGGCAAAGTCCACCTCTTTTGCGACAAGGTCGGCAATCGCGGCGATCGACGGAATCTCGATCATCACGCCAAGGCGAATGTTCTTGTCATAGGCTTCGCCGCGGGCATCCAGCTCGGCCTTTGCCTGCTCGACAAAGGCTTTGGCGCGGCGCACATCGTCGATGCTGCCCACCATCGGGAACATGATCTGCAGCGGGCCGGTGGCCGACGCGCGCAATGCTGCGCGCAGCTGGGTTTTAAACAGGTCGGGCAGCTCAAAACACAGCCGCACCGCGCGCTTGCCTAAAAACGGGTTGTCCTCTTTGGGCAAAGGCAGGTAGCTTAAGGTCTTGTCGCCGCCCACGTCCAGTGTGCGCAGGGTCACCGGGCGGCCCTCGGCGTGCTCCACGACCAGTTTATACGCTTCATACTGCTCTTGCTCGGTGGGCATATGGTCACTGCCCATGTAGAGGAATTCGGTGCGCAGCAGGCCTACAAAGTCGCTGCCCACAAAGTTTTCAGAGGTCGATTTATTGCCAAGGTTGACGCCTATCTTGATGCGCTGGCCGCAGCGCAGGGCCGCGTCCTTATGCAAAAATTCTTCTTCGGCGGCAAGCTGGGCAAGGTAATCGGCCTGCTTTTTTTTGTAGCGGGTCAAATCGTCGTCGGTCGGCTCGGTCAGCACAAGGCCACTGGTGCCATCCAGCACGATAAAAGCGCCGTCCTGCAATGCGGTCGTGGCACTGGGCACACCCAGCACGGCCGGGATGCGGTACCCACGCGCCAAAATGGCGCTGTGCGACGTTGCGCCACCCACTTCGGTGACGATGCCAATGACCTTGCTGCGGTCCAGCGTGGCGGTATCGCTGGGCAACAGATCACGTGCGACAACAATGACCTGCTCTGATAATTGAGAAAGGTTCTTTTCTTTTTCGCCCTTTAGTACCCGCAGCAAGCGGGCGCGTACATCCCGCAGGTCGGCGACACGCTCTGCAATCAGAAGATCGTTGGCACCGCTGAGCAGTTCGATGAACTCGTTGAACGCGCGGTCAATGGCCCAGTCGGGCAGTGACTGTTTGTCGCGAATGGCTTTGGTCACCATTTCATCGATTTCCTCGTCCTGCAAGATTTCAATATGGGCGTTAAAAATTTTTGCTTTGTCGTTGCCCGCGGCAGTCATCGAGCGAATGATCTCTTCCAGCTCGGCCTGCGCTGCGGCTTTTGCGTCTGCCCATTGTTGCAGGTAATGCTGTTCTTCCCCCTGCGTAAATGTTCCCGCTGTTACATTGCACTGGAACGCCTTATATAAATAGGCTTTGCCCATCGCAATGCCGCCGGATACGCCGTTTCCTTTGAGTTGCACGGCAACCCCTCCCTTTTATAGAAAAATCCCCCGCGTGTCAAACCCACGCATTGATGTTTGCCGGCAGGCCCCCGCCCGCCATGGTACTTGCCTGTGCCCGCTAGGCGCGGGCACAGGGGCTTGCAGTATTACTCGCCGAAACCGGAATCGACCAGTGCGACCAACGCTTCAACAGCGGCCTTTTCGTCGGCGCCTTCTGCGGCGATCTCAATTTTAGTGCCGGTGCCAAGGCCTTCGCCCAGCAGACGAACAATCGATTTTGCGTTGACGGCAGCGCCGTTTTTGTCCATGTTGCGCACGGTGACCTCTGCGGTGAAGCTTTTGGCTTTCATGACGAACTCAGAAGCGGGGCGGGCGTGCAAGCCTGCCTTATTGACGACGGTAGTTTGTTTGGAATACATAGTAATGGTCCTCCCTTTTTTTATTCATCACGCCCTGGGGCAAAGGCCCGCCGGGCGGGTTGGGTGATGGTAAAGCTTAGCGGGCGTTGCCGCCAAGCAGTGCTTGCGCCTGGCGCAGCACATTTGCGGCGTTGCCCACCGCATAGTCCAGCGCGGGGATGGCGGCGGTGGGTTTGCCACTCGCCGCTGCGACCTGCTGCGCTTTATGGGCCACCTGCGGCCCCAGTAAAATAACGTCAAAACGGGCTGCCAGTGCCGGGTATTCGTGCAGGCCGTGGGCTTCGGCTTGCAGCGGCAGCTGTTGCCGCTCGGCCTCGGCCCTTAGCCGGTTTAGCAGCATGGAGGTCGAAAGCCCGCCGCTGCAAAGCAGTAAAAGCTTCATACCCCCACCGCCTTTTCCAGCGTATCCACCCGGCGGTGCAGCAAAATCAGTTCGGCCACCAGCTCGTGCGCCAGCAAGCTGGCGTTCAGGTGGTCCTGCGCGTGCAACACCAGCAGGGTGGGTGCGCCAAGGCTGCCGTTTGCATCGGCCGCTAGCAGCGTAAGGTGGGCCTGCTGGGCAGTGGCAAGCGAAAGGTCCGCCTTTGCCAGCAGGTCGCTTGCACCTGTAAAATCACCGGCGCGGGCGGCGGCTGACGCCTGCATGATCTCTGCACGCGCCTGCCCGGAAAACGCGATGATCTGCATACAGACATCGTTTAGTTCTTCACTTTGCAGCATCCGGTGCGCCCCCTTACAGTTTGTAGATGATCGCAAGCATATTGGCCACTTCGTCGTCGCTGAAAATAATGCCAAAGCCCTTTTCCAGCGGGCGAAGAATGGAGAGTATCGTTTTAAACTCGGCTTCGTACTTTTTATAAATTTCAGCCTTGTGCAGGTTTTGCTGCGCCGGTTGCTTTGCCAGCAGCCGGTTGATGCAGCAGGCAATGTGCAAAAACAGGCCGATCTCGATATCGATGTCCATCGGCTGCACCTTTTCGTTTACCGCGCGCAGGGCGGGCGGCAGCAGGCGGCGCAGCTTTTGCAGGTCGGTGTGTTCTAAATGCTCGGCAAGGTAGCCAAACATCTCGTCCAGGTTCAGCTGCTCTTTTTCGGGCCGCCCGGCGTTCAGCAGGGCGGGCAGCTGTTCGGGCGGGGCGCCAAACACTTCGCTGACCGGGATGAACGGGATCGAGAAGAACCCCGGGTCAAACGTGCCCACAATGCAGTCGATCACGGCGCTTTGCATCAGCTCTAACAGCCGGGTGCGCAGCAGCTCGCGGTCCGAGATGGCCAGTGGCACCACGGCGCGTTCCCCTAAATTGCCGTACTGCTCAAGGTAGCTTTTCAGCTGCTGGGCCCCGCCTTCGCCGGTGGTGCACAGCGTCACGATCAGCCGTTTTGCGGGCTCGTTATAGCCCGAAAGGTGCCGCAGCACCTCTTTATATAAATCGTCGATGCCACTGCTGGCCGCCGCAAGGCGGGCCGACAGAATGCCGACGGTGAGGATGGGCAGTTTTGCCATGCGCACTTCAATGCCGCTTTCCAGAGAGATCGACAGCAGCAGTTCGCGCAGCACGTCCATGTCGTAAAGCACCACAACACCTTTGCCGTTGTCCGCCTGCTCAATGCAGGCTTTGAGGCGCTCGTATACGGTGTCGGTGTCCTCTTCCAGCGGGATATCCACCGCAAAGGTGTTGCCAAGGCCGGTCACGGTGTTTACCGTGGCGGCAATACCGCTGGCAATGCCCTCGCCGTGGCAGGCAAATAGCATGGCGGGTTGCCTGCCGTTTGCAGCGCCGGGTGTTTCGATGCACAAAAACATCGTGATCAGCACCACTTCTTCAGTGGGCAGCTGCAAAGAGAACTCTTTTTCCAGCCGGGAGGCGAACTGCAGCGCAAACAGGTATTTTTCTTTGTGGTTTTCTACCACTTCCGACACCTGTGTGGGGGTCAGCCGGGCGCTTTGCACGCCGGGGCCGCCCTTTTGCAGCACGCTGTGGATATGCAGGCTGAGGCCATAGTAGACCGAGGGGGCGTACCCCTCTGAAAATTTAGTAGAGGCCTGCGAGAGAAACTCTTCCACAAGGTCGATCACCCGCTGCTCCACAAGGCGTGCCAGCTGTTCGCGGTTGACCGCCTGTTTGGCAAGGTGGGTGCGGTAAGCGTTGAAATTGACTTCCAGCTCGGCCTCCAGCATCAGGTTGATGTCCTTTTCGCTGATGCCGCGCGCGCGCAATTCGCCCGCCTTGCGGTCCAGCGCCTGATACATGTTGGCCGCATACACCCCGTCGTGCTCGGTGGGGGCCGCCTCCGCGGTGCCACGGCTAAACGAATAGCTGTAATCGGGGTCGATCAGCTCTTCAATGGCAAAGCGCTGTTTGTGGTAGTTCAAAAAGCCCTTGCGCACATAGTACTCGAAATCGCTTAAAAACACTTCGATCGAGCGGCCCGGCGTGTTGTGGCTGCGCACATAGGCCCCGGCACAGCCAATTTTGATGTCGGATTTCAGCTGCGCCACATTATAACTGCAATCGTACAGCAATAGGCAGTGCAGCAGTTCGGCGCGGATGGTCAGCGTGCGGTTTGCCCGCGCGGCCTCCTGCGTAAAGAACAACTGCACCAGCTCCAGCCGCTCGCGCAGCGGGCGCTGTGTCAGCGGCGGCAGCACCGCAGAAAGCGGCAGCCGTGCGCTCAGCTCTTCGCTCGCGCTGCGCCCGGCGCTGTCGGTCGTCAAGATCAGCAGCGGCAGGCCGCGCCCGGCATCGTCCTCGTGCTCCTGCCGCTCCACCGCCTCACAAATGCGGCTGCGCACCGGGGCACTTAGCAGATGTGCGTTTTCCAGCACCAGCACATCGCCTTTCAGCGTGCCAAACAGCCCTTCGCCCGGGGCGGTGCCAAACAGCTTTTGCAGCGCTTCGTCGTCACCGCCCGCCCAGTCGCGGCAGTCCTCGGTGTGGTAGCGCGCATCCGGCAGCAGAACACCGCTTTCCTGTGCAAACTGAAACGCAGTGTGCGCCAGCAGTGTTTTGCCGGTGCCCCGCTCTCCGGTGAGTAGTAGCGGCAGGCTGCCGGGCGGGTAAAGTACTGCGGCCTGAATTAGCTGAATAGCGCGGCGCAGGCTGCCCTCACGCCCCACAATGCCCTCAAAACAGGCGTATTCACGGGGGCCGTCCTCGTGGCAGTAATACAGCACCGGCCGGCCGGTGGTTTTGACCACCCGGCCCTCGGCCACCAGCTCGTTCAGCAGTGCGCTGGCGTTGGGGCGCCGGATATGCAGCATATCGGCGACATACTGCGTGCTTACCCCACTGCCGGGCGACGTAAAGTGCAGCTGAATCAGCTCGTAAATCTGCTCTTTGTTGGTTTTCATTGAGACAACCCCCTTTAAGCAGAATATACACTATATACGCTAAATACACAATACCGTCTGGTTGGGGTAAAGTCAAACCAGATAGAATATAAAGCCCCGCGGGCAAAAAATACACTTATTCTATGAAAAGCACAAAACAAAACATTGCATATGTGCAAAATGCACAAATGAAAAGAAATGGCAAAAAACCAGGGGCGGTAGTGTATATTAAAAAAACGACAAACCGGGTATAGTGTATACAGAGAAACGGCGAAAAAATAAAACGGTGGCAAAGCGGCAAACCCTTGGCTGGCCGCCAAAAATGCGGGCTTTGCGGCGCAGGGACCCCGCGCGGCCCGAAAGCCAGTGTATAGCCAGCAGACAGCGGGGGCCCCGCCACCGCTGGAAGATGCAGCCCCCCCGGCACAAAAGCACACTGTTTCACGCGGGATGCAGTATACTGAAACCAAAGGGAGACCCGGCGGCCCCAAGGCTGCCGGTGCGGTAAAAACCGATTGCTTTTGCCGCTAAAACTCCTTATACTAAAGGTAGAAAACGGCACCGCCCCGCGCGGCAAACGCCGTGGCGGGTGCCGGCAGGGAAACCAACCCAGAGGAGGCTCGTCTTATGAAAAAATTTGTCATTACCATCGCCCGTGAAAACGGCAGCGGAGGGCGCGCCATCGGCGAAACCCTTGCCCGCCATCTTGGCGTCGAGTTTTACAACCGCGACCTGTTGCGCCTTGCGTCGGACGAAAGCGGCATCAGCGAACAGCTGTTTGCCAAGGCCGATGAAGAGGTACAGCGCACCCTGTTGTTCCGCGTGGCACACGACGCGTACAAGGGCGAAGTGATCCCGCCGGACAGCGACGATTTTATTTCAAACGAAAACCTGTTTCGGTATCAGGCGCGGGTCATCCGCGAGCTGGCGCGCACCGAAAGCTGTGTCATCATTGGCCGCTGTGCAGACTATATTTTAAAAGATTTTGACAATGTGGTCAGCCTGTTCATCCACGCCCCGCTGGAAGCAAGGGTCGCGACGATCATGGAGCGCCACAGCCTCAGCGAAGAGGCGGCCCGCAAAGAGATCGCGCGGGTGGACAAGCGCCGTGCAAACTATTATTACACGTTCACCGGCACCGATTGGCGGGACGCCAGCCACTTTGATTTGAGCTTAAACTCGGCTGAGATGGGGCTCGAGCGCTGTGTGGACCTCACCAGCAAGTATTTGCAGCTGCGCTTTGGGGAATGATCGCAAAAAAGTATGATAAAAAGCCGCCGGTACCCACCGGCGGCTTTTTGTGTGCCCGGCACAAAAGGCGGCGGGCAAAAAAATAAGGGGCACCAGCCCCCAAACATCGATTTTATAATAAGGTAAACAACTGCGCCCAAAGCGGGGTCATAAAAGCGATTCCACAAAATCGCTTAAAATATCCAGCTGGGTCTCGGCCACCTGCAACGGGGCCAGCTGTTCGACCGTCAAAAAGCAAAGCTGTTTTGATTCGCTGCTGCAATGCAGCACCGGCGCTTCGTGCAGCGCCACCCAGTACACGGCGCTGATGATGCGGGCGATGTTGCCATCCGGGTAGGCGGCAATGCGGCTGGGGTCAGAGTAAACGCCCACAAATTGCAACTGGCCCGCGGCCAGCGCAAGGCCGGTCTCCTCGCGTATTTCGCGCAGAATACAGTCCTCCAGGCTTTCGTCCGGCTCCATCGCGCCGCCCACAAAGGCCCAGCGGTCACTGTCTGCCCGGCTTTCCATCAAGTAAGTGTCACCCTGCTGAATAATGGCACATGCACCGAGAACCGGCGGCTTGTTGGGCCGGGGCGCTGCGGGGTTTTTATAGTAAAAAGTGGCCTCCGCCAAGGCGCTCCCCCCTTTCTGCATACCGTTACTGCCTGCCGCCGCTGCGGCAAGGCTGTACCCTAATTATACCACACCGCGCGGTTAAAGCCAAAGTATTTTAAGCCCCCCGCACGGTAAACCTTTTGACAAAATACCTTGTATCTGCCTATAATAAGCACGGAACTTTTAGGGTGACCCCCTTAACGATAGAGCTTATAGAAAAGGACGGAAACTGATAAATGGAATATGATTATGACGTAGGGATCGTGGGCGCCGGCGTGGCCGGTATGACCGCCGCCATGTACGCGGCGCGCGGTGGGCTTTCGGTCATTTGCCTTGAAAAAGAGGTACAGGGTGGCCAGATCATCACATCGCCCGAAGTGGAAAATTACCCCGGCATCGACCGTATCAGCGGGGCCGAGCTGGCGAACTCATTGTACCAGCAGGCAAGTAAATTTGGCGCCAAAATAGAATATGACGAAGTAAAATCGGCAGAGCTTGCCGGTGACATCAAAGTGCTGCACGGCGCTTCGGCCGACTACCGCGTGCGCGGTGTGATACTGGCGGGCGGCGTAGAGCGGCGCAAGCTGGGGTGCCCCGGCGAAGACGCACTGGTGGGCCGTGGGGTCAGCTATTGCGCTACCTGTGACGGGGCGTTTTATAAAGGGCATACCGTGGCGGTGGTAGGCGGCGGCAACACGGCGGTAGAGGACGCGCTGGCGCTTTCGGCGCTGTGCGAAAAAGTGTATGTCATTCACCGGCGGCAGGGCTTTCGCGCTGCCGAGACCGAGCTTGCCAAGCTGCGCAACAACACAAAGGTCGAATTTATACTCGATTCGGTCGTGACCGAAGTGCGCGGCAAAGACAAGGTGGAATCGCTGCTCGTCAAAAGCACCACCGGCGGGCCGGACCGTGAACTGGTCGTAGACGGGCTGTTTGTCGCCATCGGCCTCATCCCGCAAAACAAGGCGTTTGCCGACCAGCTGTCCCTGACCAAAGAGGGCTATGTGGACGCCGATGAAAGCTGCACCACCTCGCTGCCCCGCGTGTGGGTGGCGGGCGATACCCGCAAAAAAGCGTTGCGCCAGCTGGCGACCGCCGCGGCAGACGGCGCCATTGCCGGCAGTGCCGCCGTGGCAGCCCTTGCGGGCGATGCCACGCTGTAAAGGGGCGAAAAAATGGCCCAAACACAACAACAAAAATTAGCGCGCGGCGCTTTGTTTTTGGCGGCGGTGCTATTGGTGTCTTTGCTGGGCGGCTGCAGGGCTGCCACGGCCAGCAGTGGGGTGCCGGCAGCTTCTTCGGCTTCTGCCGCGGCACCGCAGCCGGCGGCTACCGGCACGGCCCAGCCTGCCGCCACCGGCGACGAATACCGCGCCGCGTGGATCACTTACCTTGAATACCAGACGATGGACCTTTCAACCGAAGAGACTTTTCGCAGCGGTATTGCCACTGCGTTTGACAATTTGCAGGCGATGGGCATCACGACCGTGATCGCCCATGTGCGCCCGTTTGGCGACGCGCTGTATGCCAGCAGCATTTTCCCGTGGAGCCACCTTTTGACCGGCACGCAGGGGCAGGACCCCGGGTATGACCCGCTGGCTGTAATGGTGCAACAGGCGCACAGCCGCGGCATGCGGCTGGAAGCGATGGTGAACCCCTACCGCGTTCGCGGGTCTGCCACCACGCCGCCGCAACTTGCGCAGCAAAACCCCGCGGCGCAATATCAGGCCGACCCCGCCAAAGCGGGTTGGGTGGTCGCGGTGGGCGACGGGCTTTTTTACAACCCCGGCATCCCCGAAGTGCAGCAGCTGATCGTGGATGGGGTGCGTGAGATCTGTACAAATTATGAAGTGGACGGCATTCAGTTTGACGACTACTTTTACCCGGAGGGTGCCGACGACAGCTTTGACGCGGCGGCCTATGCGCAGTACGCAAACGGGCAGCCCCTCGCGGCGTGGCGGCGGCAAAATGTCAACACGCTGGTGCAAAGCGTTTATGCCGCCGTTAAAGCGGCGCGGCCCGGCGCCACGTTTGGCATCAGCCCGCAGGGCAACAACGACAACAACTACAATATGCAGTACAGCGACGTGGCACTGTGGATGAGCAAGGGCGGCTATGTGGATTACGTGATGCCGCAGATCTACTGGGGCTTTGACTACCGCACCAAAAGCGGGCGGGACGATTACGCGTTTGCGAACAACCTGCAATACTGGCTGTCGCTGCCGCGCGCCGCTGCCGTAAAGCTGTACATTGGCCTTGGCGCCTACCGCATTGGCGTGGGCGAGGGCGGCAGCAACGATGTTTCAGAATGGTCCAGCGGCGAAAACCTGGCAAAGCAGGTGGCGGCGCTGCGCGGCGGTGGGGCAAACGGCTATGCGCTGTACAGCTACCGCTGGCTGTTTGCAAGCACGCAGCCCACAGCCGCTGCTGAAGTGGCGGCGCTGACGGCGGCAAACAAATAAAACACCCCGGCGGTGCCGGGGCGGCAATTTAGTTTCAAGAAAACAGGGTGCGGGGCAAACGGCCCCGTGTTTGGGAGGATGCCCCGTTGAGAATGCGACACAAGCAATATGCAAAGCCGGAACTTGCGGCCTGCCCGTTTTTTGTACAGGACCCGGAGGCGCAGCGCGGCCACTGGCAGCAGGCCTTTGCCACGCCGCAGCCGCTGGTGCTGGAGCTGGGCTGCGGCAAGGGCTCGTTTGCCGCCGTGCAGGGCTTGCAGCACCCGCAGCAAAACTACCTTGCGGTGGATTACTTAAGCGATGTGCTGGTGCTGGCAAAGCGCAAAATTGAAGAAAGTTACGCGCAGGCGGGGCGCAGCTCGGTGGATAGCCTGCGCGTCACCGCGCTAAACATCCAGTGGATTGAGGCAAATTTCAGCGAAGCGGACGTGGTGCAGCGTATTTATATCAATTTTTGCAACCCGTGGCCCAAGCTGTCTCACCACAAGCGGCGGCTGACCCACCCGCGCCAGCTGCTGCAATACCGCCAGTTTTTAAAAGACGACGGCGAAATTTGGTTTAAAACCGACGACGACGATTTGTTTGAAGAGAGTTTACTTTACTTTGAGGAGTGCGGGTTTACACTGCGCTATGTCACGCGCGATTTGCACGCGGCAGAGCCGGGGTGGAACCTGCGCACCGAGTATGAAGAAAAATTTGCAGCGCTGGGCGTGCCCATCAAAGCGCTGATCGCGGTCAAAGGCCCGCTGCCCGCCCCGCCGCAGGTTTAATTTTTGCGGCCCCGCCCGGCGGTGTAAACCGCCCGTTGATACAAAGCATCAAAAAATGCCCGCGCCCGCAATTCCGTTGCAGGCGCGGGTATTTTTGTGGCAAAGCACGTCGCGACAAAACAAGCACACGGCAACGGGCGGGCCGCTACCGGCTTTACGGGTGGCCGCCGCCCCAAAGTGCAGGGCCACAGATATTGCCCAGAGAGGCACCGTGGCCGTGCTGCCGCAGCAGGGGGTACTGCAAGCGCAGTGCCCACGGGACAGGCCCCAAAGCCGGTGCACCAAAAAAAACAGCGCCCACACCAAAAAGGATTTCACTTTTGGTGTGGGGCGCTGCCGATCTACTCAGTTTAAAATAAAGCAGGGCGAAAGCCGGTAAAACATGTGGGGCCTCAAGTGCCGCCTTATGGCACCTATTGGCACGGGGCCAAAACGCGGCCCAAAGCCGGGGTGCCGCATGTTAAGAAATGCAAGCGAGGGGCACAAGGGCGGGCAGCCCCGGCGTTTATTCGCCCCGCAGCAAAAGGCTCAGCCGCAGCGGCGTTTTTTTTGCAATTTGGTACTGGGGCTTTGTCAGCGCAATGGCGGGTTTGTCGCCGCCTACGCCGCGCTGGGCGGCATCAAGGTTCACGGTGACGGGGCCCGCCTTTTCCAGCTCGTCAATATGCTGGGCGGCTTGCAGCTGGGCAAGGGTGTACGGGGTGGCCGATGCCTCAAACGGCCCGGCCAGCGTAACGGCCTCCAGCACATGGCCACCACCCGCAAGGGCAAAGGTCTCTACCCCGGTGCGGTTGCTGTTTTCCTGCGGGTGCAGGTAGTCGTGGCAAAATGCCCCGGCCTCCATGCTGTAACTGCCGGGCAGCGCCGCCGTGCGGCGGTCGATGTAGTTTTCGTGCGGGCCAAAGCCAAAAAAGCGCACGGTGCGCATTTCTTGTGCCACGGCAAAGGTGATGCCCGCGCGGGGCAGCCCCTTGCGGGAGGCCTCGGCCAAAAATTCTACGGCCAGCATGCCGTCCGGCGTCATGCGGTAGGTCAGCCGCAGCTGGCGCATGCCGGGGGCCGCAAAGTCAAACGACACGGCGTCGCGCTGCAACGCCGCTTCTTTGGCGTGCAGTTTGTGGTTTGCCCGCAGCCAAAACCCGGTGTTCAGCCACAACCGCAAAAAGGGCGGCAGGCCAAGGTAGGCATCGTTGTCGGTCACCGCGCGGGCAATTTGCGGGCGCAGCGGGGCGGCAAGCAGTTCTTTGCCGTTTACCATATAGCTTGCCACAAAGCCGTCTTTGCGGCGAATGCGCGCCACGGCGGGCCCGGCGGCCAGCACCAGCTCGCGCTTTTCCTGCCGCACGTCCACAAAGCTTGCGGGCGCCGTGACCGCGCGTTGGCGCAGCCGCAGCGACGTGCCGCACAAAACCCGCCCGGCAGCGGCAAACGGGGTGGCTGCGGTATCGATTAAGGTACAAACAAGGTCCACTGCGCCGCCGGGTTGCTGCGGCAGGGTGGGGGCAAGGGGCAGTGTCACGGTGGCGCCGGGCGCCAGAGGTGCCAGCGAAAGTTCGCCGCCGTCAAGGCGGCAGCCATCCTCCAGCAGTGCCCATTGCAGTTGCAATGTTGTGGCGGTGGCAAATACCTGGCGGCTCTTAATGGCAATGCCGTCCGCCTGCAAAGCCAGTGCAAACGGTGCATACACCTGTTTTACCTCGTACAGGGCGGGGTTGGGGCTGCGGTCGGCCCGCAAAATGCCGTTGCAGGCAAACGCGCCGTCGTTCGGCTCGTCGCCAAAGTCGCCACCATAGCACCAGCGCCCGTTGCGAAACAGCGCCTGGTCGGCAAAGTCCCAAATAAAGCCGCCGGCCAGCCGGTCATACTGGTAAAACAGCTGCCAGTAATCTGCAAAATTGCCAAGGCTGTTGCCCATGCAGTGTGCGTACTCGCATTGCAGGTAGGGGCGCTTGCCGTATTTTTTTACCCCGGCGGGCGGCGCAAAGCAGGGGTAGCTCAGCCGCGACAGCAGCACCCGCTTGCCCTCGCCAATTTTTTTTACATGCTCCACCGTCGCATACATCTGGCTGTACACATCGGTGGCTTTAAACGAAACATCCGGCTCGTAGTGGATCGGCCTTGTGTCGTCCAGCGCCAGCGCGGCCTTGCGCATCTCGATAAAACAGCGCCCCATAAAGCTCTCGTTGCCAAGGCTCCAAAAAATGATCGAGGGGTGGTTTCGCAGCAGCGTCACCATGTTCTGCATGCGGTCAACGCAGTGGGCCGTCCAGTCCGGGTCGTTGCGGGGCAGCTTTTTGGCAAGGCCGTGGGTCTCCAAATTGCACTCACTCATCACCAAAATGCCATAGCGGTCGCACAGGTCGTACACGGCGCGGCTGTTGGGGTAGTGGCTGGTGCGCAGCGCGTTGATGTTGTTCTGCTTCATCAGCCGAATGTCCGCCTCGTTCAGTTCGGCGCTGACCGCGTGGCCGCAGCTAGGGTGAAACTCGTGCCGGTTCACCCCGCGCAGCTTGATGGGCCGCCCGTTGAGCAACAGCAGTTCGCCATCAATGCGCACCTCGCGAAAGCCCACGGCAAAGCCGCGCGCGTCCAGCAGGGTGTCGCCGCTTTTCAGCGCCAGCGCAAGGCGGTACAGCGCGGGGTCTTCATCGCTCCACAGCGCGGGGGCCTCTACCGCAAAGCGGAACGTCTGCCCGGCATCGCCCGTCAGCGGTTCGGTGGCCGAAAGCACGCGCGCGTTGTCCGGCCCGGCCAGCACCAAATCCAGCGCGGTGCCCTGCGGCAGCGTGCCGGTGGTGGTCACCGTCACGGTTAAGGCTGCGCGGGTGTAATCGCCCTCTTCAAACACGGTGCGGGCCACCACGTCGGCAAAGCCCGCGCGGGGCTGGGCCACCAGCCACACATCGCGAAAAATGCCCGCCAGCCGCCACATGTCCTGGTCCTCAAGGTAACTGCCGGTCGACCAGCGGTACACCTTGATCACCAGCAGGTTTTCGCCCTCCACCAGAAAATCGGTCACGTCAAAGCGGTGTGCGTCAAAGCTGGACAGGCAAAACCCGGCAAACTCGCCGTTGCAGTACACCTCGGCCGCGCTGTTCACGCCGTCCAGTTGCAGCAGCACCTGTTTGCCTGCAAAATCGGCAGGCACGGTAAACCGGCGGCGGTACAGGCCCACCGGGTTTTGCCCCACCGCAATTTTGGGGATCTCGCCCCGTTTGGTGCTGATGGGGGTGGGGTAATTTACATTGGTATAAATGGGGATGTCGTACCCCTCCAGCTGCCAGTTGGAGGGCACTTTGATCTGGTCAAAGTTCGTGTCGTCAAAATCAGTGGCCGCAAAGTTGGGCGGGCAGCGATGCACGGAGGAGCAGAACAAAAAGGTCCAGCTGCCGCCAAGATTTTGGGCATAGGGAGTTGGCGCACCGGCCAGTGCGTCCATCAGCGAGGCCGCTGCAAACCCGCAGCCGGGCACCGGCAATACCTGCTTGCCGATCACCTTTTTGTCGCACCAGAACTGTTCCATGAGCGGGGGCTCCTTTCACATGGCCCGGCCGCGGCCGGGCAGAATTACTGTGCACTGGGGTCTTGCCGCGGCGTGGGCATTGCGGCAGACCCTTTTTTTGCTATTATACCATGTGCGGGGCAAAGAGTAAGCCGAAAAAGTAAAATTTCCGCCCCCCGCCCGGCCCTGACAAAAAGGATAACCGAACTGCCGCGCGCGCGCGCCCCTTGTGCGGCACCGTGCGGGCATAGTACAATAAAGAAAAGCAACCGCACCCCCGCGGCCCAAAGGAGACAGACAGATGAGTAAAATCGCATGGAACCCCGGCGCCCTGTTGGCGCCGGTGCCGCCCACCCTTGTCAGTTGCGGTACGCTGGCGGCCCCGGCAGTGCTGACGGTGGCATGGGCGGGCACGCTGAACACCAAACCGCCCCGCACCTATATCTCGGTGCGGCCCACCCGCCATTCGTACCCTATTTTAAAAGAGACGGGCGAGTTTGTCATCAACCTGCCCCCGGCCTCGCTGGTGCGCGCGGTGGACCTGTGCGGCTGCAAAACCGGCGCGGCGGTGGACAAGTTTGCGCTGGCGGGGCTGACGGCGGCACCGGCGGCCAAGGTGGCGGCACCGCTGATCGAAGAATGCCCGCTGTGTTTGGAATGCCGCGTGTTTGACACCGTGCTGCTGGGCAGCCACGAGATGTTTCTTGCCGACATTGTGGCGGTGGACGTGGACGAAGCGCTGGTAGACGATGCCGGGCGGCTGCATTTAGACCGTGCGGGGCTATTGGCTTATGCGCACGGCGAATATTTTGCACTGGGTGCCAAGGTGGGCAGCTTTGGGTTTTCGGTGCGCAAAAAGCCCAAAAAAGCGCACGGCCCCCGCACGGGCCCCCTGCCCGGCAACCGCTGAGCGGCCAACAAAAACAACAGGGCCCCCGCTGTACTTACCGGTATGGCGGGGGCCCTGCCGCGCCCTGCCGCCGGGCACTTGTGTCTAATTTGTAAAAAAATAAAAATATTTTCGGTTGGTTCTTGACAACTGCCCAAATTGATGTAGAATAGATTTAGCACTCAAGGCAATAGAGTGCTAAAACGAAAAAGCAGAAAGGGCGTGAAGACAGCAATGGACGAACGAAAACAACGGGTACTCTCGGCAATCGTTTCACTTTATGCAAATGATGGCGAGCCGGTTGGTTCGAATTTGCTGCGCCGCTATTTTGATATGGCAGTATCCTCCGCCACACTGCGAAACGAGATGGCCGCCCTGACAAAGCTTGGCCTGCTGGAACAACCCCACACCAGTGCGGGGCGGGTGCCCAGCATGGAGGGTTACCGCTATTACATCGAAAACCTGATGGGTGCGGGCGAGCGCCAGCCACGGCTGCCCGCCGCGCTGCGCCGGCAGATTGACGAGGCGTTTGAGGGGTTTGATTACGACCCCGAACGGCTTGCCAAGGCCGCCGCAAAAGAGCTTGCGCACCTGACCGGGTTTACCGCGGTGGCCACCACCCCCAAAAGCGACGATGTCAAGGTGGCGTATTACCACGTGATGCAGGTAGGGCGGTGCAGTGCCGCGGTGCTGAGCGTCAACTCGGTGGGCGGGGTAGCCACCCGCGTGGCCCTCACCCAAAAGCCGCTGACCACCGAGCAGGTGGAACAGGCAGCCGCCTGCATCAACCGCCGCCTGCGCTTTGTGGCGCGCGATGATGTGGACGAACTGCTGAAGCAGGAGCTTTGGGGCGAGATGGGCGAAGACAAAAACTGCTGGCCGCTGATGGTGGCCGCGGTGCGGCTGTTGCAGGGCGCGGGGCGCGGTAAGGTCTATGTGGAGGGCGAGCAAAATTTGCTGTCCTACCCGGAGATGGAGCCCAACCTGCGCGGGTGCCTGGAACTATTGAACCGGCAGGACGAGCTGCAACGGCTGATCTCCCCCAAAAACGACCGGCCCATGGTGCTATTGGGCGATGATATGCCCGGCTACCGTCTGCCGGGGGTCGCGCTGGCATCAAAACGCTACCTTGCAGGCGGCGGGCTGACCGGGGCCATCGCACTGATGGGCCCCTCGCGTATGGAGTACACAAAAGTCATACCAACACTGGAATATTTTTCGGCAAAGCTTTGTCAGGCAATGACGGGCGCCGGCAAGGAGGAGTAGCAGACCCATGGCAGAAAACGAGACGAACACCGTACCGGGCAGTGAAGAAGAGCTGGAACAACAGGTTGCCCCGGTAGAAGAGTGTCAGCAGGCCGAGACCCCCGGTGAGGAAACCACCGACAAAAAGGCAGATAGAAAAGAGCGCAAAGCCCTTGCCGCACTTGAAAAAGAACTGGGTGGGATCAAAAAGAAACTCACCGAGGCAGAAAAAGATTTAGCGGGCGCAAAGGATACCCTGATGCGCACCGCCGCCGAGTACGACAATTACCGCAAGCGCACTTCGCGCGAAAAGGATTCGATATTCAATAACGGCGTCAGCTTCGCCGTTACCCAGCTGCTGCCGGTGGCAGACGCGCTGGAGATGGCCGCCGCCGCCCCGACAGAGGATGAAAGCTTTAAAAAGGGCGTTGAAATGACGCTCGCCAAGTGGACAGAGGCCATGCAAAAACTTGGCATTGAAGAGATCGACGCGCTGAACCACCCGTTTGACCCGGAGCGGCACAGCGCCGTATTGCAACAGCCCGCGCCGGAAGGTGTGGAGAGCGGCACGGTATTACAGGTGCTGCAAAAGGGCTACCGGCTGGGGGACAAAGTCATCCGGCACGCCACCGTGGCTGTGGCAGAATAGCCCCAACGTCTTTCGGCCAAAGGCCGTTGACATAGATCGCCCCCGCCGGCCGGGCCTGTTTTTTGAACACAAAAAGCCGACAACACTAAATTATGAAACAACACACAAAGCAGTTTTTGCATTAAAGGAGAGATAGAGTATGGGAAAGATTATCGGTATTGACCTTGGCACCACAAACTCCTGCGTCGCCGTGATGGAAGGCGGCGAGCCGGTCGTCATCGCGAACGCAGAGGGCGCTCGCACCACCCCGTCGGTCGTCGCGTTTTCAAAAACCGGCGAGCGCATGGTGGGGCAGGTCGCAAAACGTCAGGCCATCACCAACCCGGAGCGCACCATTTCGTCCATCAAGCGCGAAATGGGCACCGATTATAAAGTAAACATCGACGGCAAAGCCTACACCCCGCAAGAAATTTCGGCCATGATCCTGTCTAAGCTGAAAGCCGACGCCGAATCGTACCTTGGCGAAAAGGTCACCGAAGCGGTCATCACCGTGCCGGCTTACTTCAACGACGCACAGCGCCAGGCAACTAAGGACGCAGGCGCCATTGCAGGCCTCGATGTCAAGCGCATCATCAACGAGCCGACCGCCGCTTCTCTGGCGTACGGCATCGATAAAGAGAACGACCAGAAGATTTTGGTGTACGACCTCGGCGGCGGCACATTTGACGTGTCGATCATCGAGATGGGCGACGGCGTGACCGAAGTGCTGGCGACCGCAGGCGACACCCGCCTTGGCGGCGACGACTTTGACCAGCGCGTCATCGACTACCTTGCAGACGAGTTTCAAAAAGAAAACGGCATTGACCTGCGCAAGGACAAAATGGCCGCGCAGCGCCTGAAAGAAGCCGCTGAGAAAGCGAAGATCGAGCTGTCGGGCGTCGCTTCCACCGCCATCAACCTGCCGTTCATCACGGCGGACGCCACCGGCCCGAAGCACCTTGACACCACGCTGACCCGCGCAAAGTTCGACGAGCTGACCTCGCAGCTGGTCGAAAAGACGATGGGCCCCACCCGTCAGGCACTCAAAGACGCCGGGCTCTCCCCGTCCGACCTCAGCAAGGTACTGCTGGTGGGCGGTTCCACCCGTATCCCCGCCGTGCAGGACGCAGTGAAGAAGTTCATGGGCAAAGACCCGTTTAAGGGCATCAACCCGGACGAATGTGTCGCGGTTGGCGCTGCCATTCAGGGCGGCGTGCTGGGCGGCGACGTGCAGGGCATCCTGCTGCTGGACGTCACCCCGCTTTCGCTGGGCATCGAGACCTACGGTGGCGTGTGCACCAAGATCATTGAGCGCAACACCACCATCCCCACCAAAAAGAGCCAGATCTTCTCGACTGCGGCCGACAACCAGCCCAGCGTAGAAGTGAACGTGTTGCAGGGCGAGCGTGAGTTTGCAAAGGACAACAAGTCGCTGGGTACTTTCCACCTCGACGGTATCCCCGCGGCACCGCGCGGTGTGCCGCAGATCGAAGTCACGTTTGACCTCGACGCCAACGGCATCGTGCACGTTTCGGCCAAGGACCTTGGCACCGGCAAAGAGCAGAGCATCACAATCACCGCGTCCGGCAACATGAGCAAGGACGATATCGAGAAGGCCGTGAAAGAGGCCGAGCAGTATGCCGGCGAAGACAAAAAGCACAAAGAAGAAGTCGAGACCCGCAACGCGGCGGACTCGATGGTCTACCAGACCGAAAAGACCCTGACCGACATGGGCGACAAGATGAATGACGCCGAGAAAAAGGCCATCACCGATGCCAAGGACGCGCTGAAAGAGGCGCTGAAGGGCAGCGACACCGATGCCATCAAGGCAAAAAGCGAAGCACTGGAAAAGGCCGTTGGCGAAATGAGCCAGCGCGTTTACAGCGAGGCGGCCCAGCAGGCGCAAAGCGCCCAGGGTGCCGAGGGTGCTGCCAATGCGTCGGGCGACGCGGGCAAGGCAAACGGCGACGGCGTTGTGGATGCCGATTACCGCGAAGTGGACGACAATAAGTAAACACAAGCTTTTGCGGGCTGGCCCCGCAAAGCTTGTGCCCCCGACCGACAGGGTTTTGCACCAAACTGCAAAACGCGCTGTGGCGGCCTTTGATGCCGCTGCATGCCCCTGTCGGTTTTGTGGGGTTTCATCCAGCGTTCCTGCCGGGTATCGGCGGATGCGAAGATAAGGTAAGGTGACTTTCATTGGCGGATAAACGCGACTACTACGAGGTGCTGGGCATTGCCAAAGGCGCTTCGGAGGACGAAATTAAAAAGGCATACCGCAAGCAGGCCAAAAAGTATCACCCTGATCTGCACCCCGGCGACAAGGAAGCCGAGGAGAAGTTCAAAGAGGTGAACGAAGCTTACGAAATTTTAAGCGACGCAACTAAGCGCGCGCGGTACGACCAGTTTGGCCACGCGGGCGTGGACCCGAACTACGGTGCGGGCGGCCAAGGCGGCTTTGGCGGTTTTTCGAGCTTCGACGGGGACATCGACCTCGGCGATATTTTGGGCAACATGTTTGGCGGCTTTGGCGGCTTTGGCAACCGGGGGCGCTCGGCCGGGGCCAATGCCCCGCGGCGCGGCGCGGACATCCGCGTGTCGGTGACGCTGTCGTTTATGGAGGCGGCCCACGGCTGTAAAAAGACCATCACGGTCAATCATCAGGACACCTGCCCCGAGTGCGAGGGCAGCGGCGCGGCCAAGGGCACCAGCCCCGAAACCTGCCCGGACTGCCACGGCAGCGGCACGGTGACCACCCAGACCCGCACCCCGTTTGGCGTGATGCAAAGCCAGCGGCCCTGCCAGCGCTGTGGCGGGCGCGGCAAGATCATCAAGACCCCCTGCCGCAAATGCGCGGGCACCGGCCGGGTAAACAGCAACAAAAAGCTGGAGGTCAACATCCCCGCCGGTATCGACGACGACCAGAGCCTTGCGATGCGCGGCCTTGGCGACAAGGGCCTCAACGGCGGCCCTGCGGGCGACGTGATCGTGCTGATCTCGGTGCGTGCCGACGCGCTGTTTGAGCGTGATAAGTACGACGTGTGGGTCACGGTACCCATCACTTATTCGCAGGCGGCGGTGGGGGCCGAGATCGTGGTGCCCACCATCGACGGCAAGGTGGAGTACACGGTGCCGGAGGGCACACAGAGCGGCACGGTCTTCCGGCTGAAAAGCAAGGGCATCCAGTACCTCAACGGCAAAGGCCGCGGCGACCAGTACGTGCGGGTCAATGTGGAAGTGCCAAAGCGGTTGAGCCGCACCCAGCGCGACGCGCTGAAAAAGTTTGAAGAGACGTTGAAAGACGAAAACTACGAACAGCGCAAGGGCTTTTTCAAGACCTTGAAAGAGATGTTCGGCACGACCTGATAAAACGGTGTCGCGGCGTTTGCAAAAACGCGGCGGCACTTTTTTGTGTTTATAAGTTGTAGTTATGATGATTTTGCGCCGCCGACTGCCCATGGCCATGGGCGGGCGGCTTTTGTGCGTTTGCGGCCCGCACGCATAAACGGGCAAGGGCAAGCGCAAAATGGGCGGCACCGGCACCTGCGCCGTGCCGTTTTGCGGGGCAAAAACAGCACGGCGCGCCGCTTTTTTGGCAGCTTTCTCCCCGCAACCGCTTTGCAGCGGCGGCGCGGTTTGTTATAATAGGGTCGCTAGTAAAACAAAAACAGGGTTTGCACCGGCGGGGCCGGGGGCTGAAAGGATGAAGACAGATGCAACAAAACGAACAGCTGCGCGCCGCGGCGCTGGCCGCCCACAAAGAGTGGCGCGGCAAAATAGAGGTGAACAGCCGGGTGCCCCTGCGGGACGCGGCCGACCTTTCACTGGCCTATACCCCCGGTGTGGCAGAGCCCTGCCGCGAAATAGAGCGGGATGAGACGCTGAGCTATACCTACACCCGGCGCGGCAACCTTGTGGCGGTCATCACCGACGGCACTGCGGTGCTGGGCCTTGGCGACATCGGCCCCGCGGCGGGCATGCCGGTGATGGAGGGCAAATGCGTGCTGTTTAAAGAGTTCGGCGGCATCGACGCGTTTCCCATCTGTGTGGATTCGAAAGACCCGGATGAGATCGTGCGCACCATACAGCTGATCTCCAAAAGTTTTGGCGGCATCAATTTAGAGGACATTGCAGCCCCACGCTGTTTTGAAATTGAGCGTCGGCTGCAAGAGGTCTGCGACATCCCGGTGTTTCACGACGACCAGCACGGCACGGCCATCGTGCTGTGTGCGGCGCTGCTCAACGCATTAAAAGTGGTGGGCAAGCCGGAGGGCACGGTGGAGATCGTCATCAACGGCGCGGGCGCCGCCGGCATTTCGATCGCCCGGCTGGTGCTGCAAATGGGCCTTGGCCGGGTGACGCTGGTGGACCGCGAGGGCATTTTATACGACGGAGCGCCGTTTGCAAACCCGGTGCAGGCCGAAATGGCCAAGGTGACGAACCTCGCGCGCCGCACCGGCACGCTGGCCGATGCGATGCGCGGTGCCGATGTGTTCATCGGCGTTTCGCGCCCCGGGCTGGTGACGGCCGAAATGGTGGCCACCATGGCGCCGCAGGCCATTTTGTTCCCCATGGCAAACCCCACGCCGGAAATCTTCCCCGACGAAGCAAAGCGCGGCGGCGCCGCCATTGTGGGCACCGGCCGCAGCGATTTTGCCAATCAGGTCAACAACATTCTCGCGTTCCCCGGTGTGTTTAAGGGGGCGCTTGCCGTGCGCGCGCCGCGCATTACCGACAGCATGAAAGAGGCTGCCGCCCGCGGCATTGCCGCAGCGGTACCCCCGGCGCAGCTTTGTGCTGAAAAGGTACTGCCCTCGCCGTTTGACCGCGGGGTGGCCGACATTGTGGCAAAGGCGGTCGCCGACGAAGCAATACGCCTTGGCATCAACCGCATTTAAAGGAGAAACTTATGGAGTGGAAAGACATTAAGATCACCGTGCAAAAAAAAGACGCGGACACCGCCGAAGCCATTGCGACCGGCGTGTCGGGCGGCGGCATTTATATTGAAGATTATTCTGATTTAGAGGTACAGGTGCAGGCCATCGCGCATGTGGATCTGATCGAAGAAGATTTGCTGCAAAAAGACCGCAACATCGTTGCGATACACCTTTACCTTTCGCCGGAGCAAAACCTTGCCGAGGTGGTGGATTTGCTGCACCAGCGCCTGCTTGCCGCCGAGGTGGCGGGCACGGTGGAAGTGCAGGGCATTGAAGAGGCCGACTGGGAAAACGGATGGAAAGCCTTTTACCATGCGATGACGCTGGGCGACCGGCTTGCCATCTGTCCCAGCTGGGAGACGATCGACGAGCCGGGGCGCGCCGTGTTGCGGCTGGACCCCGGTATGGCCTTTGGCACCGGCACGCACGAGACGACCGCGCTGTGCCTTGTGGCGCTGGACGAGCTGGTGCAGGGCGGCGAGCGGCTGCTGGACATCGGCACCGGCAGCGGCATTTTGGCCATTGCGGCACTGCTGCTGGGCGCTGCCAAAGCCGAAGGGGTGGACATTGACCCCATGTGCGTGCGCACGGCGGGCGAAAACGCGGCGCTCAACGGCGTCAGCGGCCGGTTCCATGTCGAGATCGGCGATCTGTCTGACAAAGCGTCGGGCCGGTATGACATCATCACCGCCAACATCGTGGCAAACGCCATCAAGCAGCTTGCCCCGCAAATCCCCGCGCTGCTGGCTCCGGGCGGCACCTTTATTGCCAGCGGCATTATTGACGAGCGCGAAGAAGAAGTGGCACAGGCCATCCGCGCGGCAGGGCTTGCCGTGTGCGAAATCCGGCGCGACAACGGGTGGGTGTGCATTCTTGCAAACCACCCGGCAAAGGGGTAACGTATGAGCCACCGTTATTTTGCTTCGCAGATAGAGGGCGACACCGCGCTTTTGTTGGGCGAGGAAGCCGCCCACGTGGCGCGGGTGCTGCGCTGCAAGCCCGGCGAAGCGCTGCTGCTGTTTGACGGCAGCGGCAGCGAGTACGACGCTGAAATTGTAGAAGTCACCCCCCAGCAGGTGCGCCTTGCCATCCGCGCGCGCCGCGCTGCCACCACTGAGCCGGGGGTTGCGGTGACGCTGTATGTGGGGCTGCCCAAGGGCGATAAGTTAGAGCTGATCGTGCAAAAGGCCACCGAGCTGGGCGCTGCGCGCGTGGTGCCGTTTGAAAGCCGTTTTTGCGTGGCAAAAATGAAAAACGAGGCGGCAAAGCTGGAGCGCTGGGCCCGCATAGCAAAAGAGGCCGCAAAGCAAAGCGGCCGCGCGCAGGTGCCCGAAGTGCTGCCCGCGCTGCCGTTTAGCGCCATGTGCAAGCAGGCGGCAGAGGCCGATGTGGCGCTGTTTTGCTACGAGCGGGGCGGCGACGCCCTTGCCCCCGGCAGCGCGCTGCACACAAGGCTGACCAAAGCCAAAACGGTGGCCATTATCACCGGTGCCGAGGGTGGCTTTGACGAGCAGGAGGCGGCGCAGGCCGTCGCCACAGGCTGCACGCAGGTGGGCCTTGGCCCGCGCATTCTGCGCTGCGAAACCGCGCCGCTGGCCGCCCTTGCCGCGGTGATGGTGCTGACCGGCAATTTGTGTTAAGCGCCCTGCCCCGGCTTTGCCGGGCAGGCGAAAATAAAAACAAAAATCAAAAAAGAGGTTTTACCATGAGCATGCATATTACAGCCGCCCCCGGCGAAATTGCCGGGCGGGTCGTTTTGGTGGGGGACCCCGAGCGGGCGACCATGATGGCCGAAACATATTTGAAAGACAAAACCCTTGTGAACAGCCAGCGCGGCGCGCTGTGCTACACCGGTACCTTTGAGGGGGTGCGGGTGTCGGTGATGGCCGTCGGCATGGGTAACCCGTCGATGTTGATCTACGCCACCGAGCTTTGCCGCGACTTTGGCTGCAAAATTTTAGTGCGCGCGGGCACATCGGGCGGTTACCTGCCCAGCATGCGCAAATTTGACATCGTGCTCTCGCAGGCCACCAGCACCACGTCGGGCATTAACGACAATTTGTTTAACGGGCATTTTTCGCCGGTGGCAGATTTTGGCCTGCTGCGCGCCGCCGATGATTTTGCGCGCGAGATGAACCTTGTCACCTATGTGGGCAACACCGTGTGCAACGACCGCATTTACCGCGACGAAAATTACAAGTCGAAAATGTGGGCAAAGTACGGCATTTTGTGCTCTGAGATGGAGGGCACCGCGCTGTACACCGCCGCGGCGGAGTTTGGCAGCCGCGCGCTGATGATGGTGGGCATTACCGTGGGCATTGCGTGGGACGAAAACGGCAACGAGACCTTTGAAGACCTGCCCGCCCGCGACGACCACCCCGGCAGTGTGGAACAAATGGTACTGCTGGCACTGCGCACCGCCGCCCACGCACAGTAATTGCCGGGCGGCTTGCCACAACAACAGTAAAGGAGCCCCGACCATGATCCTCTGCATTGTAAATGCTCCGTGCAAGGCCTGATTGCGGGTGGCCGCACGGAGCACAAAACACTGTCACCTGCAAGGGCTTTGCACCTTTTTAAAACCAAAAGGTTGAAATGTAAAGGAGCAAAGTCAAATGCAACAACAAACAAGCCGGGCCTCAATGCGCCCGTTTTTACTGCTCTGGTCCACCCAGTCGCTCTCGCAGCTGGGCAGTGCCATGACGTCGTTCGCACTCATCATCTGGGCCTATGGCCAAACCGGGTCGGCGCTTTCCACCGCGCTATTGACGGTGTGTTCGTACGCGCCCTATGTCTGCCTGTCGGTATTTGCGGGCGCGCTGTGTGACCGGTGGGACAAAAAAACCGTCATGCTGGCAAGCGACAGCTTTGCCGCGCTGTGTACCGCCGCCGTGCTGGTGCTCTCTTTCGGCGGCGGGCTAAGGGTGTGGCACCTGTATGCCATTAATATGCTCACCGGGCTGATGAACACGGTGCAGCAGCCTGCGTCGGACGTGGCGGTCAGCCTGCTGGTGCCGCCGCAATATTACCAAAAGGCAGGCGGCCTGCGCTATTTTTCAAATTCACTCACCGGCATTTTGACCCCGGTGCTCGCCGCCGCCCTGCTGGGGTTTGGCGGGCTGCCGGTCGTGCTGGTGGCGGATCTTGCCACTTTTTTTGTGGCGTTTGCCACCTTGCTGTGGGGCATCCGGCTGCCGGGCGTGCCCGCGAAAAACAAAAAAAGCGGCGCAGGGGTGCTTGCCGAGGCGGCAGAGGGCCTGCGGTATTTAAAGCAGAAGAGGGGCATTTTACACCTCATTTTATTTTTGGCGCTCATCAATTTTACCGCATCGATGTACAACGCGGCGCTCACCCCCATGCTGTTGTCCCGCCAGGGTGGCGGCCAGCAGGTGCTGGGGCTCGTGAATGCCGTTACCGGGGCGGCAACGCTGGTGGGCAGCTTGCTGGCATCCACCCTGCCTGCGCCCAAAAACCGGGTGCGGGTGGTACTGAACACACTGTTGTTCTCGATGGGCACCGAAAATTTTATCCTCGCACTGGGGCGCGGTGCCCCGGCATGGTGTGTCGGCGCGGCCCTCGGCTGGGTGGGCATCCCGCTGATGGGCGCGAATTTAGACGTTCTGCTGCGCGGCAATGTGCCGCTGGAGATACAGGGCCGGGTGTTTGCAGCGCGCAACACATTACAATTTTTCACCATCCCGCTGGGCAACCTTGCCGGTGGGGTGCTGGTCGACCGCGTGTTTGAGCCATTGATGGCCGCCCAAAGCGCCGCAAGCCCATTCGTCACACTGGTGGGTGCGGGCAAGGGTAGCGGGGCCGCACTGCTGTTTTTGGTGCTGGGCGCCGTGGGCCTTTTGACCTGTGTGCTGTTTCGGTTTGACAAACCGTTGCGCGCACTGGGGCAGCAGGATGGCCGGGGTTGACCGGCAAAAGGTTCGTTTTTTATCTTTTCTTTTATGTAATCTGTTCGATGCACAGGCAAAAACACGGCCCGGTTGGTAGTCCGGGCGCGGTGCGGCTTTGGCCCGCCGTCAGTAACCTGCCTCCTTGGTTGTCCGGCCTGTGCAGGCACGTTTTAAGGAGGTCGTTTCGTATGAAGCCGACACAGGTTTCGTTTCGTGTGTTATTTGAAGACCCGTTTTGGGTGGGCATCTGCGAGCGGTGGGACAAAGGCCGCTTGCAGGTTTGCAAGGTCACCTTTGGCCCCGAGCCGCGGGATGCGGAAATTTACGCGTTTATTTTAGCCCATTGGGATGCATTGCAGTTTAGCCCGGCCATCAAAGCCGATGCAAAACCGTCTATGCACAAAAACCCCAAGCGCCGCCAGCGCGAAATACAAAAGCAGCTGGCCCCCGCCGGGGTGGGCACCAAGGCCCAGCAGGCATTAAAAGCGCAGCAGCAACAGGGCAAAACTGCCCGCAAACAGCAAAGCCGCGCGCAAAAACAGCAGGCGGCGGCGCAAAAACTTGCACTGCACAGGACAAAACAAAAGCAAAAGCACAACGGGCATTAAAAGTGCCACCCCGGCAGGGGTAAGGCGCATAATAGTACAACAAAAAGCGCGGGGCATTGCCCCGCGCTTCAGTCTGTCGAAAAAGGTCCAGCGAAAGCTGGGCTTTTTCATTTAAAAACGGTAAAATAGGTATGGGTGATGAGGAATGTTGCAGCGAGGGAAATTAGATCGTGGCGTGTTGGAAATTGTGGATACGGAAAGCCTGGTACCGCAGAATCATCTGCTGCGGAAAATAGACGCAGCAGTAAACTGGGAACGGCTGTATGAGATGGTCGAGCCGCTGTACAGTGAGGACAACGGTCGGCCGAGTATAGACCCGGTTGTACTGGTGAAGATCGTGCTGATCCAGCACCTGTATGGTCTGCCCTCTCTGCGCAGAACAGCGGATGAGGTTTATTTAAACACTGCCTATCGCTGGTTTATGGGCTATACGCTTCAGGAGGAAACTCCGCATTTTTCCACAGTGAGCTACAATTTTCGTCACCGCTTCACAGAGGAAACAGTCAGTCAAATCTTTGCGTGGATTCTGGAGGAAACCGCGAACGCGGGCTATCTTTCACCCCAAGCGGTATTCATCGACGGAACCCACATCAAAGCCAGCGCCAACACAAAGAAACAGGTAAAGGCAGTCATTCCGGTGGCATCCAAACGCTATGCGCAGGAACTGATGGCGGAGGTAGACGCCGATCGGGAAGCGCACGGCAAGGAGCCGTTTGACGACGAGGAACCTCCGAAATCCGGCAAAAAAAAGCGGGACAACACCTCTAGAAAGAAGCTGGCCCGCCGAAAAAAGGAAAAGAAAACTTGTACGGTGATAAAGAGCGTAACAGACCCGGACTGCGGCCTGTTCGTGAAGGGAGAGCACAAGCGGCAGTTCGCCTATGAGGCCCACACCGCCTGCGACAAGAACGGCTTCATTCTGGAAACCGTGGTCACGGCAGGCAACGTCCATGACAGCGTGGCTTTTGACGATGTATATGACAAGGTGACCGCATCCTTTCCCGAAATTGAGACGGTTGTTGCCGATGCCGCTTACAAGACACCCCATATCTGCAAGAAGGTTTTTGAGGATTCTCGCGTACTATCCACAGCCTACAAGCGACCTATGACCATGAAAGGCGGCCATGAGTGGTGGAAGTATGTTTATGACGAATACTATGACTGCATCATCTGCCCGGAATACCAGCCCCTGCGCTATGCCACGACAAACAGGCAGGGATATCGGGAATACAAAAGCGACCCAAAAATCTGCGCCGGTTGCCCTACCCGACAGTTGTGTACACACGCCAAAGATTGTGTCAAGACGGTGCAGCGGCACATTTGGAAGGATTACGAGGAGCTGGCGGACGATGCCCGTTACACACCGGAATACCAGGAGCTGTATGCGCGTCGCAAAGAAACCATAGAACGGGTCTTTGCCGACGCTAAGGAAAAACACGCTATGCGTTATACACAATATCGCGGCCTCGCTCAGGTAACAAACTGGGTGAAGCTTAAGTTTGCTGCCATGAATCTCAAAAAACTGGCTAAATGGAAATGGAGAACCTGTTTTTCTTGCGCCGCATTCGCTATTTTTGGCTTGAAACTCACTGAGAACCCGGTTTATGCTCCTGCGTAAACCGGGTTCTTCGACAAGCTGAGGCCCGGGGCATTGCCCCGGGCTTTTGTTGTTGCAGTTTATTTGTGGCTGCCCAGCCAAAACAGCGCCACGGTGCCCGGGCCCGAATGGCTGCCAATCACCGGCCCAATATAATTGGTTTCGATATGCGCAATCCCAAACCGGCCGTGCAGCTTTTTGGCCACATAGGCGGCATCCTCCGCACAATCCCCATGGCTGAGGAAGATCGTCTCGTTTTCGCCCTCGGCGATCGTGCTTTCCAGGTGCTGTACCAGTGTGTCCAGGCTTTGCCGGCGCCCGCGCACCTTTTCCATCGGGATCAAGTGGCCCTCATCGTCCACATGCAGTACCGGCTTGATGCCCAGCATCGTGCCCATCACCGCCGCCGCGCCGCTTACCCGGCCGCCGCGGTGCAAAAAGTGCAGGTCATCCACCGTAAACCAGTGGCACAGGCGGTTGCGGTTTTCTTCTACCCAGTCAGCCACTTCGTTCAGCGAGGCCCCGGCAATGCGGCGCATCGCCGCGTGGTACACCAGCAGCCCTTCGCCCATACTGGCGGCAAGGCTGTCCACAGTGCGCACCGCGCGCTCGGGGTATTTGTGGCGCAGCTCCTCTGCCGCAAGGTGGCTGGAGTTAAAGCTGCCCGAAAGCCCGGACGAGAAGATCAAAAACAGCACATCCTGCCCCGCGTCCAAAAACGGTTTTGCCACTTCGGTGTAGGTCAGGGCAGTCACCTGTGCGGTGGTCGCCATCGCACCGGCGCGCAGCTTTGCGTAAAAATCAGCGGGGTCAAGGTCGCGGTTGTCGGGGTAGTTGCAGTAATTTTTTTCCTCGATGGTAAACTCCATCGGGATGACCTCAACTTGCATTTTTTCGACGAGCTTGGGGGAAAGGTCACAGGTGGAATCGGTGATGATGACGTACTTGTGCATAACAGCAGCTCCTTGCTGCCGGTGCCGCAGGGCGGCCCGGCTATCCTAACGTAATAAGTTCATCCAGCAGACGTTCTTTGACCTCTGCAATCGCGGGGGCGGCCATCGAAAGCCGCCGAATGCCGGCGCGGGTGTACAGCAGTGCCGAGTCCGGGTCGGCGGCAGATTCGCCGCACACCGACACTTCAATGCCGGCGCCTCGCGCCGCGTCCGCAATCATGCGCAGCAGCCGCAACATGGCGGGCGAAGCCGGGGTATAGTAAGGCTCCACCGCGGGGTTGACCCGGTCCACTGCGTGGGTATACTGGGTGAGGTCGTTGGTGCCGATGCTGAAAAACGCACTGTGCGCCGCAAGTTCGTCTGCCATCAGCGCGGCCGCCGGAGTCTCTACCATAATACCAAATTCTACCTTATTTGAAAAGTCCTCGCCGCGCTGGATCAAAATGCGCTGCGCCGCCTCTACTTCGGCAAGGGCCCGGGTCAAATCGTCGGGCGATGAGATCATCGGGAACATCACTTTCAGCGGCCCGCAAAGGCCCGCTTTCAGCAATGCCATCAGCTGGGTGCGAAACAAATCGGTGCGGGCAAGCGAAAACCGCAGCCCGCGCAGCCCCAGTGCGGGGTTGGGTTCGTCCAGCGTCAGGCCGGCAACCTCTTTGTCGGCACCGATGTCCAGCGTGCGGATGGTGATAGGCCGCCCGCCCGCCGCGCGGATGCAGTCGCAGTAAAAGGTGGTCTGCTCGGCTTCGCCGGGCTGGCCGCCGTCTAAAAACAAAAATTCACTGCGCAACAGACCAATGCCGTCCGCCCCAAGCTCAAACGCGCGGGCAATATCGGCCGGGCCGCTGCAGTTTGCCAGCAGAGAAATGCGCACCCCGTCGCGGCTGATGCACGGGGTGTCGCGCAGCCGTTCCAGCGACAGGCTGCGCCGCCGCGCCAAATGAATGCGGTGGGCGTACCGCGCGCGGGTGGCTTCGTCCGGGTCCAGCACGGCGGTGCCCGCCCTGCCGTTCACCGCACACAGCATACCGTCGGCCGCCAGCAGCACCTTGGGCCCCGCCAGCACAATACCGGGGATGCCGAACGTGCGCGCAATGATCGAGGCGTGGCTTTGGGTGGACCCGCTTGCCGTCACAATGGCCAGCAGCTTTTCGTGGTCCACCGAAACAAGGTCGCTGGGCAATAACTCATCCGCGATCAGCACGCAGGGCTCTTCGATCACCAGCCGCTCGCGCGGGCGGTCATCCAAAATATCCACCACCCGGCGGCAGGCATCCTGAATGTCACCCGCGCGCCCGGCAAGGTATTCGTCGGTGATGTTGCGTATCTGGGTGATGTACAGCGCGGCGGCCCGCTCTACGGCGGCGGCGGCGCCAGTGCCGGCAGAGATGTACTGCCGTATTTCAGACAGCAGCCCCGTGTCGTTGAGAATTTCGATTTGAAACGTAAAAATATCGCGGTCCCGCTCGGCCGCGCGGCTGCTTAGCGCCGCGATCTCCTGCTGTGCCAGTGCAACGGCGGCAAATAATAATTCATGTTCCTGTTCGGGGGGGTGTACCACCCGCCCCTGCGCCGAGTAGTGACGGTTGATGACCCGCACGGGGCCCAGGGCAAAGCCATTTGAAGCGCCAATTCCCTTGATTTCCTGCATCCTTTGCCACCGCCTTTACTGGCCGGTGCGGCCAGCGTATTATTTTAATTATTGTAACATAAAATAAAAGCGGTGTTAAGTCGTTTTGCCACCGTCTTTCTTTTTTAAAGAAGAAAGAATATAATAGCAGATACCGAATACAACCTGCCAGCGCACTCAGCGCTGCAAAGGAGACGATAACGATGCAAAAACTGACCTTGTTTGTGTTAAAAGGCTGCCCATACTGTAGGCAGGCAAAGGCCTGGCTGGCCGAGCTGGTGGCAGAGAACCCCGCCTATGCGGCGGTGCCGATTGAGGAGATCGAAGAGCGCGAGCAAAAGGCGCTTGCCGACAGTTACGATTACTACTATGTGCCCACCTTTTACATGGGCAAAACCAAGCTGCACGAGGGTGCCGCGACCAAAGAAGGCATGCGCACAGTACTGGAAACCGCACTGCATGCGCCGGAAAACAAAGAGTGAAACAATGTTTCAAACAAATGGCAGTGTTGAAAAACACTGCCATCTTTGCTAAAATGAAATTTATTAAACTTTAGGGGCTGCGAAAAGAACGGCCGGAAACAGGAGAAAAACATGAAAACAGAAATCAAAGGGGAGGAACTGCTGCGCTGCACATCGCCAATGGCACTTGCCGCGCTCGAAGGCCAAAAAGCCACAATCGAGGGTTGCGTGCATAATTTACGCGAACTTGGCGGTATTGCATTTGTGATTCTGCGCACCGGCCGGTATCTGCTGCAGACAGTTTACGACCACAGCGTATGCGGCAAAAGCCTGACGGAGCTGGAGGACGGCTGTTATGTGTCGGTCACCGGCACCGTGCGGCGCGAAGCCCGTGCCGCGGGCGGGGTAGAGCTGCTGATGGACGATTTTACCGTGCTTTCGCGCCCGGCGGCACCGTACCCGCTGAACATGGCAGACCGCACGCTGAAAGCCACCCTTGCAACGAACCTTGACTACCGCACCGTGGCACTGCGCCACCCGCGTGAGCGCGCGGTGTTTCGCATCATGGAGGGCATTGAGACCGGCTTTCGCGAATTTATGCAGGCCAACGATTTTGCCGAGATCCACTCGCCGAAGATCACCGCCATCAGCGCCGAGGGCGGCGCGGAAGTGTTTCGCTTAAAATATTTTGGCGCCGATGCCACATTGGCGCAAAGCCCGCAGCAGTATAAGCAAATGTGCGTGGCGTTTTTTGGCCGCGTGTTTGAGGTGGGCCCCGTTTACCGCGCCGAGCTGCACAACACCAGCCGCCACTTGAACGAGTACACCGGCCTTGATTTTGAGATGGGTTACATCCACAGCATGTACGACGTGATGAACATGGAGACCGCGATGCTGCGGTACGTCATGCGGGTGCTGGCCGAGCGCTACCGCCCGGAAATTGACCTGCTGAAAATCCAGCTGCCCGAGATCGATGCCATCCCGTCGGTCAAATTTGCCGAGGCGGTGGAGTACCTGAAAACCGTGGGCGGCGGCAAAAACCGCAACGATTTGACCGCAGACGACGAAGTGCTGCTGTGCCGCCACATCCAGCAGCAGACCGGCAGCGAATTTGTGTTTGTCACCCATTTTCCGTCGGGTAAACGGCCATTTTATGTGATGGACGACCCCGAAAACCCGAAAGAGGCATACAGTTTTGACTTGCTGTTCCGCGGCCTTGAAATCACGACCGGCGGCCAGCGCATCCATGACTATGACGAGCAGATTGCAAAGCTGAATGCCCGCGGGATGGACCCCGCCGGGTTTGAAAGCTATCTGTCTGCCCACAAATATGGCCTGCCGCCCCACGGCGGGCTGGGCATTGGCCTTGAGCGGCTGACCATGAAGCTGTGCAACCTTGCCAATATTCGCGAGGCGAGTTTGTTCCCGCGCGATCTGAACCACCTCGACCCCTGATTAAAATTTGTTTGTAAAAGCGCATGCGGCAAGGTTTTGCCGGGTGCGCTTTTATTGTCTTTGGCACAGGCAAAGAGGCGAAACACAAAAAACACCTAAAAAACAGAAAAATGTTTTGGCTATTTTGCGAATAGAAAAAATCTGTAAATCGAGTACAATATAAGCATGTGCTTAACTATTAAGCAAAAGTAAAGGAGTGAGTGCGATGACCGAGCGGGAACAGCAGATCATGGACCTGCTGCGCCAAGACCCCATGCTGCCGCAGGGGGAGATCGCAAAGCGTCTGGGCATCACCCGTTCGTCGGTGGGGGTACATTTGACCAACCTGTCTAAAAAGGGGCTGATCCTTGGCAAGGGCTATGTGCTGGCAGAGCAAAGTGCCCCCTATGTGGTGGGCATTGGCGCCGCCAACGTCGATTTGATGGGCCGCAGCCGCGAAAGCCTTGTGATGGAAGATTCGAACCCTGGTTTTATCAGTATGTCGGTGGGCGGGGTGACCCATAATATCTGCGAAAATGCGGCGCGCATGGGCGCCGCAGTCAAGCTGATCACCGTGACCGGCGACGATGTGTACGGCGAAAAAATCCGCCGCGAGTGCGAAACGGCCGGCATCGACACCTCCGGGTTTATGGTCGTCGAGGGCGAAACATCCTCTACCTACCTGTCGCTGCACGATGCCAACGGTGAAATGGCGCTGGCATTGTCCGACATGCGGGTGCTGCAAAAGCTCAGCGTCGATTTTTTGAAAAGCCGCCACAAGCTGCTGCGCAGCGCGGGCGCGATCGTGATGGACGGGGGCCTGCCGCAGGAGGTTCTGGACTATATCACCGCGACCTACGGGGCCGACATCCCCATTTTTGCCGACACGGTGAGCACCACCTATGCGCGCAAATTTAAGGGCCGGCTGCACGGGTACCACACCATTAAGCCCAACCGGCTGGAAACCGAGATCATTGTAGGGCGCAGCATCGGCGGGCAGGATGACCTGAAAAAGGCCTGCCTTGAACTGCTGGCACAGGGGCCGGAGCGCATTGTGGTCAGCGAGGGGCGCCGTGGCTGCCTGTATGTGGACCAAAACGGTAAAACGCTGCGCGCGTACGGCCCGCCTATGGAGAAAGTCGTCAACGCCACCGGTGCGGGCGATGCGTTTATGGGGGCACTGGTCTACGCCAGCCTTGCCGGGCTGTCGGTCGAAAAAACACTGCTGTTTGCCACCGGGGCTTCCCGCATGGCCATCAGCCACCAGAATACCATCAACCCCAACATCAGCGCAGAAAACATCTGGGCGCTCGTCGAGCGGGACCACCTGACGGTCGAAGCTGTCTGAAGCGCCCACCCTGCGCGCGGGGAAGAACAAAGTCTATTGAATCAGGAAAGGAAGTTGTTTACATGAATCCGTATTTATCCATTTCTCCCGAAATTGAAAAGGCGCTTGCCGAGGGCAAGCCCGTTGTTGCACTCGAGTCCACCATTCTCTCGCACGGCATGCCATTCCCCGAGAACGTCGAGTTTTCGCACAAGGTCGAAGAGATCGTGCGCGGCGAGGGCGCGATCCCCGCAACGACCGCCATCATTGGCGGCAAGCTGAAAGTCGGCCTGACGGCAGACGAGCTGGATTTGATGTGCCGCGCCGAGAACGTGGGCAAAGTGAGCCGCCGCGACGTGGCCGTTTATCTTGCCACCGGCAAAACCGGCGCCACCACCGTTGCCACCACCATGATGCTGGCCGAGATGGCCGGGATCAAAGTGTTTGCCACCGGCGGCATTGGCGGCGTGCACCGCGGTGCTGAGCTGACGTTTGACATCTCTGCCGACCTGCAAGAGCTGGCCGCCACCAAGGTCGCCGTGGTCTGCGCCGGTGCAAAGTCGCTGCTGGACATCCCGAAGACGCTGGAATACCTTGAGACGATGGGCGTGCCGGTGCTGGGCATGGGCACCGAGGACTTCCCCGCCTTCTATTGCCGCAAAAGCGGCTGCAAGGCCGACGCAAAGATCGACACCCCGGCCGAAATGGCAAAGATTCTGCAAACCAAATGGGCCCTTGGCTTAAAGGGCGGCGTCGTCATCGGCAACCCCATCCCCGCGGAGTACGAGCTGGATTATAATGAGATGGAAGCCGTCATCAACCATGCACTCGAAGCCGCAAAGGAAGCAAACATCCACGGCAAAGACACCACCCCGTTCCTGCTGTCTCATATTAAGGATTACACCAAGGGCGTGTCGTTTGCATCCAACCTGCAACTGGCTTACAACAACGCGCGGGTCGCTTCGCGCATTGCCATCGAGCTTGCAAAGCTCGGCTAACCCTGCCTTTTTTGCGGCGGGCGCTGTGCTTTTCTGTGTGAAAACATGGAAAAGCCGGCGCCCGCCGTTTTGTTGTTACAGGCAGAAACCGGCGGGGAAAGGTAGAATGTGGAAACGGTTTTACAAGCGAAATTCACGCTTGTTTGTGGGGTGTTACAGAGAAAAAGCGGGTATATTGTGCAATACTACACAAATTGTTTACAGAAAAGAGAAAAGATATTGACATTGCCCAAAAGCAAAAATATAATACAAATATGAAACCGGTTACATGCGGGGGGATGACGATGGGAAAATCGGTGACAATTCGGGATATTGCCAAAGAAGCAGGTGTCTCAGCAGCCACCGTTTCCCGTTTTCTCAACCGCACCGGCTACGTGGATGAAAAAACGGGGGCACGTATTGCGGCGGAGGTAAAGCGGTTTAACTACCGCCCCAGCCGCATTGCCCAAAGCCTCAAAACCAAAGTCAGCAAAAACCTGATGATGGTCGTGCCGGATATTCAAAACCCCTTTTATTCCAGAATGGCCAACGAGATGCAGCATCTGGTGTTTGCCGAGGGGTACACGATTACGCTGTTCGACTCGGAGGGCAAGTTTGAAAGTGAAATGAAATGCCTTGCCCTTGCAGAGTCGATTGGGGTGGACGGCATTTTGTTCGCGTCGGTCGCCGTGCATCTGTCGGTGCTGCGCGAGCTGGGCCGGATGAATTTGCCGGTCGTGATGATCAATTCTTACGACGCCTGCCCGTTTGATTCGGTGCACGGTGTGCGCAACGAGGGCACGTATCTGTCGGCCCGGCACCTCATCAGCCTGGGGCACCGGCGCATTGGGTTTGCCGGCGGGGCCGTGGGCACCGCCATTGCGGCAAGCCGCAAAGCGGGGTACCTGCACGCAATGCAGGAGGCAGGGCTGCCGGTAGAGAAGCAGCTGATTTTTGAAATGGATTTTAACAGCGACGCAGGGCGCAAAAGCGGCACTTATTTTTCGGCCCTGCAACCGATGCCCACCGCCATCTGCTGTGCCAACGATATGATCGCGCTGGGCTTGCAGCAGGTCTTGCTGGAAAGGGGTATTTCCGTACCGGGCGACGTTTCGCTCACCGGGATGGACAATGTCCGGTACGGCAGCGTTTGCAGCCCGCCGCTGACCACGGTGACCAACGACAGCGCGGCGTTTGCACAGGAAGCGGTACAGGCACTATTCGAGCGTATCCGCGGCACTTATACCGGGCCGCCCCGTGAAGTTTTGATCGGCAGAGAGCTGATTGTACGCGGCAGCACGGCATCCCCAAGAGAATGAGGAGGAGACAGAGGAATGCGGATATTGAACCTGGGTTCGTTGAACATCGACAAGGTTTACGGCGTTGAACATTTTGTGGCGGCGGGGGAGACGATCTCCTGTACCACGTTCGAGACCGGTTGCGGCGGCAAGGGGCTCAACCAGTCGGTCGCGCTGGCAAGGGCGGGTGCCGGGGTGGCACATGCCGGGGCCGTGGGGCCCGACGGCGATCTGCTGATCGACACACTGGAAGAGGCGGGCGTGGATATCCACCCGCTGCGCAAGCTGGTGACGGTCAGCGGGCACGCGGTCATTCAGCGCACACCGGCAGGGCAAAACTGCATCATTGTTTGCCCGGGTGCAAACGGAGAAGTGACCACCGCGTATATCGACGAGGTGCTGGCCGGGTTTGAGGCAGGGGATATTCTGCTGTTGCAAAACGAGATCAGCAATGTGGATTACGCGATACGCGCGGCCAAAAGCAGGGGCATGAAAGTGGCGTTCAACGCTTCGCCCATCACCCCGCAGCTGTTGCAATACCCGCTGGAGCTGGTGGACTACTACCTGATCAACGAGGTGGAGGGCAAGGCGCTGGCCGGGGCCGAAGTAAACGGCAACGAAGAAATTCTGGCGGCGCTGGTGCGCCGGTTTGCCGGGGCGGCTATCGTGCTGACGGTCGGCAAAGACGGCGTGTATTACCAGTGCGGCACCGAGCGTGCCCACCACGGTATTTACGATGTGCCGGTGGTCGACACCACGGCCGCGGGCGACACGTTCTGCGGGTTTTTCCTCGCCAGCATCGCAAAGGGGCTTTGTGCCGCCGACGCGCTGCGGTACGCCAGCCTTGCCAGCAGCATTGCGGTCAGCCGCAAGGGCGCTGCGGGCAGCATCCCCATATGGGACGAGGTTGAGGCCTTTGCCAAAACGGCAACCGAACTTTAAGCACTGGTTTTTCTTTTGAAAAAATAACTTGAAAAACAAAGAGAATACGTTATAATGACTTGCAGCGGTGCACAAAGCCGCTTCAAAATACAACACAGAACAGAAAGGAATGGAGCGATCATGGCAAAATTAGAAGCACCGACTCCTCATATTCAGGCACAGGTAGGGGAGATTGCACCGACCGTTCTGCTGCCCGGCGACCCGCTGCGGGCAAAGTTCATTGCGGAGACCTTTCTTGAGAACGTCAAGCAGTTCAACGCGACCCGCAACATGTTTGGGTACACCGGCACGTATAAAGGCAAACCCGTCTCGGTGATGGGCACCGGCATGGGCTGCCCGTCCATGGGCATTTACAGCTACGAGCTCATCCACATTTACGGCTGCAAAAACCTCATCCGCATCGGCACCGCAGGCACCCTGCAAAAAGAGGTCAAGATCAAAGAGATGGTTTTTGCAATGGGCTCTTGCACCAACAGCAACTACGTCAACCTGCTCGGCCTGCCCGGCAGCTACTCCTGCATTTGCAGCTATGACCTGCTGGAAAAAGCGGTCGCCAGCGCCAAAGCACTGGGTTACACCTACCACGTGGGCAATGTGCTCTCGTCCGACATGTTCTACGGTGTGCCGCTGCCCCAGGGCAAATCGTGGAAAGAGATGGGCATCCTTGCAGTTGAGATGGAATCCACCGCGCTGTATGCAAATGCCGCAGCCGCCGGGGTCAATGCACTTTGCATCCTGACCATTTCTGACTCGGAGGACGAGGTGACCACCGCAGAGGAGCGCCAGCTTTCCTTTACTCAGATGATGGAGGTTGCCCTCTCGCTTGCCTGATGTCAACTGTGCACACAGGCCGAAAGGACAAAATTGTAATGCAGCAAAAACGACCGTTTTTGATCGACTGCGATACCGGCACCGATGATGCGATTGCCATCATTGCGGCGCTGTACAGCAGTGAAATTGAGGTCTGCGCCATCACGTCGGTCAACGGCAATGTGCCGCACCGGTTTGTCGCGCAGAACAACCTTGACCTTGTAGAATATCTCGGCGTCGATATCCCGGTATCGCGCGGGGCCGACCAGCCGTTTCGTGACCGGGGGTATCACTCCGACGGCACGCACGGCAAAACCGGCCTTGGCAACGTACAACTGCCCACGGCACAGCACCGGCAGTTCGATGCAAAAATAGCGTCCCAGATGATCTATGACACCGCGCTTGCCAAGGGCGGCGAGCTGGAACTGCTTGTCACCGGGCCAATGACCAATATCGCCATTGCCCTGCTGGAGCACCCCGACCTGCCCGGCCTCATCCGCCACTTGTACTTTATGGGCGGTGCGGCAACAGGCGGCAATGTCACCCCCACCGCAGAGTTTAATATCTGGGTCGACCCGGAGGCCGCGCATGTGGTGACACAAAGCGGCATCCCGATGACGATGGTGGGCCTGGATGTCACGCTGAAAGCGGCGATGCTGCCCGAGGACAGCGCCGCCATTCGTGCGGTAAACACCCGTGCCGGCACCGTGGTGGCGGACCTTTTGGATTACATGTTCGTGCGCCACGCCGCAGGCGGCGAAGACGCTTTGATGCATGACGCGCTGGCGCTGGCCGCCGCGCTGTGCCCGGATTGCATGACTTACGAGCACTGCTTTGTCGACGTGGAGTGCGCCGGCACCTATACGCTGGGCCACACCTTTGTAGACCGCCGGGGCCGCAGCAAAAAGGCACCAAATGTTTCAGTTGCTCTTGACCTGGATGTACCAAAATTCCGCGCGTGGCTGGTAGAAAAAGTCACACAGAGTGCAAAATAGGAGGGGAAATGAAGTTTCTCATCAAAGAGAAGAGCTTCTACTCCGACCTGTTTTCACTGACACTTCCCATCATGCTGCAGCAGCTGCTGCGCATCAGTGTCGATACCGTCAACAGCATTATGCTGGGCGGCATTGACCAGTTGCAGATGTCGGCTGTGTCCCAGGCGAGCCAGATCTTCTTCGTGTTTTACACCGTGTGTAACGGCCTTGCAGTGGGCGCCTGTGTACTGATCGCACAGTACTGGGGCCAGCGCAATGTCGAGGCCATTCGCACTATTTTATCCACGGGGCTGCGGTATGCCGCAGTTTTTGGGCTGGGGGTCAGTATCCTTGTCATGGCCACCCCCACCACGTTTATGCGTATTTACAGCAGTGACCCTGCCCTGATCGAATTGGGCGCCGGGTACCTGCGGGTGGTGGCCCTGATGTACGCGCCCTGTGCGCTCAGCGTCATGCTGTTTGCCGCATGCCGCGGGGTCGAACAGGTACGCATCATCCTCGCCACCAACGTGGTATCCTATACGGTCAACATTTTCCTCGACTACTGTCTGCTGTTTGGCAAGTTTGGTTTCCCGAAACTTGGGATATTGGGCATTGCGATCGGCACGGTGGTGGCACGACTTGTAGAGCTTGTAATTTGCAGTATATTCGTGCTAAAATTTGAAAGCCACATCAGCTTTCGGTTTCGGCACCTGAAACTGTGGGACAAGCAGCTCAACCGCGACTTCATCAAGGTGGCCTCCCCTATTGCCGCGCACGAGGTCATCTGGTCGGTCGGCACCAGTGCAGCCAGCGCCATTACCGGGCAGCTGGGCACCTCGGTGGTGGCGGGCTTCAATGTGGCAGACGTACTTTATCAGCTTACGGCGGCCGTCGGCAACGGCTTCCTCAATGCCTGCAGTGTGGTGATCGGCAAAACGATCGGCAGCGGCAACATTGAGAAGGTCAAGCGCCAGGCCAAAACCATGATGCTGATGAGTGTGTTTGGCGGTACAGTGCTCGGCCTTGTGCTGATTGCCGCCCGCAGCCCGTTTTTGTCGCTGTACAACCTGCAACCCGATGCGGTAAACTATGCAAAACAGTTTATGCTGGTGCTCGGCTGCATCTGGCCGTTCTCGGCGCTGGAAATGGTGGGCATGATCGCCATTTTGCGTGCCGGCGGCGACGGCAAGACCGGTTTTTATTCCGATATCGTCATCATGTGGATCATTTGCATTCCCCTTGCGGCACTTGCGGCCTTTGTGCTGCACCTGCCCCCGGTGCAGATCATTTTGATTTTGAAGATGACCATTGTGCTGGAAGCGATTGTCGGCGCCATCCGGGTGCTGTCAATGCGTTGGATCCGGGATCTCACCCGGCACTGATTTTGGAACCCACTTTCCACTCCGGAAAGTTTGTTGAGTTCAAAAAAGAAAGCAAAAGGAGAGAAACAATGAAAAAATTAGTATCCATCCTCCTGGTGGCAGCCATGGCCGTTTCGCTGGCAGCCTGCGGTGGCAGCAAGTCCTCGTCTGCCGCAACCTCTACCCCTGCTGGTAGCAGCACCGCTTCTTCGTCCTCTGCCGCTACGGGCACGAAGGGCAAAATCGCCTACATCGTCGGCAACCTCGGCGACAAATCCTTCAGTGATTCGGGCGAGCGTGGTATCGAAGAGCTGGCAGCCAATGGCTGGGAGACCAAGACCATTGAGACCGGCGACTCCTCCAAAGCAGACAAGTACAACGACTACATCCTCGACGCGATCGACGAGGGCTACCAGTATATCGTCGCTTCTTCGACCTATGCTGACAACTGCGTCGCCATTGCGAAAGATTACCCCGATGTCAAGTTCGTCATTTTTGACACCAAAATGGACCCGGCTACAATGCCCGAGAACATGACCTGCATCTTCTATGCTCAGAACGAGGGTTCTTACCTTGTCGGCATGATGGCTGCTGCGATGAGCACCAGCAAAGTGGTTGCGGTTGACGTCGGCATGGATAACCCCGTTATCGCTGACTTCGTTACCGGCTACATCAACGGCGTACAGGATTATGATCCCAGCGTGAAGGTCGTTAAGGCCGCTGTTGGTTCGTGGTCTGACCCCGCTAAGATGAAAGAGCTGTGCCTGACCCAGGCCCGTGACAACAAAGCGGACGTGTTCTATCAGGTAGCAGGTGGTTCGGGCGACGGTCTGTTCGAGGCTTGCGCTTCCAACAAGACTTGGGCAATCGGTGTTGACTCCGACCAATACGCTGCTTACAAGGATTCCGAGAACCCCGAGCGCGCCGATGTCATCCTGACTTCGATGCTCAAAGAGGTTGGCAACTCCTTCGTCTCCATCTTCGGCAAGATCGAAGCCGGTGAGGACGTATGGCAGAAGACCCTGACCCTGGGCCTGGCTGATAACTCGGTTGGCTATGTGGACAACGCATACTTCGAGGAGAAAGTGCCTGAGGATGTGCGCACCAAGATGGAAGACGCAAAGGCTAAGATTGCAAGCGGCGAAGTCACTGTGAAATCGTACTACGATTTTAAAGATGACAGCGAGTACGAAGCATATGTCGCTTCTGTCCGTCCGTAAGCTTACCTGATTTTGTCGCAATGGATAACCCGGGAGCGAAGGCAACCCGGGTTATCTTGTAGAAAGACTTAAAAACAGAACAAAAAGAGATGCGGGTCAAGGGGCGGTACCGGCCGCCCCTTGGCAACCGCAGATTGCAAAAGGGGGTCCAGTGCGTGGCAGACGAAGTACTGCGTATGCAAGACATCACCAAAATCTACCCAAATGGATTTGTGGCGAACAAAGACATTACATTTGGGGTCGGCGAAAAAGAGATTCACGCCCTTGTGGGTGAGAACGGCGCCGGCAAGACCACTTTGATGAAAATTTTGTTTGGCATGGAAAGTTGCCAGGAGGGCAAGATCTTCATCAACGGCAAAGAAGAAAAAATGCAAAACCCGTTGGACGCAATCGCGAAAGGCGTCGGCATGGTGCATCAGCATTTCATGCTGTTGCCCTCGCTCAGCGTGGCGGAAAACGTGACCCTGGGTGTGGAACCGATGAAACACGGCCTGTTTGATTTTGAGGCCGCGGTAAAGCAGACCCAGGAGATCGCGGACAAGTACAACTTCAACGTGGACGCGCGCCGCAAAGTGGCGGACCTTTCGGTCGGCCAGATGCAGAAGGTCGAGATCTTGAAAGCGCTGATCAAGGGCGCCAAGATCCTGATCCTTGACGAGCCCACCGCCGTTTTGACCCCGCAGGAGACAGAAGAGCTGTTTGAACAGCTGCTGAAACTGCGGGACAACGGGCACTCGGTCATCTTCATTTCTCATAAGCTGGAAGAGGTCATGCGCATCTGCAGCCGCGTGACCATCCTGCGGCATGGCCGCTGCATGGGCACCCACGACGCGAAAGACCTCACCGAAGCGTCTTTGTCCAAGTTGATGGTGGGCCGCGATGTGGTGCTGAAGATCGAAAAAGAAGACCCGAATGCCGGCAAACCGATCGTCGAGATCAAAGATGTCGTCAAGATCAATTCGTATGGCAAACGGGTGATTGATGGGCTTTCGTTTAGCATTCGTGAGGGTGAAGTGGTTGGCATTGCCGGTGTTGAAGGCAATGGCCAGAGCGAGCTTTCCGACGTGCTGTGCGGCATGGGTGGCTTTGCCACCGGCGATGTGCTGCTGAACAACGGGTCGATCAAAAGCAAAAGTGTGCATGAGATCCGCGACATGGGCCTTGCCTATATCGCAGAGGACCGCATGGTATACGGTATTGCGGCAGATCTGTCGATCAAGACCAATATCGTTGCCGACCGGTTTGACAAAAAGGAATTCCGCCACGGGCTGTTTATGAACGGCAAAAAGATCGACGAAGTGGTCGACGGCTATATCAAAGAGTTCGAGATCGCCTGCGACGGCCGCAACCAGCCGGTGCGCATGCTTTCGGGCGGCAACATCCAAAAAGTTGTTGTCGCGCGTGAGTTTACCAGCGGTGCCAACTTTATCCTGGCAAACCAGCCCACCCGCGGTATCGACGTGGGCACCGCGGAGATGATCCGCAAAACGATCGTTAAAAAATCGCGCAAGGACGGCACGGCCACCCTGCTGATCTCGGCAGATCTCAACGAAGTGCTGGAATGCTCGGACCGCCTGCTCGTCATGCGCAAAGGCAAAATTGTCGGGGCATTTCCCAAGGCCAATGAGGTCTCGGAGGAGACACTGGGCGAATATATGCTTGGTGTAAAAGAAATGACGCCGGAAGAGATGGAGGGCCTGTTATGAACAAAACCCAAAAAATCGAGGTAGGCATGGAGCTCCTGCGCATCCTCGCGGGTCTTGCCATCGCATATGCCACCGCACTGATTATCCTGTTTTCGATCAGTGCCGAGCCGGTCAAGATCATTCAGCTGTTTGTTTTCGGCCCGTTTTCGTCGGCCCGCCGCATCGGCAGCCTCATCAACCTTGCCATCCCGTTCACCATCTGCGGCCTGGCGATGTGCTTCATGTACGCGGTCAACAAGTTCAACCTCGTCGTAGAAGGCATCTTCATGATCTCGGCCTGCATGGTCACCTGGGCGTCGCTCAGCCTCGCCCCGGCCAACCTGTCGTCCGGCGTCATGGTGCCGCTGATGTATGTCGTCGCCATCGCCACCGGCACACTGGTCGCGTTTATCCCGGCCATTCTGGACCGGCAATTCAAGGCGAACGTCGTCGTTGTATCCTTAATGCTCAACAGCATCATCGGGTTCTTCTGCACCTGGGTACTGCGTTACAAAATGAAAGATTCGACCATCTCGTTCATCGGCTCGAAAGAGATCCCCGAAAGTGCGCAGATGGCCTCGATCTTCGGCAAGTTCCGCATTCAGTCCGGCCTCGTGGTCGCGCTGCTGTGCCTCGTGCTGGTTTCGGTGCTGTTCTACAAAACGCCGTTCGGCTGGAAAATGCGCATGGTCGGCACGAACCCCAACTTCTCAAAGGCCGTGGGCCTTTCGGTCGTCAGCGTTTCGTTTGGCGCACAGCTGCTCGGCGGCGCCGTCGCCGGTGTTGCCGGTGCGACCGAAATGATGGGCAACTACACCCGTTTCCAGTGGACGGCAACGACCGGCCATGGGTTTGACGGCCTGCTGGTCGCCGTTTTGGCGCGGCGCAACCCGGTGCTGGTGCCCATTGCGGCGTTGTTCCTTGCGTATATCCGCATTGGCGCCGACGTGGTAAACACCACCGGTGATATCCCCACCGAGTTTGTCACGGTCATTCAGGGTATCATCATCCTGCTGGTCGCGGCAGAATCCTTCATGGCCGGTACGAAGAACCGTATCATCTTTAAAGAAGCTGAAAAAGACCTCAAAGCAAAAGAAGCAGCAAAGGCAACCGCCTGAGTTTAAGGAAAGGAGTGCATGTGCTTTTTTAAAAAAGCCATGCGAACAGCGATTATGAATATCAACTGGATCGAATTTTGTGCAACAGCCGTTCGCCTTGCCACCCCGCTGGTCTTTGCTGCTCTCGCCGCTGCGATCAACAGTAAAGCAGGCATGTTTAACATGGGTATTGAAGGTATGATGCTCTGCTCGGCCCTCGGCGCGGTGATCTTTGCGCAGATGGGCGGCGTGTGGGTCGGCCTTCTGGGCGCGGTGCTCATCGGCCTGTTGGCCGGCATGATCATCAGCTTTGCCTCGCTGACCGGCAAGACCGACTTGTACCTCACCTGCATCGCGTTCAACCTTGCGGCCACCGGCGGCACGGTGTTCATCATGTATCTGCTGACGGGCGAAAAGTCCACCACCAGCGGTGCCATGCGTGCCTACGAGATCCCGCAGATCAGCATCCCTGTCCTCAAGGACATCCCGTTCATCGGGCGCATCTTGTTCCAGCAGAGCCTGCTCACCTATCTTGCCGCGTTTGCGGTGTTTGCGGTGTGGTTCCTGCTGAAAAAGACCCGCATCGGCCTGCGTCTGCGCTCGGTGGGTGAAAACCCCAAAGCAGCGGAGTCGGTCGGTATCTCGGTGACGAAGATCGGCTACATCGCATTTGCCATCTCCGGCATCCTGTGCGGCTTTGCCGGCGCGTTCATGTCGATGAGCTGGGTCACCTTTTTCATGAAAAACATGGTCAACGGCCGTGGTTACATCGGCCTGTCGGCAATGAACATGGCAAGCGCAAACCCGGTGGGCGCGGCACTCGCCTCGCTGTTCTTCGGCTTCTCGGACGCTGCGGCGACCACGCTGAAGACGCAGAGCAACTTCCCCACCGAATTTTTGGAAATGATCCCGTATGTTGCCACTATTTTGAGCATCGTGGTCATCAACCTCATCCGCATCGTCAAACTGCGCCGCATTGAAAAAGGCAGCAAAGTAACAGTAGCTGCAAAATAAACCCCCAAAGGAGACGGAGATGCCCAAACGAGTCATTGTAGATTGTGACACCGGAATTGATGATGCCATCGCCCTGCTGCTCTGCTTTCGGCACCTGGACGTTGTAGGCATCACCACGGTGGCGGGCAATGTGGCACTGGCCAATACCCAGCGCAACACCCGCTATGTCACAGAGCTTGCCGGCAGGCAGGATATCCCCGTCTATGCGGGCTGTGACCGGCCGCTGCTGGTGCCGCTGGAGACAGCGGCCGCCGTGCACGGCGCGGGCGGCCTTGGCGATATCAAGATCCCGCAGCCCGCAAAGCAGCTGGAAGAACTGCACGCGGTCGATTACCTGATCCGCACTTATGCAGACAGTGCAAACCGGGATATTACGCTGGTGACCATTGGCCCGTTGACCAATGTGGCCCTTGCGCTATTGCGCGAGCCGCGGCTGGCCGGGTGGATACCGGAGATCATGTGCATGGGCGGCAGCCTGACGTATGGCAACCACACCCCGGCGGCAGAGTTTAACGTGTATGCCGACCCGGAGGCTGCAAAAATCGTGTTTGAGGCGGGCATCCCGCTGCGCATGGTGGGCCTCAACCTCACCCGGCAAAACGCGATGACGGCGCAGGACGTCGAGACCCTGCGCGGCATGGGCAATGCCCCTGCGGCGTTTGCCGCCCGGCTTTTGGACTATGTGGTGCGGCAGGATGGCCGCGGCTGCCTGTGTGATGCCTGTGCGGTGATGTGGTTGATCGAGCCTTCAATCATCACCAAAAGCCTGCCGCTGCATGTCGTGGTGGAAACAAAGGGGGAGTTTACACGGGGCATGACCCTGTGTGATTACCGCCACCTGATCGGCAGCGACCCTGCGCGGGATATTGAGCACACGCCGCAGTACACGGCCCATGGCGCACCGCCCAATGTGACGGTGGCGCTGGAAATGGACCTTGCGGCATTCAACAAAGTATTATTTGATACGATGAACAGTTATACGCAGTAACGGCGCCGGTGCGGCAACGTGCTGTACGGGCTGCCGGGCCCCTTTGAAAACCGGTAGTTTCAAAGCGCAGACGGCGCGGGCAATTGCCCGCGCCGTCTTTTTTGTTTTGCTTTACAACTTGCCCGGCCTTGTGCGCGTGCCGCAAATATCGCCGGCACCCGGCGGTTCTGTTGCAACGGGCTGGTCAAACCACTGGCCGGTGTTTACAGCGCGGGCCCGCCCGCAGCAAAGCGGGTGGGGCTGCGCAAAACCAGTACGGCAGCTGGCGTAAAACGAAGCACGCGGCAGTGCGCCCCGCGGGCGGCGACACCCGCTAAAAGCTGTGCGTTTTACAAAACCAGCAAATTTTATAAAAAAACAGCAGGCCGGCACGGGGAAACCGTGCCGGCCTGCTGCCGGTCTTGCTCTAATTTTGCGCCTTACCCCAAAAGGCTCAGTGTCAATAGGGGTAAAACGGCAGGTTGCGCACAATGCCAAACACCACCAGCGCGCCAATGCAGCACCAAAGCAGTACCCGTTCACCGCGGGTGGGGGCAATGGCACCGGTACGCACCCAGCGGGCAGTCAGCCGCACCGCCAAAAAGGCAAAGGCGGGCGACAGCACAAAAAATGCGGGGTTTGCGCGCCAGGCGGCAGCAAAGTTGCCCTGCACCAATGCTGCCACAAGGTGGGTACCGCCACAGCCGGGGCAGTACAGCCCGGTGACGGTGTGAAACAGGCAGGGCACACCCAGCCCAGCCCAAAACAGCACCAACCCGGCGGTACCAAGGCCTGCCAACAGCAATAGAAACAGAGCCAGCTTTTTCAGCCGTTTTGCAATTTCCGGGGGCATATTATGCCGCCGTGGGGGTGGACATGGCGTTCAGCTCGTTTTGCAGCAGTGCCCATGCAATGATGCCAAAGCCAAACAGGGTCAGCAGCAGGTACACGATGCCGTTGTTCTGCGGGGGCAGCCCGTGGCGCTGGCGCGCAATGTCGATCTTGTCGCCCGCACGGTACATCCAGTAGATGTGGTAAATGTTGCAGGTGACGATGCTCAGCAGCACGACCACGATGCCCGAAGTGTCGCCGGGGTTATCCGACACGGTGTTGACGTCGTCTGCAAGGCAGGACAGCCAGTACAGGCCGTAAATGCCACAGGTGACGAGCGAGAGGATAATGCAGATGGCAATGTCTCTTTTTTGAATCATAATGATTCCTCCTTCTTACTGGTCGGCAGGCTGGGGCCGCAGTGCCTGCGTTCTGCTTTTAGCATAACAAACCAATAAGGTGCGGTCAATCTTTTTTTATGGAAACTGTGAGAAATGGAGGCGTGAAGCAAAAAGTACAAAATAAATGTATACTTCTTGTAAAAATCAATAAAATTGGGCGGGTAAAATGCCCGGTTGTCTGGTCGATTGAGAGAAAAAAACCATACTATGTCAAAACACGTTGCTTTTGTGGGCCAAACAATCTAAGATATAGATGTATTTCTTTGCTGTGGGCGCGCCGGTAGACCCCGCGCGCTCGTTCCACCGTTTTTCATGATACGAAAAGGGGGAGAAGGATGCGTCGATACCGTAAGTTGCGGCCCGGTAGTTCCGGGTACCCAATAAGAAGCAAAACGGGATTGCTGCCGGATTTTAACGGGCTAGGAGCAACCTTCGACAGCCGCACGAACAACATAGGTGTAGCTGCATCTAAATATGAAATCTAGGGCTATGGCAGAACAGTGCCATAGCCTTTTTTCGTGCTTTTTTGAAGCAGACGACAAAGAACAGGGAGATAAAAGGAGGACAAACAGATGAAGAAGGTCGGTATCTTAATGGGCAGTGACAGTGACCTGCCTGTCGTGCAAAAGGCGTTTTCGGTATTGCGAGAGCTGGGCATCCCATTTGAAGCCCATGTGATGAGCGCCCACCGCACACCGGAAAAAACCGCGCAGTTTGCCAAAGAGGCGGCGGCAAACGGCTTTGGCGTGCTCATCGGCGCGGCAGGTATGGCGGCCCACCTTGCGGGCGCGCTGGCGGCCAATACGGTATTGCCGGTCATCGGCCTGCCCATCAAGGGCGGCGCGGCAGACGGCATGGATGCACTGCTTGCCACCGTAGAAATGCCCGCCGGCATCCCGGTTGCCACCGTGGCACTGGGCGGCGGGGCCAACGCCGCGCTGCTGGCGGCACAAATTTTAGCCGTGGGCGACGAGGCACTCACCGAAAAGCTGCGCGCCCGCCGCAGGTCCGAGGCGCTGCGCCTTACTGAAAAAGACGAGGCCCTGCAAAAAACGCTGGCCAATTTATAAACCGCACCGCGCGGGCTGTCGCCCGCAGGCAGATAGAAGCAGACGACAAGTAATATGTAACATAAAACGGGAGGAAACGACAATGGAAAAACGGGAACAGCTGTACGAGGGAAAGGCAAAAAAAGTGTACGCGACCGACGACCCCACACTGGTTTTGGTAGATTATAAAGATGATGCCACCGCGGGCAACGGCGCCAAAAAAGGCACCATTCGCGGCAAGGGCGTTGTCAACAATAAAGTGACGAACTCGCTGATGACCCTGCTGGAAAGCAAAGGCGTGCCGACCCATTTTGTCAAACAGCTCTCTGACCGCGAGACGCTGGTGAAAAAAGTGCAGATCGTGCCGCTGGAAGTCATTGTGCGCAACGTGGCCGCAGGCAGCTTCAGTGCCCGGCTTGGCGTAAAAGAGGGCACGCGGTTTGCCTCCCCCACGCTGGAATACAGCTATAAGGACGATGCGCTGGGCGACCCGCTGATCAACAACTACTTTGCCATTGCGCTGGGCGCCGCCACCAAAGAAGAACTGGCCACCATCGACGCGCTGGCGTTTAAAGTAAACGACGTGCTGAAAGCCTATCTTGTGGGCTTTGATATTGATTTGATCGATTTTAAGCTGGAGTTTGGCCGCCTGCCGGACGGCACGATTGTGCTGGCCGATGAGATCAGCCCTGACACCTGCCGTTTTTGGGATGCCAAGACCGGCGCACATCTGGATAAGGACCTGTTCCGCCGCGACCTTGGCGGCGAAGAGGAGGCCTACCGGGAGGTGCTGCGGCGCCTTTTGGGGGAATGAGCATGCACAAACAGCAGGCAGAAAAGCTGCATGAGGAGTGCGGCGTTTTTGGGGTGTTTGCGGGCAAAGAGCAGCTGGACGTGGCCGCGCTGAGTTACTATGGCCTGTATGCATTGCAGCACCGCGGGCAGGAGAGTTGCGGCATTGCGGTCAACGACGACGGGGTGTTTACCTTGCATAAAGACGTTGGCCTTGTGAACGAGGTGTTTCGCCCCCGTGAACTGGAGGCGCTGGGCACTGGCAAAATGGCAGTGGGGCATTGCCGCTACGCCACCACCGGCACCGGCAGCCGCGCCAACGCGCAGCCGCTGGTGGTGCGGCACATCAAGGGCAGCATGGCGCTGGGGCACAACGGCAACCTGACCAACGCCACCGAGCTGCGCGAAAAGTACGAGCTGGAGGGCGCGATCTTCCACACGACCAGCGACACCGAGGTCATTGCCTACGCCATTACCAAGGCGCGGCTGGAGACCCCCAGCATTGAAGATGCGGTCGAAGTGGCAATGGACACGCTGGCCGGGGCGTACAGTCTCGTCATCGCCTCCCCCAGCAAGCTGATCGCCGTGCGTGACCCCCACGGGTTTCGCCCGCTGTGCATGGGCCGCATCGGCGACAGCGTGCTGTTTGCCAGCGAGTCCTGTGCGCTGGACGCCGTGGGCGCCGAGTTTGTGCGCGACATCGAGCCGGGCGAAATCGTGGTGGCGGGCGACGACGGCATTAAAACGCTGCGCCGCCACTGCGGCGGCCCGTCGTCGATGTGCGTGTTTGAATTCATTTATTTTGCGCGGCCCGACTCGGTGATTGACGGCTCCAGCGTGCACACGGCGCGCCAGCGCGCCGGTACCTTTTTGGCGTTGCAACACCCGGTGCAGGCAGACGTCGTCATCGGCGTGCCGGATTCGGGGCTCGACGCGGCGCTGGGCTTTTCGAAGCAAAGCGGCATCCCGTACGACATCGGCTTCCTTAAAAATAAATACATCGGGCGCACCTTTATTGCGCCCAGCCAGAAACAGCGCGAAAACGACGTGCGCATCAAGCTCAACCCCATTGCCTCGGTGGTGGCGGGCAAGCGGGTGGTGCTGGTGGACGATTCCATTGTGCGCGGCACCACCAGCCTGAAAATCGTACAGCTGTTGCGCGAAGCCGGGGCAAAAGAGGTGCATATGCGCCTTTCTTCACCGCCGTTTTTGTACCCGTGCTATTTTGGCACCGACATCGACTCCAGCGAGCATTTGATTGCTTACCGCCATACGGTGGAGGAGATCCGTGCCATCATTGGGGTGGACAGCCTGGGCTATTTGGATGTGGACAGCCTTGACATGCTGGCCGACCGCTCGACCTGCGGCTTTTGCAAGGGCTGCTTTACCGGTAATTACCCGGCACCCAAACCCAACAGGGCACAAAAAAGCAAGTTCGAACACAAAATTTCCGCCGCAAAAAGCGCGGCAGGGGAGGCACAGGATGGAAAAAAGCTTTAGCGACAGCTACCGCGCCGCCGGGGTGGACATCACTGCCGGGTACGCCGCGGTAGAGCTGATGAAACGCCATGTGGCGCGCACGACGACCCCCGGTGTGATTGGGGGGCTTGGCGGCTTTGGCGGCCTGTTTGCCCCCGACCTCACCGGCATGCACCAGCCGGTGCTGGTATCGGGCACCGACGGGGTGGGCACGAAGCTGAAACTGGCTTTTTTGCTGGATAAGCACGACACCGTGGGCATCGACTGTGTTGCCATGTGCGTCAATGACATCATTTGCAGCGGCGCCGCGCCCCTGTTTTTCCTTGATTATATCGCCTGCGGCAAAAATGTGCCCGAGCGCATTGCGTCGATCGTCGCCGGGGTGGCCGAGGGCTGTGTGCAGGCCGGTGCGGCACTGATTGGCGGTGAGACGGCCGAAATGCCGGGCTTTTACCCGGAAAACGAGTACGACCTTGCGGGCTTTTCGGTCGGCATTGTGGACAAAGAGCGCATGTTTGACAACACGGCCATGCGCGCGGGCGACGCGCTGATCGCGCTGCCGTCGAGCGGCGTGCACTCGAATGGGTTTTCGCTGGTGCGCCGCGTGTTTGACCTTGAGGGCGGCGCCGCAGAGGAGTATGCGCCCGACCTTGGTACCACGTTGGGCGAAGCACTGCTGGCGCCCACCCGCATTTATGTCAAGCCTCTGCTGGCACTGGCAAAGCAGGTATCGGTGCTGGGTGCCAGCCACATCACCGGCGGCGGCTTTTACGAAAACATCCCCCGCTGCCTGCCGGATGGTCTCGTGGCGCGCATTGCCAAAAAGGCCGTGCGCACCCCGCCGCTGTTTGACCGCATTGCCAAAGCGGGCAGTGTGCCCGAGCGCGATATGTTTAATACCTTTAATATGGGGGTCGGCCTTTGCATTGTCGTGCCGGCGGCGCAGGCGGATGAAGCGCTGCGGGTGCTGAAAGCACAGGGCGAGGATGCTTACCTGCTGGGCGAACTTGCCGCAGGCGAAGGCGGTGTCGAACTGTGGTAAGGGTCGCGGTACTGGTGTCCGGCGGGGGCACCAACCTGCAAGCTATTTTAGACGCCAAAGCGGCGGGCAAGCTGCCCCATGCCGAGCTTGCGCTGGTGGTTGCCAGCAAGCCGGGGGTGTACGCGTTGCAGCGCGCGGCAGACGCCGGGGTAAAAACGGCGGTCGTATGGCGCAAAACCTGCCCCGGCAGTGCGGTGTTTGACGAAGCACTGCTGCGGGTGCTGCAACAAAACAACATCGATGTGGTCGTGCTGGCGGGGTTTCTTTCTATTTTGGGCCCGGCGGTGATTGCCGCTTACAGTGGGCGCATCCTCAATGTGCACCCCAGCCTCATCCCCAGCTTTTGCGGCAAGGGGTTTTATGGTTTAAAAGTGCACGAGGCGGTGCTGGCAGCCGGGGTAAAAGTGACCGGCGCAACGGTACACCTTGTCAACGAGGTACCGGATGGTGGTAAAATAGTAGCACAGCGTGCCGTGCGGGTGCACCGCGGTGATGACGCCGCCACGCTGCAGCGCCGCGTGATGGAACAGGCAGAGTGGAAACTGCTGCCCCGCGCGGTAGAGCAGCTATGTGCCACACTTGCACGCGAAAACAAAACACACAAGCGAAAGGGAGTTTGACAAATGGGAACACAAGACCTTGAAAGCTTGCTGCGGCAAAACAGTTACCCCGGCCGGGGTGTTCTGCTGGGCCTGGCCCCCAGCGGGGCGTTTGCCGTTGCCGCCTACTTTATTATGGGGCGCAGTGCCAACAGCCGCAACCGCGTGTTTACGCAGCGGGGCGACGGCATCATCACCGAAGCGGCGGACGAAAGCCGCATGCAAGACCCCTCGCTGATTTTGTATGCCCCGGTGCGCGCACTGGGCGACCAGGTGCTGATCGTGACGAACGGCGACCAGACCGACACGATCTATGACGAGCTGGAGCTGGGCGGCAGCTTTGCCCGCGCACTGCGGCGGCGCAAGTTTGAGCCGGACGCCCCCAACTATACCCCGCGCATCAGCGGTTACATCAAGCGCACCGGCGGGCGCATGCGCTACCGCATGGGCATCATTAAAAGTGCCGACGGCAACCCGGATTCCGTGCAGCGGTATTTTTACGAGTACCCGCAGCCGGTGGCAGGGCAGGGGCATTTGATCCACACTTACGAGGGGGACGGCAACCCATTGCCCAGCTTTGTGGGCGAGCCGCGCTGTGTCGCGCTGCCGGAGTCGATCGACGAGCTGACCGACCTCTTGTGGAACAGCCTTGATACCGAAAATAAGATCAGCCTGTTTGTGCGCTACCTGCCCATTGGCGCAGGCGAGGAGCAGACCCGCATTTGCAACCGCTACGAAAAAACACAGGGGCCGGTAAAGCCGGAGATCATCAGCCCCGAACAGCTGCGCTAAAGAAAGGGGAACCTGATAAATGACCGAACTGGAACTGAAGTACGGCTGTAACCCCAACCAAAAACCCGCCCGCATTTTTGCGCGGCAGGGCGAATTGCCGCTACAAGTGCTTAATGGGCGGCCCGGGTATATCAATTTTATGGACGCGCTGAATGGCTGGCAGCTGGTGCGCGAGCTTGCCGCCATGAGCGGCCTGCCCGCCGCCGCCAGCTTTAAGCATGTCAGCCCCGCCGGTGCCGCGCTGGGCCTGCCGCTGGGTGAGACGCTGCAAAAAATTTACTTTGTCGAGGGCATGCAGCTCTCCCCCCTTGCGTGTGCCTATGCGCGCGCGCGCGGTGCCGACCGGCTGTCGAGCTTTGGCGACTGGGTTTCGCTGAGCGAAGAGTGTGATGCCGCCACCGCCCACCTGATCCAAAAAGAGGTGTCGGACGGCGTCATTGCGCCGGGCTACACCGACGAAGCACTTGCCATTTTGAAAACCAAAAAAAAGGGCGGCTACAACATCGTCGCCATCGACCCGGCCTATGCGCCCCCGGCGCTGGAACAGCGCGACATTTTTGGCATCACGTTTGAGCAGGGCCACAACGACCTTGCTATTACCGAAGAGCTGCTGCAAAAGGTCGTGACCCAAAACAAAAAGCTAACCAGTGAACAAAAGCGCGATTTGCTGGTGGCGCTCATCACCCTCAAATACACGCAGTCAAACTCGGTGTGCTATGCAAAAGACGGGCAGGCCATCGGCGTGGGCGCGGGCCAGCAAAGCCGCATCCACTGCACCCGCCTTGCGGGCAACAAGGCCGACATCTGGCATCTGCGCCAGCACCCGCAAGTGCTGGCCCTGCCGTTTAAAGCAGGCATCAGCCGCGCGGTGCGCGACAACGCCATTGACGTGTACATCAGCGAAGAGAGCGACGATGTGCTGCGCGACGGCGCTTGGCAACAGGTGTTCACCGCCTGCCCGCCGCCGCTGGGGCTTGCCGAAAAAAAGGCCTACCTTGCCAAGGTGCGCGGTGTCGTGCTGGCAAGCGATGCGTTTTTCCCGTTTGGTGACAACATCGAGCGCGCTGCCCGCAGCGGGGTAGAGGCCATTGTCCAGCCGGGGGGCTCAGTCCGCGACGACCAGGTCATCGAGACCTGTTACCGCTATGGCATTGCCATGGCATTTTGCGGGTTGCGTCTGTTTCACCATTGAGTGGGGCAAAGGCCAAAACGGGCCGCCTTACAACGGTTATTGCCGCCGCCTTTGCCGTGACCGTTTTATCGTTTGGTGGGGCCGCCGCGCTGGCGCAGCGCGCGGGCGGCAGCGCCGCCGGGTATGGCTTTGCGCTGCTGTGTGGGGTGCTGTGTGTGCCGGTGCCCGCATTTTTTGCAGTGCGTGTATTTTTTAAAAAGTTGCCGGGCCCGGCGGCAAATGCCGCAGGGCTGGTGCTGGCGTTTGCGGTGTTTGCCGGGCTGGTGGTGCTTTCCAGCGCAGTGGGCAGTGTGTGGCCGGTGCGGTTTTTACCTCTTGCCGCTGCGCTGGGCCTGTTGGTAGCGGCCATGCGCCACCGCACAGGGCTTGCCGCCGTGTTGCAAACGCTGCGCGCGTATCTGCCGCTGGCGGCATTTGCCGGGGTGCTGGCGCTTGTCAGTGCCGCGGGCGCGGGGCTTTATGCCCACCCGGTTGCTGTCGGGCAAATCACCCCAAGCCAAGACTTTTTTTGGAACCTTGGCAACGCTGAAAGCATTTTACAGGGCCTGCCACCCGCCGATTTGCGGTTTGCCGGGGTGACGCTGACCTACCATTACCTCACCGAGCTGTTGGCGGCGGGGTTTTCAATGGCAAGCGGCCTTGCGGTGTATGATGTACTGGCCTTTTACCAAACGCCGCTGTTGCTGGCACTGCTGGCATGGGCACTGTGGCAGCTGGGGCAGGCGGTGTTCGGCGGTAGCCGCGCCAAAAGCACACTGCTGGTTGCGGGCACTTTTTTATTGGGCTGTGCCAGCCTTTATAAAGTATGGCCCAGCGGCCAAAGCCGGTTTTGGAACACCGGCATTCGCCATTTGCTGACCAATGTCAACGGGCAAGCCACCGCCACGCTGTTTTTGTGCCTGTTTGTATTGCTGTTTTGGCAGCTGGCCGGGCAAAAATTTCGCGCGGGGGCGCTGCTTTGGGATGCACTGGTACTTTGCTTTTCGCTGCTTTGCTTTGCCAAAGGGCCGGTTGCGGGCATCGTGGCCATTGCGGCAGTGGCGGCGGTACTATGGGGCGGTTTGCGCCGTGGTGCTTCGCGCGGCGGTGCCCTGTTGTTTATATTGCTGGTGGGCGGAGAGTTTTTGCTGCTGTACCGGTTTTACTTTGCGGCAGGCGCTTCCACCAGCATGGTGTTTAGCCTTGCGGGCACGCTGCAAAAATCGTATTTTGCAAATTACATTGCGCTCATCGCGGCAAAAAGCCCGCTTTGGGGCAAGTTGCTGCTGCCTGTTTTTATGCTGCTGCAAACCTTTTGCATGGCACCTGCCGGGGTGGCGCTGTACCTGTTTGCCCTGCTGCGGGATCTGCGCCGTCTACTGCGGTTAGATGTGCCGCACTTGTTTTGGCACGCGGGCGCGGTGGGCGGCATGGCGGCGTTTTTTCTGTTTGACCACTATGCGATGAGCCAAATCTATTTCGCCTTTGCCGGGCTGTTTTTCATCAATCTGCTGGCGCTGGATGCGCTGGGCGAGGCGAAAAACTGGGTTGCAAAGCGCGTGCCCCTAGTGCGCAAAGCAGCGGTGGGGATGTTGGGTGTGCTGGTTGCCGTCAGCGCTGTTACCGGGCTGTTGATGCAAACGCAGCTTGCGTTTGAGGGCTTGCGGGCGCTGGCATCCCCCATGCAAGCCACGGCGCAAAGCACCGCGCAGCATGGCACGGTGCCGCTGACGGCGGCAGAGGAAACCGGCATGCACTGGCTTGCCACGGCAATGCAGCCGGGCGAATTATTTGCCACGAACCGCATCCACACCGGCGCCGCGCAAGAGGGGCTGAGCAATGTGTACTCCGGCCTTTCGGGCCGTGGTGCTTATATGGAAAGCTTTAAATATGCCGTCAGCAACATGGGGGTTGCCGGTGCGCAGGTCGAAGAGAGGCTGGCGGTGGTAACGTCGCTCTTTGATGCCACCACCCCGCAAAGTACGGTACAGAGCCTTTGTAAAGCCCACGGCATCCGCTACCTTGCGTACTGCCCGGCCTTTGGTGGGGCAACTGCGCAGTTTGCCGGTTTTTTATGCGTTTACGACAGCGAACAGCTGAAAATTTACGAAGTACCCGCGTAACCGGGGGTGCGGCAGGCCTGCCGCACCGTAATAAAGGGAGGTACGAACGATGAAAGTTGCAGTCATCGGCAGCGGCGGGCGCGAACACGCGATCATCCGAAAGCTGAAAGAAAACCCCACCATCACCGAGCTCTATGCACTGCCGGGCAATGGCGGCATCGGGTTTGACGCGCAGTGCGTCGAGATCCCGGCGACCGAAATTGACCGCATTGTGGAGTTTGCGCAGCAAAAAGCGCTGGATTTTGTGGTGGTGGCGCCGGACGACCCGCTGGCTTTGGGGCTGGTGGACCGGCTGAACGCGGTGGGCATTGCCGCGTTTGGCCCCACGGCTGCCGCGGCGGAGATCGAAAGCAGCAAGGTGTTCAGCAAGGGCCTGATGAAAAAATACGGCATCCCCACCGCCCGGTACGAGGTGTTTACCGATGCCGACGCGGCGGCGGCCTATATCGAGCAGTCGCACCAGTTCCCGCTGGTGCTGAAAGCCGACGGCCTTGCCCTTGGCAAGGGTGTGCTGATCTGTGAAGATAAAAAAGCCGCGCTGGCCGGGGTGCGCACCATCATGCGCGAGCGGCTGTTTGGCAGCGCGGGCAACCAGATGGTGATCGAAGAATACCTGACCGGGCCGGAGGTCAGCGTGCTGGCCTTTACCGACGGCACCACCATGGTGCCGATGGTGAGCAGCATGGACCACAAGCGCGCGTTTGACGGCGATGTCGGGCCCAACACCGGCGGTATGGGCACCGTGGCCCCAAACCCGTTTTACACCCCCGAAATCGCCGCCCGCTGCGAGCGGGAGATCTTTTTGCCCACGATGGCGGCGATGAATGCCGAGGGGCGGCAGTTCCGCGGCTGTTTGTACTTTGGCCTGATGCTGACCCCCGGCGGCCCGAAAGTGATCGAATACAACTGCCGGTTTGGCGACCCGGAGACGCAGGTGGTGTTGCCGCTGCTGCAAAGTGACCTGCTGACCATCATGCTCGCCGTCAGCGAGGGGCAGCTTGCCGGGGTGCCGGTGCAGTTTGCACAGGGTGCTGCGGCCTGCGTGGTGCTTGCCTCCGGCGGGTACCCGCAAAGCTACCGGCGCTCACTGCCCATCACCGGCCTTACAGAGGGCCAGCTGCCGGGCACAGGGGCCACCGTGTACCACGCTGGCACAAAGCAGGTGGCGGGGGGCCTTGTCACCGCGGGCGGCCGCGTGCTGGGCGTCACGGCAACGGCCGACAATTTACAGCAGGCCGTGCAGCGCGCATACGAGGGCGCGGGGAATATCCATTTTGAGGGCGCGCACTACCGGCGCGACATCGGCGCGCGGGCACTGGCGGCCCTTGGCCCCAGCAGCGAAAGGAGCATCTGACCCATGGTATATCGCATTTATGTTGAAAAACGGCCCGAGGTCGCCGTGGAGGCAGACCACCTGCTGGCAGAGCTGCGCACCCAACCGGGCGCGGGAGGGCTTGCCGGGGTGCGGGTGCTCAACCGCTATGATGTAGAGGGCATTTCGCCCGAGCTCTTCAGCCGCAGCATCGGCGTCGTGTTCAGCGAGCCGCAGCTTGACGTCACTTACGGCACGCTGCCCAACGGGGCCGACGCGGTGCTGGGGGCAGAATATCTGCCCGGCCAGTTTGACCAGCGGGCAGATTCCGCCGCAGAGTGCATCCAGCTGCTCAGTCAGGGCGAGCGGCCGGTGGTGCGCACGGCAAAAATTTATCTGCTGTCCGGCAGCCTAACCCAAGAGGCGCTTGCCGCGATTGAAAAATACCTCATCAACCCGGTGGAGGCCCGCCGCGCGTCACTGGACGTAAAAGAGACGCTGGCCAGTGCCCAGCCCGAGCCGCAGCCGGTGGAAACGCTGGCCGGGTTTTGCGCCATGGATGCCGAAGCGCGCGTCGCGTTTGCCGCGCACTGGGGCCTTGCGATGGACGATGCCGACCTTGCATTTTGCCAGCAGTATTTTGCAGGCGAACAGCGCGAGCCCACCGTGACCGAGCTGCGGGTGATCGACACCTACTGGAGCGACCACTGCCGCCACACGACATTTGGCACGCTGCTGGACGAAGTGAAAATTGAGGACGAGACCGTCAACGCCGCATGGCAGCGCTACCTTGCGCTGCGCCGCGGCCTTGCCCGCACCAAGCCCGTCACCCTGATGGATGTTGCCACCTGCGGCATGCGCGCGCTGCGCGCGGCGGGCCGCCTGCCGGATTTGGACGAGAGCGAAGAGATCAACGCCTGCACCGTAAAAATCAAGATCCGGGTGGACGGCCGGTTGCAGGACTGGCTGCTGCTGTTTAAAAACGAGACGCACAATCACCCCACCGAAATCGAGCCGTTTGGCGGCGCTGCCACCTGCATCGGCGGTGCCATCCGCGACCCGCTGTCCGGCAGGTCGTACGTGTATCAGGCCATGCGGGTGACCGGCGCTGCCGACCCGCTGCGCCCGTTGCAGGAGACACTGCCCGGCAAGCTGCCGCAGCGCAAGCTCGTCACCACCGCGGCGGCAGGGTATTCGTCTTACGGCAACCAAATTGGCCTTGCCACGGGGTTGGTGGATGAAGTATATCACCCCGGCTATGCGGCAAAGCGCATGGAGATCGGCGCCGTGCTGGGCGCCGCCCCCGCGGCCAACGTGCGGCGCGAGGCGCCGCTGCCGGGCGACGTAATCGTGCTGCTGGGTGGGCGCACCGGGCGCGACGGCATTGGCGGGGCCACCGGGTCCTCTAAGGCGCACACGGCCGAAAGTTTGGAGACCTGCGGGGCCGAAGTACAAAAGGGCAACGCGCCCATCGAGCGCCGGTTGCAGCGGCTGTTCCGCGACGGGGCCGTCACCCGGCTCATCAAGCGCTGCAACGACTTTGGTGCGGGCGGGGTTGCCGTTGCCATTGGCGAGCTGGCCGACGGGCTGACCATCGACCTTGACGCCGTGCCCAAAAAATACGACGGCCTTGGCGGTACCGAGCTTGCCATCAGCGAAAGCCAGGAGCGTATGGCCGTGGTGCTTGCCCCGGCAGACCTTGACGAATTTTTGGCCGCCGCAACGGCAGAAAATTTAGAGGCCACCACCGTGGCTGTCGTCACCGAACCCCCGCGCATGGTGATGCACTGGCAGGGGCAGACCGTTGTCGATCTGTCGCGGCAGTTCCTCAGCTCCAACGGGGCGCAAAAACACACGCGGGTCGAGGTGGGGGTGCAAACGCTGGCCCAAACCCCGCCGCAGGGCGATACGCTGCAACAAAAGATGGCGGCGCTGGTGGGTGACCTCAATGTATGCAGCAAAAAGGGCCTTGCCGAGCGGTTTGATTCCACCATTGGGGCAGCCACGGTGCTGATGCCGTTTGGCGGCGCAAGGCAGCTCACCCCCGCGCAGCTGATGGCCGCCAAGTTGCCGGTGCTGGAGGGTGAGACCGATGCCGCCAGCGGCATGGCCTACGGCTTTGCGCCCGAGATCAGCGACCAAAGCCCGTATTACGGCGCGTACCTTGCCGTCACCGAAAGTATTGCAAAGCTGGTCGCCGGTGGGTTTTCGCATCAAAAGGCGTATTTGACTTTTCAGGAGTATTTTGAGCGGCTGGGAGAAGACCCGGCCCGCTGGGGCAAGCCGCTGGCCAGCCTGCTGGGCGCGCTGGACGCGCAGATGAGCCTTGGCGTCGCGTCGATCGGCGGCAAGGACAGCATGTCCGGCAGCTTTGAAGCGCTGGATGTGCCGCCCACCCTCGTGTCGTTTGCGGTGGCCATGGGCACCGCCGAAGGGGTGCTTTCGCCGGAGTTCAAGCAGGCGGGCAGCACCATTGCGCTGCTTGCCCCCAAGGTGGGCGAGGGCTTTTTGCCCGACCCGCAAAGCCAGCTTGCCGTGTTTAGCGAGATGCAGGCACTTGCCCGCGCCGGGCGGCTGCGCGCCGCGTGGGCTGTGGGTTGGCACGGTGCCGCCGAAGGCCTGTTTAAAATGTGCCTTGGCAACCGCCTTGGGGTAGAGCTGGACAATGGCATTTTGCCAGAACGGCTGTTTTGCTGCGGTATCGGCAGCTTTTTGCTAGAGCTTGCCCCCGGCGAAAGTGTGGGCGAGCGGCTGGGCGAAGTGAGTGAAGAATATGTGTTTGCCGCCGCGGGCGAGCGCATTGCGCTTGACAAGCTGCAACAAATCTGGGAGGATAAGCTGGAACCGGTGTTCCCGTACCACACGGGCGAAGCGCGCGCGGTGCAGACCCTCACCGTGCCGCTGAAAACCCCGCTGGCAGGCGGCCTGTCGCTGGGCGGGGCAAAGCCGCGGGTGCTCATCCCCGTCTTCCCCGGCACCAACTGCGAGTACGACACCGCCCGCGCGGTGCAGCAGGCCGGCGGCCACCCGCAGATACTCGTCGTCAACAACCTTACCCCGGCCCATGTGGCCGAAAGTGCCGCGGCACTGGCAAAGGCGATCGGCCAAAGCCAAATTGTGATACTGCCCGGCGGGTTTTCGGGCGGGGACGAGCCGGACGGCAGCGGTAAATTCATCACGGCGCTGTTCCGTGCGCCCGCCATTGCCGATGCCGTCACGGCGCTGCTGCAACAGCGCGACGGCCTGATGCTGGGCATCTGCAACGGGTTTCAGGCGCTCATCAAGCTGGGCCTCTTGCCGTTTGGCACAATACAAAACACCGATGCCAGCTGCCCCACGCTGACCTACAACACCATTGGCCGCCACCAAAGCATGCTGGTGCGCACCCGCATTTCATCCAGCGGGTCGCCGTGGCTATCGCACACCCAGCCGGGCGAAATTTACAGTGTGGCCATCAGCCACGGCGAGGGGCGGTTTGTCGCAAACGAAGAGACGCTGCGCCGCCTTGCCGAAAACGGGCAGATCGCCGCGCAGTATGTGGATGAACAGGGCCGCGCCACCATGCAGCCGGGCGCCAACCCCAACGGCAGCGCGCTGGCAGTGGAAGCACTGCTGAGCCCGGATGGCCGTGTGCTGGGCAAAATGGGCCATAGCGAGCGGTGCGGCGAGCACTTGTACCGCAATGTGCCGGGCGAGCACTGCCAGCCCATTTTTGCGGGCGGCATCGAATATTACAAATTGTAATTTAAACACAGATAAAAACCGGAGGGAATCATGCAGCAGGATCGTTATATCAGCCCGTTTGAAACCAGATACGCCAGCAAAGAGATGCAATACCTGTTTTCGCCCGACCACAAGTTTAAGACCTGGCGCCGCCTTTGGGTGGCACTGGCCCGCGCCGAGCAAAAGCAGGGCCTTGCCATTACCAACGCGCAGATCGCCGAGCTGGAGCGGTATCAAAACGACATTAATTACGACGTGGCCGAAGCGCGCGAAAAAGAGGTGCGTCACGATGTGATGAGCCATGTTTACGCCTATGGCGTGCAGTGCCCCAAAGCAAAGGGCATCATTCATCTGGGGGCGACCAGCTGCTATGTGGGCGACAACACCGACATCATCATCATGCGCGAAGCGCTGGGCGTCGTGCGCCGCAAGCTGCTGAACGTCATTGCGCTGCTGGCCGATTTTGCCGACAAGTACAAAGACATGCCCGCGCTGGCCTACACCCATTTGCAGCCCGCGCAGCTGACCACGGTGGGCAAACGCGCCAGCCTGTGGTTACAGGATTTGATGCTGGATTTCGATGAAATTGAATACCGCACCGGCACGTTGGCGCTGCTGGGCAGCAAGGGCACCACCGGCACACAGGCCAGCTTTGTCGAGCTGTTCGACGGCGATGCCGCAAAGATCAAAGCGGTGGAAGAGGACATTGCCGCCGAGATGGGCTTTGCCAAGGTTGTGCCGGTGTCGGGGCAGACGTACAGCCGCAAGGTGGATTCGATGGTGCTGAACACGCTGGCCGGCATTGCCGAAAGCGCGATGAAGTTTGCGACCGACCTGCGCATTTTGCAAAATTTCAAAGAGATGGAAGAGCCGTTTGAAGCGCACCAGATCGGCTCGTCCGCCATGCCTTACAAACGCAACCCCATGCGCAGCGAGCGCATCTGCGCGCTGGCCCGCTATTTGCTGGCCGACACGCTGAACCCCGCCTTTACCGCGGGCAGCCAGTGGTTCGAGCGCACGCTGGACGATTCGGCCAACAAGCGCATCGCGATGGCCGAGGGCTTCCTTGCGGCCGACGCGATTTTGGGCATTTTGCTGAACGTCTGCGACGGGCTGGTCGTTTACCCCAAGGTGGTGCGCGCGCGGGTGCTGGCCGAGCTGCCGTTTATGGCGACTGAAAACATCATGATGCACGCCGTCAAAAAAGGCGGCGACCGGCAGGAGCTGCACGAGCGGCTGCGACTGCACTCGATCGCCGCGGGCAAGGTGGTCAAAGAGGAGGGCGGCGCGAACGATTTGATCGCCCGCGTGCTGGCCGACCCCGCGTTTGGGCTGGTGCAGGCGGATATTGACGGCCTGCTGGTGCCCGAACACTTTATTGGCCGCGCGCCGCAGCAGGTGAGTGAGTACCTTGAGGGCACGGTGCGCCCGCTGCTGAAACAAAACGAGCAGCTGTTGGGCGAGCGGTACGAGCTGAGCGTGTAAAACGCCCGACAGTTTGGCCCCGGCAAACAGGGGCCTGTAACGGTTGGCGTGCCGGGCGCAAAACACACCGGGAACTGCCGCGCGACAGTTCGGCCCCTGCAAAAATGCCCGTGATGCGGCAAAAGATGTAAAGCGGCAGGTGCTTTGGGCGCGGGCCGTGCTGCGGCGGCGGCCCCAACCGCCGCTGTGGCCGGTGTGCCGTGGCAGGCACAGGGCAAATACAAAAATAAAACACCCCGTTTGCGGCAGCGTGTACTGCGGCACAAACGGGGTGCTATTTTTTGCCTGTTTGGGGCGACGGTTATTTTTCCTCAATGGTATAGGTAAACTGGTACTGCTCTTGCAGCGCTTTCACCTTGGCCTCATTGTCTTCAATAAAGGTTTCGGTGTACACCGATTTGCCCTGTTTCTGGTAGTCTTTCACGATCTCGTTCAGCTTTTCCCAGCACTCGGCATGCTGTGGCTCTTTCTCCTCGTCCATCGAGATCACAAACTCGCGGTGTTTCGGAATACGTGCTTTCATCCGTTGTCCCTCACTTCATTTTTTTCACACTTGCAACAGTATACGGCATCTGCCGCCCTTTGGCAAGGGCTACAGTTCTGCGGCACCGGCCACCCGACGGCGCAACGGCACAAAGCCGTCCCCCGCCGCCTTCACGCTGCGCGCCACCTTGCGGTACAGCGTGGGGCTGGTCAGCGCTGCGGCAATCAAATCGCCAAAGCGGTCGCAGCTGACTAAGCGGCAGCCCGGTGCCAGAATGTCCACCGTGCGGTAGCCGTCGTCCAGCACCTTTTGCACGGCCTGTTCAATGGCGGCGCACTCGGCGGTCAGCCCAAACGCGTATTTTAACAGCATGGCGGCGGCAAATACCGCCCCCACGGGGTTTGCAAGGTTTTGCCCGGCCATGTCGGGCGAGGGGCCCAGCACCGGGTGATATAGCCCGCGGCTGCCCGCGCCCAGCATCGCGCAGCTCATCATGCCCGCACAGCCGGTCAGCCCGGCGGCTTCCCCGGCCAAAAACTCGGCGCAAATGCCGTCTGCCAAAATCACGTCAAACTGCGCCGGCTCGCGCAATAGCTGTGAGGCGGTGGCCGAAGCGGTTTGCACCGACACCGACACGCGGGGGAACTGCTGTGCGGTGGTCTGCACGACCTCGCGCCACAGCTGGTTGCAGTTCGGCGCGCCGGGTTGCTCCACAAATACCACCCCGCCGCGGCGCAGCTCGGCAGTGCGAAACGCAATGCGCGCGGCGCGCTCGGCCTCCACTGCGCGGCAAACCAGCGTGTCCTGTGCGCTGTCGCGGCCGTGCAGCGGCGCTGGCTGCGGGCCTGCCATACTGTCCAGCGCCTGCACCAGCATCAGGTCAATATCCCCCTTGACCAGTGTTGGGGCAAGGGGGCTCGCCTCGGCAAGCTGCGGGTACAGCAGCGCCGGGCGCATGCTGGCCTGCAAATGCAGCGTCGCCGTCAGCTGGCGCAGCGCTTCGCCGGTGCCAATGCCGGCCAGCACACTGTCGGCGGTGGTACACACCGCAAGCTCGTTTTCAGACAGCGGCGCATTGTTGCCGCCGCTGACCTCTATTGTTTCAAACCGATGGCCAAATTTTGAAGCGACCGACCGCAGCACCTTGTCGGCTTCGGCCAGCACTTCGGCCCCGATGCCCGCGCCGGGTATCATTGCAATTTTCTTTTCCATGCAGTCCCCACCTTTGATGTTTCATTTTGCCCGGCAGGCAGGCAAAAACAAAAAAAGCCTCGTCTGCCGCCGGGGAAGGCGAGAGACGAAGCAACTGCTCCGCGGTACCACTCTCATTGCCGCCACAGCGGCCTCTTTGCCCCGTCCAGTAACGGGCGCCCGGTTAACGGCAGGCTGTGCCGGCAAGGCCTACTTGTGTTTCGGCCTGCTGCTCCCAGGGGATGCCATGTGGGGCCGCTACTGCCTTGCACCAGCCGGCAGCTCTCTGAAAACGGATGGCCCACAGGGGAAAACCTGTTCATCGCATTTATTGTTACTGTTAGTGTAGCGCGCACAGGCGCTAATGTCAAGCGTGCAAAAGTGCGGTACCCGCTGCCGCGAAATGTAAAAATATACGGTAAAAAGTAAAAAAAACAGGTGAATAGTCGTTGACAAACCGGTGGGGGGTGTGATATTATAATATTCGCATTCGCGCCAGTAGCTCAGCTGGATAGAGTGTCTGGCTACGAACCAGAAGGTCGGGGGTTCGAGTCCCTCCTGGCGCACCATGCAAACAACCGCACAAGGCTGTGTAACAACAGCTTTGTGCGGTTTTGTTATTATAAAAAAGCGCCTTGGCAACGCGCTTTGCCGTAGCGGCAAACAGCTGGCCCTTTGCCCCGCCCGCCTGTTTGGTGGCGGGGCAAAGGGGGCGGCAGCGGCCCCCTACGGCAAAGGTGAAATTTTTGTTGTGGTAGTGCGGCGTATATGCTATAATAATCATAAGTCAATGCAGCTTGCGGCGAGGTGTTTTGTTTTTGACAAAATGGGCCGCCCTGCCGCAGCAATGCGATGGGGGGAGGCAGCCTTGTGACGGGCAGGGTATTGATGGTGGCTTCCGGCAAGGGGGGCACCGGTAAAAGTACGCTTGCGGTATACCTTGGCGCACGCCTTGCAGCCCATGGGGCGCGGGTGCTGCTCATCGAGCTGGATTCCGGCCTGCGCAGCGTCGACATTATTGCCGGCGTGTGCGGTAAAACGGTCTACGATATCGAGGATATTTTATCCGGTCGCTGTGAGGCGGATAAGGCGGTGGTGCAAAGCCCGCTCTATTCGGGGCTGTCTGTCATCAGTGCGCCTTACAGCGGCGGCGAAATTCGCCCGCAGGCACTGCGGGTGCTCACCAGTAAAATGGCCAGCGTGTTTGACTATGTGTTGCTGGACACTGCCGCGGGCCTTGGCGTGCCGTTTCGGGCCGCCGCCGCCGTGTGTGCCACCGGGCTGATCGTCATCACGCCGGATCCTGTCACCATGCGCGACGGGCGCATTGTCAGCGACGAGCTGTTTGCGGCAAAAATACCGTCGGTGCGGCTCATCATCAACCGGGTGCACACCGGCAGGTTTGCAAAAAACCCGATACAGAACTTAGATGAATGTATTGATACGGTGGGCGCACAGCTGATCGGCGTGGTGCCCGAAAGCACCGAGCTTGCCGCCGCTGCGGCGGGGTTGCAGGCGTTGCCGCCATCCTCACTGGCGTTTGCCGCGCTGGACGCCATTGCCCGGCGCATTGCGGGCGAAGATGTGCCGCTGGCGGTGCGGTGAATTATGGTTACGTTTTTTCGCGGTGAAAGCCGCGGTTTTCGAGATTATCGTAAACGGAGGTAGAGCGTATTGAATATCGCACTCATTGCGCATGATTCTAAAAAGGAACTGATGGTACAGTTCTGCATTGCGTACTGTCGCGTGCTCAGCCAGCACAATCTGGTTGCCACCGGCACGACAGGGAAACTGGTGGGGGAAGCCACCGGCCTTTCCATTCAGCGCTTCCTCCCCGGCACTCATGGCGGCGACCAGCAGATCGCGGCGCGCATTGCCTGCAACGAGATCGACCTGTTGCTGTTTTTCCGCGACCCGATTTCTGCAAAGCCCCACGAGCCCAACGAGCTGAATTTGCTGCGGCTTTGTGATGTGCACAACATCCCCGTTGCCACCAACATCGCAACGGCCGAGGTGTTGATCCACGGGCTGGAGCGCGGCGACCTTGACTGGCGCAACATCGTCAACCCCAAAGCTTAAGGACACTTTTTAAAACGCAAACTTTTAGTACAGGTCTGCCTGCGGGCCGGCCTGTATTTTTAGGTAAATGCCCGCTGCGCTGAACGGCGCCGGTGCGGGCCGCTTAGACAGGATGTGAATGCATGGAAAAGATCATTGCCCAAAAGGGCACAAAAGACATTTTACCGGCAGAGAGCTACCGCTGGCACCAGATCGAAGACAAGCTGAAAGAAACGGTGGCGCGGTTTGGCTATAAAGAAATTCGCCTGCCGACCTTTGAAGCGACCGAGCTGTTTCGCCGCGGTGTGGGTGAAACCACCGACGTGGTGGGCAAAGAGATGTACACCTTTGACGACAAGGGTGGCCGCAGCATCACGCTGCGCCCGGAGGGCACGGCCGCCGTGGTGCGCGCCGCGCTGGAGCACGGCTTGCTGGCCGACGCGCTGCCGCTGCGCGCGTACTATCTGCAAAGCTGTTTTCGGTACGAAAAACCGCAGTCGGGCCGCCTGCGCGAGTTTCACCAGCTGGGCATTGAACTGTTTGGCGCTGCGGGCCCCGCTGCCGACGTGCAGGTGATTGCCACTGGTGCCGCCTGCCTTAAAAGCGTGGGGGTCAATTCGGTGCGGCTCGAGCTCAACTCGATCGGCTGCCCCAACTGCCGCCCCAAGTACCATGATGCGCTGCGCAGCTATTTTGCCAGCCACTTAGACGAGCTGTGCGACACCTGTAAAGACCGGTTGCAGCGCAACCCGCTGCGTATTTTAGACTGCAAAAACCCGTCCTGCGCCGCCGTGGCAAAAGGCGCGCCGCTGATGCGCGAATTTTTGTGCGACGATTGCAAGACCCACCACGCCGCCGTGAAACAGGGCCTTGACAACATTGGCATTGCCTATGTTGAAAACCCCACCATTGTGCGCGGGCTGGATTACTACACCCGCACGGTGTTTGAATTTGTGCACACCGGCGCGGGCGCACAGGGCACCGTGTGCGGCGGCGGGCGGTACGACGGCTTAGTAGAAGAGCTGGGCGGCAAGCCGACGCCGGGCATTGGCTTTGGCATGGGCATCGAGCGTTTATTGATGGTGATCGAGGCCGAAGCGGTGCAGTTGCAGCCTGACCGTGTGCCGGACATTTACCTGTGCAATATGGGCGATGAAGCCGCCCTGCTGGCCGAGCGTTTGGCCGCCGCGCTGCGTGCCGCCGGCTGCTGGGCCGAGACCGACTTGATGGGCCGCGGGCTGAAACCGCAGATGAAATATGCCAATAAAATTGGCGCGCGCTACACGATGGTGCTGGGCGAGAGTGAAGTTGCCGCGGGCCGCGCAAAGCTCAAACGCATGAGCGACGGCGAAGAGCGCGAAATTTCGCTGGATGCGTTACAGCGCGACGGGCTTGCCGCCACAGAAAAGCAGTTCTCCTAAAAGGGGCTACCAAGTAGTAATACAGCCCTGCGCCGCTGCGCGGGCAGGAAAGAGGGACAGGGAACGATGGATAAAATGGGGACATTGCGCCGCACCGATTATTGCGGCGAGCTGACCACCGAAAAGGTGGGCAGCACGGTAACGGCCTGCGGGTCGATTGCGAAAAGCCGCAACCTTGGCGGGGTGATTTTTGCCGACCTGCGCGACACGACCGGCATTTTGCAGCTGGCATTTGACGATGGCACCGACCGCGCGGTGTTTGAAAAGGCCGCCGGGCTGAAAAGTGAATATGTGGTGGTGGCACAGGGCGAGCTGCGCCGGCGCGAAAGCGTCAACAAAGCGCTGCCTACCGGCGAGATCGAGCTGTATGTCACCGACCTGCGGGTGCTCAGCGCCGCCGAGACCACGCCGTTTGAAGTGCGCGACGAAGTGAAGGTGGGCGACGATCTGCGCCTCAAATACCGCTACCTTGACCTGCGCCGCCCCGGCATGCACGCGCCCATTGTGCTGCGCAGCCGCATTGCCAAGCTGGTGCGCGACTATTATGACCAGAACCATTTCTGCGAAGTGGAAACACCGATGATGATCAAATCCACGCCGGAGGGCGCGCGCGATTATCTGGTGCCCAGCCGTGTGCAGCCCGGCCACTTTTACGCGCTGCCGCAGTCCCCGCAGCTGTATAAACAAATTTTAATGCTGTCCGGCTTCGACCGGTATTTCCAAATCGTGCGGTGCTTCCGCGACGAGGACCTGCGCGCCGATCGCCAGCCGGAGTTCACCCAGATCGACATGGAAATGTCGTTTGTGGATGAAACCGACATCGAGACGATGAACGAAGGCCTTGTCAAAAAAATCTTCAAAGAAGTGCTGAACGTCGATGTGCCCACCCCGTTTTTGCGCATGCCGTACATCGAGGCGATGGCCCGGTTTGGCTCTGACAAGCCCGACACCCGGTTTGGGCTGGAGTTGCAGGATGTGTCCGACGTTGTGCGTGACTGCGGCTTTGCCGTGTTTGACGGCGCATTGCAGGCGGGCGGCAGTGTGCGCTGCATCAACGCCAAGGGCCTTGCCGACAAGTTGAGCCGCAAAGAGATCGACAAGCTGGTCGACACCGTGAAAACCTACGGCGCCAAGGGCCTTGCCTATACCCGCTGCACGGCAGAAAACGAAACGTCCAGCTTTGAAAAGTTTTTGAGTGACGAGACGAAAGCCGCGCTGCGCGCCGCCGCCGGGGTAGAGACCGGCGACGTGCTGCTGGTGGTGGCCGATGCCAAAAACAGCGTGGTGTTTGCGGCGCTGGGCGCGCTGCGCCTTGCCATTGCCAAAAAGCACGGGCTGATCGACGAGGGCAAGTTCAATTTCTTGTGGGTCACCGATTTTCCGTTCTTCGAGTATTCGGAGGAAGAAGGCCGCTTTATGGCGATGCATCACCCGTTTACAATGCCAAACGAAGCCGACCTTGACAAGGTGGAAACCGACCCCGGTGCCGTGCGCGCCCGCGCCTACGACATGGTGCTCAACGGCTGCGAGCTGGGCGGCGGGTCGATCCGCATCAACGACCCCGTGCTGCAAAACCGCATGCTGAAAGCCCTTGGCTTTACCGAGGCGCGTGCCCGTGAGAGCTTTGGCTTTTTGATGGACGCTTACCGCTACGGCGCACCGCCCCACGGCGGCATGGCCTTTGGCTTTGACCGGCTGGTCATGCTGATGCTGGGCATGGATTCCATCCGCGATGTCATCGCTTTCCCCAAAGTGCAGAACGCGGGCGAGCCGATGAGCGGCTGCCCCGAGACCGTGGACGAAAAGCAGCTGCGCGAGTTGTCGATCCGGTTGGTGCTGCCGCAGGAATAACCCCTGCCGCTTTAAAAAACAAGCAAAACACCGCACAAATTTTGTGCGGTGTTTTTTATGCGGCAGGCCGGTTTGCGCCTTGATTCAAAAAGCACACTGTTTTTGTAGAGATTTTTTTAAAACCCGGTAGAAATACAGGGTTTTTGTGGTATAATAAAAACCGGCGTGCGGGCCCGCTTGTTTTTGTTGCCGCACAGATTTTGTTTTTCTTTGTTTGGAGGTACCCGAATGCTGGAATTAAAGCATATTTCATTCCGTGTGGAGGATGGCGGTAACAAGGATATCCTTGACGACATCAGCCTTACGGTGGGCGATAACCGGTTTGTGGTCATCACCGGCCCGAACGGCGGGGGCAAGTCCACCCTTGCTAAAATCATCATGGGCATTGAAAAGCCCACGGCGGGGCAGATTTTATTTGAGGGGCAGGACATCACCGCGCTGTCGGTGACCGAGCGCGCGGCGCTGGGCATCGCCTATGCGTTTCAGCAGCCGGTGCGGTTTAAGGGGCTGACGGTCAGCGATTTGATCGAGCTTGCCGCCGGCCATTCGCTGGAACGCGGTGACCTTTGCAGCTACCTGACCGAAGTGGGCCTTTGCGCGCGCGATTACATCGACCGCGACGTGAACGCCAGCTTGTCGGGCGGCGAGATCAAGCGCATTGAAATTGCAATGGCGCTGGCCCGCGGTGCCCGTTTGACCGTGTTTGACGAGCCGGAGGCCGGCATTGACCTGTGGAGCTTTAACCACTTGATCGCCGTGTTTCAAAAGCTGCGGCGCGAAACGCGCGGCACTTCGCTGATCATTTCGCATCAAGAGCGCATTTTGGACATTGCGGACGAGATCGTTGTATTGGCGGGCGGGCATATCGTCGCCCGCGGCCACAAAGAGGCAGTGCTGCCCAAACTGCTGGAAACCGGCAGCAGCGTCAATTTCTGTGAAGGGAAGGCGGAGCAGGCATGAACCAGATCACGGAAGATTTACTGAAAATCGTGTCGGATTGGAACGGCATCCCTGACGCCGCCTACAACATCCGTGAGGATAGTGGCTGTGCGGGCCGCCGCTCGACCGAGCATATTCAAATCGATTCAAAAGAGGATTTGCCCGGCATCAATATCACCGTGCAGCCGGGCACCCGCGGCGAGATGGTCTACATCCCCGCCTGCGTGACCCACAGCGCGGTGGATGATTTGGTGTACAACGACTTTTACATCGGCGAAGGTGCAGATGTCACCATCGTCGCAGGCTGCGGCATCCATTCGGATGGCGAAGAGGAGTCGCGCCACAATGGCATCCACCGGTTCTTTTTAGAAAAAGGCGCCAAGGTGCTGTACCTTGAAAAGCACATCGGCACCGGCAAGGGCAGCGGCGCGCGGGTCATCAACCCGGTCACCGAGGCGACACTTGCCGAGGGCGCTTATATGGAGATGAACACCACGCAGATCGGCGGGGTGGATTCGACCGTGCGCAAAACAAAGGCCACCTTGCAGCAGGGCGCTAAAATGGTCGTCAAAGAAAAGCTGCTCACCGAGGGCACGCAGCGCGCCGAGAGTGATTTTGTCATCAACCTCGTCGGCGATGGCAGCGGCGCGCATTTAGTGTCGCGCTCGGTGGCCAAGGGGCATTCTGAACAGCTGTTCCGCTCTTGCCTTGTGGGCGAAGCCGCCTGTAGCGGCCATTCAGAGTGTGACGCCATCATTATGGATGACGGCAAAGTTTCGGCCACGCCCGAGCTGACGGCCCACAATGTGGATGCGGCGTTGATCCACGAGGCGGCCATTGGCAAAATTGCGGGCGAGCAGATCACGAAATTGATGACACTGGGCCTGACGGAGCGCGAAGCGGAAGAAAAAATTATCGAGGGCTTTTTGCGCTGACCGCTCTTTACAAAAACACAAATAAAAACGGCAGCATTTTACAAAACTGTAAAATGCTGCCGTTTTTTTACAGCTGTTTTAGTTTTCTGAATAAGCATCTAAAAATTTGTGTAAGTTTTTATATGTTTTACCAAAAAACTGCATTTTGCGACTTTGTGGTGACTGGCAAATGGCATAATATTAAAAGTATAGTAATTCAGTGTGCTTTCGCGCTATTTGCCACAAGTAAACGGCGAAGCATAAAAAAATGAGAGCCTGCCGGAGAGGAGCAGAAAAAACCCATGAAAAAAAATCGGTCAATTTTCAGCTTTTTGCAGCATAAAAAAAGGCCGCAAGAGCAAAAAAATCTCTTTACACATACCGGGCGCCGGGTGGTTCCTCTTTCGTTGAGGCTGGGCGCCATTGCGCTGGCAATTTGCCTGTTTGCGGGCATTGGGCTGACGGCTTACCCGCTGATGGCCAGCGCGGCACAGGCCGAAAGCGGCGCGGCAGCCAGCAGCAGTGAGGCGGCAGCCCCGGCAGCGACAGCAACGCCGGAGACGGCCCCGGCGCCCGAAGCGACGGTTACCCCTGCCCCCACCGGCACCCCGGCACCGGCGCCGACCCCCACCCCAGCCGCGAGCACGGTACCCGAAGCGAGTGAAACCCCTGCGCCCACGGCCACACTGGGGGCGGTGCTGTTTGCCGAGCCGACAGCGACCCCCACGGCAACCCCCACGGCAACGCCGACCGCCACGCCGGCCCCCGCCCCGCAAGAGGTGGACCTTTCTGCTTTCCTCACCAGCAAAAGCGTTACCGTCAATGGTACCGAGCTGGATGAAAGTTCTACCCAGCAGGTACAATATGGTGACCCGTTTACCATTCAGCTTGCCTGGCTTTTGAACAACCAGAACACCTATACGCCGGATGATGTGTTTTACTACACCCTGCCGGACAATCTGGACCTCGTGTTCAGCACCAACGCCACTGGCGACGTGCTGGATTCGACCAGTACGGCAGTGGGCACCTATGCCATTGACAGCGCAAACCACCGCATCAACATCCATTACAACGAAGCGGTGTTTCAGGATAACAGCGGCAACATCGCGGGCACCATGTACCTTGCCGGCAACATCGTCCACGATGCGGGCTCCGGGCAAAACGGCGGTACCATCACGGTCACCTTCCCCGGCGTGGGGTCGTTCCCGCTGGACATCGAGCGCGATGACAGTGCCGATTCGCTGTCGGTGCAAAAATACGCGCCGGTGCAGTCTCCCACTGACCCGCAGCAATACACCTTTGTAGTAAAGGTACAGGCAAGCGGCCCGCAGCAAAATGTGGTCATTACCGATACCATGGGCAGCTATCTGACCTATCTGGACGGGTCGATCGCCTATTTCACCGATGAAGGGCTTACTGCACCGTATGCGGGCACTGCGCCCACCTTTGCACCCCTTCCCACGGGCAACGGCTTTACCGCGACCTTTGGCCAGCTGGGCGGCACCGATGCCACCGGCAACGCCACGCAGGAGACCGTGTACCTGCAATATACCGCCACACTGGCCGCCGATGCGGTATTTAATGTGAACAATTCGTCGGCGCGCTCTAACACCGTAACGGCGAAAAGTGACAATCGCACTCCGCCGTCGTCCAGCAGCACCGTTACGCTGGACAAAACATGGCTCACAAAAAGCAATGTCACCCACCGGGACGCCGATACCTACGCTTCCAGCATAGACTGGTCGGTGTATGTCAACCTCGGCACCACCGCGGCAAGCCTTGACGGTATGACCCTGACCGACTGGTTTGATGCTCAGGATTTGCCCGACATTACGGGCCTTGATGGCGTGGTCGTGAACATGTACCAGCTGCCGGGTGGCAGCGTGACCCAAAGCACTGCCGCCGCAGCGGACTGGGGCACCCCCACCACGCTGACCTGGGCGCAGTTTGCAAGCTATGCATTTGGTAATACGACGAACTCGTACAAATTTACCTATACCACACAGGTAAAAGACAACGACAACCTGGTACAGGACAGCTATAAAAACAATGTCAAGCTGGAAAACGGCACCGACCCGGTGGGCAGCACCAGCAGTACCGGCAACATCGGTACCAACTTTGTTTACATCACCAAAAGCACCAGTGACGCACATGTCGTCATTGAAAAGCTGGAAAAGGACCCCGTCACCGGTACCCCGCTGTTGCACTGGACCAGCAAGGTGAACGTGCCCTATAACTGGGCAGGGGGCGATATCACCTTTACCGACACGCTGGGCGCGGGCCACACGCTGAAAAGCGATTCCATTGTCATACAGCGCGGCACCGACGTCATTACCCCCACACTCAGCACCACGGCGGGCGAGTTCAGCTTTACCATCGCCAGCCCGCAGCCAAATGATGTGTATACCATTACCTATACCACGGTGATGGATACGACCCCCACCAGTGCGGGCAACTACCAGAACACCTCTAAAATAGCGGCGGGCACGCTGACAAAGCAGGCGGGCGCCACCTATACCGTGCAGTTTTTGCAGGGGCCTCTCGCCGGCAAAACACTGCTGAATGATTCAGAAAAGCAGTACGGGTTGTTCCGGTGGGGGTTGCAGCTGAAATACCACGGCAACGACCTTTCGGGCACCAACAACTATCTGGACCAAAACCCGGACGGCAGTTACCCCACCGTGACCATTGTGGATACGCTGCAAAAGGACGCCACCCATAACGGCCAGTTGTACCTTGCCGGCAGTGCCATGCTGGTGCGCAACACCGGCGACACCACCGGCGTTGCCCTGCCGGACCCCGTGATGGCCACCCTGCCGGACGGCAGTACCCGGCTGACCTTTACCATTACCGATCAGGATGTTGCAAGCTTTAAAGATGCAAACGGCAAGGTGTGGACTTTCTATCTGGTGTATAAGACCCAGACCGAGGACCTGTTTGCTGAAAATGCACACCAGACCTTTAAAAACACGGCCACGGTGGTGGGCTTTGAAAAGAACGAAAAAAGTGCCGAGACCACGACCGACCTTGCAAAACTGGTGGACAAGAACTTTGTGTACGCAAACCCCCCGTTTGTAGAATACACCGTGAAGGTGAACCAGGCCGGGCTGGACCTCGTAGAGGGCAAAGACACGCTGACGCTGGTGGACACGATGGGCGAAGCCATTGCCTACCTGCCGGGCACCGCACAGTATACCCTTGCGTCGGGCGGCGCCAGTGTACCATTAAGCCCAAGCTACGACCCGGTTGCCCACACCTTGACCTTTACCGTGCCCGACAGCACCGCCCTGACACTGACCTATAAAACCAAGGTCACCTTAAAGCCCGGCGTTTCCTTTGGCGAGCTTGGCCGCAACAGCATCATGCTGACCGGTGTCGCGACCGACCGCAACGGCGACGAAGTGAAGCTGGAAGGCGATGTGAAGATGATCACCGCCGGTGTCATCAGCGAAAACTATTACCTTGAAGTGTATAAGCACGACAAGGACAATACCAGCCTGCTTTTGCCCGGCACGAAGTTTGACGTATATAAAGTGGCATTGCAGCCGGATGGCAGCTATTTGTTGGCGGAGAAAGTCAGCTCTGGCACGACCGACAGCAACGGTGTGTTTAAGGCGCTGGATTGCAAGCCCGGCATTGTGTATGCACTGGTGGAAGCCGCCGCCGCGCCCGGCTATCAGCTGGATAGTACCCCGTATTACTTTGTAAAAGACGACGGCAACTATACCGGGATGACCACAATCACCGTCGGCGGCAAGGCGGCACCGCTGAATGTGTATTCGCAGGATACGGTGTTCCCCATCACTTATTTTGCCAACACCAAAACCCCTGCAGCGACCCCCACCCCGGTACCGACGGCTACCCCGACGGCCACCCCCACCCCTACACCGACCCCAACTACTACCCCGGTGGTGAGCCCGACCCCGACACCCACAACTCCGACAACGGTGTATGTGGTGCCCACCCCGACGCCGACCCCGTCGGCCCCGGCCCCCGCCGGGCCGGTCACCCCGACCCCCACCCCGCGCCCGTACCCCGCGCTGGTGATGTTTGAGGATAACCGTGTCCCGCTGGGCCGCCTGCCGCAAACCGGGCAGGAAAACCTGAAAGTCTGGGCCACGGCAGCAGCAGGGGTGCTGCTTACCGGCGGCGGCGCAGTTGGCCTGCTGTGGGACAAAAAACGCCGCAACGGCAAAAAGGGTGCAGGGCATGAAGCGTAACCTGCGCCGCACCCTCAGCGTGCTGCTATTGGTGGCGGGCATTGCCGTGCTGGGCATTGCGGGCGTGTTTGCGCTGCAAAACGAAGCCGAGGCAAACAAGGCCGCGGCAGACGCAAGCGCCCTGCTGGCGCGCACGCAGGCGCTGCAACAGGCGGCGCACAAAGAGAAAAAAGCCCCAAAACCCTACCGTGACCTTGCCACCGCAATGGCCGATGTGCAGGAGCAGGGGCTGCTTGGCACCATCTCAATCCCCGCGTTTGGTATAGAGCTGCCGGTGCAAAGCGACTACGAATTTGAGGGGCTGAAAGAATCCCCGATGCGCTATCAGGGTACCGGCGGCGAAATTGCCCGGCTGGTGCTCTGTGCGCATAACTATAAAGCCCACTTTGGGCGCATTGGCGAGCTGCAGCCGGGGGACGAAATAGACCTGACTGCGATGGATGGCACCCGCTATCAGTTGCAGGTGAGCGAAGTGTTTACCATCGGCGCATGGGGCGCCGAAAACCTGCAAACCGGCGACTGGGACCTTTCGCTGTTTACCTGTACGCCGTCCGGTAAAAACCGCGTGCTGGTGCGCTGCACTTTAGTTGACCCTGCACAGCTGACACAGGCCGATGCCTGAATAAAGGAGGAACCCGTTTCATGAAATCACTGCTGCGCGCTGCACTGGCGCTTCTCTCGGGGCTTTTGCTGTTTTCTCTCACCGCTTGCAATGGCAGTGCAGTGGCAAGCTCGGTGCCCGCTGCATCGTCTGTGGCCGCTGCGTCACAGGCAGGCACCGCCTCATCACAGGTGGCAAACCCCGCGATAGAGGGGGAGTTGTTCCCAGAGGGGGATTACCTTGGTTTTATGAAAATTTCAAATGCCAAGGGCGTGTACCAGGACTACGAGGGCGATGAGCTTGAAAGCGCGGTGCGCGTTTTGATCGACCCCGCCACCGGTAAGGGGAAGCTGTATATCTGCCTGCTGGACAAAGACGGCAACTCGCTGTTTGATTTAAACGCCATCAACGACAACGGCGATTTGCTGGTGCAGGGCACCTACCTTGGCACCGAGGTCAAGGGCTGGCGGCTTGCAGCGGGCGATGACGGGCTGTACACCATGGTGGGCCAGTATGAGGAAGAGCCGACCGAAGATGGGGTAAAACCCGGCTTTGTGATGAATTTTTCGCTGCGTGCATGGGGCGCCGCCTGGCCGGACGGTGCGCCGAAGCCGGACGCCAACACCCTCAGCTGGGCCGCCCAGCACACGATGGAAGAGTATGTAAAAATCCGCGGCGGCAAGCTGAGCGAGCTGCCTGCGCTACAGTAAACGGCAGCCATCATGCCTGCTTAAAAATTGCAATCCCCCCGCTATGGGCCTTGTGGCCCATAGCGGGGGGATTTTGTTGCGGCACTGCCTGTAAAACGCGGTGGCAGGCGCTTGCTGCGGCAAATTGACTGCAAAAGCCAAAAAGTCAGGCCCCTTAATAGGGGCCTGACTTTTTGAAATGATATGGTGGGGAATAGAAGGCGGGAAATTTTCCACCAAGGGGCCTGCCCAATGTGGAAAACTCAGCTAAAATACACCACTTCATCAGCCGGCTTTTCGCCGGGCTGTATGTCGCTTGCCACCAGCACGGGGCCTTTGCCGCCGTAAATGGCCGCATACTCAACTTTAATCTTGGCGGTAATGGTCACCCAGTCGCGGTCTTTCAGGCTTTCGACCTTTTCGTACTTGCACACCAGCCCCACAAAGGTGATATCCTCCACACAGCAGGTCATCACAAAGCGGCCGGGTGCAAACGCACCCTTTGGCACGCGCGGGGTCTGGCACACCTGCGCCAAAAAGCGCACCTGTTTGCCCGCGTACTTCTGCGGGTCCTCGGTGATGTCCATATACCACAGGCCAAAATCATTGTCGGCAATTTCGATCACATCCGCCTCAAGGTCAAACGGCAGGGGGTCTTCAATCTCGTCATAATCCACACTGCCGTTTTCATATTCGTAGGCAATTTCGCTGCGCCGGTTCGACGAGCGCACGATCTTGTGCAGCTCCATTTTGTCGGTGTCGGCATTGCAGCGGTTAAAAAGTACCATCTCCGCGCCTGAAAACCGCTCGACCACAAGGCTGCGCATATTGGCGTTATACAGCGCAAAGCTGGGCGCTGCCGCCAGCGAGATATGCTGGTACATCTGCCAGTTTTTCGGCATGTTTTCGTACAGCAGAGAAAGCTGCCACATGCCGTTGTACTCCATCAGCACGCGGTCGCTGTGGTGCTTTGCAGTCAGGTTGCGCAGGTATTCGCGCGTAAAGGCCTCTTTGCTGTCAATCGTGATAATGGTCACGTTTTGCGAGGCAAATTTTTTGGGCTCATATTCCAGTTCGCCCTCTTCGCACAGCAAAAGAAGTGTTTTTTCATCGGTCGAAAACCGGGGGTCCTCCAGCGTTTCCTGAATAAACTTCGTTTTGCCGCTGTCCAGAAAGCCGGTAAACAGGTATAAAGGAATCATCGCTTCGGCTCCTTTCAAGCAAGCTGAAACAGCTCGGCCAGCGCTTCATTGTCGAGTTTCGAGCCGATCACACACAGGCGCCCGGTCACGTCGGCGCCGCCGCGGCGCACATTGCTCTCGCCCGGCACATAGTCAAAGTGCAGCCAGCTGCCGTCCTGCGCGGGCACAATGCCCTTGGCGCGCAGCACAATGCCGTAATTCACCGCATCGCCCAGCGCGGCCAGTGCCGCGGTGATCTGCTGCTCGGTAAACTGGTGGGCAGTCTCTACGCCCCAGCTTGAAAACACGTCATCGGCATGGTGATGGTGGTGGTCATGCTCATGGTCATGGTCGTGGCAGCCGCAGGTGCAGTCTTCACCATGTTCGTGTTCGTGGTCGTGATGATGCTCGTGCTCGTCGTGGCCATCATGGTCGTCGTGGTCGTGGCAGCCACAGGTGCAATCCTCGCCGTGCTCATGCTCGTGGTGATGCTCATGCTCGTCGTGATGTTCATGCTCGTCATGGTGCTCATGCTCGTCATGGTGCTCATGGTCGTCATGGTGCTCATGGTCATGATGATGCTGTGTTTCTTCGGCAAGGCGCTTTAGTTCGCTTTGCAGGGTGTCCTGCCGCTCCATCGCCGTCAAAATCTGCGCGCCCTCTAATTCGTCCCACGGGGTGGTGATCAGCGTCGCATCGGCGTTTTGGCTGCGCAGCAGGGCGGTGGCAGCCTCCAGCTTTTCGGGCGGCATGTCGTTTGTGCGGCTTAAAATAATCGTGCCGGCATTTTTGATCTGGTCATTATAAAATTCGCCAAAGTTTTTGCTGTATACGCGGCACTTCGAGGCATCCGCCACGGTGGTAAAACTGTTCAGCGCCACGTCGGTGTGCGCGGCAACGCCCTGCACCGCGCGGATCACGTCCGACAATTTACCCACGCCGGACGGCTCGATCAAAATGCGGTCGGGCGCATACTCGGCCAGCACCTTTTCAAGCGCCTTGCCAAAGTCACCCACCAGGCTGCAACAGATGCAGCCGGAGTTCATTTCGGTGATCTCGATGCCGGCCTCTTTTAAAAAGCCGCCGTCAATGCCAATTTCGCCAAATTCGTTTTCGATCAGCACCACCTTTTCGCCGGTGTATGCCTCTTGGATCAGCTTTTTGATCAGCGTGGTTTTGCCCGCGCCAAGAAAGCCGGAAAAAATATCTATTTTGGTCATAAACAACTTCCTTAACCTGTAAATTTAGCCTCCCGCAGACCGGCTGCGGGCAGAGAGCTCTGGTCTTATTATACTACTTTTGTCAAGTTAACAAATGCCGTTTTGCGGCGCAGCAGTTGAGGCAAAAAAGCAGGGCCACCGGCGGCAGCCCTGCTTTGTATCGCATTACCCTTTGCAGTCAATATCTTCCCAATCACCAGAAAAATCGACCGACTGTGCCAGCTTCATCGGGTCAATCTCGTCACCCGCATCGGCGGCATCGCTTTGCGGCGCCTCTTCACTGCCATCGTCTGCAAAGTCAACAGATTGTGCCATTGTAAACGGGTCGGCAGTTTCTTCTTCCTCCGCGGTAGGGGCAGGGGTCACCGTGTCGGTCTCAGGGTCATAGCTTGCCACATGCTCGGGCGAAAGCTCCAGCGTCACATCTTCTTCTGCCGCGCGGCGGTCGCGTGCGGCTTTCAGTGCAAATGCCGAGGCGGCTGCCGCCGCTGCAAGGGCCAATATTGTGCGTAATTTCATGGTGGATTCCTCCTGTGTCGGGGTGCGGCAATGCACCCCGGTTTGTACAAAGCCCGCACAGCGGGCAACACATTACATTGGTATTTTTCAGTATACCACAGTTGTGCAGTAAGTTAAAGTTTTGTTTTGTCGTTTTGTGCCGCAATGTTATAATAACGGTAAACAACACAAAAAGGGGGTGCCCGTGTGAAATTACTGCATTTGGGGGACCTGCACCTTGGCAAACGGGTGGGGGAGTTCAGCCTGCTGCAAGACCAGCGCTTTGTGCTGGGGCAGGTGGTGAGGCTGGCCGCACAGTACAAAGTAGATGCCGTATTGCTGGCGGGGGACCTTTACGACAAGCCGGTGCCGCCCGCCGAGGCGGTGGAACTGCTGGACTGGTTTTTGACCGCACTTTGCTCGGCGGGGCACACGGTGCTGGCCGTCAGCGGCAACCACGATTCGCCCGAGCGGCTGGCCTTTGCCAGCAGCCTGTTGCAGCGTGCCGGGGTATACATTGCAGGCGAAGTGGGCGCAGTGCCCCAGCGGGTGACGCTAACGGATGACTACGGCCCGGTGGACATCACGTTGCTGCCGTTTGTGAAACCGGCCATGCTGACCCCGTTTTTGGGTGAGCGGCCCGCAAATACCGATGCTGCCGTTGCGGCGGCGCTGGCGGCGTTGCCGCCGGATGCGGTGAGGCGCAATGTGCTGGTGGCCCACCAGTTTGTCACGGCGGGCAGCCAGCAGCCGGCGGTGTGCGACTCGGAAATTGCGCCGGTGGGCGGGGTGGAAAACGTGGATGTGTCGTGTTTTAACGGGTACGACTATGTGGCGCTGGGGCACCTGCACGGGCCGCAGCGCATTGGCCGCGACAGCGTGCGGTATGCGGGCTCGCCGCTGAAATACTCGTTTTCAGAGGTGCGCCACCACAAAAGTGCCGCGCTGGTCACCCTTGGCGCGCCGGGCGAAGAGGTAGAAATCGAGCTGTTGCCGCTGGTGCCGCTGCACGACATGCGCGAGGTGCGCGGGCCCATCGATGCACTGCTATCGCCGCAAAACGTCACCGACGCGCAGGATTATCTGCACGTCACCCTGACGGACGAGGAAGAGCTGATCGACGCCATTAGCCGGGTGCGGGCCGTTTACCCCAACCTGATGAAGCTGGATTTTGACAACAGGCGCACCCGCGCGGCGGGCGGGCAAAGTGCGGCGCAGGCGGTGGAGCAAAAAACGCTGCCGCAGCTGTTTAGCGAATTTTTTGAGCTGATGAACGGCAGCGCGCTGACCGAAAACCAGCAGGCGCTGTTTGACGCCGCATGGAAAAAGAGTGGGGGGGAGGCGCAATGAAACCGCTGCATTTGACGATACAGGCGTTCGGCCCCTATGCCGGGCAGGCAGAGGTGGCGTTTGATGCGTTTGGGCCCGGCGGGCTGTTTCTCATCACCGGCGATACCGGCGCTGGCAAAACCACACTGTTTGACGCCATCTGCTATGCGCTGTACGGGCAGGCCAGCGGCGAATACCGCGAGGCCAGCGGCCTGCACAGCGACTTTGCCGCGCCGGACACCGCCCCGTTTGTGGAACTGCTGTTTTTGCACCGCGGCAAACAGTACACCGTGCGCCGCGAAATGGAATACCAGCGCCCGCGCAAGCGCGGCAGTGGTGAGCCGGTGTTACAGCCTGCCACGGCTACTTTAACAAAGCCGGGCGGCAAGGTGGTCACGAAGGTCAAAGAGGTGGATGCCGCCATCACCGAGCTGCTGGGCATCGACTATAACCAGTTTAAACAGATCTCGATGATCGCGCAGGGCGAATTTTTAAAGCTGCTGAACACGAAAAGCGAAGAGCGCTCGGTGATTCTGCGCCAGGTATTCGGCACGCTGCCCTGCCTGCGGGTACAGCAGGAGCTGCGGCGCAAGGCGCTGGATGCAAAAGGCGAATACGAGCGCATGGCGGCGGCCCTTGTGCAGTATTTTGCGTCGGCACAGCCCCCGCAGGATGCCGCCCTGGCCGAGCAGCACGCGCTGCTGGCGGGGCAGGGGGCAGATGCCACGGCAGACGACATGCTGGCGTGGCTGCAAGCCGCGATACAAGCGGACGATACTCTTTACAAAGCACAGCAGGCAGAGGCAGAGCGTTTGCAAGAGGCCCAGCTTGCCCTTGCCGCCGAGCAGGAAAAGGCCGAACGGCGCCGAAAGCAGCTTGCCAGCCGCGAGGAAGCACAGGCAGAGCTTGCGGCGCTGGACGCAAAGGCGGGCGAGCACCAGCGCGACGTTGCCCGCTTGCAAGCCGCGCTGCGCGCGCAAAGCGATGTACAAGGCGCGGCCCAGCGGGCCGAAACGGCGGCGGATGCCGTAACGAAAGCCGAAGCGCAAATTGCCACGTTGCAGCAAACGCTGGCGCAGGCCGAACTGCAAATTGCCCAGTTGCAAACGCGCGCCGCCGCCTGCGCGGCACAGCAGCCCCGGCGCGAAGCGCTGCGCACACAAACAGAACAGCTTGCCGCCGACCTGCCCCGCTACCGCGAGCGGGACGCGCTTGCGGGCAGCATTGCCGCGCTGCAACAGCAGCACGAGGACGCACAAAAAAAAGCCCGGCAGGCCGTGCAAGACGGCGAAGCGCTGCAAAAGCAGCAGGCAAAGGCCGAAGAGCGCATTGCCCAGCTTGCCGCCAGCGTGCGCACACAGGAGAGCGAAAAAGCCCTGCAAAAACAGGCGCAGCAAACAGCCGCCCGCGCGCAGGAGCTACTGGGGCAGTTTGAAAATGTGGTCAAGCAGTTTGGCATTGCCAAACGGGCAGACGACGAGTTTGAAGAGGCGAATACCGCCTTTGCCGCCCGGCAAACGGCGTATACCCGGCAGGAAAAACTGTTTTATGAGGCGCAGGCGGGCCTGCTGGCAGAGCAGCTGACAGACGGCGCGCCCTGCCCGGTGTGCGGGGCGGTGCATCACCCGGCCCCAGCGGTGCGCGTACAGCAGGCACCGGACGAAGCGCAGTTTCAAACATTGCGTGAAGAACACGAGGCCGCGCGCAGCGCGTGGCAAACGGCATCGGCCAAAGCGGGCAGCAGCAAAGAGACTGCCGAAGCCATGCAGCACCAGCTGTATGAGGCCGTGCTGCCGTTTGTGCAGACAGCCGGGGTAGCGCTGCCCGCGCAGCCGCAGGGCAAAGAGGTGCGCGCCGCGCTGGAAGAAGTAAAGGCCGCCGCACAGGCAGCAGAAAAAACGGCAACAGAGCGAGAGCAGGCCGCCGCCGCACAGGTGAGCGAAAAAGAACAGCTGGAAGCCGGGCGCAAACTGCTGCAACAGCAGTTGCAAGCCGCAATAGCTGCCCAGCAAACCGCGCGGGAGGCTGCCGCCACCGCCGCCGCCGAGCTGAAAAATGCAAAGGGGCGGCTGGCCGGGTTTGCGGTGCTGCCCTTTGCCGACACGGCCACCGCACAGCAGGCGCTCCAAACATTGCAGGCAGAAGCAAAAGCGCTGGACGATGAAGCGCAAACCGTGCAACAGGCATTGACGGCGGCCACCGCCGCGCAGGGTGCCGACACCCGGCAGCTTTTGCAGCAGCAAAAAGACCTTGCTGCCGCCCGCGAAACGGCGCAGCAAACGGGGGCGGCTTTTGCCGCGGCGCTGGCAAAGGCCGGGTTTGCAGGCAAACAACAATACGCGGCGGCCCTGCTGCCGGGCAGTGAGCTGGAGGCACTGCAAGACGCGGTACAGCAGGTGCGCACAAGGCGCACCACCTTGCAGGAGACGCTTGCCACCCTTGCAAAAGAGCTGGGCCAGCAGGCCGCCCCGCCGGACCTTGCGGCGCTGCAAGCGCAGGCAGAGGAAGCTGCCACAGCATTGGCGGCGGCACAAAGTGAACTGCAAAAGCTGTATGGACGCAAAACGGCCAATACAGAGTGCAAAAAAAACATCGTAACAACCCGGCAGCAAAGCGGGCAGGCGGCAAAGCGCGCGGGCGAAGCAAAACTGCTGGCAGACATCGCCTGCGGCACCCTTGCAGGTAAGGCGAAGCTGGATTTTGAAAAGTATGTGCAGGCCGCCTATTTTGACCACGTGGTCGCGGCTGCCGCCGCCCGGTTTGCCCAAATGTCCGACGGCCAGTACGAGCTGCGCCGCCGCGATGATCTTGCAGACAAATCCGGCAAGACGGGGCTGGACCTTGAGGTGCTGGACCACTACACCGGCAAGGTGCGCTCGGTGCGTTCGCTGTCCGGTGGCGAGTCGTTTCAGGCGGCGCTGTGCCTTGCACTGGGCCTGTCGGACGTCATTCAAAGCGCGGCGGGCGGGGTAGAGATCGACGCACTGTTCATCGACGAGGGCTTTGGCACGCTGGATGCCACGGCGCTGGAGCAGGCCATCGGCGTGCTGGCGTCGCTGGCGTCCGGCAGCAGGCTGGTGGGTATCATCTCGCATGTTGAAGAGCTGCGCAGCCGCATTGACCACCAAGTCGCCGTGCGCAAAACACCGGCGGGCAGCAGAGTAGAGGTACTTTGCGGCTAAGTTTGCCCACCCTGTTATAATGGGCAGAGACCAAACTACAAAAAAACAGCCCCGGCAAACTGCCGGGGCCGTTACACAAAGGGCACGGCAAACGCCGTGCCCTTTGCTATTTTGGTGCTGCCCACTGCTGCGGGCGGCCCGTTTATTTTTTCAGTTCTTCGTGCACGACTTCAATTAAATGCTCTGCGGTCAGGCCAAACTGCTTCAGCAGCTCGGCGCCGGGGCCGGAGTGGCCAAATTCGTCGTTCACGCCCACGCGGCGCACCCGCACCGGGCAGTGCTCTGCCACGCAGGAGCATACCGCTTCGCCAAGGCCGCCAATGATGTTGTGCTCTTCGGCGGTGATGATACGGCCGGTCTCTTTGGCGGCTTTCACGACCAGCTCGGTGTCCAGCGGCTTGATGGTGTGGATGTTGACCACCCGCACGTCAATGCCTTCGGCGGCCAGTGTTTCGGCGGCGGCCAGGGCCTCGGCCACCATCAGGCCGGTGGCGATGATGGTGATGTCCTTGCCCTCGCGCAGCGTCACGCCGCGGCCCATCTCAAAATGGTAGCCGGGGTTGTCGTTGATCACCGGCACCGCAAGGCGGCCGAACCGGATATAGACCGGGCCCACATATTCATATGCGGCGCGCACGGCGGCTTTTGCCTCAATGTCGTCGGCGGGGCTCATCACCACCATGCCGGGGATGGTGCGCATCAGCGCAAAGTCCTCGCAGCACTGGTGAGAAGCGCCGTCTTCGCCCACGCTGATACCACCGTGGGTCGCGCCGATCTTTACGTTGCTGTGCGGGTAGCCCAGCGTGTTGCGCACCTGCTCAAACGCGCGGCCGGCGGCAAACATCGCAAAGGTAGAAGCAAACGGCACAAGGCCCGTTGTGCTCATGCCGGCGGCAACGTCAATCATGTTGGCTTCGGCAATGCCGCAGTCAAAGTGGCGCTCGGGGAACGCCTTGCGGAACGTGATGGTTTTGGTGGCCTCGGCGAGGTCCGCGTCCAGCACCACAAGGTTTTCATGCTCTTTGCCCAGCTCCACGAGTGCATTGCCGTAGCTTTCGCGGGTGGCGATTTTTTTTACGTCTGCCATACTCACTTCGCCTCCAGTTCTGCAAGCTGTGCGCGAAGCTCCTGCATCGCGGTTTCATACTCTTCGTCGTTCGGGGCTTTGCCGTGCCAGCCTGCTTTGTTCTCCATAAAGCTGACACCCTTGCCCTTGACGGTTTTCATAATAATGGCGGTGGGCTTGCCCTTGGTGGCCAGCGCCTCGTCGATCGCCGCGGCGATCGCATCGAGGTCGTGCCCGTTGATGTTGATGACGTGAAAGCCGAACGCCGCCATTTTTTCGTCGATGGGGTACGGGCTCATCACGTCGCAAACCTGCCCGTCGATCTGCAGGTTGTTGTTGTCGATAAAGACCGTCAGGTTGTCCAGCTTGTAGTGCGCGCTGAACATAAAGGCCTCCCAAACCTGGCCCTCTTGAATTTCGCCGTCACCCAGCAGGGCGTAGGTGTGGTAGTCTTTGCCGCGCACGCGGGCAGCCAGCGCCATACCGGCGGCGGTAGAAATGCCCTGGCCCAGCGAGCCGGTGGACATATCGACGCCCGGGGTCATGTTCATGTTGGGGTGGCCCTGCAAATAGCTGCCGATGTGGCGCAGCGTGGGCAGGTCTGCTACCGGGAAAAACCCGCGCAGTGCGAGGGCCGAATACAGGCCCGGCGCCGTGTGGCCTTTGCTCAGCACAAAGCGGTCACGGTCGTCCCAACGGGGGTTTTTGGGGTCAATGCGCAGCTGCTTAAAATACAGGTAAGTAAACAGGTCTGCGGCGGAAAGGCTGCCGCCCGGGTGCCCGGACTTCGCGCCGTGGGTCGCTTCGATCACACCCATGCGCACCTTGCAGGCAGTCACGGCAAGGTTCTTTTTTTCTTCCTGCGTCATGCTATTACTCCCCAAATACTTTTTTGTAGTCCGCCTGGAATTTTTCAATGCCGGCATCGGTGAGCGGGTGTTTGGTCATCTGCTCAATGACGCTGTAGGGGACGGTGGCAATATCGGCACCAGCCAGCGCGCAGTCGGTCACATGGATGGGGTTGCGGATGCTGGCGGCAATAATTTCGGTCTCAATGCCGTGGATGCTGAAAATCTCGGCAATCGTGCGCACAAGGTCAATGCCCGGTTGCGAAATGTCGTCAAGACGGCCAAGGAACGGGCTGACATACGCGGCGCCCGCGCGGGCGGCCAGCAGTGCTTGGTTTGCACTGAATACCAGCGTCACGTTGCACTTGATGCCCTCGGCAGCCAGCACCTTGGTGGCTTTCATGCCCTCAACGGTCATCGGGATCTTGACGACCATGTTCGGGTGGATTTTGGCGATGGCGCGGCCTTCGGCGATCATGCCCGCGGCATCGGTGGTGGTGGCTTTTACTTCGCCCGAAATCGGCCCGTCAACAATGGCGGCAATCTCTTTGATCACTTCGTTAAAGTCGCGGCCCTCTTTGGCGATCAGGCTGGGGTTTGTAGTGACGCCACAAATGACGCCCATGTCGTTCGCCTTGCGGATATCCTCCACATTGGCGGTATCAATAAAAAATTTCATAACGGCGCATCCTTTCTTCCTTGGGTTGATTACTGGACAGGTTGTTGTATGTGAATCGCTGCCCCATGCCACAGTGGCCAGGCAGCGGCAGAACCGCTTTCAGGCCTCCAGGTCGGCAGTGAGGTAATAACTGTCGCCGCGGTACCAGGTTTGCAGGTATTCGCCAGGCAGTTCAAACTGGTCGTAAGACACCCGCTCGATATAAATCAGCGCTTCGCCCTCTTTGACGCCAAGGTAACCGGCCTGTTTGGGGCTTGCGTTGACTGCGTAGATCTTCTGGCTCGCGCGCTTCCATACAATGTGGTATTGCTGCTCTAAAAACAGCCGCAGCGACTGTTTTGAAAAATCGTGTTTGGGCACAGTGGGGCATTTGTCTAAAATGAGGTACGAATTTTCAATGCACATCGGCACGCCATCGGCATACCGCAGCCGCTCGACGCGCACAAGCTCGTCCCCTTCGTCAATCTGCAATTCGCCTGCGACGGTGCGGCTGGCATACACCACTTCGTTGGTCAGCATCGTGACCGACGACTCGTAGCCCCGCTTTTCCATCTCGTTTGCAAAGTGTTGCACCCGCGTCAAGGTTTGTTCTACCTTTTTATTCTGCACAAAAGTGCCATAGCCGCGGCGTTTGGCAATCAGCCCGTCGTTCATCAAAAGGTCCAGCGCCTTGCGCACCGTCACGCGGCTGATGTGGTATTGTTCGATCAGCGTGTTTTCGGTGGGCAGCAGCTGGCCGGGCTTGTACACCCCGTCGCGAATGTCTTTGTATAAAATGTCGTACAGCTGAAAATAAAGTTGGGTGCGCCCGCTGAAATCCAATTGGCTTTCCACAGACACACCCCCTTACAGTAAACGTCAAGTTTGTTATAACATTATTATATTATGTTATTTCAGGGCTGTCAAGTGGCAGCCGGGGGGAGGGCCTAAAAATTGCCGCCCCGCCAGCCCCAGTGCGCGGTCTCAAGGTAACGCACGTAAATGCGCTCTGCCGGCAGGGCAAGGTGCTTTTCCAGCTCGGCCGTAATGCGGGCGGTCAGCGCTTCGTAATCCGCCGGGGCGGCAGCGCCGTACAGGTCCACTTCTACCATGGCGGCGGGGGCGTCGCTGCCCGCCATCCACAAATTGCGGTCGGGTTCAAACTGCACCATCAGCCAGGGTTCGCTTTTGCCAATCAGGCCGATGGCTTCGCCAAACGATGCTTTCAGTGCGATTTGGGCCTGTTTGCTGATGGGCAGGTTTGTTTTGGTGTTGATAAACGGCATGATAATCGACCTCCTATGTTGGTGGCACGGCGCTACTCACAGAGTCGTGATAAGCTCCTGTGCCGTTTTACGTCTTTTGTCCCGCAGTTTGTCGCCGGCTTTCGGGTACCCCAAGGCCAGCACTAAACGCACCCGGGCCGTGGTGCCCAGCAGCTGTTGCAGCTTTTCTTCATCAAACCAGCCCAAAATGCAGCTGCCCAGCCCAAGGTCGGTGGCTTGCAGCGTAAACTGCGCCGCCGCAATGCCAATGTCGATCAGCCGGTAGTCCTGGTTTTTCATGCTGTTCAGGGCTTCGGCACGCGGGGTGTACGGTGCTTCGGTGAGCAGCACAAACAGCGGGCATTCGGTGGTAAAGCCGTTCATGTTATCACTGCGCAAACAATCGCCCACCGCTTTGGCTTTGCTGCCTTCGGCAACATAAAAGTGGTAGGGCTGGCTGTTGCAGGCAGAGGGCGCAAGCCGCGCGGCCTCTAAACAGGCGGCGAGCTTTTGGGGCTCTACCGGGCGGGTGGCGTCGTAGGCGCGGCAGCTTTGGCGCTGCAGGGCAAGGGTCTCAAACATCGCGGGGCCTCCTTTTTTCATCGGCAGCGCAGCGGGTGCGCTGCTGGGTACAGTATACCATAAACCGGGGCGCAAATTGTTAAAAATTCCACCGCCCGGCGGGGCGCGGCACATTGTTTTGCCATTGTCACCCTTTTGCCGAATGTGGTATCATAACACCAGCCCTGCCGCCCGGCGGCGGGTATTTTTTGCGCGGGTGCGCGAAAGGCTGGCGATGTACAATGTGGTTTGTCTACACCATGGTCACGGTTTTCTTCTGGAGCGGCTCCGACCTGTTTTCTAAAATGGGCTCGGCCCCACAGGACAAAAACAGCCACTGGAAAATGGTCATTGCCGTGGGCTCGGTGATGGGGCTGCACGCGCTGTGGCAGGTGACGGTGGGCGGGGTGCAGTATGACCCGGTCAACCTGCTGCGGTATCTGCCGGTGTCGGCGCTGTACATCACCTCCATGATCTTTGGTTATGCCGGGCTGCGGTATATCGAGCTGTCGGTGTCCTCACCCATCTGCAATTCGTCCGGCGCCATCACCGCGCTGCTGTGCTTTTTGTTTTTGGGCCAGCGAATGACCGGCTTGCAGTTTGGCGCGGTGGCGCTGATCAGTGTGGGCATTGTGGCCCTTGCCGTGCTGGAACAGCGCAAGGCCACCCATGCACGCAGCCTTGCGGGGCAGGTGGCCGACCGCCGGTACACCCACAGCGCCATTGCCCTTGCACTGCCGCTGCTGTACTGCCTGCTGGACGGACTTGGCACCTTTGCGGATGCGTTTGTGCTGGATGTGGTGATGGATGAAGTATCGGCAAACCTGTCTTATGAGTTTACATTTTTGGCAATGGCCGCAGGGGCCTACCTGTATTTGCGGCTGGCGAAAAAAGAGCGGTTTTTGCCGCAGCGCGAAAAGGTGAAATATGTGGCGGCACTGTGCGAGACGGCGGGCCAGTTTAGCTATGTGTTTGCCCTGTCGGGCAACGCCATTGTGGCGGCGCCCACCATTGCGTCGTACAGCATTTTTTCGGTGTTGTGGTCGCGGCTGTTTTTAAAAGAAAAACTGTCCAAAGGCCAGTACGCGGTCATCGCCGCCGTGCTGGTGGGCATCGCCATTTTAGGGGTAGAATAAAACTAGTTTACTTGGGGTAGCAGAAAAATGGGCAGTCACCTGACACCGGTGACTGCCCATTTTTTATATTTTTGCGGGTTGCTTTTGCGGGTGGCAACCTGCAAGCAAATGGCGCAACTGCAAACAGCAAACTACCGCAAAAAAGTGCCCGCCGGTACATGGGGTGCCCCAAAAAGCGGGCCCCAAAGTAAAAATAGATGCAACAAAAATGCAAATAAAAACGGGGGTGGTCGCAATAAAAAACGCTTCTTTTGCACCCACCGCCACGGCTGCCCGCAAGGGGGGTGTTGCAGTAAAACAAAAAATGGGATACCCAAATATGCGGCCGCTTTAAAGCAATTATAAGCCCACTCAAATATGTTGTTTTGCCGTGCGTGCCCGTATAGGGCAAAGCAAAAATTAAAACCGGCCCCCGGCGCAGTAAAAAACCACGGCGCGGGGGCCGGTTTGTTAAACGGGAGCATTGTACAAGATAATGACACAGTAGTGGCGTAAAAACAAACGGCTCAAACGCCCAGTGTCAACTGCTGGGTGTCACCCGCGCCCGTGCGGCAAAGTGGCGGGCCTTCGGCGGCAAGTAACCGCCGCGCCGCCGTTTCACTGGCAAGGTACGCCACGGCATCCTGCGGGGCAATCAGCACCGGCATGCGCTCGTGCACCGGGGCCATCCAGCGGTTTGCTTCGCGCGTCAGCACCACAAAGCGCTCGCCGCCCTGCTCGGTGCGCCAGCAGCCCGCGAGCAAAAGAGGTGCGCCGTCGGCACGGGTAAAGACGTATTTGTTTTTGGCGGCGGTGGCATCCCACTCAAAAAAGCGCGTGGCGGGCACAAGGCAGCGGCGCAGGGCAAAGCTGTCGCGAAACAGCGCCCGCTCGCGGATGGTTTCGGCCCGCGCGTTGATGACGAGCCCGCGGCCCTCTGCGGCAAACCCCCACCGGGGGGCGGCCAGCACCGGGCTGTCTGTAAGGCTGCGCACCACCGCGCCGGGCAGCGAGGGGGCAATTTCACCGGCAAGCTGCTGTAGCGGCAGTTGCTGCGGCAAAGCAAGGTTATGAAACAGCGCAAAAAGCCCTTGCAGTGTGGCGCGGTCCACTTCGTATCGGCTGCACATGCAAATCGCCCCCTTGGTGTAAGGTGTTTTTTGTCCATTATACCACAGGGCGAAAAAAGGGGAAAACAAGCTGCCGGTTTTGGCCCGCCGCGTTGAAAAATGCCCCGCCGGCGCGTATACTGAAAAGAAAACCGCCCCCGCTGTGTGGGGCAGACTAAAGGAGCAAAATCATGGACAGTAAAAAACTTGCCGCCGCGGTACAACCGGACGTCGTTACCTTTCGCCGTGAACTGCACGCCCACCCGGAACTCAGCTTTCAGGAAATTGAAACCACTGACCGCATTGCCGCGGCATTAGAGGCGCTGGGCCTCACCGTGACGAGGTTTGAACCCACCGGGCTAATGGCCGACATCAAGGGCGGCAAGCCCGGTAAAATGGTGGGCCTGCGGGCCGACATCGACGCGCTGCCGGTAACCGAGCACACCGGGCTGCCGTTTGCTTCGGCCGTGCCGGGCGTGATGCACGCCTGCGGCCACGACACCCATGCCGCCATGTTGTACGGCGCGGCAAAAGCGCTGTGCAGCGTGAAGGACGAACTGCCCGGCACGGTGCGGCTGCTGTTTCAGCCCGCAGAGGAGATCGTCAAAGGTGCAAAGGCGCTGGTGCAGCAGGGCGCACTGGACGGTGTGGACATGCTGTTTGGCCAGCACATCATCGGCATGATGCCGGTGGGGGTGATCGGGGTCGCCGCAGGGCCGTCGGCAGCGGCGTCCGACGCGTTTGTCATCAAAGTGCACGGCAAGGGCTGCCACGGCGCCATGCCCGACACCGGGGTAGACGCCACCCTCGCGGCCAGTGCCATTGTGGTGGGGCTGCAAAGCATCGTCAGCCGCGAAATTGCCCCGGCAGAGCCCGCCGTCGTCACCGTGGGCAAGCTGGTGTCCGGCACGAAAGGCAATATTATTTCGGGCGAAGCGGAGATGGAGGGTACGGTGCGCACCTTTGACCGCGCACTGCGCAAAACGATGCCCGACCGCATCACCCGCATTGCCAAAGACATCGCTTCGGCTTACCGCTGCACCGCCGATGTGGAGTACGAGTTTTCGGTGGACGTGCTGATCAACGACGAAGCCGCCACCGCGGTGGCCGCCGCTGCCGCCAAAAAAGTGGTGGCTGCGCCCGCCATGCTGCTGCAAAACCTGCCCCGCCAGATGGGTGCGGAGGATTTTGCCGATTACACCGCCAAGGTGCCCGCGTCGTTTGCCATTTTGGGCGGCGGCGGCGAGTACCCGCAGCACAGCGATAAATTTTGCATCGACGAAGCCGCGTTTGAAACCGGCGTCGCCTTTTTGGTACAGGCCGCGTGGGATTTTCTCGCCGGTGCACAGGGCTAGATTGCCGCGCAAAATTTAAGCCTGCGCAACAACCCCTTGACTCTGACACAGTGGCAGCCTTTATACTGACCGTGAGCTTAAGACCAACGAATAGGTGAGGTATGGTACCATGCTGAAAATCGGTGATTTTTCAAAACTTGCAAGGATCAGTATACGGATGCTGCGCTATTACGACGAAAACGGCCTGTTGCAGCCCAAGACGATTGACCGGTTTACCGGCTACCGGTATTACGGCGAAGACCAGCTGCCGCAGGCAGAGCGCATTCGCGCGCTGCGCGAAATGGGGTTTGAAGTTTCGGCCATCCAGCGCTTGCTTTGCAGCGGCGCGGGCCCCGAGCTGTTGGTTGAGCTGCTGCAAGAGCAAAAAGAACAGCTGCAACAGCAGGCAGCCCAGCTTGACCACCGTATGCTCCTCCTTGAAACAGCCATAAAACGGCTGAGAGAGGATGAAACGACAATGGAATATGGTGTGACATTAAAAACACTGCCCACAAGGCTTGTGGCAAGTGTGCGGGATATTTTGCCCGCCTATGCAGAGGAGGGCCGGCTGTGGAATACCCTGATGCAGGAGACCGCAGACCAAAGCCTGCAACCGGCGGACGGGGGTTATACACTTGCCGTTTACCACGACAAAGAGTATAAAGACAGCGACGTGGACGTTGAAATTCAGATGGTCATCAAGGGGCAGTATACCGACACGCAGCATGTGGTGTTTAAAACCGAACCCGCGGTGCAGTTTGCCTCTGCCACTTACAAGGGCGGGTACGACCAGCTGACAACGGTCAACCACGCGGTGGCGAACTGGGTGAAAGATAACGGGTACCAGTTTGATGGCCCGATGTTTTGCATCTACCATGTCAGCAAAGCCGAGACCGATGACCCGAACGAACTGGTGACCGAGGTGTGCTTCCCCGTTAAAAAGCCCTGATAAAAAATAAATCACAAAGGCAAAGCCCCGCAACTGCTGCGGGGCTTTGCCTTTGTGTGCGGCAGCCGGGCCCCTTGCACCGTGCAGGGTTTTGCGCTATGATGCAAAAAAACGGGGCAAAGGAGCAACTTGCAATGGAGCATTTACTTGAAGTCTGCGTCGATTCGCTGCCGTCGGCACTCGCCGCCGTGCGCGGCGGCGCCGACCGGTTGGAGCTTTGCGCAAATTTACTTATCGGCGGCACGACCCCCAGCGGCTGGCTCATCGAGCAGGTGGTGCGGCAGGCCGGGGTGCCGGTACATGTGCTGCTGCGCCCGCGCGCGGGCGACTTTTGCTATGACGAAGCCGAGCAGGCCGAGCTTTGCTGGGCGGCGGGCATGGCGGCAAGCGCCGGGGCAAAGGGCATCGTCATCGGCTGTTTGCAGCCGGACGGCGCGCTGGATACTGCGGCAATGCGGCGCATCGCACAGCAGGCGGCAGGCCTTTCGCTGACGCTGCACCGCGCGTTTGACCTCACTGCCGACCCGTTTGCGGCGCTTAGGGCGGCAGAGGAGCTTCGGGTCAACACCATCCTCACGTCCGGCCAGCAGTCAAATGCCGCGCAGGGTGCGCCGCTGCTGGCAAAGCTGGTGGCGCAAAGCGGCAAGCTTGCCATCATGGCGGGCAGCGGGGTCACGGCGCAAAACATCCCGCAGCTTGCGGCGGCCGGGGTGCGGGTATTTCACCTTTCGGGCAAAAAAACAGTGCCAGGCCGCATGCAGTACCGCCGCGAGGGGGTGTCAATGGGGCTGCCGTTTGCCGGTGAATACGAGCAGTTTGTCACAAGCGAGCAAACGGTGCGCGCGGCAAAACAGGTTTTAGTTGCGTTGTAGGTTTGGGCACACGGGGCAGGGCACAGGGTAAAATTTTATTTCTTTTTGCACGAAAAGTTGAGATAAAAATAGAAAAACAGCCATAGTTTGCACAAAAAATAAAGCAAGTTATTAGTAATTTATCTGAAAAACATGGTTACCGATTGACATTTTATGGTCAACTGGGTATGCTGAAAACGCGAAACTTGGGTTGTTACTGCACAGCAGGCAAAACCAAATTTTGCAGATGATTTCTTGTCGCTTTTTACAGGCAGACCTCATCTGTGAAATTTGGTTTTTCTTTTTTTAAAGAATGGTAAAATTTACCTTTTGAAGGCTTAAATGAATGCTTAAAATCAGGCGGCACAGCCCCGGCTGTGCGGTTTGTGTGAGGTGTGGCGAATGAAAATCATCAAGTCCATCAACAACAACATTGTCAGCTGCATCGACGATGCCGGCAGCGAGGTCATCGCCATGGGGCGCGGCCTTGGCTATGCAACACGGGCGGGGCAGGTGCTGGAAGAGACCCGTGTGGAAAAGATTTTTCGCATGAACACCCAAACCCAGACCGAGCGCATGAAAGAGCTGTTTGCATCCTTGCCCGAAGAGCAGATCGAGCTTTGCACCCACATCATCGCGTATGCAAAAGAGACGCTGAACAAAAAGCTGAACCAAAACGTCTACCTGACGCTGACCGACCATATCGGGTTTGCCATTCGGCGGCTGCAAGAGGGCATGGAGTTTCACAACGCGCTGTACACCGAGGTCAAAATTTTTTACCCGCAAGAGTTTGCGGTGGGCAAATACGCCCTTTCGCTCGTGCGCAAAGAACTGCATGTCACCCTGCCGGAGGACGAAGCCGCCAGCATTGCGCTGCATTTGGTCAACGCGCAGTTTGACACTTCGATCAGCGAGACACTGCGGGTGACACAGGTGCTGCACGATGTGATGGAAATTTTGGATGGCTGCAAAGAGCTTGCGCTGGACCCCGCGTCCCCCTATTATGACGAGTTTATCATCCACCTTAAATTTTTGGCGCTGCGCGTGTTTTCTGCCGAGCCGGAAACGCGGCCGGAAGAAAACTTTGTAACCTTGATTCGCAAGACCTACCCGGTGGAATATGCCTGTGCCGACAAGATCATCGCCTACCTTGAAATACAGAGCAACCACCCGGTGTCAGACGAAAAGCGCGCCTATCTCGCGGTGCACATCTGCCGCGTCAATCAAAAAAATGAGGGAGAGAAAAATGAATGAAATTTTTCGACCGAATCTTTAAACCAAAAGAAGAGATCGTGGGGGCACCGGTGGCCGGCAAAGTTGTGCCGGTCAGCGAGGTGAACGACCCCACGTTCAGCGAGGGCATTGTGGGGCAGGGGGTCGCCATTTTACCCACCGGCAACGTTGTGGTTGCCCCGTGCGACGCGGTGGTCGATGTGATGTTTGAAACGGGCCATGCGGTGAGCATCACCACCGCCTTTGGCGCCGAGGTGCTGATCCACGTGGGGCTGGAAACCGTGAAGCTGGGCGGGCAGCACTTTACCGTGCATGTCAAAAAAGGCGACCGGGTAAAAGCGGGCCAGCTGATGATCGAATTTGACCGCGAGGCCATTGCGGCAGAGGGGTACGACACCATCACCCCCGTGGTCATCTGCAATGCGGAAGAGTTTGGCAAGCTGACCCCTACCACCGGCGGGGTAGTCGCCGTGGGGGAGCGCATTATTGGCCTGCAAACAAAGTAGGCGACCAGATTTTGGTAGGTTGGGCCGCTGTGGGCCGGCGGCTCTTACACATACACACATAGGAGGAATTTCATTATGAAAACCCTGCAAAGACTGGGTAAATCCCTGATGCTGCCGGTCGCGTGTTTGCCGGTAGCAGGTATTTTGATGGGCATTGGTTACTGGATCGACCCCGCAGGCTGGGGCAGCAGCAATCTGCTGGCACTGCTGTTGGTCAAAGCGGGCTCTATTTTAATTAACAACATGGCGTTGCTGTTTGCGGTCGGCGTCGCAGTCGGCATGTCGGTGGATCAGCAGGGCACCTCAGGCCTTGCGGGCCTGGTGTCATGGCTGACCGTGCAAACAATGCTCAGCCCGGATGTGGTAAAGACCATCACCGGCGCAGAGGCAAATGCTGCATTTGGCAAAATCAACAACCAGTTCATCGGCATTCTGTGCGGCCTCATCGCGGCATACTGCTACAACAAGTTCTACAAATCCAAAACACCGGATTTTCTGGCGTTCTTCAGCGGCCGGCGCAGCGTGCCCATCGTCACCGTATTGGCGAGCCTCATCATCTGCATCCCGCTGTTCTTCCTGTGGCCGCTCATCTATACCGCGCTGGTCAACTTCGGCACCAGCATCATCGGCCTTGGCCCCATCGGCGTTGGCATTTACGGTTTCCTCAACCGCCTGCTGATCCCCGTGGGCCTGCACCACGCGCTGAACAGTGTGTTCTGGTTTGACGTTGCGGGTGTTAACGACCTTGGCAAGTTCTGGGGTGCGGCCCCGGGCGGTGTGATGGGCCAGACCGGCCAGTACATGGCGGGTTTCTTCCCCATCATGATGTTTGGCCTGCCCGGCGCGGCGCTGGCCATGTACCACACGGCGAAAGAGAAAAAGAAAAAAATTGCGGCCGGCCTGCTGATGGCGGCTGCCCTGTGCTCGTTCTTCACCGGCGTTACCGAGCCGCTGGAATTCTCGTTCATGTTCCTTGCGCCGGTGCTGTACGTTGTGCATGCACTGCTGACCGGTATCTCCTGCGCCCTCATTGCGGCACTGCCCATCCGCGCAGGGTTCCAGTTCAGCGCGGGCTTTGTAGACTGGTTCCTGTCGTTCCGGGTGCCGTTTGCTGAAAACCCGTGGTTGCTTGTCCCCATTGGCCTTGTGTTCTTTGGCCTGTACTATGTCATCTTCCGCTTCCTCATTGTCAAACTGAACCTTAAGACCCCGGGCCGTGAGGATGACGAAGAGCAAGAGCTGGGCATTCAGCTTGCAAATGACGATTACACCGGCATCGCGAAAGTTATCCTTGAAGGTGTGGGCGGAGCTGCCAACGTGGCAAGCGTTGACAACTGCATCACCCGTTTGCGCCTTGAAGTAAAAGACCGTCTGCTTGTCAATGAAAAGGTCATCAAATCGTCCGGCGCAGCCGGTGTCATCCGCCCGGGCAAAACCAGTGTTCAGGTGGTCATCGGGCCCAAGGTACAGTTTGTGGCAGATGAGTTCAAGGCGATGGTGGACAAAGAAAACGGCACAACATAAAGCAAGGCCCAAAACGGCTTGGCCCACAGGCTGAAAACAACAATAAAAAAGGCGGCTGCACATTGCAGTCGCCTTTTTTGCGGGTATCAGGTTTTGGGGGTGGCGCGGCCCGCCGGGCGCGTTTCATACTCCACATTTGCAAGGTACAGCCCGCAGGCATCGGCAAGTATCGTCACACCGCTGCGCCCGCCACTGGCAAGCAACTGCGCAATGCCCTGTGCGGTAAGCTGGCCAAGGCCCACCTGCAACAGCGCGCCCACCATTTTGCGCACCATGTTGTACAAAAAGCCGTTGCCGCGCAACTGCAAGGTCAGCAGCGGGCCGTCCTGCCCGATGGTAAAGGTGTCGATTTTGCGCACCATCGACTTTTTTTTGCCCTTTGCGTTAGAAAAGGCGGTAAAATCGTGTTCACCCAAAAAGACGGTGGCGGCGGTTTGCATGGCCGCCACATCCAGCGGCTGGGGCACCTGCATGCTGTATTTGCGCAAAAACGGGTTGGGGTCAGGGCTGTTCCAAATGCGGTACAGGTAAGTTTTTGCAGTGGCGCTCAGCCGCGCGTGAAACAGCAGCGGCACGGGCTGTACATCGGTCACGCTGATGTCCTGCGGCAAATAGGTGCGCAGGTACTCGTGTATTTGCGGTGCCGTTAGCACGGCATCGGTTTTAAAATTTGCCACCTGGCCCAGCGCGTGTACTCCGGCGTCGGTGCGCCCGCTGCCGTGCACTTCTACCGGGGCGCCGCACAGCTGCGACAGCACCCCTTCCAGCTTGGCCTGAATGGTGTTTTCACCCCCGCCAAGGCGCTGCCAGCCGCGGTAACGGCCCCCGTCGTACTGTAAAATCAGCTTGTAGTTTTGCAGTGCCATTGCAGTGCCCCCTTTTGGCACGGGCAAAAGGGCCCGTGCAGCTGCGCCCACTATAACACGCCCGCAGGGTGGCGTCAAACCCGCGGGCGCAAAATGCAAAAAAACGGGCCGGTTGCTGCACCGCAACCGGCCCGCCTGTGCACAGTGCAAAAGGCCGCGGGCGCATCACCACCCGCACACCCAAACGCGCTGCCGCACATACACACATAGGAGAAATTTCGGCTTTTTAAAAAAAGGCGAAACCTTTTGCCCCGGTGCAGGGGCACACTGCGGCGCGCGGGCCCCGCGCAAAACGCAAAGGGCCGCACACCGGCAGAAAAGGCGAAAAGAAAAACTGCCGTAAGCGCACGGTACCCAAAAGGTACGGGCAGCTTAGCAGTTGCTGGTATAAAATTGTACCAGCGATAAATAGTCCCGCGGCTGTGCAATCTCCAGCGCAAGTTTGGAATAGTTACCGTTTGCCGTATGGCGCCCGTGCAATGTTTGTTGCAGCGCCGGGTTGCGATGCAGGTCGGCACGGGCCCCTTGCCCATCCAGCAGCCAAATACTGCCGGTGCACTGGTCTACCGCCTGTAAAAAGGGTGTAAGGTGAAACACCGTCATAGAAACAACCATCGTGGGCCCCCTGTAAGCAAAGTATAGTGGCTGAAAGCACACTGTCATTATACTGCGCCGGTGGGGCCAAAACTATCCAAACTCTGCCCAAAAACAACACGATCCTGCCAATGCTGGCGGTAAGCAAGCGGGGTATAGCCCACCTGCTCATGAAAAATTTTGGCAAAGTAACTGCTGCTGCCAAGGCCGCACAGGTGGCCGATCTCGGTCACCTGCTGGTGCCCGGTTTCCAGCAGCAGCCTTGCCTGTTGCAGCCGCCAGTCGCGCAGGTAGGCCATGGGTGTGGTTTGCAGTTCTTCACGAAACGCGCGAAAGCATTCCCGCTCGCTGATATAGGCGGCGGCGGCAATCTGTGCGGTGGTCAGCTTTTCGGGGTAGTGCTCGTGGATGTATACCATCAGCTGTTTGACCTTATCCCCCTGCCCGCCGCGGGCGGCAGTTGTGCCCGGCGGTGGGGGGCAAAGCCCCAGCAGGGCCACCCAAAGGGCGGAGAGCACAACGCGCAACTGCAATTCGTATGCGGTGCCGGTTTGGTTGAGGCAAAACGAGCGGGATAGCTGCTGTAATGCTTCGGTATGGGCAGGGCAGTCCGGCCGCAGCACTAACAATGCGGCAGCGGTATTGCTGATGAGGGGCATGACATACTGCCGCTCAATTCTGCCGCCCGGCGCGCCCGCGATCAGCGAGGGGTCAAACAGGTACAGCAGTTGCACCGTTTTGCCAGCGCCGGGGCAGGGGCTGGTGGTGTGCAGCACATTGGCGTTCACCAGCCCGCCGCTGCCTGCGGGGAACATTATTTTGCCGCCGGGGGTCGTGTACTCCAGCGCGCCGCTTTCCACATAAAAAAGCTCCAGCTCTTTGTGCCAGTGCCAGGGCATCGCGTGGGTAAGGTGGATGCGGGAGGCAATACAGGGAAAGTCCGCTTCAAAGCCCGGCAACAGCTCTTCGCGGCTGCCGCTGCGAAATTGCAGGGTGACAATGTCCTTCAACCGGCATTCCTCCCGCTTTTTTTAGCCTATTGTATCATATTGGCGGCGGGTCTGCGCGCTATGGCGCAAAAAAACAGCACAGCGGGTGCTGCGCTGTTTGAAAGCCGGTGGCAAGTCAATGCCGCAGGCGCTCTACCGCGTCTAAAAACACTTTGGGGTGGGTGCGGTGAATGTCGTGGTTGCTTTGCAGCTCCACCAGCGTGCCCTGTGCCAGCAACTCCACCGCCCGGCGGGCCTGCCCGTCGGCCGATGCCGCCATCAAAATGCCGTCAGCGGTGTACTGGTCTTTGGCGTGCAAAAACACAGTCGGCACCTTAATTTGCCCAAGCAGTGTTTCGTGCGCAATGCCGCTGTGCCAGGTGTAGTCGTAAAAGCGCTCGCCAAAGGCAAGGTCGTACTGCGGCCAAAACAAAAACATCGCGTTGAGCGACGGCGGCAAAAAGAAAAACTGCACCGGTTTGCCGGGGTGGCGGTCGTGGTATTTTTGCGCATAGTTTGCAAGGCCCGGCATCGCCTTTGGCATAAACAGGCGGCCCCACAGGCAGTGGCGCAAATAATAGGCCTCCCAGCATTCACCGGGTGCGGTGGTGCGGTAGTCGTGCAGCACGGCATAGGTGTCCTGATAGGCAAAGCTGGTTTCAAAAAAATCCGGTTCGGTCGAAAACACGGGCGGGTCCTCCAGCACGGCACCGGTAATCAGGTCGCCGCCATTTGCCGCCACATACGCGGCCAGCAGCCCGCCGGACGAATGCCCTGACACCACGGTGTGTTTGCCGAGGATATGTTGCACGAACCAAATCAGGTCGTCGCCGCTTGCCTTAATGGAGTATAGCGCGGCGTCGTGCGAAGACCCGCCGTGGCCATAGCAATCCACCGCAAAAACGTGCCAGTGGCGGCTGAGTGCGGGCAGCACCTTTTGGTAGTCCTGCCACGCGCCGGTTTGCCCGTGGAGCAGCAGCAGCGCAGTGCCGTTTGCCGGGCCCTCGGCATAGTGCAGCACCGCGCCGCCCGGCAGCGTGGCCTCTTTTTCGGTAAAGCCGGCCCGCACAGTTTTAGCGGCATCCCGCTGCCAGTAATGGGTGCAGCGAAAGCAATAAACTGCACCGGCGGCCAGTGCTGCCAGTACCACCAAAAACAAAACAAAGCCGACCCATTGCAACACACTCATGGTTCAAAACTCCCTCGTTAAACCTTTACCCCAAAAGTTGTAAAAGTAATACTTGTATAACAAGTATTATATTCTGCCGGTGTATTAAAGTCAAACGGTGCCCACTGCACAATAAAAAACAGCGGTTCAACCGAACCGCCGCTTTGCCGCTTGTTAAATCAAATTTTAAAATTGTCAGGCTGACCACCGCAGCGCTTTTTGTGGCAGGAACAGCAAAATTCTATTGCCCGGTTTTCATCGCCTGTAAAAATTGGTCCACCGCATCGTGGATCTCTTTTACATGCCCATGGTAAATAAAATGATTCCCCTCAATGGTTTGCCACTTTGCACTTGCCCCCAGCCGGGCCATATGCGCATTTTGATAGGCTTCGCCGGTTTGTTTGCCCCGCAACGTTTCACCGGCGACTAATTTGAGCACAGGGATGCCGCTGAGGAAAGGCAGGCCCATCAGCTCTTTAATATTTTCGTTCAGCCGCCATAGCTGGTCTGCGACGGTGTCATTATAATAGTGGTTCATAAATTTTGTGTAACTTGCGGCTTCTGCCGGTGCATATCCATTTTTTTCATTGATGCCAAGCGTGGACGAAACCAAAATGGGGTTAAGGGGGCGCGCAAGCCCAACCGCCTGTTGCAGTTTGCCTAAACGATACACAAATTTAGGTATATTTGCGCTTGTTTCGGCCGACGATGTAGTATCAAGCATGATAATCGCGCGCACTTCTTCTGGGTACTTTGTCGCATAGTATTCGCAATAGACCCCCGAGCCGGAGTGCGGCATTAAGATGTAAGGCGGCGAAAAACCGGCGACGGCTAGTGCCGCACGTATTTCATTGGTATAATTCTCATTTGTGCGCGGTGTTTCAATTGTATCGCTGAACCCGACCCCAAAATACTCAACACACACGACCGAATAATCCTTTGATAATTCGCGCATCAAAGGGGCAAAATCCGCACTTGGCAGCGGGACGGTGAACCCCGGCAGCAGCACGATTGTTTCCTCGCCGTCCCCCATGGAGCAGACATGCATCTGCTTGCCGTCAACGGTAACTAATTTGCCGGCCGGCACAAGGTCGTCAAGTTCATGGGAAAAGAAAACCTGGTTGACGAGTAAGCTGATGAAGTTTAAACCCACGACAGCAGTGAGTAGGATCAAAAAAATATGCAAGCTCTTTTTCCCCCGTTTCTTTTTTGGTTGCGCTTTATCCCTCATGTTCATCCACCGCCGGCGGTGCAGAAATAATCGAGATGTCGCGTGGTTTGCGCCCGGCACTTGTTTCAAAGCTATAGTTTACCAGTAATGTTTGCAGGTCTGCCAAAAAATGGTCAAATTCGTTGTCACTCATCATCATCACGGTATTGTTAAAAAAGACCTTGTTATTTGAGGGTGTAAAGTTGTCGCGGTCAAAATACTGCTGAAATTTTGAATAGGTGTTCATCAAAAAGCCAAATGCCTGCTTTGACACCTCTTTTGCATCCTGCGGCATGCGCAGCTCGTCGATGTTCAGCGAAAGCGTTCGCTCTAAGCTGCCGCGTATCTTCTTTTCTTCTACAATAGTCAGCACCTTGGCATCGATGAGGATGTTGATGTGCCGGTACAAGGTGGTTCGCGGCACATCGTTGAGCAGTTCGCATAGTTCTGTGGCCGTTCGTTTTTCGTGTGCAGCAAGGGCTTGCACAATGCGCATCCGCGTAGGGTTCAGCATAACGTCAGAGAGATCTTTTGCCATAACACACCTCCATTGATTCTGATTTTAATAATAATACCAAAAATGGGATTAGTCAAGCAAAATTACCCGCTGCCTCTTTTGTAACTGCAAAGAGGCAGCGGGTGTTGGTGGATGGTATTTGCTCGTCATTACCTGCCCCATACACGCCCGGCCACTTGGCGGGGCGGGCCGTTTCAACGGGGGCTATCCGGGCAGTTTGTGTTAGCCCTCTGCCACCAAAGAGGCAAGGGTGCTGGCAATGCCCTGCAACAAGCCGGTGATCTGTGTAATATCCGCCTCGCCGCCAAAAAAGCAGCTCGACAGCGTGCACGCACCGCGAAAAGTGCAGGCGGTAAGTTGAAAATAGGGGGCGGGTTTTATGGCGGTGCACAAAAAAGCATCCTGCACCGTGGCCGCGCCAAATTGCAACAGGTCATCGTCCAAAATGCCAAGGTTGGTGTAAGAGGTCACCGGCACGGGCGACAGGCGGTAAAACAGCGGCTGCAATACGGCGTTTGGCAACAGGCGAAACAGCGCATGCAGCAGCACGGGGCCCTTTAAACAGCCGTCGCCGGCCTTTTGCGATTGCATTTCGCGGGCAACGCCCGCAAGGGTGGTGGTAAAAGGTTCGCCCGCCGGGGTGGCGGCGCACCAGTAGTTTGAAGTCAGGTTGCAAAGGCCCGTTTCATCCCCCGCGCCAAGGGTGCGCCGCAGGTCCACCGGGCAGGGCAGAGCCACCCGGCTGCTGCCGGTCGCCGCAGCAAGGGCGCGCAGGGTGGCAGTGAGCAACAGGTCGTTAAAGGTGGCACCGTGTGTTTTGGCAAAGCGGCGCAGCAGCGTTACCTGCGGTGCGGGCAGCACTGCTTTGACCAGCTGTGGGGTTGTGCCGCCCTGCCGCGGCAGCACCATGCCGGCAGTCTGCTTTGCGCTGTGGGCCGGTGCTTTTAGTAGTTGCAGCCTGCGCCGCAGCGACAGCCGGTGCAGTAAGCTGGTAAAACTGCGGGTTCCCGACAGCGGGCCGGGGGCAGGGGTGCCTGCCGCAATGGTGCGGGTACAAGCCGCAAGCAACTGCAAGTATTGCTGAAACGCCGCCCCATCGCCCAAAAGGTGGCTGAATAGCACGCACAGTACGTCCTGCCGGGTGCCGCGCAGCAAAAAAAGCTGCACCGGCGGCCCGTCCCCGGCCAGCGGGCGCAACAAAACATCGTCAATTTCGCTTTGGCTGGGCCGCGGGCCGGTCAGTGGCACCTCGTGCACAAAGTCGCGGGCACAAAACCCGCACGGCCGCCAGCGCCGGTGCGCCGCGTCAAAAGTACAGCGCAGCAGCGGCACGGCAGTTGCCGTTTGTTCTGCCGCCTGCCATAGCAGTGGCAAGGGCAGCGGGCCACGAAAGGTGATGCAGGCCCGGATCACCGGCCCCTGCACCTTGCTGTAAAAATGCTGCATGCAGTCAAACGGCTGTGCGGCAAATACCATGTCACGCATCAACATTCCTTCTTTTTTAAAAACCGGCCCTGCCCGTGTTGGGCAGCGCCGGGGGTGTCCTCTCTTTTTTAGGGGGTGGGCGGTGTTGCACCATCTTTTGGCTGTTTTTTGGCAGCACCGCGGGCCCAGCGGCCGGTGCGGTACTGGCTGTGCGACAAAATGCCGTTGACCGCCCAGCCCAGCGGCACGACATACCACACCATCTGGATGCCGTAACGCGGAGCAAGAAATGCAGCCAGCGCCACGCGCAGTGTCAGGTTGGCAAGGTTGGCAACGGTGAACATCACCATGTCGCCCGCGCCGCGCAGCACGCCGTCGGTGACCATTTTAAAGCCCAGCAGGGCATAAAACCAGCCCATGTAGCGCAGGTACCCGCTGCCGGTTGCTTCTGCCAGCGCGGTGCCGTTTTGGCCCAAAAACAAACCGATGATCGGCCCGTAAAAAAATTCCAGCGCGGTGGCGATCAGCAGGGCAAACAACCCCACCAGCACCAGCCCCGCGCGGTAGCCGCGGCGTACCCGCTGTTGCTGCCCCGCGCCCAGGTTTTGTGCGGTATACGGCGACATCGCGTTGCCAAGGCCCACCATCGGCACAAGGCACAGGCTTTCAACCCGCATGGCGGCAGAAAACCCGGCCAGCGTCTGGGTGCCAAAGCTGTTCACGACCGATTGCACCAGCATCATGCCGATGGATACGGTGGACTGCTGCAAGATAGAGGGCAGCGCAATGGCCCCCATTTTACGCAGTTCGTGCAGTGTTTCCCCGCTGGCTGCGGGCTGGGTGTAGCTGTGCATCTCTTTGATAAACAGCAAAAACGACACTACGGCAGCAATGCCCTGCGCGATCAGCGTGGCCCATGCGGCACCGGCGACCCCCATTTGCAACGGGCCGACCATGTAAATATCCAGCGCAATATTGAACAGTGACGAAAAAATAAGCAGATACAGCGGGATGCGCGAGCGCCCCAGCGCGTTGAACAGCGCAGACACCACATTATATAAGAACAAAAACGGTAGCCCGAAAAAGTAGATGTCAAGGTAGGTGACGGCAATGTTCAAAATATCGGCCGGCGTTTGCAGCAGTATTAAAATTTGCCGGCAGGCAAGCACGCCCAGCGCCCCCAGCACGATGCCAACCGCAAGAAACGTCAGCAAAGAAAGCCGGGTAATGCGCTTCATATCGGCATATTGGCGGGCACCAAAATAACGGCTGGTCAGCACCGAAGCGCCAATGCCCCCGCCAATGGCCACCGAGACAAACACGGTCGTCAGCGCATAAGAGGCGCCCACCGCGGCAAGTGCGTTTTCACCCACCATGCGGCCCACGACCATGGAGTCCACCATGGTATAAAGCTGTTGAAACAGGTTGCCAATGATGATGGGCAGCGCAAGGATCAACAGCGCTTTGAACGGCTTTTCACGAATCAGATATTCTTTTTGCAAAATGTTTAATTCCCCTTTAATACGCGGTGCGGCCCGGGGCGAAAGGCGTTTGCCAGCACAAACCGAGCGCCTCTATCATAGCGTATTCGGGCCTTTTTGTAAATCACCCCACGCGGCTGCCCGGCAAAAGGCCCCGCCGCGATGGGGCGCACGCGGCGGGGCAGCTGTTACCCCGCCAGCATACAAGCCACCCCAGTGAATAAGGCCGTCGTATGTTTGCAGAACGGCGCAAAACTAAAATGAGCAGATTGTAAAAAAAGTAAAATAAAAGGAGAAGCAAGGGCCTTATTTTATGCTGCATTTAGAATGTAGAAGAGGTTTGCTTCTCATCGAGAATGAAGTGGTGGAGAAGCAATAGCATAGAAAAAAGAAACTTCTAATATTTTAAATTGCGACAAAAAAGACTAAAAAATACAAAAATAGGAAAAATTAAGATAAAAATTGCACAATATTTGAATGAAATCTTTATCGAAGCATCTGAAAATAATGAAGAATGTATTTTTGCTGTTGACTTTTTGCCCCGGCAGAAATAAGATTAAGCTGCAAAACATACATACGAGTTTACAAAACCGGGTTCGGGTGCGACACGAAATTTGCTTTCACTTTTCTTTGGGTAGAAATGCATGCTGGTGTTCTATTCCAGCGATGTTATAGCAGTGTAATTGACTGTGATCGAGCCAATTGCACACCACCACAGTAGAGAAAAGTGTTTTTTTAAGGGGAGTGTACACACGAGTATACAAAAAACTCGATGCATGAAAAAAGGAAAACCAAAAACAGGAGGCAAAAAAGATGAAAAGAATTCTAGCATTTGCTTTGGCGGTTGCAATGGTCTTCTCGTTGGCCGCATGCGGCGGCAGCAGCTCGTCCGTTTCAACGGCGTCCACAGCGTCAACGGCATCATCAGCATCCAGTAAGGCGGCACCTGAAAAAACATATTCGCTTACGGTGTCAGGTATTAACGGCAGTGTAAACTTCACCCCGATCTACATTGCGGAAGAAAAGGGCTTTTTTAAAGATGCAGGGCTTGAAGTCAACACTTTGCTGTTTGACAATGGCCCCGTACAGATGGAAGCACTGGCTTCAAACTCGTGGGATCTTGGTGCAACCGGCGTGGGCGGCGTTCTTTCCGGCTTGATCTCTTACGATGCACTGCTGGTAGGGGCATCCAATACCGATAACGGGACGCAGACCATCTGGGTGCGCAATGATTCGGATATTGTCGCCGCCGGCACAGGGCACAATACAGTCAACAATAAAATCTATGGCGATGCCGACTCTTGGAGAGGCAAAACAATTCTCTGCAACTCGGGTACAGTGCTGGAGTACCTGCTCATCAAGACACTGAGCGGGTTTGGGCTGACAACGAATGATGTCAATATCATCACAATGGATGCGCCGACAGCGAACAGCGCGTTTCTTGCAGGCCAGGGCGATGCCTGTGTCATTACTGGTGCGATCAGCTTTGCAGACGATAAGGCCAACTTTACAGAGGCGTCGTGTGGCAACTGGGCAGACACAGGGCTGATGTGCAACTTTGTTGCCAACCGCAGCAGCTATGCCGACCCTGAAAAGTACGAAGCAATGAAACTCTTTACTGAGGTTTACTGGAAAACAATTGCTTGGATGGATGCGAACCCCGATGAAGCTGCCCAGATGTGCAGTGACTTCAACGAAGAGTGCGGCATCACGCTGTCGGTCGATACCGCGAAGCTGTACCTTGCACAAGACCCGTACTATGATCTACAAATGGTATACGACATGATGCACGATACTTCCACCGGCAAAGATTATTCGGTGATGGAAGAAAAACTTCTTGGTGTGCTGGACTTCTTTGTCAACAGCGGCAAGTACAAAGCTGGGGATGATGCGAAGTTTATGGGCCACATGGATACAAAATTGATTGACGACGTATATAATGCGAGCAAGTAAATAACACTAAGAGCGTGGGCGCTTCAATGCGTCAGTGCTTCGTAAAACATGGTAATTGCGCTGCCGCAAAACAATGACGGAACCCTCCCTTTGGAAGGTAGGAAGTTCGATACTCTGTTTTGTGGCAGCATTTTTTATGCAAATTCTATACAGAGGGAGCTGTGCTTATGCTCAATGGAAGCGAAAAAATCAAACAGGGTGAGCAGGTCTATCTGAAAAATCTGCGCAATCAGAATATCAAATACACAGTGCTTGGCTTTGTGGGCGTGTTAGGGTTTTTGGCAATATGGCAAATGGCGGTCAGTTTCGGTTGGGTCGATTCCACCCGCCTGCCTTCTCCGCTGACCATTCTGCAGACGCTTGGCTATAAAACCGTCAATGCGGACCCTGACGGTAACACGCTGTTTGTCAATATTTTAGCCAGTTTGCAAGTTGCGCTAAGCGGGTTTTTGGCTGCAATTGTGATTGGTGTCCCGCTGGGGCTATTTATGGGTTGGTGGGAATATGCCGACCGCTTTATTCGCCCCATATTCGAATTGATCCGCCCGGTACCGCCCATTGCGTGGATCCCGTTGGTCGTTGTTTGGATGGGCATTGGCCTGCAGGCAAAGGCAATGGTTATTTTCTTCACTTCCTTTGTACCCTGTGTTATTAACTCTTATACCGGGATCAAACTGACCAACAAGACACTGATTAATGTTTCAAAAACATTTGGTGCCTCTAATTTTGAAATTTTTTACAAGGTGGGCCTTCCTTCGTCATTGCCCATGGTGTTTGCCGGTATTCGTGTGGCACTGGGCAACTCGTGGTCGACGTTGGTTGCGGCTGAAATGCTGGCTGCAAGTGCGGGTCTTGGGTATATGATTCAGATTGGGCGCACGATTGCGCGCCCGGATATTGTTATTGCCGGTATGATCATGATTGGTGCCATCGGTGCGGTGTTGTCGGCAATCCTCTCGCTGGCAGAAAAACGCATCATGAAGTGGCAGACGAAAAACTGAGAGGAGGAACATCATGGATAGTTCATTACAGAGAAAACGAAAAAAGCGGATACACGATATTCTCTACTGGGCACTGCCGGTATTGGCAATTTTGTGCGTTGTTGTGGCATGGGTATCTTTTTCAGCGGTCCACCCAGAGCTGATGCCCCAGCCCGTCAGCGTGTTTAACCGGTTTATCCGCACTTTTACGAAACCAATCGGCAAAATCAACTTATTGGGGCACGCGTGGGCATCGCTGCAGCGTGTGTTGCTGGCACTGCTGTTTTCGTGGACCTTTGGTATTGCGTTTGGTATTTTGATTGGCTGGAACCGCAGCTGCCGCGCAATTTTTGGCAGTATTTTTGAAGTGATTCGCCCCATTCCCCCCATCGCATGGATCCCACTGATCATTATGTGGTTTGGCATTGGTGAAATGGCGAAAGTTATTATCGTTTTTATCGGCACCTTTGTGCCGCTCGTTATCAACACCGCAGCGGGTATTCGCATGGTAGACCCCATCAATGTGGATGTGGGCAAGGTGTTTGGCGGTAAAAACTTTCAAATTTTAATGCACATTGTTGTGCCTACGGCGCTGCCTTCAATTTTTGCCGGTATTCGTACCTCGGTAAGTTCGGGGTGGACGACCGTGCTGGCGGCCGAAATGCTGGGTGCAACAGCCGGGCTTGGGTCTATGGTTACAAAGGGCTGGCAGGGCGGTGACCTCTCGCTGGTACTGGTCGCTGTCATCAGCATTGCAATCATAGGGTATCTGCTCTCAACCGTTTTAAGTAAATTGGAGAAGGTGATTTGTCCTTGGAACAACGAAAAATAAAGAAGATGGAGATCGACCATGTCTCCAAAACATTTTTTAGTCGCGAGGGCACTTTTACCGCGATCCAAGACGTTAGTTTTGATGTAAAAGATGGTGAATTCCTCGTCATTCTTGGGCCGGGCCGCTGTGGCAAAACAGTGCTGCTAAACATCATTGCCGGCCTGCTGGAAAAAACCGATGGTTCGATTTTATATGATGGAACAGAGATCAGTGGTGTAAACCCCGAAATAGGAATGGTCTTTCAAAAAATGGCGTTAATGCCATTTAAGACGGTGCTTGAAAATGTAGAGCTGGGGTTGCGGTTTCGTGGTGTGCCCAAAGTAGAACGGCACGCCATTGCACAAAAATACATCAATTTGGTCGGCCTGCAAGGGTTTGAAAAAGCGTATCCCAATGCCCTTTCAGGGGGCATGAAACAGCGTGTGGGCATTGCCCGGGCTTATGCCAACAACCCCAAAGTGCTGATCATGGATGAGCCGTTTGGGGCGTTAGATGCACAAACACGCTATTCGATGCAGAATGAAATTTTGCGGATATGGGAGCAGGAGAAGCGCACGGTTATTTACGTGACCAACAATATTGAAGAGGCCTGCTACCTTGGCACACGCATTGTGCTTTTGAGCAGCTGCCCGGCAACCGTAAAAGAGATTTATCCGATCGACCTTGCCCGTCCGAGGGATATGGTGAGCAAAGAATTTCTGGATCTGCGCGAAAAGATTTCAGAAAATACGGATTTGTCCATTTAAAAGGAGGGAAGGACACCATGATGCCGAAGGAAGACACAAGGCCGGTCAAAGTAAAGGTCGAAAATTTGACCAAACGATTTGGCGATCTGCTTGTACTGGACCACATGAATTTTGCAATTCGCAAGAACGAATTTGTTTGTGTGGTTGGCCCGACTGGTTGTGGAAAGACGACTTTTTTGAACTGCCTGACCCGCATCCACGAGCCTAGCGAGGGAGATTTGTATATCGACGGGGTACCGGCAGACCCCAGAAAACACAATATTTCGTTTGTGTTTCAAGAACCCAGTGCCCTGCCATGGCTGACAGTAGAAGAAAATATTGCCTACGGGCTAAAAATCAAGCGGCTGCCTGCTGATGAAATCAAACAGCGGGTCGACCATATTATTACGCTGATGGGCTTGCAGGATTCACGTAAAGCATACCCCGGCGACCTCTCGGTCAGTATGGCGCAGCGCGTCATTATTGGGCGCTCGTTTGCCATGCAGCCGGACCTTTTGCTGATGGACGAGCCCTACGGACAAATGGATGTAAAAATGCGTTTTTACCTAGAAGATGAGGTCATTCGGCTGTGGAAAGAGCTTGGCAGCACGGTCGTTTTCATCACCCATAATATTGAAGAAGCGGTCTATCTTGCAGAGCGTGTGATCATTCTCAGCAATAAACCGGCTAATATCAAAGAGGAAATTTTGATCGATTTGCCGCACCCGCGCAATATCAGTGACCCGAAGTTTATTGAATATCGAAATTATATTACTGAAAAAATTAAATGGTGGTAAGTTTCTGGCGTGGCGGATCATCGGCAAACGTACCGGCTGCTAAAGGCCCTGTGTTTGAACGCAGCTTGGCGGCGGTTGTCAGTTGGGGGGATAGAGATGAAAGAGGAACGGTTAAAGGGCAAAGTGGCACTGGTGACCGGTGGCGCCCGTGGTATCGGCTACGGAATAGCGCAGAAATATCTGGCAGAGGGTGCCCGTGTTGTTATTGCCGATGTGCTTGACAACGGCAGAGAGACGGCCGGAAAACTTGGCGACGGCGCTCATTTTTATAAAATTGATCTGCGTGACCGCGCCGCAATTTTTGAAATGGCCGATTGGATTAACGACCAATATGGGCACATTGATGTTCTGGTCAACTGCGCGGGGGTGGCGCGGCCGGTGCCAACGCTAAAACTCAGTGAAGAGACATTGGACGAGGTCATTGACATCAACCTCAAGGCACCGCTTTACTGCTGCCAGGCGGTGGGGCAGTATATGCGCCGCCAGGGCGGTGGCAGCATCGTGAATATTTCCTCAGGCAATAGCCGCATGATCAATGTGGGCCGCACCCCTTACGGCATCACAAAAGGTGCAGTGAACCTGTTGACGATGCAATTGGGTGCGGAATGGGCAATGTACAACATTAAAGTGAATGCCATCGCGCCGGGGTGGATCGAGACAGAAATGGTCAAAAAACCATTGAGTAGCGGGATACTTGACGCAAAAAAAATTATGTCGGTCTCGCCTATCGGCCGTTTTGGCAAAGTAGAGGAGATCGCAAGCCTTGCCACGTTTCTTGCCTGCGAAGAATCAGATTATATCGTGGGCCAAATTATTTTTGCCGATGGTGGCTGGAGCATGGGTATTATGCCGGATGCGCTTGACTATGTGCGAGAAAATGATACGGAGGAATAAAAATGCGTACTCTTTCCATTTATGAACCGGGCAAATTAGTGATGGAAGACCTTTCGTGCCCCAAATTAACGCAGGGCAGCGCCATTATTGAGATGAAAATGTGCGGGATCTGTGGGTCGGATGTGACTGCCTACCGTGGCACAAACCCAACGATGAAATACCCGATTCAGGGCCTTGGGCATGAGGGCGTGGGCGTTATTGCAGAGATAGGCCCCAACGAAAAAGGCCTGAAAGTTGGGGATCGTGTCGCACTGGAGCCCTATGTCCCCTGCAACCACTGCCATATGTGCGCGGCAAAACGGTTCAACAACTGTGTGGATATCCGGGTTTGCGGGGTACACAAAAATGGCATGATGACCGAGTATTTTTCTCATCCCATTCAGTTGATCTACAAACTGCCCGATACATTGGATTTTTTGCGCGCTGCCTTAATTGAGCCGCTCACGATCGGGATGCACGGTGCGACGCGCGCAAGAGTAGCTGCCGGGGAGCATGTGGTCATTTTTGGTGCGGGTACCATCGGGTTGATGGCTTCGTTTGCCTGCCGCAGCTATGGGGCGATTCCCATTCTGGTGGATATGGTGCAAGAGCGACTGGACTTTGCAAAAAATGAACTGGGAGTAGCGCATACCTTCAATAGTAAATTGGACGGCGACCTGGTGGAATACCTGAAAAAAGTGACCGACGGCAAACTGCCGGAAGCGATGATCGAATGCACGGGCGCCACACCTATTTTGGAACAAATGCATGAATATGTTTGCCATGGCGGGCGCATCGCCCTTGTGGGGTGGCCTCATGGCCCGGTGAGCATCAACCAAATTCGGATCATGCAGAAGGAACTCGACATCTGCCCTTCGCGCAACTCCTGCAACAAGTTCCCCGAGGCGATCCGGCTGCTCAATGAAGGGGTATTGCCCATCGACCGGTTACTCACCAAAACAGTTGGGTTAGAAGAGGCCGAAGAGACGATCAAGGACATGATCGATCACCCCGGTGACTATTTAAAAGTCGTTGTTAAAATTTAACGTCCCCCGGGAGGAACAACATGCTGACAACAACAAATGAGATGCTGCGCAAAGCATACAAAGGGCGTTACGCGGTACCGGCCATCAACACGCAGGGCGGTTGTTATGACATCATCCGCGCGATCTGCCTTGCCGCAGAAAAAGCCGGCTCGCCGGTTATCCTCGCGCATTACCTCAATACCGGCACGTATTCCGGGCACGACTGGTTTTTTGAAACCGCAAAATGGATGGCAGAAAAAGTGAATGTGCCGGTGGCGATCCACCTTGATCACGGCGATACCTATGAGCATTGTATTGAAATGCTGCGCTATGGCTTTACCTCTTTGATGTACGATGGCTCCGGTTTTTCGGTAGAAGAAAACGCTGCCAGAACAAATGAGGTGCTGCGTGCGGCGCATGCAGTGGGGGTGCCGGTAGAAGCAGAAATTGGCGAGCTTGCAAGGCTTGACGATGCGGGGAACCTTACCGGCAGTTCCAACAGCGCGCAGCCGGATGATGTGCGCCGGTATCTCTCGTTGTGCCAGCCGGACTCTTTGGCGATCGGCATTGGCAATGCACACGGGTTTTATAATGGCCCGGTCAAGCTGCATCTCGACGTGTTGCAGGCCTGCCGCAGCTTTACCGATATCCCCTTTGTGCTGCACGGTTGCACCGGGATGGACGAACAGCAGGTACGCCGCTCGCTGGAGTTTGGCGTCGCTAAGATCAATTTTGGCACGCAGATACGCACCCAGTATGTCGAATATCTGCGAGAAGGGCTTGCGCAAAAAATCGACCAGGGGCATGCCTGGCGGTTGTCACAGTATGCCTCTGACCGCTTGGTGGGCGATGTTCAGGAGATCATCCGGCTGGCGGGCTCGGCGGGTAAAGCATAACACAAGAGCAAGGCCGGAAAGGGGAACCCAATGGAATATCACATGGGGAATGATGTGCTGGCTGTAACGGTGGCAGATGAGGGCGCAGAGCTTATGAGCCTGCGCAGTGCAGACGGCACCGAATACCTGTGGCAGGGGGACGAAGCGTACTGGAAAAAACGTGCGCCACATCTTTTCCCCGTGTGCGGCAGGCTGACAGAAGGCCACTGTAAGATGGACGGGGAAGATTGCCGCATGGATACCCATGGCTTTTTTCGCTGGCGCACGCTGAGGTGCGAACAACAATCTGCCGACCAGTTGCTGTTTGCGTTGGATACCGAGCCGGAAACCCGTGAACAATACCCGCGTGACTGGCATGCACAAGTGGGGTATCACCTGTGTGAAGACACGCTGCAAGTGACATTTCGGGTCAAAAATTGCGGCACAAAGCGGATGTGGTTTGCCTATGGCGGCCACCCGGGGTTTCAGGTGCCGCTGGCGGGCGGTTTAAGCTTTGAAGATTATCAGCTGCGTTTTGCCCCCGGGGCATGGCCACAAAAAGTGGAAATGTCGGACACCTGTTTTGTAAAGGGGGGCGACACCCCGCTTTTGCAGCAGGGGGAGACTATTTTGCCGCTGAAGCACGAACTGTTTGACCGGGATGCTGTTTTTTTGCGCAATACCGGCGGGCAGGTGACGCTGGAAAGCACACGCGATGCGCATTTTGTAACCGTGACATTCTCTGATTTACCGTATCTTGGCCTGTGGCATGCCCCAAAAACAAAAGCACCTTACCTGTGCCTTGAACCATGGAGCGCTTTGCCCGACCGTGAGGGCCGGGTGGAGGAACTTAATTGTAAGCCGGATATGGTCTGCCTGCCGCCCCAAAAAAGTTGGCAGGCAACGTGGAGCATCCGCTGTGGGAAAAGTAAAGTTTTGACAAATCGGTGTTAAGCGGTATGATATTGTTACAATAATTTGTGATAAAGGGGCAGTCAACGTGGCAGAAAATAACATTCGCTGTGCAACAAGAGCTGACGTTGCACGACGTGCAGGGGTCAGCGTTACGGTGGTATCCTATGTGCTGAACAACAACCGCTATGTCGACAAAGAAAAAAGGGAGCGTGTTCTGCGAGCCGTCAAGGAATTGCACTACACCCCGAACAATATTGCCCGGGCGCTCAAAGGCAAAAACAGCCAGCATATTATCTTTATTGTAGATAGTACTACCAATGAGCGGTTTGGCCGCCTGATGGGCGAAATGGACAAAGTGGCCTACCAGAAAGGCTCGGTTGTCAGCCTGTGTGCGAACCGCAATGACCCTGAGTTTGTGCGGCAGGTGATTGCCCGGCGTTTTGACGGTATCGTCATCAGCTCGATCAGTATTCCAGATGAGTATATCCGTAATTTTGTGGATGCCGGAATCCCCGTAACGTTGCTGCTCTCTAAAGAATACCCGCGGCTTGAAGGGGTTGCGAAAATCGACACGGGGCTTTATCAGGGGGCCCGTGAATGTGTGCGGTATTTCTATGGGCAGGGCAGGCGACACATTGTGTATATGGACCGTGTTTCGGCCCATGACCATTTCAGCGATATGACCGATAACCGTTACCGCGGGTTTGTACATGAGATGGAAGCCTGCGGTTTGCTGGCAGAGGGGCAGATCATCACCGGCTGTAAAAACGAGGAGCAGGCGCGCGGCAAGTTGGCGGAGTATCTGCGCACCCACCCGGTGGACGCTATCCTGGGCCGTAACGACTATACGGCCTGTTTGGCAATAAAAGAGCTGCTTCGCGCGGGGCGGCGCATCCCGGAGGACGCGGCCGTCATTGGGTACGATAATTCAAGTGTCTGCCGGTTGATCACCCCGACGCTCACCAGTATGAAGATGCAGGAGGAAGAGATCGCCCGGGCGGCGGTTGAAATGCTCTACCAAATGCAAACGACATCAGAGGTGCCAAAGACCCGCCATTTTGAGGCGCAGATGGTCGTGCGGCGCAGCACAGACCCCACGGCACCGGAGGATTGAACGCGCAGGTTATGTGACAGGAGGAATTTTGTTGGGCAAAATGGATGCACTAATCATCCACGGGGGCGCGCCGACAGCGGTGATGAATGCGTCTCTTTACGGTGCAGTTTGCGCTGCGAGGGAAAGCGGTGCGTTTGCACATTTTTATGCGGCGCTCGGTGGTTCCAGTGCGGTGTTGAAAGAAAAGTTTTTCGATCTGTTTACCGTGTCAGAAGAAGACCTCGTGCTGCTGCTGTCTACCCCTGCTTCGGCGATCGGGACTTCAAGAGATATGTTAAGGGCACCGGAGTATGCGCAAATTGCAAAGGTCCTTGCAAAGCACCACATTGACTGCGTGCTTTTTACCGGTGGCAACGGCTCAATGGATGCCTGTGGCAAGGTGTATCGCGCCTGTGCCGACATAGGCGCGCAAGTAAATGTGATAGGCATCCCCAAAACCATTGACAACGATCTTTCGGTAACGGACCACGCGCCGGGTTACGGCAGTGCCGCACGCTATCTTGCGGCAACGGTCAGCGAGATCAGCCAGGATGTGCGTGCGCTGCCGATCCACGTTTGTATCGTGGAGGCCATGGGGCGCAACTGTGGGTGGCTTGCGGCGGCATCGGCACTGGCGCGCAGTAAAAACGGCGATGGGCCGGACCTGATTTACCTGCCGGAAAGGCCGTTTGACGAAGAGGAGTTTCTTGCCCGCGTCCAGCAACTGCACAAAGAAAAAGGCGGCGTTCTGGTTGTCGCCAGCGAGGGGCTGCACGATGCCAAGGGCCAGCCGATCGTAGAGCCGGTACTGCAAGTGGGGCGCGCAACTTATTATGGCGATGTCAGCGCGCACCTTGCCAATCTGGTCATCCGCCGGTTGGGCATCAAGGCGCGTGGCGAAAAACCCGGTATCGCGGGCCGCGCTTCGATTGCGTTTCAGTCTGTTGTAGACCGAAAAGAGGCCGAACAGGCAGGGCGGGCTGCTGTGCGGGCAGCCGTAGAAGGGAAAACAGGGGTGATGGTTGGGTTTGAACGGCTTTCTACGGCCCCCTACAATGTCAAAACAGTGCTGATCCCGATTGAACAGGTCATGCTGGAGGAGAAATTGCTGCCCGGCAGCTTTATTTCAGCAGATGGCTGTGATGTAACGGCGGAATTTGTGAATTGGTGCACTCCGCTGATCGGAGGCCCCCTGCAACCGTTTGTCACGTTTCAGGGCAGAGGCTGACCCGATACACGAAAGGAGAAAAAAGAATGTTGGTACCAATGAGGGCGATTTTGGAGCCCGTGGAAAAATATCATTATGCACAGGGTGCATTTAATGTGAATGCCGTTGCACAGGCCAAGGCCGCAGTGGAAATACATGAAATCTTTCGTTCCCCCGCAATTTTACAAGGTGCAGACCTTGCAAACGGGTTTATGGGTGGGCGCACCGATTTTATGAATGCCACGCTGGAGGATAAGCGCCGTGGCGCGCTGAATATCGGCGAAGCAGTCAAGCGTTTTGCCGCACAAAGCACGATACCGGTGGCATTGCACCTTGACCACGGGCGTGATTTTGACAGTGTCAAAGCGGCGATTGCCGGCGGTTACACCAGTGTTATGATCGATGGCAGCAGCCTGCCGTTTGAACAAAATATTGAATTGACCCGTGAGGTCGTCAAATACGCGCATGAGCGCGGGGTCACCGTAGAGGGAGAACTTGGGGTGCTGGCGGGTGTAGAAGACCATGTTTTCAGCAATGAAAGCACTTATACGAACCCCTTGCGCGCGGTAGAGTTCATTCAAAAAACGCGGGTGGACTGCCTTGCAATCAGCTACGGCACAATGCACGGGGCCAGCAAGGGCAAAAACGTAAAGCTGCGCCGCGAAATTCCGATTGCGGTCAAAGAGTGCTTGCAACACGAGGCGATTTTTTGTGTTCTTGTCAGCCACGGGTCCTCGACAGTGCCACAATACATTGTGCAGGAAATCAATGCGCTGGGCGGCCAGCTGCAAAACACCTACGGCATCGCCATCAGTGAACTGAAAGCGGCGATCCCCTGTGGTATTGGCAAAATCAATGTGGATACCGACATTCGCCTTGCGGTCACCCGTAACCTGAAAGAGCTTTTTGTAAACCGCCCGGAGCTGCGCACAAGCGGCGCAGTGAAACAGGTGTTTGAGCTGCTGGAGAGCAAAAAAGAGCAGTTTGACCCACGGGCGTTTCTTACCCCGCTGATGGACACTGTAATGTACGGCACGATACCAAACGACGACGTGCTTGCCATCTGTAACTGTATTGAAGCGGGCGTGCGTGAGGCGATCGGCACATTGATCGTCGAATTTGGCAGCGTGGGCCGTGCGCCGCTGGTGGAAACGGTTACCCTTGAAGAGATGGCACAGCGTTACCGCAAAGCCGGTATTTAAGGTGCCACAATAAGAGGCACGGGAATGATGATCTTAACGATACCCGGTGTAAGGTAAACCGGTGTAAGGTAAAAGGATGCTTTTAAACAGCGCTGCCGCTGGCAGGTGGCAAGGTGTTGCGGCAGATGTATAAAAGAGGTTACCGCCGTGAGCGCGGTTTTTTTACCGGGGATATACACACGGGTGTTCTCAGGGCATTTTGAATTTTCAGGCCTGTTGGGGAAAGCAAACACTGTGATTAATAAAAAAGGACATCGCAACAAGGGCTGAATGCTGTTTTGACGGCCGGCGGTAGAGTATGTTCTGAGAGGAATATGAGTATGAAACATCTGTATTTGAATTTGAAGCGTTTTGACATCAGCCCGGTGCACGGTGGGGTTAACCGGCTTGCCCCAATGATGTTGTGGGGCAGCCAAATTGTGCGCCGCACACAGGAAAAGCTGAAAGAATACGACCCGGCAGAGGTTGAGCTCGTACAATTTTTACCAGAGGCACATCTGCTCAATGCGGTGGCGGCGTGTTCTCCCGGCAGCCCCGTCCAAATCGGCTGCCAGGGTGTGTACCGTGAAGATACCGCGGTGGGCGGCAAGTTTGGGGCCTTTACTTCCAACCTGCCCGCCAGCGCCGCCGCAGAAATAGGCTGTAAAGTAGCGCTGATTGGCCATTGTGAGGAGCGCAACGACAAACTGGGGGTGCTTGCAGCAGCGGGGGTCACAGGAAAGGCTGCCAAAAAAGCAGTCGAGCAACTATTGAATGCACAGGTGCTTGCCGCACAAAAAGCGGGGCTTAAAGTACTTTACTGTGTGGGGGAAACGAGCGAAGAGCAAAGCGACTGGGAAACCGTTCTTGGCGACCAGCTTGACATTGGGCTTGCCGGGGCAGACCAAAGTGAAGTCGTAATTGCGTACGAGCCTATTTGGAGCATTGGCCCGGGAAAAACACCTGCGGATAAGCCCTACATTGAAAAAATTGCGCGCTTTGTCAAACAGCGCACCGGCGGCATGGATGTTGTTTATGGCGGTGGGCTGAAAGCGGAAAACGCGGCAATGCTGGCCTCTATCCCGGAAATCGACGGAGGGCTGATCGCGCTGACTCGTTTTACGGGGGAGATTGGGTTTTACCCGGAAGAGTATCTGGAGATCATTGGGCTATATCTGGCACAATAAGCAATTTGTTGGATAAGAGCAGCGACAGCGGAAAAGGAGCGAACAAATGAAACTGGATTTTGAGTATGGCCATGGTAAAATGAGTGCCGAATTACCGGATAACACCGATGTGTTTATCCCCGGGGAAACGGTGCCGGACCCGCCCTGCTTGCCGCAGGACTGGGACAGCCTTTATAACGCGACACTGGACAGTATTCGCCACCCCATTGGCATGCCCACCCTGACGCAACTGGCGCAAAAGGGCAGCACAGCGGTTATCATTATCCCCGATATCGTCAAAGGGGGCAACCAGCCCACCAGCCACAGAAGAGTGGCGATTCGTGCCTGTTTGGACGAGCTTTACAGCGTGGGTGTTGAAAAGAGCCATATTTTACTGCTGTTTTCTAACGGCCTGCACCCGCGCGCAACCGTGGCGGAGATGAAAACGATTCTTGGCCCGGAGTTGTTCAGTGAATTTTACCCCACGGGGCAGATCACCAGCCATGATTCGGAAGATTATGAGCACCTTGTTGACCTTGGGTACACCAGCCACGGGGACCATGTCATCTTGAATAAATATGTTTATGATGCCGATGTTGCAATTTTAATTGGGCATACACAGGGCAACCCCTACGGCGGGTATTCGGGCGGGTACAAGCACTGCGCTACCGGCATCAGCCACTGGCGCAGCATTGCCGCGCACCATGTGCCTCAGGTCATGCACCGCGCAGATTTTGTGCCGGTTTCGACCCACAGTGAAATGCGCAATAAGTTTGACCAGCAGGGCATGTATATGGAAGAGAAGATGGGCAAAAAATTCTTCTGCTGCGACGCGGTGCTAGACACAAAATCCCGACAAATTGAAATCAACTCGGGCTGGGCCAAAGAGATGCAGTCCATCAGCTGGAAAACGGCCGACAAACGCACTTATGTGCATTGGGCGGAAAAGAAATACGACATTGTCGTTTTTGGCATGCCGACCAATTTCCATTATGGGGACGGCATGGGCACAAACCCCATTCAAATGATGCAGGCGCTCAGTGCACAGGTTATTCGGCATAAGCGCATCCTCAGTGACCACTGCGTCTTTTTGGTATCCAGCATCTGCGACGGCTGGTTTCACGAAGAGCGCTGGCCATACCTGCCGGAGCTTTATGATATGTTCCAGCATGATTCGATGAACGTTCTGCCGGACCTGAACCGCTATGGCGAATATTTTGCCACCAACGAAGAGTATATTCGGAAATACCGGTTCGCCAACGCATTTCACCCGTTCCACGGTTTTTCGATGATGAGCTGCGGGCATATTGCCGAGATGAACACCAGCGCCATTTACATTGTCGGCGCGCGCGAACCCGGTATTGCGCGTGGCATGGGCTTGAAAACGCGGGCAACGTTTGAAGAAGCGCTGGAAGATGCCAAGAAAAAATTTGTAGGGGAAAACCCCAACATTTTGGCCCTGCCGCAAACCTTTACAACGGCGGCGGTGCATCTGTGTATGAAAGACCCCTCGCAAAACAGCCATTCAAGGGATGACGCGCCGGCCCACCCGTGCGGTTGCTGATGGATGCCCAAAACAAAAACGGTAAACAATAAAAGAGGAAGCTTGCTGCAAAACATAAGCGGCAAGCTTCTTTTTTTATTTAGGGCCCTGCATCAATGAAGCATTAGCGAAAGTGGTACAGTACCCTATTTTGGCTTTGCCTTGCAAAACGGGGGTCAAGGTGCGCCGCGATTGTATAATATGACTTGCCCGTGTCATATCATTGCCCTATAATCAAAATGGGGGTGGTACAATGCAAATGAACCGTCTGTTTGAGCTGGTTTACCTGTTGCTGAACCAAGAAAGTATCACGGCTGGGGCGCTGGCAAAGCGGTTTGAAGTTTCGACCCGCACCATTTACCGGGATGTAGAGCTGCTGTCCGCTGCGGGCATCCCGGTTTATATGACCAAGGGCAAGGGCGGCGGCATTGCCCTGCTGCCCGATTTTGTGCTAAACAAAACGGTATTGACCGACAGTGAAAAGGCGGATATTTTAGCGGCGCTGCACGCGGTGGATGCCGTGAGCCTAGAGCAGACCAATACGGCCATACATAAACTGTCCTCGTTGTTTGGCAGCCATAATGCGGATTGGTTTGAAGTCGATTTTTCAGATTGGGCCGATGCCGGGCAAGAGGCACAGTTATTTGGGGCGCTGAAAACGGCCATTTTGCAAAAGCAGCGCATTACCTTTGCCTACTACAGCAAGCAGAACCGCACGGTGCGCACGGTTGAGCCGCTAAAACTCTGTTTTAAAGGGCAAAACTGGTACCTGTACGGCTTTTGCCTGTTGCGGCGCGAAGAGCGGATGTTTAAGCTGCGGCGCATCAAAGAATTGCAGGTGCTGCAAGAAACTTTTCAACGCACCGCGCCCGCCAAACTGTTTGGCCAGGGCCGGGCGTTTCAAGATGAGTTTGTCACCTTAACGCTGCGGCTGCCCAAAGAAATGGCGTACCGGGTGTATGACGAGTTTGCACAGCACGAGCAGCAGCCGGACGGCAGCTTTATCGCGCAGCTGACTATGCCCCGCGGGGAGTGGGTAGCGCGGTACCTTGCCACGTTTGGCGAATACTGCGAGGTGTTGGCCCCAGAGGAAATCCGCCGGCAAATCAAAGAAAAATTGCAAAAAACTTTAGCGCAGTACACATAATATGACACGCTGTTGTCATGTGACCTTTGGTAGGATGAGCTTATCAAATGGAGGAGGATGTTATGGATTACAAAAACGAATTTGAGCGCATGATGGCGACCCAAACCGAACTGGCCCTCGCAACAGTGGCGGACGGCGGGCCCGATGTGCGCATCGTCAATTTTTACTACGAGCCACAAACGAAAACACTTTATTTTTCTACTTTTACAGATAATATAAAAGTGGCAGAGCTGGCCCAAAACCCGCACGTCGCGTTTACCACCCTTCCCACCGGGGGGCAGGGCCATGTGCGGGTCAAAAACGCGCTGGCCCAAAAAAGTACGGTGCCGGTAGAAAACCATAAAGAAAGGTTTCTTGCAAAATTGCCCGGGCATATCATCGGCATCCCCGAGCTGTTGCCCGCATTAACGGTGTATGAAGTGACCTTTGATTGTGCGGATGTTGTGCTTGATTTTAAGCATATCGGCAAAGTGATGTTATAACGACCAGCGGCCCTGCCTGTTTTGGCGGGGCCGCTGGTCGTTTGCAGGTAAACAGTAAAGCGGGGGTGGCAGCCCGCAGGCTGTGCGTATGTCAATTACAGCATAAAGTGCCCGGCAATGCCGATCAATGTGCCCAAAACGGTTGACATCACCAGCATGGGTGGTACCGACTTTTTGTCCTCTTTTGCAACAACAAGAACCAAGGATAAGGCAAACCCCAGCGCCACAATGCCGCCCTTGGCCCTGCCGCTGGTACCAAATAGGGTGAGGCTAAAAACGACAAACGGCAACAACAGATGCAATGGAATAACGGCCCAGCTTCATTTTGACCATGGGCAACACATCAATGGCGCCTGCCACCGCAAGGCCTGCCAGCGGTCATTCTTCGTTTTGCATTAAACTCCCTCTTTTTATGCTGCATTATTTCATTAAACAGTACCCGCAGTGAGGCTTTGACAAAAAATAAAAAAATTTTCAAACTGCGCTGGCAAAAGCAAAGCCCAAAAGGCAAATTCTAAGTTTCAGCAAAAACGTACAGACATTTTTGCGGCTCGGGTTTTATGCATTGCCCAAAAGCAGGCTTTGCACGTCGCGCCGCATGGTCAGCGGGGTGGGTTTTGTTGGGGTGCCAACGCGGAACAGCAGTTGCACGGTGCCGCCGCTGGGCGCATATTGCTGTTTGAACGCAGTATAAAGGGCATGCATCTCGGGGTATTCTTCTAATACCTGGCTCAGCGGCTGCATTGCAAGCCCCAGCGTATGCCCGCTCAGCACCAATCTGCTGTAAAGCATGCCGCTTTCTACCTGCTGGGTGCGGGTGTTGCCACTTGTCACGATCATGGCATAGGCGGGGGTGCTGTCAATCGACGTTTGCGTTGAGCTAATAAAGGTCTTAGTCGCGGCGCTGCCGCGGTTCATGCCGGGGAACAGCGTGACCAGCCCCTGCAAAATGTGTTTCATAAAGCCGGAGGTGCCTTGCCCCTCAACAGAATAGCCGTAGCGGTATTGGTCTTTTTGGTATTCATTTGCGCGAAAAATCGCACCGGCTTCATCCATTACGCGCCCTACGCCCGCTTCAATGGCCGCGCTTTGCATCGCATAATCGCCAATCTGTTTTACGTCTTGTTCGGTTTGGTACAGCTTAATGGCCACGCCGCCGGGGCAGGGCAAAGCGGCAATTGTATCCGCCTGCACAGGGGTAAGGGGGGCGGCTTCATAGGCGCTTCGGTTGGTGTCCGGCAAAAAAATCGCGCCGTAAAGCGCATTATTTGTGGTGACATCCTTTGGCGCGTCTGCCTTAGAAAGCAGTACTTTTGCAACCGGCTTTGCATCCATGCTCTTGGCAAGGTTCGCTTCGTCATACTCCCCGTTTGGGAACAGCGTTATAGCAACCCTCCAGCCATTCTTTTCCCCCGCAACGGCGACATATTCTAAAAAAGTGCCCTGCGAGATCATCATTTGGCGGGCATCCGGGTCCACTTCTTTTGTCATGCGCGCGCTGTCGGCGTACAAATAAAACGCCATCGGGTCACTGGCATCCAGTTTAATTTTCCACGGCTGCATATTGTGACTGCTGGCGGCAAGCAGGCCGCTGGCCGCAAGGCGCACCCGCGGGTCGGCTTCGTTTGCAGCATAGCTTTTTGACCATGGTTCTAAATACGTTTGTTTCATAAACCCTCCGCTGATAAGGTAAATGGCCGCTACTAAAACCAAACACACGGCAAGCACACCGACAAGCAGCATGCGCAGCAGTTTAAACAGTTGTTTCTTTTTCGCCATTATTAGCCTCGTTTCTGCTGATCAGGGTTAGGACTAAATTGAAAGATTCTTCTGCAAATTCTTTGGGGCCGGTGTGGTGAAACGTTTTCAGGTAGTCGGCCTTTTTCTTTGCAGTATTGTAAACACCCACCATGCAGGCCCATAAAAGCAGGGCAGCCTGCCGGCTGTCTAAACCTGCTTTAAAATCGCCCTGTGCAATACCATTTTGCAATGCGCGCAAAAGGTATCCAAAAAGTTGTTCCCCCAGCGCATAGCACTCTGCTTTTGAACCGTCTTCAATGCCAGAAAGTTCTTTTGCATCGGTCGTTTCGTATTCCATAATGGCTTCAAAATAAGCGGGGTAGTTTTTGCTGAATTCTAAAATAGCAAAAAACAGGCAGCGCAGCTCTGCTTGCGCGGTGGTGGGGCTGGCTGCTGCAAGGCGTTGCTCAATTTGGGCAAGCAGCAACCGGTACCCCCGTATCATAATTTCAAAATAGAGCTGCTCTTTGCTGCTGAAGTAGACATAGATTGTGCGTTTGCTGTATTCCGCCTCTTTGGCCACTTCATCCATCGAGGTATTTGTATATCCCTTTGAAAAGAAAACCCGCTCGGCGGCATCGATGATGTCGTTTCTTTTATATTCTTTTTCCCGCTGTTTGCGGTCGGTTTGTCCCATGTTATCCTCCTAAATATTGCACATATGTGCAATAAAATAAACTTTAAGTTTACTTTATTGTATGCCACCGTTTGCACCTTGTCAATAACTGCGCAATACTATTTTAAAAAAGGCGCTTTGCCAGCGAATAAACGGGCAAAGCAACGCCGGTGTGCGGCAAAGGGTTTGGCGGTAAAAAAGCAGGGGCCTTGTTTTGCGTGGGAACGTCGGTAAATAGTGGTAACAAAAAAGAAAATTTACCTATTGCAATACACAAAGATGTGATATACTAAAAGTATAAAATAAAATTACACTGATTGCGGTGATGGTTAGCTTTTTTGATGGATCTGTTTTTCAAAAAATCTATCCTCCCCTGCATCATGCGGTTGCAGGTTTTCAACCATTGCAAAAAAATGCGCCGCTGTGGTTTTAAAAAGGGCACCCCAATAGCGGGTTTGTGGTGGATGAATTGAGTTGCATTTTCTGTGGCGAATGGGCGAAACCTTGAAAAAGTACCCATCAAGGGGGGACGAAAAGGCTGTAAAAAAGGCTCGCGGGCAAATGGGCCGTATAGCGGGGGCCTTTGATAACATTGATTCAACTTTAAAATACGGTAAGAGGCCGTTTTTAGGCTTACTGGTGGGGGCAGTGTTGCCCCGGTGGTGAATAAATTAATTTGTGTGAGGGGCTTGTCAGATGAGAACATGTTTCAAAAAAGGGTTGGCTGCCATGGTGGTAGTTTTTATATTGATCATGTTATTGCCGGTGAATCTTACACTGGCAGCAACGCTGCCACAGATAGCGGATGGGCAAACGTTGAATATTGCAACGGGTGTGTTGACATGGACGGCGGATGGTGCACCGGTACTGTCGGCGGAGGGTGGGCCCCCGGTGGTCTATACCATTAACGACGGTGATACCATCAGTGTAGCCGCCGGTGCCGCTGCCACGGTCACAGGCGGCAAAAACGTGATGATCTCGTGTGATGAAGGTGCGGCACTGACACTGAGTGATGTGACGGTCGATGTTAGTACAGTGTCAGGCGCTTGTGCACTGTGTTTTACAGGCAACGGCAACACCCTGACGCTGGTTGGGGCAAATACGCTGAAAAGTGGCAGTGACCGGCCGGGGGTACAGGTGCAAAGTGGTACGGTGCTTGAGATAGCGGGCCTTGGCAGCCTAAATGTGGCCGGTGGGATGTGTGGCGCGGGCATCGGCGGTGGGCATAACGGTAGCGGTGGTACAATTACGGTGGCTGGCACTGCCCAAGTGACTGCAACCGGTGGGATGTATGGCGCTGGCATCGGCGGTGGGTGGGCTGGCAGCGGCGGTACAATTACGGTGACTGATACTGCCCAAGTGACCGCAACCAGTGAGGGTTCTGGTGCGGGCATTGGTGGTGGTGTAGGTGGCAATGGCGGTATAATTACCGTAGATGGCACTGCCAAAGTGACCACAACCGGTGGGTATTTTGGTGCGGGCATCGGCGGTGGTGACTATAGCGACGGCGGTACAATTACAGTGGCTGGCGCTGCACAAGTGGCCGCAACCGGTGGGGATCTTGCCGCTGGCATCGGCGGCGGGGAGGGCATCGGCATGGAGGGCGGTAGCGGTGGTACAATTACGGTGACTGATAATGCACAAGTGACCGCAACTGGTGGGCGTAGTGGCGCGGGCATCGGCGGTGGTACTTCTGGCAGCGGCGGTACAATTACACTGGCTGACGCTGTAAAGGTGACTGCAACCGGTGGGGAGTATGCCGCAGGGGTCGGTGGCGGGGCGAATAATAAGGTGGGCACCGTTACCATCAAGGGCGGTGTTCTCTATGCGAAAAAGGGGGACGGTGGTGGCTATGATATCGGCAGCGGGCAAAATGGTGCTACCATCGCAACCAGTATATCGGGCAATGCGGCCGTGCTTTTGGGTACAGATAAAATTGCTAACAGTGATGTGGAATTAAGTACAACGACACACACGCATTACAGTTTTACGGCGGCTGCGGAGAACATTTATGGCGTGCCCGTGCCGGCAGAATGGGGGCCGCCATTTGGGGCATATCTTCGCCTTGCCACACTGCGCTACAATGCCAATGGCGGCGTGGGGGCAGAGCCGGTAACAGTAGAACAGCAGGTTGGCACGCAAGCGGCTTTGGCAAGTGGTAACGGTATTACCAAAGACAAAAATACAAACGGCGGGTGGAACACGGCAGCCGATGGAAGCGTTACAAATTATACTGCCGGCGATATGGTCACCCTTACAGAAGATATGACCTTATTTGTAAAATGGGATGCCGTTCGCGTGTCGGGCGTAAGCCTTAGCGACAGTACGGCAACGCTGAAAAAAGAGGCCACGTTGCCACTGGCAGCAACGGTGAGCCCGGCGAACGCGGCAAACGCCGGCGTTACCTGGCAAAGCAGCAATGCGGCAGTGGCCACTGTAACAGCAAGTGGGCTGGTGACTGCGGTGGGCAGCGGCACTGCAATCATTACCGCCACCACGGCGGATGGCGGGTACACGGCAAGCTGTACCGTAACGGTTTTGGCCGCTGGGGGCAGTGCGGGCGGCGGTATGACTGCCACCCCAACCCCACAGGCGGCAGTGCAAAAAAACGGGCAAGCCTTGCCTGCGGCAACGGCAACGCAAGCCCCCACCAGCACCCCGGCACCGGCCCCCAGCAGTAGCACCGGCAAAATTGACAGTTTGCAAATTACACCCAGCAGTGTAAAGGTAGACGGTGCTGCGGGCACGGTGACAATATTGTTAAACCCTGCCGATTTGCCAGCGGGTGCAACAGCCCTAAAGCTGCCGGATGGTACGGTGGTAGAGGTGGGCGAGGGGGATAGTGTTTCCCTGACTATAAACGAAAGTGACCTCGCGGCAGACGGTACTTTTTTGCTTACCGTGTTGGATGAAAACGGTATGCCGCTTGCAAGCGGCACAGTGCAGGCAATACCTATAGCTGGGGCAGACAGCAACCTGTCGGCTACCTTTTGGTGGGTAGCGGGCGGCACGTCAGTGCTGGCCATTGCCGCGGCGGCAGCCTACCTGCTGCTTAGGAAAAAGCCCGGCGAACAAGAGTGATCAAACTAACACAACATGCCCCAAAGGCAGAAGCTTCTGCCTTTGGGGCATGTTGTGTTACGATGTAAAACCTCATCAAAGCGGCACATGCCCCCATAAAAAACGATGATAATTGTTTGACCTATGCCAAAAGTGCAATGAAGAGGGCAAAAAACAAAAATTTAAAAAACCGCGAGGGATTTTTGCCGTTTTTGCGACTACCCTTTTGAAGCAGAAAACCACTGCTTGGGAAGGAGCACGAATGCAAATGAGCCCCTATGTACTAAAAACAGTAAAGTTGAACAAAAGCTTTGGCAAAACCAAAATTTTGCACGACATCGACCTTACCATTGTGCAAGGCGAGGTTTGTGGCCTTATTGGGCAAAATGGCGCGGGCAAAACCACCTTGCTGCGGCTGATCTGCGGGCTGATGAAACCGACGACGGGCACGATACAGCGCGAGGTGCAAAAGCCGTTTATCGGGTATCTGCCGCAAAGCTGCCGTTTTGATGACGGCAATACCGTTGCACAGACCCTTGCACTGTTTGCAAAATTAAAGGGCAGCGATCTGCGCGAAAGCCTTGGGCTTGCCGAAACGCTGCACCTTGGGTTGGCCCAAAAGGTCAAACACCTGTCACCCGGCCAGCAAAAAAAGTTGCAGATGATTGTAGCGATGGCAGGCGACCCCGAGCTTTATATTTTAGATGAACCCACGGCTGGGCTGGACCCCGGCGCAACGTTTGAGATGAAAAGCATCATCAAAAGCATCCATAAAAAAGGGAAAAGCATTTTGATCTCCTCGCACATTTTGCAAGATTTGGACGAGATCTGCACCAGTGTTGCCATTTTAGAAGAAGGCCGCCTGGCCTATAACGACCGGCTGGTAAGCTGCTATGTATGTAAAACCTCCCCGCTGGAGAAACCGGTGCTGCAAGCCCTTGCCAGCACTTATACCGTTTTTGCAGATGCCGCGGGCACAACGCTGACGGTGCAGATAAAAGAGGAGCAGGTGCCGCAGTTTGTTGACAGACTGTGCGGCTTTCATGTCCGCATTTATCAGGTGGCACCCGTAAACGTAAAAACCCTCGTGCAGCATGAGCTGCACATCGAAGAAAGGGGGCGGCGCGCATGAATTCTGTTTTGACTTTATTTCGCCGCGATTTAAAAAAATGCATGAGCCTGCGCGCCACGCTTATCTGGCTTGCGCTGGCGGCGATGGGGGTGTTTTTCTTTTTTACCTCCGGCGGCAAAACGAAACTGATGCAACACAATGAAATTGAGTTTATGGCGCTTTTTTTGCCGCACATGATTTTTGGCTCGTGGGCCATTTTGTCCGTTTATTTTGACATCATTTCTGCCGACCGCGAACACAATGTGATGGACTGTATTTTGTGTGCCGGCATTTCAAAAACACAAATTTTTTTGGCAAAAACAATGGCCGTAGCGGCAATGTCACTGGTGCTGTCTGCCATTTATTTAGCCCCGGTGACCGGCGTGATCATAGGGCTTAGCGGCGATGTTTCGCACGGGTTTGTGCTGTTGCAGTATCTGCTGCCGCTGTGGGGTTACATCATGGTTTTTGCCGCACTGGGGCTGCTGGTCTCGGTGGTGGCACGCTCTTCAAAATCGGCGCTGATCTGGTGCCTTGCCGCCGGGCTGCTGCTGATGCCCCGGCTTTTTGTAATGCTGCTTGAGGGCCTTGGGCAGTTTGCCGGGTGGCCCGCAAAGACCGTAAACCGCCTTAGCCTTGTTGCCCCCGGCGTGATGATGCAAGCACTTTCAGACCGCGCAAACACCGCCAGCTTTGGGGCCGCCGCAGCCGTTTTTTCAATCAGTATTCTGATGTTTTTGGGCCTGGCCTATGTTGTTTTTGCAAGGCAGGATGAACGGAATTATGGAGAATGATAAAAGGAGCATTATATGAAAAAGATTTTAGTACTCGTTTTTGGTACCATACTGTGTATCGCACTGCTTGCGGGGTGCGGTAAAAACGATGACACGGTGGAAACCTGTATCGTTGCGAACGAAAGCTATGCCGAGCGGGCCGCGCTAGAGGCTGCGGCGCAGCCCGAAAGCCTTGCGGCGGGCCATACCGCCTATACCAGTGCCCATGTTGTTGAAAGCCCCAAAGGGATGCAGTACACTGTAAAGTGGTATTTAAACGACACACAGGTGAAGGCCGAAACCAAAGCGACTGAAAATGACCTGCAAGATACGCTGGTGTACGAGCTGGAGGCCGAAAAAGCAGTGGCCGGCAGCTTAAAGGTAGAAGTGCTTTATAACGACACCGTGTTGCTTACAAAGGAGCTTACGGTTAAGTGAGGGAAGTGCATGAGTACAAAAAAAGCAAGGCGGGACGAAAAGTTCATAGCGGTATATCGTGCTTATGTTGACGAGGTCTACCAGTTTGTCTATCTGCGCACTGGGGCAAGCAAAGTGGTGGCAGAGGATTTGACGCAGGAGATTTTTCTTGCGGTATACAAAGGCCTGTCGGGGTTTCGGGGCCTGTCGTCCGAGCGCACATGGGTTTTTCAGGTCGCCAAAAACCGGTTGGCTGATTTTTACCGCAGGCAGTACCGCCCGCTGTTTGAACATGTGCCGCTCGACGGCCTGCCCGGCGCCCAGCTGGCGGACAGTGCGCAGGACGTACAGGAAAACCAGATGAAAGAATTGGAGCAGGCGGCGGTGCGGGCCTGCCTTGCGGCACTGCCAAAGCAGTACGAAATTGTGCTGACTTTAAAATATATGGACGGGCAAAGCACAAAAGAGATCGCCGCACTGCTGGGCAAAACGCCAAAGGCGATCGAAAGCCTGCTGCGCCGGGCAAAAGACACGTTTATGGCAAGCTATGCGCAAACACAAGAAAAGGGGGCGTTGTAGTGGAACAAAAAGAAGACACACTAAAAAAAGCATTTGACGCGTTAGCGCAAGACTCCTTGCCGACACAGGCACAAAAAGAAATGATGCTTCACCGCATTCTGGCAGGCAGCGCGCAAGAAAACGCCACAGGGTTTGAAAAGCTGAAACAAATGGTTGTCATATACCCGTGGCGGGCGGCTTTTGCGGTATCCGCGGTGCAGGCGGTGGTGTTTACCTTAATTTTTGGCACGCAGTATACCAACTTGCTGCTTGGCTTTTTAGGGGGTTAAAGCAATGGGGTTATTGTCAGAAGTGTTCAACCGGCCCGCCGATGCTTTTCGGTGCGGCAACAAAACGGTTTCGTGGGCCATCGTGGGCAGCACGGTGCTTTTAAATTCGGTGTTCGAGCCGGTACTGCGCCATTTTTACGGGGTAAATGCCCCCGCGCTGAGTGCCCTGCACATGTTGAAACTCACCGTGCTTGGTGTGCTGTCGTATGTCGCAATTTGTGCCGCTTTTTGGCTTGTTTGCAAAGCCTTTGGCAGCAGAGTGACCTTGATGCAGCACTTTTGGGCCTGGGGCGCAAGCTACTTGCCAACTGCACTGTGCGCGGTGGTGGTTGCCGTTACTGAGGTGTTTTTTTACCTGTTTTGGAACAACACCCTGTGGGGCATGCTGCTCAACTTCGTCTTTATTGGTATTTTACTTTGGAAATCGCTGCTTTTTGTGATCTACCTCAGGGAGTTTGCGGCATTAAAGGGGTGGCGTTTGGCCGGTGCCGCCGTTGTCATGGGGGTTATTATTTTGTTATTGGCCGCCGTAAGCGGTTACCTTGGCATTAAAACGCCTGTGCTTTAGCGGGCGGCGGCAAAGTGATTGCGGCTGAAAAAACACAGGGCAGAAAAATAAACAATTAACGTAAACGCCTCACCGGCAGAACGACCAGAGCTGGTGAGGTGCTTTTTTTAAAAATTTTTAGCCGACAAACCAAGGGGCGGCGCGGGCACGAAACGCCCGGCTTTTAGCCAACAGTGCAGCGGCGGCACCGGCAAAAGCAGAGGGTGTTGAAGTGGGCCCTTTATTTGTGGGGCGCGTGTTGCAATAATTTTGTGATTCGCACATAATAAACAAAGTGGGGCAAAATTTAAATGACGGGTATAAGTTATAAAAAGGATAGCATATCAAAGCGCGCATGAGGCGCTGTAAAAAAACTTGTTTAGCGACGGGCTGCCTGTTTGTAAAGTAACGGCACTGCAAAAGTGCCAAGCCAGATTGCCAGGCAGCGGGCACAAAAGAGTAAAGGACGGTCAATCAAAATGAAACGAATCTTTTTAGTCGAGGATGATTTAAGCTTAATCAACGGTCTGTCCTTTGCGATAAAAAAACAGGGGTACGATTTAAACGTTGCCCGCACAAGTGGCGAGGCAGCGTCGCTTTGGGCAGATGAAAAATACGATTTAGTTATTTTAGACGTTTCCCTGCCCGATGGCTCCGGCTTTGACATTTGTAAAAAAATTCGCGAAACTTCAAAAGTGCCGATGATATTTCTCACCGCGGCAGATGAGGAGACCGATATGATTATGGGGCTTGACATCGGGGCCGATGACTATATTACAAAGCCTTTCAAGCTGGCGGTGTTTTTGTCAAGAGTCAACGCACTGTTGCGCAGAAGCGACAATTTTGTACAGGCAGGTGCAGAACTGGTTTCGGGCGGCATCACAATGCAGCTTTTAAAAGGGGAAGTTTATAAAAACGGTGAACAACTGGGGCTGACGACAGGTGAATATAAACTGCTGCGCCTTTTGATGGAAAATGCGGGCAGGGTGCTTTCACCCGAACAAATTTTAAGCCGCCTGTGGGATTGCAACGAAAATTATGTCGACAGCAATACGCTGACGGTGTATATCCGCAGGCTGCGCACAAAAATTGAAGATGACCCCAGTGCCCCTAAAAAAATTATTACGGTGCGGCGTATGGGGTATAAATGGAATTCAGCTGATTGAGGTACAAAAATGGAAATCATGGTGAACCGGCAAATCAAAACACTCTTTTACCAAATTTTGCTCTGCATAACGGGGTATGCGGCGCTTGCAGGGGGGCTTACCTACTTTGCACCCCCCTATGCGGCACTTGTGGTCTTTTTGCTTGCCCTGTGTATGGCACTGGCAATCGCACTGTTTTGCTATCGGTATTTTAAAGCGCAGCACCGCATCATAGAAGCCGCGGCTGCCCAAATTACAGATTATATCGCCGGTGACCCCAATGCCCGCATTCAGTGTGACGAGGAAGGTGAGCTGTACCGGCTGTTCCACGAGGTGAATTCTCTGGTCTCTATTTTAAACGCCCATGCAGAAAACGAAATAAGGGCAAAAGATGCGCTTAAAAACACCATCGCCGATATTTCGCACCAGCTAAAAACACCGCTTGCGGCGCTGAACATCTACAACGGCATTTTGCAGGGGGAAGCGCAAGACAGCCCGACGGTTCAAGAGTTTACCGCCCTTTCAGAGCAAGAGCTGGAGAGGATAGAAACGCTGGTGCAAAACCTTTTAAAAATTGCAAAACTGGATGCCGGGACGATCGTAATTGAAAAGGCAGAGGAAAACGTGGCGGAAATAATGCATAGCATTGAACGGCATTTTGCAGTGCGCGCCGCACAGGAAGAAAAAAAGATGCTGCTGTTTGGGGATGAGGATGTATGTTTGCTGTGCGACCGCAATTGGTTAACGGAAGCAATCAGTAATATCGTAAAAAACGCATTTGACCATACGCAAAAAGGCAATGAGATCCGCATCGAGTGGAAACAGTTCGCATCGGTAGTGCAGGTGAGCATCAAAGATAACGGCAGCGGCATTCACCCGGAGGATTTGAACCACATTTTTAAAAGGTTCTACCGCAGCCGGTTTTCTAAAGATACACAGGGCGTAGGCCTTGGGCTGCCGCTGGCAAAGGCGCTGATTGAAGCGCATAGCGGCACGGTGGAGGTGGACAGCGAATTTGGGGTTGGAACTATGTTCACCATCAACTTTTTAATTCCTACAAAATTGTAGGCAGGGCGTCATGTGGCAGTAAGCACAATATGATACTCTTTCAGCAGCAAAACAGAAAGAGGTGGACAACCTGTGAATTTATTGGAAGTAAGATCGATTTCCAAAACCTATGGCAGCGGAGAAGCTGCCGTACACGCACTCAAAAAGGTCAGCTTTTCGGTGCCAAAGGGGGAGTTCGTCGCCGTTGTCGGCGAATCCGGGTCTGGTAAAAGCACCCTTTTAAATATGGTGGGCGCGCTTGACAACCCAACCTCCGGTAAGGTGTTGATTGACGGCAAAGACATTTTTGCAATGAAAGACCGCAACCTGACCGTTTTTCGCCGCCGCAACATCGGCTTTATTTTTCAAAGCTTTAACCTGATCCCCGAGCTGACGGTCGAGCAGAACATCATCTTCCCCGTGCTGCTGGACTACCAAAAGCCGAGCAAAAAGTATCTCGAAGAACTGCTTACCGTATTAAATTTAAAAGAGCGCCGCAACCATTTGCCCAGCCAGTTATCGGGTGGGCAACAACAGCGGGTGGCGATAGGCCGTGCCCTGTTCACCCGGCCGTCATTGATTTTGGCGGACGAGCCGACGGGCAATTTGGACACCCAGAACAGCAGTGAGGTAATTGCCCTGCTGAAAGAAACCGCAAAGAAGTACGAGCAGACGATCATCATGATTACCCATAACCGAAGCATTGCACAAACGGCGGACCGGGTGTTGCAGGTATCCGACGGCGTTTTGACCGATTTCGGTAGGTGCCGCGAATGAAAAGCTATCTTAGTCTCATCCCTATTTCTGCAAAGGTGCACAAGCGGCAAAGCCGCATGACCTTGCTTTGCATCATCTTTGCCGTGTTTTTGGTAACGGCCGTTTTTTCTATGGCAGATATGAGTGTCAGGATGGAAACCGCGCGGCTGGTGGCCAAGCACGGGGATCAGGTCATTCAAAAATTAATGGATAATGCCGCGGTGCAAAACTATTTTCTCCTCGCGATGGCCCTGTTTGTGTTGATTTTAATTGCGGGCGTGCTGATGATTTCAAGCAGCATCAACAGCAATGTGGCGCAAAGAACCAAGTTTTTTGGCATGATGCGTTGCATTGGCATGAGCAGGCAACAGATTATTCGGTTTGTAAGGCTGGAAGCGCTTAATTGGTGCAAAACTGCCATCCCGGTGGGGCTGGCCTTTGGGGTCGTGTCCACCTGGGCGCTGTGTGCCATACTGCGGTTTGTTGTGGGCGAAGAGTTTTCGGCCATCCCGCTGTTTGGCGTTAGCCTGATCGGCATTGTCAGCGGCATCCTTGTGGGCGTTGTCACGGTTCTCATTGCGGCCAGCTCTCCCGCAAAGCGGGCGGCCAAAGTGTCGCCGGTAACCGCGGTGTCGGGCAATGCGGAAAACACGACAAACACAAACCATGCGCTGCATACCGGCTTTTTCAAAATTGAAACGGCGCTCGGCATCCAGCACGCGGTATCGAACAAAAAAAATCTGTTTTTGATGACCGGCTCTTTTGCGCTCAGCATTATCCTTTTTTTGACCTTCACGGTCGTAATCAATTTTGTCGGTTACCTCATGCCGCAATACTCTAATACGCCCGATATCAATATTGCCAGCACCGACGGGCAAAACTCGGTAGACCACGGTTTGTTGAATACGCTGGCCGGTATGGGTGGCGTGAAAGAGGTGTATGCCCGCCGCAGCCTGTTTGACGTGCCGGCGGATGTTGGCAAAGAGGCGCCGAAACCCGAAACAGTTGACCTGATCTCTTATGGCGATTTTGATTTGGGTTGCCTGACAAAGGATAACTTGTTGAAAAAGGGCAGCGACATCGCCAAGGTATATGGCGACAGCAACTATGTACTTGCCATCAGCGGCAAAAACACCCCGCTACAGGTGGGGGATACGTTGCAGGTGGGCACCCAGCGGCTGACGGTTGCGGGCACATTGCGGTATAACCTGTTCAGCAGTGACGGCAGCCCGGATGAAAAAATAACGCTCATCACCTCGGACGAAACGTTTGCCCGGCTGACTGGCATATCCGACTATTCGCTGGTGATGGTGCAAACCACAAAAGGGGCCACAAATGAAGAGGTGGCGGCAATTCAAAACGCAGTGGGCCCCAACAATACGTTTGCGGACCTGCGCGGCGAGCACACGGCAAATACCTACGCTGCGTTTGTGCTGTTTGTCTATGCGTTTTTGGCCATTATTACACTGGTCACGGTGCTAAATATCATGAACAGCATTTCCATGAGCGTATCTGCAAAAATCAAGCAGTATGGGGCCATGCGTGCCGTTGGCATGGACGAGCACCAGATCACGAAAATGATTGCCGCCGAAGCCGTTACCTATGCGGTGTTTGGTTGTGCTGCCGGTTGCGTTGTGGGCCTGCTGCTTAGTAAGCTGCTGTACCGGTACCTCATTACCGCGCATTTCAGCTATGCCACGTGGAGCGTGCCGGTGGGCCCGCTTGTCATCATTCTGCTGTGTGTCGGTGCCGCCGCGGTTGCCGCGGTGTACACCCCGGCAAAGCGCATCCGGCACATGGCGGTCACCGATACGATCAATGAGCTGTAAGTGGGTTTGCTAGGACAGTAAAGAAGAAACAGAAAAAACTAAAGTGTAGGGTAGCAAGAGCCAAAACTACAATACACTAGTTTTGGGCGTACATAATGCCGGAATGGCGGCTCTGATTTTGAGAGCCGCCATTCCTTATTAAAAAAAGCATGATAAAAGCCACTCCCGTTGAAAACAAAACGTTTTCAACGGGAGTGGTTTTTGTTTGGCGGACAGGGTGGGATTTGAACCCACGAGCCTCTTGCGAGACTATCTGATTTCGAGGGGGGAGAACGGCTTATTTGAGCCACTTCTCGCTTTATAACTTTTTATATTTTCACCCCGAAAAGCCTTTGAAATAGGGCTTTTTCCTATTTCATGCTATAAGCGCCATATATCATTATGCGATATGATTTTGGATGCTTGGGCACCAAAATGTCACCACAGGCACCACAGATGTTTTTGCTACACGTCCAAATACTCTATCACTTTTTCCTCAATCATGCGTTTTATGTCGCGCAAGTTATCGGTTCCCTTGAAATTGACGGAAGACAATTCTTTACGGGTGTTTTTTGTCACACCTCGTTTTGCAAATTCTTCCGATAGTCTGTCCATATACCGTGTAAGTTGGAAATCGACATAGCTCTCTTTTTCAGTTTCCGTTAATGGCTTAAAGTCACAAACCAAATCTATGCGTGACTGTAATTCGGGCGGAATTGTTTTATAAAAATCATCCGCAGTAGGTATGTTCGAAGTGAAGACAATTATATATCCATCCATATCGTATTCTCTGGTTAATGAATCCGTAAATAGGCCATCTTCAAGCAGTTCCAGAAAGAAGTTAAAAACAGGGCGTGTAGTTTTATCAAATTCATCACATACAACTACCCCCGCTCTACTCTTTTGAATTTTCAGTCCCAATTCGCCACTTTCACAACCAACATAGCCTGCGGGACTGCCAATTAAACTATTTAGGGCGTCTTGGCTACTATAGTTACCAAAGTTGATTTTGGCAAGAGTAGTTTCTTCGTTAAGGTATTGCTTGATTAAGCGAGCCACTTCTGTTTTTCCAAGCCCTGAATTTCCAAGAAGAAAAACGGATAATATCTTTTTTTCTTTAATACGGTTTAGTTTTATAAAATTCTTAACTGTTCGAAAAAAGCGTTTTTTAAACTCGCTATGACCTATCAGATTTCCATCAATAAATTGACAAAACTCTGATATTTCATCAGTTGATAGATTAGTAATCTTTCTTAATTCTGACTCAGGTTTTTCAGTCTGACCACCTATTTCTAGCTCGGGGATTATTGTAGCTATATGCTCTGTTGCAGCAAAATATAGAGGAAGGTTCTCCAATACATCCGCTGCACTGCTTTCTTGGACAATAAATATCGTATTAGACAACAAACTAATCAGTTGTTCCGCTAAAAACAGAATATGAGCATTGTTTGACATTGATGCCCTTATCATAGTCGTAATATCAACAATGGGTGGCACACTGCTATGGTCTAGCTCTCGCATTTCTGAATTGCTAGTCTTATTTGCTTGGTTAAAACTAAAGAACGGTATATTTTTTTGCTCCACATAATCGATTATTCTATTGAGTTGAGCTGAATTTCTGTAAGTGTATATAGTTTTTCTACGGATAGCTTCGATAGTTGTTTCATATAATGGTTCCGAAGTGTAAAAAACAAAGGGGAAAAGAGACAAAGCTAAATCGGCCAAATTCTCTCTGATAACGACACGATTCTCGCTATCAAGGTTGATAAGATTATTTTGGGCTGGGAGCTGGTCATTTTTATTTATGCTGACAGATTCAACCATCAATGTTATGTCGACATATATATCGGAATTTTCTTCTATGAGGTTTTTTGTTTCTTGATATATGAACGCATGAAGTTCGTTGCCCTGAGAAAGCAATTCGTTATACAAGCGTTCAAATTCTTCACGGCCCCTATAGGTATAGAGTATATTTCTGCTCACTTTGTATGCCCCCTCAGCCAATTCCATACTCGCTTGTACCAAGGGAGCTTTTCTTCTACATCTTCTGGGGGAGGCGTATAGAATGACACATCTTGGACTATTGCAATAATATCGATAAAGCTATATTTATTACCACCTTTTACCTCCGCCCCTTTTGGTAAGATTGCATTTATAGGCTGTGAAGAAGAACTCGGAAAAACCTTTTTCTCTGGAACGATTTGCTGATTGCCACCCAAAGCAGCCATGTAATTGAATGTGTTTGATGTTATAAAGTTTTTCGTTACACTGCCCTTATACACTCCAATAATTGACACATGGCCGATTAGCAAATCATCAACTTTATACTTGCTCTCAAATTCATTTTCGGCCTCCATAGGTATCTTTATTAGTACTTCCTCGCCTGATGGAAGCTGCCCATAGAGAACATATGAATAATCTTGGAGCATTGACGATACCAGATTATTTATCTCTATTCCCTCGACACGAAAGCCTTTTAGCGCATCTCTGCGTAGCATCAGTATCTGATACAGATTTTCTTCGTTGAGTATCCGTAGCTGGATGTTATCTATTTTTACAAGGTCACCCTCATATGCATTAGAAACCCCATCTTCTGTGGGTTCTAATGTTGAACAGACACTGCATTTTTCAATTATTTGACGCAATAGAATTGATTTTGTGGTTTTAACATCGAGTGATTCTATCATCTTAGAGGAATTTGTATTGCGTTCACTTGCTTCTGCGCCAATAACCGACTTGATTTCAGCTAAATATTTCTGGCTGTTCACACCCATGCTAGCTGAAATTGAAGATGACTTGCTCGTATAATGTTCAGATGAGGTTGCTTTTTCACGCTGAATAGATGAGATTATTACGTTATCTATCATCATGGACATTTCATATACTTTTGAAAAATTCAGATAATAGATGTTGAAGAAAGATTGTTTGTTTGGCAAAGATACCACCCACTTCTTTTTAGAACTGCCCTAATTTTACCATAAGTATGCTCTCACCACAATGTCATATTGTCAAAACCTGGCTAACCATGTAGGACGATGCCGGGTTTTGTGTTAACAAGTAAAGGAGGGCAGCTATGAAAGCATCAACTAACCTCTTATCACAAAGGGCATTATCAAGCCATCCGGCGAGATCAACAAGGACAAGATAAACTTTGTCGCCGGGGCCGTCACGCAGCCGTTCGCTGAAATGGTATGGATGACAACGGGCAGAGATATGGCAACCTGAGCCCACTGGAGTATTGATAAAATTTGGGACTGTGTGTTTAGTCCAAGATTTTGTCCGCATCCCCTTATCATTATCAATGAGCTTAATCAGCTTGTTGTTAAAATAAAAGATGTTAACAAAAAAACCGCCCCCCTGAAAACAACTTGTTTTCAGGGGGGCGGCTAAGTTTGGCGGACAGGGTGGGATTCGAACCCACGAGCCTCTTGCGAGACTACCTGATTTCGAGTCAGGGCCGTTATGACCACTTCGATACCTGTCCAGAAAGGCATTCTGCGGCAGTGGCCTGCCGCTGAATAGCCTACTTATTATAACAACTTTGGCAGTAAAGGTCAAGATTTATCTGCCACTTTTAAGGGCGCGTTTTGCCACAAAAATAAAACGGGCAAAGGGCGCGCATTAAGGCAGCAGAGTGCCGTTTTCCACCGGGGTGCTGTTCTGGTTTTTGTCCACATAATACGCGTCAAACACATCGCGCACCGACCGCGCCAGCTGGTAGCCGTTACCGGCAACCTCCGCCACGGCGCCAACGGCAAGTTCCGGCTCTTCTACCGGGCCGTAGGCAACAATGGTCGCGTTGTATTCTTTTTTGCCGTAAACGTCCAGTTTACCGGTTTCTGCCGTGCCGGTCTTGCTGGCAATGTGGTATTGGTAATTCGCTAAAAACTGCTGAGCCGTACCGGTTTTACTGGCCATCAACATGCCGTTTTCCACATGCTGAAACGCGCTTTGCACGGTAGCGGCGTCGCCCTGCACCTTTGCCTCTACCTCAAGGCCGGTTTCTGAGATGACCTGCTTAAAGTCGTAGCTGCGCACCGCGGCAACGAGGTGGGTGCGGTAACGGGTGCCCGCGTTTGCGATCGACCCGGCATAGGTGGCAAGCTGCACCGGGGTCACCTGTGTGTCCAGCTGGCCAATGGCGGCCTGCACCACATTGCCCTTTTGCCACAGCTCGCCGCCATGGGTGGCGTTAAAGTAATCCGGGGTAGAAAGGTTGCCGGTTGCCTCGTTGACTTCCAGCCCGGTTTTTTCGCCGTACCCCAGTTCAGAGGCGACGGTGTTGAACGAATCCAGCCCCAGCCGGCGGCCAAGGTCGTAGAAAAACACGTTGCAGGAGTCGCGCAGCGCGGTCTCGACATTTTCGTTGCCGTGCACATGGGTACATTTTGGCATATAATCGGGGCTCCAAAACGTATACACGCCGCCGCAATAATAAGTATAGTCGGGGGTGATCAGCCCGTTGACCAGCCCGGCCGCCGCGACTGAGCACTTAAAGGTAGAGCCCGGGCGGTACAGGCCGTTGAACGCCCGGTTGAACAGCGGGTTCAGAGGGTCAGTGAGGTAGGCGTTATAACCGGCGGTCGTTTGGTAGACGTTTAAATCGTAGCTGGGGTAGTTTGCCGCGGCCAGCACGCCGCCCGTCTTGACATCCAGCACCACCAGTGCGGCGCCCTCGGGGTCGCCCTCTTTGTTGGCGGCCGCGCGGGCTTTTAATTCTGCGACCTGATTTTCCAAAATTTTCTGGCATTCGGTTTGCAGGTTTTTGTCGATGGTCAGCACCACGGTATTGCCGGGGGTCGGCTCTATCGTCGTGGTGCTTTTCACGCTGCCGGTGCGGGTGAGTTCAATTTGAATCTGCCCGTCGATGCCCTTTAACGTGGACTCGTAAGCCTTTTCAATCCCGCTTTTGCCCACAAGGTCGTTCATTTTATAGTTCTTTTGCTTTTTATAGGTGCTGTCCCACTCTTCGGCGTAAATTTTGCCAATGGTGCCAATGATGTGCGGCATCAGCGTGGGGTCAGGGTAAACGCGCACTGTGCCCTCCGCCACATAAACGCCGGGCAGGTCAAGGTTGTTCTCTTTGACAGTGGAGACCGTTTTCATCGACACATCGGTTGCCAGCACAAACGGGGTGACATTGCTATACTCTTCGTATTGCATCTGGTAGCGGATGCCCGCAAGGATGCGCTGATAACCGGCGGGGACATCGGTGAGGGCGTAAGTTTCGACCATTTTGTCGTACACATTTTGCGCGGTGGCGTATTGCGCAAGGCCCAGCGCGGTTTTCATTTTTGCCACATCGGCATCCCGGCCCTCCACAAATGCATAGGGTGTGGTGTCGGTCAGCGGGGCGGAATCGTTCCAGCTTTCGCCTTGTTCTTTTAAAGTGTCCACCAGCATCATCAGGGTGCTGTTCAGCTTATCGTCCGGCAGCAGGGCCTTGATGAGCCATAGGTTGTAAGCCGCACGGTTGGTGGCGACGGCGCGCCCATACCGGTCAACGATCTCGCCGCGCGCCGCGGGCAGCGGCAACGTGACCATGGTGGTGGAGGTTGCCTGGTCCAGATAATTATCCCCGTCGATGATCTGCAACTGAAACAGTTTAAACGAAAACCCGCAGAGAACCAGCCCCACCAGCACCAGCAGCGCGATGGCACGCTTTTTAAAATGACCCTTTTGTTTCATGTGGTTTTGCGGTCCTCCTTTTTCTGCGCGATAGCTGCGCAAAGCAAATGCGGCAGTGCCCGGTTAGTCTGGCGGGGCAAAGGCATGGGAAATTTTACGTGCAAGCAGCCACGGGGCAAAGGTGAGAAAGGCGGAGAATACCACGATGGGCAGCAATTGAAAGAAGTACAGGTGGGCAAGGCCCGCGTACCCGCGCAGCAGGTAGCTAAACATAAAGTCAATGGTGCACAGCAACAGCAAAACACCCGCGGACAATAAAGACAGGTTGAGCACCGTGTTGCGCAGGTACATACTGACAGCAACCGATACCAAAAAGCAGCAAACCATCAGCAAAATGGCAAAAAAACCGGTAACGCGCCCGGCGGCAATGTCCCACAAAAGGCCGGCCAGCGCACCATAAATAGCACCGGCAAACGCCCCCTCATACGCGGCGATACACAGTGCCAGAGGTACCAGAAATAGCGGTTTTACCCCAAAAAAACTTAAAAAACCCGGCATCGTTTGCAGCACATAGGCCAAAAGCAGTGCCAAAACAAAACAGCCGTGCTTTGCCACAAGGCGCAGGGTCCGTTTTCTCGCGTCCAAAGCAGGCCTCCTATTCGTCAAAAGAGGTGATGACCATCACCATTTTAACGCTTTCAATATCTTCGTACGGGTCGATGATCGCATACATGGATTTGCCGCTGGCCTCCAGCGATACCTCTTTCACGGTGCCCACCGGCAGCCCGCGGGGGAACACGCCGCCAAGGCCGGTGGTGATCACCTCGTCGCCCGCGGCGGCAAGGGTGTCGCGCGAAAGCAGGGTCATTGCGCATTGTTTGCTTTGCGACAGCACGCTGTCGCCGCCCACAAGGCCGCTGTCTCCGGTGCGGCTGACCATGCATCCGATCGAGACCGACGGGTCAAGAATGGTGGCGACTTTGGCGTAGTTGGGGCCCACCTCTACCACGCGGCCCACAATGCCGTTTTCAGTCATGACACTGTCTTTGACCTTGACCCCGTGGCGGCTGCCCTTGTCGATGGTGAACGAATAGTATTTTTCCAGCGCGTCGCGGCCGATCACGTTGGCGTTGACCACTTGATAGCTGGGGTTTTCCTCTTTGATCTGCCAAGCCTCTTTGTACTGTTCGTTTTCGCGCTTCATCATGTCGTAATCGACCATCTTTTCGCGCAGCTCGGCGTTTTCTTTGGTCAGCTGCTCGTTTTCGGCAATGATGGAATCGATGCGGATATACTTGTTGATAAAGTTTTCACTGGCCCCCGAAATGGCGGCCGCGACCTTTTGAAACGGCACGGCGACGGCGCCCATCAGCTCGCCCGGCGCAGCCGAAAGCCGGCCGTTTGCCGCTGCATAGGCCATGATACCGGCAAGCAGCACAAACACCACGATCAGGATCTTAAATTTGACGGAAGATAAAAAGTCTTTCACGCGCCCTGACCTCATCTCAATAAACTTGTAACCACAAAAGCGGCAGAACCGGGGGCGCCCCGCAGTTCTGCCGCTTTTGCGCTTTAAACTTCAGGCGCACCATGCCCGGCCACCGGCGCGGGGGCCGGGGTAAGGCAAAGCGCCGTTTTTAAAATTTGCGCTCAGCGTCGGCAACGACCTCAACCAGCAGGTCCATATTGTCCAGCACCATACCGGCACCGGTCGCCACGCAGTCCAGCGGGGTTTCGGCCACATGCACGTCAATGCCGGTGTGGCTGCTGACCAGTTGGTCCAGCCCACGCAGCAGTGCGCCGCCGCCGGTCAACATAATGCCGTGGTCAATAATGTCGGCGGCAAGCTCCGGCGGGGTGCGCTCCAGCGTCTCTTTGATGGCTTCAATGATGCGCTGCAGCGGCTCGTCCAGTGCCTCGCGGATCTCTTCGCTGTGCACGCTGATGTTCTTGGGCAGGCCGTCCACCAGGTTGCGGCCCTTGATATCGATAGTGTTCTCCTCTTCCAGCTTGTAGGCAGAACCCACTTCGATCTTGATCATCTCGGCGGTGCGCTCACCGACAAGCAGGTTGTATTTGCGTTTGATGTAAGCAATGATGGCGGAATCGAACGCGTCGCCGCCCACCCGAACACTGCGGGAGGCAACAATGCCGCCCAGCGAGATAACGGCCACCTCGCTGGTGCCACCGCCAATGTCCACGACCATGCTGCCGGTCGCCTCAGAGACAGGCAGGCCCGCGCCAATGGCGGCCGCCATTGGCTCTTCGATGACCATGACCTGACGCGCACCGGCCTTTAAGCTGGCTTCGCGCACGGCGCGGCGCTCGACTTCGGTGACGCCGGACGGGATGCAGATGATGACCCGCGGGCGGGTGAACATCCCGTTGCCGCAGGCTTTTTTGATGAAGATCTGCAGCATGCTGGCCGTGATGTCAAAGTCGGCAATGACGCCCTCTTTCAGTGGGCGCACCGCAACGATGCTGCCGGGGGTACGGCCGATGACTTCTTTTGCCTCATGGCCAACGTAGCGCACGGTGTCGGTTTTGGTGTCCACCGCGACCACGCTGGGCTCGCGCATAATAATACCCTTGCCCTTCATGTAGACGAGCGTATTTGCCGTACCGAGGTCAATCCCGATATCTTTGTTAAACATGTCACTGATCCCATCCTTAATTTATCTATTTCTATGTAGGCCAATTCGTTGTAAATTTTACAGCTGCCCGGCCCCCGAGGGCGCAATGCGCCCAGCCGCAAGAAACCAGAACAACCTTATTATAACCGCAGTTGTCCATTTTCTCAATAAATGTATTAAAATTTAACAAAATTTCTTGCTCTTTAACTTTGATTCAGCGAAAGAGCTGTCGAATATCTATACCTGCCCCGCAAGCTCCAACGCCCGAAGCTGGGCGTACAGCTGTGCGACAGGCAGCCCCATCACGTTAAAAAAACAGCCGTCGATGTGGGTGACAAACTTGGCGGCGGCACCCTGTATGCCATAGCCGCCCGCCTTGTCGTACGCTTCGCCGGTGGCAAGGTAAGCGTCGATCTCGTCGTCGGTCAGCGTGGCAAAAAACACTTTTGTCGTTTCCACAAAGCGGTGCGCCGTGCCGTTTTGCAGCACGCACACCCCGGTGTGCACATAATGCCACCGGGCGCGCAGCGCACGCAGCATGGCTTTTGCTTCGGCGGGGCCGGCGGGCTTGCCCAGCACCGCGCCGTCAAGGTCCACCACCGTGTCGCAGCCGATCACGGTATCCCCGGGGTGGGTGGCCGCGACGACCTGTGCTTTGCCTAAGGCCAGCTTTTCAACCAGCGCCTTGGGGGTGGGGGCGCTGACAGCGCGCTCGTCAAAATCAGCGGCCAGCACGGTGAAGTCGGGGGTGATCAGCCGCAGCAGCTCTTGCCTGCGCGGGCTGGAGGAAGCGAGAATCAACATAATGGGGAAGACTCCTTTTTTGAAAACGAGCGAGCAACGCAAAATACTACATAGCCTGTGCATTTTTATCTGCCCGCCGCTGCTGTTAAACTGCGAAAAACTTATTTGACACGGGTGCGGCTGTAAAAAAACAGCGCCAGTGCAATGCAAAAAATCTGTGCCACGCTGACCGCGATGGAAAAGCCGAAATACAGCTTGACGATGATCAAATCGAGGCAGGCGGGGTCGTTTGCGGCAAAGCCGATCTGCCCGCTGTAAGCGAGCCACGATAAAAACGGCACCCGCGCGCACAAAGTGGCGACCAGCGAGCCCAAAATGATGCCGGCCAGCAGGTAAAACAAAAAGACAAAGCTTTTTTTCATACCGCGCCCCCTTACAGGCGGCCGGTGGAGCCAAAGCCCCCTTCGCCGCGCTCGGTTTCGCCCAGCTCGTCCGCCAGCGTAAAGCTTGCCTGCGCCACCGGCAGCACCGCAAGCTGCGCAATGCGCTCGCCGTTTTGCACAAGGTAGTCCTCGCCGGAAAGGTTGATCAGCCCTACCTTGACTTCGCCGCGGTAATCAGAATCGATGACCCCGACCGAGTTAGATAGCGTGATGCCGCGCTTGATGCCAAGGCCGCTGCGCCCAAACACCAGCGCCACCCAGCCGGGGCCGGGCAGCTCGATGGCGATGCCGGTAGACAGCACTGCCCGCCCGCCCGCGGGTAGCAACACCCCTTCGGCCGGGCAAAGCGCGTACAGGTCGGCGGCGGCGCTGCCTGCGGTGGCGCGCTGCGGGACAATGGCCCCCTGCGCGATTTTTTTGACCTTTACATTGCAATCCATCGTGTTCAGCTCCTTATAGTCGGCGCCCTGCGGCGCACAGAATAGCGGCAGTTTACAGGCTGCCTTTGTAATACAGCCCGCGGGTAAATTCGCCGTCATACGGCAGGCCGGCGGTGAACAGCCGGGTCACTTCGGCACAGCGGGCGGCGGTCTCGGTCGTAAAGTACAGCGCGGCAAAATCGGTGCCAAGCTCTGGCTGGCGCTCGCCCATCCACAGCGGGATGGGGTTCAGCAGTTGCCGCACACCGCCGCGGCCCGGCCCGCTGCACAAAATGCGCAGCGGCTTGCCCTTGCGGTCGGTCAGCTCGCCCACGCCCTTGCACTGTGCGCAGGTCACCCGGTTGCGCATGGGGCACGCGCGGGTGAGCATCAGCGGCAGGTGGCCATAGGCGGGCAGCCCGGTGGGCACCGGCGCCGCCAGTGCACCGGCGGCGGCCACCGGCAGTTCGGGCGACAGGGTGAGGGAAGAAAGCCCCAGCGCCGCATACGCCGCGGCGGCCAGCGTGTTCGTGATGTTCAGCCCAAAGCCGCCCAGCAACCTTGCGCCGGGGGCTTCGTCTGCCACAATGCCCAGCGCGCCGATATTTTGCACTTCAAACGCAGTAAAGCCCAGCGCGTTTGCATCTGCAACCCTGCGGCGCGTTTCAGCCTCGTCAAAAATGGCCCGCGGCAGGCTGAGCACTGTTTTTGCCCGCCACTCGGCGGGCAGCGCGGCAGCCTCACGCAGCGGGAACACCAGCCGCCCGGCCGCCTGTGCCAGCGCACCGGTGCATTGGCCTGCCTGCTGGAAACGGAGCTCCAGCAAGGCGGGTCTTGCGGGGGGTGTGCGGTGTGCCACAAGAAGCGTTGCCGGGTGAAACGGTTTTGGCTGCGGTGCTTCGCGCAGGCGCAACAGCTCTGCCAGCACTTCGCGCCGCAGTTCGTTGATGACGGCGGCGGGCAGGTACTTACCCGCCGCGCCCTGCACATCCATCTGCGCGGGGGCAAACGGGGTACCGCCGGTTTTGCACAGGGCTTTTTTGTACCCTTCCACCAGCGCGCTTTCGGCGTTTTGCGCCGCACTGGGCGGGGTGCTGGTGTGGGCGGTGGCCTTGTGGCCGTCGCTGTCTGCCGCCGTTAAGGTGGCCCCGCTTTCGGTGATTGCCAGGGTCAGCTGCACCGGCACGCAAGGCCGTTCGCGCCGGTACAGTTCGCGCAGCTGGGGCAGTGCGGCGCGGGTCTCGGCTGCCTGCTCTTCACTGCGCCGGCCAAACATCGCGGCGTTTAAGTAGTCGTTGTCGTAAAAACCGCTGGTAAACCCGGCCCGGCTGAACGCGTGTTGCAGCAGGTCGCGGTCGTAAGCCTCATTTTGCAAGGCGCAGCGCGCCGCATGTACGGCGGCGGCGACATACTCCGGCGTGCGCAACCGCCCCTCAATTTTGGCGCAGCGCACCCCCATCTGCTGAATGTCCGGCAGCCGGTCGATCAGCGAAAGGTCGCGCAGGCTTAAAAAATGGCCTTCGTCGGTGCCGATGCGGTAAGGCAGCCGGCAGGGGCCGGCACAGCCGCCGCGGTTGCCGCTGCGCCCGCCGTAAAACGCGCTCATCAGGCACTGGCCGGACACCGACATGCACAGCGCGCCGTGCACAAACACTTCGGTTTCAATGCCGCAGTGCTCGGTGATCTCGCGCACTTCGCCCTCGGTCAATTCGCGCGCTAAAATGACGCGCGTAAACCCCATGGCGGCAAGCTGTTTTGCCCCGGCAAGGCTGGTCACCGACATCTGGGTAGAGCCGTGCAGCGCAAGGCCGGGTGCCGTGCGTTTTACCAGTGTGGCAGCGGCAAGGTCCTGCACGATCACCGCGTCGGCCCCGGCTGCCGCCACCGCGCCAATGGCGTTTTGCAGCGCGGGCAATTCGTTATCATAGCACAAGGTGTTTAGCGTCACATTCACCAGCACGCCGCGCGCGTGGCAAAAGGCGACGGCCTGTGCCAGCTCTTGCGGGGTAAAATTGCCCGCCGTGCGGCGCGCGTTAAAGCCGGTAAGGCCCAAATAAACACTGTTTGCGCCGGCAAACACCGCCGCTTTTAACATTTCAGCGTTGCCGGCCGGCGCCAGAATTTCAAAAGGTTGTCTGTCCAATCAGCCCTGTCCTTTCAGGTAACCAATCTCGCGGCGCAGCCGCTCGATCTCACGCTTTGCTTCTTCTGCCTCCAGCTTTGCATTGGCGGCATCCTCTAAATAATCTTTGATCTGGCTGCGCATATTGTCGGCCGACGCGCTGGACTTTTCAAGCTCGTCCAGATAATCCAGCGCAGAAAGCACTGCCGCCGCCGTTACCGAGGCAGAGGGGTTTTGCACCATGATCTCGTTCATGTTATGGTCCAGCTTTTCCGCCAGTGAAAGGGTATATTGTTCGGAATCGGTGGTCGAGATGACATAACTGCAGCCGCAGATCTCCAATCTGATCTTATTGACCGGCATCTTACTTACCTCGTTTCTTTTGTTTACGTTGGCCCCTGCGGGTAAATGAGGAGGGGGGGAACCGGCAGGGGGCGTGCGCACAGCGGTAACCAAAGGGGGGAGCCTTCTGCCGCTGCGCAATATAATACAACTTATATTATAATATAAATCTGCCAATTAAGAAAGCCCGCAGGGCCCATTTTTGTGCGGAATCCTGTTTTTGGCACCCGCAGCCACCCTGTTTGATTGAAATACCCCCCAAAACCCTATATAATGGGGGTAACCGGCGTCGGCAAAGGGATAGAGGGCCTTTGCCGGGCCGTACCCCGGCCACTGCTTGGCGGCCGGTACCCTGCACGTAAGGATGTTTGAGGTGACTACTTTGAAGCATACTATGACAACGGCAGAGCTGGACCGCCTTTTGCGCGGCTGCCTGCACAGCGAATTTTCACAAGATGACGTGCCCAGCGCGACCGACGACCAGATGTACCGCGCGCTGGCTTTGGTAGTGCGCCGTATTCTCAGCGAGCGGCGTAAAAAGTTTATGGCAAAGACCTACGGCGAAAACGGCAAGCAGGTGTATTACCTGTGCATGGAATTTTTGATGGGCCGCTCGCTGAAAACCAACCTGTACAATTTGGGCCTCAATGAGGTCGCGGCCGAAGTGATGGCCGCCTATGACGTGAAACTGGACAACCTGTACGAGCTGGAGCCCGACGCGGGCCTTGGCAACGGCGGCCTTGGCCGCCTTGCGGCCTGCTACCTTGATGCCTGTGCCACGACCAGCCTGCCCGACACCGGGTATTCGATTTTGTACGAGTACGGTATTTTTCGCCAGAAGATCGTGGACGGCTGGCAGCAGGAGACGGTGGACAACTGGCTGCCGGGCGGCGGGGTCTGGCTGAAAAGCCACCCGGATCAGGCGGTACAGGTGCGCTTTGGCGGCGAAGTAAAAGAGAGCTGGGACGGCGGGTACCACCACGTAGAGCAAAAAAACTGCGATGTGGTGCTGGCGATCCCGTACGATATGTATGTGTCGGGGTATGACTCGGACGGGGTGTCGCAGCTGCGGCTGTGGAGCGCGAAAGCGCCGGGTATGGATATGGCGGCCTTTAACAAGGGCGATTACACCAGCGCGATGCGCAGCGCCAATGCCGAGCTGATCAGCAAGGTGCTGTACCCCAACGACAACCACGAAGAGGGCAAAATTCTGCGGCTGCGCCAGCAGTACTTTTTGTCGTCGGCATCGATTCACGACATCATCAACCGGCACCTTGCGCAGTACCCCACGCTGGACAACCTGCCGGACAAGGTGGCCATCCACATCAACGACACCCACCCCACCCTTGCCATCCCCGAATTAATGCGCATTTTGCTGGACGAGTGCGGCTATACGTGGGAGGCCGCGTACGACCTTGTGCGCCGCACCTTTGCCTACACCAACCACACGGTGATGAGCGAAGCGCTGGAAAAGTGGAACCTTGACCTGTTTCGCACCACGCTGCCGCGCATTTATGAGATCGTGGCGGAAATCGACCGCCGTGCCCGCGAAGAGCTGCTGTCCTATTTTAACGGCGATGTGGGCAAGGTGAACTACATGGCGATGCTGGGCGACGGGCAGGTGCGCATGGCAAACCTGTGCGTGTATGTCTGCCACTCGGTCAACGGGGTGTCCAAGCTGCACAGCGGCATCATCCGCGACAGTGTGTTTCACGATTACTTTTTGTACAAGCCCGCGGCGTTTAAAAATGTCACGAACGGCATCGCTTACCGCCGCTGGCTGTTGCAGTCGAACCCCGGCCTCACCGCGCTGGCAGAGGAAGCCATCGGCGAGGGCTTTAAGTACGACGCGGCCGAGCTGGGCAAGCTGCGCGCTTATTTGGACGACGCCGCGTTTTTAGAAAAACTTGCGGCGGTGAAGCGCGAAAACAAGCGCATTTTTGCCGACTATCTGCTGCGCACCACCGGCGAAGAGGTGAACGTGGATTCCATCTTCGACGTGCAGGTCAAACGGCTGCACGAGTATAAGCGCCAGCACCTCAACGCGCTGCACATCGCGGCAGAATACCTGTGGCTCAAAGACCACCCGTCGGCTGATTTTGTGCCCAAAACTTACCTGTTTGGGGCCAAGGCCGCACCGGGGTATTACATGGCAAAGCAGATCATCCGGCTGATCTACACCCTTGGCAAGGTGATCGACGCCGACCCCGCCATGAAAGGCAAACTGAAAGTGCTTTACCTTGAAAATTACTCGGTGACCATGAGCGAGCGGCTGATGCCGGCAAGCGAGATCAGCGAGCAGATCAGCCTTGCGGGCACCGAGGCATCCGGCACCGGCAACATGAAATTCATGCTCAACGGTGCGCCGACACTGGGCACACTGGATGGTGCGAACATCGAAATTGCCGAGGCTGCAGGCAAAGAGAATTTCTTTCAGTTTGGCATGCTGACCCACGAGGTGGACCAGCTGCGCCGGTTTGGTTACCTGCCCGGCAGTTTTCTTGCGGGGGACGATGTGGCGCGCGAAGTGCTTGGCTTTATTGAAAAGGGCATCGACGGCAAAAACTTTGCCGAACTGGTGGCGAACCTCGAAACGCAGGACCCGTATATGGTCATGGCGGATTTTGGCGATTACCGGCGCGCCCAGCAATTGGTGAGTGACACCTACCGCGACCCCAAAAAGTTCAGCCGTATGAGCCTTGCAAACATCGCGGGCAGCGGCATCTTTTCTGCCGACCGCGCAGTGGGTGAGTATGCCCGCGACATCTGGGGCATGACACCGATCCGCTAAGCGGGCGGGCTACACAGCATCAAAACAGGCGTTTTTTGCGGCCCCCGCACCAAGCGCCTGTTTTTTTTGGTTGCCGCGCAGTGCGGCATGAATACTGGCGGTGTGTCTGCCGCCCAAAGGGGAGAACAGCGATGAACCCTAGAATTTATAACAGCCGGGACCTGCGGTACAAAACCCCGTTCGGCGCAGTGCCGCGCGGCAGCACCGTGACCTTTCACCTTGCGGTGCCGCGCGCGATGCACTGCAAAACACCCTATTTGTGCCTGCGGGCGGCCGGGCAGCAAAAAGCGGTGTTGACCCAGCTGTCCCCTGCGGGCAGCCGGGGCGAAGACGACCTGTTTGAGCTGGCCTACACCCCGGCAGAGGTGGGCACCTGCTTTTACTGGTTTGATTTGTACATCAACTACAACAAGGTCTACCGCGGCGATTTTGGCGAGGGGTATCTGTCGCAAAACGCCAGCGGCCCCTTGTACCAGCTGACGGTGTACGATGAGACGTTCACCACGCCGCAAACGGCGCACGGCGCGGTGATGTACCAGATTTTCCCCGACCGGTTTTATGAGGGCGTGCCAAAAACGGCCATGCCGTTTGCCGACCGCACCTACCGCACGGATAAAGAGGGCGAACCCTATTTTTGGCCCAACGAAGTGGAGGGCGGCCTTTTAAACCGCGATTATTACGGCGGCGACTTTGTGGGCATTCAGGCAAAGCTGCCCTACCTTGCCTCGCTGGGCGTGACGCTGCTGTACCTCAACCCCATTGTGGAGGCGCACGCAAACCACCGCTATAACACGGCGGATTACCGCAAGCCCGACCCGCTGCTGGGCACGCAAGAAGAGTTTCACGCGCTGTGCGAAGCGGCGAAAACACAGGGCATTGGCATTGTGCTGGACGGTGTGTTCAGCCACACGGGGTCGGACAGCATTTATTTTAACAAAGAGGGGCGCTACGGCACCGGCGGTGCGTGGCGCGACAAAAACAGCCCGTATCGCGCGTGGTATTTTTTCAGCCCGCAGTACCGCAGCGGCTACCGCAGCTGGTGGGGGTTTGATTCGCTGCCGGAGGTGAACGAAGAAGAACCGTCGTTCCGCGAGTTTATCTGCGGGCCGGGCGGCGTGATCGATTACTGGATGGGCCTTGGGGCCTCCGGCTTTCGGCTGGACGTCGCGGACGAATTGCCGGACGATTTTATCGAGGCCATCCGCACCGCCGTCAAGCGGCACGGGCAGGACAATCTGCTGATCGGCGAAGTGTGGGAGGATGCGACCAACAAGGTGAGCTACGGCAGCTACCGCACCTACCTGTTGGGCCGCGGGCTGGACACCGTGATGAACTACCCGCTGCGCGAGGCCATTTTGGGGTTTGTGCGCGGCGGCGATGCCGCACAGCTTGCCCGCACCGTGCTGGACCTTGCCGAAAACTACCCGCCGCCCGCACTGCATGTGGCAATGAACCTGCTGTCGACCCACGACACGGTGCGCGCGGTGACCGCCCTTGCGGGCGAAGCGGTAGAGGGGCACGACCGCTACTGGCAAAGCGGCCGCCGCTTAGAGGAAGCACAGCTGTTTTTTGGCAGGCGGCTATTGCGCCTTGCGTTCTGCCTTTTGTATACGCTGCCGGGGATCCCGTGTGTTTATTACGGCGATGAGATTGCGATGCAGGGGTACAAAGACCCGTTTAACCGCGGCTATTACAACTGGGGCGACACCGATGATACACTGCGTGACACGCTGCGCACCCTGGCCGCGGCACGCAAAGAACACCCGGTGTTCTGCGACGGCGAATTTCAGCTATTGCGGGCGCAAACGGGCGTATTTGTGTTTGCACGCCGCAGTAAGCTGGGCCGCGTCGTGGTGGCGGTCAACCGCACCGCGCATCCGGTGCCCTTGCCGGAAGGTGGCACCGGCGTGGTGCTGCCCCCCTATGAATTTGGCGTTTTTGGCGGCTAAAGGGCCTTTTCTGCGCGCCTGAATAAAATTAGCAACCCCAAAAAATAGAAAAGTTGTCTCTTGTGCCGCAGGGGCGCCGGGGGGCAGTTAAGCAAATGACCGGGCGAGTAGGTTTTGAAAAAACCCCCAAAACGGCGGAAAACTGTCTGAATTTGGCATCTTTCGCCCTTGCGGCGGGCGGCCTGTTCTTGGTACAATAAGACCAGCAGATAAAAAGTGCCTGCCGCGGCGGGCCCGGCTGCTGAATGAACGCCCTCGGGTGCAGAAAGGAGAGGTTTGAATGACAAGTTTTTATCCCTGGCTTTGGATCGTACTGATCGTGGTGTTTGGCATGGCGGAAGCCATGACGATCCAATTAATTTCCATCTGGTTTTGCGTGGGTGGGATTGCGGCATTTGTCACCTCGCTTGTAACCCCGAACATTGGTCTGCAGTTTGTGGTGTTTGTAGGCGTTTCGGCAATTGCGCTGGCACTGAGCCGCGTATTGTTTAAAGATAAACTGAAGCCCCGCAACGTTGCAACCAACGCTGATATGGTCATAGGTAAAGAGGCGATCGTATTGCGTGAGATTACACCGGAGATTGGTGGCCGCGTAAAGGTAGACGGTCAAGATTGGGCTGCGCGCAGTGCTAGTTTACTGCCGGTCGGTGCCCATTGTAAGGTACTAAGTCTTTCTGGAGTTACGCTCACCGTAGAACCTATTGTTTTTGAATAATTAAGGAGGAATCAAAATGTTTTGGATTTTTATCGCGATTCTGCTCGTCATTGTACTTCTGTTGCTCATTTCGAATATCTGTATCGTGCCGCAGGCCTGTGCGTATGTCGTAGAGCGCTTTGGTGTATACAGCAACACATGGGAGGCGGGCCTGCACTTTAAGATCCCGTTTGTCGAGCGCGTTTCCAAGCGCGTCAGCTTAAAAGAGCAGGTTGTGGACTTTAAGCCGCAGCCGGTCATCACGCGGGATAACGTCACAATGCAGATTGACACCGTCATCTTCTTTCAGGTGACCGACTCGAAACTGTACACCTATGGTGTCGAGCGCCCGCTGTCCGCCATTGAAAACCTGTCGGCAACCACCCTGCGTAACATCATCGGTGATATGGAGCTTGACCACACGCTGACCAGCCGCGATACCATCAACGGCAAGATCACGACGATCTTGGACGAAGCGACGGATAAGTGGGGCATCAAGGTCAACCGTGTTGAAGTGAAAAACATCATCCCGCCCGCAGAGATTCAGGACGCGATGGAGAAGCAGATGAAGGCAGAGCGCCAGCGCCGTGAAAGCATCCTGCGTGCTGAGGGCGAAAAGCGCAGCGCGATTTTGGTGGCAGAGGGCGAAAACGAAAGCGCCATCCTGCGTGCAGACGCCGTGCGTGAGCAGCGCATCCGTGAGGCAGACGGTGAGGCGCAGGCCATGCTGAAAGTACAGCAGGCACTGGCAGACTCGATTCGCATGCTGAACGATGCCAACCCCACCCAGAAGGTCATCACGCTCAAGAGCCTCGAAGCCCTGCAAAAGGTCGCGGACGGCAAGGCCACAAAGCTGATTATCCCCAGCGAATTGCAAAACCTCACTTCGCTGATCTCGGCCGCGACCGAGGCGGTAAACTTTGCAAAAGACGAAGCAAAATAACAGTTTGTAAACCAATACAGCAAAAGGCGCACCCAAAAAGGTGCGCCTTCAGTCTGTCGAAAAAGGTCCAGCGAAGGCTGGGCTTTTTCATTTAAAAACAGTAAAATAGGTATGGGTGATGAGGAATGTTACAGCGAGGGAAATTAGATCGTGGCGTATTGGAAATTGTGGATAC